>VFQO010000028.1_pt1 | contig 199378 bp, 178 predicted proteins | sample 3512331 | NCBI WGS metagenome assembly VFQO01 (sample SAMN10412371, study PRJNA504923) | tailings metagenome | isolation source: Replicate 3 from Balatoc abandoned mine | place: Philippines: Itogon, Benguet | collected 2017-08-28 | reverse complement strand
GTCAGGCTAATATCCGAAAACCCCCGGCTCCTTCGAGTCGGGGGTTTTTCCTTTTTCGGACCTGAATGTTTCTGCTGCGCCCGAAGCCAGGCAGCAGGATCAGCGGACCTGCAGATCGCCTGCCCCCGACTCCAGCAGCAAGCCGTCGTACACCAGGCGTTCAACCACCTCCTCCGCGTGCGCGGTCCGCGCCTCTGACGCCACGGCGCCAACAACGTCGCCCACCATCCGCACGAAAATCGGCGTTGTCGCCAGCCACGCCACCAGTGACGTCCGAGGCATGCAGCGCTGCTCCAACATGTGGAACATCGTGAGCGCGCGCTCCGCATAGGCCTGATGCCGCGCGGGTGCCTCTTCGAACACCTGCAGCCGTCGACGACTGCTGGCCAGCGCCGAAGCCACATCCGTGAACGGCCGTCCATGCCCTGGAATCACGACCCGGGGCGCCAGCTGCTCGATCATGTCCAATGCGCCGTGCGCAGCGCGGAAGCCCTCGCTGCCCAGCAGTTCCGGGAAGATGATCGCCAGCCGTTCCTCCCACAGCGCATCGGCGGAGATCAACACACGCTGGTCGCGCTGAAAGAACATCATGGCCTCCGGATCGTGCCCCGGCGCAGCGACCACCTCCCAGGTCGCTGTCCCCATTTGCACGCGACTTCCCGGCGCCAATGCCCGATGCGCCTGAAAGCGCTCGCAGCGCTGGTCGGTGGCCTCGAAACTCAGCAGCCGCTGATCCCAGTGCTGGACGGCATCCCAGGAAGCCTCCGGCACCGACACCTCGCACTGCCACACCGACTGCAATGCAGCATTGCCGCCGCAATGGTCGGAGTGCAGGTGCGTGTTGAGCACGCGGTCGAGCCGCTCACCGCCCAGCGCGCGTTGCACAAGGTGCAGCGTCTGGGGCGCATGCTGCACGTAGCCGGTGTCCACCACGCAGCTGCCGACACGGCCCGCTGCCTGGAACACGATGTTGTTCGACGAAAGCCAACCGCGCTCCAGCACCGACAGGCCGAGCGCCGTGAAGACTCCCTGCATGCCGCCGGCGTTCACTCAGGCTGCGTTGCGCAGTTCCCGGCGCAGGATCTTGCCGACGTTGCTCTTGGGCAACTCGTCGCGGAACTCGATGTACTTGGGCCGCTTGTAGGCGGTGAAGTTGTCGCGGCAGTAACGGCTCACATCGTCCTCCGACAGCGTGGGGTCGCCCTTCACCACGAACAGCTTCACCACCTCGCCGGACTTCTCGTCGTTGATGCCGATGGCCGCGCACTCCAGCACACCCGGCAACAGGTTCACCACCTGCTCGATCTCGTTCGGGTACACGTTGAAGCCGCTCACCAGGATCATGTCCTTCTTGCGGTCGACGATGCGCACCTGCCCGCGCTCGTCCATCACGCCCACGTCGCCCGACTTGAAGAAGCCGTCCTCGGTCATGACCTTGGCCGTCTCGTCGGGGCGGTTCCAGTAGCCGGCCATCACCTGCGGGCCGCGGATGCAGATCTCCCCCGGCGTGCCGGCCGGCACGTCGCGCCCGTCATCGTCACGGATGGCGACCTCGGTGGACGGGATCGGAACGCCGATCGTGCCCGTGAACGCCTTCAGGTCGAGCCGGTTGCTGGTCGCCACCGGCGAGGTCTCCGAGAGCCCGTAGCCTTCGACGATGGGGCAGCCAGTCACCTTGAGCCACTTTTCCGCCGTCGCCTGCTGCACGGCCATGCCGCCACCGTTAGACACCACCAGTTCCGAGAAGTCGAGCCGCGCGAAGTCGGCGTCGTTGGCCAGCGCGTTGAACAAGGTGTTGACCGCCGGGAACATGTTCACGCGGTGCTTGGCCAGCGTCGCGACGAAGCCCGGGATGTCGCGCGGGTTCGCGATCAGCAGGTTCATCGCACCCAGCCGTGCGCCCATCAAGGCGCAGATGGTCAGCGCAAAGATGTGGTACAGCGGCAGCGCACAAACCACGGTGATGGGCTTGTTGCCCAGCGTGTCCAGCATCGGCTTGAACCACGCCTCGCATTGCAGGATGTTGGCCACCACGTTCCGATGCAGCAGCGTCGCGCCCTTCGACACGCCGGTCGTGCCGCCCGTGTACTGCAGGAAGGCGACGTCGTCCGGGCCGACGTCGGCCCTCCGCAGGCTCATGCGCAGGCCAGCCGACAAGGCCATGTTGAAGCGCGTCACGGTACGGCCGTTGTCGGTGGGCAGCCGGAACTCGGGCACCAGCTTGCGCACGTGGCGCACCGCAAAATTGACCAGCAGCCCGCGCCAGAAGCCGACGCAGTCGCCGAAGGCCGCCAGCAGCACATGCCGCACCGCGGTCTTGTCGATCACCTCTTCCAGCGTGGTGGCGAAGTTCTCCAGCACGATGCAGACCTCGGCACCGGAGTCCTTCAGCTGGTGTTCCAGCTCGCGTGCCGTGTACAGCGGGTTCACGTTCACGACCACATAGCCCGCGCGCAGGATGGCCGCGATCGTCACCAGGTATTGCGGCACGTTCAGCATCATCACGGCCACGCGCGCGCCTTTGGCCAGGCCCAGCGACTGCAGCCAGGCGCCCAGCGCCTCCGACAGTTGGTCGACCTCGCGAAAGCTCATGCGCTGGTCCATGAAGCACAGCGCGTCCCGCCGGGCGTGGTGCCGGAAAGCGTCCTCGAGCAGCGCGGCCAGCGAAGGGTAGATGTCGGTGCGCACTTCGGCGGGAACGCCGGGCGGGTAATGGGCGAGCCAGGGGGTCTGCACAGGAAGCGGGTCCAGGTTGACGAGAGCAGCGCGCATCGTCGCGGCCGTCCGCGCCCGGGTCTACGGGAGTTGTCCTAACGCCCAGGCCTGCCCTGTCGCCCCGGCGACATCGGCCCTGTCGAACAGGCCGGCCGCCAAGGCACGTTCGCGCGACGCCACCGTGTCCAGGAAGAAGGCTGCCCCGCGCATCTCGCGGAACGTGTCAAAGCCGTTCTCCAGGAATCCCTGCAGCGCGCCCAGCCCGGCGGCCCGCGCCGGCCCGCGCATCAGCCGCAGGGAATGGCGCAGAAGCGGATTGCCGGTGTAGCGGTCCAGCGCCCGGCCCACCGCCAGCATCAACGCAATCTGCCGCTCGCGGTCGGCGGGCCGGCCCACGGCCTGCCAGGCGCGCAGGTAGGCCCCCGGAGTGATGACCGCACTGGCCAGCGCCAGACCCATCTGCGTGTCGAGTTCCTCGGAAATCGCGTGCAGTTCCGCCAGCGCCAGCACCGTGCCCACGATCTCGTGCGGGAACAGCCGCACCAGCGCCGGCACGATGCGGGCGAATTGGTCGTCGCGGGCGCTGAAGTCGTGCGGGCCGTACAGATCGTCCAGGAAAAAACGCGCCGCCTTGGCGTAGCGCGGCGAGGCCAGCAGGTCGGCGTAGGTCTGCGCGAAGCGCTGGTGCTGATAGGCCTTCACCGCCTGCACGCGAGCCAGCAGGTCCGCATCGCGGCCACGGGTCTGGCGTTCTGCAAAGACGGTGCCCAGGTGCTGCAGGATGGCCTGGCCTTCAGGTGTCATGGCGCGTCGTTAGTCGGCAACCTCTAGGGTCGGCGCCGGCAATGATGCAACACTGCCGTGCATGCAACGCCGCCAACTGATCAAGGTGGGCGCCGCCACGGCCCTGGTTCTGGGCGCGGCCGGTGCCGGCGTGGCCTGGCTGAAGCCGGGTGTGCAGGGCGGCCACTTCACGCCGCCCGCACGCGCCGCCTTCGCCGCCGTGGCCACGGCGGTGCTCGATGGCTTGCTGCCAGCCGCGCCAGAGGCCCGGGCCGCCGCGCTGCAAGCCCACCTCAACCGGCTGGACGCCACCTTTGCCGGCCTGCCACCGGCCCTGCAGGCCGAGGTGGGCGAACTGGCCACGCTGCTGGCCACCGCGCCTGCGCGCATCGCGCTCACCGGCCTGCTGCCGGCCTGGCACGACGCCACGCCCGCCCAGTTGCAGGCCATGCTGCAGGGGTTGCGCACCTCGTCGCTGTCGTTGCGGCAGCAGGTCTACCACGCGCTGCGCGACCTGACGAACGCCGCGTGGTTTGCCGACGCCGCGGCCTGGTCGGCCATCGGCTACTCCGGCCAGCGTGCCGTCTGAAGGCCAACCCATGCCCGTCCCCGACCCCATCGAACAAGGCCTCGCACGTGGATGGAAGGTGCGCGGCGGTCCGCACGGCGACCTGCCCGACACCCTGGCCTGCGACGTCGCCATCGTCGGCAGCGGAGCCGGCGCGGGCATCACGGCCGAACTGCTCACGGCCGCCGGGCTCGATGTCGTGATCGTCGAGGAAGGCCCGCTGCGGTCCAGCCGCGACTTCCACCAGGTCGAGGCCGAGGCCTACCCCGCGCTCTACCAGGACAGCGCCAGCCGCAAGACCGCCGACAAGGCCATCGGCATCCTGCAGGGCCGCTGCGTCGGTGGCTCGACCACCGTCAACTGGACCAGCTCGTTCCGCACGCCCACCGCCACGCTGGCGCACTGGCGCGAACACTTCGCGCTGCCGGACTTCACCGACGACGCGCTGGCGCCCTGGTTCCAGCAGGTCGAACAGCGTCTGCACATCGGCCCGTGGCTGGTGCCGCCGAACGCCAACAACCAGCTGCTGCGCACGGGCGCGGCGCGGCTGGGCATTCCCGCAGCTGCCATCCAGCGCAACGTGCGCGGCTGCTGGAACCTGGGCTCGTGCGGCATGGGCTGCCCGACCAATGCCAAGCAGTCGATGCTGGTGACGACGATCCCGGTCGCACTCGACCGCGGCGCCACGCTGCTGGTGCAGGCGCGGGTGGAGCGCCTGCTGATCGACGGCCGTGCCGTGCGCGGCCTGGAGGCTGTGCCGGTGCAGCTCAACGGCGCGCCGGCATCGGCACGCCGCACGCGCATCAGCGCCCGCCACGTGGTCGTGGCCGGTGGCGCCATCAACTCGCCCGCGCTGCTGCTGCGCTCCCAGGTGCCCGACCCGCACAAGCGCCTGGGCGCACGCACCTTCCTGCACCCGGTGGTGGTGTCGGCGGCGCGCTTCGACGAGCGCATCGAAGGCTGGAACGGCGCCCCGCAGACGCTGTACACCGACCACTTCCTCGACACCCAGCCGATCGACGGCCCCATCGGCTACAAGCTCGAGGCGCCACCGCTGTACCCGCTGATCGTGTCGTCCACGCTGCCCGGCTTCGGCGCGGCGCAGACGGCCCTGCTGCAGGACTTCGCCCACACGCACGCGCTGCTGGCCTTGCTGCGCGACGGCTTCCACCCCGAGGCCCCAGGCGGCCAGGTGCGCCTGCGCGGCGACGGCTCGCCGCAGCTCGAGTACGCGCTCAACGCCTTCGTGATGGACGGCGCGCGGCGTGCGCTGCTGAGCATGGCCGAGATCCAGTTCGCCGCCGGTGCGCGCGACGTGCTGCCGGTGCACGAGATGGCGGTGCCCTACACCAGCTGGAGCCAGGCCCGCGCCGCGATCGCCGCGCTGCCGATGCAGCCGCTGCTGACCCGCGTGCTCAGCGCCCACGTGATGGGCGGCTGCGGCATGGCCGGCCGCGAAGACCTCGGCGTGGTGCGCCCCGACGGCCGCCACTGGCAGCTGGAGAACCTGTCGGTGCACGACGGCTCGCTGTTCCCCACCAGCATCGGCGCCAACCCGCAGCTCTCGGTCTACGGCCTGACGGCGATGCTCGGCACGCTGCTGGCGCGCCAGCTCAGCGGCCGCGACGTGCGCTTGGGCACGGGCGCCTGAAGCCGCGCGCGCCGATGCTGGCCCGGCTGCAGCAGGCCCTGACGCTTGGCGCGCTGCTGCTCGCGCTGGCCTGGGGCGTGCTGGCCTGGCACGCCGGGCACCCCGGCTGGGCGCTGGGCGGCGTGTTCCTGATCGTGTTCGGCTACGCGCTCGTGCTGGCGCTCGAATTTGCGCTGCTGCACCGCGTCCACGGCGACGACCCGGCGCCGCGTGCCACCCCTGCGCAACTGCTGCGCGCCTGGGCCGGCGAGGTGCTGTCGGCACCGCTGGTCTTCTGCTGGCGCCAGCCCTTCCGCAGCAACCGTTTCCCCGACCACCTGCCGGCTGCGGCGCAGGGCCGCCGCGGCGTGCTGCTGGTGCATGGCTTCGTCTGCAACCGCGGCCTGTGGAACCCCTGGCTGCAGCGGCTGCAGGCCGCGGGTGTGCCCTTCGTCGCCGTGAACCTGGAGCCGGTGTTCGGTGCCATCGACGACACGGTCGTCGTCCTGGAGCAGGCCGTGCAGCGGCTCGAACACCACACCGGCCTGCCGCCCGTGGTGGTGGCGCACAGCATGGGCGGCCTGGCGCTGCGGCGCTGGTGGGCCGAACATGGGGACGACGCGCGTGTGCACCACGCGTTGACGATCGGCACGCCGCACCACGGCACCTGGCTGGCGCGTTTCGCGATGAGCCGCAACGCGCGCCAGATGCAGCAGCACTCGCGCTGGCTGCAGGCCCTGGCGCAGCGCGAACCGGCCGACCGCGCCGCCCGCTTCACCTGCTTCTACGGCCACTGCGACAACATCGTGTTCCCGCCGTCCACCGCCACGCTGGCGGGGGCCGACAATCGCCACCTGCCGGGCGTGGCCCACGTGCACATGGCCGACCACCCCGCGCCCTGGGCGGCGCTGCAGCGGCTGCTCGGCCTGCCCGGTTCAGGCGCCTGAGGCCGCCACGGCGAAACGGCGCTCGCCCGGCAGCACGGCACCGGCGTCGATCTCGCCGTCCTGTGCAATGCGCGCGCGCACCGCGGCGTAGACCGGCGTGAAGTCGGGCGCCGTGGCGTCGAACAGCTGCTGGAAGCTGTCGATCACGAAGTACGTGGCCTGGTAGGTGTCGATCTTGTAGCGGCTGCGCATCAGCCGCTGCAGGTCGAAGCCCACGCGCTCGACGGCCGGGTTCGTGACGCTGTGGCGCAGTTCACCGGCCGAGCTCAGGATGCCGGCGCCGTAGGCCCGCAGGCCGCGCGGCGTGGCAATCAGGCCGAACTCCACCGTGTACCAGTACAGCCGCGCCAGCAGCTCGCAGGCGTCTAGCCGGCCCGCCTTCAGGCCCCCGGCGCCGTAGGCCTGCATGTAGTCGGCAAACGTCGGGTCGAACAGCAGCGGAACGTGGCCGAACAGGTCGTGGAAGATGTCGGGCTCGACGACGTAGTCGAACTCCTCGGGCTTGCGGATCCAGTCCGTCACCGGGAAGCGGCGCTCGGCCAGCAGCGCGAAGAAGGCTTCTTCCGGGATCAATCCCGGCACGCCGACGATCTGCCAGCCCGTGGCTTTCAGCAGCCGCTCGGAGATGGCGTCGAAGCGCGGGATCTGCTCGGGTGCCCCCAGCTGCTGCACCGCCGCGATGAACTCGTCGCAGGCCAGGCCGGGCAGCTGCTGCAGCTGCCGCGTGTACAGGCGGCGGTAGGTGTCGTGGTCGGCGGCCGTGTATTGCGACCAGTCCTGCGCGCAGGTGTAGTCGCTGCGCGCGCGGCCGTAGTCGCCACGCGGCGGGCGGTCGCCCTGCCCATACGTCACCGGCGCGACGCCGACATTCACGCGCTTCATTTGGATTCCAGCACCCCGCGGCGCATCTGGTCGAGCTCGATGCTCTCGAACAGGGCCTTGAAGTTGCCTTCGCCGAAGCCCTGGTCGCCCTTGCGCTGGATGAACTCGAAGAAGATCGGCCCGAGCTGGTTCTCGCTGAAGATCTGCAGCAGCAGCTCGCCCGCCTTGCCGTCGACCAGGATCTTGCGCTGCCGCAGTGCGGACACGTCCTCGCCGTGCCCCGGGATGCGCCTGTCCACCAGCTCGTAGTAGGTGTCGATGGTGTCGAGCAGCTTGATGCCGCTGGCACGCAGCGCGTCGACTGTCTGGTGCAGGTCGGTGGAGCCCAGCGCGATGTGCTGGATGCCCTCGCCGTGGTACTTGTCGAGGTACTCCTGGATCTGCCCGGCCTTCTCGTTGCCCTCTTCGTTGATCGGGATGCGGATCTTGCCGCAGGGGCTGGTCATGGCCTTGCTCTTCACGCCGGTGACCTGGCCTTCGATGTCGAAGTAGCGCACCTCGCGGAAGTTGAACAGGCGTTCGTAGAAGTCGGCCCATTCGCCCATGCGGCCGCGGTGCACGTTGTGCGTGAGGTGGTCGATGTAGGTCAGGCCGTGGCCCGGCGGGTTGAGGCTGGCGCCGGAGTCCGCGGACAGGGGCTCGAAGTCGACGTCGAAGAAGCCGATGTTGCCGATGTCGCCCACTTGCGCACCGCCCTTGCCGCGCCACTTGTCGACGAGGTAGATCAGGCTGTCGCCGATGCCCTTGATGGCCGGGATGTTCAGCTCGCCCGGGCCCGCGCTGCCCGCGTATCCCCAGGCGCCGAGCGACTGCGCGCGCGCGTAGGCCTGGCGTGCGTCCTGCACGCGGAAGGCGATGGCGCAGATGCTGGGGCCGTGCAGCCGCGCGAAGCGCTGCGCGAAGCTGTCGGGCTCGGCGTTGACGATGAAGTTGATCTCGCCCTGGCGGTACAGCAGCACGTTCTTGTGGCGGTGCCGGGCGATGGCGCGGAATCCCATGCGCTCGAACAGCTGGCCCATCGCCACCGGGTCCGGCGCTGCGTACTCGATGAACTCGAAGCCGTCGGTGCCCATCGGGTTGTCCCAGGGGGTGAATTGCATGCTGCCGCTCCAGACACAGGGGGAAGGCTTCGCACTGTAGGGGCGCCGGCACGCAGTTTGTCTGCAAGACGGGGCGTTGATCCTGGTCAAGGTGCAGGAATCATGCAAAGATCGCCGATATGGAGACCGAAGTCGAGCTTGATGCGATCGATCGACGCATCCTTGCGGCGCTGCAAGCCCAGGGGCGCAGCACCTACGACGAACTCGCGGCGCAGGTGGGGCTGTCGTCCAGCGCCACGCTGCGCCGCGTGAAGCGGCTGGAAGAGGCGGGCGTGATCGCCGGCTACGTGGCGCTGGTGGCGCCCGAGCGCGTGGGCCTGGGGCTCACGGCCTACATCAACGTGCGGCTGGAGAAGCACACCGACAGCCACAAGCGCAGCCCGATGGACCAGTTCGCCGCGGCCGCGCAGACCTGGCCCGAGGTGGTGGAGTGCGCCGCGCTCACCGGCGAGATGGACTACCTGCTGCGCGTGCTGGTGCGCGACATGGCGCACTACAGCCGCTTCATCATGGACCACCTGCTCAAGCACCCCAGCGTGCAGGACTGCAAGACCAGCTTCGTGCTGCAGCGCCTGAAGGGCACGACGGCCGTGCCGGTGTAGCTGGCGCGGTGCGTCAGTACGCGGCCCAGCTGCCGTCGGGCGACCGCAGGTAGCTGCGCTCGCCCTGGCGCATCAGCACCGTGCCGTCGTTCTCGGCCACCCAGTCGGTGCCCGGCAGTTCGCGGGCGATGGCTTCCAGCTGCGCGCGGCCGTCCAGCGTGCGGCCCAGCGGCATCAGCGTCGCCACCAGCGAGGCCAGCGCGAAGTAGCTGCTGGGCTTGTCGACCACCACCGGCCCCGCGCCCGAGCTGAAGCCGTCGAAGCCGATCAGCTTCACGGCCGCCGGCACGCTGGTGATGCCCACCGTGGGCAGTTCGCGCAGGCCCGAGATCTGCACCGCGTCGCCGCGGATCGCGCCGCCGTGCTCGGGCACCAGCATCAGCACCGTCGGCCGCTTGCTGGTCTCGATCAGCGCGATGAAGCGTTCCAGGTCGGCCAGCAGCTTCGTCAGCCGCGGCTTGAACGTGTCGCGGCTGCGCAGCGACTGCAGCCCCGGCACGCGGTTGCCGTCGTGCAGCGTGACGCTGTTGTACAGCAGCGCCAACGGTGCCGCGCTGCTGGCGCGCGGCTGCCACCAGCGCGCGAGCACGTCGAAGTCGGCCTGGATCGGCGTGCCGTCGAAGGCCTGCATCGCCACCGGCGCGCCGCGGTCGGTGGTGGGCGCCACACCCAGCCCGCCCAGGGTGCGCAGCTGCTCGGCGAAGTTGTCGAAGTGGCCGTCGTGGTTCATCAGCAGCGCGCTCTCGTAGCCTGCCTGCGCGAGGTTGCCGAACAGGTGGCACTGCGCTGGCGCGGCGTCGTACAGCGTGTTCTGCGGCGCCTGCCCGCAGCTCGCACGCAACAGGCGCAGCAGTGCCGGGCCGCTGTAGCTGGCGGCGCTGTTGAACTGGCGAAACACGAGGTCGAAGCGCGACAGCAGCGGCGCGTCGCGCATGCGCACCTCGTCGAGGTCTTCCCACGACAACGAGCAGATGCTCAGCACGATCACGTCGAAGGCCGGCGTCACGCCCGGCGGCAGCGGCGCGAGCTTGTCGGCCTCGGTGGCGTAGAAGCCGGCCAGCCGTGCGCTCAGCTGGCCGGGATCGAGCGCCGCACCGGTGTCGGCACGCGGGTTCAACGTGGGCGCCGGGTCGACGCCGCGCGCCCAGAAGCCCGGCGCCGGCAGCAGTGCCGCCGACAGGAGCCCGGTGAAGGCCAGCGTCGCGAAACGCAGCCGGCGCCGCAGCGCCAGGTACAGCAGCACCAGCAGCGCCAGCGCCGCCAGCACCGGCCACGCAATGAAGCGGCCGGCCAGCTCCAGCCAGTACGCGGCACTGAAGCTGGCCAGCGCACCGAGCTGGCTCCACGCCCGCGCCAGCGGCGGCAGGAAGCTGTCGTGGTACAGCAGCGCCACCGCCACCGGCACCGCCAGCACGTGGCGCGCCAGCCGCAACCGCGGCTGCTGCAGCGGCCAGGCCAAGGCAGCGGCGAACAGCAGGTTCAGGCCCCAGTGCAGGCCGATGAGCTGCGCCCAGTACAGGCCGATCTTGGCCAGGAAGTACAAGCTCCAGGCACCCACGGCGTCAGCCCCGTGCCGCGGCCAGCGCGGTGTCGAAACGGGCCCGCCAGCGCGCCCAGCGCTGCGCCACCAGCAGCGCGTACGAGCGCCCGAGGCTGCGATAGCCCTGCGCGCCCAGCGTGATGATCTCGGTCAGGCCCTGCAGCGGGTGGTCGCTGACGTACTGGTCGTTCCAGCGCGCCCAGGCGTCGGCGCGCGAGAAGGTGCATTGGATCAGCGCCTGCTGCTGCGCCAGCGTGAGCGGGCCGAAGCGCAGGCCCGCGCGCTCGCCGCGCCGTGCGCTCACGCGGGCCGGGAACACGTGCTCGCTGCTGCCGCTGAACATCAGCACGTTCAGCGAGGTGTCCACCGGCAGCTCCAGCGGCCCGGCCAGGCGGATGCCCAGGCCACTGAGCGAATAGTCCTCGGTCTCGCAGCGGTGGGTGTGGCCGCCGGCCAGCAGCAGGCACACCGGCAGCTGCGCCGGCACGCGGTGGGCCAGCCGCACCTGGCGGCGTTCGCGCGCCACGCCGATGGCCGCACCCAGGATCAGCAGGTTGAACACCGTCCACAGCAAATTCAGCAGCACGGTGGCCGGCTCGTGCGTGTTCCACCAGAACAGCCGGACCACGCCCACGCCCAGGCCGATGGCGTTCAGCAGCACCAGCGCCAGGTAGGGCCGCGAGATGCTCCAGTCGAAGTGCGTCTGCTCCACCAGCCCGCCCTTGGCCGTGACGTTGAATTTGCCCGCGTTCGGATTGATGAAGGCCAGCGTCGTGGGCAGCGTGATGTACCAGGCCAGCACCGCCTCGTAGACCTCGGCCCAGAACGTGTGGCGGTGGGGGCCCTGCACGTGCGCGTTGGCGATGTTGGGCAGCACCACGTGCGGCAGCACGTACAGCGCGATCAAAGGCGCCGACGCGTTGATGATGTGCATCTCGCCGTACAGGTAGGCCAGCGGCGCGGTCAGGAACACCAGCCGCGGGATGCCGTAGAAGAAGTGCAGCATCGCGTTGCTGTAGCAGATGCGCTGCATGAGGCTCAGTCCCTTGCCGAACAGCGGGTTGTCGGTGCGGAAGATCTGCGCCATGCCGCGCGCCCAGCGGATGCGCTGGCCGACGTGGCCCGACAGGCTCTCGGTGGCCAGGCCCGCCGCCTGCGTGATGTTCAGGTAGGCGGTGCGCCAGCCGCGGCGGTGCATCTTCAGCGCCGTGTGCGCGTCCTCGGTGACGGTCTCGACCGCGATGCCGCCCACCTCCTGCAGTGCCTCGCGTCGCAGCACCGCGCACGAGCCGCAGAAGAACGTGGCGTTCCAGAAGTCGTTGCCGTCCTGCACCAGGCCGTAGAACAGCGCGCCTTCGTTGGGCACGCGGCCGAAGGTTTCCAGGTTGCGCTCGAACGGGTCGGGGCTGAAGAAGTGGTGCGGCGTCTGCACCATCGCGCACTTCGGGTCGCGCAGCAGTTCGCCCATCGTCGTCTGCAGGAAGCTGCGCACCGGCAGGTGGTCGCAGTCGAAGATGGCGACGAAGGCGCCGTCGGTCTGCGCCAGCGCGTGGTTCAGGTTGCCGGCCTTGGCGTGTTTGTTGTCCGGGCGCACCGCGTAGCCCACGCCGACCTCGGCCGCGAAAGCGCGCACCGCGTCGCGCCGGCCGTCGTCGAGGATCGTGATGCGCAGCTTGTCGGCCGGCCAGTCCAGCCCCTTGGCCGCCAGCACCGTGGGCGTCAGCACGCTCAGCGGCTCGTTGTAGGTGGGGATGAACACGTCCACCGTCGGCCAGGTGCTGGCGTCGGGCGGCATCGGTGCCGGCTTGCGCTGCAGCGGCCAGGCGGTCTGCACGAAGCCCAGCAGCATGATCAGCCAGGCGTAGACCTCGGCCGCGAGCAGGCCCCAGCCCAGCACCGTCTCCCAGCCCGGCTGCAGGTCCATCGATTGCGTGATGCGCCACCAGCCGTAGCGGCAGGTGGCGATCAGCGACAGCACCACCAGCACCAGCCCCGGCACCACGCCGGGCAGCTTGCGCACCAGCAGCGCCAGGCCCCACATCGCCAGCGCCAGGATGAGCTGGCCGCTCCAGGCCAGCGGCGTGGTCACTGCGAGCCAGAACGCGAAGCAGCTGACCGCCAGCACCAGCGCCACCGCCGGGCGCGACTGCAGCCAGCGTGCCTCGGCCAGCGCCTCCAGCCGCGCGCCCCAGTGCGCGCGGTCCAGCGCCGGCAGGCGCGCCGCGCCGGCCTGCAGCCAGCGCTGCAGCCGTGCCATGCGTGCGCCCCAGCGCCGCGGCGGCGCCGGTGGCGGCACCAGCAGGCGCAGCAGCCAGGTGCGCGCCGATGCCTGCGGCGGCACGCCCAGGCCGCGGCGCAGTGCGCTGCCGATGGCGTCGAGCAGTGCCTCGGTCGCACGTTCGAGCGCCGTGCCGCCGGGCTGGCGCGGCGCCACGAACAGCCGCCACAGCCAGCCGCGCCAGGTGGCGCCGGGCGCCACGCCCAGCCGTTGCCGCAGCGCTTCAGCCCACATCGTCGGCACCCAGCTGCAGCGGCGTGTCGAAGCGCCCGCCCAGCCAGCGCAGCAGGCCGTGCAGGTCGTGCGTGGCCTGCGCGTGCGGCGCCGCATCGGACAGCGCCACCTGCCGCGCGAAGGCCTCGGGCACGGCTTCGTCGCGGTGCACCACGTGCGGCGCCAGGCGCGACCCCAGCCGCGCCTGCAGCGCCGCGCGCACGCCCTGCTGCAGCGGCCGCGAGGCGTCGAAGCCGTTGAGCAGCGCCACCAGCGGCTTGGCCGCGGCCATTGCCAGCGCCTCGGGGAGCAGCGCCACCGCGCCGGGGTCGGCGCGCAGCACCAGCAGCACCGCGTCGGCGGCCAGCATGGCCTGCTCGGTCAGCAGCGACGGCGAGCGCGGCGTGTCGATGAAGGTCCACACCGCCACCGACGCGGGGTCGGGGCGGTCGATCTGCGCCAGCCGCTCGGCCAGCCAGCCGCGCTGGCGCGCCATCTGCGGGTACCAGTCGCGCAGCTGCTCCACGTTCAGGCGGCCGAAGGGCAGCACCAGCGCGCCCTCGGCGCTGCGCAGGGCGCTGTCCTGCCATGGGCGGCCGTTGGCGTCGTTCGCGGCCAGGCCTTGCGCGGGCGGCTGCTCCAGCCCGAAGTGCAGCGCCAGCAGGTTCTGCGGGTCCCAGTCGACGGCCAGGCTGGACTGCCCCTGGCGCGCGGCCAGCGTCGCCAGCGCTGCCGTCAGCGTGGTGCGGCCGACGCCGCCGGCCAGCGAGATGACGGCCAGGCTAGGCATCGGTGTCCGCCGGGGGCAGTTCGATCGGGCGCACGCACAGCAGCCGCTGCCGCGCCGGCCGGGCCTGCCTGGCACGCGGCAGGCCCAGCCCGATGCGCTGCGCCAGCCGCCACACGAGCAGCAACGCCACGGCCAGCAGCACGCCGCCCAGCAGGGCTTCGATGAACACGCTCATTCGCGCAACCTCAGCACCACGCGTTCGGGCGCGCGCGGCGGCGGCAGGGGCGCCTCGTCCAGCGGTGCCGGCAGCGTGTCTTCGCCCGCGGGCTGCAGCGCCACGAAGCCGCTCTCGCTGACCTCCAGCCGCTGCGGCTGCAGCGCCTGCAGCACGTCGCTGTAGTCGGTGACGGCGTCGACCGCGTTGCGGCGCAGCCGCTCCAGCGCGCGCCGCATCGCGTCGGGCTCGGGCCGCATGCGCAGCTGGTGGAACAGCTCGGCCAGCGGCACCGCGAACAGCCGCTTGAGCGTGGGTTCGACGTCGGGCGCGCGGCAGGCGAACAGGAAGACCCAGACCGACTGCGCGTCGGCGCTGACGATGTCGCCGTCGCGGCCGATGCGGCAGGCCGCCAGCGCATCGAGGTGCGCCACCTGCGGCAGCAGCGGCAGCTGCACCATGCAGTGCGCCAGCCCCAGCGGCTCGGTGCGCTGCAGCATGCGGTCGGCGGCGTCGCAGAAGGCCTGCAGCGGCAGGTAGCCGCGCACCGGGTCGGGCTTCATCTGCGCCAGCAGGTCGGGTGCGGCCTCGTCGGCCACGCGGCGCGCGTAGGTCTGGTTGCGCAGCTCCACCAGCGTCTGCAGCAGGCGCGAGAAGCCGACGTTGCGGTAGACCACGGTGTTGGCGCCCAGGCGCACCAGGGCCAGTTCCTGGTTGTAGCGCAGCTGCCCGCCGACCTCGCGCACCACGATCTTCAGCGCGTGCGGGTGCGCGGCGCGCAGCCGGCGCACGGTGTCCAGCAGCGCCGGCAGCTCGTCGGCGCTGCGGTGCGGCAGCAGCACGGTGGCCGCCACCGCGTAGCGGCAGGCCGCGACCACGGCCCCCAGCGAATCGCAGATCTCCCAGTGGGCCGGTGCGCCGTCGGGGGCGCCGGCCAGCGTGTCGGCGAGCGTGATCACGCGCTCGGCGTCGCTGGCGGTGACCAGCGCGTGCGTGTCCAGCGCCAGCCCGCTGCCGTCGGCCTGCCAGCCGCCGTCGGCGCTTTCGACGAGGCCGAAGCCCAGGTCCTGCACCGTGCCCGCGCGGCCGCCGGACCAGCGCACGACCTCGAAGTGCACCTGCTCGCCGTGGCGCTGCAGCTGCGCCATGCACGGCAGCGGGCTGCGCTCGAACAGCGGCAGCAGCGCCTGCCCGCGGTGGCGCAGCGGGGCCAGCGCCAGCAGTGGCGCGGCGTCGCGCTCGGCGGCCCAGCGCTGCAGCGCCGCCACTGCCTGCTGCACGGCGGCGGAGGCAGCGGCAGCCGTCTCCGGTGCTGCGTCGTGCACGGCCTCTTGTGTTGCAGGCGCCGCCGGGCTGCCCAGCCACGGCGGCAGCAGGTCCACCACCAGCAGCTCGCCACGGCGCAGCCCGCAGGCGGCCAGCTCCTGCAGCAGGAAGGTGTCGCCGCGCTCGCGCAGCGTGGCCGCGGCGCCGGGCGTCCAGGCCAGCGCGCGCAGCCGGCCACTGCGCGCGGCGTCCACCACCAGCGGTCCCAGCGCCGGCAGTGCGTCGGCATCGGCGCCGAGCCAGGTCACTTGCCCGTCGGCCAGTTCGGTTTCCAGCAGCCGGCGCAGCAGCCGCTGCCGCGTGCCGCCGTCGCCCAGCAGCAGCAGCGCCGGCTGGCCGCGGCGCAGCACGCCCACCTGGCCGGGCAGAAAGGCGATGGGCAGCTGCACGCGGCGTGGCGCCCGGCCCAGCAGCATCTGCCACAGCGGCGCCAGCGTGCGCCGTGCCAGGCGCCAGGGGGATGCCGCGCTCACGGCAGCGGCGGCGCCATGCGCCAGATGCGCGGCCAGTCGCTGCGCGAGCGCTGTGCCGCGGCGGCCTGCTGGGCGTCGAAGTAGTGCGGCAGCGCCGCGCCGTGGCGGGCCAGCAGCAGCGCGACGTCGGCGGGCAGCGGCGGCGGCACCTCGGCGGACTCGGCGGCAGCGCCCAGCCCGGCTGCGCCAGGGACGTCGCCAGGCGACGGAACGGTGGGGGGCGGGCGGCTGGACACTGCCGGGCACTGTAGCAAAGCAGGCTGCCGCGATGGGCTCGACGCACACGGCGTTGCAACGGGTCGCCGCGGGCGTTGGATCGGCGCCGCAGCGCGCTTGCCGGGCCGTCCCGATTGCCGGAGACTGCGCCTCACCTCCAGCAGCCCTGCCGAGCACCCTGTTGTCGTTCCGTCTGCGCCGTTCTTCCTGTCTGCCCCGTCAGCCCCTTCCATTCCGCCCGCTGGCCGCTGCCGGCCTGCTGCTGGGCCTGGTTGCCGGCGTGGCGTCGGCAGCGCCCCCCGCGCCCCCCGCGCGTGCGCCGGCGGCCGCGGCCTCCGCCCCCGGCCTCGTCACGCAGACCGTGCGCCTGCGCGACATCGGTGCCTACGGCCCGATCGAGCTGCGCGGCGTGGAGCACAGCGTCTACCTGCCGCTGTCGCTGCGGCTGGACGAGTCGGTGGTGAGCGCGCGGCTGAAGCTCAACCACACCTTCTCGCCGTCGCTGCTGCCCGAGCTGTCGCAGCTGCGCGTGCTGATCGACAGCCAGCCGCTGGCCACCGTGGTGGCGCAGAAGAACGCGCTGGGCGCGCCGCAGCGCACCGAGGTCGAGCTCGACCCGCGCTACTTCGTCGACTTCGCCAAGCTGCACCTGCAGTTCATCGGCCACTACACGATGGACTGCGAATTCCCGCAGCACACCAGCCTGTGGGCCAGTGTCGGCAACGACAGCACGCTGGAACTCGTGACGCGCCGGCTCGTGCTGCGCAACGACCTGGCGCTGCTGCCCGCGCCTTTCTTCGACCCGCGCGACGGCCGCCGGCTCGACCTGCCCTTCGTCTTCGCGCGCCAGCCCAGCCTGGCCACCGTGAAGTCGGCGGGCCTGCTGGCTTCGTGGTTCGGCGCGCTCGCGGCCTACCGCGGCGCGACATTCCCGGTGCTGTACGACACCGCGCCGAAGCGCCACGCGGTGGTGCTGGCCACCAACGACGAGCGCCCGGCCGCGCTGGCTGGCGTGGAGCTGCCGCGTGTGGAGGTGCCCACGCTGATGGTGACCAGCCAGCCCGACGACCCGGCCACCAAGCTGCTGCTGGTGCTGGGGCGCGACGCGGCGCAGCTGGAGCAGGCGGCGCAGGCGCTGGTGCTGGGCCAGTCGGCGCTGAGCGGCGAACGCGCCGGCGTGCGCTCGGTGCAGCTGCCGCCGCCGCGCGCCGCCTACGACGCGCCGAACTTCGTGAAGACCGGCGGCAAGGTGCGCCTGGGCGATCTCGTGGCCGACCCGTCGGCGCTGCAGGTGCGCGGCCAGCAGCTGCAGCCCATCCGCATCAACCTGCGGCTGCCCGCCGACATCTTCACCTGGGAAGCGCCGGGCATGCCGATCGACCTGCGCTTCCGCTACACGCCGCCGCGCGAAGCCGGCCAGGGCGTGCTGGGCGTGTCGATCAACGACCGCTACGTGCAGTCGTTCCGTCTCGCGTCGGCCGGCGCGGGCAGCACGGCGGAGCGCCTGGGGCTGCCGTTTGCGGCCCCGGCCGGCGCGCAGGTCACGCGCAGCCTCACGGTGCCGGCCTTCCAGCTCGGCAGCAACAACCAGCTGCAGTTCGCCTTCGAGCTGCCACCCAGCGACGACGGCAAGTGCCGCGCCACCACGGGCGGCGCGCAGGCCGCGATCGACCCCGACTCGACGCTCGACCTCTCGGGCATCGAGCACTACGCCGCGCTGCCGAACCTGGCCTTCTTCGCCAACGGCGGCTTCCCGTTCACGAAGTTCGCCGACCTCGCGCAGACCGCACTGGTGCTGCCCGACGCGCCGCAGCGCACCGAGCTGCAGACGGCACTGGTGGCGCTGGGCCAGTTCGGCGCCGTCACCGGCGCTGCGGCCACGCGGCTGACGGTGCTGCCCGCCAGCCAGGTGCGGCAGGCCGGCGACCGTGACCTGCTGGTGGTGGCCGCAGGTGCCTACGCGCCGCTGCTGGAAGCCTGGGGCCAGACGCTGCCGGCGCGGCTGGAAGCCGGCCAGCGCGCGGCCTCGACGCTGGGGCGGCTGGCCGATGCCGGCGCCGAGTGGTTCAGCGGCGCGCAGCCGCACGTGGTGCCGCGCGAAGGCTGGACCGAACTGCAGGCGCGCGGGCCGCTGGCCGCGATCTCGGGCTTCGAGTCGCCGCTGGCCGCGGGCCGCTCGGTGGTGCTGCTGAACGCCACCAACGCCGCCGCGCTGCCGGCTGCGGCCGAGGTGCTGCTCGACCCCGGCAAGCTGCGCCTGGTGCGCGGCGACCTGGTGCTGGTGCGCGGCGAGTCGGTCGACGCCTTCCGCGTCGGCGAGATCTACCACGTCGGCGAACTGCGCTGGTGGCGCTGGCTCTGGTTCCAGCTGCACACGCACCCGTTCCTGCTGGCGGCGCTGGGGCTGCTGGTCGGGCTGGGGCTGTCGCTGATCGCCTTCCGCGTGCTGCGCGGCATGGCGGCGCGGCGCCTGGCCGCACGCGGATGACCCCTGCACGGCGGCAGGTGGCGCAGCGCCTGGGTGCGCTGGCGTTGCTGCCGGCCTTTCCGGGCACGGCCGCTGCCGCCACCACCCCCGCCGGCTGTGCCGCGTGGCCGGCCTGGGAGGCCTTCCGGCGCCAGTTCATCGGCGACGGCGGCCGCGTCGAGGAACGCGGGCGCGACGGCCGCACCGTGTCGGAAGCGCAGGGCTACGCGATGTTCTTCGCGCTCGTGGCCAACGACCGCCCGGTGTTCGAGCGCCTGCTGCGCTGGACCGAGGACAACCTGGCCGGCGGCGACCTCACGCAGCGCCTGCCCGCGTGGCTCTGGGGCCGGCGCGACGACGGCCGCTGGGGCGTGATCGACGCCAACGCGGCCTCGGACGCCGACCTGTGGATCTGCTACGCACTCGGCGAAGCCGGCCGGCTGTGGCGCGAGCGCCGCTACACCGCACTGTCGGCGCTGCTCGCCGCGCGTGTGCTGCGCGAGGAAGTGGCCGACCTGCCCGGCCTGGGCCCGACGCTGCTGCCGGGGCCGCAGGGCTTCGACGACGGCGCCGGGCGCTGGAAGCTGAACCCGAGCTACCTGCCGCCGCTGCAGATGCGCTGGATGGCGCAGCGCCACGGCGGGGCTTGGGGCCAGGTGCTGCAGTCGTCGCTGCGTGTGCTGCGCGAGAGCGCACCGGCCGGCCTGGCGCCCGACTGGGTCGGCTACGACGGCGCCAGCCGCAGCTTCCGCATCGACCAGACCGTGGGCAGCTACGACGCCATCCGCGTCTACCTGTGGCTGGGGCTGACGGCGCCGCAGGACCCGGCGCGCGCGTCGCTGCTGACGCACTTCGCGCCGATGGCGGCCGTGGTCGAACGCAGCGGCGTGCCGCCCGAGCACATCGACGTGCGCAGCGGCCAGGTCGACGGCGACGGGCCCGCGGGCTTCTCGGCCGCGCTGCTGCCCTTCCTGCAGGCGCTGGGCCGGCCGGCGGCACTGGCGCGCCAGCTCCAGCGGCTGCGGGCCGAGCCGCCGGCGCCCGACGCGTACTACGGGCAGTCGCTGGCGCTGTTCGGCCTGGGCGCGCACGAAGGCCGCTACCGTTTCGACGCCGACGGCAGCCTGCTGCCGGCTTGGTGGGCATGTTCGGCACCCGCGGCCTGAGGGCACCTGCGGCCCTGCTGGCCGCGGCGCTGCTGGCCGGCGGCGCGGTGGCCGCCGACCGCGTGGCCGTCGACGAGCTGCTGCGCAACGCGCGGCTGTGGCAGTCGCTGGATCGGCCCGACAACGTGCGGCTGGTGCTGACCAAGATCCTGGCCATCGACGCCAGCGAGCCGCAGGCGCTGCTGCTGCTGGGCGAGCTCGAACTGCGTGCCGGCCAGCCCGGCGCCTCGCAGCGGCTGCTCGCGCGGCTGCAGCAGCGCCGTGCCGCCGAGGCCGGCGAGCTTGAACAGCTGCAGCGCCTGTACACGCGCGACGCCGCCCGCCTGAACCAGCTGCGGCTGCTGCGCCGCGGTGGCAACACCGCGGGGGCGCTGGCGCTGGCACGCCAGCTGTTCCCCGACGGCCGCCCGCCGGGTGAGCTGGCGGCCGAGTTCGCGCCGCTGCTGGCGCAGGCGCCCGGCGGCTGGGAGCGCACGCGTGCGCACCTGGAGCAGCGCATCGCGCGCGGCGGCAGCCCGCGCGAGCGGCTGGCGCTGGTGGAACTGCTGGGCGAGCGCCCGGCCACGCGGGCCCAGGCGCTGCGCGGCCTGGACGCGCTGGCGGCGCAGGCCGAGCTGCCCGCCGCGCGCCTGGAGGCCGTGCGGCGCAACCTGCTGGCGGCGCGGCCGGCCACCGCAGCGCCGGGCGCGGCCCCGGCGGACCGCAGCGCCACGTCCGCCGCCGACGACAACGTCGACACCCGCTACTGGGCCCTGCTGCGCGAAGCCGAGGCGCTGCGCGACGCCGGCCGCCTGCCCGAGGCCGCCGCGCTGGTGCAGCAGGCCCGCGGCCTGCCGCCCGCCGAGCGCGAAGGCACGCTGCTGTGGGCCGACCTGCTGGCGCGCCAGGGCCGCGCAGCCGAGGCCGAGGCCGCCTACCGGCAACTGCTGGACGACCCGGCCGCACGCGGGCGCGCCGTGCCGCGGCTGCTGGCGCTGCTGCAGCAGGCCGGGCGCATCGACACGCTGCTGGCCGAAGCGCAGCGGCTGGGTGCCGCCGATGCCGTCGACACCGGCGCGCTGCGCGACGCCGCCGACGCCCGCGTGGCGCAGGGCGAGCCCGGCGTTGCGCTGCGCTGGCTGGAGGCCGGCGTGGCGCTGCTGCCGGCGTCGCCCTGGCTGCGCCACGACCTCGCGCGGCTGTATGCGCGGCTGGGCCAGCCCGCGCTGGGCGAGGCCGTGGTCGACGAGGGCATCGCGCTGGCGCCGGCAGACGCCGAAATGCGCCAGGCCGGCGCGCTGTTCTATGCCGCGACCGAGCGCGACGCCGAGGCGCTGGCGCTGATCGACACCGCGCCCGCCGCGGCCCGCAGCGCGCCGCTGCAGGCGCTGGCCGACCGCCTGCGCCAGGCGCAGGCGCGGCGCGCCGCCGAGGCTGCAGCCGCTGCGGCCGAGGTGCTGGCCGACGCGCAGCGCCGCGCCGACGCGGTCGAAGCCCGCCGCCAGCCGCGCGAGGAAGTCGCCTTCGTGCCGGTGGCGCGCACCGCCGCGGCCGGCCGCAGCAGCCTGCGCGGGCTGGAGCTGCCGCTGGTGCTGACGCGGCCGGACGACGACGGTGAGGGCGATGGCAGTGGCGAGCGCTGGCTGCACATCGACGCGGTGCGGCTGGATGCCGGCGCGCTGCCCGCGGCCTTCGACGAGGCCGCGCAGTTCGGCCAGGTGCAGACCACCGGCGCGCCGCTGGCCGCCGACCTGCCGCAGCGCGCGCGCGGGCTGTCGGCGGGCATCGGGCACACGGGTGAACAGCGGCGATGGGACGTCGGCGTCATCGGCGCCGGCTTCGCGGTGCCCAACCTGGTGGGCGGCTGGCGCGAGGCCTTCACGCTCGCCGGCAGCGACGCCAGTGTCGAACTCTCGCGGCGCGTGCTCGGCGGCGGGCTGCTGTCGTATGCCGGCACGCAGGACCCGGTGAGCGGCCGGCACTGGGGCGGCGTGACGCTGAACGCGGTGGGCCTGCGGCTGGGCCGCGACATCGCCGGCTGGAGCAGCTCGGCCAGCCTGCGCGCCGGCCTGCTGCGCGGCCGCAACGTGGCCGACAACCACACGCTGCAGCTGCGCCTGGCCACCGACCGCGACTGGCTGCAGACCCCGCAGCTGCGTGCCAATGCGGGCTTCACGCTCTCGCTGTGGCACTACCGGCGCAACCTGGGCTTCCACACCTTCGGCCACGGCGGCTACTACAGCCCGCAGCGCTACACCAGCCTGGGGCTGCCGCTGGACCTGCAGGGCCTGCCCGGCGGCGCGTGGAGTGCGTGGTCGTGGCGCGTGCGCGCCTCGGTGTCACGCTCGTGGACCTTCGAGGCCGACGCGCCGTACTTCCCCGACGACGCCGCGCTGCAGGCCGCGGCCGGCAACCCGGTGCACGCCGGCGGCAGCGGCGGTGGCTGGTCGCTGGGCCTGCGCGCCGAGCTCGAACGCCGGCTCGCACCGCAGTGGAGTGCCGGTGCCGCGCTGGTGGCCGACCGCTCGGCCTACTACACGCCGACGCAGCTGCAGTTCTATCTGCGCCGCCACCACAAGGTGCAGACCGCGCCGGTGGAGCTGCCGCGGCCGGCGCAGCCGTACGCGCAGTTCTAGCGCGCCCCCGGGCTCGCTGTGCTCGCCACCCCCCGAGGGGGCCGTGTTCGCTCAGCCCTGCACGACGCGCGTGATCTGCGTCGGTGTCGGCGCCGGCCAGCCGGCGTCCTTGCACACGCGCACGATGGCTTCGTTGGTGTCGAAGTAGACCTGCCAGTAGTGGTCGTTGTGCGTGTACGGGCGCACGCTGATCACGGGGCCGTTGAGGTTCATGTCGAGCAGGTTGACCTCGGGGGCCGGGCTCGTGGCCACGTTCGGGATGGCGGCCACCGCGGCCTTGAAGCGGGCGATCGCGTCCAGCGCGTCCACGCTGCCGGCCAGCTGCGCCGTGCGCTCGACGCGGCGCACCGGCAGCGCGCTGAAGTTCTGCACCGTGTCGCCGAAGACCTTGCCGTTGCCCACCAGCGTCATCACGTTGTCGGGCGTGACGATGGTGGTGCCGAACAGGCCGAGCTCGTGCACGGTGCCGGTGATGCCGCCGATGCTGACGAAGTCGCCCACCTTGAACGGCCGCAGCACCAGCATGAAGGCGCCGGCGGCGAAGTTGCCGAGCATGCCGCTCCAGGCCGCGCCGATCGCCACGCCCGCGCCGGCCAGCATGGCCGCGAAGCTGGTGGTCTGGATGCCGAAGTAGCCCAGGATGCCCAGCACCAGCGCGATGTTCAGCATCACCGCGACGATGCTGCCCAGGTACTTGGTGAGTGTCGGGTCGACGTTGTTGCGGTTCATCGCCGCCTGCATCACGGCGATGACGCGGCCGATGAGCCAGCGGCCGACGATCCAGAAGGCAATCGCCGCGGCGATCTTGATGGCCAGCTCTCCGGCTGTGGTGCTCAGAAACGTCTGGATGGCCTGCATGTCCATGGGGTCCTCCCGCTGCGGGTTGTTTGTCACCGCATGGTAGACGGGCCGCACGGCCGCGGGAAGTCAGGCGTCGATGTCGCGCAGCAGCGCCCAGACCGGCTCGTTGCCCAGGCGCAGCAGGTCGGCGATGTCGGCCACGTCGTCGGGCAGCGCCGGGTTGTCCCAGCCCGCGGCGCTGTGGCGTGCGACGCGGATGGCGAGCAGCACGTTGCGCACCTGCGCCTGCTCGGCGTGGCGGTCGTCGCTGATGTGCACCAGCAGCGACGGCAGCTTCCACGCCAGCATCAGCGCGTGCTGCAGGTCGGGCAGTTCCAAGTGCAGCAGGTCGCGCTGCACGGCCGCCGAACGCAGCGTGGAGTCGGCCTGCTGCTGGCGTGCGATCTCGCCGGCCAGTGCCGGCGCCCGCAGCCACAGCAACAGCTCGGCGAAGTCGTGCAGCAGCGCGGCTTCGTGGATCACGGCGACGTCGTGGTCCATGCGGTGCACGGCGAACGACATCGCGAAGTTGGCGGCGCGGTGCGAGCGCTTCAGCACCGCCCGCAGGCCGGCCAGCGCCTCGGGGTGGTCGGCCAGCGCGTCTTCCACAGTGGCCTGCGGCCCGAAGGCGCGGAAGAACGGGCCGATGCCCAGCATCACCAGCGACGCGGTGACGGTCTCGGTCTCGCTGCGGCTGTCGGGGTCGCGGCTGCGCCGGTGCCGCGCCACGTGCGACAGCAGCTTCAGCGTCATCAGCGGGTCGGCTGACACCGTCTCGGCCAGCATGTGGGCGTCGACCCGGTCCTCGATGCCACGCAGCACCTCCAGCGCCTCGGCCGTCTCGGCCAGCACCGGCAGCGTGTCGATGTCGAAGCAGCGCACCCAGCCCGGCACGTCGGGCGGGGCGGTGGTGATGAAGGCGGACGGGTCGGTGGCAGGCATGGCGAGGTGTCCTCGTGAACGGGTTTTCGGCCGCCCCCGCCGTGAACTTGAGCCTGCCCGGGCGATGCGTGCCTACAGGCGCAGCATCAGGCCGTCGCGGGCATCGGCGGGGCCGTCGAGCAGCGCGCGGTAGGCGGCCTCGACCGCTGCCGCGCCTGCTGCCGTGCGGATGCGCAGCCACGGGTGCACGGGGTCGTTGACCGGCTGCATGAAGGCGGTCCAGGCGTCGGCCAGGCGCCGCTGCAGTTCACCCGCGCCCCAGCCGTCGGGCGGCGGGCCGCTGCGCTTCTTGATCTGCGCCGGCGCGAAGAACAGCGTCGGTCGCGGGCCGGGCAGGCCGCCGGCACCGCCCAGGTCGTTCCAGTGCGTGCCGCCGACCGAGCAGCTGTAGGCCAGCGTGCCGTCGAAGTGGGTGTGGATGCGGCGGCGCAGGGCTGCGTCGCCCGCGAAGTCGACGAACACCGTGGGCACGGCCGGGTCCAGCGTCTCCAGCGCGTCGTAGCGCAGCACGCGGCCGTAGCAGCCCAGCGACGCCGCGAAGTCGAGGTTGCCGGGCGAGGTCAGCCCCAGCACCGCGGCGCCGCCCTGGCGCTGCGCCAGGCAGAACGCGGTGCCGTACGCGGTCTTGCTCGAGGCGCTGCTGAGCAGCACCTGGCGTGCGCCGAAGAAGGCGTTGTCGGCGAGGAAGTCGTCGATCAGGAACGAGGTGGTGAACAGCGGCCGCAGCACGGCCTGCTGGCCTTCCTGCGCGGCGTCGTAGCCGGGGTCGGCATCGCAGAACTGGTAGTGGTTGTAGACCGCGGCCAGCTCGGCGCGGTGCGCTGCTGCATCGACGAAGCCGCCGGCGCCCACGCGCGCGGGCTGCACCACCAGGTGCGTGCCCATCGGCAGGTAGCCGTAGACACGCCGGCCCACGGCCACACCCTCGGCGCGGCTCTCGACCACGGTGGCGAAGCCCCACACCGGGATGCAGCCCCAGGCCGCGTCGCCGCAGGGGAAGAACTGCCAGTACTTCATCGCCTCGCCGAAGGCGGCGTAGGTGATGTTGTTGGCTGTCAGCGCGAAGTGCGCCACCGCCAGCCGCGCTTCGCCGTCGGCCAGCGGCCGTGCGGCGGGCGCGTCGCTGTCGGGGGCGATGCGCACGCTGCGCAGGTCGTGGCGGGCGACCAGGAAACGGGAACCGGCGTCGAGGATCATGGGCAGGCGGGTGAGGAGCGGGCCGCCAGCATGATGACGCCGCAGCCGGGCGGCTGTCACCCCCGCGACGCCGAGGCCTCGCGGGGGTGGCAGGAGCCAGCCGTTCAGCATGGCACGCTCACAGGCGGCTCACGCCGTCGAGGTGGCCGACGAGCTTGCCGTCCACGTACAGCGCACCTTCGGGTGCGCCGGCCTGGGCGTAGAACTCGAGCACCGGTTCGCCGGCGGGTGCACGTGCCGCGGGCAGCAGGCGCATCGCCAGTTGGCCGAGCAGCATGCTCACACCGTGCAGCAGCATCGCTGCCAGGAGTCGGGCGCGGCCGTGTTCGTGGGGCAGGGCGCCGAAAGCGAGGTCGTCTCGCAACATCATGGTGGGTCTCCTGCGGACACCGGGCGCGTGGCCGACTGGTCCGCGTGGGTTTCAGGGGCTGGGTCGCAGTCGTTCGAGTTCCAGGCGCAGTGCGCGCCCGGCTTGCTGGCGGGTGGAGCCGCCGCGGTGCACACCGGCACGGCGCATGCGGCTGGCGGCCACCAGCGGGTTTCTGGGCTTGAGGGTCTTGATGGCGAACTTCATGGCTGGGCTCCTTGGACAGGCGGGGACGGGACAGACGGGCCGGAACAAAACAAAAGGCCCGGGTTGCTGGTGCAACCCGGGCCTCGGTGGGGGGCCACCTCGCTGCCGAGGGGCTAACCCGTCACCGGCGCCCCGGGCGGGGCACCATGGAAACGCACGACAGCGCCGGCTTGCATGCGCTGAACGCCTGCGGCTGCCGCGACGCGGCTGGGCAGGGTGTTCAGGGGCAGGCGAGGGAACATGGCGTGGTCGGTTGGGTGGATCGATGTGGCGTTCAGCGGAGGTCTGCGGCAGACCAGGGCTTCACGACACGCTTGCGCAGATGATAAAGAAGTGGTTATCAGAAGGCAAGCCGACTTGCTCACCAGAGATAGGGAGGACAAACCCGGGGTGGGCTGCATGCGGCCGCAGCCCGCTGCTGCAGCGTGGCGGCTACTTCTTGCGCTTGAGCGGCGCCACGCCGGTCTGCGTGCGGCGCCAGAGGTCCAGCGCCTCGTCGGCCGTGGGCGGGGCCGCGGTGGCGGGCCTGGCGCCGCGTGCGGGCACGGGCAGCGGCGCAGGCGGCGGCTGTGGTGTCAGCACCTCGCCCAGCAGATCGAGCAGCCGGGTGCGCGCGCGCTGCGGGTGGCGGCGGTAGTAGGTGAGCACGAGGCCGACGATGAACTTCTCGTCGTCGTCGCGCGGGGCGTTGTCGTCGGCGGGCGGCTCGGCGCGCAGCGCTGCGGCCACATCGGCACTCGGCACGCTGCCGTCGTGCGGCAGGTCCATCCAGCCGCGCGGCTTGTGGCACAGGTGCTCGAACTGGCGCGCCAGGCGTTCGCCGATCTGGCGCGAGCGGCTCTTGATCTGGCTCCAGTAGCTGGGCTGGATCTGCACACGCTCGGCAAAGCGGCGCTCCAGGCCACGCAGCGTGGCGGCATCGGCATGGCGTGCGGTCTGGCGCACGAACTCCTCGAACAGCGCCAGGGCGTTGTCCAGGCGCACCTGGGCGAGGTCGACAGGGCTGTTGGGCATCGACCGCCATGATAAATGCGCGTTGACCAGACCGTGCGCCCGGCCGGATTCAGGCCTACCATGCGCTGCATGCCGTCACGCCTTGCTTCCCCTGTCGCACGGATCGCCGGGCTGGTGACGCTGCTGGCCCTGGGCGCGGTGCCCGCGCACGCCGTCGAGCGCGCGCTCGACAAGAGCGTGGTCGTCAACGCCACGCTCGACCAGGCCTGGCACGCCTGGACCACGCGCGAAGGCATCGTCAGCTTTTTCGCGCCCGACGCGCGGGTCGAGGCCCGGCCCGGCGGGCCGTTCGAGATCTACATCGACCCGGGCGGTGCGCCCGGCATGAAGGGCGCCGACGACATGCGCGTGCTGGCGGTGCAGCCGAAGAAGCTGCTGTCGTTCGAGTGGAACGCGCCGCCGCACCTGCCCGAGGCGCGGCTGCAGCGCACCGTGGTCATCCTGCGCTTCGAGCCCGTGACCGACACCACGACGCGCGTGCGCCTGCACCACGTGGGCTGGGGCGACGGCGGGCAGTGGGACCAGGCCTACGCGTACTTCGATCGCGCCTGGGGCAACGTGCTGGGCAACCTTCAGAAGCGCTTCGACAGCGGACCGGTGGACTGGACGGCCTGGCTGCAGCAGCTGGAGGCGATGCGCGCGGCGGCAAAGCCGAAGTGAAGGGCCGGGCAGCGGGCGGCTGAAGCCGCCCTCAGGTGTCGGCCCACAGCCGCAGCAGGTTGTGGTACGTGCCGGTCAGCGCCACGGCTTCGGCGCTCTCGCCGTCGCGCGCGCGCAGCCGCATCAGCGCCATGTCCATGTCGAACAGCAGCCGGCGCTGGGCCTCGTCGCGCACCATGCTTTCGATCCAGAAGAAGCTGGCCAGCCGCGCGCCGCGCGTGACGGGCTCGACCTCGTGCAGGCTGCCGCTGCTGTAGAGCAGGGCGTCGCCGGCCGGCAGCTTCACGCGCTCGCTGCCGTACAGGTGTTGCACGACCAGCGTACCGCCGTCGTAGTCCTCGGGCTCCGCGAGGAACAGCGTGCAGCTGAGGTCGGCGCGCACGCGCAGCCCGCCGCCGTGCAGCACGGCGCCGTCGACGTGGGCGCCGTAGTGTTCGCCCGGCGCGGCGTAGCGGTTGAACAGCGGCGGCAGGATCTTCTTCGGCAGCGCCGCCGAGAAGAACACCGCGTGCCGGTGCAGCGCGCCCAGCACCAGTTCGCGCAGCGCCTGCGACGCGGCGCTCTTGCTCGGCAACTGCTGGTTGTTCTTCACCGCCACCGACTGCGTGCCGGCCGTGGCCTGGCCGTCCACCCAGTCGGCGCCGGCGAGCTGCGCACGCGCGGTGTGCAACTCGTCGGGCGTCAGCACCTGTCGCAGATGCAGCAGCATGGTCAGAAGGTCGTCTTCAGCGTCAGCTGCGCCGAGCGGGCTTCGCCGGGCGTGTAGAAGCCGCGGTACAGCATGTCGGCGTACAGCTCGTCGGTCAGGTTCTTCACGTTCAGCTGCAGCGTGGTGCCTTCCGCCAGCCGCGTCTCGACCATCAGGTCGGCAGTGGTGAAGCGCTCGGCCGTGACGTGGCGCGCGCCTTCGGGGTTCTGCGCGCTGCGCATGTTCAGACCCGCGCCCACGCGCCAGGCCGGTGTGAGCTGGTAGGTCGTCCACACGCTGCCGCTGTGGCGCGGCGTCAGGCCCGGGCGGTCGCCCTGCACCTGGGCGCCGGTGCCGCTGGCGTTCAGCGCCACGTTGCTGCTGTCGATGCGGGCCTCGGGGATCCAGGTGTAGTTGACCCAGGCTTCCCAGGCCGGGCTCAGGCGGCCGGCGACGTTGAGCTCGATGCCGCTGGCGTGGCGCTTGCCGGACAGCAGTTCCTGCGTGGCGGCGGTGTCGGGGTCGGTGTTGCGCTCGTTGTACTTCTCGGTGCGGAACAGCGCGGCCGTCAGCGACAGCCGGTTGGCCAGCAGCTCCCACTTGCCGCCGACCTCGATGTTGCGGCTCTTCTCGGCCGGCGTGTTGGCCACGCGCAGGCTGGGCGAGCCGGGCGAGAACTGGTAGGTGTCGCCGGCCACGTTGTACGAGGTGCCGACCGACGCGTAGTAGCTGCTCTGGTCGTCGGGCTGGAACAGCACGCCCAGGCGCGGGCTCCACAGGCTGTCGTCGCGCTCGAAGGTGTAGCCCGGCGTCACGACGCCGGCGCCGCTGGTGGTGGTCTGCGTGGTGTAGCTGGCCGAGAAGCGGTCGTAGCGCAGGCCGCCGAGCAGCTTGAAGGTGTCGGTCAGCGCCACGGTGTCCTGCACGTACAGGCCGATGGAACGCGCGTCGAAGGTGTTGAACAGCGGCGTGCCGCGGGTGTCGTCGCGGCTGGCGCCGTCGTTGGGCGTTCCCACCGTGGTGTTCAGGCCGCTGGCGGCGCCGGCGAAGTTGTTGTTGCGCTTCGCGTCTTCGTTGACGACGTCGATGCCGGTGATGATCTCGTGGCGCAACCCGCCCCAGTTGAAGCGGCCGCTGAAGTCGCTCTGCAACTGCGTGATGTCGCTTTCGCTGATGCGGCCCTTGGGCGTGCGCGTGACGATGGTCTGCGGCCCCAGGTTGTCGATGGTGGTCGGCGCGCCGTCGGTGGTGCCGAAGCGGATCACGCTGGCCCACAGGTCGCGTTCGTAGCGGCCGTGGCGCAGCGTGGTGCGCAGCTCGGCGCGGCCGCCGAAGGTGCCGAAGCGGTGCACGTGCGTCAGCGTGCCGTGCGTGGCCGAGCCCTTCAGGTGGTCGCTGGCCAGGCCGTAGTAGTTCTTCGCCGGCAGCGTGGTCTTGAGCTTGCCGTCGACCACGAACCACGGGTGGTTGTAGTTCGGCACGTTGTCGTACTCCAGGTGGTACAGGCCCACCGAGAACTCGTCGCTGGTGCCGATGCCCCAGCGGAACGTGGGCGCGATGCCCTGCTTGGCCACTTCGGCGCCGTCGTTGTCGGCGCGCTGCACCATCGCGTTCACGCGCAGCGCGGCGTTGTCGCCGGTGCGGAAGTTGAAGTCGCCGGTGGCACGCTTGTCGCTGCCCGTGCCCAGCGACAGCGACACCACGTGCTGCGTCAGCCCGAACGGCTGCTTGTTGACCTGGTTGACCACGCCGCCGGTGGAGCCGCGGCCGAACAGCATCGAGGCCGAGCCCTTCAGCACCTCGATGCGGTCGTTGTTGAACGCGTCGCGCTCGATCATCGCCACGTCGCGCAGGCCGTCGACGTAGATGTCGCCGGCCTGGGCCAGCGAGAAGCCGCGCAGGCGGATGTCTTCCTCGCCCGTTTCGCCGGCCAGGAAGCTGACGCCGGAGATGTTGCGCAGCACGTCGCGGAACTCGTCGAGGTTGCGGTCGTCGAGCATGCGCTCGGTGACGACGGTGACCGACTGCGGGATGTCGCGCAGGTCCTGCGTGCCCTTGCCGATGCGGGTGGTGGTCACCTGCAGCGCGTCCTTGCCCTGCGGTTCGGCACGGGCCTTGGCGCGCACGACGGGCAGGGTGTTCTCGGGGGCGGACGCCGCGGCGGCCGGGGCCGGCGCGGTGGTCTGTGCCAGGGCGGCACCGGCAATGCCGAAGCCTGCGGCAAGCGCTCCCAGGCTGGTCAGCTTGTGGGTCATGGGTCAGTTCTCCAGGGTGTATTCGAGGGCGGCGGTGGATTCGCACTCCACGGGCTTGCCACCGTGGGTGCAGGGAACGAATCGGGCCTGGCGCATGGCGCCGAGGGCCTGCTGGTCGAGGCGGTCGAAGCCGGACGATTGCTGCAGCAGCACGCTGCGTGGCAGGCCGCGGGTGTCGACGACGACACGCAGCAGCACGGTGCCGGTCTCGCGCAGCCGGCGCGAGACGCGTGGCACTTCCACCGGGGGCTCGACCAGATAGCGCAGCGCGCTGGCCGGCACCTGCAGCGGGGCGGGCGGCGGCGGTGGTGCCGGGGGCATGACAGCGGCCACGGCCTGCGCCGCAGCCGGTGCCGGCGGGGCGGCAACCGCCTGCACGGTGATGGTGGGCGCGGGCTCTTCGCGCTGCACTTGCACTTCGGGCACCGGCACCTGCACCACCACCTGTGGCAGCGCCGGGCTGGGCGGCAGCACGCGCAGCGGCGGGGCGGGTTCGGGCGGGCGCTCGGGGCTGCTGACGATCTGCACCATCAGCGGCGCGGCCTGGCGCACCACGTCGGCGATGGCGTCGAGCTGCAGCAGCCCCCACAGCAGCAGGCCGTGCCCGGCGAAGACCACCAGGCTGAGCCAGGGGCGGGCGGTGCGGGCCGGCGCGGCGCGCCAGGAGAGGCTGGATGACATGTCAACAAAGTAGCACGAATACGAACGATTCGTATTTGGGTGTTGTGTCTCAGGGACGCACAGGTGCACGGCGCAGCGGTCGAGCGCGCAATGAAAAAGGGCCCCGCGCAGCGGGGCCCTTCGGGCTGGATCGGGTCGGGTGCCGGCCGCTGCCGGCCACCCGTTCAGTGCGCCGGCGTGTCGGCGGTCTTGTCGCGGATGCGGGGCGCCGTCTTCACGCTCCACACCATCGTGATGCCGAGGATGGCCACCACCACGCCCAGCGAGATGGCCACCGGGATCTTGAAGACGTCGATCAGCAGCATCTTCGTGCCGATGAACACCAGCACCACGGCCAGGCCGTAGCTGAGCAGGTGGAACTTGGCGGCCACTGCGGCGAGCAGGAAATACATCGCGCGCAGGCCCAGGATCGCGAACACGTTGGACGTGAGCACGATGAACGGGTCGGAGGTGATGGCGAAGATGGCCGGGATCGAGTCGACCGCGAAGATCACGTCGGTCAGGCCCACCAGCGCAATCACCAGCAGCAGCGGCGTGGCGATCTTCTTGCCGTTCTCGACGGTGAAGAACTTCTCGCCGTCGAAGTTCTTGCTCACCGGCAGCACGCGGCGCAGCAGCTTCAGTGCGGGGTTGCTCTCCAGGTCGGGTTCCTGGCCCGCGGCCCACCACATCTTGATGCCAGTGATGACCAGGAAGGCGCCGAACACGTACAGCACCCAGTGGAACTCGGCGATCAGCCACGAGCCCACCAGGATCATCACCGTGCGCAGCACGATGGCACCGATGATGCCGATCATCAGCACGCGCTTCTGGAACTCCGGCGGCACCGCGAAGTACGTGAAGATCATCAGGAAGACGAAGATGTTGTCCACCGCCAGGCTCTTCTCGATGAGATAGCCGGTCAGGAACTCCAGGCTGCGCGCCGTGGCCACGGCATCACCGTGCTCCTGCTTCACTGCCCACCAGAACAGGGCATTGAAGGCGAAGCTGAGCAGCACCCAGACGATCGACCAGTTCAGCGCCTCCTTCACGGAGACGCTGTGCGCGCCCTGCTTGCGCAGCACCACGAAGTCGACGAAGAGAGCGACCAGCACGGACGCAACGAAGAAAACCCACAGCCAGGTCGGCGCGATGGTGTCCATGGACACTCCCAGAGATTGAGGTTGAGGTTCGCGCCGAAAGGTCTTGCGCAGGCCGTGGTGGCCTGTGCGGTCCCGGGAACCGGCGGGCCAGGCGGCCGTGGTTCCGTATTGACGGGATGCCGCGGCCACTGGTGTGACCGGCTACTCCCCTCTCGACGGGGCGCAGTGTAGGGACTTTCCTGACGGCCCCGCGTCTGGAGGGGAGATGCGCCCCGTGGCGCCGCTAGACTGCCCGCACAGAAAGAAACGCGGGGCAGGGATGGCGGCGCCGAGGGGGTGCCGCGCTCCGACGACAACATATGTTCGAACACATGCTGAGGGGGGCGGTCCGGGTGGCTGCCTGCGTGGTTTCCCGCGTTGGAGCCGTTGCGCTGGTGGCCGTGCTGGCCGCGTGCGGTGGGGGCGGAGGCGGTGGCGGGAGCGGCGGGGCCGATTTCCGCGTCACGCTCGACCGCACCAGCCTGCGCTTCGACATGACCCAGGGCATCCGGCCCGAGACGCAGCAGATCACGGCCACGGCCACCGGCACGCTGCCCAGCACGCTGTTCGTGGGCGCTGTGGTCGAGGGCCAGGGCATCGACCCGGTGATCCCCACGGGCATCAGCGGCAACCAGGCGGTCTTCAATTTCCTGCCGCGGCTGGATCTGACCCCCGGCACCTACACCGGACGCGTGCTGCTGTCGGCCTGCTCCGACAGCGCCTGCAACAACAAGATCGGCGGTACGCCGATCGCGGTGAGCTACACGGTGGTGGTGGTCGCCAGCCTGCAGGTGTCGCCCAACCGCATCGACCGCCAGGCGGTCGGCGGCACCAGCTCCAGCGCCAACCTGCAGGTGCAGCTGCCCACGGGGGCCAGCAGCGTCACCACGCAGGTCACCAACCCGGCGCCCTGGCTGGACATCGGCGCCTTTGCCGCCGGCGAGCTGCCGCTGACCTTCAAGCCCTGGCGCGCAGGGGTGTACAGCACCTCGCTGGAGGTCTTCTCCGGCAGCGAGTTCAACCGTGTGCACATCAACTACATCGTCGATTTGCCGCCCGGTGGCGAGACCGACTTCGCCGCCTCGGCCGACAACCTGACCTTCTCCACCTCAGAGAACGCCAGCAGCGCCGTGCAGACGCTGGCGCTGACCGCGCCCAGCTGGGCGCCAGGCAGCGTGACGCCCACCGTCAGCGTGGACTACGGCAGCGGCCCCGCCGGCTGGCTGCAGGCCACCGCGCGCGGCAACGCCGTGGACGTGCAGGCCACCGCCGGCACCGCAGCGCTGCCGCAGGGAAGCTACGCCGCCGCACTGGTGCTGACGCCGCCGCAGCCGGCGACGCCGCTGCGCATCCCGGTGGCGCTGACCGTCGGCCCGGGTCTCGTGACGCCTGCTGCGCGCGACGTGGTGCTGACGGCCGAGACGCCCGCCACCGCGCTGCAGGGCAGCATCCCGGTGGACGCCGCTGCCGGCGCCGCGCAGGCCTGGACGGCCACCAGCAGCGAATCCTGGCTGCAGCTCACGCAGGCCAGCGGCACCACCGGCCAGAGCCTGGCCTGGCGCGTGGACCCGGCCGCCGTTGCGGCGATGGCCAACTTCAGCGACGCCACGGCCACCATCACCATCCGCTCCGCCCTGGCGCACGTGAGCCCGGTGACGACCACCGTGCGCATCGACAAGCGCCTGCCCGAAGTGCAGCACCTGGGGCCGTACCTCGTGGTCAGCGGCCGCACGACGCGGTTGGTGGTGCGGGGCCGCGGCTTCGACGGCATCGCGAACCTGGCCGCGCGGCTGCAGGCTGCAGGCATCGGCGCCGGCACGGCCACCCGTGTCAGCGACACCGAACTGCGCCTGGACGTGGCGCCCACGGCTGCCGGCAGCGGCCGCATCGGCACCAGCAACGCGCTGGGCGAAGTCATCGGCGGTGCCACGCTGCAGGTGGTGGCGCCGCAGACCTTCGCCTATGCCGCCGTGCCCACCGGTGGCATCAAGCGCTCGGTGGTCTACGACGCGCAGCGCCGCAGCATCTACGCCGTCAACGTCGAGAACGAGGCGCTGAACCGCTTCCGCTTCGACGGCAGCAACTGGGTGCTCGACGCCACCTCGGTACCCGCCATCCTGGACGCCGGCCTGTCCCCCGACGGCAGTGCGCTGCTGGTCAGCGCCACGCCCGGCACGCTGCGCCTGCTGGACCCCGCCACGCTGGCCACCAGCTTCACGCTGGCGGTGCCGGACGGGCTGGCGCGCAACCTCACGTACGTCGGCCACGGCATCTCCACCACCAGCGACGGCCGCTCGTGGCTGCCGCTGGGCAGCACCGGCTGGAACGAGCTGGGCTACTTCGACCACGCCACGCGCACGCTGCAGCCGCGCCCGAGCCAGCCCGACCTGCGCACCTCGTTCTATGGCGGGCCGTGGACGATGATGCCGCGCGACGGCAGCCGCATGCTGGTGGTGCAGAGCGGCAGCATCTCGCCGTCGCCGCCGGCGCTGGTGTACGACACCAGCAGCGGCCTGCTGGCCGACAACGGCGCCGGACTCACCTTCATGTACGAGGTGAGCTACAGCGACGACGGCGGCCGCATGCTGATCGACGGCTACGAGGTGCGCGACCGCGATTTCGGCCTCGTCGGCCGCCTCGGCACCGGCCTTGAGCCGGGCTGGAGCGCCGTCCACAGCATCGTCTCGCCCGACGGCCGCCGCGTCTACGTGCTGGCGCTGGCCGACAACGTGCCGGCCGAAGGCCCGACGACGCTGCTGCCGCGCATCTACGTGTATGACAGCAGCACCAGCGACCCCGTCACCAGCCAGCTGCCGGTGGTGGGCATGTTCGAGCTGCAGCACTTCCCGTCGTGCCGTGTCTACGACTACGTGCTGTGCCCGCTGACGCGCCCGCGCATGACGATGGCGCCGGACGGCCAGACGCTGTTCCTGGCCGGCAACCAGCACCTGGTGGTGGCGCCGGTGCCGGCCGAGCTGCGCACGGCCGGCAGCGCCGCGGCACGCCGCGCGCAGGCCCAGCGCCGCGCGCCGGTGGTGCAGGCCTGGCCGGGAGCAGGGGCGGCGAAGCGCTGACCCGGCGGACGCAGCAGACGCGCCGAGGCCGGCGCGTCAGTCCTCGTCGCGCACCTGGTGCTGCGCCACCAGCTGCGCCTGCACCGACGGCGGCACCGCCTCGTAGTGCGAAAGCTCGATGGTGTAGCGGCCCTGGCCGCTGGTCATCGCGTTCAGCCGCGACTGGTAGCTCGCCAGCTCCGACATCGGCACCTGGCCGCGCACGATCATCTGCCCGGCTGCGCCGTTGGTGGTGCCGCTGACGAGCCCGCGGCGCGCCGAGAGGTCGCCGGTGATGTCGCCCATCGCGCCGTCGGGGGCGCTGATCTCCACGTGCACGATGGGTTCCAGCACGATCGGCCGCGCCTCGCGCATCGCGGTCAGGAAGGCCTTGCGGCCGGCCGTGACGAAAGCGATCTCCTTGCTGTCCACGCTGTGGTGCTTGCCGTCGTGCACGACCACGCGCACGTCCACCACCGGGTGGCCGGCGATGGCGCCGCTGGCCAGCACCTCGCGCACGCCCTTCTCGACCGCGGGGATGAACTGGCCCGGGATCGTGCCGCCCTTGACGGCATCCACGAACTCGAAGCCGGCGCCGCGCGGAAGCGGCTCCACGCGCAGGAAGACCTCGCCGAACTGCCCGGCGCCGCCGGTCTGCTTCTTGTGCCGGTGGTGACCTTCGGCGGGTGCCGTGACCGTCTCGCGGTAGGCGATGCGCGGCGGCGCGGTCTGCACCTCGAACCTGTAGGTCTCGCGCATGCGCTCCAGCAGCACGCGCAGGTGCAGCTCGCCCAGGCCGTAGACCACGGTCTCGTTGGTGGCGCCCACGTGTTCGACGCGCAGGCAGGGGTCTTCGTCGACCAGCTTGGCCAGGATCTCCCACAGCCGCTGCTCGTCGCCGTGGCGCTTCGGGCCGATGGCCAGTCCGTGCACCGGCACCGGCAGGTCCAGCGGCGCGAGGTGGATGTGGTCGTCCTCGGCGGCGTCGTGCAGCACGGCGTCGAAGTGCAGTTCATCGACCTTGGCCACGGCCACGATGTCGCCGGGCAGGGCCTGCGTCACCTCGACGTGGTCCTTGCCCTGCAGCAGGTACAGGTGCGCCACCTTGAAGGGCTTGCGGCCGTCGCCCACGTAGAGCAGGCCGTTCTGCCGCACCGTGCCCTGGTGCACGCGGAACACGCCCATCTTGCCCACGTAGGGGTCCACCGTGATCTTGAACACGTGGGCCAGCACGTGCAGCGTCGCGTCGGGCACCGCGTGCATGGCCACGGCCGCGTCGCCCTCGCCGCGCAGGAAGTCAGGCGGGTTGGCCTCGGTGGGGTCGGGCAGCAGCTGCACCACGATGTCCAGCAGCTCGGCGACGCCGGCACCGCTGCGCGCCGAGACGAAGCACACCGGGATCAGGTGCCCTTCGCGCAGTGCCTGCTCCAGCGGCGCGTGCAGCGCGCGCGGGTCGACGTCGCCGTCGTTCAGGTAGCGCTCGACCAGGTCGCCGTCGACCTCGACCACCTGTTCCACCAGCGCGCGGTGTGCGGCCTCGACGCTGCCGAAGTCGCTGTGGCCGTCGCGGTTGAAGAAGCAGTCGACGACGCGGCTGGCGCCGGCATCGGGCAGGTTCACCGGCAGGCATTCGCGGCCGAACGTGGCCTGGATCTGCGCCAGCAGCGCGGGCAGGTCCACGCCCGGGGCGTCGATCTTGTTGACGATGATGAGGCGGTCGAGATGGCGCGCCGCAGCCTGGTCCATCATGCGCACGGCCATCGGTTCGATGCCGGTGGCGGCGTTGATCACGATGGCGGCCGTCTCCACCGCTTCCAGCGCCGGCAGGCTCTGGCCCAGGAAGTCGGCGCCGCCGGGTGTGTCGAGCAGGTGGATGCGCGTGTCGGCGTGGTGCAGGTGCAGCACGCTGGACTGCAGCGAATGCCCCATGCGGCGTTCCAGCGCGTCGTGGTCGCTGGTGGTGCTGCCGCGCTCCACGCTGCCGGCCGCGCCGATCATGCCGGCCCGGTGCAGCAGGGCCTCGGCGAGGCTGGTCTTGCCGCCGGCCGAGGCGCCCACCAGCGCCAGGGTCCGGATCGAGGGGGTGCCTGCGGGGGCACCCGGGGCTGGGCTGGGCATGCCGGTTCTCCTTCAACGTTGGCCAGTGCGGGCAACGTAACGCAGCGGGGCGGGGGAAGGCGTGAGGCAGATTAAGGGATCGCGCCGGCGCGCACAACCGGGCGCGCCCCGGGGCCGGGCCGACGCGGGGCTGGGCTATGGTGCGGGCCCGATGTCCAACGCCCCCAAGCGCATCCTGCCGGTCCTCGTGCTGGCCCAGCTGGCCGGCACCGCACCCTGGTTCGCCGTGAATGCCGTCATGCCCGACCTGCAGCGCGCCTTCGGCTGGCCGGTGGAGGCGGTGGGCGCGCTGACCTCGGCGGTGCAGCTGGGCTTCATCGCCGGGGCGCTGGTGTTCGCGCTCTCGGGCATCACCGACCGCTACTCGGCGCGGCGCGTGTTCCTGGTCGCCGCACTGGCCGGTGCCGGCTGCACGCTGGCCGGCATGGCGATGGCGGCCTCGTACCCCGCGCTGCTGTTCTGGCGTGTGCTGACCGGCGTGTGCCTGGCCGGCATCTACCCGGTGGGCATGAAGATCGCGGCGCTGTGGTTCCCGCGCGGGCTGGGCGCGGCGCTGGGCCTGCTGATCGCCGCGCTGGTGCTGGGCAGCGCCAGCCCGCACGCGCTGCGCGCGCTGGCCGCCGACGGCCCCTGGACGCTGGTGTTCCAGGGCGTGGCGCTGGCCTCGGCCGCAGCCGGTGTGCTGCTGTTCCTGGCCGTGCCCGAGCCGCCGCAGCGCCCGGCCCACGCCGGCCTGGCGCCGCTGCGCGCGCTGTGGACGGCCGCGCGCGACCGCCGCGTGCGCGGCTCGGTGCTGGGCTACTTCGGTCACATGTGGGAGCTGTACACGATGTGGGTGCTGGTGCCGCTGGTGCTGGCCACGCGCCTGGCCGGCCCGGCGCTGTCGTGGACGGCCTTCTGCGTGCTGGGCGCCGGTGCCGTGGGCTGCGCTGCGGGCGGCTGGTTGGTGCGCCGCCACGGCAGCGCGCGCGTGGCCGCGGTGCAGCTGGCCGCCAGCGGCCTGTGCTGCCTGGCCGCGCCGCTGATGCTGGTGGCGCCGGCGCCGCTGTTCTACGGCTGGCTGCTGCTGTGGGGCACCACGGTCTCGGGCGATTCGCCGCAGTTCTCGGCGCTGACGGCGGCCAACGCACCGCCGGCGCTGGTGGGCAGCGTGCTCACGCTCGCCAACAGCGTGGGCTTTGCCATCAGCATCGCCAGCATCCAGCTCTTCGTGGCGCTGGCCGGGCAGTGGCCGCTGGCCTGGGTGCTGCCGGGGCTGGCGCTGGGGCCGCTGCTCGGGCTGTGGGCGCTGCGGCCGCTGCTGGCGGCGCGCTGAGCGGCGCGCCCTTGCAGCGCACGCGCGCCGCTCACTCGTGCCGCAGCGCCTCGATCGGGTCCAGCCGCGCCGCGCGCCGCGCCGGGAAGTAGCCGAAGACCACGCCGATGGCGGCCGCGAACGCGAACGACAGCAGGTGGATGCCGAGGTCGAACACGTAGGGCACGCCCATCACGCTGGTCAGCGCCAGCGAGGCCGCGACGGCGATGACGATGCCGATCAACCCGCCCAGCGCGGCCAGCACCACGGCCTCGATCAGGAACTGCAGCAGCACCTCGTGCCCGAGCGCGCCGATGGCCAGCCGGATGCCGATCTCGCGCGTGCGCTCGGTGACGCTGACCAGCATGATGTTCATGATGCCGATGCCGCCCACCAGCAGGCTGACCGCGGCCACCGCGCCCAGCAGCATCGTCATCACCTGCGTGGTGCTCGACAGCGTCTCGGCCAGCTGCTTGGTGTCGAGCACGTTGAAGTTGTTCTCGTCGCTCTCGGCAAGCTTGCGGCGCTCGCGCAGCGGCCGACCCAGGTCGGCCTTCACGCGCTCGGTGTCGATGCCGTCGTCCATCGACACCAGCAGCGTGCCCACGTTCAGGTTGCCGGTGAGCCGCCGCTGCACGGTGGCAATCGGCATCACGACCACGTCGTCCTGGTCGTTGCCCATCGCGGCCTGACCCTTGCTCTGCAGCAGGCCCACCACTTCGCAGCTGATGTTGCGCAGGCGCAGCCGCGAGCCCACCGGATCCTGCGTGCCGAAGAGCTCGCGCCGCACGGTGGCGCCCACCACGCAGACGGCGGCGCCCGCGCGCAGCTCGGTCTCCTCGAACAGGCGGCCCGCGGCCAGCGTCCAGTTGTTGGTGGTGAAGTAGGCGTTGGTGCTGCCGTAGACCACGGTCGACCAGTTGCGCGCGCCGAACACCGCCACCGCGCCGGTGGCGGCCTGCGGCGCCACCGCGCGCACGCCGGCCACCTGCAGCGCGATGGCCTCGGCGTCGGCCTGGCGGAAGGGTGGCGAGCCCGCGCTGTCGCGGCCCGGGCCCATGCGCTGGCCCGGGCGCACCATCAGCAGGTTGGTGCCCAGGCTGGTGATCTGGTCCGACACCGCCCGGGTCGCGCCCTGGCCCACGGTGACCATCGTGATGACGGCGGCCACCCCGATCACGATGCCCAGGATGGTGAGGAACGAGCGCAGCAGGTTGCGGCGGATCTCGCGCAGCGCCAGGCCCAGCGTGTTCCACCACATCAGGCGGGCTCCCCGACGACGGGCGCGGCCGCCACCGGCACCTGCGCGTGGTCGCTTTCGATCAGGCCGTCGACGAAACGCACCACGCGGTTTGCGTAGGCGGCCATGTCGGGCTCGTGCGTGACCATCAGCACGGTGATGCCGCGGTCGCGGTTCAGCCCGGCCAGCAGGTCCATGATCTCGCGGCCGCGCTGCGTGTCGAGGTTGCCAGTGGGCTCGTCGGCCAGCAGCACGGTGGGGTTGGTGACGAGCGCACGCGCGATCGCCACACGCTGCTGCTGCCCGCCCGACAGCTCGGCCGGCGTGTGGCCCTCGCGGCCGGCCAGGCCCACGGCCGCCAGCGCGGCCAGCGCCGCGGCGCGGCGCGCGGCCTTGGCTTCGCCGCGGTACAGCAGCGGCAGCTCGACGTTTTCCAGCGCGCTGGTGCGCGGCAGCAGATTGAAGCCCTGGAACACGAAGCCCAGGTGCGCACGGCGCAGCAGCGCGCGCTGGTCGCGGTCGAGCTGCTGCACGGCGACGCCGCGGAACAGGTAGGCGCCGGCGCTGGGCGAATCGAGGCAGCCCAGGATGTTCATGGCCGTGGACTTGCCCGAGCCGCTGGGGCCCATGATGGCGACGAACTCGCCGTCGGCGATGTCGAGGTCCACGCCGCGCAGCGCCTGCACCTCGGCCGAGCCCTGGCCGTACACACGCGTGACGCCGCGCAGGCGGATCAGCGGCGCGGCAGCGGTGGTGTTCACGGCTTGCCGCCCGCGCTCTGGCCCACGATGACGGCCATGCCGGGTTGCAGTTCGGCGCTGGTCACCTCGGTCATGCGGCCGTCGCTGACGCCGGGCGTGACCGCCACCGCGCGCGGTGCAGCTCCCGGGGCTGCGTCCAGCACCCACACCTGCCGCACCTGCGCGGTGTCGGTGCCGGCGCTGCGCGTGCGCGCGCCGCCGGGTGGGCGCGGGATCATGCTGCTGACGATGCTGCCGCTCTTCGGCGCCGACGCTGCCGCACCGGTGCCCGGCGTGTAGCGCAGCGCGGCGTTGGGCACCAGCAGTGCGTCCTGGCGCTGCACGGTGGTGATGGTGGCGGTGGCGGTCATGCCGGGGCGCAGCGAGAGGTCGTCGTTGTTCACGCTGAGGTCCGACAGGTAGGTGACGACGTTGTCCTTGGTGGTGGAGCCGAAGCCCACGCGCACGATCTGCGCCGGGTAGCGCCGCGTCGGGTAGGCGCTGACGGTGAAGCTGGCGCTCTGGCCGTTCTTCACCTGGCCGACGTCGGCTTCGTCGACGTTGACCTGCAGCTTCATCTTCGCCAGGTCCTCGGCCAGCGTGAACAGCGTCACCGCCTGCAGCGACGCCGCCACCGCGTTGCCGGGCTCGACCGCGCGCGAGAGCACGACGCCGTCGATCGGCGAGCGGATGGTGGCCTTGGCCAGGTTGGTCTCGTTGCTGCCGAGCGTGGCGCGGGCCTGGGCCACGTTCGCCTCGGCGCTGGCGATGTTGGCTTCGCCACGCGCCGCCGCAGCCTCGGCGGCGGCCAGCTCGCTGGCGGAAGGCACCTGGCCGCCGCTGCGCTGGAACACGTCGCGCAGCCGCGCCAGCGTGTCGCGCGCTTCCACGGCGCTGGCGCGCGCCTGCGCCAGCGCCGCCTGCGTGGCGGCGAGCGCGGCGCGCGAGCCGGTGACCTGGTCGCGCAGCCGTGCGTCGTCCAGCGCCACCAGCACCTGGCCCTTCTTCACGCGGTCGTTGACGTCGACGAAGACCCGCGCGACCGTGCCCGAGAGCTCGCTGCCGATGGCCACCTGCGTGGTTGGCTGCAGCGTGCCGCTGGCCGTGACGGTGACGGTGAGCGCACCGCGGGCCACCGCCTGCGTCTGGTATTGCGGCGCGGCGGCGGCCTGGCGCTGCCCCAGCCACCACCACGCGCCGGCCGCCCCCGCGGCCAGCAGCGCGGCGGCAGCCCACACGCTGCGGCGGCGCCACCACGGGCGGGGTTGTCCGGCGGGGCCCAGCAAGGCCTGCAGGGCGGCGTCTTGTGGTGCGTCGGCGGGCGTGTTCATCGGGGGGTGTCGAGCGTGAATGGGGGTTCGTCGGGGTTCCAGCCGCCGCCCAGTGCCTTCACCAGGCGCACGTGGGCGGTGGCCAGCGCGGTGCTGGTGCCGGCAACGCTGTCTTCGGCCGACAGCAGCGTGCGCTGGCTCTGCAGCACGTTGGTGAAGTCCACCAGTCCGCTGCGGTAGCGCTGCTCGGCCAGCGTGGCCGCGGTCTGCGCCGAGGTGGCGGCGGCCTGCTGCGCGGCGAGCTGCTCGCGTGTGGCGCGCAGGCCGACGAGCGTGTCTTCCACTTCCTGCAGCGCGGCCAGCACGGTGGCGCGCCAGGCCACGGCGGCTTCGTCGCGCGCGGCCTCCTGGCTCTGCACCTGGGCGCGCAGCCGGCCGCCGTCGAACAGCGGCAGATTCACGCCGGCCAGCAGCGACGCAGCGCCGGCGCCGCTGCCCAGCGCGCTCAGGCGCATCGCGTTCAGCCCGATCGAGCCGCTGAGCGACAGGCTGGGCAGGCGCGCCGCATCGGCCTCGTCCACGCGCGCGGCGGCGGCTTGCAGCCGGCGTTCGGCGGCCTGCACGTCGGGGCGCTGGCGCAGTACCTCGGCCGGGATGGCCAGTGCCAGGTCGGGCGGGGCGGCGGGCAGCGGCACCGGCGCGGTCAGCTGCGCCTGCAGCGCGCCCGGGGCCTGCCCGGTCAGCACGGCCAGCGCGTGCATGGCCTGCGCGGCGCTGCCGGCCAAGGCAGGCAGCTGGGCGCGGGTCTGCTCGACGGCGGTGCGCGCCTGGGCCACGTCGAGCTGCGTCACCAGACCGGCCTCGTGGCGCCATTGCACGATCTGCAGCGTCTGCTGCTGGCTGGCGAGGTTGCGTTCGGCGATCCCCATGCGGGCCTGCGTGCCGCGCAGTTCCAGCAGCGTCAGCGCCACCTCGGCGGCGACGCTGATGCGTGTGTGCGCCAGCGTCAGTGCGCTCGCGGCCAGCGTGGCGTCGGCGGCGCGCACGCCGGCGGCACCGGCGCCCCACAGGTCGGCCTCCCAACCGGCGTCGAGGCCCGCGCGCCAGCTTTGCGTGCGCGGGCTGCCGTCGCTGGCGCTGGCTTGTGCCGAGCCGCTGGCGTTGACCGTGGGTGCTAGCTGCGCGCCAGCCAGCGCGCGGGCGGCGCGCGCCTGGCGCAGCCTGGCCTGCGCCGTGGTGATGTCGGTCTGCTGCTGCAGCGCGGCCTGCACCAGCGGTGCCATCTGCGGGTCGCCGAACTGCGACCACCAGGCCGCCAAGTCGGTGGCGGCGGTGGCGGCGGTGGCCGGTGCGCCGGGCGCAGCGGCCGCCCAGGCGGCCGGCGTGGGGTCGGCGGGGGCCGGCGGGGCGGGCTGCTGCAGTGAGGCGCAGCCACCCAGCACCGCCAGCGTCAGGCCCAGCGGTGCCAGGCGGAGGACTGATCTTGTTCTTGGCACACCGGGTTTGTACCCGGATGTGTCCGGCGGCTCTGTGCGCCGCACGTAAAGAAAGGCTACTGGAAGGCCACCTCGGCGAAGCTGCGCAGCTTGCGGCTGTGCAGCCGGCCCGGGCGTTCCTGGCGCAGCAGTTCCACAGCGCGCATGCCGATGCGCAGGTGCTGGTCGACGCGCTCGCGGTAGAAGGTGTTGGCCATGCCGGGCAATTTGATCTCGCCGTGCAGGGGTTTGTCGCTGACGCAGAGCAAGGTGCCGTAGGGCACGCGGAAGCGGAAGCCGTTGGCGGCAATGGTGGCGCTTTCCATGTCCAGCGCCACCGCGCGCGATTGCGAGAACCGGCGCTCGGGTGTGCGCTGCGGCAGCAGTTCCCAGTTGCGGTTGTCGGTGCTGGCCACGGTGCCGGTGCGCATGATCTTCTTCAGCTCGTAGCCGCTGAGCTGCGTGACGTCGGCCACCGCCTGCTCCAGCGCCAGCTGCACCTCGGCCAGCGGCGGGATCGGCACCCACAGCGGCAGGTCCTCGTCGAGCACGTGGTCCTCGCGCACGTAGCCGTGCGCCAGCACGTAGTCGCCCAGCTGCTGCGTGTTGCGCAGGCCGGCGCAGTGGCCCAGCATCAGCCAGGCGTGCGGGCGCAGCACCGCGATGTGGTCGGTGATGGTCTTGGCGTTGGCCGGGCCGACGCCGATGTTGACCATCGTGATGCCGCCGCTGCCCGCGCGCACCAGGTGGTAGGCCGGCATCTGCGGCAGGCGAGGCGGGGCGCGCCCGAACTCGTCGCCGGGCTCTGCCGGCAGGCCCACGCGGCGCGTCACGACGTTGCCGGGCTCGACGAAGGCGACATAGTCACTGGCCGGGTCGGCCATCAGCGCGTGGCCCAGCTTGATGAACTCGTCGATGTAGAACTGGTAGTTCGTGAACAGCACGAAGTTCTGGAAGTGCTCGGGCGCGGTGCCGGTGTAGTGGCGCAGGCGGTGCAGCGAGTAGTCGACGCGCGGCGCGGTGAACAGCGACAGCGGCTGTGCTTCGCCGGGCCGCGGCTCGTGGGTGCCGTTGGCGATGCCGTCGTCCATCGCGCCCAGGTCGGGCAGGTCGAAGACGTCGCGCATCAGCAGCCGCCGCTCGGGGCTCATCGAGCCTTCGATGTGGTCGTGCTCGGCGAACGAGAAGTGCACCGGGATCGGCTGCGCGCTGGTGCCCACTTCCAGCGTCACGCCGTGGTTCTTGATCAGCAGGTCGAACTGCTCGCGGTAGTAGCTGGCGAACAGGTCCGGCCGCGTGAGCGTGGTGTCGTAGACGCCGGGGCCGCTGACGAATCCGTAGCTCAGCCGCGAGTCGGCGCGCGCGACGGTGGTGGTCTGCACCCGCACGAACGGGTAGCAGGCGCGCACGTGGCCGCCGATGTCGTGTCCGCCGACGAAGCGGTGCATCTGCTCACGCAGGTGGCCGATGCTGGTGTCGTAGATGTGACGGACCTGGGCCAGGGCGGCGGCCGGGTCGTCGTAGCGGGCGGGGGCGATGAACGTCGATGTTTCCATTCACCATTATCTCCAAACACGGAGCGCGGCAGCGGCGGCGCCGCCGGGTTCAAGCCGGCACGGCCTCGGCGGCACGCACGCGCGACCGGCCCTGGCGCTTGGCCGCCAGCAGTTCGTCGTCGGCGGCCTTCAGCAGCTGCGCCACCGAGCCCGGGCAGCGCTGCGAGTCGGCGACGCCGGCCGAGAACGACAGGCCTTCGAGCACCGCGCCGTCCACCGCGAAGCGCTCACCGCGCCAGCGCCGCAGCAGCGCCGCCACCTTGCGCCGGGCCGCCGCGGCATCGGTGCGTGGCATCAGCAGGCAGAACTCTTCGCCGCCGTAGCGGCAGGCGACGTCGCTCCTGCGTGAGTTCTCGCCGAGCAGACGGCCAAAGGCGGCCAGCAGCAGGTCGCCGGCGCCGTGACCGTGGCTGTCGTTGACGGCCTTGAAGTGGTCGAGGTCGATGATGGCGACGGCCAGAGGCTGGCCGTCGCGCCGCGCCAGCGCCAGCATGGCGGGCAGCGTCTCGTTGAGGTGGCGGCGATTGAACAGGCCCGTGAGCTCGTCGCGCGTGGCCTGCTGGCGCAGCGCCGCCTGCAGCGCCTGCACCTCGGCGACGCGGCGCGAGAGCTGCTGGTTCATGGCCTCCACCTCGCGCTGGCGGGCGTCCTGTTCCTCGATGCGGTGCTGCAGCCGCAGCAGCTCGGTCTGCAGCGCCGCGGCCTGGTAGCGTGCCTGCGAGGCCATCTCGGCGCGCTGGCGCTGCACCTGCTGCCAGCGCCGCATCGCCTGCAGCGCTGCCGCGGCGTCGCCGCGCGCCTCGTGCACGTCGGACAGGGTCTGCAGGTACAGGCCCTGCGCCCGCAGGCTCAGCGCCTCGGCGGGCGGTTCCACGAAAGGCCGCGCGGTCAGCAGGCCGGCCAGTGCCGCCTCGGCGTTGCCGCGCGCCAGCGCCAGCAGCGCGTCGGCCACGGCCATCTCGACGTGCTCGTCGGGGATCGGTGCGTGCAGCGCCGCGTGTGCCTGCGCCACCAGCGTGGCGCCCAGCTCGACCTCGCCCGCGCGCAGCGCCGCGATGGCCAGGGTCTCGAAGTGCGTGGCCATCGGGCCGCGGCCGTCGGCGTCGGCGGGCATGGCCAGCACGCGCTGCACGTCGGGCAGGGCTTCGGCGGGGCGGTCCAGGTCGGTCAGCGACAGCACGCGGTTGATCAGCAGCACGCTGAGCAGGCGCATGTTGTGGATGCGCTGGCAGCGCTGCAGACCGCTGTCGACGTGGCGCAGCGCCTCGTGGCAGTCGCCCAGCTGCAGCAGCTCGTGCGAGATGTTGCAGTGGAGCACGGTGTCGAAGCCGTGGCCGCGCGCCGGGCGTGCGTCGCGCAGCGCCTCGTACATGTAGGCGAAGGCGCGGTCGCTGCGCCCCTGGGCCGAGTAGCCGCCGGCGATGGTATTCAGCAGCACGCCGCGCTGGTCGCCGCGCAGCACCTTCAGGCCTTCGTCGCGCAGCGGCAGCACGCGTTCCAGCGCCTCGCGGAAGCGCCCGCTGCGCCACAGCGAGCGCGCCATGCCCGCGCCGGCCAGGATCTGCCCGGCGCGGTCGCCGCGCGCGACGAACAGGCCGTGCGCGGCATCCAGGTCGGACGCGGCCTCGGCCGGGGTGGCGAAGTACAGGCGGTGGAAGCCGCGCGCCAGCAGTGCCGCGGCACGGGCGACGTCGTCGCCGCCAGCCGCGGCCAGCGCGGCCTCGGCCAGGGCGATGGACGACTTCGCGTCCTGGTGCAGCAGCGTCCAGGCGCGCCGCGCCTTGCGGCGGGCCTCGGCTGCGGTCGGGTGGACCGACGTGGGGCTCATCGCGCCATTATGGAGACAGCCACCGATCAGGCCGTGATGCCTGCGCGACAACGCGCCGCGCTACATGCTGCGCCGGTACTGCCCGCCCACCTCGAACAGCGCATTGGTGATCTGGCCGAGCGAGCACACGCGCACGGCGTCCATCAGCACGGCGAAGACGTTGCCGTTGTCGATCACCGCCTGCTGCAGCCGCTGCAGCATCGCCGGGGCCGCGTGCGCGTGGCGGGCGTGGAAGTCCTGCAGCCGCTGCAGCTGGCTCTGCTTCTCGTCTTCGGTGCTGCGCGCGAGCTCGATCGTCTCCATCACCGCGTCGCCCTTGGGGTTGCGGAAGGTGTTGACGCCGATGATCGGATACGCGCCCGTGTGCTTGAGCATCTCGTAGTGCATGCTCTCTTCCTGGATCTTGCTGCGCTGGTAGCCCGTCTCCATCGCGCCCAGCACGCCGCCGCGCTCGGTGATGCGCTCGAACTCGGCCAGCACCGCCTCTTCGACCAGCTCGGTCAGCTCGTCGATCACGAAGGCGCCCTGGTTCGGGTTCTCGTTCTTCGCCAGGCCCCACTCGCGGTTGATGATCATCTGGATGGCCATCGCGCGGCGCACGCTGTCCTCGGTGGGCGTGGTGATGGCCTCGTCGAACGCGTTGGTGTGCAGGCTGTTGCAGTTGTCGTAGATGGCAATCAGCGCCTGCAGCGTGGTGCGGATGTCGTTGAACTGGATCTCCTGCGCGTGCAGGCTGCGTCCGCTGGTCTGGATGTGGTACTTCAGCTTCTGGCTGCGCTCGTTGGCACCGTACTTCTCGCGCATGGCCACGGCCCAGATGCGCCGCGCCACGCGGCCCATCACGGTGTACTCCGGGTCCATGCCGTTGCTGAAGAAGAAGCTCAGGTTGGGCGCGAAGTCGTCGATGTGCATGCCGCGCGCGAGGTAGGCCTCCACGAAGGTGAAGCCGTTGGAGAGCGTGAACGCGAGCTGGCTGATCGGGTTGGCCCCGGCCTCGGCGATGTGATAGCCGCTGATGGACACCGAGTAGAAGTTGCGCACGTCGTGGTGCACGAAGTACTCGGCGATGTCGCCCATCACCTTCAGGCTGAACTCGGTGCTGAAGATGCAGGTGTTCTGGCCCTGGTCTTCCTTCAGGATGTCGGCCTGCACCGTGCCGCGCACGTTGGCCAGCGTCCAGGCACGGATCTTCTGCGCTTCGTCGTCGGTGGGGTCGCGGCCGTTGTCTGTCTTGAACTTGTCCAGGTTCTGGTCGATGGCGGTGTTCATGAACATCGCCAGGATCGTGGGCGCCGGGCCATTGATCGTCATGCTGACGGAAGTCGCCGGGTGCGTCAGCTCGAAGCCGCTGTAGAGCACCTGCATGTCGTCCAGCGTCGCGATGCTGACGCCGGAATTGCCGACCTTGCCGTAGATGTCGGGCCGCAGGTCGGGGTCGTTGCCGTACAGCGTGACCGAGTCGAAGGCGGTGGACAGCCGCTTGGCCGGCATGCCCTCGCTCACCATCTTGAAGCGCCGGTTGGTCCGGAAGGCGTCGCCCTCGCCGGCGAACATGCGGGTCGGGTCCTCGTTCTCGCGCTTGAACGCGAAGGTGCCCGCGGTGTACGGGAAGCTGCCCGGGACGTTTTCCAGCAGCAGCCACTTCAGCAGTTCGCCTTCGCATTCGAAGGCCGGCAGCGCGACCTTGCGGATCTTGCTGCCGGACAAGGTGGTGTGGGTCAGCGCGGTGCGGAGTTCCTTGTCGCGGATCTTCACCACGTACTCGTCACCGGCGTAGGCCTGCTGCATCGCGGGCCACTGCGCCAGCAGCCGGGCTGCCGCCGGGTCGAGGCGGGCGGCGCGGCCCTCGGCCAGGTCGGTCACGGCCTCGACCGCGCGGTGGCGCTCGGGCTTGTCGGTCTGCAGCATCTTCGCGGTGGCGCGCAGCTGCTGCACCTCGCGCGCCAGCCGCGATTGCGCCAGCGCGCGCGCCTTGTAGCCGCGCACGGTGTCGGCGATGTCGGCCAGGTAGCGCACGCGCGCACCGGGAACGATGGGCACCTGGTGCGTGCTGTGGCGCGTGGCCACCACCTGCAGCCGACCGGCGGTGGTGCGCAGCCCCAGCGCCGCCAGCCGCGGCAGCAGGGCCTGGTACAGCGCGGTGACGCCGTCGTCGTTGAAGCGGCTGGCCATGGTGCCGAACACCGGCATCTGCTCGGTCGGCGTGGTCCAGGCTTCCTGGTTGCGCTGCACTTGCTTGGACACGTCGCGCAGCGCGTCGAGCGCGCCCTTGCGGTCGAACTTGTTGATGGCCACGAACGCGGCGAAGTCGAGCATGTCGATCTTCTCCAGCTGGCTCGCGGCGCCGAACTCGGGCGTCATCACGTACAGCGGCACGTCGACCAGCGGCACGATGGCGGCGTCGCCCTGGCCGATGCCCGAGGTCTCGACGATGACCAGGTCGAAGCCGGCGGCCTGCACCGCCAGCAGCACGTCGGGCAGGGCCTGGCTGATCTCGCTGCCGAAGTCGCGCGTGGCCAGGCTGCGCATGAACACGCGCTGGCCGTTGTCTGCTGCCCCGCCGCCGCCGGGCCGCCCCAAGGCGGCGGGAGCCCCCTCGGGGGGTGGCGAAGTCCGCGTAGCGGCAAGCCTGGGGGTCCATGTCCCGATCGCGTTCATGCGGATGCGGTCGCCCAGCAGCGCGCCGCCGCTCTTGCGCCGGCTGGGGTCGATGGAGATCACTGCGATGCGCAGGCTGTCGCCCTGGTCGAGCCGCAGGCGGCGGATGAGCTCGTCGGTGAGGCTGCTCTTGCCGGCGCCGCCGGTGCCGGTGATGCCCAGCACCGGCGCGGTCTTGGGCACCGCGGCCAGCGCGGCCCGGAAGGCGGGGCCGGCACGGCCGCTTTCCAGCGCCGTGATGGCTTGTGCCAAGCTGCGCCAGGCGGCGTCGGTGTGGCCCTGCAGCGCGTCCACCTCGGTGGGTGCGTGCGGCGACAGGTCGACGTCGCAGCGCATCAGCATCTCGCCGATCATGCCCTGCAGGCCCATGCGCTGGCCGTCTTCGGGGCTGTAGATGCGGGTCACGCCGTAGTCCTGCAGCGTGCGGATCTCGGAGGGCACGATGACGCCGCCGCCGCCGCCGAAGACCTGGATGTGCGCGCCGCCGCGCTGCCGCAGCAGGTCGACCATGTACTTGAAGTACTCGACGTGCCCGCCCTGGTAGCTGCTGATGGCGATGCCCTGCACGTCCTCCTGCAGCGCGGCGGTGACGACTTCGTCCACCGAGCGGTTGTGGCCGAGGTGGATGACCTCGGCGCCCATGCCCTGCAGGATGCGCCGCATGATGTTGATGGCGGCGTCGTGGCCGTCGAACAGGCTGGCGGCGGTGACGAAGCGCACCTTGTGCTGCGGGCGGTAGGCGGCAAGCGCCTGGAAGTCGGCGGACAGGTCGGTCATGGCGGGATCCGTGGACGGCTCGTTCGTGGGCGGGCAGGGCGCTTGACGTTGACGTAAACGTCAATCAGCGATCATGCCACCGCAGCGCGCAGCGTGCGACGGTGGTTACCATCGCGGCCCAACCTGGGCCTTTGCATGACCTTCCTCGCCATCGACATCGGCAACACCCGCCTGAAGTGGGCGCTGTACGCCGCCCCCTGCCCCGGCGCGGCGCTGCTGGAGCACGGTGCGGTGTTCCTGGAGACCATCGATGCGCTGGCCGAGACCGCCTGGCAGGCGCTGCCGGTGCCGCACAGCATGCTGGGCTGCGTGGTGGCTGGCGACGCCGTGCGGCGCCGCGTGGAGCACCAGATGGGCGAGCTGTGGGAAGACCTGGAACCGCGCTGGGTGGTGCCGTCGGCGCACGACGCCGGCATCAGCAGCGGCTACGACCACCCCAGCCGGCTCGGTGCCGACCGCTGGGTGGCGCTGGCCGGCGCGCGCCATCGCGTGCTGGAGCACGCGGCCGGCGGCCCGCCGCGCCCGGCGTTGGTGGTGATGGTGGGCACGGCGGTGACGGTGGACGCGCTGGATGCCGACGGCCACTTCCTCGGCGGCCTGATCCTGCCGGGTTTCGGGCTCATGCTGAAGGCGCTGGAGACCGGCACGGCCGGGCTGAAGGTGCCCACCGGCGAGGTGGTGGACTTCCCCACCAACACCAGCGACGGACTGATGAGCGGCGGCGCCAACGCGCTGGCCGGCGCCATTGAACGCCAGCAGCGCCGGCTGGCGCAGCGCACCGGCCAGGAGCCGCTGCTCTACATGACCGGCGGCGCGGCAGTGAAGCTGGCGCCCATCACCGAGCTGCCGTTCGAGACCGTGGACACGCTGATCTTCGAAGGCCTGCTGGTGCTGCAGTCGCGCCGGCTGGCACTGTGAGCCCCCACGCTCCCTGACGATCGCTGGCCCCCGAGGGGGCGCTCGGCGGCGGGCCGGCGGAGCCGGCCCGCGCCTTGGGCTTGATGGCGCTCTTACAGGATGTAGCGGGAGAGGTCTTCGTCTTTCGCCAGGTCGGCCAGGCGGGCGTCGACCGCGGCGGCGTCCAGCGCCACGGTCTGGCCGCTGCGGTTGGGCGCGTCGAAGCTGACCTCGTCGAGCAGGCGCTCCATCACGGTGGCCAGGCGGCGTGCGCCGATGTTCTCGGTGCGCTCGTTCACCTCGAACGCGATCTGCGCCAGCCGCCGCACCGCGTCGGGCGTGATCTGCAGCGTCACGCCTTCGGTGGCCAGCAGGGCCTGGTACTGCTTGACCAGGCTGGCTTGCGTGCTGGTCAGGATGGCCTCGAAGTCATCGACGCTGAGCGAGCCCAGTTCCACGCGGATCGGGAAGCGGCCCTGCAGTTCCGGGATCAGGTCGCTCGGCTTGGCCAGGTGGAAGGCGCCGCTGGCGATGAACAGGATGTGGTCGGTCTTGACGATGCCGTACTTGGTGTTGACCGACGTGCCTTCCACCAGCGGCAGCAGGTCGCGCTGCACGCCCTGGCGGCTGACCTCGGCGCCGCCGCCTTCGCTGCCGGACTGGCGCGAGGCCACCTTGTCGATCTCGTCGATGAAGACGATGCCGTTGCCTTCCGCGTTGGCCAGCGCGGCGGCGCGCAGTTCCTCTTCGTTGACGAGCTTGCCGGCCTCTTCCTCGACCAGCGTCTTCAGCGCCTCGCCGATCTTGAGCTTGCGCAGCTTCTTCTTCTGCTGGCCCATCTGCGAGAACAGGCCCTTGAGCTGCTCGGCCATCTCTTCCATGCCCTGCGGGCCCAGGATCTCGAGCGAGGGCTTGGCCTCGGCCAGCTCCAGCTCGATCTCCTTGTCGTCGAGCAGCCCTTCGCGCAGACGCTTGCGCATCACCTGGCGCGCGGTGTTGTCGCCGGCGGCGCTGCCCGCAGCGCTGTCCCGCGGCGGCGGCACCAGGATGTCGAGCACGCGCTCCTCGGCGGCGTCCTGGGCCTTGGCGCGCTGCTGGCGGATCTGCTTGTCGCGTTCGAGCTTGATCGCCACTTCCATCAGGTCGCGCACGATGCTGTCGACGTCCTTGCCGACGTAGCCGACCTCGGTGAACTTGGTCGCCTCGACCTTCACGAACGGCGCGTTCGCCAGCCGTGCCAGCCGGCGCGCGATCTCGGTCTTGCCAACGCCGGTGGGGCCGATCATCAGGATGTTCTTCGGCGTGATCTCGTGGCGCAGCTTCTCGTCGACTTGCTGGCGGCGCCAGCGGTTGCGCAGCGCGATCGCCACCGCGCGCTTGGCGGCCTGCTGGCCGACGATGTGGCGGTCGAGTTCGGAGACGATCTCCTGGGGGGTCATCGCGGAGTCACCCGTGCTCATTCCAGTGTCTCCACGATGTGGCTCTGGTTGGTGTAGATGCAGATGTCGCCGGCGATCTCGAGCGAGCGCTTGACCATCTCGGCCGGCGCCATCTCGGTGTGCTGCAGCAGCGCGCGCGCCGCGGCCTGCGCATACGCGCCGCCGCTGCCGATGGCCACGATGCCGTGCTCGGGCTCCAGCACGTCGCCGTTGCCGGTGATGATCAGGCTGGCTTCGCGGTCGGCCACGGCCAGCATGGCTTCCAGGCGGCGCAGCACGCGGTCGGTGCGCCAGTCGCGCGTCAGTTCGATGGCAGCGCGCACCAGGTGGCCCTGGTGCTTTTCCAGCTTGGCCTCGAAGCGCTCGAACAGCGTGAAGGCGTCGGCCGTGGCGCCGGCAAAGCCTGCCAGCACCTGCTCGCGGTAGAGCTTGCGCACCTTGCGCGCGCTGGACTTGACGACGATGGTGCCCAGCGTGACCTGGCCGTCGCCGCCGAGCGCGACGACGCGCCCGCGGCGCACGCTGACGATGGTGGTGCCGTGATACGTTTCCATGAGGCTGAATGTGGGGGCGGGGTCCGGAATGCCAAGCAACCGCCGCAGATCCGGCTCCGCCGGTCTGCTGGCGGTGCCCCCTGGGGGGAGGCGGCCGCAGGCCGCTTCGGGGGGGTCAAACTTTGCGGACCTGCACTTTGGCGTGTTCGTTGATGCCCATCGCGCCGAAGAACAGCGCGACCAGGCGGTGCGCGTCGACGAACTGCACGCTGCGCCCCTCGGTGCGCTTGGCCAGCACCCAGTTCAGCAGGTCGCCGGCGGCGATGAAGTCCACCCGGATCAGGCGCGTGCACGAGACGTTGACGATGGGTGCGTGCCCGAGGTCGTCGTTCAGCTCGGCCAGCGTGGCGCCGATGTCGCCCACCAGCTGCCCGGAGAGTTCGATGTTCGACTGCTCGATCTGGCCCGAGGGCTCGTCGGCCAGGCTCGATTCGAGGAAGCTGGTCGAGACCTCGCTGACCATCGACATCGGTGGCGTGCGCGTGGAATGGCTGCTGCCGCCGATGCGCACCTGGCAGCGCGCCGGCTCCCACGACGGCGGCGACACCTCGTAGGTGACGCAGTAGTCGATGGCGGTCTCGTCGAACTGGTCGGCGCGGTTGGCCAGGCGCAGCGCGTCCAGGCGCGTGAGCCAGAACACGGGGTCGGCATCGCGCACGCCGGTGGGCGCGGCCTCGGCCAGCACCTCGAACAGCCGGTCGCCGGCGATCCAGCGCATTTCCAAGGACTGGCCGGCCCACAGCCGGAACAGCGTCGACAGCTGCATCGCCGCCTCGGCGTCGATGAAGCGCAGGCCCGACCAGTCGAACACCCAGGGCAGCGGCATCTGCAGCGTTTGCGACCGCAACCGGGCCACGGCATCGATGTCCAGCACCTCGGGGCAGACCCAGCCGACATCGCCCGGCGTGCGCGCCGCAGCGGCACGCTGAGCCGCAGTGCGCGGGCGCTCCTTCTCTTCGGCCACGGCCTCGGCCACCATGCGCGGCAGCGAATACCACTGCGGCGCCGACCAGCCGAATTGCTGCGCGTACTCGACCGCCAGCGCCTCGAAGCGCTGCTGCTGGCCGGTGGCGCGGTACAGGTCGAACAGCACCAGCCAGGTTTCGGCGTGCTGCGCCCGCGCAGCACCGGCGGTGGTGATGGACTGCAGCGCCTGTTCGCACTGCGCGAAGTCGGCGTTGGCGAAGGCGATCACGGCCTCGTCGAGCTCGGGGTCGTGCACGACCTCGCTGACTTCCACCGCGAACGGGCTGCCGAAATCGGCGCCGGGGTCGCTGGCGCCTGCGCCGCCGCCCAGTCCCAGGGTCTGCAGCGGCGCCAGCGGCGGCAGGCCGGCGGCCATCTGCACCGGCGCCGGTGCGGCCGGCGCGGTCAGTTCGATGTCGGGCAGTGGCGGCAGCGCCGGCAGCGAGTCGTCCATCGACAACTGCACCGGCGGGTGGCGCGGGCCCTGGCCGCCCGTGGGCGGCACGCCGCTGCGCGTGCCCATGAAGCCTGGCGGCTTGCGCATGCTGGAAGGCACGAAGCCGTCGCCCACCATCTGCTGCTCGATCTCGTCGATCTTGGCCTTCACGCCGCTGTCGGGGCGGGCGATCTGGCTGTCGGGCAGGCGCGCCTCGGAGTCGTCCAGGCGCGACGAACCGCCCAGTGCGGCCAGCTGCTCGGGCGACAGCCCCTCGCGGCGCACCTTGCGCAGCATGTCGAACTCGCGCTTGCGCACGAAGTCGTTGCGGCGCTTGCGCTCGATCATGGCCTTCAGCTCGGACTTCTCGATCTCGAGCTCGCGCGCGTCTTCCTGCCGCGAGTTCAGGTCGGTCCAGTCGGTGGCCGGGTTGGCCACGAAACGCACCACCTTGCGGAAGAAACCTTCGCTGTCCTTGGGGTCGGCCATGTCGAGGTGCCTGCAGCCCCGGCGTCAGTCGCCGAACATCTTCTGCTTCAGCTCGCGGCGCTGCTGTGCTTCCAGCGACAGCGTGGCGGTGGGGCGGGCCAGCAGGCGCGCCAGGCCGATCGGCTCGCCGGTTTCGTCGCAGTAGCCGTACTCGCCGGTGTCCAGCCGCGCCAGCGACTGCGCGATCTTCTTCAGCAGCTTGCGCTCGCGGTCTCGCGTGCGCAGTTCCAGCGCGTGCTCTTCCTCGATGGTGGCGCGGTCGGCCGGGTCGGGCACGATGGACGTGTCTTCGCGCAGGTGCTCGGTGGTCTCGCCGGCGTTGGACAGCAGGTCGTCTTTCTGTGCCTGCAGGCGGGCGCGGAAGAAGTCGAGCTGCTTGTCGTTCATGTACTCGCTGTCGGGCATCGCGAGCAGTTCGGGCTCGGTCAGCTCGCGGCCGGGCTTGCTCTTCCAGGCGTTCGCCAGCTTGGGGTCTGCCTTCACGGCAGGCTTGGTCAATTCCATCGGTTCGTTCAAGGTCTTGGCGACGTGTCGCGCGGGTGCAAATCGGTCGGTGAAGCGGTTGCCCACGTGGGTCGGCGCAGAGGCCGGCGGCGGCGCCTCGGCCGCCATCGCCGCCTTCGCAGACGGCTTGGCCGCGGCAGAGCCCGCCTTGGTGGGCTTGGCAGCGGTCTTGGTGGCAGCCGCTGTCTTGGCTGGAGGCTTGGTCACGGAGGTCTCCTCGCCTTTTCAGGTCGCTTGTGAGCAGTTATACCCGCTGCCCGGCCGGGGTGGCCCGCCGCTGTGGCCGGGCCCGGGGGCTCGAAGGCGCGCGGATTGTAGCCACGCGCGCGCGTGACGCAGCACTGTGCCGCGGCCCGCGCTGCGCAGCATCACACGAGACACTGCTCCAGGCCCTGCAGCAGGATGTCCTTGGGCAGGTCGATGCCGATGAACACCAGCTTGCTGAGCTTTTCCTCGCCCGGCGCCCACTTCGGCCCGAGGTCGCTGCCCATCAGCTGGTGCACGCCCTGGAAGATGACCTTGCGGTCGCTCCCCTTCATGTACAGCACGCCCTTGTAGCGCAGCATCTTGGGCCCGTAGACCTGCACGATGGCGCCCAGGAAGTCTTCCAGCTTGGCCGGCGCGAACGCCTTCTTGCTGCGGAAGACGAAGCTCTTCACGTCGTCGTCGTGCGCGTGGTGGTGCGGGTGGTCGCAGTGCTCGCCGTGCACGTGGTCGTGACCGTGGTCATGGTCGTGGTGGCCATGGCCGTCGTCGGCGCTCAGGAAGTCGGGGTCGATGTCGAGCTTGGCGTTGAGGTTGAAGCCCTTCAGGTCGAACACCTTGGAGATCGGCACCTCGCCGAAATGCACGGCCTGCTGCGGCGCACGCGGGTTCATGTGCTTCAGGCGGTGCATCAGCGCGTCGAGCGCGGCCGGCTCCACGAGGTCGGACTTGCTGATGAAGATCTGGTCGGCGAAACCGACCTGCCGGCGCGCTTCCTGGCGGTCGTCGAGCTGCTGCTCGGCGTGCTTGGCATCCACCAGCGTCAGCACGCTGTCGAGCAGGTAGCTCTCGGCGATCTCGTCGTCCATGAAGAAGGTTTGCGCGACCGGGCCGGGGTCGGCCAGGCCGGTGGTCTCGATGACCACGCGCTCGAAGTCGAGTTCGCCCTTGCGCTTCTTCTCGGCCAGGTCCGACAGCGTGCTGCGCAGGTCCTCGCGGATGGTGCAGCAGACGCAGCCGTTGCTCATCTGGATGACCTGCTCGTTGGTGTCGGCCACCAGGATGTCGTTGTCGATGTTCTCTTCGCCGAACTCGTTCTCGATGACGGCGATCTTCTGGCCGTGGGCTTCGGTGAGCACGCGCTTGAGCAGCGTGGTCTTGCCGCTGCCGAGGAAGCCGGTGAGGATGGTGGCGGGGATCAGGGACATGGGTGGGGCCTGGAGAAAACGACAGGGTCACATGAGGGCGACGGACTGTGTTGCAAGCCCCCCTGCCTGTCAAGCGAGTGGGGTATTCTTCGACCCCTTGCCACTGCCGACACACCGTTCGTGTCAGAACCACCTTCCGGTCGACCTGCGACCCGCGGCGCCGCCGCGGCCCCGCCCGGCGACAAACGCTCGCTCTTCGAACGCCTGGTCGAGTTCGTCTCGCCCGGCCCCGACAGCAAGGACGAGCTGATCAAGACCCTGGCCGACGCCGAGCAGCGCGAGCTGATCGAGCCCGAGTCGCGTCTGATGCTCGAAGGCGTGCTGCGCATGGCCGACATGAGCGCCGGCGACGTGATGGTGGCAGCGCCGCGCATGGACCTGCTGGATATCGACGCGCCCTACGACGAGCTGCTGGGCGTGGTCATCAGCACCGCGCACTCGCGCTTCCCGGTCTACGAGGGCCAGCGCGACAACATCATCGGCATCCTGATGGCTAAGGACCTGCTGAAGCTGCAGCGGGCGCCCGGGCTGAACCTGCGCACGCTGCTGCGGCCGGCGGTCTTCGTGCCCGAGAGCAAGGCGCTGAACGAGCTGCTGCGCGACTTCCGCAGCAACCGCAACCACCTGGCCATCGTGATCGACGAGTTCGGCAACACCGCCGGGCTGATCACGATCGAGGACGTGCTGGAAGAGATCGTCGGCGAGATCGAGGACGAATTCGACGAGCGCGAGCGCGAGAACGGCATCTACACGCTGGCCGACGGCACGCAGCGCGTGGCCGGCGACGTCACCATCGAGGCCGTCAACCACGCCTTCGGCGTCGACCTGCCCACGGCCGACTTCGACACCATCGGCGGCCTGGTCGCGCACGAGGTCGGCCACGTGCCGCGCCGCGGCGAACTGGCCGAGCTGGGCGGGCTGCGCTTCTCGGTGATGCTCACGCGTGGCGGTGCGGTGCGCTGGTTCCGTGTCTCGCGCATCGCAGCCGGCGACGCACCGAGCTGATGGCGCGGCGCGCGCTCTGGCCGCTGCTGCTTGCCGCCTTGGGGGCGCTGCACACCGTCGCCTACGTGCACACCCAGGCCTGGCTGCTGGCCATCATGGCGGTGGCGGTGCTGGCGGCCAGCGTCGCGCGGGCCGGCCCGGCGCGCGCGGCCATGCACGGCTGGGCCTTCGGCACCGGCTGGCTGGTGGCGGGTACTGGCTGGCTCTTCATCAGCATGCACCGCTACGGCGGTCTGCCGGCGCCGCTGGCCGCCGCCGCCGTGCTGGCGCTGGCGGCAGCGCTGTCGCTGTACCTGGCGCTGGCGATGGCGGCCTATGCACGCTGGCGCCGCGGTCGCGCGCTGCCCGACGCGGCGCTCTTCGCCGCGTTGTGGCTGCTGGCCGAGCTGGCGCGCGGCGTGCTCTTCACCGGCTTCCCGTGGGTGGCCAGCGGCTATGCCCAGGTCGATGGCCCGCTGGCCGCGCTGGCGCCGTGGGTCGGTGTCTACGGCATCGGCGCGGTGGTCGGGCTGGTCGGCGCCTGCATCGCGGGCGGGCTGCGGCCGGTGCCGGCGGCTGCCGCGGTGCTGCTGCTGGTGCTGCCCACCCTGCTGGGCACGGTGGACTTCAGCCGGCCCACCGGCACGCTGCAGGTGACGCTGCTGCAGACCGCGGTGGCGCAGGACGAGAAGTTCGCGGCCGAACGCATGCCCGAGGCGATGGCCTGGACCGCCCAGGCGCTGCTGCGGGCCCAAGGCGACCTGGTGGTGGCGCCCGAGACCGCCGTGCCGCTGCTGCCGGGCCAGCTGACCGAGGCCGCGCCCGGCTACTGGGAAGGCCTCGTGGCGCACTTCGCCGGCCCCGGCCCGGTGCCCGCTGCGTTGGTGGGCGTGCCGCTGGGCGACTTCGAGCGCGGCTACACCAACTCGGTGGCCGGCCTGTCGCCGGCGCCGCCGTACCGCTACGACAAGCTGCACCTGGTGCCCTTCGGCGAATTCATCCCCAGCGGCTTCCGCTGGTTCACCGACGCGATGAACATCCCGCTGGGCGACTTCCAGCGCGGCGTGCGCAACCCGCCGTCGTTTGCCGTGCGCGGCGAGCGCGTGGCGCCGAACATCTGCTACGAGGACCTGTTCGGCGAAGAGCTGGCCGCGCGTTTCGTCGACCCCGCGCAGGCGCCGACGCTGTTCGCCAACCTCAGCAACCTGGGCTGGTTCGACGACAGCGTGGCGCTGCCGCAGCACCTGCACATCTCGCGCCTGCGCACGCTGGAGTTCCAGCGCGGCATCGTGCGCGCCACCAACACCGGCGCCACCGCCATCGTCGACCAACGCGGCCGCGTCACGGCGCAGCTGCCGGCACTGCAGCGCGGCGTGCTCACCGGCACGGTGCAGGGCCGCAGCGGCACCACGCCCTACGCCTGGTGGGCCGGGCGCTTCGGGCTGTGGCCGCTGGCGCTGCTGGCGGCCGGCGTGTTGCTGGCGGCGGTGTTCAGGCGCCGCACCTGACGAGCCGGCCGGGCCGTTCGGCCGTGATCGCGCCGTCCTGCTGCACGCAGCGGCCGGCGACCCAGGTGCGCAGGAAACCTTCGCCCTTCTGCAGGAAGCGCCGGCCGCCGGCGGGCAGGTCGCGCACCAGGCGTGGTGTGCCCACGGCCAGGCGCTGCGGGTCGATCAGGTTCAGGTCGGCGCGCAACCCCACGGCGATGCGGCCGCGGTCGGCCAGGCCCAGGTAGTCGGCGTTGCGGCCGCTGAGCAAGTGCACCGCGTGTTCCAGCGGCAGGCGGCCGCTGGCACGGTCGCGCACCCAGTGCGTGAGCAGGAAGGTCGAGAAGCTGGCGTCGCACACCGTGCCCACGTGCGCGCCGGCGTCGCTCAGGCCGGCCAGCGCGCGCGGGTGCTCCAGCATCCGGCGCACGGTGTCGAGCGCGCCGTCGTTGTAGTTGAAGATCGGGAAGTAGACGAGGTTGCTGCCGTCGCCTTCGGTGAAGTGGTCGTACAGCGCCTCCAGCGCCGTCGTGCCGCGCTGCTTCGCGCGCACCAGGAAGCTCTGCAGCACCGAAGGCTCGTAGTCGGGCTGCTCGGCCAGCGGGAACATGCGCCCGGCGATCAGCTCGATGCGCGCCAGCAGCAGGTCGACGATGGGTGGCACCGGCGTGCCGTCGCCGCTGAGGCGTTCGCTCTTTTCGGCCAGGATGCGCGCCTTGCGAGCAGGCTCGCGCAGCGCCGCGGCGCGCGCGGCCAGAGGCAGCGCCGCCAGCTCCTTGTAGCCGGGGAAGCCCATGAACGGGTGGAAGCTGGCGTCCAGGCCGACGATCACGCCGATGCCGCGTGCCGCGGTCTGCAGGTACAGCGGCAGGCCCTGCGCCACCGCGGCTTCCACGCGCGCCTGGATCGCCTGCCACTGTGCGCCGCCGGGGTCGCGCTGCAGCCAGGTCATCGACAGCGGGCGGCCGCTGGCGCGCGCCAGCGTCTCCACCAGGTCGAACTCGGCGTCGAAGCGGTCGGGCCCGCGCAGCAGGTCGAAGTCGCTCACCAGCTGCACCACGCCGTGCCGCAGCCCCTGGAAGGCGGCGCCCAGGCCGGCCAGCTCGGCCGCACTTGCTTCCGAGGCCGGCGTCTCGTGGCCGCGTGCGGTGCGGTGGTTGTCGGTGCGGCCGGTGGAAAAGCCCGCGGCGCCGGCCTGCAGCGCCTCGCGCAGCAGCTGCTGCATGCGTGCGATGTCCGACGCGGTGGCCGGCTGCTGCGCCAGCGCGCGGTCGCCCATCACCGCCATGCGCAGCGGGTCGTGCGGCACCTGCACCAGGAAGTCCAGGCTGTGCGGCAGGGCGTCCAGCGCGTCCATGTACTGCGGGAAGCTCTCCCAGTCGAAGCGCACACCCTCGGCGAGTGCGGCGCCGGGGATGTCTTCCACGCCTTCCATCAGCGCGATCAGCTCTGCCTCGCGCCCGCGCACATTGGGCGCGAAGCCGACGCCGCAGTTGCCCATCACCAGCGTCGTCACGCCGTGGTGGATGCTGGGGCTGAAGGTCGGGTCCCAGCTCGCCTGGCCGTCGTAGTGGGTGTGGATGTCGACGAAGCCCGGCGTCAGCCACGCGCCGTGTGCCGCGATGTGCTGCCGCGCCGCACGGCCCGCGCTGCCGCCGCGGTCGATCGCGACGATGCGCCCGTCCTGCACGCCCACGTCGGCGGTGAACGGCGCGCTTGCGCTGCCGTCGACGACGGTGGCGCCTTCAATGAGCCAGTCGAGCATCGTTTCTTCTCCACAGCGTGGCCAGCCCCATGCCCGACACGATGTGCCAGATGCCCCAGAGGCTGGCGATGATGACCATGCCGATGTCGGCGTTGAACTGCACGGCGATGATGCCCAGCGCCAGTCCCGAGTTCTGCATGCCGCCTTCGATGACCACGGCGCGCGTGTCGGCCGTGCCCAGGCCGAAGCTGCGCGCCGACAGCCAGCCCAGCGCCAGCCCGGAGGCGTTGTGCAGCACCACCAGCGCCAGCGGCAGCAGGATCTGCGCGTTCAGCAGCGCGCGCTCGCGCACCAGCCCCAGCACGATGAAGGCCAGCAGCGCCAGCAGGCTGAAGCGCCCCAGCGGCTGACGGATGCGCGCGGTGAACGCCGGCAGGTGGTGGCTGCACAGCAGGCCCAGCGCCATCGGCAGCGCCAGCAGCGCCAGCAGGCTCCACCAGATCGCCGAGGCGTCGATGTCCAGCTGCCGCAGCCAGGCGGCGGTCGCGGGGTTGGCCGCCACCATCCAACTGAAGTTGAACGGCGTCAGCACCAGCGCCAGCAGCGCCGCCACGGCCGAGATGCTGACCGACAGCGCCGTGTTGCCGCGGCCGTGGTGCGTGACCACGTTGCTGAGCGAGCCGCCGGGGCAGCAGGCCACCAGCAGCATCGCGGCCTCGGTGGCCGGCGGCAGCGCCAGCAGCAGCGTCGCGCCCCAGGTCGCCAGCGGCAGCAGCACGAACTGCGGCAGCAGCCCGCAGAGCACGGCGCGCGGCATCTGCAGCACACGGCGGAAGTCTGCCACGCGCAGCTCCAGCGCCACCGCGAACACCATCGTTGCGAGCACCAGGCTCAGCACCAGTTGCTGGGTTGTCATCGCCGCGCAGTCTCGCCGCAGCCGCGGCGGCGGCACGCTGGGGTTGTCCCGCCCCGTAAACTCGTGGCTTTCCCAGTGCCCGACCACCGCCCACCGCGCGCCATGCTCACCTTCCAGCAGATCATCCTGAAACTGCAGTCGTACTGGGACGCCCAGGGCTGCGCGCTCCTGCAGCCCTACGACATGGAAGTCGGCGCGGGCACCAGCCACACCGCCACCTTCCTGCGCGCCATCGGCCCCGAGCCCTGGAAGGCGGCCTACGTGCAGCCCAGCCGCCGGCCCAAGGACGGCCGCTACGGCAACAACCCGAACCGCCTGCAGCACTACTACCAGTACCAGGTGGTGCTCAAGCCCGCGCCGGCGAACATCCTCGAGCTGTACCTCGGCAGCCTGGAGGCGCTGGGTTTCGACCTGAAGGCCAACGACGTGCGCTTCGTCGAAGACGACTGGGAGAACCCCACGCTCGGCTGCTGGGGGCTGGGCTGGGAGGTCTGGCTCAACGGCATGGAGGTGACGCAGTTCACGTACTTCCAGCAGGTGGGCGGCATCGACTGCAAGCCCATCACCGGCGAGATCACCTACGGCCTGGAGCGGCTGGCGATGTACCTGCAGGGCGTGGACAACGTCTACGACCTGCAGTGGACCGACACGTTGAAGTACGGCGACGTGTACCACCAGAACGAGGTCGAGCAGAGCACGTACAACTTCGAGCACAGCGACGTCGAGTTCCTGCTGCAGGCCTTCGCCGCGCATGAGAAGCAGAGCAAGCACCTGATGGAGCAGCAGCTCGCGCTGCCCGCCTACGAGCAGCTGCTGAAGGCCGGCCACAGCTTCAACCTGCTGGACGCGCGTGGCGCTATCAGCGTCACCGAACGCGCGGCCTACATCGGCCGCATCCGCAACCTGGCCCGCGCCGTGGCGCAGAGCTACCTGGACAGCCGCGCGCGGCTGGGCTTCCCGATGGCGCCGCGCGCCTGGGCCGATGAAGTCATCGCCCAGCGCGCGAAGAAGGCGGCCTGAGCACCCCGATGAGCACCATGCCCGACACGAAGAACAACCTGCTCGTCGAACTGTTCGTCGAGGAACTGCCGCCGAAGGCGCTGCCCAAGTTGGGCGAGGCCTTCGCCGGCGTGCTGGCCGACAGCCTGAAGGCGCAGGGTCTGGCTGCGGCCGATGCCGTGGTGACGCCGTTCGCGTCGCCGCGCCGGCTGGCCGTGCACGTGCGCGGCGTGGCCGACAAGGCCGCCGACCACGCCGTGCAGCAGAAGCTGATGCCCGTGGCCGTGGCGCTGGACGCCAGCGGCGCGCCGACGCCGGCGCTGCTGAAGAAGCTGGCCGCGCTGGGCCAGGACGCCAGCGTCGTGCCCAGCCTGAAGCGCGCGCCCGACGGCAAGGCCGAGGCGCTGTTCCTCGACAGTGTGGTGCCCGGCGCGACGCTGGCCGACGGCCTGCAGAAGGCGCTGACCGAGGCGCTGCACAAGCTGCCGATCCCGAAGGTCATGCAGTACCAGCTGGAAACCGGGCAGGGGCCCGACTTCCAGCCCGGCTGGACCAGCGTGCACTTCGTTCGCCCGGCGCATGGCCTGGTGGCGCTGCATGGCAGCACCGTGGTGCCGGTGTCGGCGCTGGGCCTGCAGTCGGGCCGCAACACGCACGGCCACCGTTTCGAAGCCCATGTGCCGACGATCGCGCTGCGCGACGCCGACAGCTATGCCGAGCAGCTGCTGACGCAGGGCGCGGTGATCGCCGGCTTCGCCGAGCGCCGTGCCGAGATCCGCCGCCAGCTCGAAGCCGCTGCCGCGCTGGAAGGCCTGCGGCCGATCGACGACGCCGCGCTGCTCGACGAGGTGACGGCGCTGGTCGAGCGCCCCAACGTGCTGACCTGCCGCTTCGAGGACACCTTCCTGGCCGTGCCGCAGGAATGCCTGATCCTCACGATGAAGGCGAACCAGAAGTACTTCCCGCTGCTCGATGCCGAAGGAAAGCTCACCAGCCGCTTCCTCGTCGTCAGCAACATCCGCCCGGCCGACCCCAGCCGTGTCATCGAGGGCAACGAACGCGTCGTGCGCCCGCGCCTGGCCGACGCCAAGTTCTTCTTCGACCAGGACCGCAAGCGCACGCTGGAAAGCCGCGTGCCGCAGCTGGCCAAGGTGGTCTACCACGGCAAGCTGGGCACGCAGGGCGAGCGCGTGGAGCGCGTGCGCACGCTGGCACGCGCCATCGGCGAACGCCTGGGCGGCGCGGCGCTGGCGGCGCAGGCCGACCGCGCCGCACTGCTGGCCAAGGCCGACCTGGTGACCGACATGGTGGGCGAGTTCCCCGAGCTGCAGGGCATCATGGGCGGCTACTACGCGCGCCACGACGGCGAGACCGAGGCCGTGGCCTTTGCCGTCGAAGACCACTACAAGCCGCGCTTCGCCGGCGACGTGCTGCCGCGCGGCGAGGCCGGCACCGCGGTGGCGCTGGCCGACAAGCTGGAGACGCTGGCCGGCCTGTTCGGCATCGGCCAGCTGCCCACCGGCGACAAGGACCCGTTTGCGCTGCGCCGCCACGCGCTGGGCGTGATCCGCATGCTCGCCGAACGTGCGCCGCTGCCGCTGGACGAACTGCTGGCGCTGGCCTACGCCGCGTTCCCGGCCGGGCTGCTGCAGGCCAACGCGGCCGAGCTGTCCGGCTTCATCTTCGACCGCCTGGCCGGCCAGCTGCGTGAGCAGGGCGCCAGTACTGCCGAGGTCGAGGCCGTGCTGGCGTTGCGCCCGCAGCGGCTGGACCAGATCACGCAGCGGCTGCAGGCCGTGCGCGCCTTCGCCGAGCTGCCCGAGGCGCCGGCGCTGGCCTCGGCCAACAAGCGCGTGGCCAACATCCTGAAGAAGGCCGAAGGCGCGGTGCCCGGCACCGTGGATACCGCGCTGCTGCAGGAGCCCGCCGAGCAGGCGCTGGCCGCCGCGCTGGCGGCGGTGGTGCCGGGCGCCGATGCGGCTTTCGAGCGCGGCGACCACACGGCCAGCCTGCAGGCGCTGGCAGCGCTGAAGGCGCCGGTGGACGCCTTCTTCGACGGCGTGATGGTCAACGCCGACGACCCGGCGCTGCGCGGCAACCGGCTGGCGCTGCTGTCGCGCCTGCACGCGGCGATGAACCGCGTGGCCGACCTGTCCCGGCTGGCCGCCTGAGCACGACAGGGCAACACAGGGCTGCGCATGCACTCCACCAAGCTCGTGATCCTCGGCCGCGACGGCGTGCTGAACGTGTTCCGCGACGACCACGTCAAGGCGCCCGAGGAATGGCAGCCGGTGCTGGGGGCGCTGGAAGCCGTGGCGCGGCTGAACCATGCCGGCTGGCACGTGGTGGTGGCCACCAACCAGAGCGGCATCGGCCGCGGCATGATCGACATGGCCTCGGTGAACGCCGTGCACGCCCACATGCAGCAGCGGCTGACCGCGCTCGGCGGCCGGCTCGACGCCGTGTTCTTCTGCCCGCACACCCCGGAAGACCGCTGCGATTGCCGCAAGCCGCTGCCGGGCATGATGCTGGACATCGGCCGCCGCTACGGCGTGGACCTGAAGAACGTGCCCTTCGTGTCCGACACCTTGCGCGACCTGCAGGCCGCGCAGGCCGCGGGCTGCGAGCCGCACCTCGTGACCACCGGCCGCGCCGCCGCGCTGGACGACGACGCGCTGCGGCAGATGCTGGCGCTGGTGCCGCACGCGCGTGTGCATGCCGACCTGGCGGCGTTCGCCGAGTTCGTGCTCGAACGTGCCCACGTCGTCGATTCCGAAACCGGGGGGCTGGTCTGATGCGTGTGCTGTGGGCGTTGCGTTCGGCGCTGTTCGTGCTGTGGATGGCGGCCACCGTCGTCCCGTGGGCGCTGCTGATGCTGCTGCTGTCGATGTTCGTGCGCGGCGTGCGGCTGTACTGGCCGACCATGATGTGGCTGCGCATGGCGGTCTGGGGCGCGAAGGTGATCTGCGGCGTGCGCTACCGCGTGCATGGCATGCAGCACCTGCCCACGGCCGGCGACAGCCACGCCGCGGTGCTGCTGGCGTCCAAGCACCAGAGCACCTGGGAGACCTTCGCCTACCCGACGCTGATGCCGCACCCGCTGGCCTACGTGTTCAAGCGCGAACTGCTGTACGTGCCGTTCTTCGGCTGGGCGATGGGCCGGCTCGACATGATCCACATCGACCGCAGCAAGCGCACCGAGGCCTGGAACAAGGTGGCCGAGCAGGGCAAGCGGCTGTTCGCCGAGGGCATCTGGGTCATCATGTTCCCCGAAGGCACGCGCGCGCCGCGCGGCGGCCAGGGCCAGTACAAGAGCGGCGCCTCGCGCCTGGCCATCAGCGCTGGCGTGCCCATCGTGCCGATCGCCGCCACCTCGGCGCGCTGCTGGCCGCGCAAGAGCTTCCTGCTGCGGCCGGGCGTGATCGACGTCTCGATCGGCCGGCCCATCCCCAGCGCCGGCCGCGAGAGCGACGAGCTGATGCGCGAGGTGGAGACCTGGATCGAGGCCGAGATGCGGCGCCTGGACCCCGAGGCCTACGCCACGCCTGCCGCCCCCCGGGCGACCTAGAATCGCGGCCCATGCCGCTGGCGCCCGCCGACCCGCACACGATGCAGCTGTCGCTGTTCGACGAGCCGCCGCCGGTGGTCGCGGCGGCGCCGGCACCCCTGATCGCGCCGCACCCGGCCCCGGCAACCGCACCCGCTGCACCCGCAGCATCGCCCACCGTCTTCCGCCACCCGCGCTCGCAGCGCGACATCCGCTTCGGCGAGCACTTGGTCGCCTACGAACTGCGGCGCGCACGCAGGCGCAGCATCGGTTTCGTCATCGGGACCGACGGCCTGACCGTCAGCGCGCCGCGCTGGGTGGGCCTGACCGAGGTGGAAGCGGCGCTGCGCGAGAAGCAGGCCTGGATCCTGCGCAAGCTGCACGAGCAGCGCGAGCGCGCCCGCCGCCTCGACGCCGCGCGCGTGGACTGGCGCGACGGCACCACCATCCCCTTTCTCGGCACCACCGTCACGTTGCGGCTGGACGCCGCCGCCACCGGTGCCGTGCTGCACGCCGACAGCGCCAGCCTGCACCTGGGCCTGCCGCAGGGCGCGCAGCCCGAGCAGATCCGCGACGTCGTGCAGAGCTGGCTGCAGCGCCAGGCGCGGCGTGTCTTCGAAGAACGCTGCCAGATCTTCGCCGAGCGCCTGGGCGTGCGCATGAAGCGGCTGTCGCTGAGCTCGGCCTCCACCCGCTGGGGCAGCGCCAGCGCCGACGGCGCCATCCGCCTGAACTGGCGCCTGGTGCACTTCGCGCTACCGGTCATCGACTACGTCGTCACGCACGAGCTCGCCCACCTGCGCGAGATGAACCACAGCGCCGCGTTCTGGGGCGTGGTGCGTTCGGTGATGCCCGACTACGAACAGGCCCAGGGCGCCTTGCGCCACGAGGTGCTCCCCGTGTTCGAGTGACCCCTATCCCACCTTTTCAGGATGGTGTTTGCCTGCGCCGATCGGCACACTGGCAGGCAACGCTGTCATCACGCGTGGCATAGGGAAAAATAGCCCAAAAGACAGGGCGCGCGGTGGCGGCAGGGCGATGCAACGCGCCCTTGCCGCCAGTCCGGAACCACGCAGCGCCACACGCTCGGCCGAGCGACGCACCCGCCCCCGAACTCCAGGCGCTCCGATCACCAGAGTGCCTGCGGCAGCCTCCCGGCTACATTTACGTTGACGTCAACGTCAACCACGCCATGGCCGAACCGCCCCGCACTGCCGCCAGCTACACCATCACCGAGCTCGCGCAGGAGTTCGACATCACGCCGCGCGCGATCCGTTTCTACGAGGACGTGGGCCTGCTCACGCCCGCGCGTGCCGGCCGCAACCGCGTCTACACGCAGCGCGACCGCACGCGGCTGAAGCTCACGCTGCGCGGCAAGCGGCTCGGCCTGAGTCTGTCCGAGATCAAGCAGCTCGTGGACATGTACGACTCGCCGTCCGACACGCAGCAGCAGCTCACCGCCTTCCTGGCCGTGCTGGCCGAACACCGGCGGCTGCTGGAGCAGCAGCGCGAGGACCTGGAGATCACGCTTGCCGAGATCGCCCAGCACGAGGAACGCTGCCGGCTGCTGCTGGCCGGCACGGCAGCGCGCGCACCGGCAGGCCGCAGCCGCAAGGCCGCGGTCGGCTAGCATTGACGTTGACGTAAACGTCAATCAAACCCACGCGACCGACTGTTCCAGGAGACGCCCGCCATGAACCTGCCCGGCCTGAACTTCATGCTCGGCGACGACATCGACGCCCTGCGCGATGCCGTGCGCGCCTTCGCCGAGGCCGAGATCGCGCCGCGCGCGGCCGACATCGACCGCAGCGACCAGTTCCCCATGGACCTGTGGCGCAAGATGGGCGAGCTCGGCGTGCTCGGCATCACGGTGCCCGAGCAGTACGGCGGCGCCAACATGGGCTACCTCGCGCACATGGTGGCGATGGAAGAGATCAGTCGCGCCAGCGCCAGCGTCGGCCTGAGCTACGGCGCGCACAGCAACCTGTGCGTGAACCAGATCAAGCGCAACGGCACCGATGCGCAGCGCGCGAAGTACCTGCCGAAGCTCGTCAGCGGCGAACACGTGGGCGCGCTCGCGATGAGCGAGCCCGGCGCCGGCAGCGACGTCATCAGCATGAAGCTGCGCGCCGAGGACAAGGGCGGCGTCTACGTGCTCAACGGCACCAAGATGTGGATCACCAACGGCCCCGACGCCGACGTGATGGTGGTCTACGCCAAGACCGAGCCCGAGCTGGGCGCGCGCGGCGTCACCGCCTTCCTCGTCGAGAAGGGCATGCCGGGTTTTTCCACCGCGCAGAAGCTCGACAAACTGGGCATGCGCGGCTCGCACACCGGCGAGATGGTGTTCCGCGACGTCGAGGTGCCGGCGGCCAACGTGCTGGGCAGCGTGAACGGCGGCGCCAAGGTGCTGATGAGCGGCCTGGACTACGAGCGCGCGGTGCTCGCCGCCGGCCCCATCGGCATCATGCAGGCGGTGATGGACAGCGTCGTGCCCTACATCCACGACCGCAAGCAGTTCGGCCAGAGCATCGGCGAGTTCCAGCTCGTGCAGGGCAAGGTGGCCGACATGTACACGGTGCTGCAGGCGGGCCGCAGCTTCTGCTACACCGTGGGCAAGAACCTCGACAGCCTGGGCAGCGAGCACGTGCGCCAGGTGCGCAAGGACTGCGCCAGCGTCATCCTGTGGTGCGCCGAGAAGGCCACCTGGATGGCCGGCGAAGGCATCCAGCTCTTTGGTGGCAACGGCTACATCAACGACTACCCGCTGGGCCGCCTGTGGCGCGACGCCAAGCTGTACGAGATCGGCGCCGGCACGAGCGAGATCCGCCGCATGCTGATCGGCCGCGAGCTCTTCGCGGAGACGATGTGACGGCGTGGTGGCTGCCTCTACACTGACGACTTTTGTGCAGCGCAGCAAAGGCCGGCCATGAGCAGCGACATCGACGATCTCGGCGACCTCTTCCAGAAGAACCGCGACTGGGCCGCGACCACCGAATCGCGCGAGCCGGGCTTCTTCACGCGACTGCTGAGCCAGCAGAGCCCGCAGTACCTGTGGATCGGCTGCGCCGACAGTCGCGTGCCGGCCAACGAGCTGGTGGGCCTGCTGCCGGGCGAGCTGTTCGTGCACCGCAACGTCGCCAACGTGCTGGTGCACAGCGACCTGAACGCGCTCAGCGTGATCCAGTACGCCGTGGACGCGCTGCAGGTCAAGCACATCATCGTCGTCGGCCACAGCAACTGCGGCGGCGTGCGTGCGGCGATGACGAACCAGCGTGCCGGCCTCGTCGACAACTGGCTGCGCCACGTGCAGGACGTGCGCGACGCGCACGAGGGCTTCCTGGCCGGCCTGCACGAGAGCCTGCAGGTGAACGCGCTGGTCGAGCTGAACGTGCTGGAGCAGGCGCGCAACGTCTGCCGCACCACGGTGGTCAACGATGCCTGGACCCGCGGCCAGACGGTGGTGGTGCACGGCTGGGTCTACGGCCTGCACAACGGCCTGCTGGAAGACCTGAAGCTCACCGCGGCCAGCGCCGACCAGGTGGGTCTGGCCTACGACACCGCGCTGGCGCTGGTGAAGCAGCGCTACCGGCAGCAGCAGGCCACCATCGCCTGAGCAGCGTGACGCGGCCATGTTCCCGCACCGCCTGAACGACACGCGCGCCTTTGCCATCGCGCAGGCGATGCTGGAGGGCTTCAACCGCCACTACCGGCTGTTCCGCGAGACCAGCGCGGCGGCCAAGCGCCGCTTCGAGCAGGCCGACTGGCACGGCCAGCAGCGTGCGCAGCGCGAGCGCATCGAGTTCTACGACCTGCGCGTGCTGGAAGCCGTGGAGCGGCTGCGCGCCGAGTTCCAGGTCGACGCACTGTCGATGGACAGCTGGCAGCAGGCCAAGCTGCACTACATCGGCCTGCTCACCGACCACCACCAGCCCGAGCTGGCCGAGACCTTCTTCAATTCCGTCACGGCCAAGCTGCTGCACCGCAGCTATTTCAAGAACGACTTCATCTTCGTGCGGCCGGCCGTCAGCACCGAGTACATCGAGAACGACGAGCCGGCCAGCAAGCCCACGTACCGCGCCTACTACCCGACACCGGCGACGCTGCGCGAGACCTGGCTGCGCGTGGTGACGAACTTCCAGCTCGAACGCGAGTTCGAGAACCTCGAGCGCGACATCGACGACGTGCTCGACGCGATGCGCGCCGAGCTCGGCACGCTGCGCCCGCGCGCCAACTTCCAGATCCAGGTGCTGGCGAGTCTGTTCTACCGCAACAAGGGCGCGTACCTGGTCGGCAAGATCATCAACGGCTTCAGCGAGATGCCGTTCGCGCTGCCCATCCTGCACGGCCCCAATGGCCGGCTCGTCATCGACACCGCGCTGTTCGGCGAAGACGAGCTGCTGATCCTGTTCAGCTTCGCGCGCGCGTACTTCATGGTCGACATGGAGATCCCCAGCGCCTACGTGCAGTTCCTGCGCAGCATGATGCCGCGCAAGCCGCGCGCCGAGCTGTACAACGCGATCGGCCTGCAGAAGCACGGCAAGAACCTGTTCTACCGCGACTTCCTGGCCCACCTGCGCCACAGCAGCGACAAGTTCCGCATCGCCCCCGGCATCAAGGGCATGGTGATGCTGGTGTTCGACCTGCCGTCGTTCCCGTACGTGTTCAAGGTCATCAAGGACTTCTACCCGGCGCCCAAGGACACCACGCGCGAGCTCATCAAGAGCAAGTACCTGCTCGTGAAGCAGCACGACCGCGTCGGCCGCATGGCCGACACGCTGGAGTACAGCAACGTCGCGTTCCCGCGCCACCGCTTCGAAGAGGAACTGGTGGCCGAGCTGCGCCACTTCTGCGGCAGCCTGCTCGAGGAAGACGGCGACACGCTCGTCATCAAGCACCTGTACATCGAGCGCCGCATGATCCCGCTGAACATCTACCTGCAGGAAGCCGGCCCCGAGCAGCTGCAGCACGCGGTGCTGGAGTACGGCAACGCCATCAAGGACCTGGTGGCCGCCAACATCTTCCCCGGCGACATGCTGTGGAAGAACTTCGGCGTCACGCGCCACGGCAAGGTGGTGTTCTACGACTACGACGAGATCGAATACATCACCGACTGCAACTTCCGCCGCGTGCCCACGCCGCGCAACGAAGAGGAAGAGATGTCGGGCGAGATCTGGTATTCGGTGGGCCCGAAGGACGTGTTCCCCGAGACCTTCGGCCCCTTCCTGCTCGGCAACCCCGGCGTGCGCGATGTCTTCATGGCACACCACGCCGACCTGCTGGACGCCGCGTTCTGGCAAGGCCACAAGGAGCGCATCCTGGCCGGCCACGTGCACGACGTGTTCCCCTACGAACCCGGCAAGCGCTTCGCGCTGCGCCGCGGTGCTTCTGCCACCCCCACTGCCTGAAGGAGCCTCACCATGGCCGACTCCATCGTCATCGTCTCTGCCGCGCGCACGCCCATCGGGGGCCTGCTCGGCGACTTCGCTTCGTTGCAGGCCTGGGAACTGGGCGCGGTGGCCATCCGCGCCGCCGTCGAGCGTGCCGGCGTGCCCGGCGACGCCGTCGACGAGGTGCTGTTCGGCAACTGCCTGATGGCCGGCCAGGGCCAGGCGCCCGCGCGCCAGGCGCTGCGCAAGGCCGGGCTGCCCGACAGCGCCGGCGCCGTCACGCTGAGCAAGATGTGCGGCTCGGGCATGCGTGCGGCCATGTTCGGCCACGACATGCTGCTGGCCGGCAGCGCCAACGTGGTGGTGGCCGGCGGCATGGAGAGCATGACCAACGCGCCGCACCTGATGTTCGCGCGCAAGGGCGTGAAGTACGGCGCCACCGCCATGTACGACCACATGGCGCTGGACGGCCTGGAAGACGCCTACGAGCGCGGCAAGGCCATGGGCGTGTTCGCCGAGCAGTGCGTTGCAAAGTACGGCTTCACGCGCGAGGCGCAGGACCACTTCGCCGTGCAGTCCACGCTGCGCAGCAAGCAGGCCAACGAGGACGGCAGCTTCGACTGGGAGATCGCGCCCGTCACGCTGGCCGGCAAGGCCGGCGACACGGTGGTGAAGTTCGACGAGCAGCCCTTCAAGGCCAAGCTCGACAAGATCCCCGGCCTGAAGCCCGCGTTCAAGAAGGACGGCACGATCACGGCTGCCACCTCCTCGAGCATCAGCGACGGCGCTGCCGCGCTGGTGCTGATGCGCGAAAGCAGCGCGCAGCAGATGGGCCTGAAGCCGGTGGCGCGCATCGTCAGCCACGCCGTGCATGCGCAGGCGCCCGACTGGTTCACCACCGCGCCGGTGGGCGCGATCCAGAAGGCGCTGAAGAAGGCCGGCTGGAGCGCCGGGCAGGTCGACCTGTGGGAAGTGAACGAGGCCTTCGCCGCGGTCACGATGGCGGCGATGACCGAGTTCCAGCTGCCGCACGAGATCGTCAACGTGCATGGCGGCGCCTGCGCCCTGGGTCACCCGATCGGTGCCAGCGGCGCGCGCATCGTCGTCACGCTGCTGGGCGCGCTGAGGAAGCAGGGCAAGCGCCGCGGCGTCGCGGCGCTGTGCATCGGCGGCGGCGAGGCCACGGCCCTGGCGCTGGAACAGCTCTGAACGCGCTGCTGCCCGGCGCCGAGCAGCTGCTGCTGTTCGCCGGCGCGGTGCTGGTGCTGAACGCCACGCCGGGCGTGGACCTGCTGCTGACCGTGTCGCGCACGCTGTCGGGCGGTGCGCGCGCGGGCTTCGCCACGGCGCTGGGCATCAACGCCGGCTGCGTGGTGCATGCGCTGGCCGCGGCCTTCGGACTGGCGGCGCTGCTGGCGCTCCACCCGCAGGCCTTCCTGGCGCTGCAGTGGGCGGGCGCGGCGTACCTGGCCTGGCTGGGGCTGGGCATGTTGCGGCAGGCCTGGCGACCCGCCGCCGCTGAGGCCGTTGCAGCACCGGGCGAGGCGGTGGCGCCGTCCGCGTGGGCCGACTTCCGCGCCGGCCTCGTCACCAACGTGCTCAACCCCAAGGTGGCGCTGTTCTTCCTCGCCTTCCTGCCGCAGTTCGTGCCGGCGGCGTCGCCGCACAAGACCGCGTCGTTCCTGCTGCTGGGCGCGTGGTTCGTGCTGCAGAGCACGCTGTTCCTGTTCGGGCTGGTCTTGATGGCAGCCCGGCTCGCGCGCTGGCAGACTCCGGGGCGTGCGCGGCGGTGGTGGAGCGGGGTGGGAGGCCTGCTCTTCATCGCCCTGGCGCTGCGGCTGGCGGCTGCGAAGCCGGCCGTGGCATGACCACGACAACAATGCAGGCTGACGCGATGCACGCGAGCACAGACACGCCCCTGATCCGCGCGGGCGAGGAATTCCAGGCCCAGCTGCGCTTCACGCGCGGGCAGATCATGCAGTTCGCCCAGCTCACGGGCGACACCAACCCCTTGCACCACGACCGCCAGGCGGCCGAGCGCGCGAGCTTCGGCGAGATCATCGCCAGCGGCCAGCAGACGGCCTCTCAGATGATGGGCCTGCTGGCCTCGCACTTCTCGCGCAGCGACGACGGCATCCCGCGCGAACTGCTGGTGCTGAACTTCAACGCCGCGTTCAAGGCGCCGGTGTTCGCCGAGCAGGACCTGCGGGTGCACTGGACCGTCAGCGAGGTCGAGCGCAGCACCAAGCGTGGCGGCTTCATCGCCCACGTCGACGGTACCGCCAGCGTGGCCGGCCGCGCCTGCGTGATCGGCCGCGCCACGGTGCTGGTGCGGCGCGCGGCGCCGAGGCCTTCGTGAGCGCTGCGCCGCTGCGCGTGCTGGTGGTCGGTGCCTCGCGCGGCATCGGCCTGGAGCTGGTGCGCCAGTACCGCGCCGACGGCGCCGCCGTCACCGCCACGGCGCGCGACGCCGCCGGCCTGCAGCGCCTGCAGGCGCTGGGCGCCCGTGCGCTGCCGCTCGACGTGGCCAGCACCGCTGGCGCGTCGGGCCTGGCCTGGCCGATCGACGGCGAGGCCTTCGACCGCGTGGTGCTGAACGCCGGCGTCTACGGCCCGCGCAGCCAGGGCCTGCAGACGCCGACCGAGGCCGAGTTCGACGCCGTCATGCACGTCAACGTGCTGGGCGCGATGCGCGTGCTGCCGCAGGTGGCCGAAGCGCTGGCGCCGGGCGCGCGGCTGGCCGTGGTGTCGTCGCGCATGGGCTCGATCGGCACGCGCGCGTCGGCCTCGGGCTGGCTGTACCGGGCCTCGAAGGCGGCGCTGAACTCGGTGCTGAAGGACGCGTCGCTGGCGCTGTCCGGGCGTGCCATCTGCATCGCGCTGCACCCGGGCTGGGTGCGTACCGACATGGGCGGCACCGGTGCCGACCTCGAGGTCGCCACCAGCGCCGCCGACATCCGCCGCCTGCTCGACGGCCTGACGCCGGCCGAGCACGGCGGCTTCTTCAACCACGACGGCAGCCCCATCCCCTGGTGAGCCGCCGGCACCGGACCCCGCCATGCTGTTGAGCGACGACCACCGCGCCGTGCAGGACGCCGTGCGCACCTACGTGCAGGACCAGATCGCGCCGCAGGCCGCGGCCTGGGACAAGAGCCACGCCTTCCCCGCCGAGGCGCTGCGCGGGCTGGCGGCGCTCGGCTGCTACGGCGTGGCCGTGCCGGCCGAATGGGGCGGCGCCGGGCTGGACTACCTGGCGCTGGCGGTGATCCTGGAAGAGGTGGCAGCCGGCGACGGCGCCACCAGCACCGTGGTCAGCGTCAACAACTGCCCGGTCTGCAGCATCCTGATGGCCTTCGGCAACGACGACCAGAAGCAGCGTTTCCTGCAGCCGCTGGCGCGCGGCGACATGCTGGGCGCCTTCTGCCTGACCGAGCCGCACGTGGGCTCCGAGGCCGGCGGCCTGCGCACGACGGCAGTGAAGGACGGCGACCACTACGTGCTGAACGGCGTCAAGCAGTTCATCACCAGCGGCAAGAACGGCGACGTCGCGATCGTGATGGCCCGTACTTCACCAATGAGCGACAAGGCCGCAGGCAAGAAGGGCATCAGCGCCTTCCTCGTGCCCACCGCCACGCCGGGCTACGTGGTGGCGCGGCTCGAGGACAAGCTGGGCCAGCACGCCAGCGACACGGCGCAGATCCGCTTCGAGGACTGCCGCGTGCCGGCCGCCAACCTGCTGGGCGAGGAAGGCCAGGGGCTGAAGATCGCGCTGTCGGGGCTGGAGGGCGGGCGCATCGGCATTGCCAGTCAGGCCGTGGGCATGGCGCGTGCGGCCTTCGAGGCCGCGCTGCGCTACAGCAAGGAGCGCACGAGCTTCGGCCAACCGATCTTCCAGCACCAGGCGGTGCAGTTCAAGCTGGCCGACATGGCGACGCAGATCGAGGTGGCGCGGCAGATGATCTGGCACGCCGCGGCGCTGAAGGACGCCGGCCAGCCCTGCCTGAAGGAAGCCGCGATGGCCAAGCTGTTCGCCAGCGAGATGGCCGAGCGCGTGTGCAGCGACGCGATCCAGGTGCACGGCGGCTACGGCTACGTCAGCGACTTCCCGGTCGAGCGCATCTACCGCGACGTGCGTGTATGCCAGATCTACGAGGGCACGTCGGAAGTGCAGAAGATCCTCATCGGCCGGGCGCTGGCGTAGCGGCACCCGACAGCGCCTCGGCGACGAACTGCACCAGCGCGCACGACGCCAGTTCCCGCTGCACGCTGCAGTCGGGCGCGAAGACGATGCCGCGGCCGTGGCAGGCCATCGTCACCAGCGTGGCCATCTCGTCGCTGACGCAGGCCGGCACGATGTCCAGCGCCTGCACGCCGTGGTTGTCGTGCTGCCAGCGCCGCTGCAGCGCGCTGGTGCGGGTCTGCTGGCGTCTCTGGTGGCGGGGGCGAGGTTCGGTTGTCAACGAAATGTTGCCAATGCGTCAATCATCGGCAGTCTAGTCAACGTTGGTGTCGGTTCCTAGAGTGCAGGCCATGCACACCCGTTCGTACTCCACCCCTGTCGTTGGTGCCGGCGCCGAGCCTGTCGCGTCCAGTCCCACCGTGCTGGTGGCCGACGACGGCCGCCACCTCGCCGCGCACTGGACCGAGCCGCCGCAGGGCGCGGCGCACGCGGTCGCCGTCATCAGCTCGGCCGTGGGCGTGCCGCGCCACTACTACCGCGGCTTCGCGCAGTGGCTGGCCGGGCGCGGCTACGCGGTGCTGTGCTACGACTACCGCGGCATCGGCGGTTCGCGCGCGCCGGGTCCGATGCGGGCCGAGCGCGCCAGCATGCGCGACTGGTCGGTGCTCGACATGAGCGCGGCGCTGGCCGCCGCCGAGGCCCGCCGCGGCGGCCGCGGGCTGCCGCTGCTGCTGGTGGGGCATTCGTTCGGCGGCAACTCCATCGGCTTCGCACGCGGCGTCGAGCGTGCCGATGCCTTGCTGGGCGTGGCCGCGCAACAGGCCGAGATGGCCTTGTTCCCGGGCGTGCACCGCTGGGTGGCGCGCGGTTTCTTCAACGCCTGGCTGCCGGTCGTCACGCGCATCGCCGGCCACGCGCCGGGCTGGTCCATCGCGCCCGGCGCGCAGGCGCTGCCACTGCAGGTGGTGCGGCAGTGGGGCGCCTGGTGCCGGCGCCCCGGCTGGGCCTACGACGACCCCGCGATGCGCGTGCACGCGGCGTTCGGCGCCGTCGTCGCGCCGGTGCACCTGTGGGGCATCAGCGACGACCGCACCTACGCGCCGCCGCGCACGATCGACGCGCTGGCCGCGCGCTTCCGCAACGCTGCGGTGCAGCGCCACACGCTGGCGCCGGCCGACCTGGGGCTGCGCCGCCTGGGGCACTTCGGCGTCTTCCGCCGTGACCCCGGCGCGCGCGCCTGGGAACGCCTGCTGGCGCCGCTGGAAGCCGCGGTGCCGGCGCTGCGGCCGCGGGCCTGAGCGACCGGGGCGCTACATTGCGCCCCCATGACGGAAGACGAAGCGCGCCAGGTCCTGCTGCTGCAGTCGCACGAGACCGCCGGCCCCTCGGCCGTGTGGACGGCCGAAGACCGCGCCTGGGCCACGCAGCAGGCGGTGGCCACGGCCGGCGAGCGCGCCAGCCCCGAGCGCTTCGTCGCCGTGCGGGCCGCGCTGGCGCTGCCGCGGCTGCTGCCGCGCGACCGCGCCGCGCAGCGCTGGATGGGCCGCCGCGCCTGGCATCCGGCCTGGGTGCTGCTGGCGCTGCTGGGCGGGCTGGCCGCCGGCATGGCGGTCGACCAGCTCGGCCCGCCGCAGCGCGTGAACCTGCTCGCGCCCGCGGTCTGGGCCGTGGTTGCGTGGAACCTGCTGGTCTACGCGGCCTTGCTCTTGCCGCTGCCCACGCTGGGCCTGCGCCGCTGGGCGGCCGGTCTGGCGCGGCACCACGACGACGGCCCCGGCGCGCTGTGGGTGCGCCACGCGGCGCCGCTGTCGCTGGCGCGCGCCGGGCTGGTGATGCACGTGGGCGCCGCAGCGCTGGCGCTGGGCCTGGTGACGGGCCTGTACCTGCGCGGGCTGGTGCTGGACTACCGCGCCGGCTGGCAGAGCACCTTCCTCGAGCCGCCGGCCGTGCAGGCCCTGCTGGGCACGCTGCTGGCGCCGGCCAGTGCCGTCACCGGCATCGCCGTGGCCGACGTCACGCCGCTGCGCGTGGTGCCCGGCGCTGCGGCCACGGCGAGTGCCGCGCCCTGGATCCACCTCTACGCCGCCACGCTGGTGCTGGGCGTGGTGCTGCCGCGGCTGCTGCTGGCGCTGTTCAGCGCGCTGCGTGCCGGCGCGCTGGCGCGGCGCTTCCCGCTGCCGCTGCACACGCCGTACTTCGAGGCCCTGCACCCGCTGATGCGCCCCGGCCTGCCGCGCGCGGTGCGCCTGCTGTGGGTGGGCGGCGGGCGCGAGGCCACGCTGCTGGGCCAGGCCGTGGGCGCGCTGGACGCGCCGCTGACGCTGCTGCGCAGCGACGAGGGCGACGAACTGCAGCTCGACCCCGTGCCGGCGGCACTCGATGCGACCGCCGCCGCGGCGCCGGCACCCGGCGGCTGGTGGCAGCGCCTGTGGAGCGGCGGCGACCCGGCCGAGCAGGCCTTGCAGCGGCTGCGCGACCACGTCGATGTGGTGCTGCTGGTGACCACGCCCGAGACGCCGCGCCCGCCCTGGCTGGCGACGCTGGCGCGGCCGGTGGTGGTGCTGCTCGACGCACCCGGGGCCGGGCCGCAGCAGCTGTCGCTGCACGCGCTGGCCGACGGCTGGCTGCCCGACGGCCGGCTGCTGCAGGCGCTGGCCGCGGCGCTCGACGCCGACCCGCGCCTGGTGCGCCTGGCCGACACCTGGACACGCCGCCAGCAGGCGCGGCTGGACGCCATCACCGCCGAGCTGGCGGGCAGCCTGGCCCGCATCGCCTGCACCCGCGCGCCGGTGGCCGACGACGGCTTCCTGGCGCGCCGCGCCGAGGCCGACGCCGCGCGCGCGGCGCTGGCCGCGATGCTGGCCGACGAACTGCAGGCCGGCAACGAACGGCTGGCTGCCTTGCTCGGCCGCGCAGCCCCGGCGGCGTCTGCCGGCCAGACCTTGCCCGCGGTGCTGCACAGCCGTGTCGGCGAAGGCCGGGCGGCGCTGATGGGCGGTGTCGTCACCGGCGCGCTGGCGGGGCTGAAGGCCGACGTGCTCAGCGGCGGCCTGACGATGGGCGCCGGCGCGCTGGCCGGCGGCCTGCTCGGCGCGCTGGGCGCGGCCGGCGTGGCGCGCGGGCTCAACGTGGTGCGCGGCACCGACCGCAGCCATGCCGCCTGGGACGACGAGGCGCTGGCCGCCATCGCGCAGACGCTGCTGCTGCGCGCGCTGGTGCAGGCCCACGGGCTGGAGCCCGATGCGGCGCTGGCGCGGCTGACGCCGGCCCTGGCCGCGCAGCAGCGCGTGCTGGCAGCGGCCTGGGGCGTGCGCGGCGGAAAAGGGGAACCGGTGGCGGTGGAATCCGCCGTTGCCGCGGCGCTGCAACCCGTGCTGACGCAGGTGCTGAAGACGGCGCTGGCCGCACCTGCCTATCATCCGGCGCCATGAGAGTCCTGATCCTCGGCGCCGGACGTGTCGGCGAAAGCGTGGCCGAGAGCCTGGTCTCCGAGCGCAACGACATCACCGTCATCGACACCGACCCGGCCCGCCTGGCCGCGCTGCAAGACCGGCTCGACCTGCGCGGCGTGGTCGGCAACGGCATCCAGCCCAGCGTGCTGCAGGACGCCGGCATCGAGGACGCCGACATGCTGATCGCCTGCGCGCCGCAGGACGAGACCAACCTGGTGGCCTGCAAGGTCGCGCACGACTTGTTCAACGTGCCGACCACGATCGCCCGCATCCGCAGCCCCGAGTTCCAGAACGGCGAGCCGCTGCTGGCCAAGGACAACGGCTTCGCAGTCGACCAGGTGATCTGCCCCGAGGAGAGCGTCACCGCCTACATCCGCAAGCTCATCGAGTACCCGGGCGCGCTGCAGGTGCTGGAGTTCGCGCACGGCCTGGTCAGCCTGATCGCGGTGCGCGCGGGCGACGGCGGGCCGCTGGTGCAGCACAGCCTGGCCGAGATCCCGCAGCTGGTGCCGGGCGTGGACATGCGCATCGTCGCCATCTACCGGCTCGACAAGGCGCTCACCGCGCTGGAGGGCGCCACGCGCATCGAGCCCGGCGACGAGGTCTTCGTGCTCGCCGCCACCGAGCACATCCGCACCGTGCTGGAGGCGCTGCGGCAGGGCGACCAGGCGGTGCGCCGCGTGATGATGGCCGGCGGCGGCAAGGTCGGCCTGCGGCTGGCGCGCCAGATCAACGCCGACTACGAACTGAAGATCATCGAGGCCAACCGGCCGCGCTGCGAGTACCTGGCCACGCAGCTGCCCGGCAACGTGCTGGTGCTCAACGGCGACAGCACCGACGAGGACCTGATGGAAGACGAGAACGTCGACCAGATGGACCTGTTCCTCGCGCTCACCAGCGACGACGAGGACAACATCATGTCGTGCCTGCTCGCCAAGCGCCTGGGCGCGCGGCGCGTGCTGGCGCTCATCAACCGCCGTGCCTACGCCGGGCTGGTGCAGGGCACGCAGATCGACATCGCGATCTCGCCTGCGCATGCGGTCATCGGCGAACTGCTGGCCTACGTGCGCCGCGGCGACGTCGAGGCCGTGCACAGCCTGCGCCGTGGCGCCGCCGAGGCGCTGGAGGCCATCGTGCGCGGCGACCGCAAGACCTGCCGCATGGCCGGGCGCCGCGTCGAGGAGATCGGGCTGCCCAAGGGCGCGCAGGTCGGCGCCATCGTGCGTGGCCTGCACCGGCCCGACGGCAGCGAGGCCGGCGACGAGGCCAAGCCGCAGGTGATCATCGCCCACCACGACACCGTGATCCTGCCCAACGACCACGTCATCGTCTTCGTGCCGCGCAAGCGCATGGTGCGAGAGGTCGAGAAGCTGTTCCAGGTCAGCGCCACCTTCTTCTGATGCAGTCGCCCGCATGAGTCCCCTGGCCGTCGTGGCGCTGGTCGGCCGCATGGTCGTGCTGTTCGCACTGATGATGCTGGTGCCGCTGGCCTTCGCGCTGGTGGGCGGCGACGCCGGGCGCGACGCCTTCGTCATCGGCACCGTGGCCACGCTGCTGGCCGGCTTGGCGATGAGCGTCGCCACGGTGCGCTTCCGCCGCGAGCTGCAACCGCGCGACGGCTTCCTGCTGGTCGGTCTGACCTGGGTCACGCTTCCGGCCTTCGGCGCGCTGCCACTGGTGCTGGCGGTGCCGGGGCTGAGCATCACCGATGCCTACTTCGAGGCCATGTCGGGCTTCACCGCCACCGGCGCCAGCGTGATGTCGGGGCTGGACCAGCTGCCGCTGTCGGTGAACGTGTGGCGCTGCTTCATGACCTACGTCGGCGGCCTGGGCATCATCGTGCTGGCGGTGGCGATCCTGCCGATGCTGGGCGTGGGCGGCAGCCAGATGTTCAAGGCCGAGATCGCCGGGCCGCTGAAGGACCAGAAGCTCACACCGCGCATCGCCGACACCGCGCGCGGGCTGTGGGTGGTGTACTTCCTGGTCAGCACTGCGTGCTTCTTCGCCTACCGCTGGGCCGGCATGTCCTGGGCCGACGCCTTCATGCACATGAACACGACGATGTCGCTGGGCGGCCTGTCGTCGCACGACCTCAGCTTCGGCTACTGGAACTCGCCGCTGATCGAGACCGTGGCCATCGTCTTCATGCTGCTGGCGGGCGTGAACTTCGCGCTGTACTTCGTTGCCTGGCGGCAGCGCTCGCTGTCCATCCTGTGGCGCGACGTGGAACTGCGCAGCTTCTACGCCGTGCTGGTGGGCAGCGTGCTGCTGATCTCGACCTACCTGGTCGGCAGCGGCGCCTACGACGACTACCTGCTGGCGCTGCGCCACACGGTGTTCCACGTCGTCTCGGTGGCCACCACCACCGGCTACGCCACGCACGACTACGCCACCTGGCCGCTGTTCGCGCCGCTGCTGATGATCTTGCTGGGCTGCTTCGCCACCTGTGCAGGCAGCACCGGCGGCGGCATCAAGATGATCCGCATGCTGCTGCTGCTGAAGCAGGCGCGGCGCGAGCTGGTGCGCATCGTGCACCCGAACGTGGTCAACCCGGTGGTGGTGGGCGGCCGCGCGGTGAGCGACCGCGTGATCCAGAGCGTGATCGCCTTCATGATGATCTACGGCGCCACGCTGACGGTGCTGACGATGGTGCTGCTGTTCAGCGGCCTGGATGTGGTGACGGCCTTCACGGCCGTGATCGCCTGCGTCAACAACATCGGCCCCGGCCTGGGCGAAGTGGGCCCGGCGGTCAACTACGGCGGCCTCAACGATTTCCAGACCTGGGTCTGCACCTTCGCGATGATGCTGGGCCGCCTGGAACTGCTGAGCGTCCTTGTCTTGTTCACGCCCCAGTTCTGGAGGAAGTAGACGAGCCCCCAAGCTCGCTGGCGCTCGCTACCCCCCGAGGGGGCCGCCCGCCGACGGACCGACGGAGCCGGATCCGCGTCGGTGTGCCTCGCGCGCGGGCTCAGCCCGGTGGCTGCGGCGGCTTCGGCAGGTACAGCCGGTCGGTGTAGGTGGCCAGCCACTCGGGCCGGAAGGCCACGAAGATGGCGACCAGCATGCCGCTGATCCAGGCGTCGCCCCAGGCGGCGAGCCAGCGGCCCAGCACCACGTCGTCGGCGGCCAGGCCGTGCGGCAGCGGGAACCACCAGGCCGCCAGCGCACCGGCGGCGGCGCCGGCGAGCGCGGTGCCGAAGAAGCCGCGGCCCAGGATGTAGACGAACAGGTGGTGCGGCAGCCAGCGCCGCAGCGCCGCGCCGATGCCCAGCGCCAGCGTCGCCGGCACCAGGCCCAGCCAGACGCCGCGGTGCAGCGCCTCGGCGGCGTCGAGGTCGCCGATCCACCAGGTCAGCAGCGCGGTGGGCAGCAGCGCCAGCACGGCCAGCGGCCAGCCCGCCATCAGCATCAGCAGGCAGGCACCCGAGAGCGGCTGCGCCACCGGCATCGCGACGAAGCGGTCCGCGGCCCAGAACGCCGGCAGCAGCAGCCACCAGGCCAGCCAGGGCCACGGCGGGCCGCCGGTGCCGACCGCGCGCCAGGGCCGCAGCGCCAGCGCGGTGGCGAGCGCGGCACAGGCCAGCAGGGCGTCGAGCCAGATCATGCGCGGGGATGTTAGGGCAGGGCCGGTGGACGCGTCGGCGGGTGGCGCTTATCGTCGTTCGCACCGATGCCCGCGCCGCCGGCGGGTGCCTACAATTGACGTTAACGTAAACGTCAATCAACCGCCCGGCCGTCGCCTGGCGCAGGAGATCCGATGCCCGTCCTCACGTCCCAGCTGAACCCGCGCTCCGACGAGTTCAAGGCCAGTGCGCTGCTGATGCGGCAGCTGGTGGGCGACCTCAACGCGCGACTGGCGCAGATCGGCGAAGGCGGCGGCGAGGCGGCGCGTGCCAAGCACGTGGCGCGCGGCAAGCTGCCGCCGCGCGAGCGCGTGGAGATGCTGCTCGACCCCGACACGCCGTTCCTGGAGATCGGCGCGCTGGCGGCGCTGGACATGTACGACAACGCAGCCCCCGGCGCCGGCATGATCGCCGGCATCGGTCGCGTCAGCGGCGTCGAGTGCCTGATCGTCTGCAACGACGCCACGGTCAAGGGCGGCACCTATTACCCGATGACCGTGAAGAAGCACCTGCGTGCGCAGGAGATCGCGCGCGAGAACCGCCTGCCCTGCATCTACCTGGTCGACAGCGGCGGCGCCAACCTGCCGAACCAGGACGAGGTCTTCCCCGACCGCGAGCACTTCGGCCGCATCTTCTACAACCAGGCCAATCTCAGCGCGCAGGGCATCCCGCAGATCGCGGTGGTGATGGGCAGCTGCACCGCCGGCGGCGCCTACGTGCCGGCGATGAGCGACGAGACCATCATCGTCAAGAACCAGGGCACGATCTTCCTCGGCGGCCCGCCGCTGGTGAAGGCCGCCATCGGCGAGATCGTCAGCGCCGAAGACCTGGGCGGTGGCGACGTGCACACGCGCCTGAGCGGCGTGGCCGACCACCTGGCCGACAACGACCTGCACGCGCTGGCCATCGCGCGCGCCAGCGTGGCCAACCTGAACTGGCGCAAGCCGCAGCAGGTGCTGCTGCAGCCGCCGCGGCCGCCGCTGTTCGACGCCACCGAGCTGCACGGCGTCATCCCCACCGATGCCCGCAAGCCCTTCGACGTGCGCGAGATCATTGCCCGCATCGTGGACGCGTCGGAGTTCGACGAGTTCAAGGCGCGCTACGGCACCACGCTGGTCACCGGTTTCGCGCACATCGAAGGCATGCCGGTGGGCATCATCGCCAACAACGGCGTGCTGTTCAGCGAGAGCGCGATGAAGGCCGCGCACTTCATCGAGCTGTGCTGCCAGCGTCGCGTGCCGCTGGTGTTCCTGCAGAACATCACCGGCTTCATGGTCGGCCGCAAGTACGAGGCCGAGGGCATCGCCAAGCACGGCGCGAAGATGGTCACCGCAGTGGCCACGGCCACGGTGCCGAAGTTCACGGTCATCATCGGTGGCAGCTTCGGCGCCGGCAACTACGGCATGTGCGGCCGCGCCTACAGCCCGCGCTTCCTGTGGATGTGGCCGAACGCGCGCATCAGCGTGATGGGCGGCGAGCAGGCCGCCAGCGTGCTGGCCACCGTCAAGCGCGACGGCATCGAGGCCAAGGGCGGCAGCTGGAGCGCCGAGCAGGAAGCCGCGTTCAAGCAGCCCATCCTCGACCAGTTCGCGCACCAGGCGCACCCGTACTACAGCAGCGCGCGGCTGTGGGACGACGGCGTGATCGACCCCGCCGACACGCGCCGCGTGCTGGCGCTGGGCCTGAGCGCCAGCCTGAATGCGCCCATCCCCGAGCGGCCGCAGTTCGGCGTCTTCCGCATGTGAGGCGGGTGCCGTGGACCACATCTACCTCACCCCCGACCACCAGCTGCTGCAGGAGCAGGTGGCGCGCTTCCTGGCCCGCGAGGTCGAACCGCACGCCGCGCAGTGGGAAGAGACCGGCATGGTGCCGCGCGCGGTGCTGCGCAAGCTGGGTGCGGCCGGCCTGCTGGGCCTGATGTTTGCGCCCGAGCACGGCGGTGGCGGCGCCGACGCGCTGACGAACCTGGCCTTCGCCGAGGCGCTGGGCCAGAGCACCTGGGGCGGCTTCGTCATCACCGTGCTCGTGCACACCGACATGGCGAGCCCGCACCTGCACCACGCCGGCAACGCGGCGCAGCAGGCCCGCTGGATGCCCGGCATCACCAGCGGCGAGACCATCACCGCGGTCGCCATCACCGAGCCCGGCGCGGGCTCGGACGTGGCCGGCCTGCGCAGCCACGCCGTGCGCGACGGCGACCACTGGGTGATCAACGGCAGCAAGCTGTTCATCACCAACGGCGTGCACGCCGACCTGACCTTCGTCGCTGCGCGCACCGGCAGCGCGCGGCACGCCATCTCGATCTTCGCAGTGGAGAAGGGCACGCCCGGCTTCACGGTCGGCCGCAGCCTGGACAAGACCGGCTGGCGCAGCAGCGACACGGCCGAGCTGCACTTCGACAACGTGCGCGTGCCCGCCGGCCACCTGCTGGGCGAAGAAGGCCGGGGCTTCTACGCCGTGATGAAGAACTTCCAGACCGAGCGCATCGCGCTGGCCGCGATGGCCGTGGGCCACTGCACGCAGGCGTTGCGGCTGACGCTGGAGCACGTGCGCACGCGCCAGGCCTTCGGTGGCCTGCTGTGGGACAAGCAGGTGGTGCGGCAGAAGATCGCGATGCTGGATGCGAAGACCCGCGCTGCGCGCGCCTACACCTGGCACTGCGCCTGGCGCGTGACGCAGGGACACGATGTGGTGCAGGACGTCTCGCTGCTGAAGGCCCTGACCGGCGAGCTCGTCAACGAGGTCACGCAGGGCTGCCAGCAGCTGCACGGCGGCATGGGCTTCATGCGCGGCACGCCCATCGAGCGGCTGTGGCGCGACGGCCGCGTGCTCGGCATCGGCGGCGGTGCCACCGAGGTGATGCTCGACGAAGCCGCCAAGCGTTATTGAGGCCACCGAGCTCGCCACCCACCATGACGACCACACTCGACATCCGCCGCCCCAGCGCCCACGTGGCCGAGGTCTGGCTCAACCGCCCCGAGGTGCGCAACGCCTTCAACGACGGCGTCATCGCCGAGCTGACCGACGCCTTCCGCACGCTGGGGGCCGACCCGGCGCTGCGCGCCATCGTGCTGGGCGGCCACGGCAAGGCCTTCTGCGCCGGTGCCGACCTGGCCTGGATGCGCACGATGTCCGGCTACGGCTGGGAAGAGAACCGCGCCGACGCGCAGCGCCTGGCCGACATGCTGTGGACCATCTACAGCTGCCCGCTGCCCGTGGTGGGCCGCATCCACGGCGACTGCTACGCCGGCGGCGTGGGCCTGGCGGCGGTGTGCGACGTGCTGGTGGCGGCCGAAGGCATGCACTTCTGCCTGAGCGAAGCGCGCCTCGGGCTGCTGCCGGCGACCATCGGCCCCTACGTGGTGAAGGCGCTGGGCACGCAGGCCTCGCGCCGCTACTTCGTCACCGCCGAGCGCTTCAGCGCACAGCAGGCTTACGCGCTGGGCTTCGTGCACGCGCTGGTGGCGCCCGAGGCGCTGGACGCGCAGGTGGCCGACATCGTCGCCACGCTGGTGGCCAACGGTCCCGCGGCGGTGAAGGCCTGCAAGGCGCTGGTGCACGACGTGGCCGGCCGCCCCATCGATGCCGCGCTGCGCGACGAGACCGCGCGCCGCATCGCCGACATCCGCGCCAGCGACGAGGGCCGCGAAGGCGTGGCCGCGTTCCTCGGCAAGCGCGAGCCGGGCTGGAAGTGAACACGCTGGACACCACGCAGCTGGTGGCCATTGCCGCGGCGCTGGGCTGGGCCAGCGGGCTGCGGCTGTACGCCGTGGTCTTCCTCACCGGGATGGCCGGCTTCCTGGGCTGGGTGGCGCTGCCCGCGGGCCTGCAGGTGCTGCAGCACCCGCTGCTGCTGGTGGCCAGCGGGCTGATGCTGGGCGTGGAGTTCTTCGCCGACAAGCTGCCCGGCGTCGACACGCTGTGGGACACCGTGCACACCGTGCTGCGCATCCCGGCCGGCGCGGCGCTGGCCGCGGGCGTGTTCGGCGGCGACTCCGCCACCTGGGCCACGCTGGCGGCGCTGATGGGCGGCACGCTGGCCGCGGGCGCGCACGCGGCCAAGGCCACGACGCGGGCAGCGGTGAACACCTCGCCCGAGCCGTTCTCCAACATCGGGCTGTCGCTGGCGGGCGACGCTGCGGTTCCGGCGATGCTGTGGCTGTCGTGGACGCATCCCACCGCCTTCTTCATCGCGCTGGCGCTGGTCGTGCTGCTGGGCCTGGTGCTGGTGGTGGTGCTGTGGCGCTTCCTGCGTGCGTTGATCAGGCGCCTGGCCGGGCGCCAGCCGGAGCCGGCATGAAGACGGCGGCGCTGCGGCTGCTGGTGGTGCTGGGCCTGCTTGGCCTGGCGGCGGGTGCCACGGCCCTGCCGGCCCAAGCCCAGGTGCTGCCCGAGGCCGAGCCGCTGGCCGCCGACCTGCGCGAAGAAGTCACGCGCCTGCCCGTGACGGTGCAGGACCTCTACGGCCGCCGCGAGACGCGGCAGATCACGCTGACCAGCTTCCGCCCGGCCGGCGACGGCCCCTTCCCGCTGCTGGTGATGAACCACGGCCGCGCCAGCAGCGACCGCCGCGCCGAACAGGGCCGGCAGCGTTACGACGTGCTGGCGCGCTACCTGGTTGCCAAGGGCTTTGCCGTGTTCGTGCCCACGCGCGTGGGCTACGGCGACACGCTGGGGCCGTTCGACCCCGAGGACATGGGCAGCTGCAGCCAGATGCGCCCGCAGGCCGCTGCCGATGCCGCCGCCGACCAGGTGCTGGCGACCGTGGCGCACGCGAAGACGCTGCCCTGGGTGGACGCATCGCGCTGGGTGGTGCTGGGCCAGTCGGTGGGCGGGCTGGCGGTGCTGGCGGTGGCCGCGCGCCAGCCGCCGGGGCTGGTGGCGGCCATCAACTTCGCCGGTGGCGCCGGCGGCAGCCCCGACCTGCGCCCGGGCAACCCCTGCAGCCCGCTGGCGCTGTCACGCCTGTTCCAGGCCCAGGGCGCCACTGCGGCGCTGCCTGTGCTGTGGATCTACTGGGCCAACGACCGCTACTGGGGCCCCGACTGGCCGCGCCGTTGGGCGCAAGCCTGGTCCGACGGCGGCGGCAAGCTCGTCTTCCACCAGTTGCCCGCGGCAGGCCGCGACGGCCACGGCGGCCTGCGCATCGACATGGACGGCTGGGTGCCGCTGGTCGAGGCCCACCTGGCCGCCGCCGGCTTCGTGCGCAGCGGCCTGGTGCCGCGGCCGCCGGCCAGCGGCTACGCCGCCATCGACGAGATCGACAAGCTGCCGCTGCCGCCCCCGCAGCGCGAGCGCCTGTACCGCCGCTTTCTCGCCAGCCCCGCACCACGCGCCTTTGCCGTCGGCCCCGACGGTGCTGCCGGTCACGCCAGCGGCGACTGGGCCGCGGGCCGCGCGCTCGGCTTCTGCCAGGCCTTGCGCGGCGCGGCCTGCAAGCTGTACGCGGTCGACGACGACGTGGTCTGGGTGCCCTGAATTCCCGAAGGAACGACGATGTTCAAGAAGATCCTGATTGCCAACCGCGGCGAGATCGCCTGCCGCGTGGCCACCACCGCGCGGCGCCTGGGCGTGCGCACGGTGGCCGTCTACTCCGACGCCGACCGCCATGCGCGCCATGTGCAGCTGTGCGACGAGGCCGTGCACATCGGCGCCGCGCCGCCGCGCGAGAGCTACCTGCGTTGGCAGACCATCATCGAGGCCGCGCTGGCCACCGGCGCGAAGGCCGTGCACCCGGGCTACGGCTTCCTGAGCGAGAACGAGGAGTTCGCGCAGGCCTGCGCCGACGCCGGCCTCGTCTTCATCGGCCCGCCGGCCTCGGCGATTGCGGCCATGGGCAGCAAGAGCGCAGCCAAGGCATTGATGGAGAAGGCCGGCGTGCCGCTGGTGCCGGGCTACCACGGCCGCGACAACGCCCCGGCGCTGCTGGCGCGCGAGGCCGAGCGCATCGGCTACCCGGTGCTCATCAAGGCCAGCGCCGGCGGCGGCGGCAAGGGCATGCGGCGCGTGGAGCGCGCTGCCGACTTCGCCGCCGCGCTGGCCAGCTGCCAGCGCGAGGCGCAGGCCAGCTTCGGCGACGCGCACGTGCTGGTCGAGCGCTACGTGACGCGGCCGCGGCACATCGAGATCCAGGTCTTCGGCGACAGCCACGGCCAGTGCATCCACCTCTTCGAGCGCGACTGCTCGGTGCAGCGCCGCCACCAGAAGGTGCTGGAAGAAGCCCCGGCGCCCGGCATGACGGCCGCGCGCCGCGCCGAGATGGGTGCCGCCGCCGTGGCCGCCGCGCAGGCCGTGGGCTACGTGGGCGCCGGCACGGTGGAATTCATCGCCGAGACGCTGGACGACGGCGACCTGCGCTTCTACTTCATGGAGATGAACACGCGGCTGCAGGTCGAGCACCCGGTGACGGAAGCCGTGACGGGCCTGGACCTGGTGGAGTGGCAGCTGCGCGTGGCCGCCGGCGAGCGCCTGCCGAAGCAGCAGCACGAACTGCACCTGCACGGCCACGCCATCGAGGCCCGCATCTGCGCCGAGAACCCCGACGCCGGCTTCCTGCCCGCCACCGGCATGCTGCAGGTGGCGCGCTGGCCGCAGCACGTGGCCTTCGAACGCCACGGCGTGCTGCCGCGTGTGGACAGCGGCTTCGGCGAAGGCGACGCCATCAGCCCGTACTACGACTCGATGGTGGCCAAGCTCATCGTCTGGGGTGCCGACCGCGCGCAGGCGCTGGCGCGGCTGGACGCGGCGCTGCAGGCCACGCACCTGATGGGGCTGCACACCAACGTGGCCTTCCTGCGGCGCGTCGTCAACACCGATGCCTTCGCCACCGCCGACCTGGACACGGCGCTGATCGAGCGCGAGCACGCGGCGCTGTTCGAGGCGCCGCCGCTGGCCGCCGAATGGGCTGCGGCCGGCGTCGTGGCGCATGCGCTGGCGCAGGAAGCGGCGCTGGAAGGCGCCGACCCCTGGTCGCGCCGCGACGGCTGGCGCCTGCACGGCGGCGCGCAGCGCCGCTTCGAGCTCGAACTGCAGGGCACGCGCCAGGTCGTCACCGTGCAGCGGCTGCACGACGGCGACACCGTGCTGTGCCTGGGCACGCAGCGCTGGCCGCTGCACGCGCGTGCGCTGGGCGGCCAGCGCCACGACGTGCTGCTGGGCACGCAGCGCGCCACGCTGGCCGTGTACGCCGACGGCGAGCGCCACGCCGTGTTCGCGCCCTGGGCCAGCGCAGTGGTGACCGAGTTCGACCCGATCGCGCACGCCGCCGACGGCGCCGGCGAAGGCGGCCGCCTGACGGCGCCGATGCCGGGCAAGGTGGTGGCTTTCCTGGCCGCGGCCGGCGACACCGTGCGGCGCGGCCAGGCGCTGGCGGTGATGGAGGCGATGAAGATGGAGCACACGTTGACGGCACCGCGCGACGGCGTGGTGGCCGCACTGCTGTACGCCGTGGGCGACCAGGTGGCCGAGGGCGGCGAGCTGCTGCGGCTGGAGGAGCCGGCAGCGTGAGGACTGTGATGTGAGGGCGGCGCCGTGACAGCACCGCGGCGCAGCTACAGCCCGAGCCAGCGCACCGGCGAGAAGCGGCTGCGCGGCGGCGGGTGGCCGGCCACCGGCCGTGGCGCCGCGGCCGGCCGTGCCCTCGGCTTCAGGCGGAAGGCGCTGTCGACGAAGGCCGGTGCCTGCGTGGCCGCCTGCGCGATCTCGAACTCGTGCCCGAACAGGCTGCTCAGCGTGTGGCCGAAGCTGCCGGGCGCTTCGGCCGGCGTGCCGCCCGTGCCCGGCGCCGCGGCGGCCAGCGCCGCGCGCGTGTGGCGGAAGTGCAGCGCCAGCGAGGCCAGGTCGGTGCCGGGCTGGGCGTCGCAGACCAGCAGCACGTCGCGTGCGTACAGTCGTTCGTTCAACAGGCGCTGCACGTCGATGCCCTGCCCCAGCTCCTTCAGCAGGAGCAGGTGGATGCGGTTGGCGATGCGGAAGAGGCGGCTGGTGTCCATGGCACCGCCAGTGTCGGCAGTGCGGGCTCCGGTGCCCATCCCGCACAAGCCCAGCCCCATCCCCAGTACAGTGGAACCACGATGATCCCCGAACACGTCACCCTCGTCGAAGTCGGCCCGCGCGACGGCCTGCAGAACGAAGCCGCGCCGGTCAGTGCGGCACAGAAGATCGAGCTCGTGCACCGGCTGCAGGCCGCGGGCTGCCGCGAGATCGAGGTCACCAGCTTCGTCAGCCCGAAGTGGGTGCCGCAGATGGCCGACAACGCCGAGGTCATGGCCGGCCTGCAGCGCCGGCCCGGTGTGCGCTATGCCGTGCTCACGCCCAACATGAAGGGGCTGGAGGCGGCCCTCGCGACGCGGCCCGACGAGGTGGTGGTGTTCGCCGCCGCCACCGAGGCCTTCAGCCAGCGCAACATCAACTGCAGCATCGCCGAGAGCATCGACCGCTTCGCGCCCGTGGTGGCTGCGGCGCGCGCCGCCGGCGTGAAGGTGCGCGCCGCCGTCTCGTGCACGGTGGGCTGCCCGTACCAGGGCGCGGTGACGCCCGACGAGGTCGAGCGCGTGGTGCTGCTGCTGAAGGGCATCGGCGTGCAGCACATGGGCATTGCCGACACCATCGGCGTGGGCACGCCGCGTGCGGTGCAGGCGGTGCTGGAGCGGGCGCTGAAGCACTTCCCGCTGGCCGAGGTGAGCGGCCATTTCCACGACACCTACGGCCAGGCGCTGGCCAACATCCATGGCGCGCTGCAGCTCGGTGTGCACGTGTTCGACGCCAGCATCGCCGGCCTCGGCGGCTGCCCCTACGCCAAGGGCGCCACCGGCAACGTCGCCACGGAAGACGTGGTCTTCATGCTGCACGGCATGGGCATCGCCACCGGCATCGACCTCGATGCGCTGGTCGACGCCGGCGCCTACATCTCGGGCGTGATCGGCCGGCCCACCGCATCGCGCGCGGGCCGGGCGCTGCTGGCCAAGCGCGGTGTGGCGGTGCAGGCCGCGGCAGCGGCATGAGCACCCCCGCCGCCTCCATCGCCGACCGCCCCGAAGGCTTCCAGCGCGTGGCCGCGGCACTGGCCGCCAGCGGCCACCCGCACGCCCCGCGCTGGCTCGAGGTGCCCGCGCGCACGTCGCAGGAAGCCGCCGAGGCGCTGGGCATCACCGTGGGCCAGGTGGCCAAGAGCGTGATCTTCCGCCGCCGCCACGACGACAGCGCGGTGCTGGTGGTGACGGCCGGCGACCGGCGCGTGGACGAGCGCCTGGTCGCCGCCCACACCGGCCCGCTGGGCCGCGCCGACGCCGGCTTCGTGAAGGCGCGCACCGGCTTCTCGATCGGCGGCGTGGCGCCGCTGGCGCACGCCACGCCGGTGACGACGCTGATCGACCGCACGCTCTTCCGCTTCACCGAGATCTGGGCCGCAGCCGGCCACCCCAACGGGGTCTTCCAGCTCAGCCCGCAGCAACTGCAACAACTGACCGGCGCGCCGGTGGCCGACGTGGTGCAGCAGCCATGAACCACGCCGCTTCCACGGTCGCCAGCCCCTGCACCAGCGTCTGCCGCATGGACGAGGCCAGCGGGCTGTGCGCCGGCTGCCTGCGCAGCATCGACGAGATCGCGGTCTGGTCGCTGCTGGACGACGACGAGAAACGCGCGCTGCTGCACACCCTGGCCCAGCGCCGCGTGCTGTGGCTGCAGCAGCAGGGCCAGACCGGAGCCGCCACGCCATGAAGCACATCACCTTCTGGTACGACGCGATCTCGCCGTTTGCCTACCTGGCCTTCGAGCGCCTGCCCGAGGCGCTGGCCGGCTGCAGCGTCGAGGTGACCTACCGCCCCATCCTGCTGGCCGGGCTGCTGCAGCACTGGGGCCAGAAGGGGCCGGCCGAGGTCGAGCCCAAGCGTGCCTGGACCTTCCGCCACGTGCACTGGCTCGCCGCACAGCAGGGCCTGCCGCTGCACACGCCGGCGCAGCACCCGTTCAACCCGCTGGCGTTGCAGCGGCTGGCGCTGGCCGCCGGCCCGAACCGGCGTGTCGTCGAAGCCGTGCTGCGCCACGTGTGGTGCGGCGACGGCGCCGACGCCAACGCGCCCGAGCGCCTGGCCGCGCTGCGCGCGCAGCTGGCGCCCGCGCTCGACCCCGACAGCGCCGCGGTCAAGCAGCAGCTGCGCGACGACACCGAGGCCGCGCTGCGTGCCGGCGTGTTCGGCGTGCCTGCCTTCGGCCTGGACGGCCGCATCTTCTGGGGCCTGGACGCGCTGCCGATGCTGGCCGCCGCCGTGCGCGGCGAGCCCTGGTTCGACGGCCCGGCCTGGGACCGCGAAGGCGCGCCACGCGCGGGCGTCACGCGCGTGGCCGGTGCTGCGGCCGCGGTGCAGCGCACAGACGGCGGCAACGGCGCCGCGTAAGGTCCGGTTCAGTTCTCCGTCAGCCCCTGTTGGCCCGGCGTCAGAGCTGGGTCAGTGCCCGGCCCAAAGATGCGGCAGGCCCGACAACAGCACGGAGACAGCATGGAAGCCGACCTCGCGACGCGCATAGCGCTGCATCCCAAATACATCGAGCTCAAGGCCAAGCGCACGCGCTTCGGCTGGTGGCTCACCCTGGCGATGATGGTCGTCTACTACGGCTTCGTGCTGCTGGTGGCGTTCAACAAACCCTTCCTGGCCACCCGCATGGGCGAGGGCGTGATGACGCTGGGCATTCCCATCGGCTTCGGCGTCATCGTGTTCACGGTGATCATCACCGCGTTCTACGTGCAGCGCGCCAACGGCGAGTTCGACGACCTGGCCGACGCTGTCGCCAAGGCGGTGCTGAAATGAGCCGCTTCACCATGCAATTCGGCAATACCACGCGCCGCGTGCTGACGCTGGCCACGCTGCTGGGCGTGTCGTTCGCTGCCTGGGCTGCCGGGGCCGACCTCGGCCAGGCCACCAAGCAGGCCACCAACTGGACGGCGATCGGCATGTTCGGCCTGTTCGTCGTGGCCACGCTGTTCATCACCAAGTGGGCGGCGGCCAAGACCAAGAGCGCGGCCGACTTCTACACCGCCGGCGGCGGCATCACCGGCTTCCAGAACGGCCTGGCGATCGCCGGCGACTACATGTCGGCGGCCTCGTTCCTGGGCATCAGCGCGGCCGTGATGGCCAGCGGCTTCGACGGCCTGATCTACTCGATCGGCTTCCTGGTCGGCTGGCCCGTCATCACCTTCCTGATGGCCGAGCGCCTGCGCAACCTGGGCAAGTTCACCTTCGCCGACGTCGCGGCCTTCCGCTTCGAGCAGAAGCCCATCCGCATCTTCGCGGCCTCGGGCACGCTGGTGGTGGTGGCGTTCTACCTGATCGCGCAGATGGTGGGCGCGGGGCAGCTGATCAAGCTGCTGTTCGGGCTGGAGTACTGGATCGCGGTGGTCATCGTCGGCGCGCTGATGATGGTCTATGTGCTCTTCGGCGGCATGACGGCCACCACCTGGGTGCAGATCATCAAGGCCTGCCTGCTGCTGGGCGGTGCCTCGTTCATGGCCTTCATGGTGATGTGGAACTTCGGCTTCAGCCCCGAGGCCATGTTCGCGCAGGCGGTGCAGATCAAGGCCGACCTGGCGCTGAAGGACGGCAAGACCGCCGAGGTCGCCAGCAGCATCGGGCAGTCCATCATGGGCCCGGGCAACTTCGTGAAGGACCCCATCAGCGCCATCAGCTTCGGCATGGCGCTGATGTTCGGCACCGCCGGCCTGCCGCACATCCTGATGCGCTTCTTCACCGTGCCCAGCGCCAAGGAAGCGCGCAAGAGCGTGATGTGGGCCACCGGCTGGATCGGCTACTTCTACCTGCTGACCTTCATCATCGGCTTCGGCGCCATCACCTTCGTGCTGACCAACCCGCAGTTCCTGGACCCCAAGGGCGGCCTGCTGGGCGGCGGCAACATGGCGGCCATCCACCTGGCCAACGCGGTGGGCGGCAACGTGTTCCTGGGCTTCATCTCGGCGGTGGCCTTCGCGACCATCCTCGCGGTGGTGGCCGGCCTCACGCTCAGCGGCGCCAGCGCCGTGTCGCACGACCTGTACGCCACCGTCATCAAGAAGGGCCGTGCCGACAGCGCCTCGGAGCTGAAGGTCTCGCGCTGGACCACTGTGGCGCTGGGTGTCATCGCCGTGGTGCTGGGCATCGCGTTCGAGAAGCAGAACATCGCCTTCATGGTGAGCCTGGCCTTCGCGATCGCCGCCTCGGCCAACTTCCCCGTGCTCTTCATGAGCGTGCTGTGGAAGGACTGCACCACCAAGGGCGCGGTGATCGGCGGCTTCCTGGGCCTGATCTCGTCGGTGGCGCTGACCGTGGTGTCGCCGTCGGTGTGGGAAGCCACGCTCGGCAACCCGAAGGGCTCGGCGCTGTTCCCGTACACCAGTCCGGCGCTGTTCTCGATGACCATCGCCTTCGTCGGCATCTGGCTGTTCTCGGTGCTCGACAAGAGCGCCCGCGCCAAGACCGACCGCGCCGGCTTCCTGGCACAGCAGGTGCGCAGCGAGACCGGCATCGGCGCCAGCGGCGCCAGCGGCCACTGAGGCCGCCGGCATGACGGGCGCGCCACCCGCGATGCCCGATCCCCGGCGGGAGATGCTCTCGCTGGTGACGGCGCGGGTGCGCGACGCCTTCGTGCGCAAGCCCGTCTACGTCGACGGCGCGCTCGATCTGGTGGCGGTGTGCCGCGAACTTGCGGCACGCGGTGCCACCAGCGCCCTGGTGCGTGACGGTACGCGGCTGGGCATCTTCACCACCACCGACCTGCGCGACGCGCTGCTGCGCGCCGAGCCGCCCGCGGCGCTGGCGGTGCGCGAGGTGGCGCGCTTCGACATCGTCGAGGTGCAGGCCGACAGCGAGGTCTTCGAGGCGCTGTGGCTGATGGTCAAGCACCGCGTGCACCGCCTCGTGGTGCGCGACGGGGACGCCGTGCTGGGCGTGCTGGGGCAGCTCGACCTCGTCAGCTTCGTCGCCCACCACTCGCACGTGGTGGCGCTGCAGATCGACGAGGCCACCACGCTGCCCGAGCTGCAGCGGGCCGCGGCCAGCACCGACGAGATGGTGGCGCTGCTGCACGGCAGCGGCATCCGCGTCGAGCGCATCGCGCACCTGGTGTGCGAGCTGAACGCGCGGCTGTTCGCCCGCACCTGGGCGCTGCTGGCGCCGCCCGCGCTGGTGCAGGGCAGCTGCCTGCTCGTGATGGGCAGCGAAGGCCGCGGCGAGCAGATCCTGAAGACCGACCAGGACAACGCGCTGCTGCTGCGCGACGGCTTCGACGCGCTGCCGGGCGAGGCCGTGGCCGCGGTGGCTGCGCGCTTCAGCGCCGCACTCGCCGACTTCGGCTACCCGCCCTGCCGCGGCGGCGTGATGCTGAGCAACCCGCCCTGGCGCCAGGAGCTCGCGGCCTCCCGCGAGACGCTGCGCGGCTGGCTGATGGGCGGCAGCGCCGACGGCCCGATGCAGCTGGCGATCTTCGCCGACGCGGCCGTGGTCGCCGGCGACGCCAGCCTTCTCACACAGGCGCGCACGCACCTGGACGACCTGCTGGCCGGCAACGACGTCTACCTGTCGCGCTTCGCGGCGGCGGCCAACCAGTTCCAGGAGCCGGTGCACTGGTTTTCGCGCCTCACCGGGCGCGGCCGCCACGACGCCACCGTGCTCGACCTGAAGAAGCTGGGCATCTTCCCCATCGTGCACGGCGTGCGCGCGCTGGCGCTGCAGCACCACGTGCGCGCGCTCGGCACGGCCGCGCGCACCGAACGCCTGGTGGCCGCCGGCCAGCTCGACGCGACGCTGGCGCGCGACCTGCTGGACACGCTGCACTTCCTGATGGCGCTGCGGCTGAAGCAGCAGCTGGCGCAGCGCGCGGCGGGCCAGGCGCCCGACGACACCGTGCTGCCGGCGGCGCTGCCGCTGCTGGAGCGCGAGACGCTGCGCGACGCGCTGGCGCTGGTGCAGCGCTGGCGCGGCTTCCTGGTGCATCATTTCCGTCTCGATGCATCCTGAGCCCGGCGCGTGAACCACCGTCCGGGGGCCGCCGGCACCATGCACCGCCACCTGTTGTCGCAGCGCCTGATCGCCTTGTTCGCGCTGGCGCTGCTGCTGTTCAACTTCCCGCTGCTGGCGCTGTGGGACGCCGACGTGCTGGTGTTCGGGCTGCCGCTGTTTCCGACCGCGCTGTTTGCGCTGTGGGCGCTGCTGATCGTGTTGCTGGCGCTGCTGATGGAACGCGCCGCCGAGTAGGCCGGCGAGCAAGGTCTCGGCGCCCCCATGCTGTCCACCCCCCTGGTGCTCGGCGCCTCGCTGGCCTACCTGCTGGTGCTGGCCGCGGTGGCGGTGTTCGGCGACCGCCGCGCGCGCCAGGGCCGTTCGCTCATCGGCAACGCCTGGGTCTACGCGCTGTCGATGGCGGTGTACTGCACCGCCTGGACCTACTTCGGCAGCGTCGGCCGTGCCGCGTCGGGCGGCGTGTGGTTCCTGCCGATCTACCTGGGCCCGATGCTGGCGATGACACTCGCCTGGCTGGTGCTGCGCAAGATGCTGCGCATCGCGCGCAGCGAGCGCATCACGTCGATCGCCGACTTCATCGCCAGCCGCTACGGCAAGAGCCCGCTGCTGGCCGGGCTGGTGACGCTGATCACGGTGGTCGGCATCGTGCCCTACATCGCGTTGCAGCTGAAGGCCATCGCCAGCGGCTACGCGGTGCTGACCACGCCGCTGGGGGCACCGGCCGCGCCGCGTGCGGCGTGGTGGCACGACGGCACGCTGCTGGTGGCGCTGGCGCTGGCCGGCTTCACGATGGTGTTCGGCACGCGCCACCGCGACAGCAGCGAGCGCCACGAAGGCCTGGTCGCGGCCATCGCCTTCGAGTCGGTGGTGAAGCTGCTGGCCTTCGTCGCCGTGGGCGTGTTCGTCACCTGGGGCCTGTTCGGCGGCCCGGCCGACCTGTTCGCCCAGGCGCTGGCCGTGCCCGAACTGGCGGCGCTGCTGCGGCTGGAACAGGGCCAGCCCTTCCCGTACGCGCAGTGGTTCGCGCTGACGCTGCTGGCGATGCTGTCGGTGATCTTCCTGCCGCGGCAGTTCCAGGTGATGGTGGTCGAGAACGTGCACGAAGGCCACCTGCGCCGCGCCGCCTGGGTGTTCCCGGCCTACCTGCTGGCCATCAACCTCTTCGTGCTGCCCATCGCGCTGGGCGGCCTGCTGTTCTTCGCCGGGCGCGATGTCAACGCCGACACCTTCGTGCTCAGCCTGCCGCTGGCCGCCGGGCAGCCGACGCTGGCGCTCGTGGCCTTCATCGGCGGGCTCTCGGCGGCCACCGGCATGGTGATCGTCGAGGTCATCGCGGTCTCGACCATGGTCTGCAACGACCTCGTGATGCCGCTGCTGCTGCGCTGGCGGCGCTTTGCGCACCACGGCGACCTCACCGGGCTGCTGCTGGCGATCCGCCGCGCCGCCATCGCGACCATCCTGGTGCTGGGCTACCTGTACTACCACCTGGCCGGCGAGGCCTACGCGCTGGTCAGCATCGGGCTCATCAGCTTCGCCGCGGTGGCGCAGTTCGCGCCGGCGTTGCTGGGCGGCATGTACTGGAAGGGCGGCACGCGCCACGGCGCGCTGGCCGGGCTGCTGGCCGGCTTCGGGCTGTGGGTGTACACGCTGATGCTGCCGTCGATCGCCAAGTCGGGCTGGTGGCAGACCGACTTCGTCGACGCCGGGCCTTTCGGCATCGCGCTGCTGCGGCCCGAGCAGCTGTTCGGGCTGGCGGCGCTGGACAACCTGACGCACTCGCTGTTCTGGAGCCTGCTGGCCAACGTCGGCCTGTTCGTGGCGGTGTCGCTGGCGCGGCCGCCGGTGGCGCGCGAAGCCAGCCAGGCGCTGGTCTTCGTCGACATCTTCGAGCGCACCGCCAGCACGCGGCCGGTGTTCTGGCGCGGCCGCGCCGAACTCGCGGCGCTGCAGGCGCTGATGGCGCGTTTTCTCGGCGCCGCGCCCGCGCAGGCGGCGCTGGCCGCCTACGCCCGCCGCAGCGGCGCAGCCGGCGTGGCGCAGATCGTGCCCGACGCCGACCTCGTGCACTTCGTCGAGACGCAGCTGGCCGGCGCCATCGGCAGCGCGTCGGCGCGCGTCATGGTGGCCTCAGTGGTGCAGGAAGAGGCGCTCGACATGGACGACGTGCTGCGCATCCTCGACGAAGCGCGCCAGCTGCGCAGCCACTCGCAGGCGCTGGAGCGCGCCACCGCCGAGCTGCGCGCGGCCAACGAGCGGCTGGAGAGCCTGGACCGCCTGAAGGACGACTTCATGAGCAGCGTCACGCACGAGCTGCGTACGCCGCTGACCTCGATCCGCGCGTTGGCCGAGCTGATGGTCGACGACGCCGAGATGCCGCCCGCGCAGCGCCAGCGCTTCCTGGCCATCGTCGTGGCCGAGACCGAGCGCCTGACGCGGCTCGTGAACCAGGTGCTGGACATGGCGAAGATCGAATCGGGCCATGCCGAGTGGCACAACAGCGACGTCGACTTGCCGGCGCTGCTGCAGCAGGCGGCGCAGACCGTGCAGGAGCTGCTGCGCGAGCGCGGCGCCACGCTGGAGCTGCAGCTGCCGACGCAGCCCGTGCCCACGCTGCGCGCCGACGCCGACCGGCTGATGCAGGTGCTGCTGAACCTGCTGTCGAACGCGGCCAAGTTCGTGCCGTCGCCCGGCGGGCACATCGTGCTGCGGCTGCTGGCGGGCGCGGACGCCGCCACCGTGGAGGTGCAGGACAACGGCCCCGGCGTGCCGGCGGCGCAGCGCGCGCTGGTGTTCGAGAAATTCCGCCAGGGCGGCGACGCCGACCACCGGCCGCAGGGCACGGGCCTGGGCCTGCCGATCAGCCGCCAGATCGTCGAACACTTCGGCGGCCGCATGGACCTGCGGCCTGACACCGGTCAAGGTGCGTGTTTTGCGTTCACGCTACCTTGGCGTCCACACACGGAGCCCGCGCGCCACGACGGCGCAGCAGCGGCCCACGACGGAGACAACCCATGCCCAGCCGCATCCTGATCGCGGACGACGAACCGAACATCCTGGTCTCGCTGGAGTACCTGATGCAGCGCGAAGGCCACGAGGTGCACCTGGCGCGCGATGGCCAAGAGGCGCTGGACCTGCTGCACAGCCTGCGGCCCGACCTGCTGTTGCTGGACGTGATGATGCCGCGCAAGAACGGCCACGAGGTCTGCCAGGCGCTGCGCGCCGACGAGGCACTCAAGGGCACGCTGGTGCTGATGCTCACCGCCAAGGGCCGCGAGACCGACGTCGCCAAGGGCCTGGGCGTGGGCGCCGACGCCTACATGACCAAGCCCTTCTCGACCCAGGCGCTGGCGCAGAAGGTGCGCGAGCTGCTGGCCATGCGGCCGGCGCAGGGCTGAACGCGGTGCCGGTCGACCGCCGCCTGCTGCTGGCGCTGGCTGCGGCCGCTGCGGCCGCGCTGGCCTTGCTGGGGCTGTTCGTCGCGCTGGGCGGTGGGCTCGTGTGGAGCGCGCTGGACGAGGCCCAGCGCCAGGCGGCGCAGGCCCTGCTGGCCGGGCGCTGGCCACTGCTGCTGCTGGCGGCGCTGGCCGCGGCCGGCGCGGCCGCTGCCGCGGCGCAGGCCCTGCTGCGGCGCTGGGTGGCCGCGCCGGCGCGGCTGCTGGAACAGGCACAGGTGCTGCTGGCCACCGACGTGCAGCGCACGCTGGCCGTGCCGGAAGGCAGCGCCCCGGTGCAGGGCCTGGCGCAGGCCATCAACACGCTGGCGGCGCAGCGCGACGGCCTGCGTGCCGACATCGCGCAGCAGGTGGCCGCTGCCAGCCGCAGCGTCGAGCAGGAACGCTTCCGCCTGGCCGCGCTGATGAACGAGCTGGTGCAGAGCGTCGTGGTGTGCAACCTCGACGGCCGCATCCTGCTCTACAACAACCGCGCCCGGCTGCAGTTCCGCGCGCTGTCCGACAGCCCGCAGCTGGCCGGCGGCGCCGAGCTGATCGGCATCGGCCGCTCGATCTACACCGTGTTCGACCGCCGGCTGGTGGCGCACGCGCTCGACAGCGTGCAGCAGCGCCTGCAGCGCGGCGTGGCCAGCCCGAGTGCGCAGTTCGTCACCGCCACGCGCAGCGGGCAGCTGCTGCGCGCGCAGCTGGCGCCGGTGCGTGCCGTCGTCGAGGAGGGCGCGGCACCCGAACCCGACACCCCGGGCATCAGCGGTTTCGTGCTGATGCTCGACAACATCACGCGCGACCACGAAGCCGCGGCCGGCGTCGAGCGGCTGCTGCACGGCCTGACCGAAGGCAGCCGCGGTGCGCTGGCCAACCTGCGCGCGGCCGCCGAGATGCTGGACGACCCCGGCCTGGCGCCGCCGCTGCGCGCGCGTTTCCTGGGCGTGGTGCGCGACGAGGCGCAGGCCATGTCGCGCCGCATCGACGAGCTCGCCGCGCACAGCGCCGAAGGCCTGGCCACGCGCTGGCCGCTGGAGGAGATCCTGGGCACCGACTTCGTGCAGGCCGCGCAGCGCCGCATCGAGGCCGCGACCGCGCTGCGCACCGGGCAGGTCGATGTCGACGGCACGCTGTGGCTCAAGCTCGACAGCTTCGCGCTGCTGCAGACGCTGGCGTGGCTGGCGCTGCGCCTGCGCGACGAGTTCGCGGTGCGCGCCGTGCACCTGCGCCTCAGTCCGGCCGGCGATGGCCAGCGTGCGCGGCTCGATCTGGTGTGGGCCGGCCAGGCCATGAGCACCGAGACCGTGATGAGCTGGGAGATGGAAGCCATGGCCGGCGGCGGCGACAGCACCGCGCTGACCGTGCGCGACGTGGTGCAGCGCCACGGCGGCGAGTTCTGGTTCGAGCGCGACCGCGTGCGCCACGAGGCCTTCTTCCGCTTCCTGCTGCCGCTGGCGCCCGACGCCGCGGCGCAGCAGCAGGCCGAGAGCGCCAGCGCCTTCCTGCGCAGCGACAGCCGCCCCGAGTACTACGACTTCAACCTCTTCGCCAACACCGAGAGCACACGCGCGCTCGACGACCGGCGCCTGGCCGACCTGGCCTACACCGTGTTCGACACCGAGACCACCGGCCTGGACCCGGCCGGCGGCGACGAGATCATCCAGATCGGCGCGGCGCGGCTGGTGAACGGCCGGCTGCTGAAGAGCGAGTCGTTCGAGCAGCTGGTGAACCCGCAGCGGCTGATCCCGGCGGCGTCGATCCCGATCCACGGCATCACGCAGGACATGGTGGCCGGCAAGCCCACCATCGCCGAGGTGCTGCCGGCTTTCCACGCCTACGCGCGCGACACCGTCCTGGTGGCGCACAACGCGGCCTTCGACATGCGCTTCCTGCAGCTGAAGGAAGCCGCCACCGGCGTGCGTTTCGAGCAGCCGGTGCTCGACACGCTGCTGCTGTCGGCGGTGCTGCACCCGAACCAGGAATCGCACCGGCTGGAGGCCATTGCCGAGCGCCTGGGCGTGGCCATCATCGGCCGCCACACGGCGCTGGGCGACGCACTCGTCACGGCCGAGGTGTTCCAGAAGATGCTGCAGCTGCTGGAAGAGCAGGGCATCCGCACGCTGGGCCAGGCGCGCGAAGCGGCACAGAAGACGTATTACGCACGCGTGCAGTACTGATGCCCTGCCGGCACGGCCCGGAAGTGCGCGACACTCGCGACCGCGCTGTTGCACTCCCCTCAGTTGGAGCGTCATGACATCTGCACGCCTTGCCAGCTTCCTGCCTGCCTGCGCCGGGGTCGCCCTGGGCGCCGTGCTTGCCGCCGCCCCGGGTGCGGCCCGCGCCTGGGAACCCACCGCGCCCATCGAGCTGGTGGTGCCGGCCGGCACCGGCGGCGGCGCCGACCAGATGGCGCGGCTGATCCAGAAGCTGGTGGCCCAGCACAAGCTGGCGCCGCAGCCCATCAACGTCGTCAACAAGGCCGGCGAGTCGGGCGTCGAAGGGCTGATGCACATGAAGGCGGCGCGCGGCGATCCGCACAAGCTCGTCATCACGCTGTCCAACCTGTTCACCGCGCCGCTGGCCGAGGGCGTGGACTTCGCCTGGACCGACATCACGCCGGTGCAGATGCTGGCGCTGGACCAGTTCGTGCTGTGGGTCAACGCGCAGTCGCCGTACCGCAGCGGCCAGGACCTCTTCGACGCGATGCGCCGTGCGCCGCCCGGCACGCTGCGCATGGGCGGCACCGGCAGCAAGCAGGAAGACCAGCTGATCGGCGTGCTGCTCGAGACCGCCGCCGCCACGCGGCTGCAGTACCTGCCGCTGAAGGGTGGCGGCGACGTCGCGCGCGCGCTGGCGGCGGGCAACGTGGACCTGACGGTCAACAACCCCATCGAGGCCGAGGCGCTGTGGCGCGCCGGCACGCTGCGGCCGCTGTGCGTGCTGGACGGCAAGCCGCTGGCCTACACGGCCAAGGTCACCGGCACGCAGGCCTGGGCCGACCTGCCCACCTGCATGTCGTTCGGCGTGCCGGTGCAGTACCTGATGATGCGCGGCATCTTCACCACGCCCGGCGCCACGCCGGCCCAGGTGGCCTACTACAACGAGCTGCTCGACCGCGTGCGTGCGCTGCCCGAGTGGCAGGAGTTCCTGGCACGCGGCGCCTTCAACCCGACCACGATGCGCGGCGAACGCTTCGGCGCCTGGCTGGACAAGGAAGCCAGCTTCCACCGCGTGCTGATGCGCGAGGCGCGCTTCAAGGCTGGCGGTCCTGGGCCTGGTCCTGCAACCGGCCCGGCGGCGCCGGCCGCGGCCGTCAAGTAGCGGCGTGCAGCACGTAGACGTCGGTGTCGCGCAGCGCGCGGCGCAGCACCTGGAAGGCGTCTTCGGCCATCAGCCGGGCCACGCCGCAGCCGGGCGGGTAGGTCAGCGTCAGCTCGGCTTCGCCGCCTTCCACGCGCAGCGCCTGCACGAGCTGCAGCGCGACGAGGTCGCTGCCCTGCACGGGTTCGCGCACGCCGCGCAGGGCGGCCAATGCCTGCTGCAGCAGCACCGGGTCGCCCTGCAGCAGCGGTGACGCGCAGCGCCGGCTGAACACGTCGAGCTGGACGGCGCAGGCGGCGTCGGCAGGCGCGCCCTCGCAGCCGCCGCAGGCATGGGCGTCGGCCTCGGCGTGCGCGCCGGGGTTGCCGGCTTCAGCGGCGTGGATGCGGATCAGGGTGTGCTGCGACGCCATGGGTGCATCGTGCGCGGCGCCATCGCCATCGGACTTGATGCGCATCAAGCTTGACCTCCCTCAAGCGCCGGGCGGGCGGTGGTGCTGCCGTGCTGCTGCGCCCAGGCGGCCAGCAGCGCCGCCTCGCGTTCGGGGGCCAGGCCGATGCCGGCGTGCGGCCCGTCGTGGGCCGCCGCCCAGGCTGCGGTGTCGGCCGCCGTCTCGGCCAGCGGCCGGCAGCGCAGGCCGCTCGCCAGGGCGCGGCGGATGTCCACCGCGTGCAGGCCGGCGTCGCTGCGCGGCACCCACAGCGGCAGCTCGGTCCACGGGCTGACACCTTGCGCCAGCAGCAGGGCCTCGTCCACCCAGTGCAGCCGCGCATCGGGCCGCAGCGTGGCACGCAGCGTCTGCAGCAGGGCGCCCATCGTCAGGGGCGTGGCCGGGCCGGTGAGGTTGAAGGTGCCGGTGGTGCCGCGCTCGGCCTGCAGCAGCAGCCAGGCCGCGAGATCGCGTGCGTCGATGCACTGCACGGGGTCGTCGGGCGTGCCGGGCGCCAGCACGTCGCCGCCGCGCGCCAGCCGCTGCAGCCACCAGGTGAAGCGCCCGCTGGGGTCGTGCGGCCCCACGATCAGGCCCGGCCGCGCCACCAGGGCCTGGCCCGGCAGCGCGGCGGCCAGCGCCTGTTCGCACAACGCCTTCAGCCCGCCGTAGCTGCTGCCGTCCACGGTCTCGGTGGCGGGGTCGGCCAGCACCTGCAGCGGCGCGTCTTCGTCCATGCCCGCGGCGCCGAAGCCGGCGTAGACGCTGATGGTCGAAACCAGCAGGTAGCGCTCCACGCGCCCGGCCAGGCACTGCGCCAGCGTGCGCACCTGGCGCGGCACGTAGGCGCTGGTGTCGATGACCACGTCCCAGCGGCCCTGCGCCAGCGCGGCGAGGTCGCCATTGCGGTCGGCGATGCGGTGCTCGGCCTCGGGGAACAGCCCGGGCCCGCTGCGGCCGCGGTGCAGCAGCGTCACCGCATGCCCGGCGTCCAGGGCCTGGCGGACGATGTGGCGCCCGAGAAAGCGGGTGCCGCCGATGACGAGGCAGTGCATGCGTGACATGCTAAGCGCGGGCGCCGGGCACGCGACCGCCGGGGCCATGCTGCCGCCAAGGGGCCTTCACTATCATGCAGACGCTTCCCCTGAGGTCGCCCACTGCGAGCCATTTGTCGACATGGCGGATGACACCCCGTTCCCAGGCCGTGCTGCGCCGCTTGCCGGTGCGACGGCGGCCGAGCCCGCTGTCGTGGCTGTCGTGGCTGATGCGGCCAGCCTGGCCGCGCTGCGTGCACTGCTGGCGGCGGTGCAGGTCGAGACCGGCGCGCGCGGTGCCTGGTGGGCGGCCGGCGGGCGGCCCGTGCCTGGCCTGGCGTTGCCCGATGGCGCCGCCTGGCCCGGCCACGACGCCTGCCACTGCGCCGGCGACACGGCAGCACCCACCGGCTGGCAGCTGTGGCTGCACGCACCCGAGCGCCAGGGCGGCCCGGCGCTGGCCGCGGCGCTGCAGGCCGCCGGTGCGCTGCTCGACGCGCAGCAGCAGGCGCAGCGCTGGCGCCTGGAGGCCGAGCGCTGCGGCCGCGCCGGCAGCGTCGCGACCGATTGGCTCTGGGAGACCGACACCGAAGGGCGCGTCACCTGGATGTCCGACGGCATCTCGCTGCTGACCGGCCGCCCCGCGGCCGAGGAGGTGGGCCGCCGCACCGGCGACGCCAACCGCCCGCGCAACGACGAGACCGCCGCCAGCTGGGACGCCTACCGCGCCGCCCGCGCCGCGCACCGGCCTTTCCGCGACCTGATCACCGAGCGCGATACGCCGCAGGGCACCATCGTCGTGGCCATCAGCGGCGAGCCGCGCTTCGACGCCGACGGCACGTTCCTCGGCTACCGCGGCGCCAGCCGCAACATCACCGCCGAGCTGGCGGCGCGCCAGGACGCGCTGCGCGCGCGCCAGCTGCTGGAGCAGACGCTCGAAGGCCTGCCGGCCAGCGTGATGATCAGCGGCCCCGACGACCGCGTGCTGCTGGCCAACCCGCTGTGGCGCAGCACCCTCGGCGAGCAGCTGCCGGCGGGCTGCGACACCTGGGAGCAGGTCGTGCGCCACCACGTGGCGCTGGGCAACTACCCCGACGCCGTCGGCCGCGAAGACGCCTTCCTGGCCTGGCGGCTGGGCCTCACCAGCGACGACGCGCGGCCGCAGGAACTGCGCTGGCGCGACGCCTGGGCGCTGGTGCTGGACCGGCGCCTGCCCGACGGCAGCGTGGTGCACCTGTCGGTGGACATCAGCGCGCGCAAGGCCGCCGAGGCCGCGCTGGCCGAGAGCGAGCTGCGCTGGCGGTTCGCGCTCGAAGGCGCGGGCGACGGCGTCTGGGACTGGAACGCCGAGATCGACCGCTCGTTCTTCTCGCCGCGCTGCATGCAGATGCTGGGGCTGGCCAGCGATGCCTTCGGCAACGACTGGCGCCACTGGGCGCGGCGCGTGCACAGCGACGACCGCGCGCGCGTGCTCGACGCTTTCCAGCGCCACCTCGACGGCGAGACCGAGATCTACCAGGCCGCCTACCGCATCCGCCATGCCCAGGGCCACTGGCTGTGGCTGCGCGACCGCGGCAAGGCCGTGCTGCGCGACGCCGACGGCCGCGCGCTGCGTGTCATCGGCACGCACAGCGACATCACGCGCGAACGCCAGGGCGAGGACGACCTGCGCGAGAAGCGCGTGGCCGAACTGGCCAGCCGCAGCAAGAGCGAGTTCCTCTCGCGCATGAGCCACGAGATGCGCACGCCGCTGAACGCGGTGCTGGGCTTTGCCCAGCTGCTGCAGCAGCAGGCCGTCTACCGCGCCGACTACCTCGACCACATCCTGCTGGCCGGCCAGCACCTGCGCGATCTCATCAACGACGTGCTCGACCTGCAGCAGGTCGAGCAGGGCGCGCTGGCGCTGGCGCGCCAGCCGCTGGACCTGGCCGCCGCGGTGCGCGACGCCAGCGCGCTGCTGGGTGCGCAGGCGCTGCGCGACGGCGTGCAGCTGCGCGTGGCCGGCGCCGGCCCGGCGCCGGTGCTGGCCGACCCGCAGCGGCTGCGCCAGGTGCTGCTGAACCTGGGCTCCAACGCCATCAAGTACAACCGCCGCGGCGGCAGCGTGCAGTGGCGCCTGGCAGCGCAGCCGCGCGACGGGCAGGACGGCTGGCTGCTGCAGGTGCAGGACGACGGCCTGGGCATGGACACGCAGCAGCTGGCGCGCCTGTTCCAGCCCTTCGAGCGCCTGGGCCGCGAGGCCAGCAGCGTCGAGGGCACGGGCCTGGGCCTGGTGATCGCGCGCCGCCTCGTCGAGGCCCACGGCGGCGCGCTCGACATCACCAGCACGGCCGGCAGCGGCACCACGGTCGGCGTGTGGCTGCCGCGCGCGCAGGCCGCGGCAGCCGCGGCCCCGGACAGCGCGCCGAAGGCCGCCTTGGCACCGGCGCCGCAGCGTGCGTGGCGCGTGCTCTACGTCGAGGACGACCCGCTCAGCGCGTTGTTGTTTGCCGAGGCCTTGCGCGCGCACCCGCAGATCGCGCTGCGCGTGGCGGTGGACGCCGCCACCGCGCTGGACAGCGCCACGCGCTGGGCGCCCGACCTGCTGGTGATCGACGGCCACCTGCCGGGCGCGCGCGGCCACGAGGTGCTGGCGGCGCTGCGCGCGCTGCCGGGGCTGGCGCACGCGCCAGCCGTGATGGCCACCGCCGACGCCATGCCGGCCGACCGCGCCGCGGCCTTGGCGCACGGCTTCCAGGCGCACTGGCCCAAGCCGCTGGACGTGCGCAGCCTGGGCGCGCAGCTGCTGGCGCTGCTGCAGCCGCCGGCCGCCTGATCAGGCCGCGAACAGTGCCTTGTGCTGCTCGCGCAGCAGGTTCTTCTGCACCTTGCCCATCGTGTTGCGCGGCAGCTCGGCCACCACGAACACCTGCTTGGGCACTTTGAAGTTGGCGATCTTCGCCTTCAGCGCCGCGACCACGGCGGCACCGTCGACGGTGGCGCCGGGCCGGGGCACCACCACCGCCACCACTGCTTCGCCGAAGTCGGGGTGCGGCACGCCGATCACGGCCGACTCGGCCACGCCAGGCAGCTCGTTGACGATGCCCTCGATCTCGGCCGGGTAGACGTTGTAGCCGCCGCTGATCACCAAGTCCTTGCTGCGGCCGACGATGGTGATGTAACCCTCGGCGTCGATGCGGCCGACGTCGCCGGTCTTGAACCAGCCGTCGGGGGTGAACTCTTCCTTCGTCTTCTCGGGCATGCGCCAGTAGCCGCTGAACACGTTGGGCCCACGCACCTCGATGCCGCCGATCTCGCCGGCAGGCAGCGCACGCCCCTGGTCGTCGCGCACGCGCACGCCCACGCCCGGCAGCGGGAAGCCCACCGTGCCGCCGCGGCGCGCGGCCTCGGGGCGGTAGGGGTTGGACGTGAGCATCACCGTCTCGCTCATGCCGTAGCGTTCGAGGATCGTGTGGCCGGTGCGTTGCTGCCAGTCGGTGAAGGTCTCGATCAGCAGCGGCGCCGACCCGCTGACGAACAGCCGCATGTGCTGCGTGGCCGCGTGGTCCAGCCCCGGCTCGGCCAGCAGCCGCACGTACAGCGTGGGCACGCCCATGAACACCGTGGCCTCGCGCATGCGCGCCAGCGCAGCGCGGGGGTCGAAGCGCGCGAACCAGATCATCTTGCTGCCGTTGAGCAGCGCGCCGTGGCTGGCCACGAACAGGCCGTGCACGTGGAAGATGGGCAGCGCGTGGATCAGCACGTCGCCCGGCACCCAGCCCCACACCTCCTTCAGCACCTGCGCGTTGCTCAGCAGGTTGCCGTGCGACAGCATCGCGCCCTTGCTGCGCCCGGTGGTGCCGCTGGTGTAGAGGATGGCGGCCAGGTCGTCGGCCTTGCTGTTCACCACCGTGTGCTGGTCCGGCTGCTGCGCCGCGCGGTCGAGCAGCGTGCCGCTGCGGTCGTCGTTCAGCGTGAAGACGTGCTTGGTGCCGGCCTGGAACGCGATCTGGCTGACCCAGCCGAAGTTGCGGCCCGAGCACACCACCACCGCCGGCTCGGCGTTGCCGATGAAGTAGGCGATCTCGCCGGCCTGGTAGGCCGTGTTCAGCGGCAGGAAGACGTGGCCGGCGCGCAGCACCGCCAGGTACAGCACCAGCGCCTCGACGCTCTTGTCCACCTGCACCGCGATGCGCGAGGCCGGCGGCAGCGCCAGCGACTGCAGCAGGTTGGCCACCATGGCCGAGCCGCGCTCGAGGTCGCGCCAGGTGTAGTGCAGCGGAGCGGGCGTGTCGGCCGTCTCGACGGCGGTGGCGTCCAGGTCGGCCGGGAAGGCCGCGCGCAGCGCGGCGTACAGGTTCGCGTTCGGCATCGCAGCGCTCGTGGTCAGTCCAGCTTGGCTCCGGAGTTCTTCACCACCTCGGCCCAGCGCTTCACCTCGGACTGCACGAAGCGGCCGAAGGCGTCGCCGTACAGGTTGGGCGTCTCGGCACCCAGGCCGTTCCAGGCCGCGCGCAGCTGGTCGCCGTTGAGCGCCTTGCGCATCTCGCCGTTGAACTTGTCGACGATGTCCTTGGGCGTGCCCTTGGGCGCGAAGATGGCGTACCAGGTCGCGACCTGGTAGCCGGGCAGGTTGCCGTCCTTGGTGGTGGGCACGTTGGGGAAGCCCGGCGCCGGCTTGTCGCTGGCCACCGCGATGGCGTGCAGGCGGCCGCCCTTGATGTGGCTGGCACTGGAGCCCAGGCCGTCGAACATCATGTCCACCTGGCCGGCGATCAGGTCCTGCAGCGCCGGGCCCGCACCGCGGTACGGGATGTGCGTGATGAAGGTCTTGGTCTGCAGCTTGAACAGCTCGCCGGCCAGGTGGTGGCTGGTGCCGTTGCCGGCCGAGCCGTAGTTCAGCTTGCCCGGGTTCTTGCGGATGAAGTCCAGCAGCTCGGGCAGCGTCTTGGCCTGCACGCGCTGCGGGTTCACGACGATGACCTGCGGCACCGCCGAGACCAGGCCCACGGGCACGAAGTCGGTGAGGATGTCGTAGTCGAGCTTCGGGTACATGCTGGGCGCGATGGCGTGGTGCACGGCGCCCATGAAGAAGGTGTAGCCGTCGGGCGCGGCCTTGGCCGCGATGCCCGCGCCCAGCGTGCCGCCGGCGCCGCCCTTGTTGTCGATGATGAACTGGCGGCCGACGTTCTTCGTCATCTCGGCGAACAGCGGCCGCGCGAAGGCGTCGGTGCCGCCGCCGGGCGGGAAGGGCACGACGATGGTCACCGGCTTGCTCGGCCAGGCCGAGGCCTGGGCCTGCACCAGCGGCGCGGCCAGCGAGGCAGCACCGGCGATCAGCAGCTGGCGGCGTTGGAAGTGGGTCATGGGGTGGTCTCCGGTGGTGTGTTGGTTGTTCAGATCAGGGCGCTGACGGCGCGCGCACGCGCCACATCGCCGCGGCGGAATTTGGCATGGCTGGCCTCGATGCGGTCGAGGTCGTACAGATAGTTGACCATCATGCCGAAGGATTGGCGCAGCCCGGCGGGCGACATGTTGCCACGCGGGTTCAGGCGTTCGAGCCGCGCGCCGTTGTCCAGGTGGAAGCGCGCCACCGGGTCGCCGGCCGGCGTGGTGGAGGCGTGGCCCAGGTAGGCCGCGGCCAGCGCCAGCAGCGCGGCCTGCGCAGGCTCGTCGAGCTTGTCGTGCTGGGCCGCGCCGTGCAGCGCGTCGAGCTCGCCACCGCAGGCCCGCACCAGCGTGGCGTGTGCGTCGTGCAGCCGCGCCGCGGCGGCACGCCCCACGCCCGGCAGCGCCGCGAAGTCGGGGCCTGCCTGCAGCCACGCGGCGAACTTCGGCAGCGGCGACAAGGTGCAGAAGGTCTTCAGCCGCGGCAGTTCCTTCTGCAGCTGCTCGGCCACCTGCTTGATCAGGAAGTTGCCGAGCGAGACACCGCGCAGCCCGGGCTCGCAGTTGCTGATGCTGTAGAAGGCCGCGACGCGGAAGCGCTCGGGCGGCAGCGGCGTGCTGGCCTTGTCGATCAGCGGCGCGATGTGCGCCGGCATCTCGGGCAGCAGCGCCACTTCCACGAAGATCAGCGGTTCGTCGGGCAGCTGCGGGTGGAAGAACGCGAAGCAGCGGCGGTCGGGCTGCAGGCGCCGGCGCAGGTCGTCCCAGCCGTCGATCTGGTGCACGGCCTCGTGCAGGATGATCTTCTCCAGCAGCTGCGCCGGTGCGTTCCAGTCCACGCGCTTCATCTGCAGGAAGCCGGGGTTGAACCACGACGACAGCAGGTGCAGGAAGTCGGCTTCCACCGCCGCCAGCTCGGGGTGTTTCGGCAGCCGGCGCAGCAGCGCGCGGCGCAGCCGCAGCACGGTGGTGGTGCCGCCGGGCGTGCGGTTCAGCCGCCGCAGCAGTTCCTGGCGCTGCGGCTCCACGCCCTGCGCCAGCGCGATCAGCTCGGCCGCACCGGGCTGCGCCGCGTAGGCCTGCGCCAAGCGCAGCACGGCCTGCGGGTCGGGGCTGAGGTCGCGTGCCAGGTGCTCGAAGAAGTCATCGAGCTGGCTGTCGTCCAGCGCGTCCAGGCGTTCGATCAGCTCGCGCGCCAGCGGCACGCCGTTCATCTCGCCGCGTTCGGACAGCAGGCGCTTGCTGGCCAGCCGCAGCAGGCCTTGCAGGCGCTTGTCGCGCTGCCGTGCGGCGGCCTCGCGCAGTTCAACCAGCATGGGACGTGGCCTTCGCTTCGGTGCCGCGCAGCTTCTTCAGGGCCACCAGCTGCGCCATCAGGTGGTCGTGCATCGCGCGCTCGGCGCGCGCGGCGTCGTGCTGCTCGAAGGCGTCGATCAGCACGCGGTGTTCGTTGATCGAGGCCTCGATGCGCCCGGGCAGTGCCAGCTGGCGCCCGCGCATCAGCCGCATGAAGCGGCGCAGGTCGCCGGTGGCGCGGTCGAGCCAGCGGTTGCTGGCCAGGGCCTGCACCTGCGCGTGGAACACGTGGTTGGCGCGGTAGTAGGCCTCGATGTCGTGCGCGGCGGCGTGGCGCTCCAGCTCGTCGTGCAGGCGGCGCAGCGTGCGCAGGTCGGCGTCGTCGGCCTTCTTCGCGGCCTCGAAGGCGCAGCGGCCTTCCAGCAGCGCCATCACCGGGAACAGCGCGTCGGCGTCGTCCTCGGTGAGCGCGATCACGCGGCAGCCGCGGTGCGGCACCAATTCGACCAGGCCTTCGGCGGCCAGCACCTTCAGCGCCTCGCGCAGCGGCGTGCGGCTCACTTGCCACTGCGCGGCCAGCGCCTTCTCGTCGATCCACTGCCCGGGCACGAGCTGGTTGTCGAAGACCATGGCCCGCAGCCGCGCCGCCACGCCGTCGTGCAAGGAGGTGCCGCGCAGCGGGATCGGATCGGCCATGATTCCATCATCACGTAATTACGACGGCCCGGACTCTGGGGGGAACCCGCGGGCGCCGCACAGTACAGTGCCGGCCATGCCTGCCGCCTCCGACCAGCCCGCCGCGCCCGCGCCCGCCGCGCAGCTGCGGCTGGACGCCGAACAGGTGCTGCGCCTGGCCGCGCAAAGCATGTTCGACACCTTCGCCAACACCGCGATGGGCACGATGGTGGTCGACCGCGCGCACCGCATCGTGTGGATCAGCGAAGGCTACAAGCGCTTCCTGCCGGCGCTGGGCCATGCCGAGAGCGACTTCGTCGGCCGCCGCGTCGAAGACGTGGTGCCCAACACGCTGATGGCCCAGGTGGTCGACACCGGGCAGCCGATCCTGGTGGACCTGCTGAGCAACCACGCCGGCACCTTCCTCGTGAGCCGGCTGCCGCTGAAGGACGAACACGGCCAGGTCATCGGCGCCTTCGGCATGGTGCTGCTGGACCACCCCGAGACGACGATGCAGCCGCTGATCGCCAAGTTCAGCCGGCTGCAGAGCGAGCTCGACGACACCCGGCGCCAGCTCGCCGCCGAGCGCGGCAGCCAGCGCCGGCCCAAGCACACGATCGCCAGTTTCATCGGCGCCAGCCCGGCGGCGCTGGAGGTCAAGCGCCAGGCGCGGCGTGTGGCCATGACCGACAGCACCGTGCTGCTGCTGGGCGAGACCGGCACCGGCAAGGAACTGCTGGCCCACGCCATCCACGCCGCCAGCCGGCGTGCGGCGCGGCCGTTCGTCGGCGTCAACATCGCAGCCATCCCCGACACGCTGCTGGAGGCCGAGTTCTTCGGCACGGCACCCGGCGCCTACACCGGCGCCGACCGCAAGGGACGCGACGGCAAGTTCAAGCTCGCCGACGGCGGCACGCTGTTCCTCGACGAGATCGGCGACATGCCGCTGGCGCTGCAGGCCAAGCTGCTGCGCGCGCTGCAGGAGCAGGAGATCGAGCCGCTGGGCAGCAACCGCGTCGAGCGCATCGACGTGCGCATCGTCGCCGCGACCAGCCGTGACCTGGAAGCGATGGTGGCGGCCGGCAGCTTCCGCGCCGACCTGTTCTACCGCCTGAACGTGCTGCCGATCCGCCTGCCGCCGCTGCGCGCGCGGCTGCAGGACCTGGAGGCGCTGGTCGACGCGCTGGCCGAAGACATCGCGCGGCGCAGCGGGCTGCCGCACAAGGCGCTGTCGGGCGAGGCGCTGGACCTGCTGGCGCGCCAGCCCTGGCCGGGCAACATCCGCGAGCTGCGCAACGTGCTGGAGCAGGCAACGCTGATGACCGACGACCCGGCGCTGGGCCCCGAGCACTTCACGGCGGCGCTGCGGCTCGATGCCGAGCCGCAGGGCGCGGCCGAGGTGCCGGCGCGGGCCAGCCCGCCGCGGCCTGCCGAGCCAGCCCCACGGGCGACCGCATCGGCGGCGGCGGCTCCCGTGGCCGCTGCGACAGAGCCCGCCGCGACGCTGCGCCCGCTGCCCGAGCAGGTGGCGGCGCTGGAGCGCGCGGCCATCGCCGCGGCGCTGCGCAGCACGCGCGGCAACCGCATGGCGGCGGCGCGGCTGCTGCAGATCTCGCGCGCGGCCTTCTACGACAAGCTGCTGCGCTACCCCGAGCTGGCCGCGCTGACGCGCGACGCGATGCGCTGAGAGCCGGCCGCTGCTGCGGCCGGATCCCCTGGCGGCACGAAGCGCTGCTGCAGCGCCGGGCGAATAATGCGCTCTGTCACAAGGAGTTACAGATGCGCCAGCCCACCCCCGCCGCCGCCTGGGTCGCGGCCTCCACTCTGGCGTTGGCGCTGCTGGCGGCAGGCGCGGCCCAGGCCGGCGGCGTGGCCGGAGGCAAGCTGCGCCACCAGCGCTGCCTGCAGGCCGAGTGCGTCGTCGACGTGGTCGCCGTGCGGCCGGCGGCCGGCCGCGACTGCCGCGTGCGCGTGCCCGACGTCGTGTTCCTGCTTGGCAACGTCGACCGCATCCGCTGGCAGCTCCAGTCGGGCGGCGGCACGCCCACGCACCGCTTCGCCGCGCAGCGCGTGGCCATCGACGACAACGACACGGCCGACGGCAGCACGCCGTCGGGCCTGCGCAACTTCGACGACGAAGGCCTGGACGCCGCGCGCCAGGCCGACCGCAAGCGCCTGGTGGCCGAAGGCAGTCGGCGCTGGAAGGTGTTCACCTACACGCTGCACCTGCAGTGGCTGGGCGCCGACGGCGTGACCTGGAACAACTGCGTCCCGCACGACCCCATCATCGTCAACCGCGGGCAGTGACGGGCGCCTGAGACTGCCCGCGAACGGGCGTCACGGCTTGGGCGTGCCGCCTTGCGCCACCGCCTCGACCCGCCGCGCCAGCTCGGAGCCTGCCGGCCAGCCGTGGCTGTCCAGCAGCGCACGCGCCTCGGCCAGCGCGGCGGCGGCGTCGTCCCAGTCGCGCGCCAGCTGCTCGCACTCGGCCACGCTGCACAGCAGCAGGCCCAGGTTCATCGGGTCGTTGGCCTGCTGCAGCAGTTCACGGCCGCGGCGCAGGCAGGCGCGTGCCTCGTCGAAGCGGCCGCCGCGCGCCAGCGCGCTGCCGAGGTAGCTGCGGTACTGGCCCTCGCTGCGGGTGTCGCCGGCCGCCGCCGCGCCTTCGACGGCGGCCGCGAACTGCGTGCAGGCCTCGGCGTCGCGGCCCTGCGCCGCCTGCGCGATGCCCAGGTTGCACAGCACGGCGTTCTCGAGGTTGCGGTGGCCCATCGCGCGCGCCATCTCCAGCGAGCGCAGCAGCTGCTGCTCGGCCTGGTCGGGTCGGCCCTGGTCGTGGTGGATCAGCCCCAGGTTGCACAGCGTGTTGCCCTCGAAGCGGTGGTCGCCGCTCTCGCGCGCCAGCACCAGCGCGCGTTCGTAGGCGTCCAGCGCCTCGTCGAGCCGGCCTTCGGCGTAGTGGATGCCGCCCAGGTTGCCGAGCAGCCCGCCTTGCCAGTGGCTGTCGTGCGCGGCGACCGCAACGGCCAGCGCCTCTTCGTACCAGCCGCGGGCCTCGTCGAGCCGGCCCTGGTCGCCGGCCAGCGCGCCCAGCGCGTTCAGCACCTGGCATTGCGTGGCGGTGTCGCCGCCTTGTTCGGCCAGCGTGCGGGCCTGGTCGAAGTGGTCTTCGGCCTCGTCGCCGTCGCCCTGCATGGCCGCCAGCTCGCCCAGCAGGCAGTGCAGCCGCGCTGCCAGCACCGGCTCGGGCGTGCCGGCGGGCAGTGCCTGGGCCTGCCGCGCCGACACGCGTGCGGCGTCGTTGTCGCCCAGCGTGAACAAGGCGCCGGCCCGCACCCACAGCACGCTGCGGCGCTGTGCCGGCGTCAGCGCCGGCAGGGCCGCCACCGCGTCGGCCAGTTCCACTGCCAGGCGGAACGGCCCCACCAGGCGCAGCGCGGCCCAGGCCAGCCGCAGGCAGGCGCAGGCGGCGTCGGCGTCTTGCTGCGCGCAGGCGTGGCGGCAGGCAGCCACGAGGTTGTCGAGCTCGATGCACTGCTGCGCCGTTGCCGCTGCTTCGGTGAGCGTGGCGAAGTGGCGGTGGTGGCGCGTGCGCGCGGCCACCAGCAGCGCCGGGCCGCTGCCGGGAAAGGCCGCTGCGGCCTGGAGCTGCTGCGCGGCGTAGTCCTGCACGCTGCGCAGCAGCCCGAGCCGGCCATCGGCCTGCGCGCGCAGCAGCGACTTGTCGACCAGCGACTGCACCAGGTCGAACAGCCACGGGCTGTCGTCGCCGCAGGCCGAGAGGTCGACCACGGCCTGCGCCGCGGCCAGCGTGCAGCCGCCTTCGAACACCGACAGCTGCGCCAGCGTGGCGCGCTCGGGCGCGTTCAGCAGGTCCCACGACCACGCCAGCGTGGCCTGCAGCGTGGCCTGGCGGTCGGGCCGGCCGCCCCGCGAGGCCAGCAGCCGGAAGCGGTCGCCCATGCGCGCCAGCAGCTGCGCCGGCGGCAGCACGCTCACGCGCGCGGCGGCCAGTTCCACCGCCAGCGGCAGGCCGTCGAGCAGGGTCACGAGCTGCTGCACCTGCAGCGCGTCGCTGCGCGCGGCGTCGTAGCCCGACCAGGCGGCGCGGGCCCGCGCATGGAACAGCGCCACGGCGTCGGGCACGGGCAGCGGGTCAAGCGCCAGCGCGTGCTCGCCGCGCAGACCCAGCAGTTCGCGCGAGGTCGCGACGCAGCGCAGCTCGGGCGCCGCGTCGAGCCAGGCTTCCAGCGTCGGGCTGGCCTCGCGCACCAGGTGCTCCACGTTGTCCAGCACCAGCAGGCAGCGGCCGTGGCCCGCCAGCGCGCGGCCGAGCTGGCGCGCCGGCGTGGCACCCAGCGGCACGTCGAGCGCCTGGGCCACGGCGTGCAGCAGGCCGTCGAGGCTGCGCGCCGGCGCCAGGTCGCAGAACCACACGCCGCCCGGGTAGGCGCCCAGCCAGGCCCAGCCGTAGCGCAGCGCCAGCCGCGTCTTGCCGATGCCGCCGGCGCCGTGCAGCGTGACCAGCCGCGCGCCGCCCTGGAAGGCGTGCACCAGCGCGCGCAGGTCGGCGGCGCGGCCGAAGAAGGCATCGCGTTCGCCGGGCAGGCGCCGCGGCACGTCGGCGACGCTGACCCACTGGCCGTCGCGCTGCACGACGCGCTGCGACTTCTCGCTGTCGGGCGGCGGCGTGAACGGGGCGCTGTCGTCGCCGATCTCGAACACCGGCTGCGGCAGGTCCACGCCGCGCATGCGCCAGTGGCCGTGTTGCTGGCAGCGCCACGGGCCGCCGTGCAGCGCCGCGGCGGCGCTGTCACTGGCTAGCGTCTGCCCGCCTTGCGCCAGCGCCATCAGCCGCGCCGCCACCGCGCGCGCGATGCCGATCACCTCGAAGGGCTTGGCGCCCAGCGCCACGTCTTCAGCGCTGTTCTGGCGCAGCAGGACCAGGCCGGTGTGCAGCCCGGCGCGCGCCTGCAGCGGCACCGGCAGCGCCGCCAGCAGGCGGTGGTAGGCCAGCACGAAGCCGGCGGCATCGGCGGGCTGCTCGAAGAGCACGAAGAAGCCGTCGCTGCGGTCGATCTCGTGGCCGCGCCACTGGCGCAGCAGGTCGCGGAAGCCGCGGTCGTGGCGGTCCCACAGCGGCGCCATGCCGCCGTCGCCCAGGCGTGAGTTGACCTCCGTGCTGCCCACCAGGTCGGTGTAGAGCAGCGTGCGCTCCATCTCCATCGCGCGGGACTGTAGCGCAGCGGTGTGGGGGCTCGGTGGTCCGCCTGGCGCAACCAAAAGCGTCCGAACTACAGACATTTCGGCGAAGCACATTCGACTGAATGACGGGCAGTCAAAGTCAAAGACCGTCCGACAGTCAGTCCATTTGACGCCGAATCCAAGGGTTTGCACTGACGTGGTGCACCCGGCACAGCGCTTGCGAACAGTTCGGCCCATCGCCCACAGGAGACACCCCATGCAGCGTCGACTCGTTCCCTTCGCCCTGACCGCCCTGGCTGCCCTGGCCACCGCCGGCAGCCCGGCCCTGGCCCAGTCGGGCAAGGACGTGAAGATCGCCATCATCGTCAGCAAGACCGGCCCGCTGGAGGCCTACGCCAAGCAGACGCTGGTCGGCTTCGCGCTCGGCCTCGAGTACGCCACCGGCGGCACGATGACCGTCGCCGGCCGCAAGATCACCGTGATCGAGAAGGACGACCAGGGCAAGCCCGACGTGGGCAAGGCGGCACTCGCCGCCGCGTACGCCGACGACAAGGTCGACCTCGCCGTGGGCCCGGTCGCCAGCCCGGTGGCACTGGCGATGCTGCCGGTGGCCGAGGAATACAAGAAGATCCTGCTGGTGGAGCCGGCCGTGGCCGACAGCATCACCGGCGACAAGTGGAACAAGTACATCTTCCGCACCGGCCGCAACAGCAGCCAGGACGCCGCCGCCAACGCCGCTGCGCTCGACCAGCCGGGCAACGTGATCGCCGTGCTCGCCAACGACAACGCCTTCGGCCGCGACGGCGTGAAGGCCGCCAAGGACTTCACGAAGAAGGCCAAGATCGTCCACGAGGAATACCTGCCCGTGGGCACGACCGACTTCACCGCCGGCCTGCAGCGCATCATCGACAAGCTCAAGGACCAGCCTGGCAACAAGTACCTGTCGGTGGGCTGGTCGGGCAGCCCGACACCGTTCCCGAAGATCGCCGACCTGGAGCTGGACAAGCGCTACGGCATCAAGCTCGCCACCGGCGGCAACATCCTGCCGGCGATGGTGGCCTACAAGAGCTTCCCGGGCATGGAAGGCGCGCTGTACTACTACTTCGGCATCCCGAAGAACAAGGTCAACGAGTGGCTGGTCGCCAACCACTACAGCCGCTACAAGAGCCCGCCCGACTTCTTCACCGCCGGCGGCATGAGTGCTGCCATCGCGGTGGTCGAGGCGCTGAAGAAGACCGGTGGCGACACCAACACCAACAAGCTCATCGCCACGATGGAAGGCATGAGTTTCGAGACGCCCAAGGGCACGATGACCTTCCGCAAGGAAGACCACCAGGCGATGCAGGACATGTACCACTTCCGCATCAAGAACGACCCCGCCTTCGCGTGGGGCGTGCCGGAGCTGGTGCGCGTGATCCCGGCCAGCGAGCTGCAGATCCCCATCCGCAACAAGCGCTGAAGCCTGGCCGCGCCGTGCTGGAAACCCAGGACCTGACGATCCGGTTCGGCGGCCACGTGGCCGTCGACCGTGTCTCGTGCCGCTTCGCGCCGGGCACGCTGACGTCCATCGTCGGGCCCAACGGCGCCGGCAAGACGACCTACTTCAACCTCGTCAGCGGCCAGCTGCCGGCCAGCGGCGGGCGCGTGCTGCTCGACGGCGAGGACATCACCGCGCTGCCCGCGCCGCTGCGCACGCGGCGCGGCCTGGGCCGGGCCTTCCAGCTGACGCAGCTGTTTCCCAACCTGTCGGTGCTGGAGAACGTGCGCCTGGCGGTGCAGGCACGTGAACAGGGCCGCGCCGGCGCCGGCCTGCTGGGCGGCGGGCTGGACCTGTTCAAGGTGTGGCTGGACCGCAGCACCTGGATCGAGGAATCGCACGCGCTGCTGCGCCAGGTGCAGCTGGGCGACAAGCACGCGGTGCCGGCCGCGGCGCTGCCGCACGGCGACCAGCGCAAGCTGGAAGTGGCGCTGCTGATGGCGCTGGACCCCAAGGTCTACATGTTCGACGAGCCCACCGCCGGCATGAGCGTCGACGACGTGCCGGTGATCCTGGACCTGATCCGCGCGCTGAAGGCGAAGGTCGACCGCTGCATCCTGCTGGTGGAACACAAGATGGACGTGGTGCGCGAGCTCTCCGACCGCATCGTCGTGCTGCATAACGGGCAGCTCGTGGCCGACGGCGAACCCGCAGCCGTGATCGCGAGCCCGGTGGTGCAACAAGCCTACCTGGGCGTCGTCGAGGCCGAGCCCGAGAGCACCCTGCATGTCTGAGTCCTTGCTCCAGCTCGTCGGCGTGCACACGCACATCGGGGCGTACCACATCCTGCACGGCGTGGACCTGCAGGTGCCCGAAGGCCAGGTGACGATGCTGCTGGGCCGCAATGGCGCCGGCAAGTCCACCACGCTGCGCACGGTGATGGGCCTGCACGCGGCCAGCCAGGGCAGTGTCACGTTCCGCGGCCAGCCAATCGCCGGCCGCGAGACACCCGACATCGCGCAGCTGGGCATCGCCTACGTGCCAGAGACCATGGGCATCTTCAGCGACCTCACGGTGCAGGAGAACATGGTGCTGGCCGCCCGCGGCGCGCGCCATGCCGGCGCCCTGGACCGTGCCCGGCTCGACTGGATCTTCGACCTCTTCCCGGCGCTGAAGAAGTTCTGGCTCTACCCGGCCGGCAAGCTCAGCGGCGGCCAGAAGCAGATGCTCGCGGTGGCACGCGCCATCATCGAGCCGCGTGCGCTGATCCTGATCGACGAGCCCAGCAAGGGCCTGGCGCCTTCGATCGTGCAGAACCTGATCTCGGCGCTGCGCGCGTTGAAGGCGCAGCGCACCACCATCCTGCTGGTCGAACAGAACTTCCAGATGGCGCGTGCGCTGGGCGACACGGTGGCCGTGATGGACGACGGCCGCGTCGTGCACAGCGGCCCGATGGCCGAGCTGGCCGAAGACGAGCAACTGCAGCAGCGCCTGCTGGGCCTGTCGCTGGGAGCGCACCAATGAACAACGCCACCTCGGCCGTCGCCACCACGGCCGCTGCACCCGTTGCCGAGGCCATCCCCCGCACAAGCTTCGACTGGAAGCCCGTGCTGCTGCTGCTGGCCGTGATGGCGCTGGCCGTGCCGGCAGTGGGCAGCACCAGCAGCTGGATCACGCTGACCGTGGCTGGCCTCGCGATGGGCCTCATCGTCTTCGTCATCGCCTCGGGCCTGACGCTGGTGTTCGGCCTGATGGACGTGCTGAACTTCGGCCACGGCGTGTTCATCGCGCTCGGCGCGTTCGTGGCCACCAGCGTGATGGGCTACGGCGCCGGCGCGGGCTGGAACGGCTTCGCCAGCGTCTTCGCCGCGATGCTGGTGGCGATGGCCGTGGCCGGCGCGGTGGGCTGGGCCTTCGAGCGCGTGATCGTGCGGCCCGTGTACGGCCTGCACCTGAAGCAGATCCTCATCACGATGGGCGGCATGATCGTCGGCGAGGAACTCATCAAGGTCATCTGGGGCCCGCTGCAGATCGCGCTGCCGCTGCCCGACGTGCTGCGCGGCGCCTGGTACGTGGCCGACGCCGGCATCGAGAAGTACCGCGTGCTCGCCGCGGCCATCGGCCTGGTGGTGTTCGGCGCGCTGGTGTTCACGCTCAACCGCACCAAGATCGGCCTGCTGATCCGCGCCGGCGTGCAGGACCGCAGCATGGTCGAGGCGCTGGGCTACCGCATCCGCCGGCTGTTCGTGGGCGTGTTCGTCGCCGGTTCGGCGCTGGCCGGGCTGGGCGGCGTGCTCTGGGGGCTGTACCAGCAGAGCGTGATCCCGCAGATCGGCGCGCAGGTCAACGTGCTGATCTTCATCGTCATCATCATCGGCGGCCTGGGCAGCACCTTCGGCTGCTTCGTCGGCGCGCTGCTGGTCGGGCTGATGGCCAACTACACCGGCTTCCTGGCCCCCAAGGTGGCGCTGTTCTCGAACATCGCGCTGATGGTGGGCATCCTGCTGTGGCGCCCGCAGGGCCTGTACCCGGTCACCAACCGTTGAACCCGGTGCACACCATGCTGCAACGCCTGCTGTCCCACGATCTCCCGCGCAGCCGCTGGCTGGGCCTGGCACTGCTGGCCATCCTGGTGGTGCTGGCGCTGGCGCCCTTCCTGTTCCCGGGGGCGAAGTCGATGTCGGTGGTGGCGAAGATCCTCGTCTTCATCCTGCTGGTGGCCAGCTACGACCTGCTGCTGGGCTACACCGGCATCGTCAGCTTCGCGCACACCATGTTCTTCGGCATCGGCGCCTACGGCGTGGCGATCGCCAGCGACAAGCTCGGCCCCGGCTGGGGCGCGGTGCTGCTGGGCCTGGGCGTGGCGGTGCTGGCCTCGGTGCTGCTGTCGCTGCTGATCGGGCTGTTCAGCCTGCGCGTGAAGGCCATCTTCTTCGCGATGATCACGCTCGCCGTGGCCTCGGCCTTCATGACGCTGGCCTCGCAGCTGAGCGACTTCACCGGCGGCGAAGACGGCCTGAGCTTCAAGAACCCCGAGTGGCTCAGCCCCAGCTTCGAGCCCTTCGAGACCGAGGTGCTGGGCCTGCTGATCGACGGCAAGGCCCTGACCTACTGGCTGATGTACGTGGTGGTGCTGGGCTTGTTCCTGCTGCTGCTGCGCATCGTGAACTCGCCGTTCGGGCGCGTGCTGCAGGCCATCCGCGAGAACGACTTCCGCGCCGAGGCCATCGGCTACCGCACGGTGGTGTACCGCACGCTGTCCAACGTGCTGTCGGCGCTGTTCGCCACCATCGCCGGCGCGCTGCTGGCGCTGTGGCTGCGCTACACCGGGCCCGACACCACGCTCAGTTTCGAGATCATGCTGGACATCCTGCTCATCGTCGTCATCGGCGGCATGGGCACGATGTACGGCGCGGTGATCGGCGCCGTGCTGTTCGTGGTGGCGCAGAACTACCTGCAAGATGGCTTGAAGCTCGCCGCCGTCGCGGCCGAGGGCGTGCCGGTGCTGAGCGCGGTGCTCACGCCCGACCGCTGGCTGCTGTGGCTGGGCGTGCTGTTCGTGCTGTCGGTCTACCACTTCCCCACCGGCGTGGTCGGCAAGCTGCGCGCACTGCGGGGAGCCGCCCGGTGAGCACGCCGCGCTCGCACTACGTGGTGTGCGCCGGGCGCGAGCTGCACGTCACCGAATGGGGCGCCGGCCAAGCCGAGGTGGTGGTGGCCTGGCACGGCCTGGCGCGCACCGGGCGCGACATGGACCACATCGCCGCGCACCTGTCCGACCACTACCGCGTGCTGTGCCCCGACACGCTCGGCCGCGGCCTCAGCCAGTGGAGCCCGGCGCCCGCCACCGAGTACTGCCTGGCCTTCTACGAACGCCTGGCGGTGGACCTGCTGCAGCACTTCGGCGTGCAGCGCTGCCACTGGCTGGGCACCTCGATGGGCGGCGCCATCGGCCTGAAGGCGGCGGCGGGCGCGCTGAGCGGCCGCATCCGCCGCCTGGTGCTCAACGACATCGGCCCGCAGCTGGCCGACGCCGCCATCGCGCGCATCCGCAGCTACGCGGGAAGCCCGCCGGCGTTCGCGACGGTGGGCGAGCTGGAGCAGTACTTCCGCACCATCTACGCGCCCTACGGCTGGCTCAGCGACGCGCAGTGGCGGCTGCTCACCGAGACCTCGGTGCGCCGCCTGCCCGATGGCCGCGTGACGCCGCACTACGACCCGGCGATGGTGATGCAGTTCACCCACCACCCCGACGACTACCTGCAGTGGGACGCCTGGGACCAGCTGACGCTGCCGGTGCTGTGCCTGCGCGGCGAGCACTCCGACCTGCTGCTGCCCGAGACCGCCGACGCGATGCGCCAGCGCGGCCCGCGCGCGGTGGTGGCCACCATCGCCGGCTGCGGCCACGCGCCGGCGCTGAACACGCCGGAGCAGTTTGCGCTGGTGGAGCGGTTCCTGGCCGGCGACTGACGCCTCAGCGGCGGAAGCGCCCGTCGCTGCCGATGATCGACAGGTCGGCGAAATCGAGCCCGCTGTGGTCGCTGGGGCTGAAGCTCACCTCCAGCCCGCCGATGTCGACGCGGCGGAAGCCGTTCAGGGCCTGCTGCAGGCTGGCGCGCGTGGGGTTGTTGCCGGCGCGGCGCAGGCCTTCCACCAGCACCTTGGCCGCGGCGAAGCCTTCCAGCATCTGCGGCGTCACGCCGTCCATGCCGGCGGCCCGCGCCAGCTCGTTGGCCTGGCGCACGAAGGCGCTGGACATCGAGCGTTCGTGCGGGAACACCTGCGTCACGATGGTGCCGGCCGCGTGCTCGCCCATCTGCTTGATGAAGCCGCCCGAGGCGTTGTTCGACAGCGTGACGATCTGCGCCCGCGAGCCCGCGGCGCGCAGCTGCTTCGCGCCATCGGCCACCACCGCGGCTGCGGCGACGAAGACGATGGCCTGCGCGTCGGCCGTCACCGCCTGCTTCACGATGGGCGCGAGGTCGGGCTTGCTGCGGTCGAACTTCTCCACGAACACTGGCTTGCGCTTGGCGCCGTCGAAGCCCTTCATCGCGCCGGCCGCGCCGTCGGCGCCGAAGGAGTCGTCCACGTGCACGAGCGCGATGCGTTCCACGCCCACGGTGGCCAGGTGCGTGACCGCCTTCTCGGCTTCGCGCTGGTAGGTGGCGCGCACGTTGAAGATCCACGGGTGCACGGGCCGGTGGAGCACCATCGCGCCGGTGGAGGGCGCCACCAGCGGCACCTCGAACTGCTCCAGCAGCGGCCGGATGGCCTCGGTGTGCGGCGTGCCGCGGGTCATGAACAGCGCCAGCACGTTGCGCTCGGTGATCAGCTTGCGGGCGTTCTCGGCCGCCAGCTTGGGCTCGAAGCGGTCGTCCAGCGTCACCACCTCGATGCGGCGGCCGTTGATGCCGCCGGCAGCGTTGGTGGCATCGAAGAACAGCTTCGCGCCGTCGATGTTCTCCTTCACGCCGGCGGCCACCGGGCCGGTGACGCCGGTGGTCTGCCCGATCAGCAGGTTCTGCGCCAGTGCCACGCCGGCCAGCGGCGCCGCAGACAACAGCAGGAGCAGGGAACGCCAGCGCTTCACCATCCGGGAGCCTCGTGCACAGGGAAGTAACCTGCAAGGATAGGCGCTGGGGCGCCGCGCGCATGTGCCACACGCGCCGCGCGCGACAGGAATTGCCGGGATGCCAGAATCTTTTCATGTTCCGTGCCGCGCCCCGGGCCCTTGCCGCCACCGTCGCCGGCCTGCTGCTGGCTGCGGCCGGCGCAGCCTGGATCGCGCAGCGCGACCTCGGCGCCCGCCGCGCGGCATTCGAGACGGAGGCCCGCATCGCGCACCGGCTGCTGAGCCAGCGCGCGGTGCAGCACGAGGCCATCCTGGCGACGCTGGCGCTGCTGCAGCCCGGCAGCGGCGCCGAAGCCGCGCCCGAGCAACGCCTGCCCGCGCTGGTGCCCCAGGTGCAGCGCGTGCTCCGGCGCGACCGCGGCGCCGCCTGGCCCGGCATCGCGGCTGACGCGGCGCTGCTGGCGCAGGCCGAGGCCGCGTCGCGCCAGGCGGGCCGCCCGGTGCTGGCAGCGGCCGACTTCGGCGCCGGCCGCTACACGCTGGTGCGCGCCGCCGAGCCCGCCAGCTTCGCGCTGCAGATGGACCTGGACATGCTGGTGCCGCAGGCCTCCGGCGAGTGGACGCTGCTGCGCGACGGCGCCGTGCGCGTGGTGCTGGCGCACGGCGCGCAGCAGCGTGTGTGGGCGCCGGGCCGGCTGGGCGGCGCCGGCTGGCGCTTCCAGTTCGCCAAGCCGCTGGCCAGCGACAGCCAGCCCTTCGATCTGCAACTGGCGCAGCAGGTGGGCTGGGCGCAGCTGCCCTGGGGCGCGATGGCGGCCTGGTGCGCCGTTGTCGCGCTGCTGCTGGCCGCCGGCAGCGCGTGGCAGCGCCAGCGCAGCGAGCGCCGGCGCGCGCAGGAACTGCTGCGCCTGGGCCAGGTCGGGCGGCTGAACGCGCTGGGCGAACTGGCCGCCGGCATGGCGCACGAACTCAACCAGCCCCTGACCGCGGTGCTGGCCAACACGCAGGCGGCACGCCGGCTGCTGGACGACGACCCGCCGGCGCTGGACACCGCGCGCGGCGCGATGGCCCAGGCCGTGCAGCAGGCGCGCCGCGCCAGCGAGGTGCTGGGCCGGCTGCGGCGCAGCGTCGAGCGGCCGGGCATCGACGCACCCTTGCAGCCGCTGAAACTGGAGCCGGCGCTGCGCGACGCGCTCGACCTGCTGCAGCCCGAGTGCCGCCGCCTGGGCGTGGTGCCGCAATTGCAGTGCGAGCCGCCGGGGCTGGTGGTGCTGGCCGAGCCGGTGGCGCTGGAGCAGATCGTGCACAACCTGCTCAGCAACGCGCTGCAGGCGCTGGCCCAGGTGCCCGAGGCCGAGCGCCGGCTGCTGCTGCGCGCGGCGCCGCACGCCGGCCAGGTGCGGCTGCAGGTGGTGGACAGCGGCCCCGGCATCGCGCCCGAGGCGCTGCCGCGGCTGTTCGAGCCCTTCTTCAGCACACGCGATGGCGGCCTGGGCCTGGGCCTGAGCCTGTGCGAGTCGCTGGCCGCGGGCCTGGGCGGCAGCCTGAGCGCACACGCCGCCTCGCCGCGTGGCGCCGAGTTCCGCCTCGACCTGCAAGCCGCTGCGCCCTGACCCCCGCCCACCGATGACCACGCACGCTGCCCCCACCTCGCCGCTGATCCACCTGATCGACGACGACGCCGCGGTGCGCGACAGCCTCGCGCTGCTGATTGGCACCGTGGGCCTGCGCGTGCAGACCTGGGCCGAGCCGCTGGTGTTCCTGGCGCAGTTCGACCGCGACGGTATCGGCGCCATCGTGCTGGACGTGCGCATGCCCGGCATCGGCGGCCTCGCGGTGCTGGAGCGCCTGGTCGCCGAAGGCGTGGATCAGCCGGTGGTGATGCTCACCGGCCACGGCACGGTGGACCTGTGCCGCCGCGCCTTCAAGTCGGGTGCGGCCGAGTTCCTGGAAAGGCCGGTCGACGACGAGCTGCTGCTGGAAACGCTGCAGCAGGCCATCCGCACGCACGTGCGCTCGCGCCAGCGCCACCAGGCCGACCGCCAGGCGCGCGAGCGCCACGCGCGGCTGAGCGAGCGCGAACGCGAGGTGCTGTCGCTGATCGTCGGCGGCCTCACGAACAAGGAGATCGGCCGTGCGCTGCAGCTGAGCCCGCGCACGGTGGAGACGCACCGCGCCAACCTGTTCGCGAAGCTGGAGACGCCCACGCTGGCGGCGCTGATCCGGCAGTACGCGGAACTGGCGGAGCAGGGGGCTCCGTAGTTCTACGCAGCCGCGCGCGTAGCCGGCCGCATGGCGCCGGCAGCGCCCGGTTCCTACAGTGGCGACACGGTCTGCACACGGACCGCCACCCCTGGAGAACACCCCCGATGACCACCCCCCGCACCCTCGTTGCCGCCCTGCTCGCCGCCGCTGCCACCGCCACCGCGTTCACCGCCCAGGCGCAGGCCGTGCGCACCGAACGCAACATGTCGCTCGACCTCGCCACGCAGCTGGCGGCGCAGACCGTGGCCGCGTGCAGCGCCGCCGGCCACAACGTCACCGCCACCGTGGTCGACCGTGCCGGCGGCGTGCGCGCCGTTGCCCGCGCCGACAACGCCGGCCCGCACACGCTGGAAGCCAGCCGCCTGAAGGCCTACACGTCGGCGTCGGCGAAGAACACCACGCTGGCGATGATGGAAGCGGCGCAGAAGAACCCGGCCGCCGCCAACCTGGTGCACATCCCCGGCTATCTGCTGCTGGGCGGCGGCGTGCCGGTGAAGGTGGGCAACGAGGTCATCGGCGCCGTGGGCGTGGGCGGCGCGCCCGGTGGCCACCTCGACGAGCAGTGCGCCACCGCCGCCCTCGGCAAGCTGCAGGCGCTGCTGCAATGAAGCGCCGCGCCGTGCTGTCGCTGCTGCTGGCCGCCTCGGCCGGCGCCGCTGCCGATGCTGCTGCGCAGGTGGCGCCGTCGGCGCAGGAGGCGGCGCGCTACACCGGCCTGCACGCCGCCGCACACCGCGGCGATCTGGCCGCGCTGCGCACGCTGCTGGCGGGCGGCGCCGCGGTCGACGCGCGCGACGGCCGCGGTCGCACGCCGCTGCACGTGGCCACGTTCGCGCGCCAGCGCGAAGCCATCCGCCTGCTCGTGGGCGCGGGCGCACAGCTCGGCCTGCTGGAGGACGACCGCTACGACGCCGTCACCATCGCCGCCGTGGCCGACGACGAAGAGTCTCTGCGCTTGCTGCTGCAGCTGGGCGCCAGCGCCCGGCTGGTCACCAGCCGCTACGACGGCACGGCGCTGATCGCCGCGGCCCACCTGGGCCATGACGGCGTCGTGCGCCAGCTCATTGCTGCCGGCGCGCCGCTGGACCACGTCAACAACCTGCACTGGACGGCGCTGATCGAGGCCATCGTGCTGGGCGACGGCGGCCCGCGCCACCAGGCGACGCTGGCGGCGCTGCTGCAGGCTGGCGCCAGCACGCGGCTCACCGACCTCAGCGGCGCCACGCCGCTGGCGCTGGCCCGGGCGCGCGGGTACACGGCGATGGTGCGGCAGCTGGAGGCGGCCGGGGCACGCTGAATTGGTCGGTGCTTCAGGCGTTCGAGCGGAAGCGCGCGAACAGCCAGTCCAGCGGCCCGAAGGCGCGGCGCCGTGCCGCCGGCGCCGCGCTGCGCTGCAGCTGCGTGCTGCTGCGCATGGCCGGCACGCTGGCGATGCGGTCCACCGGCCGCAGCGGCGCCTTCGCGCTGCGCTCGGCTGCCGAGGCCTCGCGCCAGGCCTTGTGCAGCCAGTCGAGGATGGGCTGCCACTGCGCCAGGTCGGCCTCGGTGCGTGCGCCGGGCTGGTCGAACAGCGTCAGCCCCTGCTGTGCGGAGCGCACGTAGGCCTGCGCCTCGCGCACGCCGCCCAGGTACGGATGACCGTGTTCGGCGGCCCAGGCCTGCAACTCGGCCGCGGCCTTGCTGCGCGCGTCGAGCCGCATGCCCACCATCGCCACGGCGCAGCGGCCGCTGGCCACGCGCGGCAGCGTGCGCAGCTCCTCCAGGCAGGCGGCGGCGGATTCGCGGTCGAAGGCCGAGGCGCACAGCGGCACGAGCACGGCGTCGGCCACCATCACCGCACGCGCCAGCTCGCTGCCGCGCAGCCCGCCGGGCGTGTCGAGCACCACGTGCGTGATGCCGCTGGGCGGGCGCAGCACGCTGCGCGTGTCCACCGCCCAGCCGACGATGGGCGCGTCGTGCGCCGCGGCCTGCTCGGCGCGGCGCTTCAGCCAGCCCAGCGACGACTGCTGCCGGTCCACGTCGCCCAGCATCACGCGCCAGCCGCTGCGTGCGCAGTGGGCTGCCAGGTGCGTGGCGAGCGTGCTCTTGCCGCTGCCCCCCTTGCGGTTGATGACGGCGACGACGGGCATGGTCGGCCTGCGGGTGGGTGGGGTGGGTGTTGACTGGGGCCCGATTACATCACCGAAGTGTGCAGATGCTTCGACCGAACAGGCGCCGGCTTGCCCGCCAGCTCCGTGCGCGTGGCGGGCAGGATCGGGCGCCCGTTCCTACAATGCCCGGTTCCGTGTTGCCGAAGCCCCTTCCATGACCGGTCTGATCCGCATCCGTGGTGCCCGCCAGCACAACCTGAAGAACCTGGACCTGGACATCCACACCGGCGAGCTGACCGTCGTCACCGGGCCCAGCGGCTCGGGCAAGTCCAGCCTGGTCTTCGACACGCTGTACGCGGAAGGGCAGCGGCGCTACGTCGAGACCTTCAGCGCCTACGCGCGCCAGTTCCTCGACCGCATGGACCGCCCGGCGGTCGACCGCGTGGACGGGGTGCCGCCGGCCATAGCCATCGACCAGACCAACCCGGTGCGCACCAGCCGCAGCACGGTCGGCACGATGACCGAGCTGAACGACCACCTGAAGCTGCTGTTCGCGCGCGCCGCGCAGCTGTTCGACGCGCAGACCGCGTTGCCGGTGCGGCACGACACGCCCGAGACCATCTACGCCGAGCTGGCCGGGCGTGCCGCGGCTTCGGGCGACCCGCGTCTGGTGTTCACGTTCCCGGTGGAACTGCCCGCCGACACCACGGCCGAGCAGCAGGAGCAGTGGCTGTCGGCCAGCGGCTTCACGCGCGTGCAGGCCGAGCGCATCGACGGTACACGCAAGATCCTCGACGTGGTGGCCGACCGCTTCCGTCTCGGCAGCGCCGAGCGCGTGCGCGTGATGGAGGCCATCGAGCTGGCGCTCAAGCGCGGCAGCGGGCGGCTCAACGTGTTCGTCGGCGACGCGCCCTCGGAGGGTGGCGGCGCGACGCAGTGGAAGTACAGCACCGGCCTGCACTGCCCCGAGAGCGACCGCCGCTACGCCGATCCGCAGCCGGCGATGTTCAGCTTCAACAGCGCCTATGGCGCCTGCGACACCTGCCGTGGCTTCGGCCGCGTGATCGGTGTCGACTTCGGCCTCGTCATCCCCGACGAGCGCAAGACGCTGCGCAACGGCGCCATCAAGCCGATGCAGACGCCGGCCTGGAAGGACTGCCAGGACGACCTGGTGAAGTACGCGGGAGAGGCCGGCATCCCGCGCGACACGGCCTGGAACATGCTGACGCCGGCGCAGCGCGACTGGGTCATCGAAGGCAGCCCGCACTGGACCGGCAACTGGAACAAGCAGTGGTACGGCGTGCGCCGCTTCTTCGAGTACCTGGAGAGCAAGGCCTACAAGATGCACATCCGCGTGCTCTTGTCCAAGTACCGCAGCTACACGCCCTGCACCGTGTGCGGCGGGGCGCGGCTGAAGCTGGAGGCGCTGCTGTGGCGCATCGGCAGCAAGGCGGATGCGGATGCCGTGCTGCCTCCGGCGCAGCGGTTGCTGCCCGTGGGCGCCACCTGGTCGCGCGCGCAGCTCGAAGCACTGCCCGGCCTGCACCTGCATGACCTGATGCAGCTCAGCATCGAGCGCCTGCGCCGCTTCTTCGACGGCCTCACGCTGCCCAGCACGCTGCTCGACGAGGCGCTGAAGCTGCTGCTCGACGAAGTGCGCACGCGGCTGAAGTACCTGTGCGACGTCGGCCTGGGCTACCTGACGCTGGACCGCCAGAGCCGCACGCTCAGCGGCGGCGAGGTGCAGCGCATCAACCTCACCACCGCATTGGGCACCAGCCTCGTGAACACGATGTTCGTGCTCGACGAGCCCAGCATCGGCCTGCACCCGCGCGACATGAACCGCATCGTGCAGGCCATGCACCGGCTGCGCGATGCCGGCAACACGCTGGTGGTGGTGGAGCACGACCCGGCCGTGATGCTGGCCGCCGACCGGCTGATCGACATGGGCCCGGGCCCGGGCGAACGCGGCGGGCAGATCGTCTTCGACGGCTCGCCCGACGAGGCGCGCAGCGCCGACACGCTGACCGGCGCCTACCTCGGCGGCCGCAAGCAGGTGCACGCGGGCTTCCGGCGCCTGGTGGCCGAGAACACGCCGAAGCTGGTGCTCGAAGGCGCGCGCGACCACAACCTGAAGGGCGTCAGCGTCGAATTCCCCCTGCAGCGCCTGGTGGTCGTCACCGGCGTCAGCGGCAGCGGCAAGAGCACGCTGATCCAGGACGTGCTGTACCCGGCGCTGGCGCGCCACTTCGGCAAGCCCACCGAGACCCCCGGCGCGCACGACCGCCTGCTCGGCAGCGACCTGCTCAGCGACGCCGTGTTCGTGGACCAGAGCCCGATCGGCAAGACCGCGCGCTCCAACCCGGCCAGCTACGTCGGCGCCTTCGACGAACTGCGCAAGATCTTCGCCGACGCGCCGCTGGCCCGCGAGCGCAGCTACACCGCCGGCACCTTCAGCTTCAACGCCGGCGACGGCCGCTGCCCCACCTGCGGCGGCAGCGGCTTCGAGCACGTGGAGATGCAGTTCCTCAGCGACGTCTACCTGCGCTGCCCCGACTGCGACGGCCGCCGCTACCGCAGCGAGGTGCTCGACGTGAAGGTCGTGCGCGGGCCGATGCGCTTCAGCATTGCCGACGTGCTGGACCTGACCGTGGCCGAAGCCGCGCACTGGTTCCAGAACGACCGCGAGGTGGTGGCGCGACTGCAGCCCATCCTCGATGTCGGCCTGGACTACGTGCGCCTGGGCCAGCCCGTGCCCACGCTCAGCGGCGGCGAGGCGCAGCGCCTGAAGCTGGCCGGCTTCCTGGCCGAGGCCGCGGCCAACCCGCGCCAGGCGGTGGCCAAGAAGGGCACGCTGTTCCTGTTCGACGAGCCCACCACCGGGCTGCATTTCGACGACATCGCCAAGCTGATGCGCGCGCTGCGCAAGCTGATGGACGCCGGGCACTCGCTGCTGGTGATCGAGCACAACCTCGACGTGATCCGCGCTGCCGACTGGATCGTCGACCTCGGCCCCGAGGGCGGCGAGGCCGGCGGCGAAGTGGTCTGCACCGGCACGCCCGATGACGTGATGGCGCATGCCACGTCGCACACCGGCGCGGCGCTGCGCGAGTACGCGCACGCGCTGGGCGCCGCGCCGCGGGTGGAAGAGGGCAGACCTCTTCAAAGCGTCGTGCGCGCGCAGCGCCAGGCCGCGCGTGCCGCCGACGACAGCATCCGCATCGTCAACGCCAAGGAACACAACCTGAAGAACCTGAGCGTGGACATCCCGCGCGGCAAGTTCAACGTCGTCACCGGCGTCTCGGGTTCGGGCAAGAGCACGCTGGCCTTCGACATCCTCTTCAACGAAGGCCAGCGGCGCTATCTCGAAAGCTTGAACGCCTACGCGCGCAGCATCGTGCAGCCGGCGGGCCGGCCCGAGGTGGACGCGGTCTACGGCATCCCGCCCACGGTGGCCATCGAGCAGCGGCTCAGCCGCGGCGGCCGCAAGAGCACGGTGGCCACCACCACCGAGGTCTGGCACTTCCTGCGCCTGCTGTGGGTGAAGCTGGGCCTGCAGCACTGCACGAAGGACGGCGCGCCGGTGAAGGCGCAGAGCGCCGAGAGCATCGCCGCGCAGCTGCTGCGCGACCACGCCGGCCAGCACGTGGGCCTGCTGGCGCCGCTGGTGATCAACCGCAAGGGCGTCTACACCGACCTCGCCAAGTGGGCGAAGGCGCGTGGCCACACGCACCTGCGCGTGGACGGCGAGTTCCTGAGCCTGAACCCCTTCCCGCGCATCGACCGCTTCAAGGAACACACGCTGGAGCTGCCGGTGGGCGACATCGTGGTCGACCCCGCCAACGAAGCCGAACTGCGTGCGCTGCTGAGCAGGACGCTGGAGCTGGGCAAGGGCGTGCTGCACCTGCTGCACCCGCTGGACGGGCTGGCCGCGGCGATGGACACCGACGGTGGCACTGGCGCCGGCATCGGCGCCGTGAAGGTCTTCAGCACCAAGCGTGCTTGCCCGCAGTGCGGCACCAGCTACCCCGAGCTGGACCCGCGCATGTTCAGCTACAACAGCAAGCACGGCTGGTGCGGCACCTGCGTCGGCACCGGCCTGGCGCTCACGCGCGAGCAGCGCAAGGCGCTGGACGACAGCGTGCGCGACGACGACGACAAGGGCCGCGAGCAGAGTTTCCCGAGCGAGGAGGCCGAGGTCGAGGGCCTGACCGACACCGCCTGCCCCGACTGCCACGGCGCGCGGCTGAACCCCGCCGCGCGTGGCGTCACGTTCGAGGACCAGGCCATCGACGCGATCGCGCGCCTGTCGGTGCGCGAGACGCGTGCCTGGATCGCCGGGCTGCGCCTGCAGGGGCGCGACGCCGACATCGCACGCGACGTGGTCAGCGAGATCGCCAGCCGGCTCGAGTTCCTCGACGACGTGGGCCTGGGCTACCTGACGCTGGACCGCGCCGCGCCCACGCTCAGCGGCGGCGAGGCGCAGCGCATCCGGCTCGCGGCGCAGCTGGGCAGCAACCTGCAGGGCGTGTGCTACGTGCTCGACGAGCCCACCATTGGCCTGCACCCGCGCGACAACGGCATCCTGCTGGGCGCGCTGGCCAGGCTGGGCGACAAGGGCAACACGCTGGTCGTGGTGGAACACGACGAGGACACCATCCGCCGCGCCGACCACATCATCGACATCGGCCCCAGCGCCGGCAAGCGCGGCGGCCGCCTGGTGGCGCAGGGCACGGTGGCCGACCTGTCGGCCGAGGCCAGCTCGGTCACCGGCCGGCTGCTGAAGACGCCGCTGCGCCACCCGCTGCAGGCGCGGCGTGCCGTCACGCCCGACATGCCGGCGCTGGAGCTGGCGGGTGCTTCGCTGCACAACCTGCGCGCGGTGGACCTGCGCGTGCCGCTGCAGCGCCTGGTGGTGGTGACCGGCGTCTCGGGTTCGGGCAAGAGCACGCTGGCGCGCGACGTGCTGCTGGCCAACGTGGCGCAGGCCGTGCAGCAGCGGCAGAGCGCCGCCGGCCGCGAGGCCCTGGCCGCGGGCCGCGGCCTGCCCTGGACCGCCTGCAGCACGCTGCGCGGCTACGAGCCGATCGACCGCGTGCTTGAGGTCGACCAGACGCCGATCGGCAAGACCCCGCGCAGCTGCCCGGCCACCTACATCGGCTTCTGGGACAGCATCCGCAAGCTCTTCACCGAGACGCTGGAAGCCAAGGCACGCGGTTATGCCTCGGCCCGTTTCAGCTTCAACACCGGCCAGGGCCGCTGCCCGGGTTGCGAAGGGCAGGGCATGAAGACCATCGCGATGAGCTTCCTGCCCGACGTGAAGGTGCCCTGCGACACCTGCCACGGCGCACGCTTCAACCCCGAGACGCTGGCCGTCACCTGGCGCGGCAAGAGCATCGGCGACGTGCTGCAGATGGAAGTGGACGAAGCGGTCGGCTTCTTCGCCAGCATGCCCAGCATCGCGCACCCGCTGCAGCTGCTGCAGGACGTGGGCCTGGGCTACCTGACGCTGGGCCAGCCCAGCCCCACGCTGAGCGGCGGCGAGGCGCAGCGCATCAAGCTCGTCACCGAGCTGAGCAAGGTGCGCGACGACGTCACGCGCCGCGGCAACAAGGCGCCGCACACGCTGTACGTGCTGGACGAGCCCACGGTGGGCCTGCACATGGCCGACGTGGAGCGGCTGATCCGCGTGCTGCACCGGCTGGTGGACGGCGGCCACAGCGTGGTGGTGATCGAACACGACCTGGACGTCATCGCCGAAGCCGACTGGGTGGTCGACCTGGGCCCCGAAGGTGGCAACGGCGGCGGCCGCGTCGTCGTGGCCGGGCCGCCCGAGGCCGTGGTGGCCGCAGGCTCGCACACCGGCGTGTCGCTGGCGCCGGTGCTGAGCAGGGACCGAGCCGGTGCTTGAGCACCGGCGAATGCTCTGCGAAGGCCCGACCCCTCCGTGGGTCGGGCTGGCGCGCACCGCCTGAGCCTGCCGCCTGCATCCCTTTCCATCCAACGTTCTCCGACACCTGCACTGGACCCCATGAGCCACCTCTTTTCTCCCTGGCAGCTGGGCACGCTGCCGCTGGACAACCGCATCGTCGTGGCACCCATGTGCCAGTACTCCTGCGACGACGGCAACGCCGCCGACTGGCACGCTTTCCACCTGGGGCAGCTGGCGATGTCGGGCGCCGGGCTGCTGATCCTGGAGGCCACGGCCGTCACCGAGGACGGCCGCATCACCGCTGGCGACCTGGGCCTGTACTCGGACGCCAACGAGGCGGCGCTCGCGCGCCTGCTGCCCGGGCTGCGCAGATACGGCCACGCGAAGCTCGCGGTGCAGCTGGCCCACGCCGGCCGCAAGGCGTCGAGCGCCGAGCCCTGGAACGGCGGCCTGCAGGTGCCGCAGGCGCAGCCGCGCGGCTGGCAGGCGGTGGCGCCGTCGGCCCTGCCGCACGGTGCCAGCGAAGAGCCGCCCGTGGCGCTGGACGCCGCCGGCCTGGCCCGCGTGCGCGACGGCTTCGCGCAGGCGGCCGCGCGCTGCGCGCGGCTGGGCTTCGACGGCATCGAGATCCACGGCGCGCACGGCTACCTGCTGCACCAGTTCCTGTCGCCGCTCTCGAACCAGCGCACCGACGCCTACGGCGGCAGCCTGGACAACCGCATGCGCTTCCCGCTGGAGGTGTTCGACGCTGTGCGCGCCGCGTTCCCGGCGGACCGGCCGGTGTGGCTGCGGCTGTCGGCCACCGACTGGGTGGAGGGCGGCTGGACGGTGGACGACGCCATCGTCTTCAGCCGCGCGCTCGGCGAGCGCGGCTGCGCGGCGATCCACGTCTCGTCGGGCGGTGTGTCGCCGCGGCAGCAGATTCCCATCGGCCCGGGCTACCAGGTGCCGCTGGCCGAGGCCATCCGCACCGCGACGGGCCTGCCCACCATCGCCGTCGGGCTGATCACGGAAGCCGCCCACGCCGAGGCCATCGTCGCCGAAGGCCGTGCCGATGCGGTGGCGCTGGCGCGCGCGATGCTGTACGACCCGCGCTGGCCCTGGCATGCCGCGGCCACGCTGGGCGCACGCGTGAACGCGCCGAAGCAGTACTGGCGCTCGCAGCCGCGCGAGCTGAAGGACCTGTTCGCGAACGCGCACTTCGGCCAGCGCTGAACGCCGGCGCGGCCGTGCGCCCCCGGGGTGAGTGCGGATGAGCGGGCGCGGATCGGTGGGGCAGAATCGATTGCACATCACCGTCCTTCGGAGACAAGCCATGAACTCGCTGCGCCGCGTCGTCGTCCCCACCCTGCTGGCGCTGGCCGGCGGCAGCGCATCGGCGCAGGTGGTGCTCACCGCCTCGTCCTGGCTGGGCCCGGCGCACACGCTGTCGGAGACGCAGAAGGAGTGGTGCGCCCAGCTCGAGCAGAAGACCGCCGGCAAGGCGAAGTGCAACATCCTGCCGCGCGGCGTCTCGGCGCCCCCGGGCACGCTGGACGCGGTGCGCAACGGCCTGGCCGACCTGTCGTTCACGGTGCACGGCTACACGCCGGGCCGCTTCGTGCACACCCAGATGGCCGAATTCGCCTTCGCCGGCGACTCGTCGGAAGTCACCTCGGTGGCCTTCCAGCGCATGTACGCCCGCTACCCGGCGTTCGCCGAGGAACACAAGGGCGTGAAGGTGCTGTCCGTGTTCACGCACGGCCCCGGCATCGTCTTCAACACCAAGCGGCCGGTGACCAGGCTCGACGACCTCGCAGGCATGAAGTGGCGCGTGGGCGGCGGCATGGTCAACGAGATCAGCAAGGCGCTGGGCATGAACGTCACGCTCAAGCCCGCGCCCGAGAGCTACGAACTGCTGTCCACCGGCGTGATGGACGGCACGCTGTTCCCGGCCGAGTCGGTGGAGTCGTTCAAGATCGACAAGGTCATCAAGCACGCCACCAGCTTCCCGGGCGGCCTGTACAACACCAGCTTCGTGTTCATGATGAACCAGGCCAAGTACGACAGCCTGCCTGCCGACGTGAAGAAGGTGGTCGACGAACTGTCAGGCGAGGCCGCGGCGCGCGCCTTCGGTCGCGGCTGGGACAAGGTCGACCGCCGCGGCATGGCCTTCATGCAGGCCGCGGGCGTGCAGTTCACGAAGGCCGACCCCGCCTTCGTGAAGGCCGTGGCGGCCAAGGTGGCGCCGCTGGAAGACGCCTGGGCCAAGGCCGCCGAGGCCAAGGGCCTGAAGGACGCGAAGAAGGTGCTGGGCGAGTACCGCGCCGAGATCAAGAAGCTGCAGTGAGCGCCGCGGGTGCTCTGAGCACGCACCGGGCCGCTGCGGCGTGAAGCGGCTGCTGACCACGCTGTGCGGCACGCTGGCCGCCAGCGCGCTGTTCGCCATCATGGCGCTGACGCTGGTGGACGTGGCCGGCCGCAAGCTGCTGGACGCGTCGGTGCCGGGCTCGCTGGAAGTCACCGAGCTGCTGCTGGTGGCCGTGATCTTCGCCGGTCTGCCGCTGGTGTCGCTGCAGGGCGAACACGTGGTCTTCGACTCGCTCGACACGCTGCTGCCGCGCTGGCTGCGGCGGCTGCAGCAGGCCGTGGTCGACCTGCTGTGTGCCGGCGCGCTGGCCGGGCTGGCCTGGCTGCTGTGGGTCAAGGCCGGGCAGCTGGGCGAGTACGGCGAGACCACGGCGCAGCTGAAGATGGCGCTGGCGCCCTTCGTGCGCGGCATGGCGCTGCTGTGCGGCCTGACGGCGCTCGTGCACCTGCTGCTGCTGGCGCGCCCGGTGGCGCACCACCACGCCGGCGTCGCCGAGGACAGGGCTTGACTGCCGCGCTGCTGGGCTTCGCGGCCGTCTTCGTGCTGGCGCTGCTGCGCGTGCCGCTGGCATTCGCCATGGGCGCGGTCGGCTTCGTCGGCCTGGGGCTGCTGCGCGGCTGGCCGCCGACGATGGCCAACGCGGCGCAGGTGGTCTACGACACAGGCTTCGCCTACACGCTCAGCGTGGTGCCGCTGTTCATCCTGATGGGCAACTTCGTCGCGCGCGCCGGGCTGGCGCACGAGCTGTTCCGCGCCGCGCACGCCTTCATCGGCCACCGCCGCGGCGGGCTGGCGCACGCCACCGTGATCGCCTGCGCCGGCTTCGGCGCCATCTGCGGCAGTTCCATCGCCACCGCGGCCACGATGTCCAAGGTGGCCTACCCGCCGATGCGGCAGCTGGGTTACGCGCCCTACCTGTCCACCGGCGTCATCGCGGCCGGCGGCACGCTGGGCATCATGATCCCGCCGTCGACCATCATGGTCATCTACGGCATCGTCACCGAGACCAGCATCGGCAAGTTGTTCGCCGCTGGCGTGCTGCCCGGGCTGCTGACGGCCGGCCTGCTGATGGCCGGCGTGGCCTGGATCACCGCCCGCGACCCCGCCGCCGGCCCGGCCGGCCCGCGCACGCCGTGGCCGCAGCGCTGGCGCGCGCTGCGCGACATCTGGGGCGTGGCGCTGCTGGTGGTGGTGGTGCTGGGCGGCATCTACGGCGGCGTCTTCACCGCCACCGAAGGCGCGGGCATCGGCGCCTCGGGCGCGTTCTTCTTCGCGCTGGCGCGGCGCGCGCTGAGCTGGCGCGTGCTGTTCGAGGTGCTGGTGGAAAGTGCCCGCACCACGGCGATGCTGTTCACGATCCTGATCGCTGCGATGCTGTTCTCCAGCTTCGTCAACTTCACCAGCATGCCCGCCGACCTGAAGGACTGGATCCTGCAGCAGGGCTTCAGCCCGCTGATGGTGGTGGGCGCGATGATGCTGATCTACGTGCTGCTGGGCACCATCATGGAAGAGCTGTCGATGGTGCTGCTGACCATCCCGGTGTTCTTCCCCATCGTCACCGGCTTGGGCTTCGACCCGGTGTGGTTCGGCGTGCTGATCGTGCTGGTGGTGCAGATCGGGCTGATCTCGCCGCCGGTGGGCATGAACCTGTTCGTGCTGAACGCGCTGCTGAAGGACGTGCCGCTGCAGCAGATCTTCCGCGGCGTCTGGCGCTTCGTGCTGGTGCTGTGCCTGGCGCTGTTCGTGGTGCTGGAGGTGCCGGCGCTGGCGCTGTGGCTGCCGGGGTTCATGCGCTAGCTGCTGGCCGCGAAGCGGACTACAGTCACCGGTGCCCGGTCTGCACACGAGGAGCCCGCCGATGCCCAACAGCCGCCAGTTCGACCACCGCTTCAACGGCCGGTTCAAGATCGAGATCGAGGGCGTGGCGCAGGGGGCCTTCACCGCTTGCGACGGCCTGGAAGTGCGCGTGGACGTGGTCGACTTCAACGACGGCGACGACGGCACCGCGCGCAAGCGCCCGGGCCGCACGCGCTACGGCAACATCGTGCTGCGCCGCGGCTGCACCCACAACACCGAACTGTGGGACTGGTTCAAGCAGGTCGCCAACGGCCGCGTCGAGCGCAAGGCCGGCTCGGTGATCGTCTGCAACGACGCCGGCGACGAGGTCTACCGCTACAACTTCGTCGAGGGCTGGCCTTGCCGCTGGAAGAGCCTGGAGCTCGACGCGCAGGACGCCGGCACGCTGATCGAGGAGATCGAGATCGCGGTCGAGAAGATCGAGCGCGGCTGATCCGGCTGCGCGCCGCGTACCGAGCGACCGCACTGCGATGAACCTGGGCATCGTCGAAGACTTGCTGCTGCGCGCGTTGCGCACGCGGTTGGGTGCCGACGTCGAGTGCCGCGCCGGCCCGGTGGCGTGCAGCCCGGCCACCGGCCTGCGCGCCCAGGTCTTCGTGCAAGCGCTGGCGTTCCAGGACGGCGGCGGCGTCACCGCCGACGGCGCCCACGGCGCGCGGCAGCCGCTGCAGCTGCCCGGCGGCGCCAGCGGCTTTGCCGAGCAGCGCCCGGCGCACATCGACATCGAGGTCCACTGCCTGTGCGCCACGCACGCGCAGGCACAGGCGCTGGCCGGCCTGGTGGCGCCGGTGCTGCTGCAGGCGCTGGAGACGATGTCCCCGCCGCTGCTGAGCGACCCTTCCGACACGCTGCGCCGGCTGCGCTTTGCCGACCACCGCGCGCACCTGCAGTCGCAGCGCTCGCAGCGGCTGGTGCACGACTGCGTGGCCGTGGCGCAGGTGGTGCTGGGCCTGCGGCTGCAGGGTTTCCTGCACGTGCAGCTGGCCCGGCCAGGCGGGCTCGTGAAGCACAGCGCCTATGCCGTGCCGGTGCGGCTGGAGATCCAGGCCGACCCCGCCGGCCGCGATCTCCAGGCCGAGGCCGTGCTGCTGCACAACGCCAGCGGCGACGTGCTCGACCTCGGCGGCTGGACGTTGCACGACGCCGCGCGCCGGCCGCACGTCTACGCCTTCGGCCCGACCTGCCGGCTCGCGGCCGGCGCCACGCTGCGGCTGTGGACCGGCCGCGGCAGCGACGACGCCACCAACCTGCACTGGGGCCGGCGCCAGGCAGTGTGGAACAACACCGGCGACGTCGCCGTGCTGCGCGACCCCGACGGCGCCGAGCGCGCCCGTGCCAGCTGGTCGCCGCCGCTGCCGCAGCCGCCGGCCCAGGCGCCCGCCCGCCGCCGCACGCCCCGCTGAGGCGGCGCGCCGGCACCGGCGCTTGACGCCGGACAAGCGCAGGCACCGAAGGTGTGCAGAAATGCCCGCATGTCCTGCATCCTGGGGGTGCATCCCCCCGGTTCCGGTGGAGCACAGCGCAGCGGGCTGTCACAAAATCTAACCAACATCCGAGCCACACCGGAGATCACCATGGCCCTGCTTCCTCCCGTTCCCTTCGAAGGCGACTTCCTGCACCCGCAGACGGGCGTGCGCTACCCGTACGCCGGCACCTGCGTGGTCGCCATCGACAGCCAGGGCCGGGAGTCGATGCACGTGCGTGGCTCCATCCGCCGCGGCAACCGCGTCGCGCCGCTGGTGGTGCTGGGCCATGTGGACCGCCGCAGCAGCCTGGTCGGCCGCGAGCAGGAAGTCGCCAGCGACTGCGTGGCACGCCAGTGCGCGCAATTCAACGACACGCCCGACTTCGCGCCGACGCAGCACTGAGGCGCCGGGCCCGCGCGGCGTTCAGGTCTCGCCGTTCAGCATCCAGGACACGCCAGCGCGTGTCCAGCGTTCGACCGCACCGGTTTCGACGCCGCCAGGGGCACCCGGTGGCACCGGATGTCTTTGCACCGCCGCGGTGCTAAGCTGGCCGACCCCCTCGACCCCACGAAGGCGACCTCCATGCCCGCATTGCTGACCAACGTCGACCCCGACGGCCTGCTCGAATACTCGGTGGTCTACACCGACCGCGCGCTGAACCACATGTCGCAGCGCTTCCAGCAGGTGATGCGCGACATCTCGGGCACGCTGAAAGAGGTCTACGCCGCGCGCTCGGCGGTGGTGGTGCCCGGCAGCGGCAGCTTCGGCATGGAAGCCGTGGCGCGCCAGTTCGCGCACGACAAGAAGGTGCTGGTCATCCGCAACGGCTGGTTCAGCTACCGCTGGACGCAGATCTTCGACATGGGCCGCATCCCCGCGGCGCAGATCGTGATGAAGGCGCGCCCGGTGGCGCCCGGCCGCCAGGCGGCGTACGCCCCGGCGCCCATCGACGAAGTGGTGGCCACGATCCAGGCCGAGCACCCGGCGCTGGTGTTCGCGCCGCACGTCGAGACCTCGGCCGGCATGGTGCTGCCCGACGCCTACCTGCGCGCCGTGGCCGACGCCGTGCACGCGGTGGGCGGCCTGTTCGTGCTGGACTGCATCGCCTCGGGCACGCTGTGGGTGGACATGCAGGCCACCGGCGTGGACGTGCTGATCAGCGCGCCGCAGAAGGGCTGGAGCGGCTCGCCCTGCTGCGCCTTCGTGATGCTCAGCGAGCGCGCCCGCGCGGCCATCGACGCCACCGCCAGCAGCAGCTTCGCGATGGACCTGAAGAAGTGGCTTCAGATCATGGAGACCTACGAAGGCGGCGGCCACGCCTACCACGCCACGCTGCCCACCGATGCGCTGGCGAAGACACGCGACGTGATGCTGGAAAGCCGCGCCTACGGCTTCGAGAAGCTGCGCGCCGAGCAGGTCGAGCTCGGCCGCCGCGTGCGCGCGCTGATGGCCGCGCGTGGCCTGCGCAGCGTGGCTGCCGAAGGGTTCCAGGCACCGGGCGTGGTGGTCAGCTACACCGACGTCGACGGCCTGCACAACGCCAAGGCCTTCGCCGCCGAAGGCCTGCAGACCGCCGCCGGCGTGCCGCTGCAGTGCGACGAGCCGGCGGACTTCAAGACCTTCCGCATCGGCCTGTTCGGCCTGGAGAAGCTGCACCACGTGGACCGCACCGTGGCCAGCCTCGATGCGGCGCTGGGCCGCATCCTGGGCGTGGGCGACGCGGCCCGCGCGGCCTGAATCGCCGCGGGCGCCTGCAGGCGCCCGTCTGCGCCCGACCCCGGCCTCAGCCGGCGCCCACCGCCTGCGTCACCTCGTTCTGCCCCTGCTCGCTGCCGGCCATCGGCACGGTCTCGCGGCTGCGGTCGGAGATGGCGTCGAACTGCGCCGCCACCTGCTCGGGCACGTCGGCGCCCATGCCCAGATGCACGCCGTGCGTCAGCGTGACGTAGGCGCGCTCGAAGGTGCCGGCACCGGCGCACAGGATGGCGCGTGTGGGCGCGTCGTCCGACACCAGGAACAGCAGGCCCGGCGACACCGCAGCCGGGTCCAGCTTGGCCAGCACGGCCGGCGGCATCAGGCCTTCGGTCATCTGCGTCGCGGCCGTGGGCGCCAGGCAGTTGACGCGGATGCCGTCCTTCGCGCCTTCGATCGACAGCGTCTGCATCAGGCCCACCAGGCCCATCTTCGCGGCGCCGTAGTTGGCCTGGCCGAAATTGCCGTACAGGCCGCTGGACGAGGTGGTCATCACGACGCGGCCGTACTTCTGCGCGCGCATCACCGGCCACACCGCCTGCGTGCAGATCGCGGCGCCCACCAGGTGCACTTCCAGCACCTCGCGGAAGTCGGCCAGCGTCATCTTGCCGAAGCTCTTGTCGCGCAGGATGCCGGCGTTGTTGACGAGGATGTCGACGCGGCCCCAGGCGGCCATGGCGGCCTGGACCATCGCCGCCACCGCGGCTTCGTCGGTGACCGAGCCGGCCGCTGCGATGGCGCTGCCGCCGGCGGCGCGGATCTCGGCCGCCACGGCCTCGGCGTTGGCGGCCATGAAGTCGTTGACCACGACGTGCGCGCCGCGCGCGCCCAGGGCCAGCGCGTGCTGGCGGCCCAGGCCTCCGCCGGCGCCGGTGACGATGGCCACGCGGCCGTCGAATCGAATCTGCATGGTGTGTGGGTCTCCGTGTGCGAACGATGGTCCGAACGCTAGCAGATGCCTGCGCCACGGCCGCTGCTCCTGGCAGCGCGACAATGGTCCCCATGCCCGACATCAGCTTCATCCAACCCGACGGCAGCGTGCATGGCCTGGAAGCGCCCGAAGGCGTGAGCCTGATGCAGGTGGCCACCGGCGCCGGCATTGCCGGCATCGTCGCTGAATGCGGCGGCTCGGCCATCTGCGCCACCTGCCATGTCTATGTCGACGAACCCTGGCAGGCGCTGCTGGCGCCGCCCGATGCCAACGAACGCGCGATGCTCGAATGCACCGCGGCCGAGCGCCGGCCGGGCAGCCGGCTCGCGTGCCAGATCCCGATCACCGCCGCGCTGCAAGGCCTGGTGGTGCACGTGCCCGTGCGGCAGTACTGAGCAAGGCCCCCGATGTCCACACCTGACTCCATCGTCATCGTCGGCGGCGGCCATGCCGGCGCCGCGCTCTGCGTGGCCCTGGCCGAGGCCGGCCTGGGCGCGCGCGTGCACCTGGTCTGCGACGAACCCGTGCTGCCCTACCAGCGCCCGCCGCTGTCCAAGGGCTTCCTGAAGAACCCCGACGACACCCCCGCGCTGCACCGTGCGGAGGCCTGGTACGCCGAGGCCGGCATCACGCTGCACCGCGCCGACGCGGCGGTGGCGATCGACCGCGCCGGCCACCGGCTGCAGCTGGCCAGCGGCGCGGCGCTGCCCTACGCGCAACTGGTGCTGGCCACCGGCGCGCGCGCACGCACGCTGCCGGCGCTGCAGGGCCTGGACAACGTGGCCGTGCTGCGCAGCGCGGCTGACGCCGTGCGCACGCGCGCGCTGCTGGCGGCGGCGCAGCGTGTCACGGTGCTGGGCGGCGGCTTCATCGGGCTGGAGATCGCGGCCAGCGCGCAGGCGCTGGGCAAGCAGGTCACGGTGCTGGAAGCGGCGCCGCGGCTGCTGGCGCGGTCGCTGTCGGCGGCGATGGCCGAACACGTGCTGCAGGCGCACCGCGCCAGCGGCATCGACCTGCGGCTGGGCGTGCACGTCGGCGGCTTCGAGGCCGCGGGCGGCCGCCTGCAGGCGCTGCAGGTGGACGGCGTGCGCGAGGACGTGGACCTGCTGGTGCTGGGCATCGGCGCCGTGCCCGAGGACACGCTGGCGCGCGCCGCCGGCATCGCCTGTGCCGACGCTGCCGACGGCGGCGGCATCGCGGTCGACGCCGCGCTGCGCAGCAGCGACCCCGACGTGCTGGCCATCGGCGACTGCGCCAGCTTCCCGCTGGCCGGCAGCATGCAACCGCTGCAGCGGCTGCGGCTGGAGTCGGTGCAGAACGCAGGCGACCAGGCGCGCACCGCCGCGGCCACGCTGCAGGGCCGGCAGCCGGTGCACGCGGCGCTGCCGTGGTTCTGGTCCGACCAGGGCGGGCTGCGCCTGCAGATGGCCGGCCTGCTGCCCGCCGATGCCGTGGTGCACCGCCGGCCCGGGCCCACGCCCGCAGGCCCCACGCCCTCCGGCTTCTCGCTGCTGCACTACGTGGGCGACCGCTTCGCCTGCGTGGAAAGCGTCAACGCCCCGATGGACCACATGATGGCGCGCAAGCTGCTGGAAGCGGGCAAGAGCCCCGACCCCGCCGCCGCCTGCGACCCCGCGCAGCCGCTGAAGCAGTGGCTCTGAGCCGCACGGCCCACGACCACGCCTCCCACCACCACAACAACACACCGCGAGACATCCGATGGAAGCCCTCGTCATCCACGCCGCCGGCGACCTGCGCGTCGAGACCGTCGAGACCCCCGCACTCGGCACCGGGCAGCTGCGCGTGCGCGTGCGCTGCGGCGGCATCTGCGGCAGCGACCTGCACTACTACCAGCACGGCGGCTTCGGCGTCGTGCGCGTCAAGGAACCCATGGTGCTGGGCCACGAGGTGGCCGGCGTGGTCGAGGCCGTGGGCGCGGCGCTGCAGGGGTTCGCCGTTGGCGACCGCGTGGCCATCAGCCCCAGCCGCCCGTGCGGCCTGTGCCGCTACTGCCAGCAGGGGCTGCAGAACCATTGCCTGGACATGCGCTACTACGGCAGCGCGATGCGCACGCCGCACGTGCAGGGCGCGTTCCGGCAGGAGATCGTGATCGAGCCGCACCAGGCGCACAAGCTGGCCGACAGCGTCAGCGACCACGAGGGCGCGATGGCCGAGCCGCTGTCGGTGGCGCTGCACGCCGTGAACCGCGCCGGCCCGCTGCTGGGCAAGCGCGTGCTCGTCACCGGTTGCGGGCCCATCGGTGCGCTGCTGATCGTGGCCGCGCGCCGTGCCGGCGCGACGCAGATCGTCGCCACCGACGTCGCACCCTTCACGCTGCGCAAGGCGCTGGCCGTGGGCGCCGACGAAGTGCTGAACGTGGCCGAGGATCCGCAGGCGCTGGCGCGCTTCAGCGCCGACAAGGGCCACTTCGACGTGCTGCTGGAAGCCAGCGGCAACGCGCGTGCGCTGGTCGGTGCCTTCGACGCGCTGCGCCCGCGCGGCATCATCGTGCAGGTGGGCCTGGGCGGCGAGATGACGCTGCCCGTGAACACCATCGTGGCCAAGGAATTCGACCTGCGCGGTGCGTTCCGCTTCCACGAGGAATTCGCCACCGCGGTGGCGCTGCTGAACAGCGGCCTGGTGGACGTGAAGCCGCTGATCTCGGCCACCATGCCCTACCGCGACGCCAGCCGCGCATTCGCGCTCGCGGCCGACCGCTCGCAGGCGATGAAGGTGCTGCTCAGCTTCGACTGAACAACACGGGCGGCGCGGCGACGACCGGCGCCCGCCCGCCACCAGCAGCACGCCGCCCACCACCGTGGCGGCGATGCCGGCCCGCAGCGGCACGTTGACGGGTGCGCGCTCCTTCACCGGCAGTTGTAGGACGGCGCCGCAACGGCGCGCCGGGGCAGGGCCAGGGCTTGATCGTCGTCAACCGCAGCCGCATCCGGCCCCGCAAGCCCGGCTGCGCCCACTACGATGCCCCGGCACCGTGGGGTGCAGCGAAGGCGGCAGCATGGAAGTCATCGAGAGCGACGTGGTGGTGGTGGGCGGCGGCGGTGCCGGCCTGCGCGCTGCCATCGCCGCGGTGCAGGCCGACGCCGGGCTGCGCGTGGCGCTGCTGTCGAAGGTGGTGCCGATGCGCAGCCACACGGTGGCGGCCGAAGGCGGCTCGGCCGGCGTGGTGCGCGGCGACGATTCGCTGGCGAACCACTTCGACGACACCGTGTCCGGCGGCGAGTGGCTGTGCGACCAGGACGCGGTGCAGCTCTTCGTCGAGCAGTGCACGGCCGAGATGGTGCAGTTGGAACACTGGGGCTGCCCCTGGAGCCGCCAGGCCGACGGCAGCGTCAACGTGCGCTTCTTCGGCGGCATGAAGGTGCAGCGCACGTGGTTCGCGGCCGACAAGACCGGCTTCCACATGCTGCACACGCTGTTCCAGACCTCGCTGCGGTTTCCGGGCATCCGGCGCTACGACGAGTTCTTCGTCGCCGACCTGCTGGTCGAAGACGGCCGCGTGCGCGGCGTGGTCGCCATCGAGATCGCCAGCGGCCAGTTCTTCTGCATCCTGGCGCGGGCCGTGGTGCTGGCCACCGGTGGTGCCGGGCGCGTGTACGCGCAGAACACCAACGCCGGCATCGTCACCGGTGATGGCATGGCCATGGCCTACCGCCACGGCGTAGCGCTGCGCGACATGGAGTTCGTGCAGTACCACCCGACCGCGCTGCCCGGCACCGGCATCCTCATCACCGAGGGCTGCCGCGGCGAAGGCGCGATCCTCGTCAACCGCCACGGCCACCGCTACCTGCAGGACTACGGCCTCGGCCCGCCCGACCCGTGGCCGCGTGCCAAGGCGATGGAGCTCGGCCCGCGTGACCGCCTGTCGCAGGCCTTCTGGCACGAGGAACGCAAGGGCAACACCATCGCCACCGCGCAAGGCCACGCGGTGCACCTGGACCTGCGCCACCTGGGCGCGCAGAAGATCCACGAGCGCCTGCCGCTGATCACCGAGGTGGCGCGCACCTTCGTCGGCGTCGACCCGGTGACGCAGCCGATCCCGGTGCGGCCCGCGGTGCACTACACGATGGGCGGCATCGCGAGCAACCGCCACACCGAGACCACGCTGGCCGGGCTGTACGCGGCAGGCGAGTGCTCCAGCGTCGGCATCCACGGCGCCAACCGGCTGGGCTCGAACTCGCTGGCCGAGATCGTGGTCTTCGGCCGCATCGCGGGCGAGCGCGCGGCGGCGTTCGCACGCAGCGCTGCCGGCGGTGCCGCCGGCAGCAGCGCCGCTGTGCAGCACCAGGCGGCTGCCACCGAAGCGCGCCTGCTGGCGCTGCTGCGGCAGCAGGGCGGCGAGCGCGTGGCCGTGCTGCGCGACGCGCTGGGCGCCTGCATGGAGCAAGGCGTTGGCATCTTCCGCGACGCCGCCGGCATGCAGGCCGCCTGCGACACGCTGGCCGCGCTGCGCGCGCGCTGCCGCGCCGGCGTGCGGCTGGACGACCGCAGCCGCGCCTTCAACACCGAATGGCTGTCGGCGATCGAGCTCGACGGCATGCTCGAGGTCGCCGAGGCGATGGCGCACTCGGCGCTGCAGCGCCAGGAGTCGCGCGGCGCGCACGTGCGGCTCGACACCTTCGACCAGCGCGACGACACGCGTTTCCTCGTGCACACGCTGGCCACGCGCCGTGGCGACGGCCCGCCGGCCATCACGCACGCGCCGGTCACCATCACCACGTCGCCGCCCCGCGCGCGCAGCTACGGCGGTGCGGGCCAGCAGGCGGTGCTCACCTGACATGGACAACACGCCCGAACGCCACATCCGCATCGAGGTGCTGCGCTGGCACCCCGAGACCGATGCCGGCCGCGCGCCGCACTGGCAGGGCTGGGACGTGCCCTTCCGCGACGACATGTCGGTGCTGCAGGGCCTGCAGCACATCAAGGACCACCTCGACGGCAGTCTGACCTTCCGCTGGTCGTGCCGCATGGCCATCTGCGGCAGCTGCGGGATGATGATCAACGGCGCGCCGCAGCTGGCCTGCCATGCCTTCCTGCGCGACCACTTTCCGCACACCGTGCGCGTGGAGCCGCTGCACCACTTCCCGATCGTGCGCGACCTCGTGGTCGACCAGAACGGCTTCCTCGACAAGCTCGAAGCCGTGCGGCCCTGGCTGGTGCCGAAGGCGCTGCCCGTGGCCGCGCCGGTGCCGCAGACCCAGCGCCAGACCCCGCAGCAGATGGCGGCCTTCCACACGCAGTCGCAGTGCATCAATTGCCTGCTGTGCTACGCCGCGTGCCCGCAGGTCGGGCTCGACGACGGTTTTCTCGGCCCGGCGGCGCTGGCGCTGCTGCACCGCTGGAACGCCGACTCACGCGATGTCGGCTGGAGCGCGCGCCGCGACGTCGCCAATGCCGAACAGGGCGTGTGGGGCTGCACGCTGGTGGGCGCGTGTTCGGTGGTCTGCCCGCAGGGCGTGGACCCGGCACACGCCATCAACCAGAACAAGCTGCGCAGCACGCTGGACTATCTGGGCCTGCCTGTGGGCGGCGAACCACCATGAGCCGCCACCGCAGCAGCGTGCCCACCTACCGGCGGCCGATGGCCGGCTGGTGGCGGCGCAACGCGTTCTTCACGCGCTACATGCTGCGCGAGGCCTCGGCGCTGTTCGTGCTGGCCTACGCGCTGCTGTGGCTGGTGGGGCTGTGGCGGCTGGGCCAGGGCCCCGAGGCCTTCGCGGCCTGGCTGCAGGTGCTGCGGCACCCGCTGTCGCTGGCGCTGCACGGTGTCGGGCTGCTGTTCGTGGGTTACCACAGCCTCACCTGGTTCCAGGTGATGCCCAAGACCATGCCGCGGCTGCCGGTGTCGCCGTGGCTCATCACCGCTGCCGGGCTGGGCGCGGCGCTGGCGGCTTCGGTGCTGGTGTTCGCGTGGCTGGCATGGCCGGCCTGGGGTGGGCGATGAAGCGTTCGCACGAACCCGTGTTCTGGGCCTTGTTCGGGGCCGGCGGCATGTTGTCGGCGCTGCTCGGGCCGGCGCTGGTGCTGGCCACCGGCCTGGCGCTGCCGCTGGGCTGGCTGCCCGACGAGGCGCTGTCGCCCGCGCGCGCGCTGGCGCTGGCGCAGCACCCGCTGGGCAAGCTGGTGCTGCTGGTGCTGCTGTCGACCTTCCTGTTCCACGCCTGCCACCGGCTGCTGCACAGCCTGCACGACCTGGGCTGGCACACCGGCCGCGGCGCTGCGGTGCTGTTCTACGGCTTCGCAGCCGCGGGCAGCGCGGTGGCTGCTGGGCTGCTGTGGCGCATCGGCTTCTGAGCGGCCGCTGAGCCCCGGCGCTTGACCGGTGTCAACGGCGCGCCGGCCGCTGCGCCGAAGAATGCGATGCACCCGAGGAACACGCCATGTCCCTGCCCTGGAAAGCGATCGCACCGTTGGCCGTCGGCCTGCTGGTCGCCGTGTCGCCGGTGCCCGACGGGCTCGCGCCGCACGCGTGGTACTTCTTCGCGCTGTTCGCCGCCGTCGTCGTCGGGCTGATGCTCGAGCCGCTGCCGGGCGGCGCCATCGGCCTCATCGGCGTCACGGCCGTCGCGCTGCTGGCCCCGTGGGTGCTGTTCAGCCCGGCCGAGCTGGCCAAGCCCGGCTTCAATCCGGCGAACGCCGCGCTGACCTGGGCCTTGTCGGGCTTTGCGAACACCACGGTGTGGCTGATCTTCGGCGCCTTCATGTTCGCGCTGGGCTACGACAGGAGCGGCCTCGGCCGCCGCATCGCGCTGGTGCTGGTCAAGCGCATGGGCGGGCGCACGCTGACGCTGGGCTATGCGATCGCCGCGGCCGACCTGCTGCTGGCGCCGTTCACGCCGTCGAACACCGCGCGCAGCGGCGGCACGCTGTACCCGGTGCTGCAGAACCTGCCGGGGCTGTATGGTTCGCAGCCGAACGACCCCAGCGCGCGCCGCATCGGCAGCTACATCATGTGGGTGGCAATCGCCGCCACCTGCGTCACGAGCACGATGTTCCTCACCGCGCTGGCGCCCAACCTGCTGGCGGTGGAGCTGGTGAAGAAGAACACCGGCGTCGAGACCGCGTGGGCGCAGTGGGCACTGGCGTTCGCGCCGCTGGGCCTGCTGCTGCTGGCGCTGGTGCCGCTGCTGACGTACTGGATCTTCCCGCCCGAGGTGCGGCACGGCCGCGAGGTGCCCGACTGGGCCGCCGGCGAACTGGCGCGGCTGGGGCCGGTGTCGCGGCACGAGATCGTGCTGGCGCTGCTGGTGCTGCTGGCGCTGGTGCTGTGGATCGTCGGCGGCGCGTTCATCAACGCGACCACGGTGGCGCTGCTGGTGATCGCGCTGATGCTGGTGCTGGGCGTGGTGCGCTGGTCCGACATCACGGGCAACGCCACAGCCTGGAACACGCTGGCCTGGTTCGCCACCCTGGTGGCGCTGGCCGACGGCCTGAACCGCACCGGCTTCGTCAAGTGGTTCGCCGACAGCGTGGCAGCGCAGCTGGGCGGGCTGGCGCCGGCCACCGCGATGCTGCTGCTGGTGGCGCTGTTCTACCTGCTGCACTACCTGTTCGCCAGCGTCACCGCCCACGTGACGGCGGTGCTGCCGGTGATGCTGGCCGTGGGCAGCAAGATCCCGGGACTGGACATGCCGCTGTTCGCGCTGCTGCTGTGCGGCACGCTGGGGCTGATGGGCATCGTCACGCCCTACGGCACCGGCCCGAGCCCGGTGTACTACGGCTCGGGTTACCTGCCGGCGCGCGACTACTGGCGCCTGGGCGCGGTGTTCGGGCTGCTGTACCTGGTGGTGTTCCTGGTGCTGGGGCTGCCGTGGGTGCGCTTCGTCATGGCGTGAGCGGCGGCGCGCTCACCACGTTGTCGGTCAACAGCGCCGCGATCTCGACATCGCCGTAGCCCAGCCCGCGCAGCAGCGCGTGCGTGTGTTCGCCCACCGCGGGCGGCGGCGCGCGCAGCGGCAGGCGCTGGCCGTCCAGCGTCAGCGGCAGCAGCGGTGCGCGGGTGGCGATGGCCTGCCCGGCGCCGCTGGCGTCGGCCGGCAGCGTCATCGGCGCCAGGCCGCCGGTGGCCGCGAGGTGCGGGTCGTCGAACAGGTCCTGCGGCCGCGTGATCGGCGCAAACGGCAGGCCCTGGGCCTCGAAGAGCGCGCTGATCTCGGCCGCCGTGCGCGGCGCCAGCGTCTCGCGCAGCAGCGGCAGCAGCCAGTCGCGCGCCTGCACGCGCAGGTTGTTGGTGGCCAGCCGCGCATCGGCGTGCAGGTCGTGCAGGCCGAAGGCGTTGCAGAACAGCGCCCACTGCGTGTCGGAGACCACGGCCAGGAACACCTGCTCGCCGCCGGCCACCGTGAACACGTCGTAGATGCCCCAGGCGCTGATGCGGCTGGGCATCGGCGCGGCGGGCCGGCCGGTGACGGCGAACTGCATCATGTGCTGCGCCATCAGGAACACGTTGTTCTCGAACAGCGCGCTCTGCACCTGCTGGCCGCGCCCGGTGCCACCGCTGGCACGATCGCGCTGGTGCAGCGCCGCCAGCACGCCGATGGCGCCGAACATGCCGCCCATGATGTCGTTGACGCTGGTGCCCGCGCGCAGCGGCCGGCCTTCGGGGCCGGTCATGTAGGCCAGGCCGCCCATCATCTGCACCACCTCGTCGAGCGCGGTGCGGTGTTCGTAGGGCCCGGGCAGGAAGCCCTTGTGCGAGACGTGGATCAGCCGCGGGTTCAGCGCCTGCAGCGCCGCCGGGCTCAAGCCCAGGCGCTCCATCGCGCCGGCCTTGAAGTTCTCGCTGAAGACGTCGGCCTGCGCCACCAGCTTCAGCACGATCTCGATGCCGCGCGGGTCGTGCGTGTTGACCGCCAGACTCTGCTTGTTGCGGTTGAACATCGCGAAGAAGCCGGCGCCCGAGCCGAGCAGGCGGCGCGTGTTGTCGCCAGCCAGCGGCTCGATCTTCACGACCTCGGCGCCGAGGTCGGCGAGGATCATCCCGCAGCTCGGCCCCATCACCATGTGCGTGAACTCGACCACGCGCAGGCCGGCCAACGGCAGTGCGGTGTCAGACATGGGCGAAGCCCTTCGGCAGCCCGGCTTCGGCCGTCATGCCGTACAGCGGCTCGCCGGGCAGGCCGTCCTGCAGCGGCGCGCGCGCGGCGATGAGGCGCTCCAGGTCGACACCGGTGCGCAGGCCCATGGCCTCGAACATGAACACCAGGTCCTCGGTGACGACGTTGCCGCTGGCGCCCGGCGCGTAGGGGCAGCCGCCGAGACCGGCGAGCGAGGCGTCGAAACTGCGCACGCTGACATCCAACGCCGCCAGGCAGTTGGCCAGGCCCAGGCCGCGTGTGTTGTGCAGGTGGGCGGCGCCTGTCTTGTCGCCGATGGCCGCGCGCACGCGCTGGAACAGCCGCCGCACCTGGGCCGGGTTGGCCATGCCGGTGGTGTCGGACAGGCCGATGTCGCCGACTCCGGCCTCGGCCAGCTGCTCGGCCAGCCGCACGACGTCGTCTTCCGGCACCGTGCCTTGCAGCGTGCAGCCGAAGGCCGTGGAGATGCCGACCTCGACTTGCACCTGCGGCGCGGTGGCGTCGCGCAGCGCGACGATGGCGCGCACCTCGTCCACCATCTCGGCGGGGCTCTTGCGCACGTTGGCCAGCGAATGTGCGGCGCTGGCCGAGACGGGCACGGTCAGCTTGTGCACGCCGGCGGCCAGCGCGGCCTCGGCGCCGCGCCGGTTGGGCACCAGCGCCAGCACGGTCAGCCCTGGCAGCGTGCGCGCGTGGCGCACCACGTCGGCCGCGTCGGCCATCTGCGGCAGCAGCCGCGCCGGCACGAAGGACGCGACCTCGATCTCGCGCAGCCCGGCGGCGTGCAGCGCGTCGATCCAGCGCAGCTTGTGCGCGGTGGGCATGGTGCGCGCCACGCTCTGCAGGCCGTCGCGCGGGCCGACCTCGCTGATCAGGATGTCTGGGGCGGGCGCGGCGGCCAGGGGATCGGGGTGCACGCAGAAGGCAGGAAGCGGCGGGGCCGAGATCATGACACCGGCGGCTGGGCGCCCGGCTGTGCACCGAGCTGGGCCGACAGCTCCGCGGCGCAGCGGCGCAGCGTGGCCGCCGCCGCGCCGTCGGCCGCGACGTCGAAGCTGGCGCTGGGGCCGATGGCCGTGAGGCTCAGCACCAGGTTGCCGCCGCCGTCGAACACCGGTGCCGCCAGCGCGCTGACGCCGGCCACCGCGGTGCCTTCCACGCGCGCCAGGCCGTCGCGGCGGATGGCGGCCAGCGTGGCTTCGAACTCGGCATCGAACACCGCGTCGGCTGGCCCGTCGCCGGCCGCGGCGACCGCCGCGCGCGGCAGGTGCGCCGCGAACAAGCGGCCCGAGGCCGTGCCGCGCAGGCTCATCACCGCGCCGTGGCGCATGCCCACGAACACCAGCGACGGCGCTTCCTCGGTGCGCACGATGGTGGCGCCGCGGTGGCCCCACACCGCGATCGCCACCGTCTGCCCCAGCGCCTGCGCCAGCGCCGGCAGGCGCGCCGTGGCCAGCCGCACGGGGTCGAACTGCTGCAGGCTGATCAGCCCCAGCTGCATGGCCAGCGGCCCCAGGCCGTAGTGACCACTCACGGCGTCCTTGGCGATCAGGCCCAGCTTGCCGAAGCTCACCAGGTACGGGTGCGCCTTGGCCGGCGGCATGCCCGCGGCCACGGCCAGGTCTTTCAGCGCCATCGGCCGCCCGGCGGCGCCCAATGCCAGCAGCAGCCTGCCGCCGACTTCGATGCTCTGGATGCCGCGTTGATGCATGGCGCTGGGGTTTCTACTGAATTGAACGAATTAGACATTAGCAAACGAACTGTCTAACATCAAGGCTGAATTCACCAATGACGAACTCATTCGTCAGCGAGGACCCGCGATGAGCAAAGCGTTCGCCAGCCAGGCCGACCTGGAAGAGAAGCAGGTCAGCTTCACCCAGCTGTCGCCGCACGCCTGGGCCTACACCGCCGAAGGCGACCCCAACACCGGCATCGTCATCGGCGACGACGCGGTGATGGTGATCGACACGCAGGCCACGCCGGCGATGGCGCAAGACGTCATCCGCCGCATCCGCGAGGTCACCGACAAGCCCATCAAGTACGTGGTGCTGAGCCACTACCACGCGGTGCGCGTGCTCGGCGCCAGCGCCTACCGGCCCGAGCACATCATCGCCAGCCACGACACGCTGGACCTGATCCAGGAACGGGGTGAGCAGGACAAGGCCAGCGAGATCGGCCGCTTCCCGCGGCTGTTCCGCAACGTCGACAGCGTGCCGCCGGGCCTGACCTGGCCCACGCTCACCTTCAGCGGCAAGATGACGCTGTGGCTGGGCAGCCTGGAAGTGCAGCTGCTGCAACTGGGCCGCGGCCACACCAAGGGCGACACGGTGGTGTGGCTGCCGGCCGAGCGCATCCTGTTCAGCGGCGACCTGGTGGAATTCGACGCCACGCCTTACGCTGGCGATGCCTACTTCAGCGACTGGCCGCAGACGCTGGACAACATCGCCGCGCTGCAGCCGCTGCAGCTGGTGCCCGGCCGCGGCGCTGCGCTGCAGAACGAGGCCGCGGTGGCCGCGGGCCTGGCCGGCACGCGCAGCTTCATCGCCGACGTCTATGCCGCCGTGCAGGCCGGTGCCGCCGCCGGCCAGGACCTGAAGACCGTGTACCGCCAGACGCTGGACGCCGTGCGCCCGAAGTACGGGCACTGGGTCATCTTCGACCACTGCATGCCCTTCGACGTGAGCCGCGCCTACGACGAAGCCACCGCGCACCGCGACCCGCGCATCTGGACCGCCGAGCGCGACATCGCGATGTGGAAGGCGCTGGAGCAGTAGCCGTGCCCGCCATCGACGGCCGCAGCGCCAGCTTCGCCTGCCCGCGCGCGCCCGAGCAGGACGGTGCGCAGCCGCTGCACCCGGTGGTGGTGGTCGGCGCCGGGCCGGTGGGGCTGAGCCTGGCGATCGACCTCGCGCAGCGCCTGGCGCCGCGCGGCGGCCAGGTGCTGCTGCTGGACAACGACCACAAGCTCAGCACCGGCTCGCGCGCGATCTGCTTCGCCAAGCGCACGCTGGAGATCTGGGACCGCCTGGGCGTGGGCGACGCGATGGTGGCGCAGGGCGTGTCGTGGAACGTCGGCCGCGTCTTCCACCGCGACGCACCGGTCTACGCCTTCGACCTGCTGCCCGAGCCCGGCCACGAGCGCCCGGCATTCATCAACCTGCAGCAGTTCCACGCCGAAGCGCATCTGGTGCAGCGCGCGCAGGCGCTGCCCAACCTGCAGATCCGCTGGGGCCACCGCGTCACGGGGCTGCAGCAGCAGGGGCCGCACGCCGAACTGGCGGTGGACACGCCCGCGGGCGGCTACACGCTGCGCGCGCAGTGGGTCGCCGCCTGCGACGGCAGCCGCAGCACGCTGCGCGGCCTGTTGGGGCTGCAGACGCAGGGGCGGGTCTTCCACGACCGCTTCCTGATCGCCGACGTGAAGATCGACGGCGAACTCTTCGACGACGGCCGCGCCGAACGCTGGTTCTGGTTCGACCCGCCGTTCCATCCCGGCCAGAGCGTGCTGCTGCACCGCCAGCCCGAAGGCGAGTGGCGCGTGGACTTCCAGCTCGGCTGGGACGCCGACCCCGAAGCCGAACGCCAGCCCGAGCGCATCGCGCCGCGCATCCAGGCGCTGCTGCGCGGCGGCTTCGGGCGCGACATCCCGTTCACGCTGGTCTGGGCCAGCGTCTACACCTTCGCGTGCCAGCGCATGGAGCGCTTTCGCCACGGCCGCGTGCTCTTTGCCGGCGACGCCGCGCACGGCGTCTCGCCGTTCGGTGCGCGCGGTGCCAATTCGGGCGTGCAGGACGCCGAGAACCTGGCCTGGAAGCTGGCCGCGGTGCTGGACGGCAGCGGCAGCGAGGCGCTGCTCGACAGCTACGCCAGCGAACGCGAAGCCGCCGCCGACGAGAACCTGCTGAACAGCACACGCAGCACCGACTTCATCACGCCCAAGAGCCCGGTGAGCCACCTGTTCCGCGACGCCGTGCTGGCACTGGCGCGGGAACACACCTTCGCGCGGCGGCTGGTCAACAGCGGCCGGCTCTCGGTGCCGAGCACGCTGGACGGCTCGCCCCTGAACACGGCTGACACCGACGACGACTTCAGCCCGGCACTGCGCCCCGGCGCCCCGGCCGCCGACGCGCCGCTGCTGCTGCACGGCCGCCCCGGCTGGCTGCTGCGCGCGCTGGACCCGGGCTTCACGCTGCTGGTGTTCGGCCCGGCGCCGGCCTGGAACGCGGGCACGGCCGTGCTGGCCATCGACGGCGACAGCGTGCGCGACGTGCAGGGCCTGGCCGCGCAGCGCTACGACGCACGCTCCGGCACGGCCTACCTGCTGCGGCCCGACGGCCATGTCGCCGCGCGCTGGCGCCACCCCACCGAGCCTGCCGTGCGCGCGGCGCTGCAGCGCGCGCTGGCGCGGAGCTGACCACCATGTCCGAAGCACCGATCAACCCGCCGACCGCGGCCACGCTCGAACGCCCCGACGACTTCTACGCCGCGCTGCTGGCCGCGCACGAAGGTCTGGATGAGGCGCAGAGCCACGCGCTGAACGCGCGCCTGGTGCTGCTGCTGGCCAATGCGGTGGGCCACCACGACACGCTGCTGCGCCTGCTGCACGACGCGCGGCGCAGCCTCTGACCCTGCGGAGAGCATCCCATGCACACCACCGAACTCGCCGGCTTCGGCAACCAGTTCCAGAGCGAGGCCGTGCCCGGCGCGCTGCCCATCGGCCGCAACAGCCCGCAGCAGGCGCCGCTGGGGTTGTACGCCGAGCTGTTGTCGGGCAGTGCGTTCACGGCACCTCGGGCCGAGAACCGCCGCACCTGGCTCTACCGCCGCCAGCCGAGCGTGATGACCGGCCCCTGCCAGCCCTACGTGCAGCCGTTCTGGAAGACCGGCGCGGCGCAGGGCGAGGAAGCCCCGCCCGACCCGATGCGCTGGCATCCGGTTGCCGTGCCCGACGCTGCCGAGACGCCGCTGGACTTCATCGACGGCCTGCGCACCATCGTCGTCAACGGCGACGCCGACGCGCAGACCGGCGTCGCGGCGCACGTGGTGCTGGCCAACCGCAGCATGCAGCGCGCGTGCGTGAACGCCGACGGCGAACTGCTGCTGGTGCCGCAGCAGGGCGCGCTGACCATCACCACCGAGCTTGGCGTGCTGCAGGTGGCGCCGGGCGAGATCGCACTGCTGCCGCGCGGCATGGCCTTCCAGGTGGCGGTGCACGGGCCGACCCGCCTCTACGTCTGCGAGAACTACGGCGCCCCGTTCCGCCTGCCCGAGCTGGGCCCCATCGGCAGCAACGGCCTGGCCAACGCGCGCGACTTCATCGCGCCGCAGGCCGCGTTCACGGCCGACAGCGGGCCGGTGGAGATCGTGCGCAAGTTCGGCGGCCGGCTCTGGTGCACCACCGCGTCGGCCAGCCCGTTCAACGTGGTGGCCTGGCACGGCAACCTGGTGCCGTTCAAGTACGACACGCGGCGCTTCAACACCGTGGGCTCGATCAGCTTCGACCACCCCGACCCCAGCATCTTCACGGTGCTCACCAGCCCCAGCGACACGCCGGGCACGGCCAACTGCGACTTCGTGATCTTCCCGCCGCGCTGGCTGGTGGCCGAGGACACCTTCCGCCCGCCCTGGTACCACCGCAATGTGATGGCCGAGTTCATGGGCCTGGTGCACGGCCAGTACGACGCCAAGCCCGAGGGCTTCCGCCCCGGTGGCATGAGCCTGCACAACACGATGGTGCCGCACGGCCCCGACGCCGAGGCTTTCGACCGCGCCAGCCACGCGGCGCTCGCGCCGCAGAAGCTGGACAACACGCTGGCCTTCATGTTCGAGAGCCGCTGGCGCTTCAAGCCCACCGCGTATGCGCTGCAGGCTGGCATGCTCGACACTGCCTACGCCGACTGCTGGGCACCGCTGGCCGACCGCTTCCAGGCACCGCAACCATGAACCTGACCGACGCCACGCATGCCCCGGATCTGAGGAGCTGGGTCACCAGCGCCAACGCGCCCGGCACCGACTTCCCCGTCCAGAACCTGCCGCTGGGCCGTTTCCGCCGCGCCAAGAGCGACGAGCCCTGGCGCGTGGGCGTGGCCATCGGCGACGAGGTGCTGGACCTGCGGCTGGCCGCGCAACAGTGCCCCTGGGGCGACGGCGTGCACGAGCTGCTGCAGCCGCTGGCCGACGGCGACCTGGCCGCCTTCATGGCGCTGGGCCGGCCGGCCTGGCGCAAGCTGCGCGCGGCCCTGTCGGCGGCGCTGACCGACGGCAGCGACCAGGGGCCGTTCCTCGAACTGTGCCTGGTGCCGCAGGCGCAGGCCGAGATGGCGATGCCCTGCGCCATCCGCGACTACACCGACTTCTACGCCGGCATCCACCACGCGGTGACGGTGGGCAAGCTGTTCCGCCCCGACCAGCCTCTCCTGCCCAACTACAAGTGGGTGCCCATCGGCTACCACGGCCGCGCATCGAGCATCGGCCTGGGCGGCACGGTGAAGCGGCCCGCAGGCCAGCTGCGCGGCGCCGGCGAGGTGCCGGTGTTCGGGCCCAGCCAGCGGCTGGACTACGAGCTGGAGGTCGGCGTCTTCGTCGGCACCGGCAATGCGCTGGGCACGCCGCTGACGATGGCGCAGGCCGAGGACAGCCTGTTCGGCATGACGCTGCTCAACGACTGGTCGGCACGCGACATCCAGGCCTGGGAGTACCAGCCGCTGGGGCCGTTCCTGTCGAAGAGCTTCGCCACGTCGATCTCGCCGTGGATCGTCTCGATGGAGGCGCTGGCGCCGTTCCGCCGGCCGTTCACGCGGCCCGCGGGCGACCCCGCGCCGCTGCCGCACCTGGATTCGCCGTTCAACCAGGCCGCCGGCGCGCTCGACATCACGCTGGAAGTCTGGCTGAAGACGCCCGCGATGGCGAAGCCGGTGCGGCTGTCGCAGTCGAACATGCTCGACGCCTACTGGACGCTGGCGCAGCTGCTCACGCACCACGCCAGCAACGGCTGCAACCTGCAGACCGGCGATCTGCTGGGCAGCGGCACCTTGTCGGGCCCGGGGCCTGGGCAGGGCGGCTCGCTGCTCGAGCTGAGCAACGGCGGCCGCGCCCCGCTGCAGCTGCCAGGCGGCGAGACGCGCAGCTTCCTGCAGGACGGCGACACCGTCACGCTGCGCGCGGTCTGCCAGGCGCCAGGCGCGGCGCGCATCGGCTTCGGCAGTGTGAGCGGCACCGTCGTCGGCACCAGCAGCGGCACCGTGAAGGGCTGACCGGCCCCGCTTTTCCAGCGATCGCCGCGCGCAGCGGCTGCCCACAATCGGGGCGACCATGGACCGCGCGCGCCCTGCAGCCTCATCGTCGGCCTCCGCTTCTACACCCGCCAGCACGGCGGCGTGGGCCGCCCGCGTGGTCGCATGGCACAACCGCCATCCGCTGGCGGCACGCATCACGCCGGCCCAGGTGCAGGACCTCGGCTATGTCGACCTGCCCTTCAGCGCCCGCGAAGCGGCCACGCGGCGCCACTGGCGCGCCGTGTTCAGCGACAACTTCCTGCCGCCGTTCAAGCCGGCGCAGATTGCCCGCTGGGCGCTGCGCCACGGGCTGGAGCAGCGCCCGCTCGACGCCGGCCAGCCGGTGCGCCAGGTGCCGATCGATCGCCGCCAGCTGCCGCCCGAAGGCCTGGCCTTGGTGCTGTGGGTGGGCACCGCTGCGATCCACGACGCCCAGGGCGAGCGCACACGCGTGCTGCTCGCGCCGCAGGCGCCGCACGCGGTGCTGGGCCAGCGCCTGTGGAGCCTGCAGCGCGTGGCGGTGGCGGCGCTGGCCGGCCTGGTGCTGCTGACGGCGCCGGTGCTGATGCTGCTGCGCGGTGCCACGCAGGACGACACCGAGGCTGCTGCGCCGGTGGCTGCTGCGGCTTCTGCTGCTTCCGCAGCGTCTGCCGCGCTGCCGCCGGGCATGACCCCGGCCGTGGCGGCCGCGCTGGCAGCTGCGTCTGCGGCGCGTGCGGAAGTCCCCGCCTCGGCCGCGGTGGCGGCGCTCGGCGCGGACGACCTGGTGGCGCCCGAGCCCGCGGCCGGGCCGACACCATCCGCGTCATCCCCCACGACGCCGCCCGCGGTGCCGCCGCCGCCCGGCCCGTTCCCGCCGCGCCGGCCGCTGCTGGACGAAGCCAGCAAGATCCTCGCGCAGCAGCAGCTGGCCGCGGCGCGTGCCGCGCAGGCCGCCGAACACGGCCTGCCGGTGTTCGCGCTGGTGAGCAGGCAGGTGCGCACGCAGGCCGAATCCGAACAGCTGGGCGCGGCGCTGCAGCAGGCGCTGGTCAACACCGAGGCGCCGCGCGGGCTGCGCGTGGACGCCATGCCCGCCGGCCGCACCTGGCGCGCCGTGGGCTGGCCGTTCCTCGAGCGCGGCGACGCCGAGCGCGTGCAGCAGCAACTCGCCGCGCGCGGGCAGCGCGTGGACGTGGTCGCGTTCTAGCGGGCCGTGGCCGACGCGGCGCGCGCCGGCGGCGCCAGGCGGCGCCACAGCCGCCATCCCAGCAGCACCGCCAGCACCACCGCGTACACCGTCACTTCGGCGAAGTCGTTCTTGCCGGCGCGCATCCAGAAGAAGTGCAGCAGCCCCAGCAGCGCCGTGGCGTAGACGGCGCGGTGCAGCGCCTGCCAGCGCGCCGCGCCCAGGGTCTTGATCGCGCGGTTGAACGAGGTCGCGGCCAGCGGCAGCATCAGCAGCAGCGCCAGGCTTCCAACCAGGATGAAGGGGCGCTTGGCGATGTCGCGCACGATGGCGGGCAGGTCCAGGCCCATGTCGAGCCAGGCGAAGCACAGGAAGTGCAGCACGCCGTAGAAAAACCCGAACAGCCCCAGCATGCGCCGCAGCCGCGCCAGCGCGCTCCAGCCGGTGGCCTGGCGCAACGGCGTCACGGCCAGCACCAGGCACACGAAGCGCAGCGTCCAGTCGCCGCTGGCTCGGATCAGGGCCTCGGCCGGGTTCGCACCCAGCGTGTCCGTCACCGCGCCGGCCACCAACCAGGCCAGCGGTGCCAGGCACAGCAGGAACAGCAGCGGCTTGGTCGCCGGCCGCAGCAGCAGCTTGTTCACGAGAGCCGGCGGTCGGGGCGTCAGTAGAACTTCTTCAGGTCCATGCCGGCGTAGAGCTGGCCCACCTGTGGCTCGTAGCCGTTGAACATCAGCGTCGGGCGCTTCTTCGCGAACAGCCCGTCCTCGCCGATGCGGCGCTCGCTGGCCTGGCTCCAGCGCGGGTGGTCGACCTTCGGGTTCACGTTGGAGTAGAAGCCGTACTCGCTGGCGGCAGCCTCTTCCCAGCTGGTCTTGGGCTGCTTGTCGACGAAGCGGATCTTCACGATGCTCTTGGCCGACTTGAAGCCGTACTTCCAGGGCACCACCAGGCGCACCGGCGCGCCGTTCTGGTTGGGCAGCACCTCGCCGTACATGCCGAAGGCCAGCAGCGTCAGCGGATGCATGGCTTCATCCATGCGCAGGCCCTCGACGTAGGGCCAGTCGAGCACCGACGAGCGCAGCCCCGGCATCTGCGCCTTGTCGGCCAGCGTCACGAACTGCACGTACTTCGCGTTGCCGGTGGGCTCGACGCGCTTGATCAGTTCGGCCAGCGACCAGCCCACCCACGGCACCACCATCGACCAGCCTTCGACGCAGCGCAGGCGGTAGATGCGTTCTTCCATCGGTGCCAGCTTCAGCAGCGTGTCGAGGTCGAAGCTGCCGGGCTTCTTCACCTCGCCCTCCACCGCCACGGTCCAGGGCCGGGGCTTGAGCGTGCCGGCGTAGCGCGCGGGGTCGGACTTGTCGGTGCCGAACTCGTAGAAGTTGTTGTAGCTGGCGGCGTCGGCGTAGGGCGTGAGCTTGTCCATCACCACGGCGCCCGACACGGTGCTCTTGCCGCCGGGCAGGGCTGCCAGCTTGTTCGGCCGCGGGGTCGATGCTTGTGCCAGCGCCGGCAGCGCCGTGAAGGCCGCGCCTGCGGCGGCGCCCTGCAGCAGGCGGCGGCGCGCCTCGAACACGTGCCGCGGCGTGATTTCCGAGGGCACGGGGTGGATGAAGCCGCGGTCTTTCAGGTGGTGCATGTCGGGACTGCTTTCGTGGACTTGCAGGTGTGTCGTGTGGAACGCCGGGTCCTTACAGCGCGTACTGCATGCCTAGGTGCCCTCGACCATTGTGAAAGTTCCAGGCGCCCAATGAGAACAGGCCGGTCGAAGACCGGCCTGTGCGTGCAGGGATCGCTGCGGCGGCGGCGTCAGCGCAGGCCGGCGATGTAGTCGGAGACGGCCTTGATCTCGGCGTCGTTCATCTTCGCTGCGATCGCCATCATCTGCGCGCTGTTGGCGCGGGCGCCCGAGCGGAACGCCAGCAATTGCGCTTCGGTGTACTCGCCGTGCTGGCTGCCCACGCGCGGGTACTGCGCAGGGATGCCGGCGCCGTTGGGGCTGTGGCAGCCCGCGCAGGCCGGCACGGCCTTGCTGGCGATGCCGCCGCGGTAGATCTGCTCGCCCAGGGCGATGGTGTCCTTGTTCTTCGCGAAGCCGGGCTTGGCCTGCTTGGAAGCGTAGAACGCTGCCACGTTCTTCATGTCTTCTTCGCTCAGCGTGGCGGCGAAGCCTTGCATGATGGCGTTCTTGCGCTTGCCGGCCTTGAACTCGGTGAGCTGCTTCACCAGGTATTCCGGGTGCTGCCCCTGCAGGATGGGGTTGGCCGGCGCGCCGCGCGAGCCATCGGCCGTGTGGCAGGCCATGCAGGTGGCGGCCGTGGCCTGCCCCTTGGCGAGGTCGGGCTTGAACGCGGGCTTGGCGTCGGCGGCGAGCGCGGGGCCTGCGGCCAGGGCGGCGACGGCGGCGAAGATCAGGGCGACGGCGGACTTCATGCGTGAGCGAGCCTTGAAAACGGGGTGCATCGGAGCAAACCCGGAGATTTTACAATGCCCCATGACGACCCCTCGTTCCACTGTGCCGGAAGCTGCACAAAAGACAGCGCTGGCGTGGACCCACACCGCGCGTTTCCTCACCACCGCGAGCCAGTTGCACCAGTTGCCGGCGAGCGAATTGCCCGAGATCGCCTTCGTCGGCCGCAGCAATGCCGGCAAGTCCACCGCCATCAACACGCTGGCGCAGCAGAAGCGACTCGCCTTTGCCTCGCGCACGCCGGGGCGCACGCAGCACATCAACCTGTTCGAGGTGGGCCCGAAGGACGCGCCGAACGCGCTGTTCGCCGACCTGCCGGGCTACGGCTACGCCAAGGTGGAACGTGCGGCCAAGCTGCGCTGGCAGGAGGTGATGGCGCAGTACCTGGCGCTGCGCCGGCCGCTGCACGGGGTGGTGATGATGGTCGACTCGCGGCTGGGCTTCACCGACCTCGACCGCCGCCTGCTCGACCTGGTGGCGCCGCGCCTGGCCAACGGCGAGGTGCGGCTGCTGGCGCTGCTGACCAAGGCCGACAAGCTGAACCGGCGCGATGCCGATGCCGCGCTGGCCGCGGCGCAGGAGGTGCTGGGCGCCGTGGCCACCGAGGGCTCGGACGTCGCCGTGTCGCTGTTCTCGGCGCTGTCGCGCCGCGGCGTCGGTGATGCTGCCGAGGTGCTGCACGGCTGGGTCCATGCCGCGGCGCCCGTGCGCGAGCAGGCCGGTGACGCGGCCGTGCGGCCCGCAGATGCCGCGCCCGAGACCGCATCCCCGGCTGATCCTGCTGCCGATCCCGCCGCATGATCCGGCACTTCGACCTGCACCTGCCGCACGGCGTCCACCTGGCCTGCCGTGCGGCCGGCACGCAGGGTCCGCGCGTGCTGCTGCTGCACGGGTTCCCCGAAGCCGCCTTCGTGTGGGACACGGTGATGCAGGCGCTGGCACCGCAGGCGTGCTGCGTGGCGCCCAACCTGCGCGGCTACGCGGGCTCGTCGGCCCCGGCCGACGTGGCGGCCTACCGCCCGCGCCACCTGGTGGCCGACGTGGCGGCGGCGATCGAGGCCCTGGGCGCGCCGGTGGACGTGCTGGTGGCGCACGACTGGGGTGGCGCCGTTGCCTGGAACCTCGCGGCGCAGCGGCCTGAGCTGCTGAAGCGGCTGGTGATGATCAACTCGCCGCACCCCGCCACCTTCCTGCACGCGCTGCGGCACGACGCCGAACAGCAGGCGGCCAGCGCCTACATGACCTTCCTGTGCCGGCCCGATGCCGAGGCGCTGCTGGCCGAAGACGACTTCCGGCGTCTGTGGCCGTTCTTCGGCGACGCCGCGTGGCTGACGCCCGAGGTGCGGGACCAGTACCGCGCCGTCTGGTCGCGTGGCCTCACCGGTCCGGTGAACTACTACCGGGCATCGCCGCTGCGCCCGGCCACCGGTCCCGGCGATTTGCTGCACACGCTGGAGCTGCCCGATGCGGCCGTCACCGTGCGCGTGCCCACCACGCTGCTGTGGGGTGCGCAGGACAAGGCGCTGCGGCCGGTGCTGCTGCAGGGCCTGGAGCGCTGGGTGCCGCAACTCGACCTGCAGCCCGTGCCCGAGGCCACGCACTGGATCGTGCACGAGCAGCCGCAGCGCGTGGTGGCCGCCGTGCAGGCGGCGCTTCGGGCCGGGCCGGCCTAGACCCCGGCCCCACCGCGCGCCATGCGGCGCATCACGCGCTTGGCGGCCTCGCGCATCAGCGAGCGCGGCTCCACCAAGTGCAGCAGGTGTTCGCCGTGCAGCGTCAGCAGCGCGCGGCGCCGCACGGCCCAGGTGGCCTCGCTGGCGCTGTCGCCGAAGAGCCAGACCTCACCGCGCTCGCCCGGCCACAGCAGTTGCGCATGCACCCAGCGGCCTTCCATGAACATGCGCACCCATTCCGACGGACGGCGCTGCTGCAGCCAGGCCTGCGAAGCGGTGGCCGCGGGGCGCGGCGCCGACTCGGCGGCGTCGATCAGCGCGGCTGGCACGGTGTCCATCTGGCCCAGGTCGATGGCGCCGTGCAGCGTCGACGGCGTGGTCTGCGAGGCGGCCAGCCGGTCTTCCAGCTGCTGCAGCGCCACGATCTCGCGCTGCGCCGTGCGGCAGCGCAGCTCGAAGGCGCTCTGTTCGTGGCCGGCCATGCGGTCCCCCGCCCACTGGTACAGGCTGGCGTTCTGCTCGGGTTCGGCCACCACGTGGTCGATCAGGCCCTGCACGAACCGCAGCGAGCGCACGCGCAGCGGGTCGCCGGCCGGCGGCAGCACCTCGGCGAGATGTGCGATGCGGTCGACGAAGCGCCAGGCCGGGTGCGTCTCGCGGTCCATCGTCTTGGGCTCGCGCAGCGCGACGCGGATGAACGGCGCCTGCAGCCGCGACAGCAGCAGCCGCACGTCGTCGGCCAGTTCGGGGTCGGTGAGGATGGCGTCGAAGATGCGGCTCAGCACCTCGATCTGCTGCTGGTCGACCGCGCTCGACGCGTTGTCCACCAGCTGCTGGTGCTGGCGCTCGCGCAGCGGCTCCAGGTCGGCCGGCGCGGTGTCGGGTGCCAGGCGGTGCAGGGCCTGGTCCATCTGGCGCAGCACCTCGTCGAGCGGCATGCGCGGCGCCTGTGCCGCCTCGGGCATCGGCAGCGCGTCGCGGATGCGGCCCAGATCGGGCGTGAAGGTGGTCTCGACCGAACGCGGCCGGTGCGCACCGCGTGAGCCTGCCGGCAGGATCATCGTGCGGTGGGACGCCGGCTCGATGCCCTGCGACTCCAGCCGCGACGACGCGCCGGCGAAGGCCTTGCGCAGCACCTGGGCCAGCGCCGAGCTGGCGTGGCGCATGAAGGTCAGTTGGTAGCCGCGCGACAACGGCAGTGCCTGCGCCGCCGACCACAGCGCGCGGGCGTGGGTCTCGGGCCGGAACGGGTTGTGGTCGCGGGTGACGTCCATGTCGCCGACCAGGGCCGAGACGAAGGTCTGCAGTTCGCGCAGCTCGTATTCGGCCGTGCTGCGGATGGCCTCGATGGCATGCGAGATCTCGACGTCGACCGACACCTCCTCCTCGTCCACCAGCGACAGCGACAAGGCCCGCGGCGCGGCAGCGGCGGGCGCGCTGCGCTGCGCGCCATCGGCGATCTGCGTGCGCAGCGAGCGCAGGTAGTAGTCGACGATGTGCTGCCTGTGCGACAGCACCTTGTGCAGCAGGTCGGCGGCCACCGCGCGATCGCGCGGCATCATTCCGGCCAGGCCCTTCTGGATGTGCTCTTGCGCTGCCTCGACCACTTGGTCGACGAGCAGCGGTGCGCGCATCAACTCGTCGTCGATGAAGCGCTGCAGCGCAGGCGGGGCAAGGGCGTGGGCCATGGGCCCGCCGATGATAGGCCGCGCGAAACGGCCGCAAGAAACAGAAAAGCCTGCGTGAACGCAGGCTCTTCGTCGTTCCGGCAAGCGGAGCAGGGGCCCCGGGCGGCAGCGCCGCCCGGGAGGGACATCACATGTCCATGCCGCCCATGCCGCCCATGCCACCCATGCCGCCGGGCATGCCGCCGCCGGCCGCTTCTTCCTTCGGCGCTTCGGCGACCATGCACTCGGTCGTCAGCATCAGGCCGGCCACGGAAGCCGCGTTCTGCAGGGCAGTGCGCGTCACCTTGGTCGGGTCCAGGATGCCCATCTCGATCATGTCGCCGTAGGTGCCGTTCGCGGCGTTGTAGCCGTGGTTGCCCTTGCCGGCCAGCACCGAGTTGATCACCACGCTGGGCTCGTCGCCGGCGTTGGCGACGATCTCGCGCAGCGGCTGCTCGATCGCGCGCAGCACGATCTTGATGCCGGCTTCCTGGTCGTGGTTGTCACCCTTGATGGTGCCGGCGGCCTGACGGGCGCGCAGCAGGGCCACGCCGCCACCGGCGACGATGCCTTCTTCCACCGCAGCGCGCGTGGCGTGCAGGGCGTCTTCGACGCGGGCCTTCTTTTCCTTCATCTCGACTTCGGTGGCAGCACCGACCTTGATGACGGCGACACCGCCGGCCAGCTTGGCCACGCGCTCTTGCAGCTTCTCGCGGTCGTAGTCGCTGGTGGCTTCCTCGATCTGCACGCGGATCTGCTTGACGCGGGCTTCGATGTCGGCAGCGGCACCGGCGCCGTCGATGACGGTGGTGTTCTCCTTGCCCACTTCGACGCGCTTGGCCTGGCCCAGGTCGGCCAGCGTGGCCTTCTCGAGCGTCAGGCCCACTTCTTCGGCGATGACCTTGCCGCCCGTCAGGATGGCGATGTCTTCCAGCATGGCCTTGCGGCGGTCACCGAAGCCCGGGGCCTTCACGGCGACGACCTTCAGGATGCCGCGGATGGTGTTGACCACCAGGGTCGCCAGCGCTTCGCCTTCGACTTCCTCGGCGATGATCAGCAGCGGACGGCCGCTCTTGGCCACCTGCTCCAGCGTGGGCAGCAGGTCGCGGATGTTGCTGATCTTCTTGTCGTAGAGCAGGACAAACGGGTTGTCCAGCACGGCGACTTGCTTGTCGGGGTTGTTGATGAAGTACGGCGACAGGTAGCCGCGGTCGAACTGCATGCCCTCGACGATGTCGAGCTCGTTGTCCAGCGACTTGCCGTCTTCGACGGTGATGACGCCTTCCTTGCCGACCTTGTCCATCGCCTTGGCGATGATCTCGCCGATGGAGCTGTCGCTGTTGGCGGAGATCGAGCCGACCTGGCCGATTTCCTTGCTGGTGGTCGTGGGCTTGCTGGCCTTCTTCAGCTCTTCGACCAGGGCCGTGACGGCCTTGTCGATGCCGCGCTTCAGGTCCATCGGGTTCATGCCGGCGGCCACGTACTTCATGCCTTCGCGCACGATCGACTGCGCCAGCACGGTGGCCGTGGTGGTGCCGTCACCGGCCAGGTCGCTGGTCTTGGAAGCGACTTCCTTGACCATCTGCGCGCCCATGTTCTGGAGCTTGTCCTTCAGTTCGATCTCTTTCGCGACCGACACACCGTCCTTGGTGACGGTGGGGGCGCCGAACGAGCGCTCGAGCACCACGTTGCGGCCCTTGGGGCCCAGGGTAACCTTCACGGCGTTGGCCAGGATGTTCACACCCTCGACCATGCGGTGACGGGCGTCCGAGCCGAAGATGACGTCTTTTGCTGCCATGTCTGTGTTTCTCCGAATTCTTTGAAGGGGGACCGATTACTTCTCGACGACGGCGAAGAGGTCTTCCTCGCGCATCACCAGCAGTTCGTCGCCATCGACCTTGACGGTCTGGCCGCTGTACTTGCCGAACAGCACACGGTCACCGACCTTGATGTTCAGGGCGACGAAGTCACCCTTGTCGTTGCGCTTGCCCGGGCCCACGGCCAGGACTTCGCCCTGGTCGGGCTTCTCGGCGGCGTTGTCGGGGATGACGATGCCGGAGGCGGTCTTGGTTTCCTGTTCCAGGCGCTTGACGATCACGCGGTCGTGCAACGGACGAAGCTTCATATCATCTCCTTGGGTATCACGGTAGGCAGAACGAAGAGCACCGTCGAAGTGAGCGCTCATTCGCGACGCCGGACCGGGGCAATTGCCCACCGATCCAGTGTCTTCAACTATTAGCACTCGCCACTGGTGAGTGCTAGCAGGCGGATTATAGGGGCCGATCCCGGCCTTGCAAGCGCCGCCGCGGTGGCCGGGCGGTGCGCGGGGTCAGCCGCTCGGGCGCCCGGGCTGGGCCGGGCGGCGCGCCTCGCGCCGCGCCACCCACAGCGTGGCGGCGCAGATCACCACGCCGCCGAGCACCGTGGACTCGCTCGGGATCTCGGTGAACAGCAGCCAGCCCATCAGCGCCGACCACACCAGGTCCAGGAACTTGGCCGACTGCGTGGCCGAGATGTCGGCCGAGGCGAACGAGCGCGTGATGCAGTAGTGCCCGGCGCTGCCGAGCAACCCGCACAGCGCGAAACCCGCCCACTGCCAGCCCGTGAGCGACTGCCACTGCCAGATCGCCAGCGGCAGGCTCAGCAGCGAGACGGTGATGGACTGCCAGACCAGGATCACGCCCGCCGACTCGGTGCGCGTGAGCGACTTGGTCAGCAGGAACGAGGCCGCGAACAGCGGCGCCGAGGCCAGCATCACCAGGTGGTAGCCGCCGCTGCCGCCCGAGAGCTGCGGGCCGACGACGATCAGCACGCCGACGAAGCCCACCAGCGTGCCGGCCCAGCGTTCCCAGCGCATCGGCTCGCGGAACACCAGGTAGGCGCCCAGCATGATGAACAGCGGCGTCGTGAAGCCGATCGCCGTCATGTCGGCCAGCGGGATGCGCGGCAGCGCCACGAACCACAGGCACAGGCCCACGGTGTGCAGCGCGCCGCGCGAGAAGTGCCCGCCCAGGCGCTGCGGCATGTAGTTGCCCAGGCCGCGGCGCAGCAGCACCGGCAGCAGCACCAACAGGCCGAAGAAGTAGCGCAGGAACTGCGCCTGGAACGGCTGCAGTTCCTGCGTCAGCGCCCGCATCACGGCGTTCAGCAGGCAGAAGAACACGCCCGAGGCGGTGGCCCAGAGCAGGCCGCGGGTGGTCGGGCTCCAGTGGGCTGCGCGTTCGCGCAGCCGCGCCCAGGGGGAAGTCGGCGTCATTGCTGCGCATGATGCCCCGCCGCGCCGCCATGCAACGGCGGTGCGCCCGCCGCGCCCGTGCGGTCGTGGCGGGCAGCCGGGGCTGGGGCATGGTCAGCGTGCGCCGTTGCCTGAACCGCAAGGAAGCCATCTCGCAGCAGCAGGTGGGCCAGCGGCTGTCACCGGGGCGGCCGGCGTAGGGGCTTCGCCGGCCGGACCCTGGCCCGCCGTGGCCGGCACTACCATCGCCCGCGGTGCCCGGTCCAAGGAGTGCGTGATGCCGCGAGTCCCGTTGTCGTTGCCTGCCGCTGCGCTGGCGTTGCTGGCCGGCCTGCTGGCGCCGGCTGCCAGGGCAGCCGAGCCGCTGCCCATCTTCGACGCCCACCTGCACTACAGCCACGACGCCTGGGAGCGCCTGCCGCCGGCGCGTGCCGTGTCCATCCTGCGCCAGGCGGGGCTGCGCGCCGCGATGGTCTCCAGCAGCAGCGACGACGGCACGCAGAAGCTCTACGCCGAGGCGCCCGACCTGGTGCTGCCGGTGCTGCGCCCCTACCGCACGCGCGGCGAGATCGGCAGCTGGATGCACGACGCCAGCGTGGTGCCGCACCTGCAGGCGCGGCTGCAGAAGTACCGCTACGTGGCCATCGGCGAATACCACGTCTACGGTGCCGACGCCGACCTGCCGGTGGTGCGGCGCGTGGTGGAGCTGGCGCGCGAGCACGAGCTCTACCTGCACTCGCATTCCGACGCCGACGCCATCGAACGCCAGTTCCAGCAGGACCCGAACGCCCGCATCCTGTGGGCACACGCCGGCTTCGACAGCCCCGAACGCGTGCGCGAGATGCTGCGCAAGCACAAGAACCTGTGGTGCGACCTCGCCTTCCGCAGCGAACACGCCATCGGCGGCCAGGTCGACCCTGCCTGGCGCGCCGCGTTCCTGGAGTTCCCCGATCGCTTCCTGGTCGGCACCGACACCTTCACGCCCGAACGCTGGTTCTACGTGATCGAACACGCGAACTGGTCGCGCCAGTGGTTGGCCGACCTGCCGCGCGAGGTGGGCGAGCGCATCGCGTGGAAGAACGGCGAGCAGCTGTTCGGCAGCATGCGCGCGCGGTTGAAGGGCGCGCCTTGAAGCGCTGGCGGCACGGGCGCGCCGCGATGCCGGCGCTGGCGCTGGTTGCGCTGGTGCAGCCCGCCACGGCCTGCCCGCTCCCAGACACGCCGCTGCAGGCCGGCGCGGTGCAGGCGGACTGGCGCGTGGCCGGCGGCGCCGCCATCGCGGTGGGCCAGCACTTCGCAGTCGAGGTGCAGCTGTGCCCGGCGGGCGCCACGCTGGCGCGCGTGGACGCGACAATGCCCGAGCATCGCCACGGCATGAACTACCGCCCCAGCCTGCAGCCGCTGGGCGGGGGCCGCTGGCGCGCCGACGGGCTGATGTTCCACATGGCCGGGCGCTGGGAACTGCGGCTCGACGTGGTGCAGGGCGGCCGCACCGAGACGCTGCGCACGGCGATCACGCTGCCGTGAACCGCTGGCTGGCCCGCGGGTTGGCGCTGCTGCTGGCAGCGCCGTTGGCCTGTGCGGCGCAGCTGCTGGACTTCAGCGCCTACGAACGCGCCCGCATCCTGCAGCACGGCCCGTGGCCGCCACCGCCGCTGGCCGATGCCTCCAACCGCGTGCAGGACCGGCCCGAGGCCGTGGCGCTGGGCCGGGCGCTGTTCTTCGACACCGCGCTGTCGCGCAGCGGCGCCATGTCCTGCGCCACCTGCCACCAGCCGGCGCGCGCCTTCAGCGACGGCCAGCCCACGGCCCGCGGCGACCGCAACACGCCGGGGCTGCTCGACGCCGGCCAGCGCCGCTGGTTCGGCTGGGGCGGCGAACACGACAGCCTGTGGGCCGCCAGCCTGGCGCCGCTGCTGGCGCCACACGAAATCGGCGCCACGCCGGCCACGCTGCTGGCACGGCTGCAGGCGGCGCCTGGGCTGCACCGCCGCTACACCGCGCTGTTCGGCGCGCCGCGCGCCGACGAGACACTGGCGGTCCACCTGGCCAAGGCGCTGGCCGCCTACCAGGCCACGCTGGTGTCCCCGCGCACGCCGTTCGACGACTTCCGCGATGCGCTGGCCCGTGGCGACACGGTCGTGGCGGCGCGCTATCCGCTGGCGGCGCAGCGCGGCCTGCGGCTGTTCATCGGCGAAGGCCGCTGCGCGGTGTGCCACGCCGGGCCGCAGTTCAGCAACGGCGAGTTCGCCGACATCGGCGTGCCCTTCTTCACCCGCGAGGGCGTCGATTCCGGGCGCTGGGCCGGCATCACGGCGGTGCAGTCCAGCCGCAGCAACCGGCTCGGCCCGTTGTCTGACGCCGGGCCCGACGACGCCCGTGCGATCGGCACGCGCCACGTGCTGCGCGAGCCGCGCCACTTCGGCGAATTCCGTGTGCCCGGGCTCCGCCAGTTGCAGCACACGGCGCCGTACATGCACGGGGGCAGCCTGCCGTCGATCGAGGCCGTGGTGCAGCACTACTCGGCGTTGAACGAAGAGCGGCTGCATGCCGACGGCGAGCGCATCCTGCGGCCGCTGCGGCTGGACGACCGCGCGGCGGCCGACCTGGCGGCCTTACTGCGCAGCCTGTCGGCGCCCTGAAGGGCGCGCTCAGTGGCGCCCGGGCATGCTCCCCGCTGAGCCGTCGTCGTCGCCGTCGGCCGGCGGCTGGGCCGCGACGCGGTAGCTCTCGGTGGCCCAGGCGCCCAGGTCCAGATTGCGGCAGCGTTCGCTGCAGAACGGGCGCCAGCGGTTGGCGCTGTTGTAGGGCGTGGGCGTCTTGCACGCCGGGCAGGGCACGAGGCGGTCGGCCATGGATCAGGCGCAGAGCGTCAGCTCGAAGGCGGTGTCGATGGCCGCGGCGCGCAGCCGGCCCTCGGCGTCGGGCTTCATCATGCGCACCGAGACCATCAGCCGGTGGCCCGTGATCTCGGGCACCGGGCCTTCGGCGCTGTCCAGGCGCACACGCAGCAGCTGGTAGACCTTGCCGGCTGGCAGGCTCTGCTGGTACTGGCCGCCGCTGGCCACCACGCGCTGCGGGCTGCCGCTGTCGCGCAGCAGGCCCAGCAGCACCTGCAGGGCTTCGGCCAGCGGCGTCAGGGTGCCGATCCAACCGGCGAGGTCGGCGCGGCGACGCTCGGGCGGCAGCTGCTGCCAGGCGTAGTACGCGGGCAGGTCGAACTCGCAGGTGCCGCCGGGGATGCTGATGCGGCTGCGGATGCTCATCAGCCAGTCGTTGCTGGCCAGGCCGTGCCCGGCCTTGCCCTGCAGCTGGTTGAGGCCGTTGAATGCGTGGTCGATGCGGGCCACCACCTCGTCGAGCGCGGCTTCGCTGATGTGCGGGTTGCCGCGGTAGCTGTTGAGCTGCGCCTTGTGGCGTTCCAGTTCCTTCAGCAGGTCGCTCTTGAGGTCGGCGCGCGAGGCGACGTCCATGATCTCGAAGATCGTCGCGAGTGCGAAGTGGTGGTCGACCGCGGTGTCGCGGGCGACCAGCTGGCCGAGGCGGTCGAACAGGTGTTCTAGCCGCAGCATCGTGCGGATGCCCTCGTTGAACGGATATTCGTACAGGACCACAACGCTGCGCTTGACCGGGGGTTCAATGCGCGCGATTGTTCCACAGTGCCCAGAGGCCACGCACCTCGTGCGCAAGTTGTTCGAGCGGCAGGCCGTCGTTGAAGACCACGGCATCGGCAATGCGGCGCCGTGCGGCGCGTGAGGCCTGCTGCGCGATGACACGGCGAACGGCGTCCTCGGTCCAGCCCGAGCGCGCCATCACGCGCTGCACCTGCGTGGCCTCGTCGCAGTCGACCACCAGCACACGCTCCACACGCGCGCGCCAGTGGCGCGACTCGGTGAGCAGCGGTACGTCGAAGACCACAGTGGCGCTGCCGGCGGCTGCAGCCTGCGCTTGCGCCTCGGCGCCGATCAGCGGGTGCAGCACGGCTTCTAGCCGGGCCTTGGCGCCGGGGTCGGTGAAGGCCAGCGCGCGCATGCGCTCGCGGTCGAGTGCGCCGTCGGCCGCCACGATGTCGGCGCCGAAGGCTGCAGCCAGCGCCGGCATCGCCGCGCCGCCGGGCAGCGTGAGCGCGCGTGCGATGGCGTCGGTGTCGACGAGCCAGGCGCCGCAGTCCACCAGGATGCGGGCCACGGTGCTCTTGCCGCTGCCGATGCCCCCGGTGAGGCCGATCCGCCGGACTGGCTGGCTCAGGCCCAGCCCATCCATGCCAGCACCTGAGGCAGCCCGACCAGCAGCACGCCGACACCGCCCCCGGCCAGGAACGGGCCGAAGGGCACGAAGCGGCCTTCGCGCAGCGAGCCGCCGAGCTTCATGCCGATGCCGACCACGGCGCCCAGCACCGAGGCGAACAGCACGATGGGCAGGATGGCCTGCCAGCCAAGCCAGGCGCCCAGTGCACCGAGCAGCTTGAAGTCGCCGTAGCCCATGCCTTCCTTGCCGGTGGTCAGCTTGAACAGCCAGTACACCGTCCACAGCGACAGGTAGCCCACCGCCGCCCCGGTGATGGCGCCGATGGCGTCCATGCCCGGCAGCCAGCCCGCGGCAGCGACGACGAGTCCGGCCCACAGCAGCGGCAGCGTCATCGCGTCGGGCAGCACCGTGGTGTCCCAGTCGATCAGCGCCAGCGCCAGCAACACCGCGACCACGCCGCACCACAGCAGCGTGGCCGGCTGCGCACCCAGCCGCCAGCCGACGGCGGCAAACAGCAGCGCCGTGGCGACTTCCACCAGCGGGTAGCGTGCGCCGATCGGCGTCTTGCAGGCCGAGCAGCGGCCCTTCAGCACCAGCCAGCTCAGCACGGGAATGTTCTCGTACCAGCGGATGCGGTGGCCGCAGGACGGGCAGCGCGAGCCCGGGCGCGCGATGCCCAGCGGCTGCAGCGCGCCGAGCGACTTCTCGAGCGCGCCGCCTGCCTGCACCAGGCTGGCCGGTGCGTCGGCGCCGAAGATGCGCCGGAACGAGGTGCGGTCGGCCAGCTGCCCGGCGACGTCGGCCCACCATTGCCGCTCGAGCAGCAGCGGCATGCGGTGCACGACGACGTTCAGGAAGCTGCCGATCACCAACCCCAGCAGGGCCAGCACCGCCGGGTGCAGCAACAGGTCGAGCGGCGGCACCGTCAGACGACCGCGCCCAGCTTGAAGATCGGCAGGTACATCGAGACCACGATGCCGCCAATCAACACGCCCAGGATCACGATGATGAAGGGCTCCATCAGGCTGGACAGGCCCTTGACCATGTCGTCGACTTCTTCTTCGTAGAACTCGGCGCACTTGGCCAGCATGTGGTCGAGCGAGCCTGATTCCTCGCCGATGGCCGACATCTGCAGCACCATGGTCGGGAACACGCCGCTGGCGGTCATCGAGGTGGTGAGCGCCGAGCCGGTGGAGACGTCCTTCTGGATCTGCTCGGTGGCCTGCGCGTACACCGCGTTGCCCGAGGCGCCGCCGACCGAGTCGAGCGCCTCGACCAGCGGCACGCCGGCCGCGAACATGGTCGACAGCGTGCGCGTCCAGCGCGCGATCACCGACTTGTTGATCAGGTCGCCGAACACCGGCACCTTCAGCAGCAGCCGGTCCATCGTCATCTGCATCTTCTCGGAGCGTTTCCAGCTCTCGAAGAAGAAGTAGCCGCCGCCGATCAGCAAGCCGAAGATGGCCCACCACCAGGTGACGAAGAACTCGGAGAGCGCGATCACGAACAGTGTCGGCGCGGGCAGGTCGGCGCCGAAGGAGCTGAACACTTCCTTGAACGCCGGGATCACGAAGATCATGATGACCGTCAGCACGACGAAGGCGGTCACGATGACGGCGATCGGGTACATCAGCGCCGACTTGATCTTCTGCTTCAGCGCCATCGTCTTTTCCTGGTAGATCGCCAGGCGGTCGAGCAGCGCTTCCAGGATGCCGCCGGCTTCGCCGGCTTCGACGAGGTTGCAGTACAGCGAGTCGAAGTACAGCGGGTGCTTGCGGAAGGCCGCCGACAGGCTGGTGCCGGTCTCGACGTCGCCGCGGATGTCGGTCAGCAGCTTGGTCAGGCGCGGGTTGGCTGCGCCGCGCGCCACGATGTCGAACGACTGCAGCAGCGGCACGCCGGCCTTCATCATCGTCGCCAGCTGGCGCGTGAAGATGGCGATGTCCTTCTGCTTGATCGCGCGGCCGCCGGTGGTGCGGCGCTTCTTGACCTTGTTGACGAGGATGCCCTGGCGGCGCAGGCTGGCGCTGACCACGGACTCGCCGCCGGCCCGCATCTCGCCGCGCACGATCTTGCCGTTCTTGTCCTTGCCTTCCCACTCGTAGATCTGATCCTTCGAGGCGGACTTCGCGCGGGCGGAAGCTGCAGCTGCTGTGGCCATGGGGCTGTGGGTGTGGAAGTTGATCGGTTTCGGGCGCGGTGGTGCGCGGGCTACTCGTTCGTGACCGTGATGATCTCTTCGAGTGTCGTCACGCCCAGGCGCACCTTGACGAGGCCGGACTGGCGCAGGTCGCGCACGCCTTCCTTCTGCGCCTGCATCGCGATGTCGAGCGAGGTGCCTTCGGCGAGGATGATGCGCTGGATGGCTTCGGTGATCGGCATCACCTGGTAGACGCCGACCCTGCCCTTGTAGCCGTTGTTGCAGGCCGAGCAGCCGACGGCGCGGTAGGGCCGCCAGCTGCCGTCGAGGTCGGTGTCCTGGAAGCCGGCCTTCAGCAGGGCTTCGCGCGGGTACTCGGCCGGCTTCTTGCACGTTTCGCAGAGCTTGCGCGCCAGCCGCTGTGCAGTGATCAGCAGCACGCTGGCCGCGATGTTGAACGGCGCCACGCCCATGTTCAGCAGCCGCGTCAGCGTGGTCGGCGCGTCGTTGGTGTGCAGCGTGCTCATCACCAGGTGGCCCGTCTGCGCCGCCTTGATGGCAATGTCGGCGGTGTCGAGGTCGCGGATTTCGCCGACCATGATGATGTCCGGATCCTGGCGCAGGAAGGACTTCAGCGCCGCCGCGAACGTGAGACCGGCGCGGTCGTTGACGTTGACCTGATTGATGCCCGGCAGGTTGATTTCGGCCGGGTCTTCCACTGTGGCGATGTTCACGCCCGGCTGGTTCAGGATGTTCAGGCAGGTGTACAGCGACACCGTCTTGCCCGAGCCCGTGGGCCCGGTGACGAGGATCATTCCGTAGGGCCGGCCGATGGCCGCCATCAGGCGGTCTTTTTCGATCTTTTCGTAGCCCAGGGCCTCGATGCCCAGCTTCGCGCTGGACGAGTCGAGGATCCGGATCACGACCTTCTCGCCGAACAGCGTGGGCAGGGTGCTGACGCGGAAGTCGATCGCCTTGTTGCCGAACTTCAGCTTCATGCGGCCGTCTTGCGGGACCCGCTTCTCGGCGATGTCCATGCGGCTGATGACCTTGATGCGCGAGGCCAGCTTTTCCTTGATGGCGATCGGGGGCTGCGTGATCTCGCGCAGTTCGCCGTCGATCCGGAAGCGCACGCGGTAGTGGTATTCGTAGGGCTCGAAGTGCAGGTCGGATGCGCGCGCGTTGATCGCGTCGATCAGCATCTTCTGCAGGAAGCGCACGACCGGCGCGTCTTCCACCTCGGTGGCGACGTCTGGTGCGTCGGCGGCGCCGCCGTCGTCTTCGGTGACGTCGAACTCGAAGTCGCCGCTGGTGAGCGTTTCCAGCGCCTCGCTGGCGCTGGTGTTCTGCGCCTCGACCTGACGCATCAGCTTGTCGTATTCGACGATCACCCATTCCGGCGTCAGCTGCGTCGCGAACTTGATGCGCTCGGCGGCTTCCTGGTCGGTGGGGTCTGCAGCGGCGATGAACAGGCGGTTGCCGCGCTTGCCCAGCACGACCACCTGGTACTGCGCCGCCGTCTTGCTGTCGACGATGTTGCGCGGCAGCTTCTGCAGGTCGACCGCGTTCAGGTCGAGCAGCGGCAGCGCCAGGGCCGTGGACAGCGTGTGCGCCAGTTCGTCGGACTTGACAGCGCCCGCCGAGACGACGGCGGCAATGAAACTGGTCTTGCGCTCGCGCGCCTGCTTGGACAGATCTTCGGCGGTCTTGGCACTCAGCTTGCCGGCATGCACCAGCACGCGCGCCACGCCCGACAGGGCGGATTGCTGGGTCTCGACAAGCGTGTCGGCGGCCATCGGTATCAGTTCACACTGCGCATATCCGAATCATCATCGCCGATCCGGTAGGGCATGTAAACGGCGCATCAGCGCCGTAATTCGCGTGTTGATCGCCGCTTACCAATGGTTTCGTCGCGAGGCCGGCAGCAAGGCCGGTGCGGCGAAAACAACCTGGTCGGGGTGAGAGGATTCGAACCTCCGGCCTCTACGTCCCGAACGTAGCGCTCTACCAGGCTAAGCTACACCCCGATGTGGTGGACACCGCGCTCACGCGCCGGCATCTCCTTCAGGCCGAACCCGTCACGAAGACCGATGCACTGCCCGAAAACATAATTCTAGCAGAGCCGCGCGCGCTTCCGATTCCGGCAGTGCGAACAACGACTCGCGGGCCTTGTCTGCCTGCTCTTGTGCGGCCGCGCGCGTTGCGTCCAGCGCCCCTGTGCGGCGCACGATCGCCAGCACGTCCGCCAGCTTCTGCTGCTCGCCGTGCTCGATGGCGTGGCGGACCAGTTCGCGCTCGGCCGCAGTGCCGCGCTCCATCGCGATCAGCAGCGGCAGCGTGGGCTTGCCCTCGCGCAGATCGTCGCCCACGTTCTTGCCGAGTTCGTTGCTGTTGCCTTCGTAGTCGAGCAGGTCATCGACGAGCTGGAACGCCGTGCCGAGCGAGCGGCCATAGTCGGCGCAGGCTTCCTCGACTGCTGCCCCTGCGCCGCCCAGCACGGCGCCCAGCCGCGCGCTGGCCTCGAAGAGCTTGGCGGTCTTGTAGCGGATGACGCGCAGGTATTCCTCGACCGCGAGGTCGGGGTCGTGCATGTTCATCAACTGCAGCACTTCGCCCTCGGCGATGACGTTGGTGGCGTCGGCCAGCACTTCCAGCACGCGCATGTTCTTCACCGACACCATCATCTGGAACGAGCGCGAGTACAGGAAGTCGCCCACCAGCACGCTGGCCGCGTTGCCGAACATCGCATTGGCCGTGGCGCGGCCGCGACGCAGGTCGGACTCATCGACCACATCGTCGTGCAGCAGCGTCGAGGTGTGGATCAGCTCCACGGTGGCTGCCAGCTCGTACTGCTCGGGTCCGTCGAAGCCGAGTGCGCGTGCAAACAGCAGCACCAGGCGCGGTCGGATGCGCTTACCGCCAGCACCGATGATGTAGCGCGAGATCTGGTCGATCAGCGCCACGCGTGACGACAGCCGCTCGCGGATGACGGCATCCACCTGGCGCATGGCGACGTCCATCGGGTCGACGACGGGAAGCGAAGGGGCTTGGGTTTCGAGCACTGACAGCGCCGGTTGATTGGCCTCGATTATAGGAAACCCGCACTGGTGCGCCGACCTCGCCGTGGTGCTCCACAAGCGCCTGTTCTCGCGCCTTCCCGGCGTGCTATACTGGAAGGCTCTGCGCAAAAGGCAGTCGTGCGCGTGATGCGTGCGAAGCGGGTGCAGTTCTTTGAAAGGTCACACATGTACGCGGTCATAAAAACCGGTGGCAAGCAATACAAGGTTGCAGCCGGCGAGAAGATCAAGGTAGAACAGATTGCTGCGGACGTGGGCCAGGAAATCGTGATCGAGCAGGTCCTCGCTGTCGGTGAGGGCGCGGACCTGAAGGTCGGGACTCCCTGGGTCGCGGGCGCCACCGTGAAAGCCACCATCGTGGCACACGGCCGGCACGACAAGGTGCGCATCTTCAAGATGCGTCGCCGCAAGCACTATCAGAAGCACGGCGGCCACCGCCAGAACTACACCGAACTGTCGATCAGCTCGGTGAATGGTTAAGGAGTTCTGAACCATGGCACAGAAAAAGGGCGGCGGCTCAACCCGCAACGGCCGCGACTCGCAGCCGAAGATGCTGGGCGTGAAGGTGTTCGGCGGCCAGACGGTGTCGGCCGGCTCGATCATCGTGCGCCAGCGTGGCACCAAGTTCCACGCCGGCACCAATGTCGGCATCGGCAAGGACCACACCTTGTTCGCGCTGGTCGACGGCAACGTGTCGTTCAAGATCAAGGGCGCGTTGAACCGCCAGACGGTGTTCGTGACGCCGGCTTGAGCCGACGGCACCTGCAACGCCAAGCCCCGGCCCGCCGGGGCTTTGTCTTTTGAGAAGCGCCCCACCATGAAGTTCGTCGACGAAGCCACCATCGACATCGCAGCCGGCAACGGCGGCGCCGGCTGCGTGAGCTTCCGGCGCGAGAAGTTCATCCCGTTCGGCGGCCCCAACGGCGGCGATGGCGGGCGCGGCGGCAGCGTGTACGCGATGGCCGACCGCAACATCAACACGCTGATCGACTACCGCTACGCGCGCCGTCACGAGGCGAAGAACGGCGAGCCGGGCCGCGGTTCTGACCAGTTCGGTGCCGCCGCCGACGACATCGTGCTGCGCATGCCGGTGGGCACCATCGTCAGCGATGCCGAGACTGGCGAAGTGCTGGTGGAACTGTTGGAGCACGAGGTCAAGGTGCTGCTGGCCAAGGGCGGCGACGGCGGCTTCGGCAACCTGCACTTCAAGACCAGCACCAACCGCAGCCCGCGCCAGAAGACGCCCGGCTGGCCCGGCGAGGCCAGGAAGCTGAAGCTGGAACTGCGCGTGCTGGCCGACGTCGGCCTGCTGGGCATGCCCAACGCCGGCAAGAGCACGCTGATCGCGGCCATCTCGAACGCGCGGCCGAAGATCGCCGACTATCCGTTCACGACCCTGCACCCGAACCTGGGCGTGGTGCGCGTCGGGCCGGAACGCAGCTTCGTCGTCGCCGACGTGCCGGGCCTGATCGAAGGCGCCAGCGAGGGCGCCGGCCTGGGCCACCAGTTCCTGCGCCATCTGCAGCGCACGCGGCTGCTGCTGCACGTGGTCGACATGGCGCCGTTCGACGACGCGGTGGACCCCGTGAAGCAGGCGCGCGCCATCGTTGCCGAACTGAAGAAGTACGACCCCAAGCTGCACGCGAAGCCGCGCTGGCTGGTGCTGAACAAGCTGGACATGGTGCCCGAGGACGAACGCGACGCGCGCGTGAAGGACTTCGTGAAGCGCTACCGCTGGAAGGGTCCGGTCTTCGCGATCTCGGCGCTGGCCCGCGAAGGCCTGCAGCCGATGGTCGAGGCCATCTGGCACCACGTGGCCGCCGAGCAGCGCGACAAGCCGCTGCCCGACCTGCGCTTCGACACTCCGATCGGCGATGTCTAGTCCGGTCCTGCAAGGCGCGCGCCGCATCGTCGTCAAGGTCGGCTCCAGCCTCGTCACCAACGAAGGTCGCGGCGTCGACGCCGATGCCATCGCCAACTGGTCGCGTCAACTGGCCGCGCTGGCGCGCGACGGCCGCGAGATCGTGATGGTCTCCAGCGGCGCCATCGCCGAAGGCATGAAGCGCCTGGGCTGGACGACGCGGCCCAAGGAACTGAACGAGCTGCAGGCCGCCGCTGCCGTGGGCCAGATGGGCCTGGTGCAGATGTACGAAAGCAAGCTCTCGGCCGAGGGCATGCGCAGCGCGCAGGTGCTGCTGACGCATGCCGACCTCGCCGACCGCGAGCGCTACCTGAATGCGCGCTCGACGCTGCTGACGCTGCTGGCGATGCAGGTCATCCCGGTCATCAACGAGAACGACACCGTCGTCAACGACGAGATCAAGTTCGGCGACAACGACACGCTGGGTGCGCTGGTGGCCAACCTGATCGAGGCCGACGCCCTGGTGATCCTGACCGACCAGCGCGGCCTGTACGCCGCCGATCCGCGCAAGCAGCCCGACGCCCGCTTCATCGACGTGGCCACGGCCGGCGACCCGGCGCTGGAACTGATGGCCGGCGGGGCCGGCTCCAGCATCGGACGGGGCGGCATGCTGACGAAGATCCTGGCCGCCAAGCGGGCCGCCGGCAGTGGCGCCAGCACCGTCATCGCCTGGGGGCGCGAGCCCGACGTGCTGCTGCGCCTGGCACGCGGCGAAGCCATCGGCACCGCGCTGATCGCCGGCACCGCGAAGCTGGCGGCGCGCAAGCAGTGGATGGTCGACCACCTGCAGCTGCGTGGCGCGGTGGTGGTGGACGACGGCGCGGTGGCCAAGCTGCGCGACGAGGGCAAGAGCCTGCTGCCGATCGGCGTGATCGAGGTGCAGGGCGAGTTCGCACGCGGCGACGTCATCGCGGTGCGCAGCGCCGCCGGCGCCGACATCGCCCGCGGCCTGGCCAACTACGCGTCGGGCGAGGCGCGGCTGATCGCGCGCAAGGCCTCGTCGCAGATCGAAGCCCTGCTGGGCTACTCGAACGAACCCGAGATGATCCACCGGACCAATCTGGTCCTGGTCTGACGGCGGAACCGTCGACTGATCAGTCGGCGGGCGCTGCCAGCGGCGGCTCGCCGCCCACGCTACGTTCGTCGTGGCGCTGCGAGCGCATGCCCGAACGCAGGAAGCGGTTGTGGTGGTTCACGCGGGGCAGGAAGCGCGACAGCTCGGTCAGCGCCATCTCATAGACGCCGCGCTTGAACTCGATCACCACGTCCAGCGGCACCCAGTACTCGTTCCAGCGCCAAGCGTCGAACTCCGGGTGGTCGGTGGCGCGCAGGTTCATGTCGCTGTCGCGACCCAGCAAGCGCAGCAGGAACCAGATCTGCTTCTGGCCCTTGTAGTGGCCGCGCGCGTCCTTGCGGATGAAGTGCTCGGGCACCTCGTAGCGCAGCCAGTCGCGTGTGCGACCGATGATCTGCACGTGCTCGGGCAGCAAGCCCACTTCTTCGTGCAACTCGCGGAACATCGCCTGCTCCGGAGATTCACCGTGCTTGATGCCGCCCTGCGGAAACTGCCATGAGTGCGTGCGCAGTCGCTTGCCCCAGAAAACCTGGTTCCGCGCGTTCAGCAGCACGATGCCGACGTTGGGCCTGAAGCCTTCCCTGTCGAGCATAATCGGACCCCGAATTTGTGACTGATTTCATTATTGCACCCGGCCGGTGCGGCACGCGAACTCTCGCTTTCCCGCATGCGGGCTTTCGCTGCCGCAGGGCCTGTTACCACCTCGACAAGAGCCCGCCATGAAAGCCTCGCAGACCTTCGTTTCCACGCTCAAGGAAGCCCCCGCCGATGCAGAGATCGTCAGCCATCGGCTGATGATGCGCGCCGGCTTCATCAAGCGCCTGGGCGCGGGCATCTACAACTACATGCCGATGGGCCTGCGCGTGATCCGCAAGGTCGAGGCCATCATCCGCGAGGAGATGACGCGTGCCGGCGCCGTCGAGCTGCTCATGCCCGTGGTGCAGCCCGCTGAGCTCTGGCAGGAGACCGGCCGCTTCCAGGCCTACGGCCCCGAGCTGATGCGCGTGAAGGACCGGCACGACCGCGACTTCGTGATCCAGCCCACCAGCGAAGAAGTCATCACCGACATCGCGCGCCAGGAACTGCGCAGCTACAAGCAGCTGCCGCGCAACTTCTTCCACATCCAGACCAAGTTCCGCGACGAGCGCCGGCCGCGCTTCGGCGTGATGCGCGGGCGCGAGTTCACGATGAAGGACGCGTACTCGTTCGACCGCGACAAGGCATCGGCGCTGAAGAGCTACGAGACCATGTTCCAGGCCTACAAGCGCATCTTCGACCGCTTTGGCCTGCAGTACCGGGCCGTGGCCGCCGACACCGGCGCCATCGGTGGCGACGCGTCGCACGAGTTCCAGGTCATCGCCGACACCGGCGAGGACGCCATCGTCTACTGCCCCACCAGCGACTACGCCGCCAACATCGAGCTGGCCGAGGCGCTGCCGCTGATCGCCACCCGCGCTGCGCCCGCGCAGGCCTGCGTGAAGACGCCCACGCCTGGCAAGTCCACTTGCGAAGACGTGGCCGCGTTGCTGGGCCTGCCGCTGGCCAGCACCGTGAAGTCGCTGGTGCTGGCCACCGACGACAAGAACGAGGCCGGCGACATCGTGAAGACCACGGTGTGGCTGCTGCTCGTGCGCGGCGACCACAGCCTCAACGAGATCAAGGCCGGCAAGGTCGAAGGCCTGAAGGACGGCTTCCGCTTCGCCACGGTCGGCGAGATCGAGGACCATTTCGGCTGCAAGCCGGGCTACCTCGGCCCGATCGGCACGAAGAAGCCCGTGCGGGTGGTGGCCGACCGCACCGTGGCCGCGATGAGCGACTTCGTGTGCGGCGCCAACGACGCCGACTTCCACTTCACCGGCGTCAACTGGGGCCGCGACCTGCCGGAGCCTGCCCTGGTGGCCGACATCCGCAACGTCGTCGCCGGTGACCCCAGCCCCGACGGCCAGGGTGTGCTGGCCATCCAGCGCGGCATCGAGGTCGGGCATGTTTTCTATCTCGGCACGAAGAAGTACAGCGTGCCGATGAAGGCGCACTTCCTCGACGAAAACGGCAAGCCGCAGCCCTTCGAGATGGGCTGCTACGGCATCGGCGTCACGCGCATCCTGGGCGCGGCCGTGGAACAGAACCACGACGAGCGCGGCATGATCTGGCCCGATGCGATCGCCCCGTTCAGCGTGGTCATCTGCCCCATCGGCTACGACCGCAATGCCGAGGTGCAGGCCGCCGCGCAGCAACTGCACGACGACCTGGCGGCGCTGGGCGTCGACGTGGTGCTGGACGACCGCGGCGAGCGCCCGGGCGCGATGTTCGCCGACTGGGAACTGATCGGCGTGCCGCACCGCGTGGTGCTCTCCGACCGCGGGCTGAAGGCCGGCACGGTGGAAGTGCAGGGTCGCCGCGAGCCCGCGGCCACGACAGTGCCGCTGGCCGAGGCGGTGGCCTTCGTGAAGGGCCGTCTGTCGGCGTGAGGGCGGGCGAAACCGGCCGGCTGGCCCGCCGCACAGTGCTGGCGCTGCCGCTGGCCGCCGCGTGGCGCGGTGCGCAGGCAGGCGCGCAGGTCGAGGAGCCGCTGGCCAATGCCGTGCGCGGTGCGCTGAGCGCGGCGGTGGCCGACGTGGCCCCGCCCAAGCCGCGCTTCGACAAGGTCGAGGACCGGCTGGCCTATCTGCGCTGGCTGGGCGCGGCCAGCGAACGCCTGAAGCGGCGCAAGTCCGAGGCGCTGACGCGCATCGAGTTTCTCGAGACCGTGTGGTACGAGAGCCGCCGCGCCGGGCTGGAAACCGCGCTGGTGCTGGGTCTGGTGCAGGTGGAGAGCGGTTTCCGCAAGTACGCCATCAGCAGCGCCGGGGCGCGCGGCTACATGCAGGTGATGCCCTTCTGGGCGCGGCTGATCGGCGACGGCGATCCGGCGCGGTTGTTCCACATGCAGACCAACCTGCGCTTCGGCTGCGTGATCCTGCGCCACTACCTCGACATCGAGCGTGGCGACTTGTTCCTGGCGCTGGGCCGCTACAACGGCAGCCGCGGTCGTGCCGAGTATCCGAACCTGGTGTTCGGCGCGCGGCGCAGCTGGCAGTTTCCGGACTGAGCGCAGCGGTGGGGCCGCCCGCGTGCCCGCGTGCTACAGCCCGTTCCAGGCCTTCGGCGCTGCGCCCTGCAACTGCAGCAGCGACAGCACGCGCTCCACGCTCTCGGACACCATCGCGTCGATGCTGTCCGGCCGGTGGTAGAAGGCCGGCAGCGGCGGGAAGATGATGGCGCCCATCTCGGTGGCCGCCGTCATGTTGCGCAGGTGCGCCAGATTGAACGGTGTCTCGCGCACCATCAGCAGCAGGCGACGGCGTTCCTTCAGCGTCACGTCGGCAGCGCGTGTGAGCAGGTTGTCCGACAGCCCGTGCGCGATGGCGCCCAGCGTTTTCATCGTGCACGGCGCCACCACCATGGCGGCCGTGTCGAAACTGCCGCTGGCCACGCAGGCGCCCACGTCGCCGGGTGCGTAGGCATGGTCGGCCAGGGCTTCCAGCGCACGCCGGTCCAGGCCCAGTTCGTGGTGAACGTTCAACACGCCGGCCGGCGTGACGACCAGGTGCGTCTGCACGCCCAGCTCGCGGGCGCGTTGCAGCAGCCGCACGCCATACACCGCGCCCGTGGCGCCGGTGATGCCGACGACCAGCCGCTGCGCCGGCACGTCAGCCCTTGTTCAGCAGCTGCTGCAGTTCACCCGACTGGTACATCTCGGTCATGATGTCCGAGCCGCCGACGAACTCGCCGTCCACGTAGAGCTGGGGGATCGTCGGCCACTGCGCGTAGTCCTTGATGCCCTGGCGCACGTCTTCGTCCTCGAGCACGTTGAAGGTCTTGAAGTCGTTCACGCCGCAGGCCTTCAGCACCTGCACGGCGCGGCCGGAGAAGCCGCATTGCGGGAACTGGGCCGTGCCCTTCATGAACAGCACGACCTTGCTGCCCTTGACCAATGCGTCGATGCGCTGTTGAACGTCGCTCATGGGCTGATCCCACCTCGGAAAACTCGTGAAGCCGAGAGGATAAGCGAAGGGCCCTGCCCCGGTCGGCGACGGGGCGTTGCCCGCGACGGCTCAGAAGGCGTAGCGCACGCCCAGCTGCAACACCGGTGACAGGCGCAGGTCGCGCCAGGCGCTGTCGAAGCCCTGGTTGCCGAACACCGCGCGGCCCAGGCCGCGGGCGGCGGCGGGGTTCTCCAGCGCCAGGCCGAGATCGGCGGTGACACCCCAGCCGCCCTTCAGCGCCAGGCCGGTGTAGCCGATGCCCAGGTAGGGCTGCGTGTCGACCGGTTCGTCGCCCAGCCGCGGGCCGCGCAGGCCGGTCTGCAGCAGCCCGCTGGTGGCGCGCAGGCCGCCCAGCGTGGCCGGCAGGCGCAGCCCCGGTGCGTCGAAGTAGTAGTCGCCGAGCACGGCGCTCGTGGTGGTGCCCGACGCCGGGCCTGCAGCGCCGGCCGTTGCGGGCTGGCGGTCGAGCAGCGACACCGGCGCCAGCTGCGTGCTGCCGACCGTGAGCCGTGCGTGCCACTGCGGCCAGACCGTCTGGTCGTCCGGCAGCGCCAGCCCTTGCCCGGCAGCGGCCAGGGCAGATTGCAGGCAACAGGCGGCAGACACCAGGGCAGCACGGGTACGCATGGCAGGCTCCTGAAACGAGTCTTCATGATGCGCCTGCTGCATCGTTCGTGGCATCCCATGTCGGCGCGAGCGGCGCGGATGCGCGCACCGGGCCGTGAAAAACCGCCGCTTGCTGCGGCGCGCTGGCAACAGGGTGTACATCGCCCGGGTGAGTCGGCCGGGCAATGGCCGGAAGGCGGCCTGGTTCAGCCCGGCCAGCGCCCGCCGGTACAGCGCGGCAACCCGGCGAGGTCGGCGCGGGTGGCGATGTCCTGGAAGCCCACGGCCGCCAGCAGTGCCTGCACCGCCGCGGCCTGGTCGAAACCATGCTCCAGCAGCAGCCACCCGCCCGCGTGCAGGTGGGCCGGCGCCCCCGCGACGATCTCGCGCAGCGCCTGCAGGCCGTCGCCCTCGGGCGTCAGCGCCTGGCGCGGTTCGTGGACCAGCGCCGGCAAGTGGTGGTCGTCGCCGGCGATGTAGGGTGGGTTCGACAGCACCAGGTCGAATTGCTCGCCGGGCAGCGCCTGCCACCACGAGCCTTCCACCAGGCGCAGCGGCAGGCCCAGGCGGTCGGCGTTGGCCCGGGCGACGGCCAGCGCCGCCACGCTGGCGTCGGTGGCCGTGACCTGGGCGGCGGGGCAGCGGTGACGCAGCGCCAGCGCGATCGCGCCGCTGCCGGTGCCGAGGTCGGCGACCGCTGCCTGCGCGCGGCCGACCAGCAGTTCCAGCGCCCAGTCGACCAGCAGTTCGGTCTCGGGGCGCGGCACCAGCACGGCGGGCGACACGGCGAGCGTCAGGCCGTGGAACTCCTTCTCTCCGACGATGTAGGCCAGCGGCTCGCCCGCGGCGCGGCGCGTCAGCGCGGCGCTGATGGCGGCGGCCTGGTCTGGCGCCAGCGGGTCGTCGTCGTGCGCCAGCAGCCAGGCGCGGCTGCGCTGCAGCTGATGGGCCAGCAGCAGCTGGGCGTCGAGCCGGTCAATGCCCAGCGCGCCCGCCTGCGCCAGCGCACCGGCGATGCGCAGCTCAGTGGCCACCGGCTTCCAGCTGCGCCAGTTGCTCGCTGGCACGCGCGGCCTGCAGCGCGGCGATCACGTCGGTGAGGTCGCCGTCCATCACCGCGCCCAGCTTGTACAGCGTCAGGTTGATGCGGTGGTCGGTGAGCCGGCCCTGCGGGAAGTTGTAGGTGCGGATGCGGTCGCTGCGGTCGCCGCTGCCGATCAGGCTCTTGCGCGTGGCGGCTTCCTTGGCCGCGCGTTCGCTGCGGTCCTTCTCGCGCAGCCGTGCCGCCAGCACGGCCATGGCCTTGGCCTTGTTGCGGTGCTGGCTGCGGTCGTCCTGGCACTCGGCCACCAGGCCGGTGGGCAGGTGCGTGATGCGGATGGCGCTGTCGGTCTTGTTGACGTGTTGCCCGCCGGCGCCGCTGGCGCGGAAGGTGTCGATGCGCAGTTCGGCCGGGTTCAGCTGCACCTCTTCCGTCTCGTCGGGTTCGGGCATCACAGCCACCGTGCAGGCGCTGGTGTGGATGCGGCCCTGGCTCTCGGTGGCCGGCACGCGCTGCACGCGGTGGCCGCCGGACTCGAAGCGCAGCTGGCCGAAGACGCGGTCGCCCTCGACGCGCAGCACCAGTTCCTTGTAGCCGCCGAGTTCCGATTCGCTCTGGCTCAGCACCTCGACGCGCCAGCCCTGGCGCTCGAAGAAGCGCGTGTACATGCGCGCCAGGTCGCCGGCGAACAGTGCCGACTCGTCACCGCCGGTGCCGGCGCGGATCTCGACGAAGGCGTTGCGCTCGTCGTCGGGGTCGCGCGGGATCAGCGCTGCCTGCAGTTCGCGCTGCAGGCGTTCGAGGTCGGCTTCTGCTGCGGCGACTTCCTCGCGCGCCATCTCGGCCATTTCGGGGTCGGTCTCGGTGGCCTGCATCGCGCGCGCGGCGGCGAGGTCGGCTTCGCGCTGCTGGTGGCGGCGGTAGCGGCCCACGACGTCGGCGGCCTCGGCTTGCTCGCGCGACAGCGTGCGGTAGCGCTTGATGTCGGCCGAGACCTGCGGGTCGGCCAGCAGCGCGTCGAGCTCGTGCAGGCGCAGCGCGAGGCGTTCGAACTGTTGGCGCAGGGACTCGTTCATGGCGATTGGACAAACGAAACGCCCGGCCCTGCATGCCGCAAGGCCGGGCGCGGTGTGCAGCAGCTAACGGCCTTCGCCGCTCGGGTGGCGCGTGCTCTGGCGCAGGAAAAGGCGCGACACCGTGGTGGCGAGCTGTTCGCGTTCGTCGCCGTCGGCGGCGTGCAGTTCGGCCAGCGTGCCGTGCAGCATCTTGTGCGTGAGGCCGCGCGTCAGCGCTTCCAGCACCGCATCGACCGACTCGCCGCGCGCGAGCATCTTGCGCGCACGCTGCATCTCGATCGCGCGCCAGTCTTCGGCCTGGCGGTTCAGGGCCTGGATCAGCGGCACGGCGGCACGCTGGTCGAGCCAGTGCGCGAAGCTCAGCACGCCGGCGTCGATGATGGCCTCGGCCTGCTCGACCGCGGCCTGGCGCTTTTCGCCGGCGCTCTGCACCAGCGTCGACAGGTCGTCGACGGTGTAGAGGTAGACGTCGCGCAGCTGCGCGACCTCGGGCTCGATGTCGCGCGGCACGGCCAGGTCGACCATGAACATCGGACGGTTGCGGCGCGCCTTCAGCGCGCGCTCGACGGCGCCCAGGCCGATGATGGGCAGCGAGCTCGCGGTGCAGGAGACGACGGCGTCGAACTCGTGCAGCCGCTGCGGCAGGTCGGCCAGGCGCAGCGCCTCGCCACCGAAGCGGCCGGCCAGATGCTCGCCGCGTTCCAGCGTGCGGTTGGCGATGGCCATGCTCTTGGGCGTGCGCGCCGCGAAGTGCGTGGCCACGAGCTCGATCATCTCGCCAGCGCCGACGAACAGCACGCGGATGTCCTTCAGGTCCTCGAACAGCTGCGATGCCAGCCGCACCGCAGCGGCCGCCATGCTGATGGAATGCGCGCCGATCTCGGTGGCGGTGCGTACTTCCTTGGCCACCGAGAAGCTGCGCTGGAACAGCTGGTGCAGCGTGGTGCCCAGCGTGCCGGCTTCGTCGGCCTGGCGCACGGCCTGCTTCATCTGGCCCAGGATCTGCGGCTCGCCGAGCACCATCGAATCGAGACCCGAGGCCACGCGGAACGCATGTCGCGCCGCGTCGCGGTCTTCACGCACGTAGGTGAAGGTCTGCAGCTGGCTGCCGCTGACGCCGCCTTGCTCGGCCAGCCAGTCCACCGCCGGGCGCACCAGCTCGTGCACGGCCTTGGGGTCGGCGGCGACGTAGAGTTCGGTGCGGTTGCAGGTGGAGACCAGCGCCGCCTCGGGCATGCTGCGCTGCAGCCGTTCGCGGAAGCCGCGCAGGGCCGGTGTGAGCTGCTCCGGGCCGAAGGCCAGCTTGCCGCGCAGGTCGAGCGGTGCTGTGGTGTGGTTGAGCCCGAGGGCAAAGACGCTCACGGTGCGATTGTAAGATTTGTTGGACAGTTTCGGGTGCGTCGGCCCTTGACGGGTGTCAAGTCATCTTCGACCGAATGGACGGGAAGGTCAATCGTGGGACCGTTGGACGCCTTGTGGCATCTGCTGAATTTCGTGTTGCCGGGCGTGCTGCTGGGGGCGGTGTCGGCGGCCGGGGCCAAGCTGCTTTGGCGGCGCGAACTGGCCGCCGTGCCCTGGAAGCGCTTGGCGCGCGACGCCGCGCTGGCGAGCGTGGCGGTGCTGGTGGCCGGCCTGGTGCTGTTCCGCCAGGACGGCCGCATGGCAACCTATGGCGCGATGGTGCTGGCCTGTGCCTTCACGCTGTGGTGGCGGGGTTTTGCTCCGGGGAAACGCTAGGGCCATCGCGCAACACCAGGCTGCCGCGCAGCGAGTGCGGCAGCGCTTCGGTGATCTGCACGTCCAGCATCTGGCCGACCAGCCGGGCTGCGTTCGGGCCGCCATCGAAGTTGACGATGCGGTTGCATTCGGTGCGGCCCATCAGCTCGGCCGCGTTCTTGCGGGAGGGTCCCTCGACCAGGATGCGCTGCACCGTGCCGACGCGGCTGGCGCTGATGCGGCGCACGTTCTCCTCGATGCGTGCCTGCAACTGCTGCAGCCGCTGCAGCTTCTGCGTCTGCGGCGTGTCGTCGGGCAGCGCGGCGGCCGGCGTGCCCGGGCGCTTGCTGAAGACGAAGCTGAAGCTGCTGTCGTAGCCGACGTCGTCGATGAGCTTCATCATCTTCGCGAAGTCGTCCTCGGTCTCGCCGGGGAAGCCGACGATGAAGTCCGACGACAGGCTGATGCCGGGTCGCACCGCGCGCAGCTTGCGGATGGTGCTCTTGTATTCCATCGCGGTGTAGCCGCGCTTCATCGCCATCAGGATGCGGTCGCTGCCGTGCTGCACCGGCAGGTGCAGGTGGTTCACCAACTGCGGCACGCGGGCGTAGACGTCGATCAGCCGCTGCGTGAACTCGTTCGGGTGGCTGGTGGTGTAGCGGATGCGCTCGATGCCGGGGATCTCGGCCACGTACTCGATCAGCAGCGCGAAGTCGGCGATCTCGCCGCTGCTGCCCATCGCGCCGCGGTAGGCGTTGACGTTCTGGCCCAGCAGCGTGACTTCCTTGACGCCCTGGTCCGCCAGCCCGGCCACCTCGGTCAGCACGTCTTCGAACGGCCGGTGCACCTCCTCGCCGCGTGTGTAGGGCACGACGCAGTAGCTGCAGTATTTGCTGCAGCCTTCCATGATGGAGACGAAGGCGCTGGCGCCGTCGACACGCGCCGGCGGCAGGTGGTCGAACTTCTCGATCTCGGGGAAGCTGATGTCGACCTGCGGCCGGCGTTCGGACTGGCGGGCGGCGATCATCTGGGGCAGCCGGTGCAGCGTCTGCGGGCCGAACACCATGTCGACGAACGGCGCGCGCTCGATGATCGCGGCACCTTCCTGGCTGGCGACGCAGCCGCCGACGCCGATCAGCACGCCCTTCTTCTTCAGGTGCTTGACGCGGCCGAGGTCGCTGAACACCTTTTCCTGCGCCTTCTCGCGCACCGAGCAGGTGTTGAAGAGGATCAGGTCGGCCTGCTCGACGTCGTTGGTCGGCTCGTAGCCGTCGGCGGCGCGCAGCACGTCGGCCATCTTGTCGGAGTCGTAGTCGTTCATCTGGCACCCGAAGGTGCGGATGAAGACCTTCTTCGAGGGCGTGTCGCTCATGGCCGGCTCCAGCGCTGGGCGCCGATGTCGAAGCGCCAGGTGGCGGCTTCGGCCGGCGTGACGGGCCAGGGCTGGTTGGCGCGCTCGGCGGGCGTGAGCACCCAGACGTCGAGCAGCGCGCCGGACAGGTCGCGCGTGTAGTGCACCAGCCAGCGCTGCCCCGCGAGGCTGCCCGACACCTGCAGCAGGTTGTTCTCGCCGCGGATGCGCGCACCCGGCGCGAGGCGCGCGGGCTGGCCGTTGACCAGCACCTCAGGCGGCGCCACCACCACGAGTTCGCCACGCAGTGCGTTGGCCGGGAAGTTGCGGGGCGCCTGTGCCGCTGCGGGCAAGGCGGTCAACAAGGCGGTCAGCAGGGCCGGGCCGGCCGCTGCGGCAAGAGCACAGCGAAGCATGGTGTGGATCCAGGGGCTGTGGGGAAGGGCAGTCGAAAGCGACGCGTCAAAGCAAAAGGCCCGAGACTTACGCCTCGGGCCTGGTGCTGCGTCATGTCGCATTCTTGTTCTTGGTGGCGCTTCAGGGATTTGAACCCCGGACCTGCGGATTATGATTCCCCGCAAGACTCTTCCAGGCAATCATTCTACCCGCTCCCACAATCAACGGGACCGGCGGTCAGGCGCTCCGAATCCGTGCGATTCGCACACCGATAGAAGCCAGATGGAAGACGCAGCGGTCGCTGCGGCGGCATCTACGGCCCACAAGCGGCAGCACGCTAGGCCGCTGGGCGCGGCTGGCGGTATCGATGATTCAAGGCTCAGGTCTCGGGCGAACAGCCAGGGAGGGGATTGCTGGCCTGCCGAACTATGGCGATGGCCGCCTGTCCTTGTAACGCGCTGCGCGCTCCCATTGCAGGGCGCGCCAAGCCTCCGCGTCCGCGGACTGAAGCTCCGCGGTCAGCGTGCCGGCGATGCCGGCCAATCCTTGCTCACCATCGGAAGACGCCAGCTCTTGCGTCAGGCGCTGCAAGAGCCCGCGCGCTCGCGCCTTCGCAACCGAGTGGCGCATCCAAGCCTGTGCCGACATCCTCGAACAGACTTCTTGGCGATCTTGACGCCTGGCGCAAGCTACTGCCACGGCCCTGCCTCCCGGAACACCGGCGGTAGTCCGCGACGCGCTTTCTCGGCCTGCAGTTGCGCGTGCTGCTCAACGACTCCAGCCAGCATCGCCTGCAGGTTCTCAGCGGTCAGGCCAAGCCGGTGCAGGTCTTCAAGCCCCCGGTACATGCCCGAGAGCCAGACCTCTTGCGCAGACAACTCCCCAGCAGACATCTGCTGCGCGGCCACTTCGAAGGGCAGCGCTGGATTGGACGCGAGACAGAGGCCCTCGAAGCCTTCGAGTTCACTCATGCGACTAGCACCCCGCGCGCCTGGAGATACTCCAGCATCTCTTGCTGCTGCCGCGAGGCTGTCTCGTGCATCATCCGAACGATGTCCGCGCGGTCGCTTCGACTGTCAACGGTGTAGTGATTGGTCTGGTGGTAGGTGAGGCCGGCGCCATGCCCACCGGCCGCCGGGTTGTACTTCTTCGGCACGACTGCTTCGCCTTCATGCAGTCTTGCGACCATGTTGCGCGGCACGTAGTTCGTGCCAGTCGCCAGGCCCTCTCCAGGCCGATCGAAGCCGCCAAGGGGCAAGCCTGTCGAGTACTGCGCATCCACAGCGATGCCACCACCCTGCACGCCTTGGAAGCCCTGAAGAATCAGGCTCAGCAGCCCGCCCTTTCCATCGGCGCCGACAAGTGCCGTCGCCAGGGCATTGCTGAGCCCGGCAGACACCCGCGAGAACACGGCGCTGCCTAAAGCCTGAGCAAAGGCCTTCGCCGGGTTCTGCGTGTCCTGGAAGGCTGCGGCGAGCGCACCCCGAACATCGTTGTAGGTCTGTTCGCCTGCCCGTTCCGCAACCTTGCGCGCGCTGTTGTCCGCGTCGATTTCGAGCTGGCGCCGCTGCTTTCCCGCCTTCTCGTTGATCAGCCGCTCGGCCTCGGCCCTACCCTCGGCGGTCAGCCCCTGCGCCTCCAGGCGGCGCAGCGCGATCTGGCGGTCGATCTCGATGAGGCGCTCGCCGCGCGCCAGCTCGCCGTCGAGCAGCGCGGCGCCGGCGCGCTCGTTCGCGTCGCTCAGGCTCTCCAGGAAGGCGCGCTGCTGGTTGAGCCGCGCGTCGTTGCGGCGCTGGTCGGCCGGCAGCACCTGCTCGGTCAGGAAGTCACCCAGCGGGTCGTTGGCGGCCGCCTCGTTGAGCTGCCGCAGCCGTGCGTCGCGCGCGTCGAGGATCTCCAGGTCCACGCCAGGCGCACGCAGCAGGCGCTGGCGCTCGCGCTCGGCCTCGCGCGCTGCGGCCTCGGCCTGGCGCTTGCGCTCGCCCTCGGCCTCGCGCTCGCGTGCGATCCGCTGGCGCTCGAGCAGCGCGCGCGACGACGAGTCCATCGCGCGCTCGGCCGACCGCAGCAGGTCCATGTTGGCGGCGCGCACCTGCTCTTCGGCTTCACCAGGCGTGCCGAACAGCCATTCGAGGATGGGCGTGCCCTGCACGTTCATCGCGATGCCCTGACGCGACCGCGCGGAGTTCAGCCGGTCCAGCTCCGAAGGGTCGCGGCCGATGTCGAGGATGCGGTCCCAGGCGTTCTTCGCCTGGATCGACACCGCCTTCCAGGCCGACTCCAGCCCGCCGAGGTTCTCGCGCTGCTGGCCCAGCTGGTCGATGACGCGCTGGCTGACGAAGATCTGCGCTTCCTCGGCCTTGCCCTGCTCTTCCAGCTGCTTGATGTAGCGGTACTGGTCGGCGGTGATGAAGTTCCACGCCTTGTTGTGCTCGGCGGCCCAGTTCGCCACGCCGGACTGCATGGTGGCGAAGTCGGCGGCGATTTTCTTGCTGTCCTGCCCGGTGACGGCGGCCACGCGGCCCACGGCCACGCTGACGGCGTCGATGGTGCTGGCACTGACCTGGCCGGTGCGGGCCAGCTCGAGCACGATGTCGCGTGACGCGCCGACGCTGATGCCGGCGGCGTTGGCCGTGGACTTGGCCAGCATGTCGAACCGGGTGGCCGTGAGGCCGGCGGCGTTGCCGGTGAGTGCCACCGCGTCGCGCAGAGAGGCGCTTTCTCGGGCGCCCTGCACGAAGCCGGTGACCAGCACGCCCACGCCCGCAGCCAGGCCGCCGACGGCCAGCGCCGTGGGGCTGATGCTGGCAGCCACGGCGCTGACGGCCTCGCGCACGCCGCCGAAGCTGTCCTTGATCTGCCCGCCCTGCTGCAGCAGCACCAGCAGCGGGTTCTGGCCGCCGGCCAGGCTGGTGGCGATGTCGGTGAACTGCGCGGGCAGCTGGCGCATGGCCTGCGCGGTCTGGCGCGCGCTGACTTCGCCGGCCTTGCCGATGGCTGCCAGCGCGTCGGTGGTGCGCCGCACGGGCGCCGGCAGGCCGGTGTCGTCCAGCCCCAGCTTGATGGTGATGTCGTTGGGTGCAGTCATCGTCGCCGGGCCGAGTCCTTAAGGGTGCACCGCCTGTACAGCCGCGTCAGGAAACGCGGCCACCCCGGGCGGTGCGTGCGCTGCCATCAGCCGCTGGCAAACGCGGGGTGAGGGTAGGCGCGCTCGGCGGTTCCGCGCGCGCCTGGTTCATTGCCGCGCGAGGTCTCAGCCCACGCGGTGCAGCGCGCGGAAGTCCACGACGCCGACGGCCAGGTCGTGGCGCACCTTCATCGCGGTGACGTCGCGGGTGAACTCGTCCTTCTGTTCCAGGTAGGGCCGCTCTGCGCCGACCAGGTACGCGCGCACGATGCCCTCGACCTGCTCCGGGGCGGCGCCCAGGTACCACACGGTCTCGCTGGCCGCGTCGAGGCGCGGATCGGCCACCAGCTCCAGGCGACGCACCCACTCCACGTTCGTCGTGTCGTTGCTCTTCGCCGGGTCGACCAGGCTGCTGAGCAGCTGCTCGCACTTCGTTTCAAGCGCCACCGGAACGATCAGGTAGCGCGGTTGCGGATCGATGAAGTCGAGGCCCTGCAGGCCCTTCTGCCGGCGCATGGCTGCGCGGGCGGCGCCCAGGCTTTCGACGCTCGGCGCAGCGGCCGCGCTGACGTTGCCGTGCGCCGCATCGAACAGGGGCACAGTGTCGGCCAGCACCGGATTCGAAGTCAGCTTCGAATAGACCGAATCGGCCTCCACGCGCACAGCGGCCTGCGCCATGGCCGAGAGCATGCCGACGAACGCGCCCAGCTCGTCGTTGATGAGGGCCTGCCGGGTGATCGACACCAGGCGGCCGAACGTCTCGACCTGGAACGAACTGCCCGAGTCGTCGAACTTGCCGAACTTGTATTCGGCACCTTCCAGGACCTTCAGCAGACCGGGCGCCTCGCTCAGCATCACCAGCGATTGCGGCTTGAAGTCCGGAACCTCGCGCTCGCCGGTCCAGCCGCGGAAGGTCGCGGGCGACATCTCGTAGCCCGTGCGCAGCGCCTTGCCGCTGACGTTCGCCAGCAGCGCGGGAAGGTCGCTGGTTGAGAGGGCGGCCGTGATGATCTCGACAGGCGACCGGCCGCGCGTGGACTGGCCACGCATCGAGAGGATGCGCTCCGCCATCGCCACCACCGACAGGTTCTTGACGTCGCGCACCGCCGGGTGCGGTTCCTGCAGCTTGACGCCGCCGCGCATCAGCAGCGCGTCGCCGGCCGCCGCCAGGAACTCGCTCATGCCGCCGCGTTCGAGGGCATTGCCAGGCAAGGCATCCGCGGGCACATAGTGGCCGGCTGCCGGGAAGGACTGCGCACCCAGGTGCGCCAGCAGGTCGAGCTTGGCCTGCGCGGCATCGATGCGCGTGTCTGCGAGGCACCGCTCCAGCAGCTGGGCGGTGCCGTCCGGGTGGCGCGCGAAGGCGGCGCGGATATCGCTCTGGCGCTTGTTCTCGGCCCGCACCGCGGCGGCGATGACGTCGGCGCTGGGCTGCAAGCCGGCCTGCGGCTGGGGCTGCGTGTTCATGGTGTTGATCCTTTCGATCAGGTGTTGGGGGACAGGGAAGCGGCACGAGGCGTAGGCCTCGGGCGAGATGCGGAAGGCCTGCGCATCGGCGTTGGATACGATTTCGGTGGCCAGGCCGAGCGCCAGGGCCTGGTCGGCGGTGAACCAGTGGTCTTGTCCGTCGAACCACGCTTCGATTTGAGACACCGGAAGACCGGTGCGCCGGTAGGCAGCGAGCATCGCCTGCGATGCCTTGTCGAGCGAATCCGCTTCCTGCCGGAGTTGGTTGGCATTGCCCGTGGCAGAGCACCAGGGCGCGTGCACCATCACCAGCGACGTCGGGTAGATCAGGCGCACGTCGCCCGCCAGCATCACGAGAGAGGCCGCAGACAGAGCCCAGCCGTAAACCTCCGTGTCGACACCGCCGGGCCAGGCCCGCAGCTCTTGATAGATCGCCGTGGCCTCCGAAACGGAGCCGCCTTCGCTGTTGATGAGCACCAGCGGCCTGCTGCTTGCGGGCAGTGCTCCCAGCTGCCGGCGCACGCTTTCGGCCGTGACTGCGACGCCGATATGGCCCTCGATTCGGATGATGCTCATGTACGCCTACAGGTAGTTTTCAAAGAATGTCCACGGATCGCACGGACACGAAAAGGCCCGGTTTCGTGTCCACGAGCGATAGAGACCCTTCGTCGAGGTGGGCAGTGATTGGCCCGTGCGCGCAGCGTGCAGCAGCTCGACCTTCCAGACAGGCCAGTCCTGGGGCGCTGGCATGCCGGCGCTGTATCGCGGCCACACGTCGGCCACGAAGCGCCGCACCAGCGGCTGCAGGCGGGTGCATCGCGCCCAGGTAGCGACCTGCCCATCCAGCGCCATCGCGTCGACCGCCGCCGCGAGGTGCCTGTCGCGCCGCAGCGTGAGAAAGCGCGTGCGCATGGAGGGCACGCCCTGAGCGGCGAGCCCGAGCGCGACGTGCAGCGGCACCTCGTCCCGGCCCAGCTGCAGGAGGCCCTGCTGCAGCCAGTCGCGGGTCAGAGGGTCGATCTGGCCGTCGGTGCACACAGCCGCCCAGAGGCGGCGCAGGCACTGGTCGGCCAGCTCAGACGGCCAGGGCTTCACTGGCGACGGTTGAACACCAGGAAGGGCTCGCCGGGCGCGCCATGCAGGACCGCATCCACGACGCCGAAGGCGCCCGCAGGGTTGCAGCGCATGCCGACGATGTTGCAGCTCGCCGCATCGATGCGCACCGCGAACTCAAGGTGAGCCGCGCCGGCACTCAGCGCCTGCGCCAGGTCTTCGGCGGCAGGCTGGCCGCCATGCTGCGCACACTGCCGCAGCGCGAGGTCGAGCATGGAGTGCAGGACGTCGAGGGCCAGGCGATCGCGTGCCTGGAAATAGGTTTCGGTTTCGTTCACGCTTCGCTCTCTTCTTCAGGATCACAGGCAACCTGCCTGCATGGATAGGCCTGGTGGCCCTTCACTTAAGCCCCTTGGCGTCCCGGCTCAACACCGCGCCAGCGAGGCTCGAATCACTCGTGCCTACCCCCCTGCGGGAGGACCCGCGAAGGGGGTGGGGGGCATCCCTTCGGGCGCGCCCGCAGGTGGGTAGAACAGCCACGCCACCACGACACCGGACCCGCGCGCCATCTGGCGCGCCC
>VFQO010000026.1_pt1 | contig 213624 bp, 175 predicted proteins | sample 3512331 | NCBI WGS metagenome assembly VFQO01 (sample SAMN10412371, study PRJNA504923) | tailings metagenome | isolation source: Replicate 3 from Balatoc abandoned mine | place: Philippines: Itogon, Benguet | collected 2017-08-28 | reverse complement strand
ATGTGTTCGCGACCGCGACTATGGCGGCGCGGACCCTGCCATCTGTCGTATGCTCAGGGCCGGCCAGCGGGTGAGCGCTGACCAGATGGCAGCCGCAGCGGCCGCACGGGATGCCAGGCGCCAGATACGAGAGTTCGGCAGCTTCTAGACTGAAAGAACTGAAAGCGCCTCGTGCAGGCGGGGGACTCAGGGGGAGAGCGATTTACGCCTCAAAAGCCGACAAGACCCGGTTTCCCGCTGTGGATAAACTTGAGGCAGTGCACCGGAACGGGGGCCATATTGGGGGCCACGAACACCTTGCAAACCAAAATAATGTCGGATTTCTAACGTTTCCTTAACCCTGTTAGATGACGCCCCTGGCACCATTCCTTCCCAGCCAAACAGCCTGTCGCCAAAGCATGATCCGTGCACGGCATGTTGCCCAATCCGCACGCTGCGGTAAGGAGGCCCCGAACGTCCCCGCGCGTCGGCGCGGCGGCATTGGCAGAAGGACACACTCATGGCCCGTATCCTGGTTCTCTATTACTCATCCTATGGCCACATGGCGCAAATGGCCGATGCCGTAGCCGAAGGCGTGCGCGCCGCAGGGCACGAAGCGGACGTGATGAAGGTGCCGGAAACCGCCCCGGCAGAGGTGGCCAAGGCCGCCGGGTTCAGCCAGCGCGATGACCACCCGACCATTGCCGGGCCGGATGCGCTCACCGCTTACGATGGCTTCGTGGTGGGCAGCCCCACCCGCTTCGGCCGCCTCAGCAGCCAGATGGCCAGCTTCTGGGATACCTGCGGCGGCCTGTGGTTCACTGGTGCGCTGGTGGGCAAGCCGGCGGGCGTGTTCACTTCCTCCGCCAGCCAGCACGGCGGGCAGGAAACCACGCTGTTCAGCCTGATCACCCAGCTGCTGCACTTCGGCTGCACCATCGTGGGTCTGGATTACGGGTTCGGCGGGCAGAATGGCGTGGACGAGGTCAAGGGCGGTGCGCCCTATGGCGCCACCACCATTGCCGGGCCGGATGGCAGCCGCCAGCCGAGCGCGACCGAGCTGGAGGGGGCGCGGTACCTGGGCAAGCGCGTGGCCAATACGGCGGCAAAGCTCGCCTGATCCGGCCGAAAAGGCCAGCAAAAAGGGGGCGGCTACTGCGTGTAGCCGCCCCCTTTTCGTTTCCTGGCGCAGGCCGCCGTCAGTTCGCCGGCAGCGGCTGGATGACCGGAATGGAAACCATTTCCGGGGTGACGGGTGCGGGCGGTTCTGCCGGAGGGGCTTCCACCGCCGGTACGATGGCAACGGGTGCGGGCGCGGGTGTTTCCACTGCGGGCTCGCCCAGCCCTTCGCCCGGCTCGATCTCGCCCATCAGCACGTCGATCCGGCAATCGCGCAGCGGCCGGTTGCGCAGCGCGTTGATGTCGTTCTCGCGGCTGCACAGATAGTATTCGCGCGTTGCTTCGTACGGATCGATCGAACCGCGAATTTCGGTCAGCGTCTCGTCGAACTCCATGCGGAATTGCAGCGAATTGATGGTGTAGGCGGGGATCGCGTAATAGGGCGTATTGAGCGGTGCGCCCACCGCCAGCGGCACGATGGCCTGGTCGATGGTACTGCCCAGGATGTCCCGCAGCGTGGTCGCGCCGATTAGCGGCAGAACCAGGTACGGCCCCGGCCCCACCCCGTAATAGCCCAGCGTGTTGGCCAGGCCATTGCGCCGCCACGGCAGGTTGAACGGTTCGCGCGAAGCCATGTCCACCAGCCCGACAACGCCAATGGTGGAATTGATGGCGAACCGTCCCAACGTTTCCAGCGCCTTCCCCGGCTTCAATTGCAGCAGGAAGTTCAGCGCGTTGACCGGTTCCAGCAGGTTGCGCAGGAAATTGCGCAGGCCGTTGCGCAGCGGCTTGGGAATGTCTTCCTCGTAAACCTCGGCCACGGGTCCGACGATGGCCTGGTCCACATCCTGCGCGATGTTGAACACCGCCTCGTTGACCTGGATCGCGGGATCGCCCGGCGGCGGGCCGACGCTGCCTTCCACGATGATGACATCGCCCGGAGCCTGTTCGGAAGCGGGATCGCCAGCCGGATCGGCAGGTGCGGCCTGCTCCCCCGTGGTGGCGGCATCGGCGGGTACTTCCACCGGCGAATCAGGGCCGGCGGCGGCAGTCTGGGGCTGGGCAGCCATGACAGCCTCATCAGCTTGCTGCATGACTTCAACGGTCTGCGGCACGGCGACGGGGGCGGCCGAAGCCAGCAGCGCAGGTACAATCGGCAGGATCATTCAGGTTCCGTCACTTGTTTTGGTCAGGCAGCATGGCAGCCCCGGAAGGGATACGCAAACGCGCCATCGCGGTTCCGCCCGCTGATCGCCCCGCCTGCCTGAACATCGTCAGAACGCCTGCGAGATACCGACCTTGGCCGTGAAGCCCAGCGCGCTGTGGGTGAAGGGGTCGAAGTTCTGGTCCAGCCGCGCCAGCGGGGCATCCACGTCGAAGATGTTGTCCAGCGCCACCGACACCGTGGTGCCAGTCGGCAGGTGCCAGCGCCATACAGCATCGAGCGTGGTGAAGCTGGTAATGCGCTTGCCGCCACTCACCACCGCGCCAGCCAGCGTGGACGGGTTGGGCCCGAACACCGCCGCCCCGCGCTGGTCTTCGTACCCCGCGATGTGGTCCAGTTGCAGCCGCAGCAGGTGATCCCCCGCCTCCGCCTGCACCCAGGCCCCGCCCTTCCAGCGCGGCAGCGGATAGGCCGTGGTCTGGAAGTTGAGCAGCCCCACGGCATCGAAGGCGGGTTGCACCAGCACGCCTTCCACCCTGACGTCGTCCACCTTGTAGTTGATCACGTAAGTCCCGGTCGCCCCCAGTTCCAGCGCCGCGCCGCCCATGTCCCATTGGTAGGACACATGGCCATCCAGCCCGCTGGTGCTTACGTCGGAGGAGTTGAAGGCGTAGGTCGCCATGCGCTGCACGTTGCTGGCCGAGCAGACCCCGCCGGAGAAGGTGAAGCGCTGTTGCAGGGCCGCATAGGCCGGGTTGCCGCAATTGGCCGTGCCACTGGCGCCGAACATGGCGGTGACCATGCCGCCCACCGGCTCGTTCTCGATCCCGCCGCTGAAATCGTAACGCCACCAGTCCAGCGTGGCGTGGAAGCCGCCTGTTTCCACGATCGCGCCCGCATTCCACGTGGTCGCCTTTTCCGCGCCAAGCTGCGGGTTGGCAAGCAGGTCCACAGCGCGGAAGGCCCCGCCGATGAAGGTGAGGAGCACCAGATCCGCCGCGGTCTGGTTGGGCGGCGGGCCACGGAAGGTCTTGCCCACGCCGCCGCGCAGCACCAGCCAGTCGGCCGGCTCGGCGCGCAGGCGTAGCTGCGGATCGAAGGTGGAGGCCTGGCCGTTGGCGTAATCCTCGTACCGCAGCGAGACCTGGGCGCTCAGCCGGTCCAGCAGCGGCAGTTGCCACTCGCCGAACAGGGCCCAGACATCGTCAGATACGGCAAAGTCGCGCCCCGCGCCGATGAAGCCCAGCGCGCCGGTTTCCGGGTTGCAGGTGGCGGCCGGGTCCAGCACCGAGCCAGGGCACGGGAACTGGTCGAGGTTGCCGCCGCCGCCGAAGGTGCGGGCATAGCGGTCATGCCGGAACTGGCCGCCCAGCGCGAAGTGCACCTCGCCGCCCGGCAATGTGATGCCGGTGCCGCCGGAGACGACGGCGTCAAGCACCGTCTGGGTGGTGTCCGCCGTGCGGTCCCACACGTTGTAGAAGTGGCCGATGGTTCCCAGGTCGTTCACCAGCCCACGCCCTGGAGCGGTGGAGAGGGCCAGCGGGCTGCCGTTGCCGGCATAATTGGGGTTGGCCACACCTGTTACCGCGTTGGCGGGAACGGCGGTGGAAAAGGGGTTGAAGTAGGAACAGCCGCCCGTCCCCGCCAGCGCCGCCAGTTGCTGCGCGCTCAGCCCCGCGCGGCTGGCCGGGCTGGCATAGGCGCACCCCTCCCCGCCAAAGCCCGCCAGCGCGTTCTGCAGCAGGTCCACGAAGCTGTCGCCCACCTGGAAATAGCGGTTGTTGCGCGAATAGTTGGCGGACAGGTCCAGCGTGACCGCATCGGTCAGGTCGGCGGTGAAATCCGCGCCCAATTGGTAGAGGCTGGAGGTGTAATCCAGCTCCGCCGTGCCCCGGTCATTATCGAACAGCGGGTTGCCACCCGCCAGGAAGGGGCGGAAGCGCACCGGGAAAGCCAGGGCCGGCTGGTCGGGCGCGCCGCCCGCGCCCAGCGAACAGCCCGCCGCGGCGCCGAACCGCGCGCAGTAATCCGCCAGCGCCGGGGCATAGCTGGGGATGACGAACAGGCCCTGCCCGCCAAACGCCGCGTTAGCCGACGGGGCAATGGTCGGCAGGAAGCTGGGGGAAGTGTTGAGGGCGGTATCGGTGTGGCTGTACAGGCCGTTCAGGCGCAGCTCCATTCCTTCGCCCAGGTCCAGCGCCAGGTCCGCGAAGATCTGGTAACGGGTCTCCGGCTCAACCAGGTTGGTGAAGCCGATGTAATTGGTGTTGCACAGGTCCGCGCTGGAGCCGGGCAGGGAGCGGAAACCGCCCAGCGCTTCGCACCCCTTGTCCGCCACGAAGGCCGTGCCGCCCACGCTGCCGTTGAAGTCGAAGTTGCCGGGGTTCCCCCCGCCGGAAAAGCCGCCCTGCGGGTTCTCGGCAAAGCTGCGCCAGGTGGCGGCGCGATCGGTGATCCGCAGTTCGCTGCGGCGCTGGTAGCCTGCGGCCACAAACACGCGCGCCATGCCGTAATCGCGGCCATAGCTGGCGCTGGCGGTCCAATCCCCGTTGGAGCCGGGAATATAGCGGTAATCGCCGCCCAGCAGGAACCCGTCCTGGTCTTCCCGCGTGACGAAATTGACCACGCCGGCAATCGCGTCAGACCCGTAGGTTGCGGATGCCCCGTCCTTCAGAATCTCGATCCGGCCGATGGCGGCGGCGGGGATCAGGTTCACGTCCACCAGCGGCAGGTTGCCCGCGCCGGTGGGCACGATGCGGTGGCCGTTCAGCAGCACCAGGGTGCGCTGCGGACCAAGGCCGCGCAGGTTCACGCTGGCCGTGCCCTGGTTGAACTGGCTGCGCGGATCGAACTGGCTGGCATCCCCGATCACGCCGTTGGAGACCGGCAGCGACCGGGCCAGGTCCATGATGGTGGGGGAACCGCGCGCGGCCAGCTCGTCCGCGCCGATCACTTCGACCGGGGCGGCGGCGTCCTCAGGGGTGGAGCGGATCAGCGATCCGGTGACGACGATGGTGCCGCCATCCTGCGCCAGCGTTTCCTGCGCCTGTGCGGGAAAGGCCAGTCCCGCCGCGATGCCCGCCAGCGCCAAACCGGCGCACAGCCGCCCTCCGGATACCGTCCGCATGTCCCTCAATCCTCGTTTACCTCAGCACGCGGGCGCGGATTAGGCCCCCCTCCCCCCACGGTCAAACGCTCAGTTGGCCGATCCTCCACCCGCAATTGCCAGCCCGCACCCTTGGGTGTATAGGCCGCCCCATCACGCCCCGGTGCATCCGACAATCCCGGCAATGATCGCCGGTATTGCCGCTTTGTCCGGGGCGCTCTGTTTCCGGTGCCCCAGCGCACCCATGACCGAAAGGTTGCTGCTCATGTCCCGTCGCCGCCAGATCTACGAAGGCAAGGCCAAGATCCTCTATGAAGGCCCGGAACCCGGCACCCTGATCCAGTACTTCAAGGATGATGCCACGGCCTTCAACGCCGCCAAGAAGGGCACCATCAACGGCAAGGGCGTGATCAACAACCGCATCAGCGAGCATGTGTTCACTCGCCTTGCCCACATCGGCATCCCCACCCACTTCATCCGCCGCCTGAACATGCGCGAGCAGCTGGTGCGGCAGGTGGAGATCATCCCGCTGGAAGTGGTGGTGCGCAACGTGGTGGCAGGGTCCCTGGCCAAGCGCGTGGGCATCCCCGAAGGCGAACAGCTGCCCCACACCCTGATCGAGTATTACCTGAAGAGCGACGAGCTGGGCGACCCGATGGTGGCCGAAGAGCACATCGCCTGCTTCAACTGGGCCGGCCATGACGAGATGCAGGACATCTCCGCCATGGCGATCCGCATCAACGATTTCATGTGCGGCATGTTCGCCGCCATCGGCATCCGCCTGGTGGACTTCAAGCTTGAATTCGGCCGCATCTACGATGGCGATTACAGCCGCGTGATCCTGGCGGACGAGATCAGCCCGGACAACTGCCGCCTGTGGGACATGACCACGGGCGAGAGGCTGGACAAGGACCGCTTCCGCCGCGACCTGGGTGGCGAGGAAGAGGCCTACCAGGAAGTCGCCCGCCGCCTTGGCCTGCTGCAGGACGATGGCAGCCCCGGCGAAGTGCTGGACATGAGTGCACACCGCACCCGCCTGCGCAGCTCCCCGCCCAAGCCCAAGAAGTAAGCCTCCACTGACAACCGGGCCCGCCGTGGATGGCGGGCCCGGAAGTCATTGCCCGTTCACCGTTTCTGCGCCACACCTTGGCGCCATGAAAATGCGTGCCATTCTCGCGGTCAGCACCGCGCTTGTCCTTTCCCTGTCCGCAACCGCCCAAGCCCAAGCTCCGGAATACCAGAACCCGGAAACCATGGTGCACGAAGTCTCCGCCCCGCTCGATCCCGCGGTGGCGGAAGCCTTCGGCATTGCCGGGAGCGACCTGCCGTTTGACAGCGAATACCGCATCGGCGTGCTGGAAAATGGCCTGAAATTCGTCATCCGCCCCAATGGCACGCCGCAGGGCCAAGGCATGGTGTACCTGTGGGTCAACGCCGGGTCTTTGGGAGAGGAGCCGGACCAGGCGGGCTATGCCCATTTCCTGGAACACATGGCCTTCAACGGTTCCACCCGCGTGCCGGAAGGGGAGATGATCCGCCTGCTGGAGCGCGAAGGGCTAGCCTTCGGGCCGGATACCAACGCCTCCACCAGCTTCGACCGCACGATCTACCAGCTCAACCTGCCGCGCAACGATCCTGCCCTGCTGGACACCGCGCTGATGTTGATGCGCGAGACGGCGAGCGAGCTGACCCTGGCCCCGGAAGCAGTGACGCGCGAGATCGGCGTGATCCAGTCAGAGCGGCGGGTGCGCGATACCTTCCAGCAGCGCAACCTGCTGGATCAACTCAAGTTCCTCTACCCCGGCTCCGCCTTTGCCGAGAACTGGGTGGGCGGGCGTGACGAGACGATCGCGGCGGCCACCAGCCAGCGCCTCAGGGATTTCTACCAGCGGTGGTACCGGCCGGATAACGCAGGCATCATCGTTGTGGGCGATTTCGATCCCGCCGCGGTGGAAGCCGCCGTGCGTCAGCACTTCGCCACCTGGTCCGCCCCGCCGGTGGAGCCAGCGGCCAGCGCCGGCCCCATGCCGCTGGACCGACAGGGGCAGACGGCGATCTGGCTGGATCCGGCCCTGTCCGAACAGCTCGTCATCAGCCGCAGCGCCGCATGGATCGACCGGCCCGATACCGTCGCCACCCGGCGCGAGAGGGTGCTGCGCGAATTCGGCTACTCCATCATCAACCGTCGCCTGCAACGCATCAGCCGGCAGGAAAACCCGCCCTTCCGCGCCGCCGGGATCAACAGCGAGGAACTGTTCAAGGAAGCGCGCACCACATCGCTGGTGGTGCAGGCGGCCGAGGGCGAATGGCAGCGGGGCCTTGCCGCCGCGCAGGAGGAATATCGCCGCGTGCTGGAATTCGGCTTCACCGCCAGCGAAGTGGCCGAGCAGATGGCCAACATGCGCGCCTCCCTTGCCGCAAATGCCGCCGGGGCCGCCACGAGGGACAATGGCAATTTCATCACCGGTGCGCTGACGCTGCTGGAAGATGCCCAGGTGCCCACGCATCCTTCCACCGCGCTCGCCCGGTTCGAGGAGCATGCGCCCCACATCACCGCCGAAGCTATCCTGGCGGCGCTGAAGGCCGATGCCGTGCCGCTGGACAACCCCAACATCCGCTTCTCCGGCCGCACGGCTCCGCAAGGGGGCGAGGCTGCCCTGCGCGCCGCGTGGGATGCGGGGATGGCGACCCAACTTACCGCGCGCGAGGACGGCGATGCCGGCGCATTCGCCTACACCGATTTCGGCCCCGCCGGCACGGTGGCAAGCGACACGGTGGAACCGGTGTTGAACGTGCGGCAGGTGCGCTTTGCCAACGGGGTGATGCTGAACCTCAAGCGGACCGACCTGCAGCAGGATCGCGTTGCCGTGCAGGTGAACGTCGATGGCGGTGAAATGCTGGACACGCGCGAGAACCCGCTGGCCACCGCGATGACCGCATCGCTGATTGCCGGCGGTCTGGGCCAGCACACGCTGGATGACCTCGTCACCATCCTGGCGGGCAAGCAGGTGGGCCTCAGCATCGGAGCGGAGGCGGAGACGTTCCAGCTTTCCGGCACCACCACCACGGGCGACCTGGAGATGCAGCTGCAACTGTTTGCCGCCGCGCTGGCCGACCCCGGCTATCGCCCGACGGGGGAGGAGCAGTATCGCCGCAACGTGGCCAACTTCTTCGCGCAGCTGAGCGCCACCCCGGCCAACGCGCTCAGGAACGCGCTGGGCGGCATCGTGTCCGACAACGATCCGCGCTTCACCCTGCAACCGCAGGAGGCTTACGCGGGCCTCAGCTTCGCCGCCTTGCGCGATGCCATTGGCGAACGCTGGCAGCACGGCGCGGTGGAAGTAGCGCTGGTGGGCGATTTTGACGAGGAGCAGGCGATTGCCCTTGTCGCCCGCACACTGGGCGCCCTGCCCGCGCGCGAGGCTGCGTTCGGCGCATGGGCGGATAATCGCCAGCGCACCTTCACCGTAGACCGGTCCTTGCGCGTGCTGCGCCACCAGGGCGAGGCGAACCAGGCCTTGATGCAGATGATCTGGCCGACCCGCGACGGGGAGGATTTTGCCGAATCGCTGGAACTGGAAATGCTCGCCCGCGTGCTGCGCCTGCAATTGACCGACAAGCTCCGCGAGGAACTGGGCCAGACCTACTCGCCCAGCGCCAGCGCCGACCAGTCGCGCGTCTATCCCGGCTGGGGCACGATGACGATCGGGGCTTCGATCACCCCGGCTGACGTGGAAACCGCCCGTGCGGCCATGGTGGAAGTGGTCGCCGCGCTGCGCGATGCGCCGATCAGCGATGACCTGCTGCAACGCGCCCGCGCCCCGCTGGCCGAAGTCTATGCCAACCTGCTGAAGACCAACGCGGGCTGGATGGGCTTTGTCGACCGGGCGCAGACCCAGCCGGACCGCTTGCAACGCTATGCCGATGCCGCCGGGATCATCGCCGGGATCACCCCGGCCGATGTGCAGGACATGGCGCGGCGTTACCTCGATCCGGCGCAGCGGCTGGAGATCGTGGTGCTGCCGGAGGAGCCCGCGGCCCCTCCGGCGCAGTAAGGTTGCAGGTCAGGCCCGGCGCTTGCCTTTCAGCTCGCGCCGCGCCCACACGTAAACACCGCTGATCGAAAGGAAAGTCAGCGCCAGACCGCTGAGGAAAACCAGCACCTGCCAGGCGAACCCGCCAATGGTGGCATAATGCGCCTGCCGCATCCACGTGGCGATGGCGCCAGCGCGGGTGCTCGGCGGCGGCGGGCCTTCGCGCACCGCTTCCTCCTTCACCTCGGGTACGCCGCCACCCAGCGGCACGGAAACGGTCCCGGTCATGCCCTCGCCCGCCAGGGTCACCGTCCACTTGCCATCTTCCTGCGTGGGGGCGGTGATTGCCGTGGGGCGGCCGTCATAGGCGCTGCGGGCGGTGGCAAGCGCGTTCATCCACGCGGCATCTTCCGCTTCGATGGGGGTGCCTTCCGGCCCGCCGCCACGGCGCGGGCGCTGCGGCTGTTCCACGCCCGGTTCCACGATGGCGGCAAAGAAGCCGGGGAAGGAAATCCACGCCCCGGTAATCGCCTCCACGATCAGCACGACCGAGAGCAGGAAACCGGACTGGCGGTGGATGTTGAGCATCTTGCCATCGCGCTTCTGCCATTTCAGCGCCGCCAGCACGCGCTTGCGGCCCGGCCAGAAGATCACGATGCCCGATACGCCGGAGACGATCAGGAACAGGCCCATGGCGCCCACCACCTGCCGGCCCACGTCCGGAATCAGCAGGATGCCGTGCAGCAGGTGCATGAAATCCATAATCCCTGCGCTGTCCCCGGTATCGATAACCTCGCCGCTTTCCGGATCGACGTAGGCTTCGCGCGAGACGGGACCACGGCTGCCAAGGCGCGGTGGAGCATAGGGAGCGCTGCTGGCCACGATGGGTTCGCCCGGCTCGCCCATTTCGATCCGCGTGATCGGGCCATAGTCAGCCAGCGCCTCGCGCGCGGCGGCAACATGGTCCTGGGTAATGGTTGCCGGATCGGCCGTGGCGGCCACTTCGCGTTGCGGATGGAGCAGCGCCTCCGTCTCCTCCGGCCAGACCTGCAGCGATCCGCTGACGCCCAGCAGCGCCATGGGAATCAGCAGCACGATCCCCAGCCAGCGGTGAATCTTCAACCACAGCTGGCGGCGGCGCGCGCGGGGGGAGAGGTAAGGTGCGGCCGGGGCGGCCTGTGCAAGGGTGCTCACGTGTTCCGGCCTCATGATTTACGAATCGTTGTATTTCCCGCCTTAATGCGAGCCATTCGCAACAACAAGTCGCGAATTGCATCTTATGGTCGCAACGCTCTGGCCTGAAAACGTCCCCACTCGTCGAGGCAAGGGTCGCGCAGCCCCCTTGCCCCGGACGCGGCCCTTCGCCATAGGCCAATGCAGCAAGCGACTCCGCCAATTCGAGAGAGGCCAGCCTCCATGAAAGTCCGTGTCTTCGTCAGCCTCAAGCCCGGTGTGCTAGATCCGCAGGGCCGCGCCGTCCATCATGCGCTGGAAGGCCTCGGCTTTGCCGGCGTGTCCGATGTGCGCATGGGCCGCATGATCGAACTGGACGTGGCCGACAGCACGACCGACGAAGCACTGGATGACATGTGCCGCAAGCTGCTGGCTAACATGGTCATCGAAAACTACCGCATCGAAAAGGTGGGAGCGGCGTGATGAAGGCGGCGGTCATCACCTTCCCCGGCTCCAATTGCGACCGGGACATGGCCGACGCGATCGAGAAGATTTCCGGCAAGGCCCCGCTGCGCCTGTGGCATGGCGATGCCGAACTGCCCCAGGGCCTCGATTTCATCGCCCTGCCCGGCGGTTTTTCCTACGGCGATTACCTGCGCAGCGGCGCCATGGCCGCCAAGAGCCCGATCATGCGGGGCGTGATTGCCGCGGCTGAACGCGGCGTGGCCGTGCTGGGCGTGTGCAACGGCTTCCAGGTGCTGACCGAGGCCGGCCTGCTGCCGGGCGCGCTGATGCGCAACGCGGGCCAGAACTTCATCTGCCGCACCGTGCCGCTGGTCGTGGCAAACAGCCAGTCGATCTTCACCAACCGCTATGCCGCCGGGCAGACGTTGCAGATCCCCGTGGCGCACCACGATGGCAACTATTTTGCCGATGAAGCCACGCTGGACCGGCTGGAAGGCGAAGGCCGTGTGGCCTTCCGCTATGGCGCGCCGGTCAACGGATCGCAGCGCGATATTGCCGGCGTCCTGAACGCGGGCGGCAATGTGCTGGGCATGATGCCCCACCCCGAACGCGCGATCGAAGCCGATCATGGCGGCAGCGATGGCCGCGCGCTGTTCGAGAGCGTGATCGGCAGCTTCGTCGGCGCATAACCCGCCCCGCTTCGGGTCGATTTCCACCTGCTGACCTCGCCAGACGGCCGGCTCGCATGGCGAGCCGCAAGGCCGACCTGACGCCCGCAGGTGCCCTCAAGCGAAGCGCAAGGAACAGCGCCGGAGGATTGCAGGCGCCGATGCGCCTTTGCAAAGCAGGCTATGCCGCGGCGTTGCGCCGCTTCACCATCAGGCTGCGCGCTTCCAGGGCGGGCATCGGACGCCCGAAGTGGTAGCCCTGGATCTTGGTGCAACCGAGACTGCGGATGAGGTTGGCTTGCTCCTCGTCCTCCACCCCTTCAGCCGTGGTGGTCATTTCCAGGCTCTGCGCCATGGCAACCACGGCGTTGATGATAGCAAGGCTTTCCTTGTTCCCCTGCGCCGCGCCCTGCACGAAGCTGCGGTCCACCTTGATGGTGGAAAAGCGCAGGGTCCGCAGGTAGCCAAGCGAGGAATAGCCGGTCCCGAAATCGTCAAGCGCCACCGAACAGCCCAGCGCCAGGATTTCCTCCAGCGCCTGGCGCGCGGTGCGGGCATCGCGCAGGAAGATGCTTTCGGTCACTTCCACTTCCAGCCGCTGCGGCTGCAGACCGCTGTCGGCCAGCGCACGCACCACGCTTTGCGAAAAACCGGGTTCCAGCAACTGCTCGCCCGAGACATTGATGCCCACCTTCACGTCTTCCGGCCAGGTCACGGCCTGGCGGCAGGCTTCGCGCAGCACCCATTCGCCGATCGGCACGATCAGCCGGGTGTCCTCGGCCAGCGGGATGAACTTGGCGGGAGACACGAAACCGTGTTCCCGGCTGTTCCAGCGCAGCAAGGCCTCGAAACTGACGATACGCTCAGTGTGGGCATCGACCACCGGCTGGAAGGCCAGTTCCAGTTCCGCGTTCTTCATCGCCCCGCGCAGGCTGGCTTCCAGCTTGAGCTTTTCCTGCGCATGGCTGTGCAGCGTTGGCTGGAACCGGCAGTGCACCCCGCCGCCTTCGTCCTTGGCGCGGTAGAGCGCCAGATCGGCGTTGCGCATCAGCGCTTCCACCGTGTTGCCATCGCGCGGCCCCAGGGCAGAACCAACGCTGGCGCCAACGTAAAGCGTGTGATCGTCCACCGAATAGGGCTTTGATACCGCCGCGATGATCGCCTTGGCCGCGCCGTCCACTTCATCAGAGCGTGAGGCATCGCGGATGACCACGGCGAATTCGTCCCCGCCCAGCCGCCCGACCTGCTGGTTGGGACCGATCACCCCTTGCAGCCGCTGCGCCACCTGGGCCAGCAGCTTGTCGCCCACGTGGTGCCCGAGCGAATCGTTGACCGACTTGAAGCGGTCGAGATCGATCATCAGGAAGGCGCAGCGCGATTTCCATTGCGTCGAAAAGCGCAACGCTTCAGCCAGGCCTTCTGTCAGCATCAGGCGATTGGGCAGGCCGGTGAGCGTGTCGTAGCGGGCCAGCCAGGCAATCTTTTCGGAAGATTCGCGTTGCACGGTCACATCGGACCCCACCCCGCGAAAGCCTGTATAGTGGCCGTTTTCATCGAACGTCGGGGTTCCTGAAAGTTCCCACCAGCGCCGGCCCGATTCCAGTTCCACCTGCACCACCAGGTTGGAGAAACTCTCACGCTGTTTCAGCCGGTCCGCCAGTTCGTGCAATGCCGGCGGGAAATCGCCGGCCTTCCACTTGGTGCCGGCAAACACCTTCACCAGCCGCCGCCCTTCAAGCTGCGCCGGCTCCATCCCCAGGGCATAGGCAAAGCGGGGGCTCGCCCCCTTGATCAGGCCGTGCTGGTCCACCTGCCACAGCCAGTCTGCCTCGTTTTCCTCGAATTCGCGTAGGAGGAGCGAGACGACCTCGTTCTTTTCGGCGACCCCGGCTTCGGCAATGCGGGCGGTGAGGAAAGTACGGGCGCTGCCGATCGCGCCAAACGACAGTATTCCCCCGAATGCGAAGCTGCAGCCAGCGAAGAGAAATTCCCCCCGCAAGGCAAAGGAAATGGCGGTACCAACCCCGCCCACAACCGCCCAGGCCAGCGTGGTGAGCGGCGCCTGGGACATTGTTGCGGCCGATCCCGCAGCCAGCATGGCGATAACAGTCCACATCGCGTGGTGTTCGCCTTCATCGGCAATCCGGGGAAACCCCAGCATCGGCAGGGTCCATACCAGTGCCAGCAGCACCACGGCGCGGCCATGACCGCGGAATTCGGATCGCGTCATGATCCGGCTATCGATATCGGTCAGCGACCGCTCAACCCGCAGAACGTTGAGGATTGCCACAATCACGGCCAGCAACCAGCTCGCCACGACAATGGTTCCGTTGTCACGCAACAGCACCGAAATCGCCACTGCGGCTGCCAGCATGTGCGCAATCACGCGCAGCCCCGAACGGCGATGCAGTTCCCGGTATTGCAGGGCCCGCAGGCGCGCCCAGTCGCCCTCGTCAGGGTCCTTCAACCCGACGATCTGCAACGCCGACAAGCGCAAGGGCAGACTGGGTAAACCGGCGAAATTCTGGGTCACCCACCGGGCATAGGAAGAAACGGTTAGCGTCCCGTAAAATAACCGCCCGATTTTGTCGCTTCTGCAACTATTCCACGGTGACCGATTTGGCGAGATTGCGCGGCTGGTCCACATCGGTGCCTTTCACGCAGGCCACGTGATAGGCCAGCAGTTGTACCGGCACGGCATAGACCAGCGGTGCGATCAGCGGGTGGACCTTTGGCATTTCAATGGTTGCAAGGCACCCCTCGCCTGCTTCTGCCAGCCCTGCGGCATCGGAGATCAGCACGATCTTGCCGCCGCGCGCGCGCACTTCCTGCATGTTGGACACGGTCTTTTCGAACAGCGGACCGCTGGGGGCGATCACGATGACCGGCACGGCCTCGTCAATCAGCGCGATGGGGCCGTGCTTCATCTCGCCGCTGGCATAGCCTTCAGCATGGATGTAGCTGATTTCCTTGAGCTTCAGCGCCCCTTCCAGGGCTAGCGGGAAATCCGGCCCGCGCCCCAGGTACAGCACGTCGCGCGCCGGGGCGATGAGGTGGGCCATCGCCTTGATCTCGGCATCGTGATCCAGCGCCGCGTTGAGCGACGCCGGCGCTTCCAGCAGGTGGGCGACGATATCAGCCTCGTCCTCGGCCGTGAGGCGGCCCTTCTTGACCGCCAGGTGGGCCGCCAGCGCGGCCAGCACGGCGAGCTGGCAGGTGAAGGCCTTGGTGGAGGCAACGCCGATTTCCGGCCCCGCATGGGTGGGCAGCAGCAGGTCCGCCTCGCGCGCCATGGTGCTGGTGGGCACGTTGACCACCACGGCGATGGTCTGCCCGTGTTCCTTGCAGTGGCGCAACGCGGCCAGCGTATCCGCCGTCTCCCCACTCTGGCTGATGAACAATGCAAGGCCACCCGGCTGAAGGATCGGGTCGCGATAGCGGAACTCGCTGGCGAAATCGATGTCCACCGGCACGCGGGCAAAGGCCTCGAACCAGTACTTCGCCACCATGCCGGCATAGTAGCTGGTGCCGCAGGCGACGATGGTCACGCGGTCAATGGCGGAGATGTCAAAATCCATCTGCGGCAGGGCCACCTGCCGTTCCAGCGGGCGCAGGTAGGAACGCAGGGTTTGCGCCACCACGGTGGGCTGCTCGAAGATTTCCTTCTGCATGAAGTGGCTGAAGGCGCCCTTCTCGATCGCGGCGGCGCTGGCGCCAGAGGCGACGATGGCCCGTTCCACCGGGGCATTGGCAGCATCGAACACCCGCGCGCCCTGCCGGTCGATCACCACCCAGTCGCCTTCTTCCAGGTAGGAAATGCGCTGGGTGAGCGAGGCGAGCGCCAGCGCATCGGACCCCAGGTACATCTCCCCCTCGCCATAGCCGACGACCAGCGGCGAGCCGAGCCGCGCGCCGATCAGGATATCGGGGTGGGCACGGAAGGTGATGGCCAGCGCAAAGGCCCCGCGCAGGCGCGGCAGGGCGGCGGCAACGGCCTCCTCCGGTCCCTTGCCCGCTTCGACCTGTTCCGAAATCAGGTGGGCCACCACCTCGCTGTCGGTCTGGCTTTCGAAGCGACGGCCCCGCGCCTCCAGTTCGGCGCGCAGGCTGGCGAAATTCTCGATGATGCCATTGTGGACGATGGCCACTTCACCTGTGGCGTGCGGGTGGGCGTTGACCGCGGTGGGCGCGCCGTGGGTGGCCCAGCGGGTATGCGCGATGCCCACGTTGCCCGGCGCGGGGTTGGCGGCCACTTCGCGCATCAGGTTGACGAGCTTGCCTTCCGCCCGCCGGCGGATCAGCTGCCCGCCATCGATGGTGCAGATGCCCGCGCTGTCATAACCGCGATATTCCATGCGCCTCAGGCCATCGATCAGCCTGTCTGCGACCGGTTCCTTGCCGACGATGCCGATGATGCCGCACATGCGATGGGTCTTTCTGCTAGAAGGTATAAGGGAGGCGGATGCCCGGCATGGCTGCCGGGAAATCCCTGGTAATTCGTGTCACAAGTATGGACCCGCTGACCTGCGCGGTGGCGATGATCAGCACATCCATCAGTTTCATATGCGTGCGGTGTCCGATCATGCCATCAGGTCAGATGGAAAACCTTCGGGGCGGTGTCGGGCTCATCGGGCTGCGCCATGTCGAAGGCGACCGGGTCGGCAGCCAGGACAATCATCTCGGCCGTTGCAAGCTTGCCCGGAGCGCCCTCTGCTCCCGGTTCCACGCGGAACGGGGTGAGCATCTGGCGGCTGAATCCGGGGGCCTCCACGTGAACGCGCACGGCCTGCGTGAAGCCCTTGCCAAGGTCGGCCTCGGGCGCCTGCACGGTTGCCACCGTGGCCACGGCCAGCAGTTCACCCTTGCGCACCTGCCGGCGCAGCGCGCCTTGGGTGCGGGAATGGACTTCGCCCAGCGGCAGCAACGTGCTCTCGTCCACGAAGCGGATGAAATCGATCTCGCCCTCCACCGGCATGCGCGCGGCGAACGGCACCAGCCGCTTGCCCTTGCTCATCTGCCCGAAGGCGAAATCGCGCGCGAGTTGCAGCAGCAGGCCCAGCTGTTCGTTGGTCACCGTTACGGTCATTTCCCCCTCGCTCATTTCCGGGCAGCTTCCTTCTTCTTTTTCATCGCATCATGGAAACGGTCGGCCCAGCCCGGCTTCACCAGCTGCTCGGCGCGGACCATGCGCAGCTCCCCATCGGCCACGTCGCGGCTCACCGCGCTGCCCGCCGCCACGATGGCATCAGCACCAATCCGCAGCGGCGCGATCAGCGCGGAGTTGGAACCGATGAAGGCCCCCGCGCCAATTTCGGTGCGGTGCTTGAAATAGCCGTCATAATTGCAGGTGATCGTGCCCGCGCCGATATTGGCCCGTGCGCCCACGGTGGCATCGCCCAGGTAGGTCAGGTGGTTGGCCTTGGCCCCTTCCCCCAGCGTGGCGTTCTTCACTTCCACGAAGTTGCCCACCTTGGCGCCCTTTTCCAGCACCGCGCCGGGGCGCAGGCGGGCGTATGGGCCGACTTCCACGCCTTCAGCCAGGCTGGCGCCTTCCAAGTGGCTGAAGGCGCGGATGGTGACGTTGTCGGCAACCGTCACGCCCTTGCCGAAGATGACGTTGGGTTCCACCAGAACGTCCTTGCCCAGCACGGTGTCATGGCTGAAGAACACCGTTTCCGGGGCGACCAGCGTGGCACCCTTGGCCATGGCCTTCTGGCGCATCCCATGCTGGAAGCGGCTTTCAGCCTCCGCGAGTTCGCCGCGGCTGTTGATGCCCGCCACTTCGTCCGGATCGGGCGTGACGATCACCGCGCAAGGCACATCGGCGCGGATCGCCACGTTGACGATATCGGGCAGGTAGTATTCGCCCTGCGCGTTATTGTTGTTCACTTCGCCCAGCAGGGTGAACAGCACGTCCCCGCGCACCGCCATTAGGCCGGAATTGCACAGGCCCACGGCCCGCTCGTCCTCGTCCGCGTCCTTGAATTCCACCATCTTGCGGATGGTGCCGTCCTCCGCGATGATCCGGCCATAGGCGCCTGGGTTCCACGGCTTGAAGCCCAGCACCACGGCTGCCGGCGCATCATCGCCGTGCAGGCGCTTCAGCATCGACTGCATGGTATCGGCGCGCACGAAGGGCACATCGCCATACATGATCAGCACATCGCCGCTGAACCCGGCCAAGGCGTCCTTCGCCTGCATCACCGCGTGGCCGGTGCCAAGCTGCCGGTCCTGCACGGCAAAGCTGACCCGGCCGGCCAGGCGGCTTTCCACCTGTTCACGCCCTTCGCCCACCACCACCACGGTGCGGCTGGCGCCGATCCGCTCCACTTCGTCCAGCAGGTGCTCGATCATCGGCTTGCCGCCGATTTCGTGCAGCACCTTGTGGCGCTGGCTGTTCATGCGGGTGCCCTTGCCGGCGGCAAGGACGATGGCCGCCACGGGGGCAATCAGTTCGGGGGTTTCGGCATCGCTCATGGCCATGGCCATGCCACCAAATCATTGCGGATTCCACACCGGTGCGCCACATGCCCCCGCATGAATGACATTCCCTTCCGGATCGTGGGTTTCGACCTTGATGGCACGCTGGTGGATTCCGCGCTGGACCTGTGCCCGGCGGTGAACCACGCGCTGGTCGCCGCAGGGCGCGAAACGGTGAGCCTTGATGTCACGCGCGGCCTGATCGGCGGCGGCGCGCGGCGGATGCTGGAACGCGCGCTGGAAGTGACCGGCGGGCCGCTGGCACCTGGCGAGGTGGACGACCTGATGGTGGTCCTGCTCGATCATTACCGCGCCAACATTGCCGCCAACACCGTACCCTACCCCGGCTGCCTTGACGCGCTGGACCTGCTGGCGGACCGTGGGTGCAAGCTGGCCGTGGTGACCAACAAGGCGGAAGACCTGGCGCTGCAACTGATTGGCGAACTGGGCCTGACCGATCGCTTCGCCTCCATCGTCGGCGGCGATACGCTGGGGCGTGAGCGGGCCAAGCCCGCGCCGGACCTGATCCACGAAACCGTGGCCCGCTGCGGCGGCGGGCGCTTTGCCATGGTGGGCGATTCCAGCTTTGATGTGCAGGCCGCGCGCAATGCCATGGTGCCGGTGGTGGCGCTGAGCTTCGGCTATCATGACATGCCCCCGCACGAACTGGCGGCAGACGTGCTGATCGACCATTTCGACGACCTGGTGCCTGCCCTCGCCCGGCTTTGACTGGGCGGTTACTCGTCCACGGCCTTCAGCAGCTTGCGCTCTATCGGTGCGAGCACGCCGGCCAGCTCATGCCCGCGTTTCAGCACCTGGCCGTGTTCGCCGAACAGCGTCCACATGCCTTGCCGCCCGCGCAGTTCCGGGCGCTTTTCCACCCGCATCTGCGGCACGTCGGCCGTGCGGCGGAAGGCGCTGAACATGGCATAATCGCGGGTGAAGCTCATCGCGTAATCGCGCCATTCCCCGGCGGCGACCATGCGGCCGTACAGGTCAAGGATGCGGGACAGCTCGGCCCGGTCAAAGCCCACCTGCTGGGGTGGGCGCTGGCCGGGAAAGGGAACGATATTGGGGCTGCCCGGCGTGGGCCGCATCAGCCGTCAGTCCCGCTCTTGCGAGTGGCGGAGACAGACCGCTTGGCGGCACGCAGTTCGGCCAGTTCGGCGCGGAGCTGCGCCAGTTCCTGCTCCAGCTTTTCGATCCGGCTGGTGTCCGGCTCGCACGGTTCGTCCCCCCGTTCGGCACAGGGCGTGCCATAGGGGATGAATTCGCGCAGCCAGGTTTCGGCAGGGACCAGGGTGGAGCGGGCCTTGAGGCCAATCATCGTGGCGCCTTCAGGCACATCGTCCGTCACCACGGCATTGGCACCCACGCGGGCGCGTTCGCCCACGGTGATGGGACCGATGACCTGCGCACCGGAGCCGATGATCACGTTGTCGCACAAGGTGGGATGGCGCTTGCCGCCCACACCGCTGGTGGGGTTGGTGCCGCCCAGCGTCACGCACTGGTAGATCGTCACGTTGTCGCCGATCTCGGCAGTCTCGCCAATCACGGTAAAGCCGTGATCGATGAAGAAGTTCTTGCCGATCTTCGCGCCGGGGTGAATGTCGATGGCCGTCAACCAGCGGCTGAGGTGGTTGACCAGGCGGGCCAGAAAGAACAGCTCCCCCTCGAACAGCCAGTGGGCCACGCGGTGGAAGCCCAGTGCCCAGACGCCCGGGTATAGCAATATCTCCCAGCGCGAACGCGGGGCCGGGTCGCGGGCGCGGATCGAATCCAGGTAGGAAATCAGACTGTCGAACATCGCGTAAACCCGGTTGTTTCCTTGTTTTACCCGGCAAACCGCCTTCAAAGCAAGCGCGGCTCCTCCGGGCCGTGCAGGGCTTCAAGCGCCGCACGCCAGATACCTAGCGTAGGTGGGGATTTTCTTTCCAGGCTCAAGCGGTCGATCATCGCCACCAGCCGTTCGATATCCGCCTGGGTGCGCGGCGCGCGCGGCAGCAGGTAATCCGCCGCATCCGGGCCCAGCGGCAGGCCGCGCTCCGCCGCCAGCGACAGCAGAAGTTCCGCCGCCATCGCATCGTCCGGTGGGCCAATCTCCAGTTGCAGCGCCGCGCCGAGGCGGCTCCTCAAGTCCGGCAGGGCAATGGTCCACGGCGGGGTGCCGCCCACCAGCAACAGCGGGGTGCCCTGTTCCTGCGCGCGGTTCCAGCGGTGAAACAGCGCATCTTCCGCCAGGCCTTGCGCATCGTCCACCGCCTCGCCCTTGCCGCTGGCGGCAAACCAGCGCGCCAGCAACGACTTGCCGCTGCGGGGCGGACCGGTGAGTACGGCGGTGCGATAGGGCCAGGTTTCCGGGCTTTCCAGCGCGCGCACGACATGGGCGTTGGCTGCGCCGATGACGATGCGGGCCGGGCCGGTTGATCCGGGAATGAGCGGCAAGGCGATCTGCGACATGGGAAAGCTCCCGCGCCGCCTCAGCGCGAAATGGCCAGCACGCTGCCGCCTTCGGAAACCTGCCAGCCGGACGCGCGCAGGGCCGCGGCCAGCGCCGCAACGTCCCCGGCGAAAGTGACCTGCATCACCGAAGTGCCGCCGATCGCCGTGCTGGAAACGGCCACGCCGCGCACCCCGCCCACAGACCGAAGGCCCGCCAGCGCCGCATCGAACGCGCGCGGATTGGGCGTGGCCGCCTGCACGGTGTAGGTGGCAACCGCGGCCGCCGCCTCGCCCTGGGCAGGCACCGGCTGGGCGGTAGTCCCCGCCGTGGCCGCCGCGCCGGCCTGCTGCGCATCGGCAGCCTGCGCCTGTTCCAGCAGGGCGAGGATTTCCGGCGACAGCTCCACATTGTCCAGCGAAAGGGTGGGATCGGGCTGCAGCACGCCTTCCGCCAGTGCGCGGCGATAGATCTGGTCCAGCCGCGTCACGGCCGTCTGCAGCATGGCGGGCAATTGCTGCGGGTTCTGCACGCGCAGGTCAAAGCTCCCCAGACGCCGGTTGTCCGGGCCGTGACGGGCGGTGAAGTGCCCCGTTATCGGCCCGCCGGGATAGGCATATTCCAGCCGGGCGATGGGCACCAGCACGTCCGCCGCGCTGAACTGGTCAAGGATGGTGTTCCACCAGGCGCGGCTGCGCCGCCCGGCCTGGCCATAGGTCAGCAGCAGCGATTCGCCGCCCGCGCCTTCGGGCCGCACGTAATCGATGGTGCTGGCGCCGAACTGGTATTCCGCCCAGGCGCGCTGCCACGCGTTGCGCGCTTCGAACATAGTGCCCGTGCCGCCCGTCAGCAGGACCGGCAGGGTCAGCATGGGGGCAGAGCGCGCCCGTTCCCCCTCGCCCCCCAGCAGGCCGCCGGCCCGCGCGCGGTCAAAAATGACGCCCAGGCGCGCGATGTAGCGGCGGGGGCCAAGCTGTTCCTGTTCCACCACGATGGCGGACACCATGCTTTCCAGCCGCGAATCGGGCAGGTCCGGCCCGCCGAGCTGTTCCCAAGCCTTGCGCTGGGCCTGCAGGTAACCGGCGCGGCGCGCATCTTCCGCATTGTTGCCGGTGGCGTTCACCTGAATGCCGGACACCTCGGTATCGGTGGAACTGGCCACCGGCATGATGCCGCGTTCGCCGCCCACCTGGGCCAACAAGGCCCCGCCGCCCACCACGGCCAGCGCCAGCGCCGCCGGCAGCAGGAAAGCCAGGTTCGGGCGTTGCGGATGCGCGACAGGAAGGGCGGAATGGCTGGTCATCGGGGAAATCGCGGCCCTTTTGCCCAAAGGCGAGTGGAAATCCAAGCGCGAATGCGCCATTGGCCGTGCATGGCTTCCAATGATACGCCCAAGGGCGGCTACACTTACGAACAGGCCGGCGTTTCGATCGACGCGGGCAACCGTCTGGTCAAGGCTATCGGCCCGCTGGTCAAGGCCACCGCGCGCCCCGGCGCCGATGGCGAGATCGGCGGCTTCGGCGGCTTCTTCGATCCGCGCGCGGCGGGCTACAAGGATCCGCTTCTGGTGGCGGGCAACGATGGCGTGGGCACCAAGGTGAAGCTCGCCATCGACCATGACCGGCACGATGCCATCGGCATCGACCTTGTCGCCATGTGTGTGAACGACCTGATCGTGCAGGGGGCGGAACCGCTGTTCTTCCTCGACTATTTCGCCACCGGCAAGCTGGACAACGGCGTGGCCGAACGGGTGATCGCGGGCATTGCGGAAGGCTGCCGCATCGCCGGCTGCGCGCTGATCGGCGGGGAAACGGCGGAAATGCCGGGCCTCTATGCACCGGGCGATTATGACCTTGCCGGCTTCTGCGTGGGCGCGGTGGAGCGCGGCGAACAGTTGACGGGAGACCGCGTTGCCCCCGGCCATGTGCTGCTGGGCCTGGCGAGTAGCGGCGTGCACTCCAACGGCTATTCGCTGGTCCGGCGGCTGGCGGCGGACAAGGGCTGGAAGATGGACCGCCCCGCCCTGTTCGACCAGGAAAAGCTGCTGCTCGACACCCTGATCGAGCCGACGCGCATTTACGTGAAGAGCCTGCTGCCCGTAATCCGCGAAGGGCTGATCGATGCCCTCGCCCACATCACCGGCGGCGGCCTGCTGGAAAACGTGCCGCGCGTGCTTCCCGCGGGCGCCCACGCGGTGATCGACGCCGATAGCTGGGAACTGCCCCGCCTGATGGCCTTCCTGCAGGCGCAGGGAAACATCGAACCGGTGGAAATGGCGCGCACCTTCAACACCGGCATCGGCATGGTCCTCGCCGTTACCGAAGCGAATGTTGCGGCGGTCACCGCCCGGCTGGAAGCGGCGGGCGAGACCGTCCACCACATCGGCGCGATCGTGGAAGGGCCGAAGGGTTGCACGGTGAAGGGTTCTGCGGAAACCTGGTCCGCCCGCGAGCCATGGGAAGCCACCCATAATGCCTGAAGCAGGGCCTGCCAGGGCGCGCGTGGCCGTCCTGGTGTCGGGCTCCGGCACCAACATGGCCGCCCTGCTTTATGCCAGCCGCCAGCCCGGTTGCCCGTACGAGATCGTCCTCGTCAGCGGCGACAAGCCCGATTGCGGGGGCATAGCCCTGGCCGAAGCGGAAGGCGTGCCGGTTGCCCGCCTCCCCGCCGGCCTGCCCAAGGCCGATCTCTTCCCCGCGCTTGATCAGGCCATCGCGGCATCGGGCGCGCAGTACATTGCGCTGGCCGGGTTCATGCGCGTGCTGCCGGCCGATTTCGTCAGCCGGTGGGACGGTCGCATCCTCAACATCCACCCCTCGCTGCTGCCGAAGTACAAAGGCTTGCACACGCACGATCGGGCGCTGGAAGCGGGTGACAAGGTGGCCGGCGCCAGCGTGCACGTGGTTACGCCTGCGCTGGATGACGGGCCGATCCTGGCGCAGGCGAAAGTTGCCGTGATGCCGGGCGATACGGCGGACAGGCTGGCGGCCCGCGTGCTGATTGCCGAACACCAGATCTATTCCCGCGCGCTGGCCTCCTATGTCAGCCGCCCGTTCGATGCCGCCTGGCTGCGGGACAAGATCCATGCCCTGGCCATGGCCCTGCCCGAGGTGGAAGAACGCGAAAGCCACGGCGCGCCGGGCTGGCGAACCGCCGGCAAGAGCGGTAGGTATTTCGCCTACTTCAGCGACCGTCACCACGGCAGCGAGCACATTGCGCTGATCGTCAGGACCAGCGGCATGGACGAGCTGGCGGGCCTTATCGAAAGCGCGCCCGAAACCTATTTCCGCCCGGCTTACTACGGCGCGAGCGGATGGGTGGGCGTGGTCCTCAACCGCCCCGGCGTGGACTGGGACGAAGTGGCAGACTGGCTGGCGCGCAGCTGGCGCAGCGTGGCCCCCGCCCGCCTGACCCGCCTGCGCGATGTAGCGGATCAGTTCTGAGGCCATGGCGGCCCTTCCCCCCCGCCCCCACCCGCTGACCCGTTCGCGCACAGCGCAGCGGGCGGACAGCGTGCTGGCGGCGATCTGGGACAAGGGGCTGCACAGCCAGCCCGTGCTGGAGCCTGACGCGCTGTGGGCGGCGGGAGCCAAGGGGTTCGGCCCGCAGGACGAAAGCTTCGGCCGCAGCGCCGAGGATGTGGCCGATTTCCGCGAGAGGCTGGCCGTGCTGTGCCGATCGCTGCGGGAAGAGGCGCGCCTGAATGCGCTGGGCCACACCCTCGCCTATGGCCAGGTCACCGCCGCGATCCGCATGCGCCATGCGCTGGGGCGGCTGTGGCAACGCCAGCGGGGGCTGGACCGGGCCAAAATCGCCCCGCCGATCATCGTGGTGGGGCAAATGCGCGCGGGCACCACGCGGATGCACCGGCTGCTGGCGGCCGATCCGGCCCATGCGGGAACCCTGCTGTATCACGGGATGAACCCGGTCCGCCCGTGGCCCGACGTGCGCCCGCTGAAGACCGCCATCGGCCTGGCGCTGGCCCGGCGGATCAATCCGTGGATCGACACCCTGCACCCGTTCGGGGCGCGCCGGGTGGACGAGGAACTGCCCTGGCTGGCCCACGCGCTCAGCCCCGTGGCGCTGGAGGCGCAGTACCGCATCCCCGCTTTCATTGCCTTCAGCGAAGCGCGCGATGCGGGCGCGGTGTACCGGGAATTTGCCCGCACCCTGCGCACCGATGCCGTGCTGATGAAGAACGCCCACCTGCCGCGCGTGCTGAAATGCCCGCAGTTCGCGGAAGACCTGCCCGCCCTGCTGGCGCAGTTCCCCGATGCGCGCGTGGTGGTCACCCGGCGCGACGGTGATGCGGTGCTCGCCAGCACGGTTTCGCTGGTCGCCAGCCAAATGGCCTACCAGAGCGACCATGCCGACATTGGCGTGATCGAGGCGGAATGGCGGCGCAAGCTTGCCTTGCGTGACGCGCGCATGGCCAGCGCCCTCGCCGACTGGCAGGGACCGCTGGCCGAGGTCCATTTCGATGACCTCAACGCGGATTGGGAAGGCGCGATCGCCCGCGTCTATGCCGCGCTGGAACTGGACCTTACGCCCGCGGCACTGGCGGCAATGCGCGCGGAACAGGGCCGGGCCGAAACCTCCCCGCACCACGCGCACCGCCAGTTGATGGATTTAATGGACGAAGCCTGACGCCGCTCAGGCTTCAGCGCGGGTCTTGGCCAGGATCGCGCCGATTTCGTCGGCCAGGGCCAGCCGCTGCTTCTTCAGGGTTTCGGTCCGTTCGTCGGACGCGGGTTCCACCTCGCTTTCGATACGGTGAATTTCCCGGTTCAGTTCATGATAGCTGTCGGCCAGCTTCGCGAAATGGGCATCTTCCATCTTCAGCTTGTGGATGATGGCGGCATCCTGCGGGAATTCTTCGGCCAGTTCATGCGGGGTATGGGACATGCAGATCCTCCTGTTGTTGGTCTTGACCAAGAAAGCCTAGGCCCTTGGGCCGCTGGTGCCTTGCGCGAGGTCAAAGCCGGCCGGGAAAATGAACCAACAAGGGTTATCCCGCATCGCCCCCGTCTTCGGGTGCCTTGAGTATCCGCACCAGCGAGCCGGGCGAAGGGCGGCCATAGGCTTCCCACTGGACCAGCTTCCCGCCGCGCACCCTGGCGCTCCACTGGGTATCGGTGGCGAGATCCGGGTTGGCGGTCACTGACCGGCCCGCCAGCAGGACCACGTCGCCCCGCTCAATCGCCTTGTCGATCTCCACCCGCAGGTCCGGTGCGACGGAATTGACCCGGGCGAGCGCCGCAAGCACTTCTCCCGCGCCAACAAGGCGCCCGCCGCGGCTGTCCTGGAATACGATATCAGGATGGAGGATGCCCGCCAGCGCGGCCGCATCGCGCGCGTTGCACGCAGCCACGAAGGCCAGCGCCACTTTCCTGGGCGATCGCCATCGCCACATGACCCCAGCCCCCCTTTGCAGCGGGACATGAAAAACCCGCCCCCGCACGATAACACGGCAGGGGCGGGCTTACATCAGTATTGCCACAGAGGCAGAAAACGCTTGTTTATCAGCCGACGATTTCTTCCGGCTTGAAGAAGAAGGCGATTTCGATGGCGGCGTTTTCGTCGCTGTCGGAACCGTGGACCGAATTCGCTTCAATCGATTCGGCCAGTTCGCGGCGGATGGTGCCGGGTTCGGCATTGGCCGGGTTGGTGGCGCCCATGATGTCGCGGTTGCGCTTCACGGCGTCTTCGCCTTCCAGCACCTGGACCACCACCGGGCCGCTGATCATGAATTCGACCAGTTCGCCGAAGAAGGGGCGTTCCTTGTGCACGGCGTAGAAGCCTTCGGCCTGTTCACGGCTCATGTGGATGCGCTTGGAGGCGACGACGCGCAGGCCGGCTTCTTCCAGCATCTTGGTGACCGCACCGGTCAGGTTGCGGCGGGTGGCATCGGGCTTGATGATCGAGAAAGTGCGGGTAACCGCCATGGGACAATCCTTCGCGTTGAAACGTGTTGCGTGATTGGGGGCAGGCCTGCGGGCAGGCCGAGTGGCCGCGCCCCTAGCCGTCCTGCCGCGCAAGAGCAAGTGCGCCGCCGTGCGGGCCTGATCGCGCGCCCCCTTAGTCCCGCCCCACGGTCAGCTGGATGATCGTCACCCCGTCCGGCCCCGGCGCGGCGCTGGCGGTCAGCGCCAGTCCGTCCGGCCCTTCGCCGCCGATGATGTGGTTGCTGCCCGCCGTGGCGGATTGCGAAATGGTCACGCCCGCCGCTTCTGCCTGGGCGCGATAGAAATCGATTACCTTCTCCGCCGGATCAGTGCTGGCCATCACCATGATCACGCCGCCACCCGTGCCCGTGCTGATGGCTGTTCCTGCGGTGACATCGGCCGCCGGATAGGGCGTGAACCCTTCGGGCAGGTTGTCCACCGCCGCCTGCGCTTCGGGCGCAACGGTGCCGCCATCGGGGGATTCTCCGCCCGATTGCCCGCACGCCGCCAGCAGCAATGCCGCTGCCATTGCGCCCGCCTTCATGCACTGCGCCATCATGCCTTGCGCACCCATTTGCCGCCTTCCAGTTCGTGAAATTCGCGCTCCACATCCTCGCGCCCGTCAAACTGGCGCCAGACGCTGCGGGCCTGTGCGCGGCCCTCTTCGGTAAAGAACAGGAACACGCGGGAAAAGCTCTCCGCCTCCTCGCGCCATGCGCCATCGGCCAGCGCCAGCAGGCGCGCGCCGTTGGCGGCATCGCAGGTTTCGGAAATCAGGATCGGCTGGCGCGGATCGTGCAGGCCGCCTGCCGGGCCGTTGGCGAGGAATTCCTCCGGCGCAAAGGCCCACAGGCTGTCGGCCAGCGCGCCGCGCTGCGCCTCGTCCGCCGAGACGACCAGCAACCGTTCGTCCGATCGCATGGCCGCCCGCGCGATCAGCGGCAGGACCCGCTCCACCGGCTGCTGGCCGCACAGGTAGAAGCCCAGGCGCATTATTTCTGGCCTACCGCTTCGCTGCCTGAAGCCGGGCCGGCGGCGCGGCACCTGTCGGAACAGTATTTCACGTTATCCCAGTCCCGTTCCCATTTCTTGCGCCAGACGAACGGGCGACCGCAGGCCGCGCATGGCTTGGACGGCAGGTCCGCCTTCTTGCGCATGCGCGGCACTGCGGGCTGCCTTACTTTTCGACCCTGAAGCGCACGAAGCTGTCGATCAGCCGCACGCCATAGCCGGTGGCGCCCTTGTCCCAGGTGGCTCCGGGCTTGTCGGCCCAGACCATGCCGGCAATGTCGCAGTGCGCCCAGGCAACGCCGGGTTCGATATAGCGCTGCAGGAACTGCGCCGCGGTGATGGACCCTGCAAAGCGCGGGCCAACGTTCTTCATGTCGGCAATCGGGCTGTCGATCAGCTTGTCGTATTCCGGGGACAGCGGGAAACGCCACAGCTTGTCGCCGCTTGTCTTGCCGGCCGCCAGCAGGCCATCGGCCAGCGCATCATCGTTGGAGAAGACGCCGGCATGCTCGCTGCCGAGCGAGATCATCATCGCCCCGGTCAGCGTGGCGAAATCGACCACCGTCTTCGGCTTGAATTCGCGCTGCACCCAGGTCAGCGCGTCGCACAGGACCAGGCGGCCTTCGGCATCGGTGTTGATCACTTCCACGGTCTGCCCGCTCATCGTGGTGACCACGTCGCCGGGGCGCTGGGCGTTGCCATCAGGCATGTTTTCAACCAGTCCGCACACGCCGACCACGTTGGCCTTGGCCTTGCGCCCCGCCAGCGCCAGCATGGCCCCGGCCACGGCGCCTGCGCCGCCCATGTCCCACTTCATGTCTTCCATGCCAGCGGCCGGCTTGATGGAGATGCCGCCGGTATCGAAGGTCACCCCCTTGCCCACGAAAGCCACCGGCGCTTCACCCGGCGTGCCGCCCATCCACTTGATGACCAACATCTTGGGGCTGCGGACCGAGCCCTGCGCCACGCCCAGCAGCGCGCCCATGCCCAGTTCGCGCATCTCGTCCTCGTCCAGCACGGTGATTTCCGCGCCGGTGCCGGCAAAGCGCGCGTGGCAGCGTTCCACGAAGCTTTGCGGGTAGATGATGTTGGCCGGTTCGGTCACCAGTTCGCGGGCGAATTCCACCCCGGCGGCCAGCGCCTGGGCAGCGGTCCACGCGGCTTCGCTGCCTTCCGGCGCGCCGACGATGACGGCGGATTGCAGGCTGCGCTTCTGTTCGTCCTTCAGGCGGGTGCGATAGGTATCCCAGCGCCAGCACCGCAGCCGCAGGCCCAGCAGGAGCGAGGCGATCCCGGCGGCATCGATTCCGCTGTCGGTCAGGTCGATCGAAACAGCCTGCTCGCCCGATGTGGCATAGCGTGCCGCCAGCGCCGCGCCCGCCTTTTCCAGCGCGGCGGCGCGTTCGTCACCCTTGGCCGCCTTCGGACCGGTGCCCAGCAGCACCAGCCGCGTCACCACGCCCCCCGTTTCCAGGAAGCCTTCGAACACCTGCCCGGTCTTGCCGGCAAAGCGCGAGGCTTCCGCCCCCTGCAGCAGCGCCGGGGGCAGATCGGCGGGAAGGGCATCCTGCGCCACCAACCGGGCGACCAGCCGGGGCAGCGAAGGATCGGTGCGGGCAACGAAAGTGACGTTCATCAAAAGCTCCGGTAACTTGTTGGCAGGCCGCGATAGCTTGTGCCGTGCGCCTGCAAGTGGTGCGTTGCAGTTAGGGCGCACTGGTGCGATAGGCAAGCCATGCCCCCCCTCAAGCCATCGCGCCCAGGACTGCCAGACATGCCCCCTGCCCCGCGCCCGGCAATGCCGCTCACCCTACGCCTGCTGGCCGCGAGCAGCGCGCTGGCACTGCTTGCCACGCCGGCGCTGGCGCAAGGCGCCTGGGCGCAGGATGGCGCGGCGACGCAGCCGGCCAGCGAGAGCACCGCCCCGTCCCCGCTCGCAGGCCGCGAGATCGCCTTCGAGGCCGATGGCCTGAATTACGACAGCAACGCGGACGTGGTGACCGCCACCGGCAACGTCCTGGCCCGCTCGGGCGACCAGTCGGTGCGGGCCGAAGCGATCAGCTGGAACCGGATGACCGGCGAAATCGTCGCCACCGGCAACGTGCGGCTGGTGGACGAGGATGGCAACCAGCTGTTCACCGACCGGCTGGAACTGACCGAGGAACTGAAGGCCGGCGCCATGCAGAACCTGCTGCTGGCCTTCCGCCAGGGCGGGCGGCTGGCGGCCGATCAGGCCCGGCGGGACGATGCCGGCAACATCATCCTTGACCAGGCGGCCTATTCATCCTGCCTGGTGGAAGACGCCGAAGGCTGCCCGCGCAACCCCAGCTGGCGGGTGACCGCGCGCCGCGTACGCTATGACGCGGCAACCGATCGCATCCGCTTCGAAGGGGCACACCTGGAACTGTTCGGCGCGCGCATCCTTCCGCTGCCCGGCCTGGTGATCCGCGCCGATGGCAGTCCGACATCCGGCATCCTGATGCCCGACATCGGCCTGACGGCATCCAACGGCCTGGAAATTTCGGACAGCTTCTACTGGCGGCTGGCCGAAAACCGGGATCTGATGGTGACCGGCCACCTCTATTCCGGGGCCGCGCCGATGGTCAGCGCGCAATACCGCCAGTTGCAGGAACACGGCGCCTTCCAGGTCAGCGGCTATGGCACCTATTCGCGCCGCATCCCGCTCAACTCCACCGTGCCCACCGCGCAGGACGAGTTCCGCGGCTACCTGTTCACCAACGGCCGCTGGCAGCTGGACCCGAACTGGAGCCTGACGGGATCGCTGCGCGTGGCGAGCGACCGCACCTTCCTGCGCCGGTATGACATCAGCCGCGAGGATCGCCTGCGCTCCACCTTCAACGTGGAACGGATCGACCAGGAAAGCTACCTGTCGATCTCCGGCTGGGCCACACAGGCGCTGCTCACCCAGCAGGACCAGGGCGAGGTGCCGCTGGCCCTGCCGCTGGTGGATTACCGGCTGCGGCTGGCCGATCCGGTGCTGGGCGGCACGTTCAACCTGCAGGCCAACACCCTGGCGATTACCCGTGCCGAAGGGCAGGATACCCAGCGCGCCTTCGTGCGCGGGCAATGGGACATGCGGCGTATCACCGCCTGGGGACAGGAAGTGACGCTGACCGGGCTGGTGCGCGGCGACGTCTACCATTCCGACCAGAACGAGTTGACGCAGACGATCAGCTATCGCGGCCTCACCGGCTGGCAGGCGCGCGGCGTGGCAGTGGCGGCGGTGGACGTGAAGTGGCCGCTGATCGGGGCTTTCGGCAGCGGCACGCAGATGCTCACCCCGCGGGTGCAGTTCGTGGCCACCCCGGGCATCCGCAACCTTGCCATTCCCAACGAGGATGCCAGGTCGATCGACCTCGAGGATTCCAACCTTTTCGCGCTGAACCGCTTTCCGGGGTATGACCGGGTCGATGACGGGCTGCGGCTGACCTATGGCCTTGACTGGCAGGCCTCCCTGCCCGGCTGGCGGCTGGAAACCACCGTCGGCCAGTCCTACCGCATGAGCGAGCGGGCATCGCTGTTCCCCGATGGCACCGGCCTGAACGAACAGTGGTCCGATTTCGTGGGCCGCACCACGGTGCGCTACCGCGATCTGCTCAAGTTCACGCACCGCTTCCGGCTGGACAAGGACAGCCTGGCCGTGCGCCGCAATGAAATTGACGCGACCTTCGGCAACGACCGGAACTACGTCGAAGTCGGCTACCTGCGCCTCAACCGCGACGTGGACCTGACCTATGAGGATCTGCAGGACCGAGAGGAACTGCGCGTGGCCGGGCGCGTGGTCTTCGCCCGCTACTGGTCGCTGTTCGGGTCGGCGGTGGTCAACCTGACCGACAGGGCGGAAGACCCGACGCTCGCCTCCGACGGGTTCGAACCGCTGCGCACCCGGCTGGGCGTGGCCTATACCGATGATTGCCTCGAAATGAGCTTCACCTGGCGGCGCGATTACATCGAACTGGCCGATGCCCGGCGCGGCAATTCCTTCCGCCTCAATTTCAGCCTGCGCAACCTGGGTTTCCGTTGACCGGACACGGCGGGTGATGGCGCGCGCCATTGCGTTGGCACGGGCGGAGAAAGTGGCTATCAGGCCGATCAGCTTTGGTTAAGCCGGCCTGCTGCACTTGCCGGACAAGATAAACGGGCGCCGCTTACCCCGCGCCGACTACGGGATAAAGAGACACTGTGAACCGGTTTGCCAAGTTCCTGAGCACCCTTGCCTGTTCCGCAGCCGTGGCAGGCATGCTGGCCAGCGGCGTCGCCGCGCAGCAGAGCGACGGGTTCAACCTGCCCGACGACATCACCTTCCTCACCCAGAACGATCCCAACATGCGCACGCCCACCGCGCGCGTGAATGGCAACATCATCACCGGGACCGACGTGGATCACCGCGTGGCGCTGATCGTGGCGGCGAACGACACCGCGCTGCCACCAGAAGAATTGCAGCGCCTGCGGCTGCAGGTGCTGCGCAACCTGATCGACGAGACGCTGCAGGTGCAGGCGGCCGTGGAACAGGACATGGAAGTGACGGCCGCCGAAGTGGACCAGTCCTATGCCCGCTTCGCCACCGAACGGTTCAACCGCACGCCCGAACAGATGGATGCCTACCTCGCCTCCATCGGCTCCAGCGCGCGCACGCTGAAGCGGCAGATTCAGGGCGAACTGGCATGGGACCGGCTGCTGCGCCGGAACATCAACCCCTTCGTCAACGTCTCTGCCGAGGAAGTGAACGAACTGTTCGACCGGCTGCAGGCCAGCCGCGGCCAGTATGAATACCGGGTGGGCGAAATCTTCCTGTCCGCCAACGCCAACACGCGCGAGCAGGTGCGCGCCAATGCCCAGCAGATCATGGAACTGCTGCGCCAGGGCGGCTCCTTCGTGGCCGCTGCCCGCACCTATTCCAACGCCTCCAGCGCCGCGGTGGGCGGGGACCTGGGGTGGATCCGGCTCGAACAGTTGCAGAACCCGGTGCTGGAAGCCTCCGCGCGCGACATGGTGCCAGGCCAGCTGGCCGGGCCGCTGGAAATTCCCGGCGGTTTCTCGCTGCTCTACATGATCGACCGCCGCCAGATCGGCATGGCCGACCCGCGCGATGCGGTGCTTAGCCTGAAGCAGATTTCCATCTCCTTCGCGCCCGGCACCAGCGAGGACGCCGCGCGCGCCCGCGCCGAACAATTCGCCGCCACCGTGTCCGAAATCCGTGGCTGCGGCGAAGTGGAATCGCGCGCCGCCGCAATCGGGGCGGAAGTGCTGGGTAACGATGGCATGTCCGCCCGCGAACTTCCCGAAGCCTTGCAGAACGTGCTGCTGCAATTGAACGTGGGCGAGGCCACCCCGCCCTTCGGCGACTTGCAGAGCGGCGTGCGCGTGCTGATCCTGTGCGGGCGGGATGATCCGCAGCAGGCCGCCGGCCCTTCGTTCGACGAGCTTATGAACTCGATCGAGCAGGAACGCATCAACCGCCGCGCGCAAAGCTATCTGCGCGACCTGCGCCGCGATGCGGTGATCGATTACGATTGATCGCTCGCATGGGGGCTGCACCACCGCTGGCGCTCTCGCTTGGCGATCCGGCGGGCATCGGGCCGGAACTGATCGTTGCCGCCTGGGCTGCCCGGCATGAACTGGCGCTGCCGCCGTTCGTGGTGATCGGCGGGGCGCAAGTCTTGGCAGCGGCCGCCGCCGCGCGCGGGCTGGATGTGCCTCTGGCCCAAGTATCCTCTCCTGCCGAGGCGGCTGGCATATTTGCCACCGCCCTGCCCGTGCTGCCGCTGGACCGCGACGTGCCTTACACGCCGGGTCGGCCCAATGCGGCGGGCGCGGCGCTGGCGCTGGCCTCGCTGGAACGGGCCACGGCGCTGGCGCTGGCGGGCGAGGCTGGCGGCGTGGTCACCGCGCCTATCGCCAAGTCGGCGCTGGCAGAAGTCGGCTTTAGCCACCCTGGCCAGACCGAATTCCTCGCCCATGCCTGCGGCGTGGCGGAGGAAGATGCGGTGATGCTGCTGGCCGGCCCCTCCCTGCGCACCGTGCCGCTGACCGTGCATGTCGCAATTTCCGAAGTCCCCGCCCTCATCACGCAAGGGCTCATCCTGCGCCGCGCGCGGGTGATCCACGCCGCGATGCAGCGCGATTTCGGCCTGGCGTCCCCGCGCCTCGCGATTGCCGGGCTTAATCCCCACGCGGGCGAGAAAGGGCGCATGGGCACCGAGGAGCGCGAGGTGATCGCCCCCGCCATTGCCGCGCTCGTTACCGAAGGGATCGACGCCACCGGACCGCACCCCGCTGACACCCTGTTCGCACCGCACAAGCGCGGCACTTATGACGTGGCGCTGGCCATGTATCATGATCAGGCGCTGGCCCCGCTGAAAGCGCTGGATTTCGACAACGGCGTCAACATGACGCTGGGCCTGCCCATCGTGCGCACCTCGCCCGATCATGGCACCGCGTTCGATATTGCCGGGCAAGGCGTGGCGCGGCCCGATTCGCTTATCGCCGCGCTGCGCATGGCGGCACAGGCGGCGGCCAACCGGGCGCGTTTGCCGTGAGCCTGCCGCCCTTGCGCGAAGTCATCGCCCGCCATGGCCTCAGCGCCAGCAAGGCATTGGGGCAGAACTTCCTGTTTGACGAACAGTTGCTGGACCGCATTGCCGCCATTCCGGGTGACCTGGCGGGCAAGGCCGTGCTGGAGATCGGCCCCGGCCCCGGCGGCCTCACCCGCGCCCTGCTGCGCGCCGGTGCGCGCGTCACCGCCATCGAGATGGACCGGCGCTGCTTACCTGCCCTGGCCGAACTGGCGGAGGCCTTTCCCGGCCAGTTGCGGGTGATCGAAGGCGATGCCTTGCAGATCGACCATGGCGAACTGATGGGCGAGCCCTTCGCCGTGGTGGCGAACCTGCCTTACAACGTCGGCACCCTGCTGTTCACGCGTTGGCTGGATGGCGAGGACTGGCCGCCACAATGGACTTCTCTCACCCTGATGTTCCAGCAGGAGGTCGCCCAGCGCATCACCGCCGCTCCTGGCGGTTCCGCCTATGGCCGCCTCGCGGTGCTGGCCCAGTGGCGCAGCACGGCTAGGCTGGCGATGAAAGTGCACCGCAGCGCCTTCACCCCGCCGCCCAAGGTGATGAGCGCCATTGTCCACGTCACCCCGGACGAAGCCCCGACCGGCGTTTCCGCCAGGCGTCTGGCGCAAGTGACGGAGGCCGCCTTTGGCCAGCGGCGCAAGATGCTGCGGCAGAGCCTCAAGAGCGTGCCCGGCGCGGTGGAGGTGCTGGAGACGCTGGGCATCGATTCCACGCGCCGGGCGGAAACACTTTCGGTCGATGAATTCCTCGCCATCGCCCGCACGCTGGGGCCGCGCTGAAGGCCTGCATTGACAGCGCCGGTGACTGCGATACACCGGTTGCAGATGAAACAACTGTCCATCATCGAGGCCGCGCTGGTCGACAGCATCGATGCCCCTGCCATGCTGCACCAGGTGCTGGCGTGGGCAGGCGTTAATTCGGGCACCGGAAACCTCGCTGGCCTGGCGCAAATGGCGGACCTTCTGGCCCATGCCTTCGCCGCCTTGCCGGGTGAAGTCACCTTGCGTGAACCGGCCACCGTCACCGCTCTGGATGCCGCCGGGCGCGAGGTGGAAAAGCCGCATGGCCGCCACCTGTTGCTGCGCGTGCGCCCCGATGCCGATCGCCGCTTCCTGCTCACCGGGCACATGGACACGGTGTTTCCGGCGGACCACCCGTTCCAGCAGGTGAGCTGGATCGATGGGGAAACCCTGAACGGCCCCGGCACGGCGGACATGAAGGGCGGCATTGCCGTGATGCTGCATGCGCTGATGGCATTCGAGCAACTGCCTGAAGCCGCGGCCTGCGGTTATGACGTGCTGATCAATTCGGACGAGGAAACCGGCTCGCTCTCCTCCGCGCCGCTGATCGCGCAGCTGGCGCATGGCAAGTTCGCAGCACTGACTTACGAGCCGAGCGCCCTGCCCGATGGCACGCTGGCCCATGCGCGGGGGGGCAGCGGCAATTACTCGGTGTGCTTCAGCGGCCGCTCCGCCCACGCGGGTCGCAACCCGCAAGACGGACGCAATGCGCTGGTCGCCGCCGCTGACTGCGCGGTACGGCTGAAGCTGATGAGCCACGCGGACCTGCCGGTGAACCCGGCCAAGATCGATGGCGGCAGCGCCAACAACGTGGTGCCGGACCATGCCGTGCTGCGCTTCAACATCCGCCCCCGCACGGAAGCGGCAGCGGAAGCCTTCCTGTCCGATTTCAACGATTTGTTGCGACTTCTTGAAAAACAACACGAAGTGTCGATCCATTGCCACGGCGGCATCACCCGCCCGCCCAAGCCGGTCGATGCGCGGGCGCAGGCGCTGTTCGACCTGGTGCGAGATTGCGGCGCGGCGCTGGGGCAGACGATCGGCTGGCAGGCATCGGGCGGGGTGTGCGATGGCAACAATATCGCCGCCTGCGGGGTGCCGGTGGTGGATACCATGGGGGTGCGCGGCGGGGCGATCCATTCGCCGGACGAATTCATGATCGTCCCTTCGCTGCGCGAACGGGCAGCCTTGTCGGCACTGGTGCTGGCGCGGCTGGCAAGGGGGGAAGACCTGTGAGCCACGTGATCCGCGCCGCCACCACGGCGGACCTGCAAGCCCTGTATGAAATGGCCAAGCTGACCGGCGGCGGCTTCACCAACCTGCCGCCCGATCGCAAGGCGCTCACCACCAAGCTGGAACGCAGCGCCGCCGCCTTTGCCAGCGCGGCGGAGGAACCGGCGGACGACATGTTCGTCTTCGTGCTCGAAAACGTGGCCACCGGCGAAGTTCGCGGCACTTGCCAGATCTTCTCCTCCGTGGGGCAGAAGTGGCCGTTCTATTCCTACCGCATCGGCGCGCTGACGCAGCATAGCGAGGAACTGGGGCGGACCTTCCGCGCCGATATCCTCAACCTCTCCACCGATTTGGAAGGCGCCAGCGAAGTGGGCGGGCTGTTCCTCCACCCGGGGGAACGCGCCGGGGGCCTGGGCATGCTGATCGCCCGCAGCCGTTACCTGTTCATCCGCAACCACCGCGCCCGCTTTGCCGATCGCACGCTGGCCGAGCTGCGCGGGGTGATTGACGAGGCAGGTGGATCGCCCTTCTGGGACGGGGTCGCCGGTCGGTTCTTCGGCATGAGCTTCCAGGAAGCGGACGAATTCAACGCCAAGCACGGCAACCAGTTCATCGCCGACCTGATGCCCAAGCACCCGGTCTATATCGCCATGCTGTCCGAACACGCGCGCAGCGTGATCGGCAAGCCGCACCCATCCGGGCGCGCCGCCATGCGGATGCTGGAGGAAGAAGGGTTCGCCTGGGAAAACTACGTCGACATCTTTGACGGCGGCCCGACCATGACCGCGCGGACCGACCAGATCCGGTCCGTGCGCGAGGCGGTGGATGCCACCGTGTCCCGCATCGATGACAGCCTTGGCGAAGGCCGGGCAGGCGAAAAGCGGCTGGTTTCCACTGGCAGGCTGGCGCGCTACCGCGCCGCCTACGGCTGGGTGTCCGCTGACGGGGACGGCGCGGCGCTTGATCCGCATTGTGCCGCCGCGCTGGGCGTTGGCCCGGGCGATGCCATCACCCACGTGGCCCGGTGGTGAGCGCCATGCCGCTGCCAAAGCCGCTGGTCGAGATCAATTTCGACGGGATTGTCGGCCCCAGCCACAATTACGCCGGCCTCAGCCTCGGCAACCTTGCCGCCACGAAGAACGCCGGCGCGCCGTCCTATCCGCGCGAGGCAGCCTTGCAGGGCCTGGCCAAGATGCGCGGCAACATGGCGCTGGGGCTGACGCAGGGGTTCTTCGTCCCCCTGCCCCGGCCCGATGCGGGCTGGCTGGAGCAACTGGCGGCAGACGATTCGACCGACCCCGCGCTGGTGGCCGGGGCCTGGTCCGCGTCCAGCATGTGGACCGCCAACGCCGCCACCGTCAGCCCTGCGCCAGATACGGCTGACGGGCGCTGCCACCTGTCTGTCGCCAACCTCGTCACCATGCCGCACCGCAGCCACGAATGGCCCGATACGCTGGCGCAGCTCAGGCTCGCCTTTGCCGACAGCGCGCATTTTGCGGTCCACGGTCCGGTGCCGCCCACCTTCGGTGATGAAGGCGCAGCCAACCACATGCGGCTATGCCCTGGCCATGGCGATGCGGGGGTGGAGGTGTTCGTCTATGGCCGCGCCGGTGGCCCCTTCCCCGCGCGCCAGCATATCGAGGCGGGGCGGATCATCGCCCGGCGGCACGGGCTGGATCCGGCGCGGGTGCTGTTCATCGAACAAAGCCCCGAAGCCATCGCCGCGGGGGCCTTCCACAACGACGTGGTGGCCGTGGCAAATGAGAACGTGCTGCTGTGCCACGAAAAGGCCTTTGCCGACCCCGCCGGTGCCTATGCCGCCATTCGCGAGAAGTGCCCCGGCGTGCAGATCGTGGAGGTGCCGGACAGCGCGGTGAGCCTGGCCGATGCCATCCGCAGCTACCTGTTCAACGCCCAGCTCGTCACCCTGCCCGGCGGCGAGCAGACGCTGGTGGTGCCGGGCGAATGCCGGGTGAGCGCCGCCGTGTGGAATTACCTGCAGGGAATGCTGGCCGGGAACGGACCCATCCGCCGCGTGGAAGTGGTGGACGTGCGCCAGTCCATGGCCAACGGCGGCGGCCCTGCCTGCCTGCGCCTGCGCGTGGTGGCTGACCCTGCCACGGTGGACCCGCGCTTCCTGCTGGATGATGCCCGCGCCGATGCCATCGCGCAGGTGGTGGCGAAGTACTGGCCGGAGCAGATCGATCCCGGTGATATCGGCAAGGCCAACTTGGCCGCCAGCGTCATGACCGCACGGACAAAGCTGCTGGAAGCACTGGACCTCACTTTGCTCGCCTGACGAGGCGAGTTGTCGGTTTGTCTTACAGCCGGCGATGCGTTAACCATGCAAACCCACGCAAAACGGGGGTTGGCACGCAGTTTGCAGCCCCAAAGGTTAACGAGAAGGGTGAGCTAAGATGCTGCGCAAGGTTTCAAGGCTGTTCGTGATCAAGACCCACTGGGAAGCCTACCTGATCATCTACGCCCTGGCTCTCGGCGCAATGACGCGCGGCGCGCATTACCTTGTCCAGTTCCCCGGCTTTGGCGGCAAGCTGCTGTTCGCCGCCACCAGCGGCGCAGTGTTCCTCGGCGGGGCCAAGATCCTCGATTGCCTGAAGTACGAGAAGGCGGAACGTGAGGCGCCTGCGGGGGCGACACCGTCGAAGGACTGACTTCCACCTGATTTTGGGTGATGATTTGCCGCTAGTTTGCCCTCAGGGCGAGCCGAGAACGGCAAGATGCGAGAACCGGCGCGCAGCGGCCTTGATGGCCGTGAGCACCGGAAGCGCAGCAGCCTGCCGTTCGCAGGCCGTCATGGGGGCAAAATAGCGGGAAATCAGGTGGAGGGATTCTGTTGCTAGGCTCCCTCCGGGCCCCCGGTATCCGTTCTGTTGCCCGGTCGGTCCAACCGCGCTTTAGCTTTGTAAGATCAGGCCGTTAGGCCGTCAGGTTACGCAGCGATTGCGAGTGCTTCGTTATCGTTGGCACTTGTAGGTTTTGAGCCTTTAACGGGTTACTCAGCCCGGGCGAAAACAGTGTCTTTCAACACACGTCGATCCTGGTTCGGCCCCGTCATTTTCCCCGCGATACCGGGAAAGGTGGTGGAGCCGCCGGGTACTGCCCCCGGGTCCGCTGTGCCTATTGCACACCGCAATTTATCGCCATAGCCGGCCGAAACCGGCAAGACCCATATAGCGATGCGGCGATGAATTTAAAGTGACCGCCGCATCGCAAAAATGGAAGCCTGGCGATTATTTCTTCAGCGCGTCGCGGATCTCGGTCAGCAGGTCGATCTCGCTCGGCCCGGCAGGCGCGGGGGCTTCTTCCTTCTTCGCCAGCACCTTGTTGGCGTATTTGACCAGCAGGAAGATCACGAAAGCGAGGATGATGAAGTTGATCACCACGCTGACGAAGTTGCCGTAGGCCAGCACGTTGGCCCCCGCTTCGCGCGCGGCCGCAAGGGAAGTGCCGGGGGCCACGTCCCCGCTCAGCACCACGTAGAGGTTGGAGAAGTCCACATCGCCCACCACGCGGCCGATGATCGGCATGATCAGGTCATCGGTGAGCGACTTGACGATGCCGCCAAAGGCCCCGCCGATGATCACGCCGACCGCCAGATCAAGCACGTTGCCTTTGGCGATGAAGGTCTTGAATTCCTGCAACATGGCCCACTACCCTCTGCTGTTTGAACGCCATTGATCTGCCATCTTAGCCGGTTAACGACAAGCAAAGGTTGGCTGCCTTGAAAGGCGGACCAGCCGTGCTATATCCGCAATACACCTGACAGGATCAGGGTTCTGGAGGATCACTCACGATGTTCACCCGTCTTGCCCGTATCGCCACCATCGCCATCGGCTCGCTGGCGCTGGCCAGTTGCGGGATCAATTCCGTTCCCACCAAGGAGGAAGCGGCCAAGGCCCAGTGGGGCAACGTGGAAAACGCGCTGCAGCGCCGCGCGGACCTGATCCCCAACCTGGTTTCCGTGGTGCAGGCGGCGGCCATTTCGGAAGGTGACATCCTGGCCCGCGTGACCGAGGCGCGCGCCAGCGCCACCAGCATCAACATCACCACCGATGACCTGTCGAACCCGGAGGAATTCCGCCGTTTCCAGGAATCGCAGAACCAGCTGACCCAGGCGCTCGGCCAGTTGCGCACCGTGGTGGAAGCCTATCCTCAGCTCGCCAGCCAGCCGCGCTTTGCCGACCTCATGGTGGCGCTGGATGAAAGCAACAACCTGATCTCCACCGAGCGCGGCCGTTACAACGACCTGGCGCGCGACTACAACACCGAGATCCGCACCTTCCCGGCCACCATCGCCGCCAACATCATCTACGGCGCCGAACCGCTGCAGTATTTCGAGGCTGCCGAGGGGGCCGAGGCAAATCCCACCGTGGACATGAGCGCGATTACCGAGCGTTCGGCAGGCTCTGGCCAGTAAGGAGGAGGGTCCGGACGGGTAATCCCGATGGCCGCCCTGGTCCCCGCAATTCGGAAAGTCCTGGCGCTGGCTGCGCTGGCGCTTTCCCTGATTGCGCTGCCCGCCGCCTCCCCGGCATTCGGGCAGGACTATCCCCCGCGCCCGGCTGGCCCGGTGTATGACGGGGCAGACATGCTTTCTCCTGCTGTCGAGGCCCAGCTTGACCAGCGCCTGCGGGCCTACAACGCGGAGACGGGCCGGGCCTTGATCGTGGCCACGGTGCCCAGTCTCAGCGGCCAGAATATCGAGCCTTACGCCACCGGCCTGTTTTCCACCTGGGGCATCGGCGGGGCGCAGCGGGACATGGGCCTGCTGCTGCTGATCGCGCGCGATGACAGGAAGCTGCGGATCGAGGTCGGCTACGGCCTTCACCCCTATTTCGGCGGGATCATGGCCGGCCGTGTCATCAATGACGTGATCACGCCGCGCTTCAAGCAGCAGGACTTCGACGGCGGGGTGACCGCGGGGATCGATGCGATCATGCAACACCTGAACCGCAGCCCGGCGGAAGCCGCGGCGGTGGAGGAAGCCGCCCGCGCCGCGCAGGAGGCCGAGCAGGGCGAAAGCGGCTTCCCCATCGGCCTCATTTTCTGGCTGGCCATCGTGTTCTTCTTCTTCATCCTGCCAATGATGCGGGGTGGCCGGCGGCGGCGTTATCGCGGCAGCGGCGTGGGCGATGCGGTGGGCAACATCATCCTGTGGGAAGCGGGCAAGGCAATCGCGCGCGGCATGTCCGGCCATGACGACCACTGGGGCGGCGGTGGCGGCTTTGGTGGCGGGTTCGGCGGTGGCGGTGGAGGCGGCTTCGGCGGCTTCGGCGGCGGCATGTCCGGGGGCGGCGGCGCCTCCGGGGGGTGGTGAGCGATGCTTGACGAAAACAGCCAGCGGATTGTCACCGATGCGGTTGCGGCAGCGGAAAGCGCCACCAGCGGCGAGATCGTCACCGTGCTGGCCCAGCGGTCCGACGGCTACAGCGACGTGGCCCTGGTGTGGTCGGCCGCGGTGGCCTTTACCGCGATGTCGGCCTTTGCCCTCTTCACCGATTTCTACCTCGGCCTGTGGGACGTCCTGTTCCACGCTGGCTGGCCCGGCGAATGGACGCGGGGCGAGGTGCTTACGCTGATGCTGGCCATCGGCGTCATCAAGTTTGCCGCCATGCAGGCGTTGCAGTCGTGGCAACCGCTGCGCATGGCGCTGGTCCCCCGCCCCATCAAGTCCGCCCGCGTCCGCAATGCCGCCGTGCGGCATTTCAAGGTCGGCGCGGAAAAGCGCACCCACGGCCGCACCGGCGTGCTGATCTACTTGTCGATGCTGGAACACCGCGCGGAAATCGTCGCGGACGAGGCGATTGCCGGCAAGGTGTCGGCAGACGTATGGGGCGTGGCGATGGCCGACATGCTGGTCCACATCCGCCAGGGCAGGCTGGCAGAAGGCATTGCCGCCGGGGTGCGTGACGTGGGCGAGGTGCTCGCCCAACAGTTCCCGCGCGGCGTGGACGATGCAAACGAACTGCCGGACAGGTTGATCGTCCTCTGAGGGTCGGTTAGGCCCCTGTTCCATGACTGTCGAACACTGGGATGCGCCTGAAGAGGTAATGTGGGCCGGGGACTGGATCCAGGCCAGGCGGCGCGGCAAGTGGGAATACGTGTCCCGCGCGCGCGGCATCCGCGCCGCAGTGATCCTGCCGCTGGACGGGGACCATGTCATCCTGGTGGACCAGTACCGCGTCCCCGTGGGTTGCCGCGTGCTGGAACTGCCCGCCGGCCTGATCGGTGACGAGGCCGGCAGCGAAGGGGAAGACCCGCTGGCCGCCGCGCGGCGCGAGCTGGAGGAGGAAACCGGCTATACTGCCGCCAACTGGCAGGATTGCGGCACCTACCTCTCCTCCCCCGGCCTGACAGGCGAAAGCTTTACCCTGCTGAAAGCCACCGGCCTCACCCAGGTTGGCGATGGAGGCGGCACGTACGAGGAGGATATCAACGTCCACCGCGTGGCCCTCGCCGACCTGCCGCAGACGGTCGCCCGTTTTCGCGAGCAGGGCTTTGCCATTGACGTGCGGTTGCTGATCCTGCTGGGGGCAGGGATCGTGGGAGAAAGACAATGAATATCGCCATTCTTGGCTCTGGCGCCATGGGCTGCCTTTACGGCGCGGCACTGCACAAGGCGGGCCACGCGGTCACGCTGGTCGATGTCAGCCAGCCGCACATCGATGCCATCAATGCCAACGGCCTCGAACTCGATACCCGCGCCGGGGTGGAGCACCTGCCCATCCCTGCCAGCCTGCCGCAGGATGCCAAGGGACCATTTGACCTGGTGGTGGTGTTCACCAAGACCTTCCACACCGTGGGCGCGCTGCAAGGCATTGCCCATGCCATCGGGCCGGATACGCACCTGCTCAGCCTGCAGAACGGCCTTGGCAATGATGGCAGGCTCGCCGGATTTGTCAGCGATGACCGGGTGATGATCGGCGCGTCCATGCTGCCCAGCGACCTGGTCGGCCCCGGCAAGGTGCGCAGCCACGGCGACGGCTATTCGCGGCTCTACCCCGCTTTCGGCGGCAGCCCGGCGATGGCGGAGCGGGTGGCCGACGCGCTGACCCAGGGTGGCCTGCCCGCTCAACTCGATCCGCAAATTCACGAGGCGATCTGGTCCAAGGTGATCTTCAACGCGGCGATGAACCCGCTGTGCGCCCTCACCCGCCGCACGCCCGGATTCCTCGGCGCGAACCCGGAAGCGCGGGCCACGATTCGCGCCGTGGTGGAAGAAGGCGTGGCCGCCGCCCATGCCAACGGCCGCATGATCGACGCCCAGCCGATCCATGCGCTGACCGAAGTTTCCATGACCGACCATGCCGACCACGAAGCCAGCATGTTGCAGGACGTGAAGGCCGGCCGCCGGACCGAAGTGGACGCGATCAACGGCGCCATCGTGGAAGCGGCCGAAGCCAAGGGCCTGGCCGCCCCCGTCACCCGTACCCTGTGGCACCTGGTCAAGCTGGAGGAAGCCAAGCTGGCCGAAGGCAAGGCGGCCTGAACTGTCCCGGCAACTGCACCGGGGCGATTGCCCCGGTGCGCAGTGCCTAGAAGCTGACCCTGCGGCTGGACCGCCTGATCCCGTCGGTCCCTTCCACGTTCAGGCCGATCAGCCCGGCCTGCCAGTTGATCTCGATGGTGCCAAAGTTGCTGGCGCCGATCAGCGGCGTCTGGCGCAGCAGATCGGGCTCGCGGCTGGTCGGGCTGGCGATCGGCAGCGGCGCGTTGAGCGAGCTGGTGGTCATTTCCCACACCTTTTCGCCATCGGGCAAAGCCCCCTGGTAAAATGCCGCAAAGTGCCGGTCTCCCGACAGCAGCACCAGGCTGCTGGGCGCACGATCCGCCAGCATGGCCAGCAGGCGCGCCCGTTCGCGCGGCATGTTGGCCCAGCTTTCGAAATGGTGCGCCTCGGTCAGCACCTGGATCGAACTGACCAGAATGCGCAGGTTGGCCGGTTCGGCCAGTTCCTGTTGCAGCCAGCGCCACTGCTCTTCCCCCAGCATGGTCGCCGCCGGATCGTTTTGCGGGGTGTATCGCCCCAGCCGCCCCTGGCGCTGGTCCTGCGGCACCTCGGCAAGGTCGCTCCGGAAGTACCGGGTATCCAGCATGATGATCTGCACCCGCCGTCCCGGCGGGCCCGCCGTCACCGAGTGGTAGACCCCGTCCCGCCCGCGTACTTCGGCGGGCGAATCCCAGAAATGCTCGAACAGCTGTTGCGAGTTGCGCTTGAAGGTAAATGTGCCGCCGCCATCGTTGGGGCCGAAATCGTGGTCATCCCAGGTGGCCAGCATCGGCACGCTGGATCGCAGCGCGGCAAAGCCGGGCTCTGCTGCCAGGCTGGCATAGGCTGCACGGAAAGTGCCGAGATCCGCCCCGCCATCCCAGCCGATATCGCCATAGACGTTGTCGCCGATCATCAGGAACAGCTGCGGATTGGCAGCCGCAATCCTCTGCCAGTATCCCTGGTCCTGGTCCTGCCGGTTGCAGCTTCCCACGGCGATGCGGGTGATCAGGCCATCTTCGGCCAGCGGCGGAGTGGTCACTGCCTGGGGCAGATCAGCCAAAGCCAGGGTCGCTGGCGCAATCTGACCGCTGCCCGATGCCGCCGTGCAGCCGGCCAGGGTGCCAGCCATCGCCAGTGCCAACAAGGCGCGTCGCGTCACAACAATGCCTCCCTCGTGCGTCAAGAATCCGTCAGGCCAGTTTGATCTCCCGCAGGCGCTCCATCAGGTAATCCTGTGCGGTGATCGGTTCCTCCCCGCCAGCAAACATCGGCTCGATCAGGAAATCGGGCCGGAAGTGCAGGAAATAGGGCATCGAATACCGCGCCCGGCCCGCAGCCTCGCCCACGGGGTTCACCACCCGGTGCGTGGTGGAGCGCATCCGCCCTGCCGTCAGCCGTTGCAGCATGTCGCCGATGTTCACCGCCAGCGCGCCGGGCGGCGGGCTGACCGGCAGCCAGCGGCCATCGCGCGCGTGCAGTTGCAGCCCGGCCTCCTCCGCGCCCAGCAGCAGGGTGATGGTGTTGATATCCTCGTGCGCGGCGGCGCGAATCGCGCCCTGCTGGTCCCCTGAAACAGGGGGATAGTGCAGCAGGCGCATCACGGAATTGCCGTCGCGCACGCTGTCCTCGAAAAAATCCTCCGGCTGGTGGAGGTAGAGGGCAATGGCGGAAAGGATGCGCCGTCCGGTCCACTCGAACGCGAGGTACAGGTCCTGGAAGGTGGGCCGGAAATCGGGCAGCTCTTCGGGCCACACGTTGGGCGGCATGTAACGGGTGTAAGGGTGTCCGGCGGGCAGGTCGCGCCCCACGTGCCAGAATTCCTTCAGGTCCCGGATGGTGGCACCCTTGGCCTGTTCCACCCCAAACGGGGTATAGCCGCGCGCGCCGCCTTGCCCGGGGCGATGGTACTGGCGCTTCACCTCCTCCGGCAGGGCGAAAAAGGCGCGCATCTGCGCCTCGGCCCGGTCAATCAGGCCCTGGTAGATGCCATGATCGGCCACGATGGCAAAGCCATATTCCTCGAACGAGCGGCCCAGGTCATCGGACAGGTCCGCCAGTGGTTTTTGCAGTGATACGGAAGCGATTTCTGACATGGCGCAATGTCTCCCACTTTCCTTTTGGCGCATCAAGCCATAGTCATCCGGACAAACTCAACGAGAGGATAAAATTCGCCATGGCCGCCAACAACACGATCACGTTCTACGATCTGCAGGTTTCGACCGGCGCCACCATCAGCCCCTTCGTCTGGGCGACCAAGTTCGCGCTGGCGCACAAGGGCTTCGAAATGGACGTGGTCGAAGGCGGCTTCACCGGCATTCTCGAACGCACCGGCGGCGTCACGGAGCGGCTGCCCGCCATCGTGGACGACGGCAAGTGGGTGCTCGATAGCTGGGGCATCGTCGAATACCTGGACGAAACCTATCCGGACCGGCCCGCGCTGATCCCGCACGAAAGCGTGGCCTCGCTCACCAAGGCGCTGGACGCATGGTTCTGGGGCGCAGCGGTTGGCCCGTGGATGCGCAGCTACTGCGCCGATTACCGGGACGTGTGCTACGAACACGACAAGGAATACGTAACCCGCACCCGCGCAGTGATGCTGGGCGGCGCACTGGAGGACGTGCAGGCCGGGCGCGAAGACCGCCTTCCGGCGATTTCCGCCGCACTGGAACCGCTGCGGCTGGCCCTGCGCCAGCACAAGTTCCTGGGAGGCGCGGCGCCCAACTATGCCGATTACCGCATCCTGGGCGGGTTCCTGTGGCTGGCCAGCCTGGCGCAGACCCCGGCGCTGGCGGCAGACGATCCGCTGCGGGGCTGGTACGAGGCGCTGTGCGGCATGTACGGCGGGCTGGGCAACCACCCCGGCCTGTTCCCCATCTTCGGGCTGGAACAGCGCCCCGGCGATCCCGACCTGTTCAATCGCAATGCGGGCACTGGCGGCATCTTCAAGCGCAACACCGGCCCCGCTTCCACCAGCGCCGAGACGCAGCACATCAACCAGGCGAAGGGCTGAACCCGATGGCGCGCCTCAAGGTCCTCGTCACCCGCCGCTGGCCGGCACGCGTCGAACAGCGGATGGCCGAACTGTTCGATGTCACCATCAACGAAGGTGACCAGCCGATGAGCCAGGAGGCGCTGGCCAGCGCCATGGCGGATTATGACGTGCTGTGCCCCACCGTATCCGACCGGATCGATGCCGCCGTCATCAACGGCGGGGACCGCGTGCGGCTGATCGCCAATTACGGCGTGGGCTTCGATCATATCGACCGGGCGGCGGCGGCGGCCAAGGGCATTGCCGTGACCAATACGCCCGGCGTGCTGACCGATGCGACGGCCGACATTGCCCTCACCCTGTTGCTGATGGCCACCCGCCGGGCGGGTGAAGGCGAGCGCGAATTGCGCGCAGGGCAATGGAGCGGGTGGCGCCCCACGCACCTGATCGGCAGCGCGCTGAAGGGCAAGGTGCTGGGCTGCGTGGGCTTTGGCCGCATCGGCATTGCCACCGCCCAGCGGGCGCATCACGGCTTCGGCATGAAGGTGGCATATTACGGCCGGCGCGAATGCGATGAGGCGACGCGGGCAGAGCTGGACGCGCATTTCTACCCTGATCTCAATGATTTGCTGCGCGTATCTGATGTTGTTTCGCTGCACGCGCCCGGCGGGGCTGAGACGGCCAACATGATCGATGCCCGCGCCATCGCCATGATGAAACCGGGCAGTTATCTCATCAACACGGCCCGTGGCACCCTGGTGGACCATGCTGCGCTGGCGGACGCACTGAAGAGCGGCCACCTGGCCGGCGCGGGGCTGGACGTCTATCCGGCAGAGCCCAATGTCCCGAAGGAATTGCTGGGGCTGGAGAACGTCGTCCTTCTCCCCCACCTGGGCAGCGCCAATGCCGAGACGCGCGAGGCGATGGGTTTCTGCTCGCTGGCCAACGTGGAGGCTTTCGCCAAGGGTGCGTCGCTGCCAAACCCCGTGTCATGAGCATTGACCCGATTGACGGCCTGATCGCCCGCCACGGCCTGCCGCACACCTATCGCGAGGTGGTGGCGCGGTACTGGCAACCGCTCGCCACGGCCATTGCCCGCAAGGCGGTGGACCGGCATCCCTTGATCGTGGGCGTCAACGGCGCGCAAGGTTCCGGCAAGTCCACGCTGTGCGCTTTCCTGGAGGTGCTGCTGGCGGCCCGCAAGCTGCGCGCGGTCACGCTGTCGATTGACGATCTGTACCTTGGCAAGGCGGAGCGGGAGGCGCTGGCGAACGAGGTCCACCCGCTGTTCGCCACCCGCGGCGTGCCGGGCACCCATTCGCCCGCGCTGGGCCTGGCGATCATCGATGCCGTGCTGGCCGGTCGCGATTTCGACCTGCCCCGGTTCGACAAGGCACAGGACGATCGCGGCGAGCCGGAACGCATCACCGGCCCGGTGGATGTGTTGCTCCTGGAAGGCTGGTGCGTGGGCTGCAGGCCGCAGGCGGACGAGGAGCTGCTGGAGCCGGTCAACGCGCTGGAGCGGGACGAGGACCCCGAGGGCGTGTGGCGCGCGGTCAGCAACCTCTGGCTGCGCGGGGATTACAAACGGCTGTTCGACCAGCTGGACATGCTGGTCATGCTCAAGGTTTCCGGCTTCGATGCGGTACTGGCAAACCGCACGCGGCAGGAGGAAAAGCTGCGGGCCGCCCGCCCCGATGCGCCCGGCCTGATGGACGATGCCGCCCTTGCCCGGTTCTGCCAGCATTACGAGCGGCTGACCCGGCACATGCTGGAAGACCTGCCGCAAAGGGCAGATTACCTCTTCCCCATCGGGCCTGATCAGGTGCCACAAAGCCTGCCGGAAAACCTCCAGTCGGGACTCGCATAAGGCCAAGTTTAATTGTAAAGCACCTGCAAATGGCGCCCTGAAGAGGCGCGTATGGGTGGGAGAGTTTCCGATGAAGTCTGGCAGGTTCTCGCTGGCATTTGCCGGTCTGGCAAGTGCGGCCCTGGGTTCGGCATTGCTGCTATCTGCCTGTTCCGACCAACCCGAATACGGCAATGTGACCGAAGAGCGGCTGCTGGCGGCAGAGGATGATCCCGACAACTGGCTGAGCCACGGGCGGACCTATGCGGAACAGCGCTTCAGCCCGCTGGCCGATATCAACACCGATAACGTGAACCAGCTATCCCTCGCCTATGCGGTGGAGCTGGATACCAACCGCGGGCAGGAAGCCACCCCCATCGTGGTGGATGGCACGATGTACATCTCCACCGCGTGGAGCAAGGTGATGGCAGTCAACGCCGCCACCGGCGAAGTGCTGTGGCGCTATGACCCGGAAGTGGACGGGGCCAAGGGCGCGCACGCCTGCTGCGACGTGGTCAACCGCGGCGTGGCCGTGTGGGAAGGCAAGGTGTTCTTCGGCACCATCGATGGGCGCCTGATCGCCCTGGATGCGGCCACGGGCGAGGAAGTGTGGGACGTGGTCACGGTGGACCAGTCCAAGCCCTATACCGTCACTGGCGCGCCGCGCGTGGTGAGGGACAAGGTCGTCATCGGCAATTCCGGTTCGGAACTGGGGGTGCGCGGTTATGTCTCCGCCTACGATACGGATACCGGTGAACTCGCCTGGCGGTTCTATACCGTGCCCGGCAACCCGGCCGATGGCCCTGATGGCGCGGCCAGCGATCCGATCATGGAGCGCATGGCGCAAAGCACCTGGAGCGGCGACTGGTGGGAACTGGGCGGCGGCGGCACTGTGTGGGATTCGATCGTCTATGACCCGGATTTCGACCAGCTGCTGATCGGCGTTGGCAACGGCGCGCCGTGGAACCACCGCGTGCGCAGCGACGGCGTGGGCGACAACCTGTTCCTCACGTCCATCGTGGCGCTCGATCCCGATACCGGCGAATACAAGTGGCACTACCAGCTCAATCCCGGCGAAACCTGGGATTACACCGCCACGCAGCAGATGACGCTGGCCGATCTCACCATCGGCGGGCAGCAGCGCAAGGTGGTGATGCAGGCCCCCAAGAACGGGTTCTTTTACGTGATCGACCGCAGCAACGGGCGGCTGATCAGCGCAGAAGAGTTCACCGCGCAGACCTGGGCCGAACGGATCGACATTGCCACCGGCCGCCCGGTGGAGCGCGAGGGCGCGCGCTTTGCCACCGCACCTTACCAGATCACCCCCAGCGGCCTTGGCGCGCACGCCTGGCATCCGATGAGTTATTCGCCGCAGACGGGGCTGGTCTACATCCCCACGATGCAGGTGCCGTCCGTCTACGCGGATGACAGCAACTTCACCCGCCACATCGGCCGCTGGAACACCGGCGTGTCCTTCCTCACCCCGCCCGAAGGCGTGGTTCCCGGCGATACGCCGGAAGCGCGCCGCGCCTTCATCACTTCGCAGACCAAGGGGCGGCTGGTGGCCTGGGATCCGGTGAACCAGCGCGAGGTCTGGGGCATTGACCGGGATTGGCCGTGGAGCGGCGGCACGCTGGCCACCGGCGGCAACCTGGTGTTCCAGGGCACGGCCGATGGCACCTTCCATGCCTATGACGCGCGCGACGGGCGCGAGCTGTGGACCTTCCAGCAGGAACGCGGGATCATGGCCGGGCCGATCACCTTCCGCGCCGGCGGGGTGCAGTATGTCGCGGTGATGGCCGGTTACGGCGGGTCCATGGGCGTTGCCAGCCAGAGCGACCAGATGCGCCGCCCGGCGGCCAACGGCACCCTGCTGGTGTTCCGCATCGGCGGCACCGGCCAGATGCCGGTCCTCCCGCCCTATGTCCCTGCGCCCTATGTTTCGACTGACGAGACATTCACCGCCGCGCAGATTGCCGAGGGCCAGGCGCAGTACATGGCCTTCTGCACCATCTGCCACAACGGCCCGGTCAACCCCAACCTGATGCGCAGCCAGGTGGCGACCAATGCCGATGCGTGGAAGGGCGTGGTGGCCGGCGGCGCGCTGACCCAGCGGGGCATGATCAGCTTCTCGCCCTGGCTGAACGACAGCCAGATCGAGGCGATCCGCGCCTACGTGGTGACCGAGGCCGAGCGCCTTGCAGCGCAGGACGAGGGCAAGTGACAGCAACCACTGACGTCCTCATCGTTGGTGCAGGGCCGGTGGGCATGCTCACCGCCCTCGCCCTCGCGCAAACCGGTGCCAGCGTGCGGGTGATCGAGCGCGAGGCGCAAATCATCAATTCCCCCCGCGCGGCGGTCTACTTCCCCTCCACCCTGGTGGTGCTGGAAGAGCTGGGCATCCTCGGCGATCTGGAAGAGATCGGCTTCCGCAACTGGGACTTTGGCACCCACGTGCCGGAGTTCGGCTATCACTCGGTGGTCAAGTCGCAGAAGATCGACGGGATCAAGTGGGATTACCAGCTGCACGCCGGGCAGCACGATGTCGCCCGCGTGGCGATGGAGCACGCGCAGAAGTTGGGCGTGGAGGTGCTGTTCGGGCGGGAACTGGCCGCATACGAGGAAACCGGCGCTGGCATCATCGCCACCGTTACGGGGCCGGACGGCGAGGAACAGTTTGCCGCAAAGTGGCTGATCGGCTGCGATGGTGCGCGCTCCACCGTGCGGAGGCTGGCCGGGATCGACTTTGCCGGGATCACCTGGCCGGAACGGTTCGTGGCCACCAACGTGAAGTTCCCTTTCAAGGAACTGGGCTACCAGCAGGCCAATTTCGTCTGCGATCCGGTCAACATGGCGGTGATCGCCCAGCTGGACCGCGATGGCCTGTGGCGCTGCACCTACATGGAGGATTCCTCGCTGCCGGAGGAGACGTTCAAGGAGCGCATCCACCAGCGGTACGAATGGTTCATGCAGGGGCGCAAGGATTACGAGATCGTTTCCGCCAGCCCCTACATGCTGCACCAGCGCGCGGGCGAAACGCTGGTGAAGGGCCGCGTGCTGCTGGCGGGCGATGCGGCCCATGCCACCAACCCGTGCGGCGGCCTGGGCCTGACCAGCGGGGTATGGACCGGCGTGGTGCTGGCCGACGTGCTTGGCGCGGTGCTGCGCGGGGAAGAGGGCGAGGAGATCCTCCAGCACTTTTCCGACGAGCGCCGCCGCATCTTCTGGGATGTCGTCACCCCGGCGGCGACCGAGAACAAGCGGATGTTGCAGGAAAAGGACCCGGAGCAGCGGCAACGCGACCTGGGCTTCATCAAGGCGCTGGACGAAAACCCGGAAAGCGGCGCGCTGCTGATGCTGTTTGCCTACAAGGTGATCGGCGATGTGCTGCGCAAAGGTTCGCGCTGGGCCGATGCCGACCCCACGGACCGGGTGGCGATCAACATCCGTGACCGCAAGGGCCAGATCCATTGAGCCGGTCCTTGCGCCCGGCTGACCTGCGTGCAGCCGGGGCGGACAATCCGCTGCGCCTTGCCGCACAGGGCTTCTTCTGGACCGGGGGCGAGCTGATCGATCATCCGCAGGCCGGCAAGGCCATGCGCGGGCAGATGTATGTCGAATACTGGATCCCGGAAGATCTGCGCCATCCACTGCCCATCGTGATGATCCACGGCGGCGGCGGGCAAGGGACCGATTTCCTCGGTACGGCAGACGGGCGCGAAGGCTGGGTCCACTGGTTCGTGCGCCACGGCTGGGCGGTTTACGTGGTGGACCGGCCCCAGCATGGCCGCAGCCCGTTCAACCCGGAATTCCAGGGCGAGATGGGCAAGCCCGGCCCGACCCATTTCCTTGATCGGCTGTTTACCCGCCCCGGCGACTTTGCCGACAACTACCCGCAGGCCAAGCTGCACACGCAATGGCCCGGCACGGGGAAAATGGACGATCCCGCCTTCCTCGCCTTCCTGGCGGGTACCGGCCCCACGCTGGCGGACAATGCCGCGCACCAGCGCGATTGCCAGCGCGCCGGGGCCGAACTGCTGGACAAGATCGGCCCGGCGATCCTGCTGACGCACAGCGCAGGCGGCCCGCCGGGCTGGCTGATCGCCGATGCGCGGCCCGATCTGGTCAAGGCCATCGTGGCGGTCGAACCGCTTGGTCCGCCCTTTTCCGCCATCAGCGGCGCGCTGCCTTATGGCATCACCCATGCCCCGCTCGCCTTCGATCCGCCGCTGGCTGAGGCTGAGGAACTGGCGAGCATGGACCTGCCCAGCCCCGGCCCCGGACTCGTCGCCTACAAGGTGCAGACCGAGCCTGCGCGCCGCATTCCCTCTCTCGCCGCCATGCCTATCGTGGTGGTGACGGCAGAGGCCAGCTGGATGGCGGCAGACAATCACGCGATCGTCCACTTCCTGCGGCAGGCGGGCGCACAGGTCGAACACCTGCGGCTGGAGGACCAGGGCGTGCACGGCAACGGCCATGCCATGCAGCTGGAAGCCAACAGCGATGCCGTGGCTGCGGTAATCGACAGCTGGCTTCGCAATCAGGACTTGAATTAGTTCATTCATGGAACGATTAGTGCTCTCAATAAGGGAGTGATTCCATCCGGGATCGATCCTGCGGACGGGGGATCACAATGCGGCGGGCTTGGGGATTTGCGCTGGCATCGGCATTGTTGGCCGTTCCGCTTGCCGCACAGGATGTGTTGACCACTCCCACTGCCGGTGACTGGCCGCTTTACGCGCGCAACCATGCCGGGGACCGCTACTCCCCGCTTACCCAGATCACGCGGGAAAACGTGGGCCGGTTGCAGGAGGCCTGGACCTATCGCCTCAATCCGCAAGGTGGCGCGAGCATCCTGGCAGGCACGGTGCCGGTGGTGGTGAACGGGGTGATGTACCTGCCGGTGGGCAATGCCGTGGTGGCGCTGGAAGCGCACACGGGGCGCGAGATCTGGCGCCACCATATCGCCGATGGCACCGCCCGTCGCTACGTCACCTACTGGCCCGGCGATGGCCGCACCCCGGCGCGGGTCTATTACAACCCCGGCAATTCGATCGTCGCATTGAATGCGCGCACGGGCCAGGTGGATCGGCGCTTTGCCAGCAACGGCGTGCTGACCTGGGATGGCGCGCGGTACGATTACCCGCCCAGCATTTTCCGCAATACGCTGGTGATCGGCGCGTGGACGCCCGAACGCTCCACCGCCGGGCCGGAAGGTGACGGGGACACCCGCGCCTTCGATGCCCGCACCGGCGCGTTCAAGTGGCGGTTCAACACCATTCCCCATCCGGGGGAACCGGGCAACGAGACCTGGGGCAACGATAGCTGGCGCGACCGGCCGGGCGCGAACATGTGGGTGTGGTACACCACCGCCGATGTGGAGACGAACACCCTCTACATGACACTGGGCAGCCCCGGCCCCAATTACTGGGGCGGAGACCGGCCGGGCGATAACCTGTACGCCAATTCCATCGTGGCGGTGGATATCGATACCGGTGCCTACAAGTGGCACTTCCAGGCCATCCACCACGAATTGTGGGACTGGGACCTGCCGGCCCCGCCCGTGCTGTTCGATGTGACGGTGGATGGCCAGCGTATCCCCGCGCTGGCGGAAACGGGCAAGAACGGCCTGATGTACATCCTCAACCGCCACACGGGCGAGCCGATCCATGGCGTGAATGAAATGCCGGTCGCGCGCGGCAATGTGCCGGGCGAATGGTATTCCCCCACCCAGCCCATCCCGGTGCGCCCCGCCCCACTGCAACGCATGTGGTGGAACCCAGATGACGTTGTGACGGAGGCGGATACCAACGCCGAACATGTGGCCGCCTGCCGCGCCCTGCTGGACAGTTACGGCGGCAGCTTCTTCAACGCCGGTCCGTTCACGCCCTTCTTCCTGCGCAATCCGGGTGATCCGCCGCGGGCCTCGATCAACATGCCGCACAACGGCGGATCAGTCTGGGGCGGCAGTTCAGCAGACCCGACCACGGGCTTGGTCTATGTCAACATCACCGAAGGCGGATCGATCGGCTGGATCGAACCGCGCGATCCCAATGGCAACTATGGCAGCGGCACCGATGGCTCCAACCAGCCCTATGATCGCGGCAGCCTCATCGGACCGGGGGCCTATTCCGGCTTCAATGCCAGCTTCAACGGGCCTGACGGGCGGCGGGTCACGCTGCCATGCATCCGCCCGCCGTGGGGCCGGATGATCGCAGTGGATGCCAACACCGGGGAAATTGCCTGGGCCGTGCGCCTTGGCACCACCCCGCAACTGGCCGAAGGCAAGCGCGAGACCGGGGCGAACAATTCCGCCGGCGGTTCGATGGTGACGGCGGGAGGCCTCGTCTTCATCGGCGCGACGAGTGACGGGGTGTTCCGCGCCTTCGATGCCCGCAATGGCGATGTCGTGTGGCAAAGCCAGCTGGATTACACCACCAACACCATCCCGATGAGCTACCAGGGCCGCGATGGCCGGCAGTACATTGCCGTGCTGGCCACCGGCACCACGGCCTATGGCCAGGTGCGCAATGCCGATGGCACGCCGGCCAACAACGAACGCCTGATCACCTGGGCCTTGCCCGAACGGCCCACCCCGGCACAAGCTGCGCGCTGAGCCGTCGCCATGGAGAGAACGATGTCCACCAAGACTGCCCTGATGCTGGCGCTTTCCGCGCTTGCCTTCACCGCCACGCCCGCGTGGGCGCAAACCGTCACCACGCCGGAAGGCGCGATCATGGATACCGGGGGTGACCTGGCCTATCCGGTGGGCGCGCTGTCGGAGACGCAGTTGCACGGCACCACGCGGCACCTGTTCCGCCAGACATCGGCCAACGTGTTCCGCCGCTTCCCGCGCGAGGTGACCGAGCAGATGGTCAATTTCTATGTCAACGCCCTGGCCCTGCGCTCATTGAACCCGATCCAGCTCACCAGCACGCAGCAGATGATCCTGACGGGCGTGGGCAGCGGCCAGATCAAGCTGTCCGCCGGGCAGCAGGGTGACCGGCGCTATGACCTGTCCGGCGGCGTCACCGGGGGCACGGGCATCCGTTACCTGCGGCTGACCTATCCCGATGCGGCCACTGTCGCCGGGCGCTTCACCGCAGCAGGCATTGCCGCGCCGCAATTCCGTGAAGGGCCGCTGGGCACGCAGGCGCTGGTGAACGATCCGGCGGGCCTGCCCGTGCTGATCGTCATCCAGCCGGGCGCGCAGGACCATTCCGACGACGGCGTGGGCGTGGGCATCGGCGTGGCGGACCTTGCGCGGTCCCAGGAATTCTACCGCGATTTCGTGGGGCTGGATGAACTTGCCCCAGTGCGCAACGATGTGCTGGGAGTGATGGTTCACCCCTTCCGCCACCAGCAGACCACCATTTACCTGCACCAGGTGGCTGCCGGCCTGCCCGTCGATACCGGCAGCAGCGGCATCCAGTACGTGGTGGCCGATGCGCCGTTCGTGGCGGCAATGGCAGCCCACCGCAGCGTGGCGGTGGAAACGCCGCTCAACCGGCTGCGCGGGTTCGACCTCACCACCGTGTGGTTGAACGATCCGGACGGCGTGACCAACTATTACGCCCAGGTCGGCCCCGCCAGCCGGACGGCGCGCGGCCAGAACTGATCCGCCGCAGCGGGTTGCCCACAGGCAAAGGAAAAGGGGGCCGTTTCCGGCCCCCTTCGCAATTCCATCGTAATCGGCCTGGGGAAGCTTACTTCTTCACCGCGACGACATAGGCCGCCAGCAGGTCAATCTCCTCAGGGGAGAGCTGGCCACCGAAGCCCGGCATCGCACCCTGACCATTGGTGATGCGGTCCGCCACGAATTCCTTGCTCAGCGTGGCGTTGCCGTCCAGCGACGGACCGATATGGCCGTGGCCGTTGGCATCGGTCAGTACGTGGCAGGCGCCGCAGGACCAGGAATTGAACAGGCCGCGCCCCTGGGTCACCTGACCGGCGGTAAGGGCATCAGCCGCCGGGGCAGCTGCTTCGGCAGTGGCGGCACCTTGCAGTTCAGGCGCAGTCACGGCCGGATTGGCAAAAGCCACTGCCAGCGGAACCGCCAGCACGCCGCCACCCAGTGCAGCAACCATCCACTTGGCAGAAGAAACCGAGAAACCCATCTGACCATTACCTTTCAACATCGAATGCCCCCGGCCTTTGCTGATCCGGATGCAGACTGTCTAGAGCGGACAAGATTTACCGCTGATTTATGCGGCGTTCGCCTCACCGCAATTTTCGGACATTGTCAACCAGGCATGGGTCGATAGGCATTGTCAGCTACCTGTCAGGTGGCCTATCTAGCCTGTGGCTGGATAAAAATGCGGCGCGCTGATCGCGCCGATTCGAGAGGGGACATTACCCATGACCAAACGCCTCGCCCTGCCGGCCTTGCTGCTGGCCGGTGCCTCGCTTGCATCCTGCACGCAAGAACCGGTGGAACTGCCTTACGGCACCATGCAGCAGATGATGGCCAACGAAGTACAGCCCACGGCCGATATCTACTGGGGCGCGGTCGGCTCGGCCAGTGAACTGGTGGACGGACAGCCGGTGTTCCGCGAATGGCAGCCGGAAACCGATGCCGAATGGCAGGCTGTGGCCGCCAGCGCGGCAAAGATTCGCACCTTCGCCGAAACCATGGCCACTCCCGCCTATGCAGACGGGCGCGGCGATGACTGGATCGATTTCACCACCGGCCTTGCCGAAGCGGCCACCCGCGCGGAACAGGCCGCGCAATCCAAGGACGCCGATGCCGTGTTCGAAGCCGGCGGCACGCTCTATTCGGTCTGCTCCGCCTGCCACCAGGCCTATCCGCCGGCAGAGGCGCCGGCCGATGGCGAGCCGGTGGACATGACGCCGCAAGGCAATGGCTGACCGCAGCGCGGAGGCGGGAAGCCTCCGCCCGGCCCTCTATGCCCTGGCCATTGCGGCAATCCTCTTGCCGGTGGCCGCGCTGGCGCACGATGTGGCGCAGAGCGACAAGGCCTTCGTCAGTTCCATAGACGGGCCGGCCATCCCGCAATTCCTCTACCTCGGCGCCAAGCACATGGTGACGGGGTACGATCACATCGCCTTCCTCGTCGGTGTGGTCTTCTTCCTGCGCCGGCTGAAGGACGTGGTGCTCTACGTCTCGCTGTTCACCCTAGGCCATTCAACCACCCTCCTGCTGGGGGTACTGCTGGGTTTCGGCGTCAATTCGTACATCATTGACGCGATCATCGGCCTGTCGGTGGTGTACAAGGGCGTGGAGAACGTGGGCGGCTTCCAGAAGCTGGGTCTCGCCGTCAATACCAAGGCGGCCGTGCTGGTCTTCGGCCTGTTTCACGGCCTGGGCCTCGCCACCAAGGTCATGGACCTGGAAATGTCGCGAAATGGCCTGCTCACCAATCTCATCGCCTTCAATGTGGGGGTGGAACTGGGGCAGGTGATTGTCCTGTCCATCGTGGTCTGGCTGTTCTCGATGTGGCGTGACCGGCCCAGCTTCACCCGTTATGCCTTTGCAGCCAACGTGCTGCTTATCCTGGTGGGCCTGTGGCTCACCGCCATCCAGATCCAGGGATACATCGCATCATGAGCAAGACTTCACGCAACCTCGTCATCGGCGGTGTCGCCGTTGTTGCCATCGCCGCCGGTGCCGTGCTGTTTGTCCTTCCGGCGGAAACTGGCTGGGACCCCACGGGCGTGGGCAAGGCGCTGGGCCTGGTCGAAATCGCCGATCCGGTGAGCGAGGAGCAGGTGCGCGGCGCCGCGCGGATGGAGCGCGAGACGGTGCTGGAACTCAGCGAAGCCGCACCGGCTGCCCAGCCGGGCGCGCAGGACGTATGGGAATACGAGCTGCCTCCGTTCGAAGGGATCGAATTCAAGTACACCGTGCCTCAGGGCGGCAAGGTGGCCTTCAGCTGGGAAGGCAGCGCCCCGCTGCATTTCGACATGCACGGCCACCCGTTCGAGGGCGGTACGGAGATGACCGAGAGCTATGACGTGGGTGAAGCGCAGATGCGGCACGGCGTCTACACCGCGCCGTTCACTGGCATCCACGGGTGGTACTGGCAGAACCGCAGTCTGGACACCGTCACCCTGCGGCTCACCGCATCGGGAGCCATGACCACGTCCACCATCTTTGCCCCGATGGGCGAGAGCGAGCGGCCTCTTGCCGGGGTGGAAAATACCGTCCAGGGATCGGCCGCAGGGCACCAGATGATGGAACCCGATGCCCCCGCGCAGGGCGCTGCCGCCGCCCCGTCCGAATGATACAATTCACGACAAAAAATCCGGATTAAGTCAAATTCGAAGCCCTATAGGGCCTTGTTGACGGCCTGCCTTACCGGCTAGGCTGGCAGGAGAGAGCACGGGCAGGATTCTGCCCGCGATGAATGCAGGGGAGTTTGGGAGTGATCAAGCTGGCGATCAACGGCGCACGTATGCGCGCCACCGGTGGGAACAGCGTGGGCCGCATCGCCCGCCTGGCGACCGTTTCGGCACTGGCCCTGGGCCTGGCGGCCTGCGCCACCACCGGCGAAGCGGGTAGCCCGGCCGGCACCGCATCGCTTGGCTACTCCTCCCCCCGCGCCACCGGCATGACGCCGGACCATGTCACCTGGGATGCCAGCGGCGGCGGGGCGGACAGCTCGCAGTATTCCGCGCTGGACCAGATCAACCGCACCAACGTCAACCAGTTGCAGGTTGCCTGGACCTACCAGACCGGTGCGGGCCAGCCGCCGCTGTTCAACCCCATCATCGCCGCCGGGCGGATGATCGTGCAGAACGGCCAGGGCAAGCTGGTGGCGCTGGATCCGGCCACGGGCGCCGAACTGTGGGTCAGCAACCTGGAAGGCCGCGTGGGTTCGCGCGGGGTGAACTACTGGGAAAGCGCCGATGGCAGCCAGGGCCGCCTGATGGTGCTGAACAACGGCATCCTGCGCGCGGTGGACGTGGAAACGGGGCAGATGATCCCCACCTTCGGCAACAACGGCGGCATTGACCTGCGCGACGCGCTGCCGCGCGACGCCGCGCTGCCCAACAGCCCGCTGATGACCAACAATCCGGGCCGCATCTACCAGAACACCATCATCATGTCGCTGCCCGCCGGCGCCTACGATTACGCCAGCGCCCCGGCCAACATCCAGGCATACGACGTGATCACCGGCCAGCTGAAGTGGACCTTCAACACGGTCCCCCGGCCCGGTGAATACGGCTACGACACTTGGGAGCATGGCGAAGACAACGCTCGCTATGGCGGCGTGCACAACTGGTCGGAATCCACCGTGGACGTGGAAAACGGCATCGTCTTCATCCCCACCGGCACGCCGCGCTATGACTTCTTCGGCGGCAACCGGGAAGGCAACAACCTGTTCGGCAACTCGCTGATCGCGCTGGATGCCAACACCGGCCAGCGCCTGTGGCACTACCAGATCGTCCATCACGACCTGTGGGACTTCGACTTGCCGGTGGCCCCCAAGCTGATGACCATCACCAAGGATGGCCAGCGCATCCCCGTGGTGGTGCAGGTTACCAAGCACGGCTTCGTCTTCGCGTTCAACCGCCTGACGGGCGAGCCGATCTGGCCAATCGAGGAACGTCCGGTTCCCGCCAGCGACATTCCCAACGAAGCGGCCAGCCCCACCCAGCCCTTCCCCACCTGGCCGCGCCCGTTCATGCGCCAGTCGTTCACGGTGGATGACATCAACCCCTACCTGCCGGAAGCGGACCAGGCCGAACTGCGCCGCAACCTGACGGAAGTGTGGCGCAACGAGGGGATCTTCACCCCGCCGTCGCTGCGCGGCACGGTTTCGATGCCCGGCCACAACGGCGGCGCCAACTGGGGCAACGTGGCGGTCGATCCCGCGCGCCAGCGACTTTATGTCGTGAGCCGCGAACTGCCGCTGCTGCTCAAGCTGAACGTGGACAACCGGCCCGAGGCGCTCGCCGCCATGCCCAACGCGGAAGAAGGCGACCTGCCTTACCGCTGGCCGGTCAACTTCATGCTGCAATCCAACGGCATGGGCGCAATCAAGCCGCCGTTCTCCACCATCACCGCCTATGACATGAACACGGGCGAACAGCTGTATCACATCCCCAACGGCGAAGTGCTGACGCTGGAGGCGCAGGGCATCACCGGCGTGGGCGCGCAGACCCCGCGCGGCGGCCCGATGGCAACGGCTGGCGGCCTGCTGTTCGTGGGCACGGCAAGCGACCGCGCCTTCCGCGCGCGCAACGCCGATACCGGTGAAGTGCTGTGGGAACACCGCTTCGATGCCGCCACCGAAGGCGTGCCGACCACCTACATGGTGAATGGCCGCCAGTACATCACGGTGCCCGTCGGCGGCGAAGGCCACTTCCTGGGCGGTCTGGGCCTGCCCACCCCCGGCCCCAGCCGTTACGTCACCTTCGCCCTGCCGGCGCAGGGGAACTGACGATGCGCCGCACGCTAGTCTCAGTTGCTCTTCTCGCGCTCGTCCAGGCCATGCCTGCGATGGCGCAGGATGAGGATCTAACCGTCCTGCCTGCACCGTCCAACGATTATCAGCCGGCACGCACGACCTGGGGCGATCCCGATTTGCGCGGCGGCTGGCCGATCGATCACCTGAACGGCCGCACGCCGCTCCAGCGCGCGCCGGAACACGGCAACCGCCAGTTGCTCACGGCGGAAGAATACGCCGCCCGTGCGGAGCAGGTGGAGGCGCTGGAACAGCGTTACCAGAACGAGGACAGCAGCGGCACCATGGGCATCGGCCACTGGGCCGAAGTCGCCGCCGCGAACCGCCGCACCAGCTGGATCACCGCGCCCGCTAACGGGCAGCTCCCGGCCTACACGCCGGAAGGCCAGCGCCTGTCTTCTGCCATGCGCAGCACCTGGGCTGCCGGCCAGCCGTTCGACAGCTGGACCGATTTCGACAGCTGGGACCGCTGCATCACGCGCGGCCTGCCCGCTTCGATGTTCCCGTTCATGTACAACAACGGGATGCGCATCTTCCAGGCGCCCGGCCTTGTGGCGTTGCAGATGGAAATGGTCCACGAAACCCGCATCATCTACACCGACGGGCGCCCGCCCATCCCGCAGCAGATCGGCCAGTGGCTGGGCGAAAGCCGGGGTGAGTGGGAGGACCATAACACCCTGAAGGTCACCACCACCAATTTCCTGCCCGGCCCCAGCGCCACCAACATCGGCACCACCGGCTCCCCGCGGGAGAACAAGACCCCGGTAAGCGCCAGCGCGCGGATGGTGGAACGCTTCCACATGGTGGGCCAGAACGAGATCATCTACGAATTCACCTGGGAAGACCCGGTGGTGTTCGAACAGCCGTGGTCCGCCCGGCTCGAATGGCAGCGCGATGATGACTACGGCATCTTCGAATACGCCTGCCACGAAGGCAACGTGCAGATCCGCAACTACATCAACGCCAGCCGTGTGGAACGTGGCCTTGCTGCACCGCCAGCCCAGACGGCGGCAGGAGGGGTGCAGTGAAGCGCGCAGCGTTCCTTTTCGCCTCTGCCATGCTGGTTGCAGGTCAGGCCGTGGCGCAATCCACCGTGCCCGAAGACCTGACGACGATGCCGGCGGTATCGAACGATTACCGCCCGGCCACCACCCCGTGGGGCGATCCGGACCTGCGCGGCACCTGGCCGCTCAACGACATTGCCGAACTGCCGGTGGAACGCCCCGCCCAGTATGGTGACCGCTTCTGGAAGACCGAAGCGGAAATCGCCGCCGAACAGGGCCGGGTGGAGGCACTGGAAGAAGCCTACGCCAACGAAGACCAGCAGGGCACAATCGGGCTTGGCCACTGGATCGAATACCAGGCGGGCAGCCGCCGCACTTCGATGCTGGTTTCGCCTGCCGATGGCAAGCTGCCCGCGCTGACGCAGCAGGGCGTGCACGATGCCTCGCTCATGAGGTCCAGTTGGGTGACCGGCCAGACCTATGACTGGGTGGACGATTTCGACAGCTGGGACCGGTGCTGGACGCGCGGTTTCCCCGCCTCCATGCTGCCGTTCCGCTACAACAACGGTGTGCGCATCTTCCAGTCTCCCGGCTATGTCGTGGTGGCGCTTGAAATGCTCGGCACGCGCATCATCCCGATCGGCGATACGCCGCAGTGGGGGCCGGGCCTGCATGGCATGTTCGGGCAGAGCCGTGGCCGATGGGAAGATCACAACACGCTGGTGGTGGAAACCACCAACCTGCAACCGGGCGCTTCCGCGCTCAACGTTGCCACGCGCGGGGTGCCGCCCAACAATACCCTGCCGATGAGCGGGCAGGCAACCACGGTGGAACGCTTCCACATGGTTGGGCCGGACACCATCACTTACGAGCTGACCTACAGCGACCCGGTGATGTTCACCGCGCCCTTCACCCTGCGGGTGGACTGGACGCGCGACGAGGAATACCAGTTCTTCGAATACGCCTGCCACGAAGGCAACGTGCAGGTGCGCAATTACATCACCGCCAATCGCGTGGCGCGCGAACAGGAATATGCGCGCGGCCGGATGGTGGAGCCGATCGATCCCAATGCCCCGCCGCCGCCGGCGATGGACCCGGCCAGCAGGGGCGTGGGCAACAACAGCAGCCGGAGCAACTGACGGCAAAAGGATTTAGCGGGCGGGCTTCGTGCCCTCCCCCATTCGAATACCAGGAGAGAGACCGAAATGTCCAAGTTCACGCTGACCAAGTCGCTGGTGGCCTTTGCCGCCGCGGCGCTCGCCACCACCGCCTTTACCGCCCCCGTCGCCGCACAGCAGGTGCCGGCCGATCTCACCGTGATGCCGCCGGTGCCGACCGATTACCAACCCGGCCGCACGGCCTGGGGCGATCCGGACCTGCGCGGCATGTGGCCGATCGATAACATCGCCAGCCTGCCGATGAGCCGCCCGGCCCAGTTCGGCGATCGCTTCTGGCTGACGGACGAGGAATATGCTGCCCGCCAGGCCCAGGCCAACCGGTCTGACCAGGCCTATGCCGCCGAAGACGAAAGCGGCACCATTGGCATGGGCCACTGGGTGGAATCGGATGCTTCGGGCCGCCGCACCAGCCTGCTGGTTTCGCCCGCCAACGGCCAGCTGCCCGCCCTCACCCCGGCCGCGCAGGAACTGCAGCGCGCCGGGCGCACCAGCTGGACCCCCAACACCCAGTTCAACTGGGTAACGGACTTCGACAGCTGGGACCGCTGCGTTTCGCGCGGCTTCCCCGCCTCGATGTTCCCGTTCCGCTACAACAACGGCATCCGCGTGATGCAGAGCCCGGGCTATGTCACCATCGCGCTGGAAATGATCCACGATGCCCGCGTGATCCCGATCGTGGCGAACAAGGCTGCGGCCGATGCACGCCGCTGGCCGGCAAACGTGGAAGCCTGGATGGGCCAGTCCATCGGCTGGTGGGAAGGCAACACCCTGGTGGTGGAAACCACCAACATCAAGAGCGGTGACAGCGCCACGCGCGATGCCTTTGCCCGCAATGGCTCGCCGCTGAACATGGCCACGCTGGGCGTACCGCCGTTCAACACCATCCCGACGAGCAAGCAGGCGAAGTCTGTCGAACGGATCACGATGACCGGCCCGGATTCGATCGCTTACGAGATCACCTACAACGATCCCGAAGTGTTCACCGCGCCGTGGACCGCCCGCCTCGACTGGACGCGCAACAGCGAATACCAGTTCTTCGAATATGCCTGCCACGAAGGCAACGTGCAGGTGCGCAACTACATCAACGCCAGCCGTGCGGGCGTGGAGCTCTCCGGCGAACGGGGCGGCGTGGAATAATCCACCGCCCACAAGGATTGGGGCGCTGGCCGGAACTGCGGACAGCGCCCCGCCTTCACCTACATAATTACCAAGATCGGCCCGCCGCCAGACGCGGGCATCCTTACGGGAAGGGACACCGCCCATGGCAACGCGCCGCACCTCCGCTTTCGTCCGCTCCACGCTGGCCGGCCTGCTGCTGGCCACCACCGCCTGCGCCACCACCGGCACAATTGCCAGCGCGCAGGATAGCGCCGCGGGCGCCATTGCCAGCGGGCCGGTGCGCACCCAGCAGGGGTTGGTGCGCGGCGTACCCGGCGCGCTGGAGGGCATCACAGTGTTCAAGGGCCTGCCCTTCGCCGCCCCGCCCGTGGGCGACCTGCGCTGGGAACAGCCGCGCCCGGCCGCCAGCTGGGACGGCGTGCGAATGGCGGACCAGTGGGGAGACAACTGCGTGCAGAACCCCGCACCGCAACGCTTCCCGGTCAATTCCGCAACCGACATGCCGGACAGCCCCGGCATTTCGGAAGACTGCCTTTACCTCAACGTCTGGACCCCGGCGACTACGGGCAACGAACGCCTGCCGGTGATGGTGTGGTTCTACGGCGGGGCTTACAACGAAGGTGGCGGCTCGGCGCCCTTCAGCCACGGCGATCACCTGGCCAAGAAGGGCGTGGTGATGGTGACGGTGAACTACCGCGTGGGTGCGTTGGGCTTCTTCAGCCACCCGGAACTCACCGCCGCCAGCCCCAACGGCGCCAGCGGCAACCAGGCGATCGGCGATACCATTGCCGCGCTGCAATGGGTGCATGACAATATTGCGGCCTTCGGCGGCGATCCCTCGCGCGTGACGATCTTTGGCGAAAGCGCCGGTGCGGCCATTGCCGGCGGCCTGGTGGGCGCCCCCGCCGCGCGTGACCTGGTGACCCGCGCGATCCCGCAATCGGGCGCGTGGATGGGCCTCGGCATCGCGCCGATGAACACGCGCGAACGGGCTGAACAGCAAGTGCTGACGCAGGCGCAGCAGCAATTCGGCACCACCTCGCTGGCTGCACTGCGCGCCATTCCCGCTACTGAAATCCACCAGAAGCTGCGCGGCGCGGGGATGATCGTGGATGGCCACGTGATCCCGGAAGACGTCTCCATCGTAGTGGCGCAGGGCCGCCAGAACCCGTGGGACGTGCTGGCCGGTTCGAACGAGGATGAAGGCAGCTTCACCGCCGTGTTCGGTCCGCCGCCGACGCTGGAAGCGTGGAACGCGGCCGAAGCGCAGCGCTGGGGTGCGGGTAACGAGGCGCTGGGCCGCGCCGCCTACCCCGCCAGCAGCGATGCCGAGGCCGCCGCGCAGGCCGTGCGCCCGTTCAGCGACGCGATGACCTGGCACATGCGCCAGTACGCCGACGGGCAGGCCCGCATCGGTCGCCAGGCCTACCAGTACTTCTTCACCCACGATCCCATCTACGATGCGGACAAGCCTAACCTGGGTGCGGCGCACACGGGCGAAATCCCCTATGCGTTTGGCAACCTGTGCGCGCCGCGCACCTATCCGGGCGGATCGTCCGTTACGCTGATGTGCGGCAATGCGGCGGAAGAAGCCTTTGCCGACCAGGTGAGCCAGTACTGGGTGAACTTCGCCGCCACCGGCAATCCCAACGGCCCCGGCCTGCCGCACTGGCCCGCCGCGAACGAGCTGCCGCGCGGCCAGGTGATGCGCCTTGATGGTGACGGATCGGGCGTGGGTGCCTGGCTCACGCCGGAGCAGGACGCACTCTACACCGCGCAGTTCAACCAGCGCGTGGCCACCCCGCTCGGCATTCCCGCCGCCGGAAACTGAACGGCCCGCGCCGATTTCCCCATCCCCCGTTCCACGCCATCTTGTGGAACGGGGCGTTTTGGCGGAAGCTCCTGACCTGGCACGGGGGAACGTGCCGTAACACGCCCACAAGGGCGGGGCCGGGAGAGGGCAAAGATGAGAATCGGTTTGGCACGCCTGCTGGCAACGGCAGGCCTGGTGGCTTTGGGCAGCGCCGGGATGGCGCAATCATCATCCAGCGCGTTTGACGATCAGGTCCGGGCCGGGCGCCCGCTCTACGCCGCCAATTGCGCCGCCTGCCACGGCGAAACGCTGGGCGGCGGGCAATTTGCCACCACACTGAAGGGGGCCGGGTTCCTGGCGCGCTGGGGCGGCCTGCCGGTAGGCGATCTTGAAGCCTACGTGCGCACGTCCATGCCGCCGGGCGGCGCGCGGCGTTTGTCCGATGCGGACTATGCCGCCCTCACCGCCCTGATCGTGCATGAGAACGGCGGCGCGCTGGCAGAGCCGGTGGCGCGCGCAATGGCCACCGCCATGCCCCCTGCCCCACCGCCTGAAGTGCGCAATGCGCTCGGCATTGGCGGCATTTCCGCCAACCACCCGCTGCCCGCCAGCCCGCCGCCGGTGGACCGCTTCGCCAATTATCGCCCGGTCACCGCAGCGGAGCTGGACAACCCGGCCCCGGAAAACTGGCTGACCTGGCGGCGCGGGCATAACGGGCAGGGTTTCTCCCCCCTCACCCAGATCACGCGCGAGAATGTGGGAACCCTCGGCATTGCCTGGGCGCAGGCCCTGCCCGCCGGGGCCAACATGAACGAGCCACTGGTGCGCGACGGCGTGCTCTACGTGTTCGGTTTCGGGGACGAGGTGTTTGCCTTCGATGCCGCCAATGGCCGCCCGCTGTGGCGCTACCAGCGGCAACTGGCCGAAGGCACCACGCCGCTGTCCAAGAAGACTATCGCCTTGTGGGATGACATGCTGATCATTGCCACATCGGACCTGCACGTCATGGCGCTGGATGCGCGCAGCGGCCGGCCGGTATGGGACGTGGCCATCCCCGACAGTGACGGCACGCGCAGCAATGGCGGCCCGCTGGTGGCCGATGGCGTGGTGATGGTGGGCCTGGCCAGCCAGCGCGCGGGCGGATCGATCATTGCCGCCTTCGATGCGGAAACCGGCGCGCACCTGTGGAACTTCAACACCGTGGCGCAGGAGGGCACGCCGGGCGGCGAGACGTGGAACGGCCTGCCCAACGATCAGCGCCACGGCGGCTCCGTCTGGACCAGCGGCACTTACGATGCCGCCACCGGCCTTGCCCTGTGGGGCGTGGCGCAGACCTATGACACCGGCCCGGTGCGGGATCGGATTCCGGGCGGCAACAATGATGGCCTGTTCACCAATTCCACCCTCGCTTTCCGCCCGCGTACGGGGGAACTGGTGTGGTATTACCAGCACATGGCCAACGACCAGTACGATCTGGACTGGGTGTTCGAGCGGGTGATCGGCGAGGTGCCGGTAAACGGCCAGCCGCGCCGCGTGGTGATGACAGGGGGCAAGGAAGGCCTGTTCGATACGCTGGATGCCGCCACGGGCCAGTACATCTCCACCGTGGACATGGGCTTCCAGGACTTCATCATCGCGATCGATCCCGTAACCGGCCGCAAGACGCCGGACCCAGCCCTGCTGCCGGGGCGGGACCGGCCGCCGGTGTTCATGTGCCCGCACGCAGGCGGCGGGCGTAACTGGAGCCCCAGCGCCTTCAACCAGCAGACGCACCGTCTGTTCGTCAACGCGCGCGATACCTGCATGGAAATGGTGCCCAATCAGGAAGGCGGGTTCCTGTCCAGCGGGGTGGACGTGTACTATTCCGCCCCGGCCGATAGCGATGGCAACTACGGCATCCTTCAGGGCATCGACATGGCGCAAGGCCGGGTGCTGTGGGAACACCGCCGCCGCGCGCCCTATGACGTGGGTGTGCTGGCCACGGCCGGCGGGCTGCTGTTTACCGGCGCGATGGACCGCGAATTCATGGCCTATGACCAGGACAGCGGCCGCCAGTTGTGGCGCACGGGTCTCACCGGCGTGCCTAATGGCAGCCCCATCACCTATGCTGTGGACGGGCGACAATATGTCGCGGTGGTGACCGGCATGGGCAACCCGCTCGCCTTCGGCCTGCCGGGCTTCACTCCGGAACTGCCGGTGCCGCAGGTCAATTCCTCCAGCATCTACGTGTTCGCGCTTCCGCAAGCCGATTGATCGCGCGCGCAAGGCAAAGGAAAGGGCCGCTTCCCGGTGTGGGAAGCGGCCCTTTTCATTGTGCCGGAGAGGCAACGGACGATCAGTAGGGGGTGTAAATCCCCAGCGTGAAGCCGATCGCGCGGCCGCAGAACACGATGATCACCCAGATCAGCAGCGAAAGCGCGGCAGAGAACTTGACCGCTGCCGGTGGGCTGGCGGCCGTGTCCCACTGGTCCACCGTCTTGTAAGTGACGAAGTGGAAGAACAGCATGTTCACCCCGGCCAGCGCCATCAGGCCCATCTTCGTCAGGAAGTACGGGTTGACCATGTAGGTGCTGGCCTTGCTGATGAACAGCAGGGTGCCGGTGATCGCGGCAACCACGAAGGCCATCCACGTCCACTTCAGCGTATCATCGGACACCTTGCGGATCGGCACGGCGGACGAAGCCAGACCCAGCATGCGCAGGTCCATGACCAGCAGGGTGCCCAGCACGGTGACCAGCGCCATCACGTGCAGGGATTCGATGGTCGGGAAGGCCCACAGGCTTTCCGCGATGCCGATGCCGAGCGAGGAATATTCGATCGACTGCCAGATATTGGTCGGTTCAGGATACATGATTGAAACTCCCCCCTTACACCGGAACGTAGGCGATCCAGCGACCGCACAGCATGACCAGCAACCACAGCACGATAATCAGGACGGCGCTGACGCGCAGCCCGCCGCTCGCCTGCCAGCCGGGGCCACCGGCCAGTGCCTGCGCCTGCACCTTCTTGTAGAAGGTCAGGCTGATCACCACGGTCAGGACCAGGAACACCATCTTGAACAGGAAAACCGCGTTCACCAGGTTACGCAGCGGTTCGGCCAGCAGCATCAGGGTGCCGCTGAAAACAATGACCAGAAGGCCATACCACACCCACGGGACGTAGCGGGCGGAGACTTCGGCAACGCTCTGGTGCGTACCGGCCTTGCCCAGCACCCGCAGCGACAGCATCAGCGTGGCGCCAAAGGCAGCGGCAATGGACAGGATGTGCAGCACCTGCGCCAGCGGCACGTTCCAGAAGTTTTCGACCATCCACAGGCTGATCGAGGTTTCGGTAATCCAGAAGGACAGGTCGAGGAGCGCGGTCGTCCTCAGCCATTCCGTTATGGCAAACAGCAAATCAAACATGTCGGGCTCCCCCACTTGAATTTGACTATGTCCGGACCATTGCGGCTAGTCCGGGACACAAACCTTGATCCAGCGCAAATCCCGCTAGCGAGTCGGCGGCCATCCGCCAAGCGCTAGCAGCTATGAGCGACCAATCGCGACAATTTATCACAAACTGGCCCTCGACAAGCCCTCGCCTTCTGGCCACGGAGCACGGACAAGTTCAAGATGCGGACACCAGAATGTCGCCCACCGTCCGTTCCCGGCACACCGCTGAATGCAGCGGCAGGCCATTGTCAAAAGCTGGTTGCAGCCTTAGGACAGAATCAACGAGGGGCGGTATGACAGACGGCGTTCGCACCCTGTTCGGAGAGGCGGGAGTAAACGGGATGAAGCGGGGCAGGACCAATTTCCTGGCGGCACTTCTGGTAACGGCGACAGCGGCCTTTCCGGCCGTGGGCGGCCATGCGCAGGAGACTATGCCCGATGGGGACTGGCGCACGATCAACCGGGACCTGGCCGCCACGCGCTTCTCCCCGCTGAGCGATATCAACCGCGGCAACGTTGCCAACCTGCGCCAGGCATGGACCTATCCTTTGCGCGCCTTCAACACCGCCGTGCCGGTGGTGGTGAACGGCATCATGTACCTGCCCGCACAGAACCGCGTGATCGCGCTCAACGCCGCCACGGGTGAGGAAGTGTGGGTCTACGAATCGCCCGCCACGCCCGATCAGGGCGCGGGTTCGGGCGGCGGCGGCGGGTTCTCCAGCCGTGGCGTGGGTTACTGGCCCGGCCAGCGCGGCCCCAATGGAACCAGCCTAGCCCCGCGAATCCTCGTCATGCGCTCCAACATGCTGGTCGCGCTGGATGCAGCCACTGGCACGCTGGTGGAAAGCTTCGGCAACGGCGGCATGGTGGATGTGGGCGTTCCCGCCGGCGGCACCCCTACCATCAACGGCAACGTGGCGGTGATCGGCGCGGCCAGCCTCGAAAACCCGCAGGGCGCAGCCGGCAACCCGCGCGCTTTCGACGTGGTGACCGGTGCCAAGCTGTGGGAATTCGATACCACGCCGGACGAAGGCCAGCCGGGGCACGAAACCTGGGGCAACAATTCCAGCGCGGGACGCGGCGGCACCAACATGTGGGGCTTTGCCGCCACGGTGGATGCGGCCACCAATACCGCCTACCTGCCCATCGCCGGGCCGGCGCACAACTATTACGGCGGCGACCGGCCGGGCAACAACCTCTACGGCAACTCCATCGTTGCCGTGGACATGCGGACCGGTGCCTACAAGTGGCATTTCCAGACGGTGCACCACGATCTGTGGGACATCGACATGAGCCATGCCGGCCCGCTGATCCGCGTCAACGGCCCCTATGGCCGCCACCAGGCGCTAGCCAACGTGGGCAAGTCCAGCCTGTTCTTCGTGGTCGATGCGCATGACGGCGAGCCGGTGCTGCCGGTGGAGGAAATGCCGGTGCCGCAGGGCAACGTGCCGGGTGAATGGTACAGCCCCACCCAGCCGATCCCGCAGGTCACGCCGCCGCTGAGCCGCGTGAGCATGACCTATTCGGACATCGTCACCGCCGAAGACACCAACGAAGCCCATGCCGCCGCCTGCCGCGCGATGTGGGACCGGGCCGGCGGTTACCTGAACTTCGGCATCTACACGCCGTTCAATTACCGCGCCCCGGGCGCACCGGTGCAGTCCACCATCCAGCTTCCGGGCGGGACGGGCGGCGTCAACTGGGGCGGCCCGGCGGCCAATCCGAACACCGGCATCGTCTACGTCAACGCGCAGGACACCTCGCTGGTTGGCTGGGTTGAGCGGGTTGAGGGTGATCGCCCCTACAGCTTCGATGCCACCTCCGCCCCGCCGTATGACCGGGCGAGCGTGGACGGCAAGGGGCCGTTCTTCTCCTTCTCGGCTCCTCTGAGCGGCCAGTACGATGCCAACAACCGCCCCGTGGGCGTGACCGCACCGTGCTACAAGCCGCCATGGTCGCGCCTCACCGCGGTGAACGCCAACACGGGTGAAATCCTGTGGGCGGTGCCGCTGGGCATTTTCGAGAGCCAGCCGGAAGGCCGCCAGCTGCTTGGCAATTCGGGCAGCGCAGGACCGACCGTCACGGCCGGTGGCCTAGTGTTCGTCGGGGCGACCAATGATCGCCGCTTCCGCGCCTTTGACGCGGACACCGGCCAGCAGCTATGGGAGACCACGCTGAACGGTAATGCCAATGCCAACCCGATGACCTATCGGGGCGGCGACGGGAAACAGTATGTCGCCATCAACGCCAGCGGCGTTATCATGGTGTATTCGTTGGATCAGTGAGTTTTGCATACAGGAGAGGTTATGCAGGGGATTAAGCGTTTTTCCACGACAGTTGCGGCAGTGGCCCTGTTGGCCATCGGCGCGGTGTCGGCATCGGCACAGGACCGTATCGGCAACGCGCCGAACATCAACGGCGTGTGGCAGGCGATGAACACCGCCAACTGGAACCTGGAACCGCACAGTGCCGGCCCCAACCCGGTGGCTGACCGCCTGGTGGGTGCCATCGGCGCGATTCCGGCTGGCGTGGGCGTGGTGGAAGGGGGCGAAATCCCCTACCTGCCCGAAGCGCGCGAGCGGCTGGAGCGCAACCGCGCGAACGTGATCCGCCACGATCCGGAAGCCGCCTGCTACCTGCCGGGCATTCCGCGTGCGACCTACATGCCGCACCCGTTCCAGATCATCCAGGGTGACAATGATGACATCCTGATGGCCTACGAATATGCCTCGGCCAACCGCGTAATCCACATGGAAGAAGTCGGCATCCCGCCGATCGACACCTGGATGGGCACGTCCTACGGCCGCTGGGAAGGCGATACCCTGGTCGTCACCACCCTGGCGCTGGGCCCGGGCCTGGTGAAGCTGCCGGGCGGCGAGATGGAAGAAGGTGTCACCTGGCTTGACCGCGCCGGCAACTATCTCACCAACCACGCCACCGTGATCGAGAAGTTCACCCCGCGTGGCGAGAACCACATGGATTACGAGGTCACCATCGAGGACCCGACCATCTATTCCCGCCCGTGGACCATCCGTATGCCGCTGTACCGCCGCATGGAAGCGAACGCGCAACTGCTTGAATTCAAGTGCGTTCCGTTCTCTGAACAGCTGCTGTATGGCGACTTAATCGAGGGCCAATCTGCAGAGTGATAAGAAACTCTTGTTGATGTCCCGAAAGACCTCACGAACCCGTGAAACCAAGGAGTTGACTGCCATGCACATCAAGAAGCTCAGCGCTGCCGCGATCGGCGCCGTGCTCGCGGTGACGGCGGTGGGCGCTGCTGCGCACCACTCGTTTGCCACCGAATTCGACCGTAACCGCCCCATCCGCCTGGAAGGCAAGGTGGTGATGTTCGAGTGGGTGAACCCGCACTCGTGGATCCACATCGACGCGCGCCGTAACGGCCGTGTCGAACGCTGGCGCGTGGAAGGCGGCGCTCCGTCGGCCCTGCTGCGCCGCGGCTGGAACAGGAACTCGCTGCCGGCCGGCACCGACATCATCGTGGACGCCTTCCAGGCTCGCGATGGTGACACCCGCGCCTCGGCCGCCGAAATCCGCTTCCCGAACGGTCGCGAGCTGTCGCTCGGCAACCCGCAGACGGAAGCCGTGGCCGCCGCTGCTCGCCGCGCCGGCAACTAAGACTTTCCCCCGCGCCTTCGGGCCGGGTGGATACGAAGCGGGGGTTCCTTCGGGAGCCCCCGTTTTCGATTCCGGGTCCTTGTTTTGTATTCCGGCCCCTGTTTTCGATTCCGGGAGGCCGACAGGTCGCCACCTCTGCTGGGCAACGCTAGCTCGCCGTTCAGCGTCAGCCCCTTGCCAGCCAGCCTTGCAACGATGGGCGCAGGCGCAGAAACCGCACATACAGCGCTTCCAGCATCCGCAGGATCAACCGGTTGCGCGCCGCCATGCCCAGGGGCCGCAGCAGCGGCACCGCGCGCCACATTGCCGCAAATGCTTCCGCGCCCGATAACAGGCGACCATCCTCCAGCGCGTGGAAACGGGCCAACAGGGCGGCCTGGTCAATCGGACAATCAGCACCCTGCCCTGGCACCGCCACATCCACGAAGCGGATGGCACTGCGCCGATCCAGCCGGCGCATCATGGCAATCTCGCGCCGGCAGAGCGGACAGGCGCCATCATGCCAGACGAGCAGCCTGCCACCACTCTCGCGGCACAGGCGGGCAAGGATTTCGGGATCAGGGGACAGGTGACCGGATTGCGCCATGTTCATGCAAGATAGCCGATCTTTGCACCGTGACCGGACGAGGTGGGTGGAGGAGCGGAAACAGGATGGGGGGAGTTTTCCGCTTGATGCCCGGCCACGGTGCAGATGTGTCTTGCCCCCTTGCGCGGCAAGGGAATAGCTGGACCTTATACCGTAGTACCGCCCCGCAGCGGCAAGCGATCAGATTCCCGCTTCCACCGCCAGCCGGATCATTTCAGCCGCAGTCTGCACCCCAAGCTTTTCCATGGCGATGCCGCGATGCATTTTCACGGTCTTCTCGGAAAGTCCCATTTCCCAGGCAATCTGCTTGTTGCGCAGGCCCGTGGCCACGAGCTTGAGCACTTCGAGCTGGCGGGGCGAGAGCTCCCGCAGCTTTTCCACCGCCCGCGCGCGCCGGGTGATCCCCGGACCCGCGGCATCGGGCGGCAGTTCCACCTGCGAACCAAGGAAATAGGCCAGTTCCTCATTCTCACCGTAGATCGGTGCGACGAGAACCGCGTTCCGGAAGGGCGTGCCGTCCTTCTTGTAATTGAGGATTTCGACCAGCGCCGCCCGCCGCTCCCGCACACCTTCGCGGATTGCCTCGGTCAGCCAGGGTTCGGTGCCGGGCCCTGCCAGGAAACGGCAGTTGCGTCCCAGGATTTCATCCACCGCATAGCCCGTCAGGTCGATGAAGGCCTGGTTGCAGGCGATGATCGGATTGTCCGGCAAACGCGGATTGCTCACCACCGAGGCAACCGGCGATGCGTTGATCAGATCGGCAACCCAAGGGTCCGGCGCAATGTTCGCGTGATTTCCCACGCCCGCAATCTAGGGGCACTTGGCCCGCTTTGCCAGAGGACAATGAACCCTGCCGCAACGAACCTGGCGATTGCGCGCGGATCGCGCCGCAACATTGTGGCAGACAGCGCGATTCTGGTTGTCCGGAGGCGGGCTATCCTAACAATTGATACCAAAGTTTGCTTGTTTGGAACCTTGCGGGCAGTTAGCGACGAAACGAACACCAATTACGCTGAATTCCTCAAGGGCAGGCTTGCATGGAAACGGAAACCCGAAAACCAGCTGCACCGGGCAACAATCTCTCGTCCAACTTCGAGATTTACCGCAACAAGATGACCACCAAGCCCATCGCGCTCACCGTTGCGCTGGTGCTTACGGCGCGGCGTTGGCGGGCCCTGGTGGACGAACGCCTGCGCACCATCGGCCAAAGTTCCGCCCGGATGGAAGCGCTGGGCGCCATCATGAATTCGCCCGATCCTTCCGCGCAGGTGGACATCGCCAAGCGCCTGCGGATCGAAGGCCCCACCCTCACCCGCATGATCGACGTGCTGAGCAAGGACGGGCTGGTGGAACGCCGCCCCGCACCGGGCGACCGGCGCACCAAGCACCTGGCCCTGACGGAGGAAGGCTTCGATGCCCTGGTCGATATCTTCGCCATCGTGGACGAAATGCGCGACCGGCTGCTGGAAGGGATGAGCGAGGAGGAAATGACCGTCCTCACCAAGGCGCTCAACCGGATGCTGGCCCGGCTGGATGAAGGCCTGCCCAAGCCAACGCAGGACTGACGCCGCCTGTTCACACCTGGCGGAAGAGAGTGGGTGTCGAACCCACCCGGGACTGGCTGACAGCCCCACCCGGATTTGAAGTCCGGACGTGCCACCGGGCACGATTCTCTTCCCCTTCAGGTTTCAGTGCCACCTTCGGCAAAGCGTCGCAGCCGGTCAAGCTCGGCCACCCGCAAGTCACCGCGCCGCGCCGTCATCCGCAGGCGGTCGAAATGTTCGAGAAGTTCGATGGCCACCTTGCGGCCATTGTCCAGCCGGTCGCGCAGGTCGGCAGCGCCAAACTGGCCATCCGGCGCCGTGGCGGCAATATCCGCGATGATCGCCGCCACCTCGCGCAGCGCATCCCCGGCAAAGAATCGATCTGGGCCGATCTCGGCAACCTCCCCTTCCCGCGCCTTTAGTTTGAGCACGCGGCGGCAATCGAATTCGCGCAGGGCGAGGGTTGCGGAAATTTGCGGAAGCAGCGGGGGCCGGAAGCGGGCCTCCCCAGCCAGCAGCGGGCAGATCCGCCGCCAGATCTGTTCATCACCGCGATCCAGGCCAAGCGAATGGCCGGGGAGGCGGAATACCCCGCTCTCCCGCACCAGCCGCCCTTCGCGCACCAGCCTGTCGAGAGCGGCGCTAATAACGCGGGAAGAGAGGCGCAGGCCGGTCGCCTGGTACAGGCGGTTAAGGCCCGGCCCCAGCAGCCGCGGAAGACGCTGGTGGAAACCGCCCACTTCGCCCAGCAGATCGCGCACGAGGGATTGCCAGACATGCGGCGCGAAGGCGTAGCGGTGGCCGCCCGCCGCGCACAGTTCGTGCTGGGTGGCGCGCGTGATTCCGGCCATGCGTTCGGCCCCCAGCGCCCGATCCCGCGCGAACTGGTCAAGATCGACAAACCACGGCCAACGCTCCAGTTGCGCGGTCAGCGAGGCTGACGGATCGGCCAGCGCCATGGCTTCCAGTTGCGCCACGCGTTGCGGCTGCTTGCGGCGGCGGTGCGGGGGGTGGAGGTCAACGATCCGCCCGCCCCCCAATGTCCGGCTGCCGTTGGCGGCACGGATCACGAACCGGTCTCCCACGCTGGCGGCAATGCTGCCGTCAAGCACCAGTTGCGCGAAGCAGGCGGCGCCCGGTTGCAATGGGCCATCCTGCAGCACGGCCACGCGGGCCGGCACTTCGGCCGCGCCGTGGTGGAGGCGAACGGCTGTCCAGTGCTTCAGGCCCGCCTCTTCGCTGCCCAGCAGCTTCAGGTGGCCGTCGAGCCGGTTGATAGGTTGATGAAGCTCCGGCGCCAGCAGCCAGTCCCCCCGGTGAATGTCCTGCGCCGCTATCCGCCCACCCAGTGCCACCCCGCACCGCTGGCCTGCCGCACCTTGGTCAGCCGCCCGGTTCTGTACATGCAGGCTGCGCACGCGCACTTCCCTGTCCCTTGGCGACAGCGCGAGCACATCACCCACCGCCAGCGCACCCTGCACCACCACGCCGGTCACCACGGTCCCCGCGCCGGGCAGCGAGAAGGCGCGATCGATCGCAAAGCGCACCGGCCTGTCATCTGCCTTTCGGCCATCGGTTGAAGCGGTGAAGAGACAGGCACGAAGCTGCTCAATCCCATCGCCACCATGGGCTGAGACGTGCAGGATCTGTGCATTGGCGAAAGGCCCACTGGCAAGCAGACCGCGCACCTCCTGCTCCACTGTGGCAGCCCGCGCAGGCCCGGCGGCATCGCATTTGGTGATCGCCACCAGCGCGCGCGGAATCCCCAGCAATTCCGCCACTGCCAGATGCTCGCGGGTTTGCGGCATCACGCCATCGTCCGCGGCCACGACCAGCAACACCAGGTCAATCCCGGTGGCGCCGGCCAGCATGTTGCGCATGAACTTCTCGTGCCCCGGCATGTCGACGAAGCCCAGCACGCTGCCATCCGGCGCGGGCAGGTAGGCAAAGCCGAGGTCGATCGTCATGCCGCGCGCCTGCTCCTCGGCCAGGCGATCGGTGTCGACGCCGGTCAGCGCGCGGACCAGCGTGGTCTTGCCGTGATCGATATGCCCGGCGGTGCCGATGATCATGGGCGCGCTGGCATCAAAGGGCGGAAGGCAGGCTTGCCAGCGCGGCGAGGAATGCCCCCTCCTGCGCAGGCGGCAGGCAGCGCAGGTCCAGCAACAGGCTGCCGTGGCTGATCCGGCCGATCACCGGTTCGTCCAGCGCGCGCAGGGCCGCTGCCAGTTCCTCTAGCGGTCCCCCGCTGATGGCCAGCGCAATGGACGGCAAGGTGGCGGTGGGCGCGGCGCCCGATCCCACCTGCGCGCTGTTGTCCCGCAGGCTGACGGCGAACCCGGCAGGCAACAGGGCCGCCACCTGCGGCAGCAATCTTTCCCCCGCCGCGGCTATCTCCGCCACGGGACGCTGGAGAGCCCACCAGGTGGGGTTGTCCCGCCCCTGCCGGTATTCGCGCAAGGTCACCTCCAGCGCGGCAAGGCGCACCTTGTCCAGCCGCATGGCCCGCTTCATCGGGTGCCTTTTCAGCCGGTCTATAAGGTCTTGCCGGCCAACCACGAAGCCGGCCTGCGGGCCGCCAAGCAGCTTGTCGCCGGAGAATGTCACCAGGTCGGCCCCTTCGGCCACCGCTTCGGCCACGGTAGGTTCGCTCGGCAGACCGAGCGGGGCAAGATCGCGCAAGGTGCCGGAGCCAAGATCGTTCACCAGCGGCACGCCGTGCTGGCGGGCCAGCGCGGCAAGGTCGCCTGCGGGCACATCACTGGTAAACCCCTCGATCCGGTAGTTTGAGGGATGGACCTTGAGGATCAGCGCGGTTTCCGGGCCGATGGCTTCGGCATAGTCTTTCAGGTGCGTGCGGTTGGTGGTGCCCACTTCGCGCAGCATGGCCCCGGCGGCCTCCATGATTGCAGGCAGGCGGAACGCGCCGCCAATCTCGATCAGTTCACCCCGGCTGACGATGACCTCGCGCCCCTTGGCAAGGCCAGCAAGCACCAGCATGACGGCGGCGGCGTTGTTGTTGACCAGCAGGCTCCCTTCGGTCCCCGTCAACTCCTCCAGCAAGCCGCTCAGCGCCGCATCCCGCTCCCCCCGGCCGCCTTCGGCAAGGTCGTATTCCAGCGCCACCGGCCGCGCCATGGCCGCACTGGCGGCGGCGATGGCGCCATCGGACAGCAGCGCGCGGCCAAGATTGGTGTGCAGGATCGTGCCCGTCATGTTCCACACGGGGCGCAGGGCAGACCGGTTGGCGCGGGCGAGAATGGCGGCGGCATCGGCGGCAATCCGGGCCGGATCGGCCGCGCCCCCGCCCGCCCGGACAGCGGCAATCGCGGCGCGCACGGCCCCGGTCACCAGGGCCTGCCCATGGCTGGCCACCAATTGCCGCGCCTGCGGTTCTTCCAGCACGCGCGAAACCGATGGCGGGCGGGTCCTCTCCATGGCTGCCTTATTCAGGCCATTGCCCGTCCGTGCAATAGGCACTGGCGGCATGGGCGGCAGTCGCGCCATCCCCCATGGCCGAAGCCGCGCGCCAGCCGTTGCCGGTGCGCACGTTGCCTGCCGCGAAAATGCCCCGCGCGCTGGTGCGCAGGGAGGCATCCACCGCGACGCGGCCATCGGCGGCAAGATCGACCACGCCTTCGACAAGGCCGACATTGGGGGTGAGGCCGACGAAAGAGAACAGCCCCTGCGCCTCCACCGTATGTTCCGCGCCGCTGGAAACATCGCGCAGACGCACCCCCGCCACCTTGTCATCGCCTTCCACGGCCACGACCGCGTGCCCGGTGAGCACCTCGATTTTCGGCTGGGCCTCGACCTCGGCGATATAGCTTGCCTGCCCGGCCAGGGCGCCGGACCGTTCCACCAGCACGACCCTGGCGACGTGCTGGGCCAGGGTCAGCGCCTCCTGCATCCCGGAATCGCCGCCGCCCGCCACCACGGCCACCTTGCCGCGCAGCAGCGGGCCATCGCAGGTGGCGCAGTGGGACACGCCCTTGCCGGTAAACTCCTCCTCGCCCGGCACGCCCAGCCTGGCGACATGCGCGCCCATGGCCAGGATCACGGCGCGGGCGCTGTAATCGCCGCCCTCGCCGGTCACCCGCCAGCCATCGCCATCCGGGGCAAGCGCGGCGGCGTGCTCCATGATGAATTCGGCCCCGGCGGCATCGGCCAGTTCCTGCGTGATCGGGCACAGGTCATATCCCGCGATGCCCGCCTCGTGCCCCGGCAGGCCATCGACCCGTTCGATATTCAGCAGCTCGCCCCCCGGCACGCCGCCGGTGAGGATGGCGGTGCGCCGCCCGGCGCGCGCGGCAGTCAGTGCGGCGCTCATCCCGGCAATGCCGCCGCCGATGACGATGATGTCGTAGTCGCTCATGATGTTCCCGTGGTGTGAATGGTGATGCGGGGCGCGCCTTCACGGATCTCCCCGATGATGGCGGCAGAGGCGAAACCTTCCGCCCTGATCAGCGCCAGAATCCTCTCCGCCTCGTCAGCGGCGACAGCCGCCAGCAGGCCGCCAGAGGTTTGCGGGTCGGCCAGCAGGTCGCGCTCCAGCGGCGGGCAGGCCTCATCCAGCGCCACGCCATCGACAACGCTGGCCCAGTTGCGTGCCGATGCCCCGGTAACGTGGCCGGCGGCGGCCAGATCGCGCGCGGCGGGCAGAACAGGAACGGCTGCGCGATCAATTGCCAGTTCCACCCCGCTGGCCTGTGCCATTTCCAGCCCGTGGCCCAGCAGGCCAAAGCCTGTGACATCGGTCAGCGCGTGGACCGCTGCCTCTTCGCCCAGCCTGGCCCCCACGACGTTCAGTTGTGTGGTGCTGGCGATCATGTCGGCATAGTCGCCATCGCCCAGCACGCCCTTGCGGAAGGCTGAGGAATAGATGCCGACGCCCAGCGGTTTGGTGAGGATCAGCACATCCCCCGGCCGCGCCCCCGAATTGGCCTTGAAGTGGGCCTTCCGCACCTCTCCGGTGACGGCAAGGCCATAGATCGGCTCGGCACTGTCAATCGAATGGCCGCCCGCCACGGGGATGCCCGCCTTGCGGCATGCCTCCGCCCCGCCAGCCAGGATCTCGCGCACGATCGCCGGGGCCAGCTTGCCCAGCGGCATGCCGAGAATCGCCAGCGCGAACAGCGGCCTGCCGCCCATGGCGTAGATATCGGATATGGCATTGGTCGCCGCGATCATGCCGAAATGGTGCGGATCGTCCACGATGGGCATGAAGAAATCGGTGGTGGAAACCAGGCACCGGTCCCCGTCGAAATCCCACACGGCGGCATCATCGGCCTTGCCGTTACCCACCAGCAGGCGCGGCCATTCGCCATCCGCACCGGTGGTTTGCCCGGACAGAAGATCGCGCAAGACGCTGGGCGACAGCTTGCACCCGCAGCCACCACCGTGCGCCAGGTGGCTGAGCCGGAATGGTGCGTCATCACGGGGCTGAACGGAATCCATGGCCCAGCCCTAGCGGGCCGGAAAGGTCAGCGCAATATCCTTAGCAGGCTAATGATGTGACTACAGAATCACCGCCACTTGTCGATGCTGAACAGCGGGCTGCCCTGCTTCTGCCCGGCGCGGAAACCGGAACCACCGATCAGACGGCCGGAAATCATCTTGAAGGCCCCCTGCGTCTGCCCGCCGGTGACGATCACCTCGAAATCCTCCGGCCGGAACATGGAGATCATCTCCTCCGGATCAGCCTTCAGCCAGCTTGCGTAAGGCTCCACCCCGGCTTCGGCATGGGGCTTGATCAGCGTGGTGGTCCACTGGTCATCCCAGTAGTATTTCGCCTTGATCTTGGCGTTTTCGGCGCACCATTCCACCAGCGATTGCTTGGTGTGGCCCATCTTCGCGAAGTCCTTGGCCACCAGTGGGTCCATCACGATGAAGGGCGGGCTGAAATGGTCCGTAGCGGTGATGCAGCGCTTGAACTTTTCCTGCCAGCTTTCGCGCGGGCCGAAGCCTGCCTGGGTGTACCAGCCACCAAAGAAGATCGCGGCGGTGCTTTCTTCCGCCTTGTGCCCCTTGGAAACGTGGAACGGTTCCCACGGGCTGTCTGCCTCGTTCTCGGCAAAGCAGGCGGTGTAGTTCCAGTTGTTGCCCACGCTGCCCATGTAGGTGTTGCCCGGCTCGCTCCCGCCCTGCGCGTTCATGGACAGCAGGCAATAGGCGCGGCCGATGGTGGCATTGGCATGGTTGTACGGCCCCATCGCGCCGATGCCGTAATTCATGCCGATCTCGTCACGGATCGGGCCGTTGATCAGGCTGATCGTCGCCCAGCTGGTGGTGGAGCTGGAGCGGGCGGAAAACCCGCTGGAACACAGGGCCAGCACCACCGGCAGGTATTCCGGGCGGCACCCGGCCATCACGGCGTTGATTGCCACCTTCTCGACATCGAAATTCCACTTCTCGCGGAAGGACGTGGGCGCCATGCGGTTGACGAAGGTATCGCTCGCGTGGCTGGTGCCTTTCAGCATCGCCTCCACCCGCTCCTCCGTGGGGAGGATGATCGGCAGGTAATCGGTCCAGCCTTCCAGGATGAACCGCTGGCGCAGGTTATCCTCGGTATCGGGCTCCAGGAAACGCGGCGTGGTGCGCTCGAACGTGGCGCCCTTGTAATCCTCGTCCGTCAGCGGGCCGGTGAGGCCATCCAGCACCACTTCCATGAAGGGGCGCTTGTTGATGGGATCGGTGCCTTCGATATAGGCGCGCAGTTCCCCGGCTGACAGACCCACCACCGGCTGCGGCACGAAGGCGTTGCGCACCGTGGGCATGCCCGCCGCCAGCGTGGTGGCCTTAGCCAGCCGCGCGAAGGCGTGGGTGCTCACCGGGATCGTGGGGATCCCGGCCTTTTCCAGTTCCAATGCGAACCCCACGACCGTGGGGCAACAAGTGCTTCAGAGGCCGACGCCTATGATGGCGACGTCGCCCCCGGCGACGACTCTGGCTCTCATCTCCGGATCGTCCACCCAGCTTTCCCTGGGCTTCTCCATCCGCGTTTCAACGCCGGGCATGTGCTCGGCAAACCATTGCCGCAGCTGTTCCATGAACACATCGGCATTATCGAACAGGCAATCGATGAGGTAGAGCACCTTACCGTCCAGGCTTTCCGGACGGGTGGCCAGGCGCTTGCCTTCCACCTTAGGCGGATAGCCGCGCGGGTCCATCACGGTAATCTTCTGCGACATCAGGCTGCCCCTCCCCCAAGTCGGGTTGACTCAGGTTTTGATTAGCTTTCTACCCTAATTCATGAGCCTGCGCTGTCAAGCGGGTGAGGGAGAGAGACATGATCCGGAAGGGTTTGGCCGGGGTTGCCCTGGTGGCCGTGGGCGCAGTGGCTTTTGCGCAGGACACCGTACCGCCAGAGCAGCGCTGGGCCCAGGTTGTCGCCTGCGTGGCGCAAGGCAGCAGCGACGGGCGGCACGCCTGCATCGATGCCGTGCTGCGGGCAGCAGGAGTGCTTGATCCGGTGCAGGAACAGGCGCAGCAACGGGCCGAATTCGGTCGGACCGAGCGGGACTTGCGAGTGCAGGCTGCGCCGCCTGCCGCGCCACCCACGCCCGCCATGCCTGCTGCCTCCACAGCCGCAAACCTCCCTGCCCCTGCGGCCCCGCCGCCGCCACCAGCGGCCCCGCCCCCCGCGCCCGCCCCGGCCCCGCTGCCCGAACGCATCGACAGCATTTCCACCACCATCGCTGCCGCCCGCGTGGGCAGCAACAACCGCCTGCTGGTGGCGACGGCAGAGGCGACCGTGTGGCGCCAGCTTGAGGGGGAGACGTTCCGCGTGCCGCCGTCAGCCGGCACCCCGTTCGAAGTACGGCGCGGCGCGCTGGGCGGCTATATCTGCACCGTGGGGCGCGGCAATTCGTTCCGGTGCGCCCGCGTCGACTGACCGGCTCCTCCCTGCTTGGCGCAATTGGCGACACACGCAAAAGACCCCGCATCGGCCTGGGCCGGTGCGGGGTCTTTCGTTGGGAGGAAGGGGCGGCCTGAACCGCCCCCACCAGTGAGCCTGGATCAGAAGGTCAGCGTGGCCCCCACATAGAACGAACGGCCGATCACGTCGTAGGCACCTGGATCGGTCAGGCCGGCGGCGGAGTTGTAAGCCCCCACGCGGCCGGTGGTCTGGGTGTTGACGCCCACGCGCGGCGGGCGGGTATCGAACAGGTTGTCCACACCGGCGCGGAACTCCACCGCATCCATCACCTGATACCGCGCGTTGAGGCCGAACCAGTCGTAGGACGCGGTATCCTGCTGCGTAGCAGTGGGGTTCAGCACCCGAGCCACGTTGCGCGTGCGCGGCAGGTGACGCCAGGACAGCGACAGCGATCCGGGACCGAAGTCATAGCTGGCCGTGGTGAACGTCTTCCAGCGGAACTGCGAACCGAACGGCGGGGTCAGCACGTTCACCGTGCCTGACGAATTGGCGTAATCCAGCACCGGGGATGTCTCGGTCAGCTGGAATTCGTACTTCTCCAGGTAAGTGAAGTTGACGTTGATGCCGAACGAGCCTTCATCCCCGTTGATCCCCGGCGCACCGATCGCCCAGTCCAGCGTGGCATCGAGGCCCGAAGTGCTGACGAGGCCGAGGTTGCGGTACTGCGCCGTGGTGGACACCCAGCCGCCATCGTTGGGACGGCGTAGGATCAGCTGACAGAACTCGTTGGCCGGATCGTAATTCGGGTTCGACTGGCCATCGGCGTTGAAGCACTGCTGGTAGACATACTGCGACGTTGCCGGGGCAATCGCCTGCTTGATGGAGATGTCATAGTAATCCAGCGTCAGCGCGAAACGGCCCACCGATGTCATCCCCGGCGTACGCAGGACCAGGCCTGCGGTGATGGTGCGGGCCTGTTCCGGCTGCAGGTTGACGTTGCCGATCGTCTGGTCACGCCCGATTGCCTGGTTGGTGGCGAAGTTGGGCGAGAAGAAGGTCGAGTTCACCAGCGTGGAATTAGCCGGCATGCCCGGAAGGCGGTTGCACAGGTCGATCACCCGCTGCCGATTGGGGTTGCCCGCCACGTTGCCATAGGTCGCCGCCGTCACCGTGGCGCAGGGGTCGTAATCCGGCCAGGCAACGGTGGAGAAGGTACCCGGCGTGAACAGTTCAGCCACGTTGGGTGCGCGGTTGGCCCGCTGGTAACCGCCGCGAACGGTCAGGAAGTCCGCCACTTCCCAGTTGCCCGTCACCTTCCAGGTCGAAACGCTGCCGGCCGTATTGTAATCCGACAGGCGATAACCCGAGTTGATGTCGAACGCCTGGGCAAACGGCGCATCCCGCAGCACCGGGATCAGCACTTCGCCATAGATTTCGCGAACATCAACCTTGCCCGCCGTGGCCTTGGTATCGAACAGGCCGATGGGGGAGGAGACGATGTTGTTCCCGTTGATCCCGTCATCCGGCATGAACGAATAGGTGTTCTCGCGATAGTTGCCGCCAACGGCCAGCTGCAGCGGGCCGGCCGGCAGTTCGAAAAGGGAACCCTGCAAGTTCACTTCAAGCTGGTTCTGCGACAGTTCGGTGATGGCCTTGAGGTTAGACCGGAGGATATCGATGCAATCCTGCGATACGGGCACCTGGGTGAACGGGTTGAGACCGCTGGTGCAGCGGGCATCGGTGCCCAGGCGGAAGTTCTGCACCACCAGGTTCTGGCCGAAGTTCGGCGCGGAAACGATGGCCTGGTAGCGCGCCTGGTCGGCAATCCCGCTGAACAGCACGGTCTGCGTGGTGCGGCCGTGCGAACCGAACATGTCGTAGGTCCAGTCACCGAACGGCAGGTTGCCGCGCAGCCCCGCCAGCACTTCGTAAGTAGTGTTGGTGTTGTCGAGCGAGCGTGGGCCGAGGAAGTCCAGCGGACGGACCATTTCCCACGGATCGTTCGGCCCGGGCCGGCTGCGCAGCACATCGCACAGCACCTGCGGCACCGGGTGGTTCACCGCCGCGCCGCAAGTCGCCGCATCGAACGGCACCGCCGCGCCCCATTGCAGGTAGGAGGCCGAAACCTGCGGATCGAGCGTCTGGGTCTGCGTTTCGTTGAAGTTGCCCTGCACGTAGAACGTCACGTCATCGGTCAGGTCGTAATAGGCCGAAGCGAACAGGGAATAGCGCTTCAGCGGCAGCGAGATAAGGCCCTGGTTGGCATTGCTCTGCAGGTCCTGCGCGATAACATTGCCGGCCGCGTTGCGCACGTTCACGTAACGATAGTTGTCGGTCACCGGCTGGTTGAAGCCGGGCGTGGTGATGTTGCTGCGCAGGCCGTGCACGTTGGAGAACAGGGTCACGCCCGTCAGCGCGCTGGCCGGGTTGAAGAACAGGTTGACCGATCCGCCCGGCGTCACGTCGCCCGACTGGTAGCCGGTCACACCGGCAAAGGCGGCATCGATCGCGGCCTGCGTGGGCGCATTGTTGCCCGCCCGCGCGGGATAAATGGCGCTGAGGTTTGCCGCCGGTGACATCTGGTAACCGAACCAGCCCGGGAAAGTGCCGATGGTCACCGCGTTGGGATCGGAATACTGTTCGCGGTAGAAGGGGCGATCCAGCGCGGCAATGCCGTTGCGCTTGGCAACGCCGATGCCAACCATCGCGTTGCCGCGACCATCGGCAAAGTCGGAACCGACCAGCGCGGAGATATCGTACTGCGCCCCGTCACCTTCCTGCGTGATGCCGTACTGGCCATCGATGGTGACGCCGTTGAAGTTGCGCTTCAGCTTGAAGTTGACAACGCCGGACACCGCGTCCGCGCCATAAGTGGCACCCGCGCCGCCGGTGATGATTTCTACCCCTTCGATCGCGGCGCGCGGAATGGTGTTGATGTCCACCAGCAGCGCCGCGTTGGCCGGCTGGGTACGGCGGCCATCCAGCAGCACGAGCGTACGGTTCGCGCCGAGGCCGCGCAGGTTGACGGTGGCAATGCCGGGGCTGGACGTGGGATTGGGCTGCACGTCCGTGGCACTGGTGGTCTGGTTCTGGCCGGCCACGAACTGCGGCATCCGGTTCAGGCTCTGGTCCAGCGAAACAGCCGACGAGCTGGAGAGGAAATCCTCGTTCACGGTGACGATCGGGCTGTCGGAACTGTAATCCCGCCGCGCAATGCGCGAGCCGGTAACCACGATCATCGAATTGTCGTCCGCCTGGTCCAGCGCGGTTTCCGCTGCGTCCTGCGCCAGGGCCGGCGAGGCCAACGCCGTAACGATCGCACTGGTGCAAACCAGCGCAGCCAATGCCCGCTTTCTTCTGTCCATAGTCCCTCTCTCCCTAATGAGGTCCGGCTGTGCCCTTGCTTGTTATCTGGCGGGCGAAGCCGTGGTTCATTTTGTCTTGTGTGATGCGCTGATGACCCGGTGCATTGCGCGCGGGACGGGCGCGCATGGCTGGCCCGCTGGCAAAATGACACCCGATCCTGTCCGGGCTCGGCCGACCCGGGCCGGGAATCTCCCGACCCGTACACCTTACTTCGTATGCTTATTGATGCAAGACTCTTTAATCGCAAGGTCTTGATTGGTTTTTGTCACGAATTCGGGCTTTTGACCGCGTAGGGAACCGGTGCCCTGCTCACTCCCAAGCCGGGCCGTGCCGGCAGCTGCCACCGCGCAATACGCCATATGCAGCATTCGGCCGTTGCAGCGCCGGTCCTATCAGCAGGCATGTCCAACATGTCGCCGCGCGTCTGCCGCCTCGCCGCCCAGGCTACCACAGACCGTCGCCGGTTTATCGCCGGCTCGCTGGCTGCGGGGGGAACCGTCGCTCTTCCTCCCTCTGCCCTTGGCCAGATCCCTGATAGCGGACGCACGGGGCTGCGCGGCCTGGTTCCCATGCGCTTGACCCCGGACCAGCTGATCGACCTGAAATGCTGCCTGCGGCCGCTGCGTGCAGCCGGCCCCAATCTTGCCACCGAGACTGTCGGCCGGAAGCTGGTGGTGCACAACTATGGGCACGGCGGCAGCGGATGGTCGCTGTCCTGGGGATCGGCAGAGGTCGCCGTCGGCAAGGCTTTGACCGCCCTTCCTGCCAGCGTCGCAGTGATCGGATGCGGCATCATCGGCCTGACCAGCGCCATCGTCGCCCAGCGCAGCGGCTTGCCGGTCACCATCTACGCGCGGGAGATGCTTCCCCAGACACGGTCCTTCAGGGCAAGCGGATCCTACACGCCAGGCTCGCGCATCGCCTTGGCTGAGCCTGCCGGGCCCAATTTCCCTGTCCTTTGGGAACAGATGGCACGTTTCTCATGGAAGATGTTTCGCACCATGCTCGGCCTGCCGGGCAATCCCGTCGCCTTCGCGGACTCTTATGCGGTATCGGACGAACCAATCGAACGGCGCACTTGGTCACCGGATCCAGCCATCACGGAAACCTACGAAAGCAGCGGCCTCCCTCGCCAGAATGCGGAATTTGCGCACCTCGACAGTCGCATCCGTGACATCGTGCCGCAGGCCCAGCCGCTTGCCGCGGACGGCAATCCTTTCGCTACGCAATTCGCCACGCGCACATCGCAGATGCATTTCAACTTCCCGTCTTACGGGCGCATGCTGCTGGACGAGTTCTTTGGCCGTGGCGGCCGGTTCGAGATGCGGCGCTTTCATACGCCGGGCGAACTGGCAGACCTGCCGGAAGACGTGGTGATCCATGCCACCGGATTTGCCGCGCGTGACTTCTGGGGCGATGCCAGCGTCATCCCCGTCCGCGGCCAGACCGGCTGGCTCGTCCCGCAGGAGGGGGTCAACTATTCGCTGCGCCACCGCAATGTCTCGGCACTGGCAAAGGCAGATGGCATCGTCATCATGAACAACAATCCCGACCTGGGTGACATGCTGGGCGTCGGCGACAGCCTGGAGCTACCTGATCGCACCCCCATCGAGCAGGGAATGGCCACGCTTGCGGGGATTTTCGCCCGGCCGCCCTTGGCGCGGGGCGACGCCTGATGAGCGGCCAATCGATGAAATGGGTCTTCGTCCAAGCCATGGCCCTCATAGCCCTGGCCGGCCCTGCCAGCGAGAGCCTGGCGCAAGGCCGGGGCACTGCGGGCGGACGCTACCAGACCCAGCAGGCAGTTGCCGGGGAGAGGCTCTACACGATCCACTGCGCCATGTGCCATGGAGCAAACCTTGCCGGCTCCCTGGAAGTGCCTGCGTTGAGAGGGCGGTTCGTGGCCCATTGGGCAGAACGTCCCCTGGGCGATCTGTTCGCTTACATGTCCGCGGCAATGCCGCAGCACGCGCCGGGCAGCCTTTCGGCAGAGCAGAACGCCCGGATTCTCGCCTACCTGCTGCAAGAGAACGGCATGCCGGCGGGCAGAATCCCGCTACCAGCAGACCGCGCGCAACTGGATCGAATCCGGTTTGACGCCCCGCAGCCGTGAGGCGATCACTGTTGCCGCAACTCCCGCAGTGCACCATTTACCACCCACCTGTTGCCGCATTGCAACATCGCTGGTGCAGCGGGGTTTCCCCAGCCTGGGAATCTCGATGCCGGAAATCCTCCCGACCGTCGTCGAGCTTCTAACAAAGTTCTCATTTATTCAGGTATATAGAACGTAAATGTGCAACTCCTTGGAAACTATGGTTAGCCTAGCCCGGCAACCCTCGCTCCCAACGCCTCCCTGCCCCCCACCAGCATCGATCGAAGTTGATTTTGCATTGCAGCAAAAGGGGCGTTAGCTTTCCAAAAACAGGCCGAGGGTTTCACCGAGGCGGAACGGTCGGATCAGCAATGATAATAACGACTATCAGCCGTGATTGGGCAGGTCTACTTCCGGCCGGAGCGGCGAAGCGGATGATCGCTGCATGATACCTGCGGTGGACGAAAAACGGTCGCGGAACCCCGCCATCGAACCTACCACTCCGCCACCTCCGCACGCCTCCGACCGGTTGGCAAACCTGGCGCTGGGCATGATCGTCCTGGCCTCGCTGATCGAGGTCGTCATGCTCGGCATCGATGTCTCCGGGGGACTGGCCAGTCCCGCCATGCATTACCTGACCATTGCCTTGCTGGCGGTGATCATGCTGACCGGGATCGGCAGCTTCACCCTGCTGCGCGGCCGTATCGGTCAACTGGAGGACCTGTCGGCCAGCCTTGCCGCGACATTGCGCGAGAAGGAAGCGGCAGTGGCAGCCAACCGCGTCAAGGCGCGCTACCTCGCCAATGTCAGCCACGAAATCCGCTCGCCGCTCAACGCGATCTATGGTTACGCCCAGCTTGTTGAGCAAGGCGGGGAAATTGATCCGCAGCAGGCCGCGCGGGTCATCCGACGCTGTTCGGAACACATCACCAGCCTGACCGAAAGCCTGCTCGATATTTCGCAGCTTGAAAACGGCTTGCTGAGGGTGCGCAGCGAACCCGTCTCCATTGCCGATTTCATCGACCAGATCGGCTGGATGATGCGACCTGAGGCCGAGGCCAAGGGCTTGAAATTCGCCATCGAAACCCCCAGCACGCTGCCCGATGTCGTCAGGACCGACCCGGCCCGCCTGCGGCAGGCCCTGATCAACCTCATCGGCAATGCCATCAAGTTTACCGCCCATGGCACGATCACCCTGCGCGTAACCTACCGCGGCCAGGTCGCCCGCTTCGCGATTTGCGACACTGGGCCGGGCATAGCGCCCGAACACCAGCAGCAGATCTTCGAACCGTATGAGCAGCTGGAACGGCCCGAAACGGCCCAATCCGGGGCCGGATTTGGCCTGGGCCTAGCGATCACCAAGGCCATCATCGAAATTCTCGGCGGCAAGCTGGAAGTCGAAAGCACACCGGGCAAGGGCAGCTGCTTTACCGTCACGCTGATGCTGGCAGAGCCCACCAACGCACTGACACCGGAAGCAACCAGCCGCCGGATCGCAGGCTATGAAGGCGATGAGCGGACCGTACTCGTGGTGGACGACGAGGCCGAGCAGCGTACCTTGCTTCAGCATTACCTCACCGAGTGCGGGTTGTTAGTGGTCACGGCAGCCAGCGGTGAGGAAGCAGTCGCGCTGTGTCAGCAGCGGAGCTTCGACCTTGTGCTCCTCGACATAAGCATGCCCGGCATCAGCGGCTGGGAGACGGCGGAACGGATTCGGGCAATCCTGGGCCGGAGCGTCCAGATCGCCATGGCCTCCGCCAACGTCCAGGAGTTCCACCGTCCGGAGTACGACCGGCCGGGCCATGATCACTTTTTCGTGAAGCCTTACAGGCTGGACGATCTGGCCAAGACCATCGGCGCCATGCTTGGCATTGCCTGGAAGTGGAAGTCCGTTGATCCGGGAGCTGCTGCCGACGTACCCGGCGATGGCCCCCGTTACCTGCCGCCGCGCGCGATGACCCATGTGAGGCAGCTGCGCGAGCGGATCCACATCGGCCACGTGCGCGGGATCGAGGCGGAAATCGCCATGCTGGCCCAGGCCGCCCCGGACCATGGGCGGCTCATCTCGGCTCTTTATGCAGCGCTGGACGAATTCGATCTCGCGCGTCTCTTGCGTCTTCTGGAGGATATATGAACGGCAGGATGCCCGGTGTAGGCGATACGGTTCTGGTGATCGATGACGAGCCCGGCACCCTGGGCGCCATCACGGCGCGACTTGAGGCAGCCGGAATTACCGTGCTGGTCGCCACTTCGGGTGAAGCCGCGCTCACCCTGCTGGAACGTATCCTGCCGGATCTCATCATCATCGATGCCATCATGCCAGGCATGGACGGCTTCGAAACCATCCAGCAGATCAAGAGCAAGCCGCGTCTTGCCTCCATCCCCTTCATCTTCATGACGGGCCTGACCGAAAGCGAACACGTTGTCCGTGCCTTCGAGGCAGGGGCATCCGATTATGTCCGCAAGCCAGTGGATCTGGAGGAGTTGCTCGCCCGCGTCCGGGTCCAGATGGCCCAGGGCCGCGTCGCCCACGCAAGTGCCGTCAGCCTTGATGCCACCGGTCGCATGATGCTGACCACGGACGATCAGGGCCAGCTGACCTGGTGCACTCCGCGCACCGAGGAGACCCTTGCACGCCTGATGCCGCAATGGACCGATGCGGCCGCCCTGCCCCCGGAATTGAAACCGGCGCTGGACCGGCTCCTCCAGCAGGCCGTGCCTGGCAGCAGCGCCAGTGTGCGGCTGGGTGGGGCCGGCGGTGAAACGACGTTGGAGCTGGTGCTGGTGGCTCGTTACCGGGCAAACAAGATCCTGTTCCGCCTCAACGAACTGGACCCATCGCGGGATGCGGGCCGATTGACTGACCGGCTGGGGCTGACATCGCGGGAAGCGCAAGTCCTGCTTTGGGTGAGTTACGGCAAGTCCAACGGCGATATCAGCGAAGTGCTGCAAATCAGCCCGCGGACGGTGCAAAAGCACTTGGAGCATGTCTACGAGAAGCTGGGGGTGGAAACGCGCTCCGCAGCAGCCGCCATCGCGGTCCGGATGATCGAACCCTGAGACGGGCACAAAAAGGGGCTGGGACGGTCTCCCGCCCAGCCCCCTCCGTCACAGCCAAAAAAGCAAAGGCCGCACTTCTGAGAGGTTACTCCACGCCCACGAAGCGGCGATCGCCCTGCGTGGCGCGCATCGCGAGGTAGGTCACGGTCGGCTCGAGGTTGGCGGCCATTTCGCGGCGGCACTTGAAATCGGGCTTCATGTCGGCGCCCACGCGGTCACCGGGGTTGCAGGCCTCGGCAATCTGCCGCTCCATGTTCCGGCGGAACTGCGCCACCGCTTCGGGATTGGCGAAATTGACGTCCTGAGCGTCAACCCGCAGCGTCACCGCTTCGCGGCGGTCGGTTGCACTGGCGGGGGTATCATTGGCAACGGCCGAAGTGGCCAATGCCAGCATGCCGGCAGCAACGGCTGCCATACCGATCTTGAGCATCGGAAAACTCTCCTGAAAATGTCTGTTTATCTATCTGGAAGATGCGCGAATGGTTCGATTTGTCGGGCTCTCTGTGCGGGCATTTCCCGCTCCGGCCCGTCAGGCGTTCTGACTGCGCTAAACGCCAGATATGCGCGCCGCTTGCCTAACGCAAGGGGCAATTATTCCAGAAAACCGCAGAATTCCGCCATTCTTCTGCTGCACTTGCGTTCAAGACCGGCTGTGCACTGCAGCGCCGGCCAGGCCTTTTCTGGAGGCGCAGGCCGGTGCCTGCCCGGAAAAAGTTCCTTACCCGAAACGCCCAACTTGTTGAAAAACAATTGAAGCCCCTCGCCTGCCTGCTTCAGTGGGGCAGGCGACGGGTTGCCTTTATTGGAGCTGGTCAGCCGTGCTGCAGTGCAAATCAGGCATTCACAGAATTGGGCTGCCAGCCGAAAGAAATATTTCAGGGCTGGGGCGCACGGGCCGCAATCGCCTCGATCTCGATCAGGTAATGCGGGCCAACGAGACCTGCGACCTGGAATGTTGACCGGGCGACAGTACTGGGATTCTCCGCAGTTCCGAAGAATTCGCGAAAGCCCGCGTTGACGCCGGCAAAGTCCATCTGCCCGGTGCGTGGATCGGCCACTACGAACAGGGTCAGCTTGACCACGTCGGCCATGGTGAAGCCCTGCGTGGCCAGCACTTCCTGGATCTTGCCCAGCGTGCTGATGGTTTGCCGGCGAGTGTCACCCATCTGTTCGAGCGCGGTCACAGCAGACATCGGCATCGCGGGATCAAGCGGCGAAGGAAGCTGACCCGAAACGTAGATCACGTCCGCCCCCGCATTCACGCGCGCAGCCTCAAGGATGATTGCCGAAGGATTGCGCTGAATGCGGGTGATGGAGCCATCCTGCGCTGCAACCTGTGCGGGTGCCAAAGCTGCGCCGGCACAGGCCAGCAGGATGGAAACGAAACGCGCCGACCTGACCATTGTTTTCTCCTTCGCGATGACCCGGACCGGCCTTTTGCCGGATTCGAACAGCGGCCTTCTGCCTAACACCCTGGCTCCCTCCGGTGATCTACGCACATCGGCGTATGGGATTTAGGCCGCGCCTGGGTTCGATTGGTGACAACGCAGCGCCGAGTCCGGAAGCGCCGCCAGGAACGACCGGGCACAAGCGAAACAAGAACGCCGGACCCGAACCCTGCACTTTGGACGGCAGGCGGCGAGCCGGGACGTGGGTCGCTGCAAGTGGAGAGGGGTTAACGGTTACAGGGGGCCTCTCAGTCATGAAGTCGCGCACAACACAATCGCTTGCCATGCTGCTTCTCGCATCAACGGCAATGTCCACCACCGCCATGGCGCAGGACGCTCCGGCACCGGTTCCGGTGGAAGACAGTTCCATGATCATCGTCACCGGCACCCGCGCCACCGGACAGATGGCTGCGGATTCGGCCGCGCCGATCCAGCTCCTGTCCGACGATGCGCTGACCCGCGTGGGCCAACCCAACCTCAACCAGGCCCTGACGCAGCTGGTGCCTTCGTTCCAGGCGCAGACCCAGGGCACCGACATGGCGAGTTTCTCGCTCTCCGCCCGGCTGCGCGGTATCAGCCCCAACCACACGCTGGTGATGGTCAACGGCAAGCGCCGGCACGGCAACTCTATCCTGCAGGTCATCAATGGCGCTTTCGGCGGTTCCGCCGCGCCCAGTCTTGACCTGATCCCGACCGACATCATCGAACGCGTCGAAATCCTGCAGGACGGCGCGGCCGCTGTGTATGGTTCGGACGCGATCGCCGGGGTGATCAACATCATCCTGAAAAGCGAAACCCAGGGCGGCACCGTGCGCGGCACGGTTGGCGAATATTTCGACGGCGAAGGCTTCACTTACAGCGCCAGCGGCAACTTTGGCGTGGAAGTGGGCGATTCCGGCTTCCTCGACATCAGCCTGTTCCACCGCAGCAATGACTTCACCACGATTGGCGATGGTCAGATCTCGGTCGTCAACCTCAACGGCACGATCAACTCGGGCGTTTCAGCCGCCTTCCGGCCGCTGTACCAAGCGCTGGCAGATACTGGCGGGACTGCCAACATCAACGGCGGCCAGCCGGCCTCCAAGCTGACCGTGGGCTTTTACAACTTCGGTTACGAGTTTGACGGGTTCGAAGTCTATTCGTTCGGCGACGTGTCCTATCGCTCCGGTGACGCATTGCAAGGCTACCGCGTGCCGAACCGCGTTTGCCGCACCGCTACCGGAACGGCCCAGACCAGCGATCCCACCCGCTGCTTCGGCAACACCGCGCAGTTCGGCCTGGTGCCGCACATCGAGGTCAACCAGAACGAATTCTCCTTCACCGGCGGCCTGCGCGGTGAAACGGACAGCGGCTGGAACTGGGACCTATCGGCCACTTATGCGGAGGACATCGCCAAGGTCTACACGACCAATTCGGTCAACGCCTCGCTGTTCGTCGCCACGGGCCAATCGCCGACCGATTTTTATGACGGCGGCTTCCAGTTCAACCAGTTCGTCGGCACGGTGGACATCGATCGCGAGATCGAGATCGGCATGGCCGAACCGATGACCCTGGCCTTCGGCGGCGAATATCGCGACGAAAGCTACGAAGTGTTCCAGGGCGATGCCTTGTCGCTCTACATCGAAGGCGGCCAGTCCTTCCCTGGCTATTCTGCCACCGATGCCGGGAAAATCGGCCGCAATGCGCAGTCGGTTTATGCCAACGTGATCCTTTACCCGGTGAGCGACTGGACCGTCGATATCGCCGGCCGTTTCGAGCACTACAGCGACTTTGGCGATGCGCTGATCGGCAAGCTGACGACGCGTTACGACTTCAGCGACGCCTTCGCCCTGCGCGGCACCATCAGCACCGGCTTCCGCGCCCCCACCCTGGCTGAATCGGGCTATTCGGCCACCAACGTTGGCCCCACCAGCGCCGTGCTGCAACTGGCGCCCAGCTCTGCCGGTTCGGCCAGCGCCGGCTTTGGCGCTCTGGCGCCGGAGGAATCGGTCAACATCTCGTTCGGCACGGTGGTGCGGCCGATCCCGCGCCTGACGATGACGCTGGATGGATACTACATCAAGATCAACGATCGCATCGTTTCCTCGGGCGAAATCCGCGGGCAGAACGCCTCCCCCGTGCCCACTCCCGGTGTGCCGGTGCTGACCCCGCTGATCAACGGACTGACGCCGTTCGCACTGGTGACCAACGCAATCGCCGCCAGCGGAAAGGCGCTTGACCCCACCGTGCTCGCCTCCGGCCAGCTGGGCATCCAGACCTTCACCAACGGCATCGATACCGAAACCTACGGCCTGGAGTTCGCCGCCCGTTACCCGATCGACCTGTCGTTCGGCTCGCTCGACCTGTCGGTGGGCGCAAACTACAACATCACCAACGTCACGGATTTCTCGCGCTTGGGCACGCTGTTCACCCAGACGGCAGAGGATACGATCGAAAACGCCAGCCCCAAGTTCAAGGGCAACATCGGGCTGCTGTTCGAAAGCGGCGGGTTCAGCGCCAACGCGCGCATGAACTATTATTCGAAGACCACGCAGCTGGTCCGCCCCAACCCGATTTCCACCACGCCGCGTCCGGTGCTGAACACGGCGGGGGTTGGGGAATTCTACCGGGCGGTGGTGGAAGCGACGCCGATCTTCGACCTCGAACTGGCCTATGAATTCACCGACTTCATGACCATTGCGGTGGGCGCCAACAACCTGCTCGACAAGAGGCCGGAAATCCCGGCGCTGGTGGCCGATTACAACCCGGCGACCTGGCCCACCAATAACCGGTCCCCCTACATCAACAACTCGGGCACCATCAACGCACCCTACACCTTTGGGCCATACGGTTCGAACGGGGGCTATTACTATGCCCGCGTGACCTTCGAATTCTGACCGTGATTACCTGGCGGGCGCCCCTTGCGGCGCCCGTCCTTTGTAACCTTCCCAAGCATTCGAAAGGCCATCCCAAATGACCATCAGCAAAGCCCTTCCCGGCCTGGCCGCCGGCCTTGCGCTGGCAATCAGCGTCCCCGCCACCGCACAGGAAGCCGAGACGATCGAACGGACGGTCAGCAGCCCGACCGCGACCATCTCCAGCACCGCATCGCTCCCGGCCAACAGCCGCATCGTGTTCATTTCCGGCACCACGCCCTCCCCGCCCGATCCCGCCAATCCGGATGACCTGGGCGACACTCGGCAGCAGACCCTCTCCGTACTCACCAAGATCCGGGACACCCTTGCCTCGATGGGCATGGACATGGGTGACGTGGTCAAGATGACCGTCTTCCTCGTTGGCGTTCCGGACAACGGCGGACGGATGGACTCCGCGGCCATGAACGAGGTGTTCCGCACCTTCTTCGGAACAGCCGAGCAGCCCAACCGCCCCACCCGCTCCACAATCCAGGTCGCCGCCCTGGGCCGGCCCAACATGTACGTGGAAATCGAAGCCATCGCTGCCGTGGCCCCCTGAACACGTCCCCCGCAATAACCAGCACAGGAAGGTTGTGACCATGGCTTCCAGCCAATCCCGCTTCACCGCGCCCACGCGCCGCGAACTTCTCAGCATGATCGGCCAGATGGGCGGCGCGGCTGCCATGTACCAGGCGATGACCGCGCTGGGCCATGCCGCGGAAACCCAGTTCACCGGCCCGCCCAATCTTTCGGGTGCCCCCAACGGGGCAAGCGTCCTCGTGCTGGGTGCGGGCCTTGCCGGGCTGGCGGCAGCGTTGGAACTGAGCCGCGCCGGCTACCGCGTACAGGTGCTGGAATACCAGGATCGCGCGGGCGGGCGGAACTATACCGTGCGCGGCGGGGACCGGATCGTGGAGGTGGGTGGCACGACGCAGATATGCGAGTTCAGCCCTGGCGCCTACCTCAACCCCGGCCCGTGGCGCATTCCCCACCACCACCGCACATTGCTGCATTACTGCAAGTCACTGGGGGTGGAGCTGGAGCCGTTCATCCAGAATAACCTCAACGCCTTCGTCCACCGCACCGACGCGTTTGGCGGCCAGCCGCAGCGCTACAAGGAGCTGGCGGTGGATTTCAAAGGGCACGTGTCCGAGCTGCTGGGCAAGGCCCTGAACGACGGGGCGCTGGACGCGAAGGTTTCCGCTGAGGACAAGGCCAAGCTGCTGGAGGCCCTGCGCGAATGGGGCGTGCTCGATCGTAACATGGCCTTCACCAGCTCGATCGCGGTGGCCGGCCAGCGCGGATATGACATCCCGCCCGGCGGTGGCCTTGATCCCGCGCCCAATGCCGCAGCCGTGAACGGGCTGTCGGATGTCCTGTCCAGCAATGTCTGGACACAAATGGGCTTTTATTTCAACTACGTAATGCAGACTACCATGTTCCAGCCCAAGGGCGGCATGGACCAGATTGCCGCCGGGTTCATGCGCCAGGTGGGGCAGATGGTGCGGCTCAACACCCGCGTCTCGCGTATTGCGCAGAGTGATGCCGGCGTCACCGTGGATTGGACCGATACGGCCACCGGGGAAACCGGCCAATCCTCGGCCGATTGGTGCGTTTGCACCATCCCGCCGCCCGTGCTCACCCAGCTGGATCTGCAAGTGGGTGAGCCGATGAAGGCCGCGATCCGCGCCGTGCCGATGAACGGACAGGTCAAGATCGGCCTCGAAATGCGCCGCCGTTTCTGGGAGGAGAATTACTCGATCTACGGCGGACACAGCTTTACCGACCAGGCGATTTCGCTGATCTCCTACCCCAACCACGGCTTCTTTACCGACGGGCCGGCGGTGCTGCTGGGGGCCTTTGCCAATGGCGCGGGAGCCTTCCAGCTGACAGGCATGACCCCGCAAGAACGCATCGAGTTTGCCCTGGAGCAGGGATCGGTGTTCCACCCGGCAGAGTACCGGCGCGAATTCGTGACCGGCACTTCCATCGCCTGGAGCCGGATGCCGTGGATCCAGGGCTGCACCTCGCGCTGGACCGAAGCGAGCCGCGCCGAACACTACCGCAACCTGTGCGAATTTGACGGGCGCATCGTGCTGGCTGGGGAACATGCCACCTACTACGGCGGTTGGATGGAAGGCTCGCTGCTGTCCGCCCTCAATGCCATCGGTCGCCTGCACCAGAGGGCGCTGGCGGCATGATCGTGCGGCGGTACCTTCCCCTTTTCGCTGCCGGCGTGCTGCTGGCTGCAGCCCCTCTTGTCTCCAGCCAAGCGCAGGATAGCGCCGGCGGGCAGACCAATGTCGCCATTAGCAACGAAGGCGAGGCGGTCTACCGGCAGATCTGCCAGGCTTGCCACATGGCCGATGCACGCGGTGGTGGCGGCGCAGGCACCGGTATCCCGGCGCTGGCAGATAATCCCAACATGGCCGACAAGACCCGGATGATCGAGGTGCTGGTCAATGGTCGCGGCGGGATGCCGTGGTTTACCGATATGCTGACACCGCAGCAGATCGCCGCAGTGCTCACTTACGTGCGCAGCAATCACAACGCCTATCCGGAGCCCGTCACAGCCGAGGAAGTCGAAGCGGTTGTGGCTAGTGCAGGCGGGAGCTCGGTTCAGTAACGTGACTTCATCCCCCTGGCGCTCCGGCGCAATTACGCCCAAACCCGGCCGCGCATGCAGGCTGCGCACCGCATCGTCCCTGCTGAACGGGTGCTGCGCCCTATCGGCCTTGCTGGTCACCGTGCCCGCCGCAGCGCAGGCCAGCCGCACGCAGGACAATGCCGTCATCAATGCAGACGATGCCTTTGGCCAATCCGTCGGCAACGAACGCGTAGGCCTTTACAGCGGCGAAGATGTGCGCGGGTTCTCTCCGGTGGAAGCGGGGAACGGCCGGATCGAGGGGCTTTACTTCGTGCAGGCGTCATCCCCTGGCGGGCGGGCGATTTCCGGCAATACGGTCCGGGTCGGGCTGTCTGCCCAAGGCTACCCCTTCCCCGCGCCAACCGGGATCGTGGACTACAGCCTGTACAGCAATTTCGGCGAGCTGGGTAGCAGCGCCCGGCTGGAATACGGGCAATACGGCTCGCCCATCCTGTTGCTGGACGGCAGCATCCCTCTGGGCGAGAATGCCGGCGCCACCTTTTCCATCAACTTGCGCGAGCAGGAGCGGCACGAAGGCGGCAAAGCGCACAACACCGGTTTCGGCGGCACCGTTGCCGTCCGTCCCTGGAACGGGGCGCAGATCATCGCCTTCGCTTCGGAATTCCGCTTCTGGGAAGATCCCGCACCGCCCGTCTCGTTTCCTGAAGGCGATTTCCTGCCACCGGAATATCGCCGGCGCGAACTGCTGTCCCAGCCCTGGGCCTTGCGGGACAACCGCAACCGCCTGTTCGGTGCGGTCGCCCGCCTGCCCTTCGGTGACTGGCAGGTGGATGGCGGACTATTCCAGTCCGGTCGCCGCGCGCCAGAGACATATTCCGATCTGTTTACCCGCCTGCGCGCCGATGGCTCGTCCCCTTCGCGCATCATCGTGGCCGACGGCAACAACCGCGATGACGTCACTTCGGGCGAGCTGCGGCTCACGCGCAGCCTTGTCACCGGCCAGGTGGCGCACAAGCTGGCCCTCAGTGCCCGCGGCCGCCGGGGGGAACGCGAGTTCGGCGGGCAGCAGCGTATCAACCTCGGCGAAAGCACTCTCCTGGCCCGGGACATTCGTGCCCGGCCCGCAATCGCACTTGGGGCCGAAAACATCGACCACGTGCGGCAGGGCAGCCTAGGCCTGGCCTGGAGCGCGACCATGCCGGGCCGCTTCTCGCTAGATCTTTCGGTTACCCGGTCAAGCTACCGCAAGGAGGTGGATTTCGCCGCCCCTGCCCGCGCCGACGTGGCAACCCGCGATAACCCGCTGACGGGCAGTCTCACGGGTTCGCTGTTCCTGTCACCCTCGCTGGTGCTGTATGGTGGCCATGTCCGCGGCTTCGAAGATGCCGTCGTTGCGCCGGATATCGCCGTCAACCAGGGAGACGCGCCACCCGCGCTGCATACACGCCAGACCGATATCGGGCTACGTTATGCCCTGCCGGGCAACATCCGCGTCGTGGCCGGCCTCTTCTCCATCGAAAAGCCGTACTTAAACGTCGATCCGCAACTTGTCTTCCGCGAGCTGGGGGCCAACAGCAACCGTGGCGTGGAACTGAGCCTGGCGGGACAGGTGCTTCCGGGCGTCAACATCGTGGCGGGAGCGGTCCTGATCGATTCCAGCATCAGCGGCCTGCTGGTCGATGCCGGCGAGATTGGCAGCCGCCCCGTCGGCACTTCGCGCCGCCGTGTGATCTTCGATGCCGATTGGCAGCTGGACGGGGGGAGCAGTCCGCTCTCGTTCGATATCAGCGTGAATAGCCTGGGCTCGCAGGTCGCCAACGCCATGGGCACGCTTTCCGCCCCCGGCGCGACGCTGGTGGACCTGGGGCTGCGTTACCGCTTCACCATGGGACCAGCCGCCATGCTGCTGCGCGCGCAGGTGGTCAACGTCACCAATACCTATAGCTGGCAGGTGTCCTCCAGCGGAGCGTTCCAATACCGACCGCGCCGCCATGCCAGCATTGCCCTGATCGCCGATTTCTGACCATCGCGAGGTCCGCCCTCGCTGCCATCCATAGCTGTCAGGCCTGTAAAAAACCCTCCGCACCTAAGCGCGGAGGGTCTCCTTGCTTACTCCCTAAGGCAATTCAACGATATTGGGCGATCAGCGCAGCGCCGCCACATCCGATGCCTGCACCGCATCGGCATAGGAATTGCCGAAATGCGTGCGCACGTAGTTGACAACAGCCGCCACCTGCTCGTCGGTCATCATTTCACCGATCGCGGGCATGCCGTTCATGCCTTTCATCACCACGTAAACAGGGTAGCCCTTGGCCACCAGCTTGGAATTGCCTGCCAGCGCCGGATAGAACCCTGCACCGACAGCCCCTTCGCCCGCCGCCATATGGCACCCGGCACACACGTTGGCATAAAGCGCTTCGCCTGTCTGTTCGCCGAACTGGTTGCTGCTTGAAAAAACGCCGTCCGCGTCGGACCGGGTCTGCGCGCTGGCGGAGGAGAAGGCCACCGCGCCGCCAAGGGTGATCGCCGCCGCGGCGAGGACAATAGATTGCCTGGAAATCATGGACATTACCCCGCCTGAACACGTTGATGAAGCCGCTGGATCGCGTCCAGCGCGGAGGTGATTGCCCCTTCCTGCCAGCCGCCGATGTAGGATGCGTGCTCGCCCGCCAGCACCACCCGGCCGTCTAGCTCGCACAGGTTGCGGTAATGCGCAGCGCGCGTTTCCTCGCTCCAGATGCCGAAGCAGCCGAGCGTCCACGGCACGCGGTGCCATGCCACGGACACGCCGTTCATGAACTCGCTGGTGTATTGCGGATGGATCTGTGCGCCCCATTCCAGAGCCTTGCGCACCCGTTCGCGCGGGGAGAGCGAGGTGAATTCGTAGGAGTAGGCCCCGCCCGCGTAAGCGCCCAGGAGTACGCCCGGCCCCGAAGTGCCGTAGCCATGGCTGGGGTAGGAGATCTGCGAAATCGGCAGGTCGGTGCTGGTTATCCCGCCATAGATTTCCTCGTCCTGCTCCCAGAACCGGCGGCGGAACTCCAGCCCAACCTTCACGCTGGGACGATAGGGCACGGCCTTGATCGCTGCTGCCATCGGCACGCTGACATTGAGCGGGATTTGCGCCAAGATCGATAGCGGCAAGGTGCAGATGCAGTAGTCCGCGCTGGCGGTCAGCACCTCGCCCGTGCGGGTATCCTGGTAATTGACCGTCACGCCCGCATCGCTCTGGCGGATGGCGGTGACCTTGCTGTTCAGCCGTACGAGGTTGCCCACCACGCGTTCGAACCCCATAGCGATCTGGTCCATGCCGCCTACTGGCTGGAAAATGGCATGCTGGTGCTCGTTCGACAGGTGCCCGCCGATGTTGCGCCACAGGCCCGATTTCAGCACGGTGGACATGTCCAGCGGATCGGACGGGATCGGTTCCGCCGTCAGCCCGCCGCCCGGCCCCTTGTCCCACCCGCGCCGGCCGGCAGAAGCACTGCCCCGGACATAGCGCATGTCCCGGTCCAGCGCCCCCCAGCTGCGCAGGGATTCCAGCAGGATTTCCTTGTCTTCGGCGGTGACCACGTCATCCAGCGCGCTCTGCCGCGTGGCCTTGGCCAGCAGTTCGGCCACGTGACCGTAGTAGTCTGCCTGGATGGTCTTGTATCGTTGCGGCTGGCCGCCGAACGCCTGCGTGGAGTGAAGGTAGGCGTTGTAGTTGTTCTGCTGGAACGGCTCCAGCCCGACGCCCAGCATCTTGCAGTAGTGGATCAGCCCGCCGTGTTCGGTGGGAATACGCCAAGGGCCGGGGTTGATGTAGTTGCCCGGCGCGAATTCGCAGGTCTGCGTTTCCCCGCCCAGCTCGGTGAAGGTATCTCCGCCGCGCAGCGTCCATGACCGGCCGCCCACCTTGGGGTTGTATTCCAGCACCTGCACCGCATAGCCCGCGCGGCTCAATTCCAGCGCGGCAACCAACCCGGCCACCCCGGCGCCCAGCACCAGCACGGACTTGCCGCGCGCACCACCTTCCAGCGCAACCGGCCCCTTGAACGTCGACGCGCTGGCTTGCCCCAACGGCGCCATCGCCATCAGCATCGCCGTGGCCCCCGCGGACTTGCCAATCATTGCCAGCAGGTCCCGCTTCGTCATCGCGAAGCCTGGTCCGCTACCCCGTGTATCTTCGCTCATGTCTGCCCCTGTTGCGACTCTGCAAGCGAGGATCGACCTCCCGGGAGCACAGGGGGATACGCCGATCAGCGTATGGAGCAGGTCGCGCGCGCGGGGCAGTGTCTGGCTTATTGAGGACTACGCGGGAATACGGCCAATGCGCGGCGTGACGATCCTGACGACTTCGGTAGCCCTGGCCGTCCCGGCCATACTTTGGCCACCCCGGCCTGTGCGGGCAGCAGAACCCGCCCCGCTTACCCAGGTGCCGGCACACCATATCATCCAGTCAGCCCGCTAGGCGGCAGCGCCCGCTTTCGCCCGCCCGGCAAGGGTAGCGTGAAACATGGCGAACAGGTTCTGCGCCAGGTACTGGTCGAACCGGGGATGCCAGACGAGCTGGAGGAACATCCGCGCCAGATCAGGTTTCATGACAACCAGTTCCCCCCGCTCCACATGCTGGGCAGCGTGGGTATCGATGAAAATCCCGGCGCCGCGCCCTTCCAGCGTGTGGCGCAGCATCAACCCGGTGAAAGGCGGCGTTGCCACGGTCCGCGCATTGCCGATCCCGGCTGCGCGCAGGTGGTCCAGCTCCCAGTCATGCAGCGAGCCCGACTCCGGAACGAGGACCGGAATGGCGGAAAGATCCCCATACCGGGCGATGCAGTCCGGCGAGGCGTATAGCGAGCAACTGTCGGTGGCCAGCAGCATGGATTGCAGGGGCGGCACCGCCCGCGGCGTGAGGGACCGGATCAGCGCGATGCCGCCCGGGTCCTCGGCCAGCAGCCGCTCAAGGTTGCCCTGGTTGCTGAGGATTTCGAGCCTGACCTCCGCCTGGCCTGAAGGTAGCCGGAAATCCTCGATCCACGGCTCCAGTTCGTGGAACAGGTGCGGACGCACCAACACGGTGACCGGCCCGCCGCGTGGGGTCAGCCGGCCGGCCGAGACGATGCTGCGCTGCGCCTGCAGCGCCTCACGCGCCTTGGCCACCAGCAAGGCCCCCGCCGGCGTCGGTTCGGCCCGGCTGCCGCGCTGTCGCTCAAGCACCGCCATCCCCAGCTTGCGCTCCATCGCGGCCATCTGCTTGCTGACCGTGGGCTGGCTGATGCCGAGGAAATCGGCCGCCGCCCTGATCGACCCGAAGTCGATGATGGCCAGAAACGTTTCCAGTTGGCGCGGCGTGGGCATCGACCAGATATAGCCACTTTGCTATCACTAATATAGCGTGAAGTTACGTTGCCTTTGCCCCCACCGCCGCGCAGGATGTGCCTTGGCAGATCGACCGGCGAAAACAGCCAGGCGAAACGCTGCCAAGCTTGCGTGAACCGAGGTTCACCAAGGGGGAAAGTGGGGAGGAAACATGAAGTCTGTCTTGATGCGCACCAGCGCGGTGGCGGTTATTGCCGCTGCCGCTTTTTCTGTCCAGGTCCAGGCGCAGGATGCGTCCGGCGAAGAGAATGACAAAAGCAACGAAATCATCGTCACGGCGCAGTTCCGTGAACAACGCCTGCAGGATACGCCGCTGGCGATCACTGCCGTGACGGCGGAGATGCTGGAGGCCAAGAGCCAGACCGATCTCGCCACGATCGCCGATTCTGCGCCCAACGTGCAGATTCGCCCTCAGACGGCGGCCTACGGCCCGTCCGTTACCGCCTCTATCCGCGGCATTGGCCAGAATGACTTCAACCCGGCCTATGAACCGGGCGTGGGCATCTACATCGACGATATCTACTACCCGTCGCTGACCGGTGCGATCTTCGACACGCTGGACCTTGATCGCGTGGAAATCCTGCGCGGTCCGCAGGGCACGCTGTCGGGCCGCAACTCCATCGGCGGCGCGGTGAAGATGTACTCGTCGATGCCGAACGGCGATTCCAGCGGTTTCGCGGAAGGCGGCTACGGCTCGCGAGATGAGATCTCGCTGCGTGCGGCGGCCGATTTCGCGCTGACCAACAATCTGTTCATGCGCATTTCCGGCGTTTCCAAGCGCCAGGACGGTTATGTCGACCAGCTCGATTTCGGCTGCGTCTATCCGGCGGGCGGCAGCGCCACTTTTGTCAACGAGGCTGGCCAGACCGTCCCCGTCAATCCGGCTGGTGGCGAGGCCCGCCGCGTGTTTAGTGACAACTGCCGCGTCGCGCGCCTTGGCGGTGTCAACTACGATGCCGGTCGCGCCATCCTGCGGTGGGAACCGTCGGACAGCTTCGACTTCACCATCATCGGCGATTACACCGACGATAACCGCACCGGTGCCGGACAGGTGCTGCTGGCGACTCGCCAGAAGACCAGCGCCAATGTCCTGACGCCGGCCGGCTTGCCGTTTGATGCCCGCTTCATCTGCGGCCCGTTCTGCAACTTCCAGGTCGATGGCCAAGCCGCCGGCAACCCCTTCGTCGGCGGTCCCGGCGCGGGGACCCCGCTGGCAGCCGTCACGGCCGACAACCGCACCAGCTATCGCGGCTGGGGTATTTCGGGCCAAGGCAACCTCGATATCAACGAGAGCCTGCAGCTGGTTTCGATCACCGGCTACCGCGAGTTCGATTCCTACTTCACCGCTGATGGTGACATTTCGCCGGCCCGCACCGGCTATGGCATCAACAACCTGGCGAACTGGAGCTTCAGCCAGGAACTGCGGCTGAACATGGAAGTTAACGATGCGATCTTCGTGACCCTGGGCGGCTACTACTTCGAGCAGTCCTCGGTTTACGATTCGGTGCAGGATCTGCGTTACCTTCCACCCTATCCGCTGCAATTCCGCCAGCCGGACACCATTGGCGCCGATGCGCGTGCGGCCTTTGCCAACGTGGGCTGGGAAATCAGCCCCGACCTGAACATCAACGCCGGCATCCGCTACACTGAGGAAACCAAGGACCAGCACTACTTCCGCTACAACCTCGATGGCACGATCAACCGTTTCCTCGACCCGGTGGGCGCGCGTTACGGCGCGGGCTACAACGGCGCGGACACGCTGGATTCCGACAACGACGGCAACGTGACCGAAACGGTCCGTGCGCTGACGGGCGGCGTGGCACACTACGAAGGCAACAAGGTCGACTGGCGCGTGGCGGTGGACTATCGATTCAGCGATGCCTTCATGGTCTATGCCTCGGTAGCAACCGGCTTCAAGGGAGGAGGCTCCAACCCGCGTCCGTTCAACGCCTTCCAGCTGCTGCCGTTCGATCCGGAAGAACTGGTCGCATACGAAATCGGCTTCAAGTCCGACCTGCTCGACCGGCGCCTGCGCCTGAACGTCTCAGCCTTCCAGAACGAGTACGATGCGATCCAGACCAGTGTCAGCCCCTGCCCGCTGCCACCGGAACTGTCGGCCTTTGCCACTCCGTCGGCCTGCCGTATCAACGGTGGTGACGCGCGGATCAAGGGCATCGAAGTCGAACTGACGGCCGAGCCGATCGACGATTTCAACATCGACGCATCGTTCAGCTACATCGACTTCCAGTACCAGCGTGTGGCTGCCGGCACCGGCATCCTGCTGACCGACCAGGGCACCGGTATGCCGGAGACGAAGTGGTCGATCGGCGCGCAGTACCGGGCCGATTTGGGTTCGGCGGGATCCCTCACTCCGCGTGTCGACGTGCAGTACCAGGCAGAAACCTTCACCGGTTTCGACGGGACCGGCGCCAACCGCCTTGCCCAGTTCCTGCCGGCGTTCACCACCGCCAACGCCCGCCTGACCTGGCGGAACGCCGATGAAGACTTGTCGGTTGCGCTGGAAGTGACCAACCTGACCGACGAGTACTACTTCTACTCGGTGTTCGATCAGCGCAACAACAACGGCGGCCGCATCGGAGCGCCCGCCCGCCCGCGCGAATGGGCGCTGACGGTTCGCAAGGACTTCTGATCCTCCCGCCCGGCGCGGTCCCTGCTTTGCGGCAGGCACCGCGCCGGGCACCTACTTGCTGCGCAGAGACCAGCACCCCGAGAGGCGAGTTGATCGCGGGAGGTTAGATGCCGACTGGTATGACAACGCTTCGCACCTCCTGCGCCAGCTTGCTCGTACTGGCGCTGGCGGCCTGCACACAGGCCACGCCGCAAAGCCCTGCGGCCAGCGTGGCCGAGGCCACCCCAGGGGTCGATGTGCTGGCGCAACCCGGTGACAGGCAGGTCTTCTTCGGCGATCTGCACCTGCACACCAGCCTGTCGCTGGATGCGGCGGCGGCGAAGACCAATACCACGCCGGATGATGCCTATGCCTTCGCGGCAGGCGAGCCGGTGGAATACCTCGGCCGCGTCCACCAGCGGCGCGCGCCGCTGGATTTCCTGGCCGTGACCGACCATGCCGAATACCTGGGCAATGTCCGCCGGGCCATGGCGGGCGAGTTGGCCATACCCGGCGATCAGGACAACTGGCGCCGCCTTTTCAGCCATAACGGCGGGGCGACGATGTTCGAACTGTTCCGCTATGCCGTGCGCGGCCTTTATGGCGAGGATAGCCCAGGCTTCGAAAACCCGGCGCTGAGCTATTCATCCTGGCAGGACCTGATCGCCGCGGCGCAGCGGCATTACCGTCCCGGCCAGTTCACCACGCTGGTGGGTTTTGAATATTCGCCCACCCTGCGCGAGAACGGCGCGCACCTGCACCGCAACGTGATCTTCCGCGGGCCGAATTATCCCGAGACGCCCTTTGCCGCGACCGATGACATGCATCACGAATCGCTGTGGGCCTATGCGGAAAACAACCGCGCACGCGGCATTGAATCGCTGATGATCCCGCACAATGCCAACCTCAGTGCGGGCCTCGCTTTCCCCTATACCGACACTTATGGTGCGCCGATGACGGCCGATTACGCCGCCCGTCGCCGCCGCAACGAACCGCTGGTGGAAATCAGCCAGATCAAGGGCACCAGCGAGACACGGCCGGAACTTTCGCCCGAAGATGACATGGCCGATTTCGAACTGATCGACAGCGACGGCGATCTTCGCGGCGGCTACGTGCGCAGCGGCTTGCAGCGCGGGCTGGAACTGGCCGAGCGGCTGGGCGTCAACCCGTTCGAGCAGGGCTTTACCGGGTCAACCGACTACCATTCGGGCATTTCCGCCACGGAAGAGGACAACTATCCCGGCGCGCTGGGCCTCAGCGATGACCAGGCCAATGCCGCAGCGATCCTGACCGAGCTTTCGCCGGTGATCGGCAGCCCGCTTGCCAACCTCAGCGCGGCCGGCCTCACCGGCGTCTGGGCGGAAAGCAACACGCGCGAGAGCATCTTTGCCGCCCTGATGCGGCGCGAGACGTTCGCCACCTCCGGTCCGCGCATCCGCGTACGGATGTTTGCCGGCTGGGGCGATGCCGGCCCGCTGGCACAGGGTGCGGACTGGGCACGGCGGGCTTACAGTTGGGGCGTGCCGATGGGCGGTAGCCTACCCGCCCGCCCCTCTGCCGCGGTTGGCGCGCTCAGCTTCGTGGTGCAGGCAGCGCGCGATCCCAATTCGGGCAACCTCGACCGTATCCAGATCGTCAAGCTGTGGCGCGAGGGCGGCCAGTCGCACGAGAAGGTCTACAACGTTGCCTGGTCTTCCGGCCGCTCCCTGCTGGCGGATGGGCGTCTGCCCGCCGTGGGCAATACCGTGGATGCCGCCCGCGCCACCTACAGCAACACGATAGGGGCCGCGGAACTGTTCACCACCTGGCGCGATCCGGATTTCGACCCGTCGCAGCGCGCGCTCTATTATGCCCGCGCGATCGAAATTCCCACGCCGCGCTGGGCAACCTATCTTTCGGCCCGCACGGGCATCCCGCTGGCACAAGGAACCCGCCCATGGTTGCAGGAACGCGCCTGGACTTCGCCGATCTACTACACGCCGTGAAGCGCGCCCTGCTGCCGGTTTCCGCCGTGGCCCTGCTGGCCGCGTGCGGCAGCACGCCGCCTGCTGCCACGGTGGCGCAGGCGGAAGGTCCGACGCCGCAACGGGCCGAAGCGGGGGCGCAAGACCGCGTCCTGCTGTGGGGCGATACCCACGTCCATTCGCGCAATTCGGTGGATGCCTATGCCAGCGGCACGGCCAGCGTGGATGCCGATACCGCCTACCGCTTCGCGCGCGGGTTCCCGGTCGTCTTTCCCAAGACCGGGCAGCGCGTGCAGATCGACCAGCCGCTCGATTTCATCGTCCTGTCCGACCATGCCGAAAACCTGGCCATGAACGTGCGGATCGAGCGGGGGGACGCCGCCGTGCTCGCCACCTCGCTCGGCCAGCATTTCCGCGATATCCTGGAGAGCATGGGCGCGCAGGCGATGAGCAGCGCGCTGATGGGCTTTGACCAGACGGAGGAAGACCGGCCCGGCTACTTCACCCCGCTGACCAGCGACGCGATCCGCCAGACCAGCTGGGACGAGCAGATCGCAGCGGCGGAGCGCAACAACGTGCCCGGCACTTTCACTGCCATGATCGGCTGGGAATGGAGCAGCACGCCGAACGGCCGCAACCTGCACCGCGTGGTGATGACCAACGTGGACGGCGATCAGGCACGCCGGTTCCTGCCGTTCAACTATTACCAGTCCAACCGGCCGGAGGACCTGTGGTCCTTCTTTGAAACCACCAAGGCCCGCACCGGGGCCGATTTCCTGGCCATGCCGCACAATTCCAACCTGTCCGACGGGCGCATGTTCGCGGCGGTGGATAGCAACGGCAATGCCTTCACCGCCAGCTACGCCCGCAGCCGCGCCGCGTGGGAACCGGTGGCCGAGATCACCCAGTACAAGGGCACGTCCGAAACCCTGCCGCAGCTTTCGCCCGCGGATGAATTTGCCGATTTCGAACTGCGCAACATGCTGCTGTCCGGACAGGCAACCGAGGCGAGCGAAGGCTCCTACCTGCGCACCGCCCTGTTGCGTGGGCTGGCGGAGGAACAGCGTATCGGCGTCAACCCCTTTGCCTTCGGCATTGGCGGGGCGAGCGACAGCCACACCGGGCTTTCCTCCCAGCGCGAGGATGCCTTCTACGGCAAGATGGCGGAGGACTTCCTGCCGTCAGAACGCGTGGGGCCGAATGCCCGCCGCTCGATCTTCCCCAATGCGCAGATGTCTGCCGGGGGGCTGACGGGTGCCTGGGCAGACCATAATGACAGGCAATCGATCTTCGATGCCTTCCGCCGGCGCGAGGTCTTTGCCACCAGCGGCCCGCGCATCCGCCTGCGCCTGTTTGCGGGCTATGGCTTCACGCAGGGCGACCTTGCCTCACCGCAGTTCCCCGCCATTGGCTACCGCAAGGGCGTGCCGATGGGCGGCAACCTGCTGGCCAGCGCCAGCGGCGCAGCGCCCCAGTTCGCCATCGTCGCCGCGCGCGATCCGCTGGCCGCCAACCTTGACCGGGTGCAGGTGGTCAAAGGCTGGGTTGATGCGCGCGGAGTGCCGCATGAGAAAGTGTTCAACGTGGCATGGAGCGGCAATCGCCGCCTGGCCGCCGGTGGTTCGCTGCCCCCCGTGGGCAATACGGTGGACCTGGCGCAGGGGCGTTATCGCAACACGATTGGCGCGGCGGAACTGGCAACCTTGTGGACCGACCCGGAGTTCGACCCGGCCCGCCCGGCGTTCTACTATGTTCGCGTGCTGGAGATCCCCACCCCGCGCCAGCAGGTGTTCGACGCCCTGGCCATGGGGATAGATCCGCGCACCATGCCGATGGCCACCACCATCCAGGAACGCGCCTGGTCCAGCCCGGTCTGGTACCGCCCGCGATGAAGGCACCGCGTTGGCTGAAAGAGCCTCTGGTCCATTTCCTGCTGGCCGGCGGCGCCCTGTTTCTCATCGCCGGATCGGTCGAGGGCGAAAGTAGCGAAGGGCGACGGATTGATCTGTCGCGCGAAGACCTGCTGGTATTCCTGCAAGGCCGTGCCCAGGTCTATGACGAGGCGACATTCGATACGCTGCTGGATGGTCTGAGCGCCGAGGACCGACAAGCCCTGGTGCGCGATGCCGCCTTGCAGGAGGCGCTTTACCGCGAGGGCCAGGCCCTGGGGCTGGCCGAGGCAGACCCCCTCATCCGCCAGCGCGTGGTGCAACAGATGCGCCAGTTGCTCTTGGAGGAAGCCGCCGCCGGGTTGACGGTGAGCGAGGAGGAAGCACGCGCCTATTTCGCCTCCCACAAGGCCGACTACGCCCTCCCCGCCTCGCTCAGCTTCACGCATGTATTCCTGGCCGGGGACAACCGCCGCGCCGCCGCACAGGCCCTGCTGGCCCAGTTGCGCCAGGGCCGCGTGCCGGCGGAACGGGCAAGCAGCTTTGGCGAGCGGTTCCTTTACCAGCTCAATTATGCCGATGTCGGCCCGGCGCTGGTGCGCAGCCACTTTGGCGAAGGGTTTGCCGATGGCTTGTTCACCTTGCCGGAAGGTGGGTGGCAGGGCCCGATCCAGTCCGACCACGGCTGGCACCTGGTGCTGGTGACCGACAAGGCCGCCGCGCGTGAGCCCCGGTTCGACGATGTGGCGCAAATCGTCACGCAGGACGCACTGGCGCAGAAGAGGCAACAGGCGGCAGATGCCGCGCTGGACCGGATACTGGCGAACTATACCGTAAGCGCGGAAGGCAGCCCCCGGTGATCCGGCGCCTGTGCCTGCTGCTGGCTCTGCTCATTGCTTCCGCCAGCGCCCCTGCCCAAGCCGATGACAACCGCCCGCTGACTGTGTCCGTCACGCAGGACGCCCCGCAGGCGTTCACCGTCAGCTGGAAAATTCCGCCCAATATCGATGCCACGCTCATGCCCGCGCTGTCTGCCGCCGGGTGCGCGGAGAGCGGTGGCCAGCGCAACTGGAGCGACGGGCTGGGCCACTGGCGCGAGGAGCACTGGAACTGCCCCGCCGGGCTGGAAGGCAAGCGGGTTACCATCGCCTGGCCGCGCGCCAACCCGGCCCTTGCCACCATCGTGCGCTACCGGGCGCAAGGCCAGGCTGATCCGCAGACCCTGCTGCTGCAACCGCAGGAAACGCGCTTTACCCTCGCCGCGCCGGGGGCGGAAGAGAACAGCTTCCTCGATTTCATCTTGCTGGGCTTCGAACACATCTGGGCCGGGATCGATCACCTGCTGTTCGTGGCGGGTCTCATATTCATGGCGGGAACGCTGCGGCGGGTGGTCGCCACCGTCACCGGCTTTACCATCGCCCATTCCATCACGCTGGCGCTGGCAGCGCTGGACCTTGTCCACCTGCCCACCCGCGCCATTGAAGCGGTGATCGCCCTGTCCATCGTTTTCCTGGCGGTGGAACTGGTCAAAGGCCCGCGCGATACGCTGACCTGGCGGATACCCATCGTCGTCGCCAGCGCCTTCGGGCTGCTGCACGGGTTCGGCTTTGCCGTGGTGCTGGGAGAGATCGGCTTGCCGTCGCAAGGCCTGGTCGGCGCGCTGCTGGGCTTCAACCTGGGGATCGAACTGGGCCAGATCGTGTTCGCCGCCATCATCCTGCTGGCGCTGAAGGCCCTGCGCCGGATCGACTGGCGCGGGGCGGCGCAATGGCCGGCACAGAAGCTGGCAGGATACGCCGTGGGCGTGCTGGCCAGCTTCTGGATGTTCCAGCGGATGCTGGGCTGAGGGCTACCCCTCCCTCCGTCAGTCGCGCCGTTCGCAGCGGAAGGTCGTGGTTTCGTTGAAGGTGCAGCGGTAACTGCCCAGCGAACCCTCGCGCACCTCGAAAGCTTCGCCTTCGCGCGGCAGGCGGCGGATCGCGTCGTTGTCCACCTGCTGCCACACCGCGCCCTCGCTTGTCGTAACCCGCAGCTTGCGATCACCACCCAGGCGCGCAGAGGCGACGCGGGTGGTGATGCCGGTCACCGGCGGCGGCGCGGCGACCCGCGCGGGCGCAGCTACCGAGGCCGCCACGGCGGGCGCGGGAGGAGGAGGAGGAGGAGGCGGTGCGGCCCGCTCCTCGCGCCCGAAATTCTCACGGTTCACCGCCACTTCGCGCGCCACGTCCAGCGCACCTGCCGCCCGCAGCACACTGTCCACACAGGCATGGCGGGCTTCCACGCTCCGCTCCGCTGCGCAGGCCACCACCTGGTTCCAGCGGGTCTCACCGGACACCTGGTCCTGCGCCGCGGCAGTCACTGGCACGGCCAGCACAAGACCTGCTCCCATCAGAAATGACGTCTTCATCGGCCTTGCCTCTCCCTAGTCCGGCGAAACCACGTGAAAGTATGCGGCCCCGGACTTAGCCCCGAAGCAAGCTAGGTGTAACTATCAACCAGGTCAACAAAGTGGGAGAGGGTCAGTCATCCAGCCCAAGCGGGGGGATCAGTTCGTCAAAGCGGCCGGCATGGTCAAGGTTATCGACCATCTTGGCGAGATAACCCAACAGGATGACGCGGTCGGTATCGCTCAACCCGCGCAGCAGCCGATCTTCGCGGGCGAGCGAGATCTTCACGATCTTGGCGTTGAGGTCATAACCCAGATCAGTCAGGCGAAAGGTCTGGTTGCGCCCCCCGCCATCCGTTTCGATCACATTCTTCTGCTGCAGTTTCGCCAGTGTGCGACTGACGATGGACTTGTTCATGACCAAGGCATCACACAGCCCGGTGGCCGAGAGCTCGCCCGAATAGGCAAGCACTGAAATCACCCGGATTTCATTCACGCCCAGATCGTATGTATCGAGAAAATAGCGCGACTGGGACCAGATGAACGAGTTCGACAGCACGCCCAGGTAGTGCGGAACGAACACGAACCGGTTGATCGTGGGCTCCTGCTTGCGATCCTTCTTCATGTTCATTTGCTCATCCCCCGGATGGCCATCGCCTGGTTGCCGTCGCCCCCACCCGGCGCTCGCCCCGCAATGACAAGGCCATGGCCTGCTGGCAAGGAAGATCGTTTCCAGTCTGAACTAATTCACTGCGGATTCGCCTTGCATCGGACGCCAATAGAGCTGCCAGGCAAGTGGAATGCCATTGCACCGCCTGTAAAGCAACGAAAGTTGATAGTTAAACGTCAAGCCGGCCCTTGCGGTATCATGGCAGCGGCTCGGAGGCGTCCTTCCCTGCTGCCTGCCGCACCCAAAAAAAGGGGCGGCCCGCAAGCCGCCCCTTCCTTCCCGGTAACGATGGCGGCAGGGTCGAGGGAGTGACCCCGCCGCCATGGTCCTGGCGCGATCAGAATTCCATGTTCACGCCAAAGTAGAACCGCCGGCCGAACAGGTCGTACTGGTTCGAGAACGAGCCGCCCGGCAGCAGGCCGATGGCGCCGAGATCGGGGTTCTGCTCTTCCAGCGGCGGGGCCTGATCGAACAGGTTGTCCACGCCCGCCCGCAGCCTGACGTTGCTGGTCAGCTCGTAGGTCGCGTTGAGGTTGAACAGGTTATACGACTTGGCCCCCAGCGCGCCCGTTGCCGGGTTCTGCGGATAGCTGACCGACTTGATGGACGGCAGGTGACGCCAGCCAAGCGACAGGCTGGCCCCGCCAAGCGAATAGCCCAGCGTGTTCATCATGCGCCAGCGATAGGCACCGCGGTTGAGGCCGTTGCCCTGCGGACCGAAGGTGCCGGCATATTCGAGCAGCGGGTTGCCCGGCAGTTCGGAAGACTTCAGCTCGATCAGGTAGTTGCTGACCGAATTGAGGCTCACCGTGCCCGGACCAACGTCCATGTTCCAGTCGAGCTGGACGTCGATGCCCGAGGTGCGGAAGCGGCCGTTGTTGAAGAACGTCCCCTTCACGTTGCCGATCGCCCCGTCACCCGTGACGCGGGCCACGCCCGCGCAGAACGGCGAGTTGATGCTGAACGTCGGGTTGTACTGCGGGCTGAAGCACTGCTGGTGCACCACGTCGATCGACTGCGCGCCGATCGCGTTGGACACCTTGATGCGGTAGTAATCGACCGCCAGCCGCAGGCCAGAAAGGGCTGCGGATTCGAACGGCGAGTTGATCACCAGGCCCGCCGTCCAGGTATCCGCCTGTTCCGGCCCCACGTTCGGGTTGCCGATCAGCGACGGGAACGCGAAGGTACCGCCGACAGTCTGGAACGTGGCATTGGAATAGAACCGATCTGCGGTGTTCTGCCCGCCGGTGTCGAACTGGTTCATGATCGCCGTGCACAGCGCCCGCACGTTGGCCGCATTGGTCGGGTTGGTGGTCGGGTTGGCCGACCAGGGCAGCGTGTTGTTGATCGAACACGGGTCACCGCCGCCGGAGAAGGCGAAGGTCTGCTGCGGGGCCAGGAACAGTTCCGCGATGTTGGGCGCACGCACCGCGCGGTTGAAGCCGCCACGGAAACGCAGCCAATCGTTCACCTCCAGGTCGCCCAGGATCTTGTAGGTCCAGGCCGAACCAGTGGTGTTGTAGTCCGAATAGCGGGCGCCCAATTCGAGGTTGAAAGCCTGGACGAAAGTATCGGCCAGGACCGGCACCAGCGCTTCGGCATAGACTTCGCTGACGTTGATCGAACCGAACGAGTTGCCGCTCGGATACAGACCGACGGCCTGGTCCAGGAACGACCGGCCTTGGGTGGTCAGCGTGTCGTTGAGGAACTCGTAAGTGTTCGACCGATGCGAGACGCCCAGCGCCACGCTGAGATCGCCCGCCGGCAGTTCAAACAACGAGCCGGTGGTGTTGCCTTCCCACACGGTCTGCACCATCTGTGCGCGCGTCTTGATGTCAGCCGAGATCGCCTCGATACAATCCTGGCTGATCTGCTGGTCGAACACGAACGGATTGATCCCGCTGGTGCAGGTGGCGGTGGAGGCACCAAAGCCGCCGAACGCGGTATTGCCCCGGCCAGTGAAGCCGGCACCCCAGTTGGGAGCTGTCATCACCGCCCGCAGACGTTCCAGCGAGGCGAAGCCGGTCTGGTAGGACGAGGTAACAGACTTGCCGCGCGACACGAAGGCTTCCCAGGTCCAGTCCGAACCGGGGATCGATCCTTCAAAGCCGGCGATCATGTTGTAGGTCGACACGTCCACGCGGGATTCGCGGTCGGCGTAGTCCAGATAGTAGACCAGCTGGTACGGGCTGTTGGGATTGGTCCGCCCGTTGAGCAGCGTGGCAAGCTGGGTCGGAATGGCGCGCCCGTCCCGCGGGACCGTGACGGACCAGCCGTTCACCGACGGCGAAGGCTGTTGCGAAGTGCGCACACTCACGTCACTGAAGCTGCCCTCGGCAAACACGCCGAGCCAATCGTTCACTTCGAAATTCGCGCGCGTGTAGATGTTATAGCGATCCAGCGGGATCTGCAGCAGTTCGTTGGTGTAGTTCTGCGCCAGCTTGCCGTCAGCGGTGCGCTTCCACTTGATGCCAGTCAGGTCGCCATCGAACAGGCTGGGAGTGGAAGTCACGCTCTGGAAGAAGCCGGTGAAGATCGAATTGTCCGGGTTGAACCAGATGCGATCGTTCGGGATGATGCCCGAGTTTGCCCCGGCAACAGCCGTGACTGCCGCCGCACTGGTGGGATTGAACGCAAAATCCACCGCGCTGAAATCCGGGAAGAACTCGGTCCCGCCGATGTTGGGATTGCGGTAGAAATCGCGGAACCACGGGCGGTTGCGGCGATAGGCGGCTTCGCGCACGTTGGTGGACATGGCGAGGCTGACGTTGCCCCGGCCATCGGCAAAATCGGCGCCCACGATGCCGCTGATCGTATATTCGAAGCCGTCCCCGCGCGAGCTGAGACCGGCCTGCGCGTCCAGTTCCAGGCCTTCGAAGTCCTGCTTCATGATGAAGTTGACCACGCCGCCCACGGCGTCAGCGCCGTAGGTGGAGGAGGCGCCGCCGGAAATGATTTCCACCCGGTCAATCGCTGCTGCCGGGATGGTGTTGACGTCGACCACCATCGAAGCGTTCGATGGTGAAGTGCGGCGGCCGTTGATCAGCACCAGCGAGCGGTTGGCGCCAAGGTTGCGCAGCGAGACGGTGGCCGAACCCGGCGTGTTGGTGGCCGTGGGCTGGATATCGCCGCCAAGGTCAGGCGTCTTGTCCGGCGCGAACTGCGGCAGGCGGTTGAGATTGGATTCAATCGACGAAGTACCCGACGAACGCAGCAGTTCGTCACCCACGGTCAGGATCGGGCTGTTGGATTCAAAGTCCTGCCGCTGGATGCGCGAACCGGTAACGACGATGCGGTCCTCTTCCTCTGCGGCGGCTTCCTGGGCAAAGGCCGCGGGTGCCCCTGCAAACAGGTAGAGTGCGGTTGAACATGCCAAGATTGTGCGGGCATAGCCCGCTGATCCGATAACCATCGGCTTCCTCCCCAAATTTGGCCGCCCTCTCTGGGCTAGCCTTTGAAACCGGAGACCCGTGCATGATGCCACGATGCCCCCCGCGCGACCGGCTCCTCATTAACCGGCACGCTAGGTAGAAGACTAACTGATGTTGGTTTGCATGTAAACCAGCATCCCCTTCCCAATACGTAAAACGAAAGGGATTCTCACAACAAATGGTTTATTAGTGAACCGGTTGCCTGGCAAATTAGAGTAGTCACGCCAGCCGACAGGTCGACACGCCGCTGTCAGCGCGAGCAATGGCTGCGTCGGCAATGCAGGAATCCGTTGCCGAAAAATGCGGTGAAGCGGAGCCTTCAGGCGGTCCTGTGAGGCGGGGTCACCTTGGTGGGTTCACCATCCTCTGCCAGCGGCAGCGAAACCCACGCGCACAGCCCCCTGCCCTGCTCACGCCGGGCGAGCGAAAACTGCACGCCAATCGCATCGGCAATATCGCGCGCCATGGCCAGCCCCAGGCCGGAACCGGGCATTGTGGGATCGAACCGGGTGCCGATCTCGCACGCCTGGGCAATCTGCTCGTCTGTAAGGCCGGGGCCGTCATCCGCGATGGCCAGGTTCACTGTGGCGCCGTCCCGCCGCGCGCTGATGTTGATGTCGCGGTCGGCCCACTTGCCGGCATTGTCGAGCAGGATCGAGACCAGTTCCGTCAGGTTGACGCGGTCAGCCATGACATGAAGTGACCCAGCCAAGCCGTTGAAATTGAAATTTTTCTCCGGATGCAGGCGTTCCATCGCCAGCAGCACCGGCAGCATCACTTCGCGCAGATCAACCCGTTCACCCGGCAGGCGGGATGCCGCAATCGAGCGGGCGCGGGCAAGCTGGTAATCGATCTGCTGCTGCATGCGCTCCGACTGGTGCAGCAAGGTCTCCGCCGATGCGCGTGTGGCCGGATCGGCGGCCAGGCGCTCGGCCTCGTCGGTGATCACAGCCAGCGGGGTGCGCAGTGAATGTGCCAGGTTGCCCGCCTGCACCCGTGCCCGGTCAACCATCTGGCCGGTCTGTTCGATATAGGCGTTGAGGTTGCTGATCAGCGGCGCGATCTCGGCAGGGTAGCTGCCGGCCAGCATGCGCGCCTTGCCGGTGCGCACCGCGTTCATCGCCGCAGCCAGCCGGTCAAGCGGCTTGAGCCCGAAGAGGATGAGAGTCAGGCCCGTGGCCAGCAACAAGGCCACCAGTGCCGCCAGCCACCAACTCAGCTCCCCCGTGAAGGAAGCGATATCCTCGTCCAGTTCGCGCTGATCCGTGGCGATCACGATATGCACGATTTCGCCCGCCGGCCCGCGCTCGGTCATGCCGTAGGTGATGGCGGGGCCGGTCGGCCCGGTTTCGATCCGGTGGACGATGGCGGGCGAATGGGCCACCCGCTGGTCCAGCTCGCCGCGGGTCATCGAGGCGGATTTCAGCGGCGGATGGCCGCTGACCCCAACCTCCCAGTAGAAGCCGGACAAGGGCTCTTCATAGCGGGGGTCGGACAGCGGCCGGATGAGGTGCGGCGCGCCGTTCTCGTCCAGTTCCGCCAGCCTGGCCAGTTCGCGCACGTGGACTTCCAGTTCCTCGTGATAGGCCTGCTCGATATGCCGGGTGAAAACCTCGCTGGCCGTGAACCAGATGCCGGAAATGCCCAGGATGACCCACAGGCCGATAGCCAGCATGAAGCGCAGCCGCAGGCTGCCGGCCAGAGGCGCGATGCGTTTCACCGGTTGAGCCTGTATCCAAGGCCGCGCAGGGTGGTGATCCGGTCCCGCCCGATCTTGCGGCGCAACCGGCCCACCAGCACTTCCACCGTGTTCAGTTCGCGCTCCGCCTCAAGGTTGTAGAGGTCTTCCAGGATATCGCCCTGCGCCAGCACCTGGCCGGGACGGCGCATGAACAGGTGCAGCAGGGCAAATTCGCGCCGGCTGAGGTCCAGCGGCTGGTCACCCATCAGCGCCAGCCGCGAGACCGGATCAAGGCTGAGATCGCCCACGGCCAGCGTCGATGCCCGCGAACCGGTCTGCCGCCGGTGCAGCGCGTTGAGCCGGGCCTGCAACTCCTCGAACCGCACCGGTTTGACGACGAAATCGTCTGCCCCGGCGTTGAGCCCCTCCACCTTGTCCTGCCAGCTCCCGCGAGCCGTGAGGATCAGGATCGGGCAGGTCACTCCTGCCGCACGCCAGCCGCGCAGCAGGTCGAGCCCGCTGCCATCGGGCAGGCCAAGGTCGAGCACCACGCCAGCCATGCGGTCCATGTCCGGCCAGTCGCGCGCTTCGTCGCAGGTGCTGGCAAGATCCACGGCGTAGCCGGCACCCCTCAGGCGCTCCGTCAAGCGGCGGCCGAGTTCGGGATCGTCTTCAACCAGCAGTATGCGCATGAAATTGGTCCGGATGACGTTGCATTGCCGCCCTATTGAACGCCGAAACTGACAACAAGCTGGCAATCTGACAAGTTGTTGTCAGCTTCACCCCGCACATCCGGGAGCATGACCGTGAACCACAGCCTTCGTTTCGCCTGCGCCTGCGCGCTGCTGCCACTTGCCGCCTGCGGGTCTGGCGCGAACGAGGAGGCTGCGCCTTCACCGGCGGCAAGCACCGCGCCCGCCCTCGCTGTCGAAACGGCAGAAGCCGTGGCAGCCACCGGCGTGCCGCTGGCGCGGGTGCCGGGGGTCGTCACCCTGCCGCCCGATGCCAGGGTCGCCGTCACCGCCCCGTTCCCCGGCGCGGCCGTGCGGATCTTCGTGATCGAGGGGCAGGCCGTGGCGCGCGGTGCCCCCCTCGCCCTCGTCCGTTCTGCCGAGCCAGTGACCATCGGCGCGGACATGGCGCGGGCGCGGGCAGAACTGGCGCTGGCGGAAGCCCGCGCGGCCCGGCTGGGCCAGCTTTCCGACGAAGGCATCATCGCCCGCGCGCGGGTTGACGAAGCGCAGGCTGCGCTGGCCCAGGCACAGGCCAACCTGAGCGAGGCCCGCCGGATGGCGGCCATGGCCGGATCGGGCCCGGACGGCATGATGACGCTGCGCGCCCCCATCGCGGGGCGCGTCGCCCATGTCGCGGTGGAAACCGGCGGCGGGGTGGACGGGATGACCGCGCCCTTCGTGATCGAGGCGACCGGCCGCTACCAGCTCGACCTGCAGATTCCCGCGCGGCTGGCCGGCCAGGTGCGGCCCGGCATGGCCGTGGAAGTCCAGATTCCCGCCAGCGATGGCGAAGGAACGATTACGGTTGGCGGACAGATCATCTCGGTCACCCCGTCGCTGGATGCGCAAACCCGCTCGGTCATGGCCAAGGCCAGCATCGGGGCCGCGCCCGGTCTCGTCGCCGGCCAGAACCTGACGGTGGCCATTTCCGGCCCGGCCAACGGCACCGGGGTTTCCATCCCGGCGCGGGCAATCACGCGGATCGGCGGGGCCGATCATGTTTTCGTGCGCAGCGGCACGGACTTTGCCCCGCGCCCCGTAACGGTGGTGGGCAACGCCGGCGGCACGGCCGTGATCAGCGAAGGGCTGGAGCCGGGAGAGGTGGTGGCCACCAGCTCGATTGCCGAGCTCAAGGCCGCTGCGGCGGAGTAAGGCGATGCTGCGCCCCCTCATCGAAAAGGCGCTTGCCCTGCGCTTCGCCGTGATAGGCCTCGCCGCATTGCTGGCGGGCATTGGTGGCTGGTCCTTTGCCAACCTGCCGATCGACGCCTTCCCCGACATCAGCTCCACGCAGGTGAAGATCATCCTGCGCGCGCCCGGCATGACGCCGGAGGAGGTCGAGAGCCGCGTCATCACCCCGATCGAAATGGAGATGCTGGGCATCCCGAACCAGACCGTGCTGCGGTCGGTCGCCAAGTACGCCATTGCCGACGTGACGATCGACTTTGCCGACGGGACGGACATCTACTGGGCGCGCAGCCAGGTGTCGGAACGGCTGAACGCCGCGATGGGCGATCTGCCGGCAACGGTCGAAGGGGGCATGGCACCGATCTCCACTCCCTTGTCCGACATGTACATGTTCACGCTGGAAGGCCCGCAATCGCTGGCCGAAAAACGCCGCGTGCTGGACTGGGTAATCCGCCCGGCCCTGCGCACCGTGCCCGGTGTCGCGGACGTCAATTCGCTGGGCGGCTATGTCGAGACTTTCGAGGTTGCGCCTGATTCCGCCGCGCTCGCTGCGGCCGGCCTGTCCACCGCCGATCTTGCCGCCGCCATTGAAGCGGGCAACCGCAACGATGGCGCGGGGCGGCTCTTAACCGGCGAGGAAGCGCTGATCGTCCGTTCGACGGGCGCGATCGCCACGCTGGATGATCTGGCCAACACCGTGGTCAGGGCGGAAGGCGGCGCTGTGGTCCGCGTCGGCGATGTCGCGCAGGTGCGGACCGGCAGCCTGACCCGTTACGGCGCGGTGACCCGCGATGGCGAAGGCGAAGCCGTGCAGGGCCTCGTCATCGGCCTGCGCGGTGCGGATGCCAGCCAGGTGGTTTCCGGCGTCCGCGCGCGGCTCGCCGAGATTGAACCCAGCCTGCCCGAGGGCATGAGCGTGGACGTGTTCTATGACCGGTCCGACCTGATCGGGCGGGCCGTCGGCACGGTCGAAAAGGCCCTGCTGGAAGCCACCGTGCTGGTGGTGATCCTGCTGCTGCTGTTCCTGGGTGACATCCGCGCCTCGATCATCGTGGCGCTGGCCCTGCCGATGGCGACCTTGCTGACCTTCATCGCCATGCGCATGATCGGCCTTTCCGCCAACCTGATGAGCCTGGGGGGGCTGGCCATCGCGGTCGGCATCCTGGTGGATGGGGCCGTAGTCGTGGTCGAGAACGTGGTGGAGCGCCTGTCGAACGAAAAGCACGCCCGCATGGGCAAGGCCTACAACGTGCTGCTGGCGACCGTGGAAGTGGCCAAGCCGGTGGCGGCGGGCCTTGCCATCATCGCCATCGTGTTCCTGCCGCTGCTGACGCTGGAAGGCCTGGAAGGCAAGCTGTTCTCGCCCGTGGCCAAGACCATCGTGCTGGCCCTGATCTCGGCCCTCATCCTTTCGCTGACCCTTGTGCCCGTGATGGCGCTGTACCTGCTGAAAGTGAAGCAGGGGCACCACGAACCATGGCTGATGAGCAAGCTGGCCCCGTCCTATCACACGCTGCTGGACAAGGCCTTTGCCCGGAAAAAGGTGGTGTTCGGCGTGGCAGGGGCATCGCTGGTGCTGGCGGGCGCGGCCTATACCATCACCGGCAAGACCTTCCTGCCGGTGATGGACGAAGGTTCGGTGGTCATGCAACTCACCAAGCTGCCCTCCGTCTCGCTCGATCATTCGCTGGCCGGCGATCTCGCCGTGCAGCGGGCGATCCGGGAAGAAGTGCCGGAAGTGGAGGCAATCATCGCCCGCGTCGGGGCGGACGAGATCGGGCTGGATCCGATGGGGCTGAACGAAACCGACAGTTTTCTCAAGCTCGCCCCGCGCGAGGAATGGCGCGTGCAGGACAAGGATTGGTTGGTGAACCAGCTGCGCGCCGTGCTGGAGCGGTTCCCCGGCATCGAGCCGGGCTTCACCCAGCCGATCGAGATGCGCACTTCCGAAATGCTCACCGGCGCCCGCGGCGATCTGGCGATCAAGCTGTTCGGGCCTGACCTGGCGGAGCTTTCCCGCCTGTCAGGAGAAATCCAGGCGCGCCTGGTGGGGATCGAAGGCACCAGCGAAGCGATGACGGTTGCCAACGACACGGTCGATTACCTGCAGGTCGATATCGACCGCGTGGCCGCCGGGCGCCTGGGGATGCCGGTTGTGGACCTGCAGGACATGTTGCGTGCGCAGGTGGAAGGCACCCGCGCCGGCATTGTGGCAGACGGCAACCGCCGTGTGCCGATCGTGTTGCGAGGCGAAGGCGGGCTGGCCGATACGCCGCAGGCTTTTGCCGATCAGCTCTACCGTTCCCCCACGGGCCAGCTGGTCCGCGCCAGCGACGTGGCGCAAGTGACCGTAACCGAAGGGCCGGTGAAGCTGGAGCACGAGAACGGCAGCCGCTTTGCGCTGATCCAGGCGTTCGTTTCGGGCCGCGACCTTGTCGGCTACGTCGATGAGGCGCGCGCCGATATCGAGGCGAACGTGCCGCTACCGGCGGGCTACCGGCTGGAATGGGGTGGCCAGTTCGAGAACCAGCAGCGCGCCAGCGCCCGGCTGGGCCTGGTGCTGCCGATATCGGTCCTGCTGATCTTCGGCGTGCTCTATTTCACGCTGGGTTCGGTGCGGGCCTCGCTGCTGATCCTGACCAACATTCCTTTCGCCATGGTGGGCGGGATGATCGCCCTTGCCGTTTCGGGCGAGTATCTCTCGGTCCCCGCATCGGTCGGCTTTATCGCACTGGTGGGGATCGCGGTGCTCAATGGCCTCGTCATGGTCAGCTTCTTCCGCCAGTTGCGCAGCGAAGGAATGCCGCTGGCGGAAGCGGTGCGGCGGGGCGCTGAACGTCGCCTACGGCCGGTGCTGATGACCGCCACCATCGCCGCCTTCGGCCTTGTCCCCCTGCTGTTTGCCACCGGGCCGGGTTCGGAAATCCAGAAGCCGCTGGCCATCGTGGTGATCGGCGGCCTGGTTTCCGCCACCCTGCTGACGCTGATCCTCCTTCCCATCCTTTACGAAAGGTTCGGTGAAAGCGCGGGCGAACATGATGAAGAAGAGCGTGGAGGATACGAAGCATGATCCGGCGGCACCTCATTGTCCTGTCCGCCTCCGCCGCGCTGCCGCTGGCGGCCTGGTCCCTGCCCGCCTCGGCCGAACCGGGCCTGCCGGATGCAACGCAGGTTGCCGAGGCGCTTGACGCCCACCCATCGGTCGTCGCCGCGAACCAGCGTGTCTCCGCCACGCAGGCCAACGCCCGGGCCAGAGCAGCCGGTCCCCACGAAGTGACCTTCACCGGCAGCTACGTGCGGCGGGACGTGGGTGCCGATGGCACTTTCGATGAATTCGATACGCAGCTCACCCGCAGCTTCCGCCTGCCCGGCAAGGCGCGGCTGGACCGCGAGATTGGCGCGCACCAGGTGGATGCGGCGCAAAACATGGCGGAAGACGTGCGCCACCAGGCAGCGCTGGTGCTGGCCGGGCACTGGTGGGACTGGCTGGAAGCAGCCTCCGCCGCGCGGGTGGATGCCCAGGCGGTAAGCAATTTGGAACGATCGCTGGCGGCCATCCGCCGCCGGGTCGAACTTGGCGATGCGGCCCTGCTCGATGCTGATCTGGCAGAGGCGGCGCTGGGACAGGCACGCACCCTGGCCGAACAGTCCGCTGGTGAAGCCCTGCTTGCGCGCGGCCGCCTCGCCACCCATTTCCCTCGCCTGGAGTTGCCGGCCGAAGCGCCCGAAGTGCCTCCGCCCGCGGCCGAGCCTGCCATGCTTGCCACCTTGCGCGACCAGGTCCTGACCAACAGCCACGAAATCGCCGCGGCCGAGGCCGAGGCGCGGGCGATGAGCGCCACGGCCGATCGCGCCCGACTGGAACGCACGGCCGATCCTTCTTTCGGCATCCGGCTGTTCTCCGAGCGCGGCGGTGAAGAGCGCGGCGGCGGACTGGTGTTCTCCATGCCGTTTGGCGGCGGGCACCGCGCCGCGCTGGCCGATGAGGCGGCGGCGGTGTCATCCGCAGCGATGGCGGACGCCGCGCTGGCCCGCTTCACCGTGCAGGAAACCGCCGACGCTGACCTGGCCGAAGCGACCTTCCGCATTGCCGCTTGGCACCGCGCGCGCGAGGCGCTCGATGCCCAGCTGTCGGCGCTTCAGCGCCTGCGCCGCGGCCTGGAACTGGGGGAGATCGACCTGTCCGACCTGCTGCTGGGAGAACGGCTGACGCACGAGGCTTTCCGCAGCGAAGCCGTGGCCCGCGCGCAGGCCCAGCGGGCAATCACGCGCATACGGGTAGACAGCCACCAACTTTGGCTGGGCGAATAGTCCGGCAGACGGCAGAAGGGCAGACCGGCCTCGCTTCCGGTACGGTCGCCACCTTTTGGCGAGCTAGGCACCGCGCAATACCTCCCGATTATCCCGCCTGATCGCGGGAACGATCGTGGGCGATTGAGCCTTGGGCAATCGCACCACCGGTTCCATTGCCATTCGATCCATTGATTGTGGACGAAAGCGGTCCAGCGACTTAATGCAAGCGCAGACATTGGGCGCCTGTGCGCGTGAGCCAGTGGGGGGAGAGCACAGGTGGCAGGAAGCGCGGCATCGCATCTGGAGCAGGTCATTGGTCGCAAGGTAATGGCGCGACTGGTGGTGCCATGCGCCCTCTTCATCCTGATTGGCGCGATTGATCGCACGAACGTGGGCTTCGCCGCCCTGCAGATGAACGCCGAACTCGGGCTCAGCGCCACCCAGTACGGCTTTGGCGCCGGCATCCTGTTCGTCGGCTATGTGATAGCCAAGTATCCCAGCGTCCTGCTGTTCGAGCGGATCGGGATGCGCCGATGGCTGGCGCTGATTACCCTTGCCTGGGGCGTGGCGGCCACCGGCATGGCGGCGGTGCAGACGGCAGGCCATGTCTATGGCCTGCGCCTCCTCATCGGGTTCATGGAAGGTGGCCTGTCGTCCGGGCTGATGCTCTACCTCAGCCACTGGGCGCCGGAACGCTGGCGCGCAACGATCCTGGCCGTGCCGATCATGTCGATCAACATCAGCCAGGTGATTGGCGCGCCCCTATCCGGGATCCTGCTGGACATGGACAACCCGCTGGGCATTGCGGGCTGGCGCTTCATGTTCCTGGTGGAGGGCCTGCCGGCAGTGGCGCTGGGGATCTTTGCCCTGCTCTATTTCCCGGACACACCGGCAGAGGCGCGCTGGCTCGCCGATGACGAGCGAACCTGGCTGCAGGCCAATGTAAAGGGTGCCCAGAAGCCGGGCGCGGGAGCTGCTGCGGAAGGCCGGTGGGACGCCTTGAAAAGCCCGGCGGGCTGGACCTGCGCCCTCATCTGGTTCTGTATCCTGGCCAGCAACTACGGCGTGATGTTCTGGCTGCCCACTATCGTGCAAGGCGTCTCCGGCCTCACCGCAACCCAGACCGGGCTGCTGGTAGCCCTGCCCAATGCCGCCAGCGCGCTGGGCCTGCTGCTCAACGCCCGCCATTCGGACAGGACGGGGGAACGGTTCTTCCACGTGGCCGTGCCCGCTGTCCTGGGCGGTTCCGGCCTGCTCGCCGCTTACCTGCTGGGGCCGGGCATTCCGGGGCTGCTCATGCTGATCCTCGGCGGCGCTTGCACGGGCTGCACCGTGGCGGCGTTCTGGGCGATCCCGACCAGGATCCTGCCACCCCGCGCGCTGGCCATGGGGATCGTCCTCATCAATATGCTGGGCAGCTTTGCGGGGGCAACCGTGCCGGCGGCGATGGGCTGGTTGCAGGATACCACGGGTTCGTTCCTGCCACCCACCCTGCTCCTGTTCGGCATCGCCCTGCTGAACGGCATCCTGGTGCTGATAGCCCGTCACCAGATCCGCAATGGCTGACAGCTCGCCCGCAAGCGGGCCTTCCCACCGGGGCTGGGTCCTGCTGCTGGGCGGCCTCGCGGCGCTCGGCTCGCTCGCCACGCAGTTGCTGGTTCCGGCCCTGCCGATGGTTGCCCGTGATCTTGGCGCGGGGCCTGCCGATGCCCAGCTCGTGATCGGGGTGTTCCTGATGGCCATGGGGGCTGGCCAACTTGCCTGCGGCCCCCTGGCCGACCGCCTGGGCCGACGCGAAGTGCTGCTGGCCGGCATGGTGGTGTTCTGCGCCGGCAGCCTGATGGCAGCACTGGCGCCGGACTTCCTCGTGCTGCTTTGCGGCCGGGCCTTGCAGGCTGTGGGCGCGGCAGCGGCCGTCGTGACCGTGCGGGTCATCCTTGCTGACCTGTTCCCGCCGGACCAGGTAGCGAGGGCGCAGGCAACGCTGATGGCGGTGGTCCTGGTCTCGCCGACGGTGGCCCCGGTTATCGGCGGCCAGTTGGCGCAATGGGCCGGATGGCGCGGGGTCATGGGCCTGCTGACGGCGGCAGGGGTCATCGGCCTGTTGCTGGCCGCCTTGCTGCTGCCCCGCCCGGCCAGGTCATCCGCCCCGCCGCGCCCGCGCCTGCACGCTGCCTACCGTGAACTGCTGCAGAACCGCCGTTTCCTGACGGGAAGCGCGGCCATCGCCTGCGGCAGTGCCGGGCTCTACATGTTCCTTGGCTTCGCCCCGTTCCTGCTGCAGCACGATCATGGCCTGTCCCCGCGCGATACCGGCCTGGCGCTGATGCTGGTGGCCATGGCCAGCATTGCGGGCACCCGCCTGGTGCACCTGATCGAACAGCGCGGCGATGCCCTGCTGGCTGGCGCTGCAACGGCCCTTGCGGGATCGGCTCTGCTGGCCCTGTTCGTGTGGGCCGGGGCGACCAGCCTGGCGGCTTTCCTGGGGCCAGTCATGTTCATTGGCGTTGCGGCAGGCCTGACGGGCCCCACCGGGATAAGCCGCGTCCTGTTGGCCCGTCCGGGTCTTGAAGCCACCGCGACAAGCCTCGCCGGTGCGTTGCAGATGGCGACCAGCGCGGCGGCATCCTGGCTCCTCGGCCACGCCGGGCCGATGGGGCTTCCGCTGCTGGCGGCAGGATTGCTCCCAGCGGCCTGCTGCGGCCTGGCTGCAGCGGTCCTTTCGAGGCAGAACCGGTCCCCGGAAAATTACTGATCACCCTTCCTGCAAGGGCTTGCATCAGGCTCATGCCCTTGTATGGATTGTCGACAATACGGAGGGAGTTTCCACATGAAAACGGCTTATCGCCCGATCGCCGCAGCCCTGCTTTGCGGTGTTGCCATGCCTGCATTCGCGCAAACCACCGAAGGCGGACTCGATACCATCCTGGTAACGGCCGAAAGGCGCGAACAGAGCCTTCAGGACGTGCCGATTTCGGCCACCGTGCTCACCGGCGAACAGCTGGAATCGCGCGGCGTCGTCAACCTCAACGACATCCAGCAGGTCGCCCCGTCGATCGCGATCAACACCTTCAACCGGTCGACCTTCATCAATATCCGCGGCGTTGGCATTGCCCAGTCGGCACCGACCTCCAACCCCGGCGTCGCCTATTACATCGATGGCCAGCTGATCCCGCACGAACAGTTCATCGGCCACAGCTTCTACGATATCGAGACGATCGAAGTCCTGCGTGGCCCGCAGGGCACCCTGACCGGGCAGAATTCCACCGGCGGCGCCATCTACGTGCGTACCCCCAATCCGGACTTCAACGCCACCTCGGTGAGCGGGGACCTGACGATCGGCAATTATGACCGGGTGCGCATGCTGGTTGCCGCCAACGTGGGCGCTGAAAACATCGCCCTGCGGCTGGCAGCGGTGCATGAGGAGCGCGACAGCTTCACCCGCAACATTGCCCCCAACGCGCAAAGCCAGCCGGGCAACCTGAACATGGACGCGGTCCGCGCCAATGTGCGGATGCGCGACACCGACGGCCGCCTCGATCTCAATTTCCGGGCCGAATACTTCAACGTCCAAACAGACAACAACGCGTTGAAGCGCCGCAACGATCCCAACCCCAACCCGTTCGAAATCAGCGAGGACGCGCTCTCGTTCCAGGACCAGGCCGGCTACCGCATTTCCGGGGAAGCGCGCTATGACGTGACCGACAGCGTGCAGGCCCGCGGGCTGGTTTCCTGGCAGGATGGTTACACCCACGACCAGAGCGATGGTGACCGCACCTCCACCGCGCAGGGCGTGCCGGCAGGCCTGCCCACCAACTCGGCCAACCGCGCGCTCTATCCGGGCCGCGTTGCCAACGGCGATACGGTGTTCAAGACACTGATTGCCGAAGCGAACCTGCTGTCCACCAGCGACAGCCCGTTCCAGTGGGTCATCGGCGGCTTCCTGATGAACGAGGATGTTCCGGTCAGCCTGCTGCGTGACAACCGCAACACGCTGAACTTCGTCACCTCCAGCAGCGACATCATCACCCATGCCGACAATTCCAGCTATTCGCTGTTCGGCCAGACGAACGTGTTCGTGACCGAACAACTCGAGCTGCTGGCAGGTGCGCGGTACAGCTGGGACAAGCAGGTCTACACCCGCTTTGCCGCGGCCGGCCCGGCGCTCAACCCGCCGGCAGTGGGCACAGCGGCCACGGAATCGCTGACCGGCAAGATCGGCGCCAATTACCACTTCGCCGACGATGGCATGATCTACCTGTCAGCCTCCAAGGGCTACAAGGCGGGCGGCGTCAACCTGACGCCGAACACCCCGAACTTCCTGCCGGAACGCAACTTCGTCTACGAAGCCGGCTTCAAGACGGAGGTGCTGGACCGGCATCTGCGCCTGAACGGCAGCGTGTTCTATTCCGATTACAAGGACATCCAGCTGTCCAGCCTGGTGGGTGGCCTGCCGGTCACGCAGAACGCCCTTGCCGGGCGGGCACGCGGTGGCGAGCTGGAACTTACCGGCCAGTTCGGCGGCCTCGCCTTCAATGCCGGCCTGGGCTATCTTGATGCGAACTTCGCCAATTCGGCCTGCATCTCGGATACCAACACGCCGGGTACCGATGTCGGTTGTCCCACCAACCTGCGCTTCGTGCCGCAGGGCCGCGAACTGCCCTTCTCGCCCGAATGGACGATCAACGCCGGGGCACAGTACACCTTCGCCCTGGGCGATGTGGACATCACCCCGCGCATCCAGATGTCGCACCTCTCCAGCCAGTATGCGACGCCGTTCCCCAGCGCCAACACGCTGGTTCCCGGCCGCACCCTGCTGGATGCGCGGATCAGCATGAACGTGGGCAATGGCTACCTGGTGGAAGCCTACGTCAACAACCTGACCGACAAGACCTATATCGCCACGCAGATCCAGAACAGCTCCAGCGCGGACGGCGGCATCATCTATGGCGCACCGCGCACCTTCGGGGTACGCCTGAAGGTCGAACTGGGAGACTGATCCGGCAGTGCTGAGCAAGCCCGGCAAGTTGCAGAAAGTGCTATCCGCCGCCGCGCTGGCGGTGGCGGTGGGCAGCGTTGTACTTGCCGGGCAGGCCGGCAGTTCACCGGCGGATGACCGGTGGTGGGGGCCGGGTGAAGACCGGGTGTTCCCGGAAGTGCTGGATTACCCCAATGCCAATGGCATCCAGCGTATCCTGCTGACCGGCGGTCCGCTGCGCACCAAAGGCCACCCGTTCTTCGAGCCCATCGGCAGCAATGGCCGGGCGTGCATTTCCTGCCACCAGCCCGCCGACGGGATGAGCCTGTCGGTCGCCACGATCGAGGAACGCTGGCGGGTAACCGGCGGCACCGATCCGATATTTGCCGCCATCGACGGGTCCAACTGTCCCAACCTGCCGCAGGGAGAGCGTTCGTCGCACAGCCTGCTGCTGGAACGCGGGCTGTTCCGCATCGAACGGCCCTGGCCTGTGCGCGAGTTCCACGGCCGGCCAGTCACGCCGGACTTCACCATCGAAGTGGTGCGCGATCCGACCGGCTGCAACAGCGGCGAATGGGGGCCGGAGAACGGGCGGATCTCGGTCTATCGCCGCCCGCGTCCGGTGGCCAACATGAAGTACCTGCTGGCCGTGGGCTTTGCCTATGACCCCAAGCAGGGCCTTGCCCTCCCGCTCGATCCTGACAGCGGCCAGCCGCAATCGGGCAACCTGCTGGCGGACAACCGGGCTGCCAACCTGCGGCTGCAGATGGAAGACGCGGCGGCCAGCCACCTGCAACTGATTGGCCGGCTGACCCCGGACATGATCCGCCAGTTGCAGGATTTCGAGCTGCGTATCTACTCCGCCCAGCAGGAAGGACCAGGCGGCATCCGGCTCGACAGCCTGCGCGCCAGCGGCGGGCCGGCCAAGCTGCGCGACAGTGAACCGGGCGCCCTTGGCTCCATCGGCATGCCGGTGTGGAGCGAATTCGCCGCATGGGAATCGATCCCGCCCGAAGAAGCGGCGAGGCTGTCCCCGGAAGAACTGGCCTTCCGCCAGTCCGTGGCGCGCGGCGCGCGGGTGTTCCGGGAAAAGATGTTCCTCATCACCGATAGCGCGGGCATCAACTCGCGCATCGGCTTCGGCAACCCGGTGCGCAATTCCTGCGTGTTCTGCCACAACATGAGCCAGATGGGGAATGACGTGGCGCCGGGCCAGGTCGACCTTGGTACCACCGTGCTGCCGTTTGCCGATCCGATGCCGGACTTGCCCTTGTTCCGCATCACCTGCACCGGCCGGCCGCATCCGCATTACGGGCGCACGATCCTCACTTACGATCCCGGCTTCGCGCTGACTTCGGGCCGGTGCGAGGACGTGGGCAAGATCACGCTGCAATCCATGCGCAGCCTGTCCTCGCGCGCGCCATACTTCTCGAACGGCCTGGCCAGGGACCTGCGCGGCATCGTCGATTATTACGAGCGGCGCTACAACATCGGATATACCGAGCAGGAAAGGCAGGACCTGGTGAACCTGATGAGCGTGCTGTGAAGCGCCTGGCCACCCTCCTCGCGCTGCTGGCCCCGGTGAGTGCTGCTGCCACCGAAACCGGCGAGCTGGTCCGTTTCGTTGCCTGCCCGGTGTATCGCGATACCGATGCCGGGCGCAAATCCGGCTGCTGGCTGGCGACCGATCCTGCCACGGGCCTGCGCCATGACGTGAGCCAGTCCCCCTACAAGCCGGACTGGAACTTTGCCGTGCTGGTGGAAGGGCGCACGGCCGAAGGCGGGGAAGAGCTGTGCGGCGGCCCGGTGCTAGATCCGGTGCGCACGTCGCGGCTTGACCTGCCCTGCACCCAGCACATGCTGCCGGCGGAAGGCTACCCCGGCCGCCGGTTCGTGCTGCCTCAACGCAATATCCAGCCGCTATCCACGCCGCGCCCCGTGCCGCCCGGCCCCTATTCCGAACGCGTGTTCACCGTGTTCTTCGAATTCGACAAGGATTTCCTGGTTTACCAGTACGGTGATTACATCGTGGACAATGCCGTGACCTGGCTGCGCGCGGCGCAGCCCCGGAAACTGGTCATCACCGGCTATGCCGCCACCGAGGCGGAAACAGTATCCGGCGTCACCCTGCAGGAACGGCCTGAAGTGGCCACCGAACGCGCGGAAACCATGGCGGAAACCTTCCGTCGCATGTTGCCCGGCATCGAGATCGAGACCCGCACCGAAGTTGCCGCCGGGATCATCGATCATCCCGATGCCGATGGCATTCCCTGGCAGTCCCAGCGCCGGGCGGAAATCCGCGCGGTCTTCTGATCGGGTGAAGCCGACGGGCCGCGCCCGTCAGGGACGGGCCGGGGCACGCTCGCTTTCCAGCCAGGCAAGGATGGCCGCGCGATCCTCGTCACAACGCGGCGGCGGCGCGGGATTGCCGCTGCAGGGCGGGTCCATGCGGAAACCGATCCCGGGGATTTCCACCTCTGCCCGGCCAGGCATGTCCGGCAGGGTCATCTTCAGCAAGGTCCCCTCGCGTGCCAGGTCCACTGCTTCATCCACCCGGCGCACCAGCCCGCAGGGAATGCCCTGCGCGCTCATGCCCGCCTCCCAATCGGCGGCATCGCGCCGGGCAATCTCCCGGGCCAGTTCGGCAGACAGTGCGTCGAAATTGTTCCGCCGCGCATCAGGTGTGGCAAAGCGTTCATCCGCCAGCCAGTCCTCGCGCCCGACATGCTGCGCCAGCAGCTCGAACTGGCGCGGCTGGACCACGCCAAGCGAGATCTGCCGCCCGTCGCGCGCGGTGTAGAGCGAGGCGGTCGGCAAGCCGGAATAGCCCGTGTTGCCGGTCCGCTGCATTGGCTCCCCCGTCACCAGGAAAGGCGTCAGCGCCGAAGTCATGAAAGCCAGGCTGGCATCAAGCATGGCGACGTCGATCAGGCTGCCCCCGCCGCCCCGTTCGCGCCGCATCAGGGCGGCAAGGATGGCCATGGCCGCCGTCTGCCCGGTCAGCGTGTCAACGATGGGGAACCCCACGCGCACGGGCGGATCGCCTTCCTCGCCGCTCAGCATCATCATGCCGCTGGTGGCCTGGACGATGTTGTCGATCGCCGGCCAGTCCCGGTAGGGGCCGTCCTGCCCGTATCCCGATACCGAGCAGAACACGATCTGCGGGTTCCATTCCCGCACCGCGTCATAGCCAAATCCCAGCCGCGCGATCACGCCAGGGCGGAAGTTTTCCAGCAGCACGTCGGACCGCTCCACGATCCCACGGGCAATGGCGACATCGGCCGGGTCCTTCAGGTCAAGCGCGATCGACTTCTTGTTGGCGTTGGCGGCGATGAAGGCGGCGGAGCGCCCGCCATGCCCGCGGCTGGCGCCGTAGTTGCGGAAGCCATCGCCACCTTTCGGTTCGATCTTGATGACTTCGGCCCCCATCAGCCCCAGCAGGTGCGAGGCGTATGGGCCGGCCATCACGTGGCTGAAATCGGCAATGCGGATGCCCGCGAGAGGAAGGGTCATGGTTGCTCCGGAAAATTCGCACCCGCAACGCGGGCCGGCCCAGCGGCCAGGCGTGCGGAATTGGCAGGATGGGTCAGTTGGCGCATTGGATCTGTCCCCCCTGGCCCACGCTGTTGCGGGCGGCGCGGAAGGCGCGCAGCCCGTCGATCCCCAGCCGGGCCAGCGCGGCGGCGTTGCCTTGCGCTTCGGCCAGGTACAACCGATCGAACTCGGCCTGCTCGGCAGGGTTCATGGGCGTGATTTCGACGCCCTTCGCCAGCGCCTCGTCATAGCCGACCTGCCAGGCATCCTCGACCTCGCGCACCAGCGCGGCTTCCCAAACGGCGATGCCTTCTTCCAGCACCCGGCGATGTGCGGGCGAGAGCGATGCCCACCGCGCCTCGCCAATGGCGCGGGCGGGATAGGCCCCGCGCGGAATTTCCAGCGTGCTGAAATAGCGGGCGACTTCGGCAAAGTGCAGCGAACGGAAGGTATCTGCCGGGGCGACCACCCCGTCGATCACACCCTTCGCCATGGCCGAATAGACTTCGCCCATCGGCATGTTCACCGGTTCTGCCCCCAGCTTGTCGAGCACGCTGAGCAGCTCGGTCGGCGCGCGGATGCGCAGACCCCGCAGGTCTTCCAGCGTACGCACCGGGCGGTCGCGCGTCACGATGCCCGGCAGCGTGCCGCCCTGCACGGCCAGCACTTTCAACCCGGCAAGTTCGCGCCCCACCTCAGGGCTGGCGGCGGCGATGCAGCGATACAGCGCCACCTGCGATTGCGCGGTTGTGGCGCCGGAATAAAAGCCGGACTGGATGCGGATCAGGTGAGTGCCGCCGCGCACGTAAATCGGCGTGATCAGGCCGATATCGGCAACCCCGTGGCGCAGCTCCTCCATCGACATGTCCGCCGACAGCAGCCCGCCCGACCAGTTGGGCCGGATGCGCAGCGTGCCGCCAGACCGCTCCTCAACGAACCGCATCCAGGTGATATCGGCGCGGCTGAAAGGATGCGAGGGACCATAGGGCGATGCATAGGAGAGCACGGTGACGCCCGGCTCCGGCGCGCGGGCGCAACCTGCCAGCAGCGCCAGGATGATTGCCGCGATGACAGACAGCCGGATCATGCCAGGCCCTTCTCCTGGAGGAAGTCGGCCACGAGGCCCACCATCCGGTCATGGTCCCACTTCTGCGCATCGACCATGTCGGCATCGATCATCAGCACAGGCACGCCGGCCTGTTCCAGCGAGAGGGCGGTAAGCCTGGTGCCCGATTGGGACAGCCGGTTATCCGGCGGCAGCAGCACGACGGCGGCATCAATGCCGCAGCGATCTGCCTCGGAGGTCATCCAGCCGTTCATCCACGGGGGCAGGTGCAGTGTCTCGTTCATCGAACACACGCGGCTGGCCAGCGCCTCGAACGGCTTGCCCTTCAGTTCGCGAATGTACTGCGGACCGGCAAACGGCATGTACATCGACCAGACGAACACCGCGCCCATCCGCTCCTCCAGTGCCTGGTAGAAGCCGGGATCGTGCCACACCCCGGCGCCGATCCACATCAGGCGCACACGCTCGGTCTCGGCGGCGCCCTGCCCCAGCCGGATGCGCTCCAGCACCTCGTCGCGGAACTTGCGGGCATGATTGACCGCCCAGTCCGACCCGCGGTGCCATTGCGGGATCATGGTGTTGGACATCTGCTCGCCAATCGAAACGGGACAGGGACGCGCCCGCCCGATGGCTTGCGCCGCTTCCCAGATGTAGCCTTCCTGCTCGTTGATCCGTTCCATCAGGTGGTGGAACTTTGCCTCGTCGAACCGCTTGCCGGTGCGCTGTTCCAGCAGGGTGATCAGGTCGCGCATTTCGTCCACCATCAGCGCGATCCTGTCGGGCTGGTAGACGCCTTCCCATTCCGCATTGGCATGTTCGAACCAGCGCGGGTCCTTGTCCTCCCAGGCCGGCGCTTCCATGGGGAAGAACTCGGTATCCATTGCCTCCGCCCATTGGCCGAAAACATGCTGGATGCAGTCGCAGGTCAGCCGGGCGACAAGCACGGCGGGCTGGGGCAGCCCTCCCCACGGCGCGGTTGCCGGATCGTTGGCCAGGGTGCAGGCAAACCCCAGGGAGCAGTACTTGCAGCTGTTCTCCGGAAAGCCGTGTTCGGCCATCACCTTGAAATACCGGCCGGAAAGCTGCTTGGCCGAGATATAGGCCGACCACCACTGGTTGGTGATGATCGGGATATCCATCGCATGGAACACTTCGTGCGGCGTGTCGGCCTGGACGATGGCGAAGGGTTCGCCATCATCGACCACACGCCGGCGCAGGTCCTTGCCGAACTGCTTCTGGAAGGCGTTGGCTTCCGCCGTGCAGGCCAGCGTCTTGCGCATACGCTGCCCGGTCTGTTGTGCGCCGCCGCTCATTGGAACACTCCTGCTTCTTCCAGCTCGGCAATGCGGGCATCAGTCAAACCGCAAATGCTGCGGGCGATCTCGTGGCGATGTTCGCCCATGCCCGGCGCCCGGTAAGGGGCAAAATCATCGCGTGAGAAGCGGATGGGCGTGGCCACGTGGCCAAACCGGCCCAGCAGCGGATGGTCCAGCATGGCCAGGGCGGCGCGGGTGGCCATCTGCGGATCATGCTCCATCAGGTCCTCGCAATCCTGCAAGGCCCCGGCAGCAATCCCGGCCTCCTGCAACTGCGCGGCAATGGCCTTGTCCTCCCGCGCGCGGGTCCATGCGGCGACGTCCGGGCCGGTGATAGCCAGCAGCCGTTCCTGTTCCGCCGCGCTGGCCAGGCTGATGGCCACCCAGCGGTCTTCCCCGGCGGCGGGAAACACGTCCTGGAAGAAAACCGCGGGATCGCCATTGCCAAGGCGTTGCGGCCGCTCCCCCCGGCGGGCGGCGGCCAGGAAATCGCGCATCTGCTGCACGCAGATTTCATACATCGATGCGTCGATGTGGCAGCCCTGCCCGGTGAGGCGGCGATGTTCCAGCGCGGCAGACACATGGGCTGCCATCACATAAGGCACGATCACATCGCCATAGGGCACCGCGCCGGGGATGACCGGATCGCCATCTGGATAGCCCGTCAGGAAAGTGCGGCCCGACAAGGCGCCGCCGGTGCCATCCACGCCCCATTCCTGCGCCAGCGGCCCGGTTTGGCCGAACACGCTGCCCGAAACCATCACCAGCCCCGGATTGCGCCGCACCAGGCTGTCATAGTCCAGCCCCAGCTTGGCCATGGTGCCGGGAGAGAAGTTCTCCACCACGACATCCGCCCAGTCGATCAGCGGGTTCAGCACCTCGCGCGATTCCGGCTTCTTGAGGTCCAGCGTCAGGCTGCGCTTGGAGGTGTTGAGGTGGGCAAACCACGGCTTGTCATCAAGGCTCTTGGCCGATGAGGCGGAGACCTGCACGTCCAGCCGGGCAAGATCGGGCCGGCTGCGGGTTTCGATCTTGACGATTTCCGCCCCCATATCGCCCAGCGTCTTGGTGGTGATGGAGCCCACCAGCGCCCAGGCGAAATCCAGCACCTTCACGCCCGAAAGCGGGCCGGGCCGGGTGCCGGCATGGATAGAAGGCGCAGGCGCGACGGATTGTCCCGGACGAATGGTGGCAAAACGGGACGGCAGGCCATCCGGCGTGTCCAGGAACCCGCGCGCGGCAAGGTGTGCGTCGGCCAGGACATCGGCCGGTTCATTCACCACGCAGGCGTTGATCCCCCGCCGGCGCCCCTCCTCCGCGATCTCCGCTTTGGTCCGCGCGGCGAAGAAGCGGGCCATCGCCGCTTCCCATTCGGCACGGGTTTCCGCCGGCAGGGTGGACCGGTTGTAGGCCAGCCAGTCCACCTCGCGCATCGGGTTTTCGATGCCGGTCTCGTCCATCCAGTCGGACAGGGCCTTGTTGGCCGGGGCGCCCAACCGCCCGGTCATCAGGGCATGGAAGCACCAGCCATCGGCCAGCTGCCAGATCACCCGCACCTTGGCCCGCCCATAGGCGATGCAGCCCCCGGCGCGGTCCAGCTTGCGCCGGTCGAACTGCCAGACCAGCACGCCATTGACGTTGCGGCTGAAGGCCACCTGCTGGATCGACACGTCGACATGCTGGCCCCGCCCGTGCAGGCCCCGCGCGCGGTGCGCCGCCATCGCTCCGGCGGCGGCAACCATGTGCGCGTGGAAGGTGCAGGCATCGCCGGCTTCCTTCACCGGCTTTTCCCCCGGCTCACCCGTGAGGCGCAGCGCGCCGCCCATGGCCGAGGCGACCAGTTCGCCGCCCTTCCAGTGCGCGCGCGGCCCACCCGATCCGAACGGAGTGACCGAGACATGCACCGCCGTTTCCGGCACGCCCAGGTCGGCGGTCGCCTCCAGCCCCAGGTCATCGACCACGAAGGAGGCACCGGCCACCGGGCCGCCAAGTTCCGCGCCCAGCGATGCGAGGTAACGGGCCAGCGGGCTGCCGGCCATCGTGCCCAGCACGGCCACCCGGTGGCCGGCCAGCGGCAACATGGGCGCGGTCATCGGGCATTCTCCTCAAGAAAGGCGGCAATCTCGTCACGCGCGCCATCGTCAAACCGCCAGCTCCGCCGGGTCAGGACAAGAGCGCGAATGCCCGCTCCGTCCAGTGCGCGGCGCTGGTCCGGCAGGTTCCATACTTCGGCTTCGTCCTCCTCCGCGTACCACAGCACCGCCGCCGCCGCCCCGCAGGCCGCCGCTCGGGCCAGCATGTCCCCGGCCCGGTCATGAAAGCTGCGAGCCCCGGCCTTGAGGTCGTGGACATAGCGGCCCAGCGCCGCGCAGGGATCGCTCGTCCCTTCAGCCACGGGAGCGCGCAGGCGGGACCATGCCCGGTCCATCGTTTCCCCTTCCGGCACCCATCCGGCAGCTCTGACCGCGTCATGCACGCGCCCGTCCGGCGGCAGGGTGCCGCCCAGCAGGCAGCGCGGACCATCCTGTGCCAACGGGGCAGGTTCACCCGTGCCGTTGGCGGCAACGATCGCCTGTTCAAGTGCCGCGTCATCCACGCCCAGCCGGGCGGCCAGCTTTCGCACCGCATCAATGCTGCGCTGTTCGCTGCCGGGGCGCTGGATGCGGGCAACGTCCAGGATCAACGGTTCCGGACCGCCCAGCAGCCCGCGCCGCCGCAGTTCGCAAAGGTAATAATACAGGCGCTGCGAGGCATCGTCCCCGCGCGAAAAGACCACGGCGGAGAGGTAATCGAAAGCACCGCTCGCCCAGTCCTCCATCACGGAGAAGGCCCATAGCGGGAACTTGCTTTCCAGCCACTGCGAAGCCTGCGGAAAATCACGATCGACGTTCCACGGCAACAACCCGGCATAGCGGCCCGTTGCGGCCAGCAGCGGGTGCGGGATATCCGGGCCGATGGAAGCAAACGCGGTCATTGTCCCAGGGCCTCCGGCAGCCACAGCACGATGGCGGGGAACACGATCAGCAGCAGCAGGTGAACGATGTCGCTCGCCAAAAATGGCGATACGCCTTTGAAGATGCGGGAAATGCTCACGTCCTTTGCAATGCCCTGGATGACGTAGAGGTTCATCCCCAGTGGCGGGTGAACGAAGCCGATCTCCATCGCCCGGACCAGGAAGATGCCGAACCAGATCGCCGACATGCCAAGATCGGTCACCACCGGCAGCAGGATCGGCGTGGTCAGCAGCATCAGGGCCAGGCCATCCAGCACCGATCCCAGCGCAAGCAGGAACAGGGCGATCAGCAGCAGGGTGGCAAAGGTGCCCAGGTCAAGGCCGGTGATGGCCGCGCCCACGGCATCGGCCAGGCCGGTGATGCTGACGAAGACCGAGAAGATCAGCGCGCCGATCACCACCAGCAGGATCAGGCCGCTGGTCCGCAGCGTCTCCTCGAACGCGGCAAACAGCATGGTCTTGTTGAGGCGGCGGCGGATGGCCGCGATCAGCAGCGCACCGGCTGCCCCCAGCGCGGCGGCTTCCGATGGGCTGATCCAGCCGATGGCAATCCCGCCGATCACCGCGCCGATGACGATGATCATGTCGGCAATGCGGCCCAGCGCCTTCCACCGCTCGTGCCACGGCGCACGTTCGCTGGCAGGCGCAACACCGGGCCGCAGGCGCACCAATATCCACACCACCAGGGCGTAGAACAGGGCCTGGGTCAGCCCCGGAATGATCGCGGCGGTGAACAGTCGGCCGATCGATTGTTCGGCAATGATGCCAAACACGATCAGCGCGCCCGATGGCGGGATCATCTGCCCCAGCGTGCCCCCGGCAGCCACCGTGCCGGTGGCCAGCGCATCGGAATAGCCGCGCTGGCGCATTTCCGGCAGCGCGACCATGCCGATGGTTGCCGCCGTTGCCAGGCTCGATCCGTTGATCGCGCCAAAGCCCGCGCACCCCGCGACCGAGGCATAGGCAAGCCCGCCCTTGCGGTGGCCGATGAACTTGGCCGCCGCATCGAACAGGTCACGGCTGGCGTTGGCGGAAAAGAACAGCTGCGCCATCAGGAGGAACAGCGGCAAGGTGCCAAGCTCGTATTTGACGAGCGTCTCCATCGCCACCACCCCGGCCTTGATGAGCGCGGGTTCCAGGCCCAGGACCACGATCAGGCCGCCGATGCCGACAAGGCCCAGCGCCGCCCCGATGGGCAGGCCCAGCAACAACAGCGCCAGCAGGACGGCAACGCCGACGAGGCCGGTTTCGGGTGTCGCGAAATCGGTCATCCCCGCTTCCTCCCGAATGCCTGGACCAGCATGACCACGATGATCCCGAAAAAGCAGACATTGGCAAACAGGCGCATCCAGCGCCACGGCACGGCGACAATCTCGCTCATTTCGTGGGCGTTCCACAGATCGGTGGCGATCCATACCGATCCGGACAGCAGCAGGCCAAAGAACAGCGCCGTCAGGGCGGTATTGGCGCGCACTGCCCGGTCGCGCCAGGAACCGCGCAGCCGGTCAACCAGCAGGTGCACGCGCGCATGGGTGCCGGCAATGGTGGCCAGCAGCAGGGCGATGGCCCCGGCCACCAGCACCGCCACCTGCACCAGTTCGATGGAACCGTGCAGCGGCATGCCAGTGTTGCGGCCGATCACCGCCAGCACGTCAATTCCCGTTGCCGCCAGCAACGCAATGCCGCCCAGCCAGATGATAGCCCGGATCATGATGCCTGCACCCGGAATTGCTCATCGATGCGCACGGGGGCCAATCCCGCGGCCTCGGTGATGGTTTCGATATAGCGGGCAATCTCGCCGCGGCGTGCGCCCTCTGCAAGCGTGGGACGGCCAGGCGGTTCCACGTGAACCGGAACAATGCTCACGCGCAGGTCTCCTTCCGCGGAAATATCGATCCGCCCGATGAATGCATTGACCGCTTCAGGGTGGAACGGGGCCAGGGTATAGGCCGGATCGGGCTCGAACCCGAACAGCGCCTTGCGCCGCTCCGCCCATTCGCGCCGCTTCGGGTGATCCTGCGCCGGGCTGAGGGCACTGGTGACCACGCATCCGTTGCCAAGGCCGTGGAAGATCGGCTTGCCGCGATGAAATTCGATGCCCCGGACAATGTGCGCGTGGTGGCCGAGAACTGCATCGGCACCCGCGTCAATGGCTGCCCGCGCCAGTTCCCGTTCGTAAGGTTCGACCAGCGCCGGCGTATGCACCCGCCCCTTGTGCAAGGCGATAAGGACGATGTCCGCCCGCGCTTGCAGCGCGCCGATGTCCTGGCGCAGGATTTCCGCCGCCTCATCGGTCATCGCCGCGATGGCGCTGGCCGGGGCCACGGGAGAGCCATCGACCGTGCGAACCGGCAGGTAGGCACTTCCCGCCTGCCCTTCGGCGGCCCAGGCATTCTGCGGGCCAACGCAGTTGTAGCTGAGCAGGCCGATCCGCCAGCCGCCCCGCTCCACGATGGCCGGAGCGCGGGCTGCGGCAAGATCGGCACCGGCACCGGCAAAGGCTATGCCGCAGTCCGCCAGGCCACGGCGCGTATCCGCGATGCCCTGCGCCCCGCAATCGGCGATGTGATTGCCCGCCAGGCTGACCAGCGCAATTCCCGCATCGGCAATGGCAGCCAGGTTTTCCGGCGGTGCGCCGGGCGCGGGGACATCCCCGGCCAGCTCTGCCGAGCACCGGGTGTGCGGCACTTCCAAATGGCCGATGGCAAGATCGCCCTGCCGCAAGGCCGGTGCGATGCCCGAAAGCCAGTGGGCGCCGTCCGGTTCATCAAGGACGAGATCGCCCACCAGCAGGACGGATATCGCACGCCGTTGCATTTCCAAGCCTCCGTTGCCCGGCAATTTCGTGGGCCCCCGGGCAGCGCCCGGGTGCTAGCACGATCCGCCTGTCCGGTCAGATCCTCACGCGCATGGTAGCGGCGAACATCCGGCCAATCGGGCTGGCGGCCGTCGCGTCGTAGCCGCCGCTGCCGTTGGAGGAAGGCGCCAGGTTCACGTAAGGCGGATCCTGGTTGAGCAGGTTGCGGACCTCCACACCGAGGTCGATTTCCGAACCCAGCGGGCCGCTGCGCCCGCCGCCCAGCGTCCAGGTGAGCGATAGGTCGACCGGCGTGTAGCTCGAGACACGTTGCACGGGGGTGATCGCGTTGTTGCGATAGCCACCCACGTGCGTGACTGTCGCCTGCACGCGCACCGGCTCCAGTTCCCAGGTCACGGTGCTGCGCGCCTTGAACTTCAGCGGGAAGAAGATGGTGTTGAGGCGGTCGACCTGGACCCCGGCGGGCGACACCGCCGAGGAGAACCGGGTCATGTAGGTGCCCGATGCGTTGATAGTGAAGGTGCCCGCGCTCTCCGTGTCCGTGAACCAGTTGGCCGCGAAGTCGATGCCTTCGGTCTTGGACACGCCGAGGTTGTTGTTGCGCCCGTCCACGAACAGGGTGACGTTCTGCGGGTTGCCACCGGGGAAGGTACCGCGGGCCAGGGTCACACCCTGGGACAGCAGTTGCAGCACCCGGTCGCGCGCTTCGGTGCCGCGCAGGATGATCCCCGTGCCGGCGAATTCAGCCTCGCGGTTGAGGATCGCCAGGTCCGCCAGGTAGCTGTCCACCTGGTTGGCATATTCGACGTTGAAGTAGGTCAGGCTGAGACGCAGCGAAGGAGTCGCGTTCCAGTCCGCGCCGATCGACCAGGTGGTCGCCTCTTCCGGCGCCAGGTCGAGGTTCGGACCGGAATAGGCAAAGCCCACCAGCGGCGCGCCGCCCGCCGGGTTCTGGTAGTTCTGGCCGAACAGGTTGTTGCTGTTGCCGTAGATCTGCGAAATCAGCGGGGCACGGAACGACGTGCCATAGGAGCCGCGGAAAGTCAGGTCAGGCACCGGCGACCAGTTGATCCCGAACTTGGGATTGGTGGTGCTGCCAACGTCAGAGTATTTGTCGTAACGAACGGCCGCGTTGAGTTCGAGCCGCTCAAGCCCCGGCTGGGCATTGGCCGGGCCGAAGAGGGGCACGTAGAGCTCGGCATAGGCGGAATCCACCTTGCGGGCGAATTCGCGGAACACGATCGGCGTGCCGGCCGCACCGCGGGCGCTGCCCAGGCGGGTTTCGATTTCCTGTCCTTCGTAACCGGTGGCCAGCTTCACCCCACCGCCGGGCAGGTCAAACAGCGTGCCGTTGAGCCGCAGTTCGTAGCCGTTGAAGTGGTTCAGCGTGGGCGAAAGGGTCACGAAATTGCTGATCGCCAGCAGGGTCTGCTCCGTCGTGCGGCCCAGGCCATAGGGATCGAAGGCGGTCGCCGGGTTGCTGCTGGCGAGCGCCGCGTTGAGCGCGCTCGCATTCAGGCCGCGGACCTGGTCAGACTGGTCGTTGCCACGGCCGTAGCTGAAGATGCCTTCCAGCTGCCAATCGCCGAACAGCTCCGCCCGCAGGCCGGGCGTGACCTGCCAGTTTTCCGATCCGCCGGTGGAAACGTCACGCGGCAGGTCGTTGATGAAGTTGTAGTCGATGGTGTAGCTGGTGCCGGTGAAACCGGTCGGCCGCACGAAGAAGGCGTTGGTCTGCGGCACAGTCAGCGTGGAGCTGAAATAGGCTGGCAGGCGGGTGTACTGGCGCTTGCTCCAGAAACCGTCGCCAAAGAAGGTCAGCCACGGGGTGATGTCCAGCGTGACCGTGCCGTTGACGGAATCGTATTCCTGCTCGGGGAACAGGTCCTGGCCCACGAGGTCGTTGCAGCGGTTGCTGGTGCCGGCCACCAGAGAACCGGCCTGGGCAGCGGTGAACTGGGCAGGCAGCGCATAGCTGGTGCTGCCGATGCGCAGCGTGCCGGGCGCGCAGCGCGTGACCGAATAATCGTTGCCGCCAAAAAACCGCTGGTCGGAACGGAAGAAGTCACGGTCATCCCCGTTCAGCGCCGAACGGTACACGTGTTCGTAGGCCAGCATCACCTGCCCGCCGTCCCACACCTTGCCGATGGCCGCACCAAACTGGTATTCATCGAAATCGCCATCTTCCGACGTGCCGTAGCGCGCCGTGGCTTCGGCCCCGTCAAGGCTGCGCCGGGGGATCAGGTTTACCACGCCGGCAATGGCGTCGGACCCGTAGATGGCGGAAGCGCCATCAGCGATGACCTCAACCCGCTCCAGGCCCAGGGTGGGGATGACGGAAGGGTCGAAGGCGCGGCTGTTGTTCACCGCGCGGTGGCCGTCCACCAGCACAAGCGTGGCATAGGGGCCAATCCCGCGCAGGTTCACGCTGTTGCCGTAGGTGATGTTGCCGCTGCCGCCGGACTGGCCGCGCGAGTTCTCGCTCACGCCAAGGTCGAACACCTGCGGGATCTGACGGATCAGGCGATCGGTCGTGACCGCACCCGACCGGGCGATTTCATCGGTGCCAAGCGCAATCACGCTGGAGCCCACCGGGGCAACGCCGCGCACGCGGCTGCCGGTGACGATGATTTCGTCCCCCGCATCGGCAGACGCATCGGCAGAAGCTTCGGCGGTAGCATCGGCTTCCTGTGCCGCAACCATGCCCGGCAAGGAGAGCGCAATCGCGCAGCAGCCAAGCTTCAAGGCGGTCTGTGCCAGCCTGAAATTGTTCAATCGCATCGGTCCTTCTCCCTCTCATTGGCCCGCCGGCATCGGCATCGCCGCTCAAACCGCGGTCAGGCCCGGCCCCAACGCAAACATGCCGCCCCGCAATGCTTCCGCATCCGGCAAGGCGACCAGGCGTTGAGGCGCAGACGAAGGCCTGCCCCGCAGTGACTTTGCGGACGTTTCACCATCGCCCCGCCCGACGCAACCAAAACTTGGACGACAATATTGTTGACAATATTGTTCGGCGGCGAGACGATTGAATTGAGGAGTTTATGCATGAAGGCCACTGCCGACACCGCCCGCGGGCCAAGTTCCCAGCAGGTTGCCGACTGGATCCGCCAACGCATCCGCACCGGCCGCTTCGTGCCGGGCCAGCGACTGATCGAGATCGATATCATCCGCCAGACCGGGGCCAGCCGGGCGCGGGTGCGCGAGGCGTTGCAGCGACTGGAAGGCGAAGGGCTGGTGGAGATCGAGGAGTTCCGCGGCGCTTCCGTGCGCAGCACCACGCTGGACGAAGTGCGCCAGATCTATCGCGCGCGGATGGCGCTGGAAGGCATGGCCATGCACGATTTCACCTGCAACGCCGATGCCCAGGCGCGCGCGCGGCTGGTGGAGCTGCAGGAACAACTGGACCAAAGCGTGCGGGACCGCGCACCCGACCGCTTTGGCCGCCTGAATACCGAATGGCACCGGCACATCATCGAAGGTTCCGGCAACAAGGTGATCGCCGACCTGGTCCAGCGCCTCAACGTGCCGATCCACCGGCTGCTGTTCGAAAGCTTCTATGACGACGAACGCCTGATGACGGCCAATGCCGACCACCAGGCCATGCTCCGGCTGATCCTGGACGGCCGGGCGCTGGAGGCCGAACAGGCGATGCGATCGCACATCGAGGCGGGGTTCGTCACCCTCACCCGCATCGAGGACGAGTTCTACCGCTGAAGCCGGCATCGTCCCCGTGCCGAGTGATCAGCCGAACTTCAAGGGCACGCTGATCGGGCCAATTTCGGGCCAGCGGCTCATCGTCAAGTCGCCCGCAAGGGTGAAGCCTCCGGGCGTAGCGGCCAGGATTTCCTCCAGCGTGATGCGCAGCTCCATCCGGCCCAGGTGCAGGCCGGGGCAATTGTGTGGACCCCGGCCAAAGGCAAGATGGTCGGCAATGTTCGGCCGGTTCCATTGAAAGGCATCGGGGTCGGGAAAGACTTTCTCGTCCCGATTGGCGGAACAGTACAGCAGGGCAATCGCTTCCCCGGCCGGGATCGTGCGCCCCGCCATCTCTACATCGTGCACCGCAGTGCGGGCAAATCCGCGATAGGGTGAATAGAGCCGCAGGAATTCCTCGATGGCATCGGGCAGCTTGTCGGGGCTCGCGCGCAGTTCGTCCTGCAGGGCGCGATCGCCCGCCAGATGCACGCAGATGCTGCCGGTCAGCACCATGGGGGCAACGATGCCCACCATCAGCACCTGCCGCACGGTGCCCACAACCAGATCGTCGGGCAGCGGTTCGCCCTCGTGCCGCGCGGCCAGCAGGGCGCTGGTCGGATCTTCCGCGGGATCCTGCGGCTGCTCCCGCCGGAGCGCGATGAGCGCCCGCGCCATGTCGTACAGGCGCAGGCTGGTTTCCTTCATCCGCTCCGGATCGTTCAGGTGGACTGCATAGACGAAGGCGCGCCCGGCATCGTGCAGCGTTTCCAGCCAATCGGGCGGCATGCGCATCCATTCGCCAAACACGTGGACCGGCAGGTGGCTGGCGAACTCGGTGCAGATGTCCCCCCCGCCCCGCGCGACAAGCGGTCGCAGCAGTTCGCGAGCAATCTCGCGCGTGCGATCGGCCAGGGCTTCGGCCTGGTCCTGCGCCAGCAGCGGATTGAGCGCCTTGCGATAGGGCGTGTGATCCGGCGGATCGAGGTGCAGCGGGGGCCGCCGGCCGGTGAAGGCCACCTTGGGCACCACGTTCTGCCGGGAGGTGATGAAGGTGGCAGCCTCCGATGCTGCGCGGCGGACGTCCTCGTGCCGGGTCAGCGCCCAGAACCCGCCAAGGGCGCCGGTCCACGCCACGGGGCACTCCCGGCGCAGGCGCGCATATTCGCGGTGCGCACTTTCGAAGTCTTCCGCGACCTCGGGCCAAAAGTCGTTTTCACGCTCGCTCATGCCGGTTGGGTTATAACCTAGCCAGGGGCTATGCAATCGCTTTCATCCGTCACTTGGCAGAGGCCCCACGGGGGATCACACGCTTTCCCGGGCGATCAGGCGGAAACCGACATCGACCCGTCTTTGCAACGGCTCGCGCCCTTCCTGGTGCAGGCCGATCACTGCCATGACTTCCCGCGCGATGCGCTCTCCATCCACGTCGACGGAGGTGATCGTGGGCCGCATTTCGCCGGACACCGCGCTATTGCCGAAACCGATCACGCCGATATCGTCCGGCACCCGCAATCCGGCACTCTGCGCCTCGACGATGATCCCCTGGGCCAGGTGATCGGAACCGCAGATCACGACGTCCGGCAGTTGTCGCAGTCGGCGCAATTCGGCGAAGATCCGGCGCGCATGGCCGAACCGGGTCGGCATATCGACAACGGATTCGGTCGGCGGCGCGTTGCCCGTTTCCTGCCAGGCTTCGAGAAAACCAGCCCGGCGCGCCTGTGCGCGAGGACTGTCCGCCGTCACCAGATGCGGCAGGCGATAGCCGCGCGATGCCAGGAACCGTGCGATGTCCCGTCCGGCGGCTTCGTGCGAAAAGCCGATGGCAACGCCCACCGGGTCTTCGGGAAGATCCCAGACCTGGATGAACAGCGAGCGGCTGCGGGCGACCAGTTCCTGCAGGCTCCGGCTGGATTCTCCCGTGGCGATGATGGCATCGGCCCGCCGGGCCAGTGCGGCCCGCACGAGGCTTTCCGTACGTTCGGGCGATGCGCCCGTCAGGCCCATCATCACGTTGTATCCGCTGGCCGTCATCTCGTTGACCATGCGCTCGATCATGTCATTCAGGATCGAGTTTTCGAGTTGCGGTATCAGGACCGAAACAAGCCGGCTGCGGCTGGATGCCAGCCCTCCCGCCAGGGCATTGGGGATGTAGCCGATCCGCTCGATCGCCTCCCGGATGCGGTCGGCAGTCGGCTTGGCCACGACTTGCGGGTTGTTAAGGTATCGGCTGACAGTCGCCGTGGAGACAGCCGCCCGCGCAGCAACGTCTTCCAGTGTCGGGACCTTGATCAAATCTCTGTCCGCCACTCCGCGCTCCCCGCCTTTGGTCACGGGGAACTTAGCGGGTATCGGATTGCTCCGCCAGTTGCTGTCAGGCGAACAGCAACTTGTCACCGATTGGCGATTTACTGCCATAACGGGCGAGAGTTCAGGCCGCGAGCGGCTGCCACTCGGCAGAGCCCCGGTTATTTGGTAGACTGATGGGTGGCCGGCTTCCTTTGGTGGCCTAGCCATGGCCCTGAACAGAAGAACTCGAGGAATCCAGCCCATCATCGGCACGCCACTGCTCCTGAACCTGATTGTTGCGCTGGGCGTCGGCTTGTTGATCGGCGCCGAACGGGAACGGCGTAACCGCGAAAGACCGTCCCGCTCGGCCGCGGGTATCCGGACCTTTTCCATGGCCTCGCTCACCGGCGCGCTCAGCTACACGATCGGCGGCGCGGGGCTGCTCGCCATCGCGACCGCAGCAGCCAGCGGGCTTACGGCATTGAGCTACTGGCGGACCCGTGATGACAAGGACCCCGGCATCACGACCGAGATTACTCTTGTCTTCACCGTCCTCGTTGGCGCACTCGCCGTCTACGAACCGGCTCTTGCCGCGAGCGTGGGGGTGGTTGCTGCGATCCTGCTGGCGGCCCGCACGCCGCTCCACCATTTCGTCGGCTCAGTGCTCACGGAAAAAGAAGTTCGCGGCGCACTGGTGATCGCCGGGGCAACCCTCGTTGTGCTGCCACTGCTGCCGGATACCCCAATGGGGCCATATGGAGCCCTGAACCCCTACTCCATCTGGGTCGTGGTGGTTCTTGTCCTGGCAATTGGCGCCGCAGGTCATGTCGCAATCCGCGCCCTGGGACCACGTTACGGATTGCCGGTTGCCGGTCTCGCATCCGGCTTCATTTCCAGCACGGCCACCATCGGCACGATGGGAGCGCGCGCAAAAAGCCAGCCCTCGGCACTGTCTGCGGCGGTGGCGGGCGCGGTCCTTTCGACAATCGCCACCTTCATCCAGATGGCGGTCGTGATCGGGGCCATCAGCACGCCATCCCTTGGTGCCCTTGTCGTCCCCCTCGTCTGTGGGGGGATAGTTGCCGCAGCCTATGGCGCCGTGTTCACTGTCGTGGCCCTGCGCCAGAAGGCGGAGGACGGCCCCGACACGGGGCAGGCATTCAGCCTCGCAACCGCATTTCTTTTCGCCGTGATCCTGTCCATCGTGCTGGTTGCCGCCGCCGCCATGCGTGACTGGTTTGGCGATGCCGGCACCGTCGTCGCCGCCGCGCTGGCCGGGCTGGTGGACACCCACGCGGCGGCAGTGTCCATCGCTTCGCTGGTCGCAGCGGACGAGTTGCATCCTGACGATGCCGTCATCCCCATTCTTGCTGGCCTGACATCCAACACGATTTCCAAGCTGGTCTTTGCCTTTGCAAGCGGTAGCCGGGCCTTTGCCATCCGCGTCATTCCGGGACTGCTCATCGTTGCGGCAGCGGCGTGGCTTGGCGCATTCGTCTGGCTTGGCGTAAGGTAAAACGGCTTATGGCCAATAACTTCGAGACGAACTTTGCCCCGGGATGGTAAGGTTGCCGCGATCTCATAATCGTCCCCAACAGGGCGGAACAGGCGGGAACGGGGATATCATGGCCCAGTCAGTCGAAACCGAGATCAAGCTTGTCGCATCTCCCGCCGCGCTGGAACTGCTGCGTGCCCACCCGAAGTTGGCAGGCGCGGACCATAGCGAAACTCTCGTCACGACATATTTCGATACGACAGGCGGCCGGTTGCGGCGCGGCGGCGCAGCCCTGCGTATCCGTGACGGGAGGAAGGGCCGGGAACAGACCCTGAAGCTGGCCTCGCACGGCGGCTCAACTGTCAAACGCGGGGAGTGGAATGTTGCCGCGGCGACCGACGTTCCCGAACCCGGCGCCTTTCCAGTCCGGGCAAGAGGGGCGCTCGTCCGCCTGCTCAACGGCGAACCACTGCACCTGGTCGCGACGACGCGGATCGAACGGACAACACGCCGCCTGCATCACGGCAGCTCCGCAATCGAAGTAGCCTTCGACATCGGCACGATCGAGGCGGGCGAGCGAGAAGATAGGGTGTGCGAACTTGAACTGGAACTGGTGGAGGGGCGACTTGCCGATCTCCTGGCTCTGGCCCTGCAATTGCCGCTTGGGCCTGAACTGGGCTGGTCCGTCCTGAGCAAGGCGGAGAGGTGCCACGCGCTGGCCTTCGACCTGCAACCTGCCGCAAGCCTGGCGCAGGCCATAAGGCTCAGGCGGGACATGAACGCGGCGCAAGCCTTCCAGGCCATCGCATGGAACTGCCTGAACCAGTTGCTGGCCAATTATCCGCTGGTGGTGGCATCGGGCGATCCGGGCGGCTTGCATCAGGCCCGGGTCGCCATCCGCCGGCTACGGGCGGCCCTCACCCTGTTCAAGGATATCGCAGGCGACGAGACTGGATCGGTATTGCGGGCCGAACTCAAGGCAGTGGCGCTGGCACTCGGACCCGCGCGGGACCTGCACGTCCTGGTCGAGCGGGTTGGTTCAGGGGCAGGCAAAACCGGTGATGATCGCAGGGAAATGCTGGACCACTTGGCCATTCAGCGGGACAAGGCGGTCGCATCGGCCCAGACATTGCTTGCCGCCGCCCCCTTCCAGCGCCTGTTGTTCGAATTCGCTGCGTGGCTCGAAGGCGGGGAATGGCTGGAACGCACGCAGGAAACCGGGGGCGACCAACCGATCTTGCCATTTGCGGCGCAGGTGCTTTCACATCGGCGCCGCAAGCTGCGGCGGGCCGGCAGGCATCTGGCCGACTTGTCTGATGCAGACCGGCATCGCCTGCGCATTTCCGCCAAGAAACTGCGCTACGCCGCCACCTTCTTTGCATCGCTGTTCACCGAACCTGAAACGAGCCGGGATCGCAACAGCTTCGCCAGGGCCTTGCGGCGGTTGCAGGATAGCCTTGGCGAGCTCAACGACATGGCCGTTGCGGCCGCGCGGCGGGACGATCTGTTTGCCGGCCTCGAACCCATCACCGCGGCCAGACATTCTGCGCAACTGGAGGCAATCCTCGCCGCCCAGGAGAACGCGCGAAGCAAGCTCTTGCGGAGTGCCGGCCGGGCACTTGATGTCATCACCAGCGCCCGCCCCTGGTGGAAGCCCGGTGAAAAGTAGCACGCTGGCGAGTTGTCGAGGGGAGGAAGCCTCCCCCGGTCAGGCAAAGCGGACGCCGTTCGTATCCCGCTCGATCAGGAAGCGGTTGACGATGAAGGGGCGGAATGCGCGGCTGCGAATGGTGTCGACCGCAACGAAGGTTGCCTCCGCATTATCCCGGTGCAGGTCCAGGCGGACATAGCCCTGGTGCATGTTGTCGGTCCACACCACTTCAGGCACGTGGTCGGCAAAGGCCTGGTCCAGCGCGCGGGACAAGCCATCCCCGAAGCCGCTTTCGACGAAATCACCCGGTGAGGTAATGCCCGCCGTACCCAGTTCCAGCCCCGCAGGACGACCGGCAGCGTCTTTCAGGCTGTTGGCCCAGAAGCTGTGGCTGTCCCCGGTCAGGAAGATCAGGTCCCCCGCCCCCGCCTCGCGCGAGAGATCATACAGCCGTTCGCGCGCCCACGGGTAGCCATCCCAGGTATCAGGGTAGAACGGCAGACCGGCGCGGCCCTTGGTGGCCAGCAGGCGGGCGTTGTCCAGTGCGCTGCCGGTAAACGGGGCGTCCGCGGCAAAGGGATCGGGCAGCACGCCCAGGGCCACCAGGTCCGGCACGTCGGTCCGCGCCACGGGAATGGCATTGCCGATCAGTCGCCACGGCTGGTTGCCGGCCACGGAAGCAGCCAGCGCGCGCGCCAGATGGTCTTCGCATTCGGCTGAGATCATGCGCCGCCCCGGCGCTTCCAGCACTTCGCGGCGGAAGCGGTCAATGTATCCGGCATCGTCGATGTGCGGTGCCAGCGGCAGGTAATCGATCTGTTCGGCCCGCGCGGTATGGCGCGTCTCCAGCGTGGTAAGCGTGGCCAGGTCGCCAAAGCTGTAGGTGCGCCAGAACTGCATCCGCGTCTGACCCTGCGGCGCAAGCCATTCCGGCTCGCGCACGGGCATCCATTCGAAATAGGCCTGGACTGACGCATCGCGCCGCGCGGCCCATTCGCCCTCGCTATCCGGCTGGTGATTTTGCGCCCCGCCCGTCCAGGGGTTGTTGGCGCTTTCGTGATCGTCCCAGCAGGCCATCAAGGTATGCGCCGCATGCATCGCCTGCGCGCCGGCATCGGTCTTGTACTGCGCGTGGCGGCGGCGATAGTCGGACAGGCTGACGATCTCGTGCGCGGGATCGTGCCGGCGGCCCAGGGCCTGGGCCACATCGTCACCCCAGCCGCCATGGCCATACTCGTAGATATAGTCCCCGGTGTGCAGCACGAAATCCACGCCCGGATCGTGGGCGATCGCTTCATAGGCATTGAAATAGCCGAACGCGAAGTTGGAGCAGGACGCAAGGGCAATGCCCAGCCGGTCCAAACGGCCAACCGGCAGTGTGCGCGCCCGGCCCACCGGTGAAACGTCGGCGTCTAGCCGGAAGCGGTAGTAGTAGGTGCACCCCGGCTCCAGCCCGCTGGCGAGCCACTTGGCGGTGTGATCCCGGTCCGGCCCGGTGGCGATGTCCGATTGGCGGACAATGCGCGCAAAGGCCAGGTCTTCGGCCAGTTCACACTTCAGCGTCACTTCCTCGCTGGTCGTCACCCGCGTCCAAAGGACGATGCTGGTGGCATCCGGATCACCGCTGGCGACGCCGTGCCGGAAGGGCCCGTGGCCATGCGCCGCCGCCACCTGCGGCCCGAACAGCGCTGCCGTCCCTGCGGCCAGGCCACCCAGCGTGGTTCGGCGGGTGACGGGCGTAATAAGCGGATTGCGGTCCATGGTCTGTCCTCGTGCGATGTCCGGCCCGGCCCGGTCCGGTCGGGGGAGCAAGTGTCGTTGGGCAAGGGTGAAGGGGCGGCACGGAACCGTTCCGCGCCGCCCCCTCCCGTCATGCGGTAAACCTGCGGCGGCTCAGAAGCCGGCGCGCAGGGTCAGGAAGAACTGCTGCGGCGCGCCAACCAGCAGGGTCTGCCGGTCACCGCTGTTGCCGAAGCCGCCAGAACCGATGGTCGAGACGTATTCCTTGTCGAACAGGTTGGTCGCGTTGAGTTGCACGTCGATGGTATCGGTGAAGCGATAGCCCACTGCGGCATCCACAATCGCCCGCCCGTTCACCGACTGGTCGTTGGTGTAGGTGAAGAAGCGGTCCGACATGTAGTTGACGGCCAGGCGGCCAAAGATCGCCCCGTCGTCGTATGCCAGTTCTCCGCGCACCAGATGCGCCGGGGTATCGACCACGTTCTTGCCCTTGATCGCCGCCAGCAGCACGCCCGACACGTTGAACACGTCGTCACGATAGGTTGCATCGGTGTAGCTGTAGGACGCGAACAGGCTCCACCCGCCGCCCATGCGGAAATCACCCGCGGCCTCGAACCCGTTGGCCTGGACGTTGCCCACGTTCTGCAGCACCGAAGGGCTGCCCACGATGCTGGGACCGGACGCGGCCGAGAGCAGGCGGTTGCGGAAGTTGACCCGGTAAACGCCGATCACGCCGTTGAACAACGGATCGTGATAGCGCAGGCCCAGTTCGTAGGTGTCCGACTGCTCCGGCTTCAGCGTGTCGCGGATGGCATCGAAACCGGCCTGGTTGGTGCTGAACGGGCCGGTGGTGGTGGCGGAAGCAAAGGCGCGGGTGGCCTGGGTAAAGCCGCCGAACACTTCAGCGCTTTCCGACAGTTCCACGTTGAAGCCCACGTGCGGCTGGAACCAGTCCTCGACCTGGATCTGGCCGGACGGGAAGGTGGAGGAAACCACAGGTGTCGCCTCGTTGGTGACCTTGAAGCCCTTCCAGCCCAGGTTGATTGCCAGGGCGCCCAGGTCGATACGGTCCTGCACGCTGTACTGGAACGTTTCGGTGGTGAAGTCGAATTCCCACTGGGTGAAGAACGGGTTCTTCGGCCAGTCGCGGAACGAGACGCCGGGATCGGTGCGGCTGCTGAGGCCGTAGAACCGCCGCGCCTGGTTGAAATCGTTGTTCTCGTACCAGGCCGTCAGCGTGAAGGCCTGCGCGCCCAGTTCGAAGCCGAGATCGGCAAAGGCGCCGATGCGCTCCATCTCGTACTCGGTGGTGCGGATCGAGATCGGCACCCCGTTGGGGCTGGGCACATAAGGCGTACCCCACAGGCCGCGGCCGCTGTTGTCATGGTAGTAGGCGCGCAGGGCCAGGTCAGCCCCTTCGCCAATCGGGGTGGTCAGGCCCACGGCGGCGAGGAAGTCCCGCCTCAGGCCCGAGGCATCGTAATAGGCATCATCGATGCTGGTCACGTTGCCAGGGTAGGTGGTGCCGGCCGCGGGGTCGGACACCGGCGCGCCGGTGTCCCCGCGGTTGTTGCCCACGTCCGCCAGGCGGATTGCCAGGTCATAATCGGAGAAGGTGTTGTCCCATCCATAGCCCAGGCGATCGAGCATATCGAGCGACATGTCCTGGTAGTCCTGCTCGCGGCGATCCGAGTAACTGGCCCAGGCATCAAGCTGCGCCATGCCCACCGGCACCACGACCTTGGCGTTGACCATGTGCTGGTCCTGCGTGCCTTCGCCCCTGAACTTGTCGGACGAGCCATAGGCATAGGAGACAAAACCGCGCGCGCCGTCGGGGCTGCCGGCATTGACGCGCAGGAACCCGCGCATGGTTTCATCGCTGCCGTAGGTGGCCGCGGCGTCGAGCGCGAAGTGATCTTCCGGATTGCGCGAGAAAGTCTCGACGGTGCCGCCCAGGTTGCCGGTGGAATTGGTGCCCAGCGCGCCGGCGCCTTGGCTCACCACCACGCTGCCGACGTTTTCGCTGCTCACCGCACGGCTGATGTGCAGGCCGTTGTGATTGCCATAGCTCATGTCACCCAGCGGGATGCCGTCGAAGGTGAAGCCGAGCTGGTTCTGGTTGAAGCTGCGGATGGTCACGCGGGCGGACCATTCGTAGTTGCCGAAGGGATCGGCCGCCTGGATGTTGACGCTGGGCAGCTTTTCGATCGCGCGGATCACGCTGGTGCCCGGCAACAGGGTGGCGATGTCCTCGGCCTGCACTTCCTGCACCTGGCGCGTTTCGCCGCGCCCGAACACGACGATGACGTCATCGTCGCTGGCGGTAGCGTCAGCCGTCGCTTCCTGCGCAAAGGCAGCCTGGGACAGGAGCGCCAGCGGCGCGACGGACAGAAGCGAGATGACCTTGGTTGGTCGCATGGTTTGTGGTTCCCTCATATTTGGCGGCGCGGGCAATGTGGCCAGCAGACCGCTGAGGGGCCCCTAGGTGGCGAACTTTACGGTGCGATGCACAATTGGTGACAGACCCGAGACGGTTCAGTGACCGGCAAGTTTCCCAATCGCGACAGAAGGCCGGATGTGTGACAAGGGCGCGGCCGCGTCCCTCACGCTTGGCAGGCGCGCGAGGAGGCAAGCAAACCTGCGCCAGACCTCGGGCCGAAGCTCGGGCGAGAGCGGTCGGCACGGAGGACTGTCGTGCTCAAACCACCGGATCGAGCCGGTAGCCGTAGCTCCTGATGGTCTTGATCCAGCCGGTGTCCCTGTCCCAGTTCATCTTTCCGCGCAGGCGCCGGATGTACACATCGACGACATTGGTGAGCGGGTCGGAGTCGTAGCCCCAGATCTGGTTGAGGATGCGCGTGCGGCTTAACACCCGGCCCGGAGATGACAGCAGCAGCTCTAGCAACTGATATTCCTTGGCCGTCAGTTCAACCGGCTCCCGGTTGAGCATGACCCGCATGGATTGCCGGTCAAGCCGCACGTTACCGATCTCAAGCACTGCGGGCGGTTCGCTGGAAAATCCCCGTTTGCGTCTGGCCAGCGCCTCGATCCGGGCAAGCAGTTCCTCGAAATCGAAGGGCTTCGTCAGGTAGTCGTCCGCCCCGCCGCGCAGGCACTTGACCTTGTCGCCGGTATGGTCGAGCGCGGTGAGCATGAGGATCGGGGTCGATACCCCGGCCCGACGCAGGGCCTCGCAAACTTCGCGACCGTTCAGGCCCGGCAGCATGACGTCAAGGATCAGCACGTCGTAGCTTTCAGCCTGGGCCCGCTGGATTCCGTCGCTGCCGTCCCGCGCCTCCGTTACGCGGTATCCTTCCGCCTCAAGACCGCGGCGCACGAACCGCCGGACGCGTTCGTCATCCTCGACAAGCAGGAGTTCCATCACGCTGCCAGCCTGCCGGATGCGATGAGAGGGAAGTAGAGCGTGGCGATTGTCCCGCCGCCGGGATTTGGCGCCAGCTCGGTGCGTCCGCCGTGTGCCTGGACCAGCGCCTGAACCAGGCTCAACCCCAGGCCGGAACCCTCGCCACGGGTTTCGCCGCGATGAAACCGTTCGAACAGGGTATTCACCTGCGAAAAGTCGAGACCGGGTCCGTTGTCGCTGACAGAAATGGCGACACCTTCGGCAGTGCTGTGGGTTTCCAGGGTGATCGTTACCGCGCTCTGGGAATGGCGCAGTGAGTTCTCGATCAGCGCGGCAACGGCGCGTCGCACGCGGTCCCCATCAACCGAAGCGAAGGCTGCGGGTCCGGGCAGGGAACTGATCGAACCGCCCATCTCGCTCACCAGCGTTTCGAAATCTCCGGCGAGCCGCGCGCCAAGCTCCCGCAGGTCCAGCACCTCGCGATCAAGCGGAAGGTGACCGGCTTCGGCAAGGGAGATGACCAGCAGGTCATCAACCATGCGGCTAAGGTCCTGGGTTTGCTTGAGGATGCGTTCGAAGGCCTCGATCGGCTCGAATCCCGTGCGATCCACGGTCCGCAGCGCAACCTGCGCCTCACCACGAATGATCGTCAGCGGCGTACGCAACTCGTGGCTCACGTCTGCCAGGAATTCCCGGCGTCGCTCGTCACTGGCGGCAAGCTTCTCGTTGGCCCGCTCGAGTTCCTCGGTCCGCTCGGCAACCGAACGCTCAAGGCCAAGCTGGACCTCGACCAGCGCCTGCTGCTTTTCGGCAATGGTGGATGCCATGGCATCGAATGCCGCTGACAGCCGCGACAATTCGTCACCCCCGGCAAGTCCGACCCGGTGGGTCAGATCGCCCCAGCCAAAGGCGCGCGCGCCCTCCTCCAGCCGCTTCAGTGCCGGTCGCAGGCGCACTTGCAGCAGGTATTGCACGGCGAGCGAGAAAATCAGCGCCAGAATGACCCCTCCCACGGCAGCGTATACCGCTGTCTGGATCAGCGTTTGCGCATTCGTCGTGGCTGCTGCGACAGCAGAGTGGCCGCGACGAATTTCGTCGTTCAGCGTCTGGGTCAGAGCGTTGAATGGCCGCGTGATCCGGAGCACCTCAAGGCGGGCGGGCTGCGCCCCTTGCGTCCGGTAAATGTGATCAACCTGCCGAACCCGGTCAACCAGATCGCCAGGATTGCGAAAATGCTCGACCAGGTCGCGGCCCTGACTGACGATCAGCCCCCTGACCATGCCTGCTCTTTCATCGCCTGCGGGGAAGTGCTCCGCTTCGTCCAGCAGGTCCTGGAACCGGGAGCGCGCATCGATAACCTTCTGCCGCGCGGCGGGACCCGGGTTGTTGACGCTGTCATAGCTGGCATCGCGATAATCGCGCGCGGCCTGCTGCAGCTGCGTATAGATATGAACCTGTTGGTCGATCTGCTGCGCCGTAGTCACCACTTCCCGTGCTGACAGGGCCGTCATGAGCAGCAGCACCGTCAGCACGATGGTGGTTGTGAGGCCCGCCAGGGCGGTCGCACTCAACCGGCCACGAAGGCTCCAGGGCGCCAGCCAGCGCTTCGCCAGCATTCTACCTCTCCTTGTGGGACGTTGACCTTTTCAGGTGCCGTCACCATCTCTTCCTCAGGCGACAGGGAGCCTAGTTGCGTCGTCAACAAGCGCCAAGGGCAATTCATCTGTTCATCGGATATTAATGCGGATGGAAGGGCTGCTTCATGCTCATTCCACGTCTCCTTCATCGAGCTCGTCCTAGTCATCGAGGTTCTGGATCACCCGGAGAGGTGACAGGGGATGAGGAAGGTCTTCGCCATGTTGACTGCGCTGCTGCTGCCCATAGTGCAGGAGAGGCATTGCCCACGTGAAGCCGGCGCGAGCGCCCGGATCGCCAGCGTAGCTGACAGATGAACTGGCCGCATCTCCCAAACCAGCACTGAACCGAACATCTGCGCGGCCATCGCGCCACGCCGGTCCACGTCGACCGGCGAGCAGATGAAAAAAACTAATATCAATCAACTGCTTGTGACAGAAATCAATCTGTCAAATCGAGAGGGGGGGAGCAGAATGAGGTTTTCCAACACTGTCGCGATCCACAAGGCTCTGCTGCTCGCCGGCGCTGCCGGCTCGGTTGTCGTTGCTGTCCCCGCGTTCGCGCAAGCCCAGGGCCAGGGCAATGCCAGCTGCGAGGCAAACCCGCTCGATCCCGCCTGCGCGTCCCGAACGTCCAATCAAGGGGCGCAAGGCGGCGAAACGATCATCGTCACCGGCTCTCGTATCGCCCGGCCGGACTACGAGGCGAACAGCCCATTCGTGACCGTCGATGAGGACTTCCTCGAGCAGTCGTCCACCGCTGCGATCGAAGAACAGCTGAACCGTCTTCCGCAGTTCGTTGTCGCCCAGTCCTCCACCACCCTCAACGGCGTCAGCGGAACCGGTGGTCCGGTCGCGGCAGGCACCAGCATCCAGCCCAGTGCCACCAGCACGCCGGGCGCCTCGACGGTCTCGCTGCGCGGTGTCGGTGCCAACCGCACCCTGGTGCTGATTGACAGCCGCCGCGGCACGCCGGGCAATGCCAATGGCACGGTCGACGTGTCGACGATACCTTCCGCCGCGATCGAGCGCGTGGAAATCATCTCCGGCGGTGCATCCGCAACCTATGGCGCGGACGCCATCGCGGGCGTCACCAACTTCATCCTGAAGTCAGATTTCCAGGGCATCGAGCTCGACGGCCAGATGGGCATCAGCGACGAGTGGAACGGGTTCGAATACCAGCTCTCCGGCATCGTGGGCGCGGACTTTGCCGATGGCCGGGGCAATGTGAGCCTGGCCATGTCGCTCAACACGCGTGAGGAACTGTTCCAGCGCGACAATCCTAACTATCCGCGACTGTGGAACAATCCGGAAACCACCGTCGGTTCCGCCGCCGCGCTGGGCGTGGGCCGTCCGGGGGTGGCCTTTCCCACGGGCACGTTTGCGGCCAACCTGATCAACCCGTCGACCGGCGTTCCCCTCGCCAACCCTGCCCTGGCCTGCGAAAACACGGTGCGCGGCTGCGTCATCACCAACTACTTTGCCGGGGCGACCCCGGGCGTTCCGAACAACATCACCGCCGTCTATCTGAACCAGGATGGCTCGCTGTTCGGCGGCCTCAACAATTTCGCATCGCGCGGCGCGGGCGACTTTTTCGAACCGTGGCCCGACCTCGACCAGCGCAACGGCTATCTCTTCAAGACCCTCACCTCCGGCACCCTGGCCGCGGTGACCACCAACACCGTGCAGACTGTGCCGACGACCCGGTACAACTTCCTGGCTCGCGGCAATTACGAGATCAACGACTGGATCGGCATCTTCGGGCAGGGCCTGTTCAGCAGCAGTTCCACCTATACCCAGCTGGAAGCGAGCGCCGCGGGCGACCTGTTCATTCCGTGGGGCACCGGCAAGTACACCGGCGCCGTTCCCGGCGCGACCCCGTCAGCCGCCGTCTACCAGAACCCAAACGTCCCTTCGGCGGTGATTTCCACGCAAAGCGTCGTCAACGGGCAGATCGTCACGACCTTCGCCCCCAATCCGGCCTTCAACAATATCTACCGCGGCATCCTGCCCTGCGCGACGGTTGGCAGCGCGGGCTACAACCCGACCGGCTGCACCAACACCGAGGTGTTCCAGGCGGTGGTGCCCGACAGTATCGAGGCCCTGCTCAACGCCCGCAGCAACCCCAATGCCCGCGTCCAGCTTGCCGGCCCCCTGCCCAATCCGCGCCAGAGCTATCAGGATGTCACCACCTATACCCTGATCGCGGGGCTTGAAGGTTCCATTCCCGGCACCGACTGGACCTGGGAAGCCTTCGTCAACCACGGCAGCGCCCGCACGGTCAGCCGCCAGACCGGCTACTATTCGCTGAACCGCCTGCGGGCGGTGATCACGGCCCCGAACTTCGGGCAGAACTTCAGCGCCACCGGCAACCCCTACGGTGGCGGCACGGGCGCGACCACCGGCAAATGCACCAGCGGGTTGAACTTCTTTGGCGGTTATGAGGGCATCACCCAGGATTGCCGCCAGGCGATCGCCGAAGACAACACCAGCATCGGCACCTCGCGCCAGACCATCGTGGAAGCCAACGTACAGGGCGCCTTGTTCGAGATTCCCTGGACGGATGACGACCTGCGGTTTGCCGCCGGCGCCAGCTATCGCGAACTGCGCTATTCATTCCTGCCGGCCGCCGGCGCTTCCGCAGGACGCGAGTTCCAGGACGTCATCATCGGCGGTCCGTTCAACACGATCATGGAAAACACCGGCATCGACGCCAAGGAAATCTATGGCGAGCTGCTGATCCCCGTGCTGGCCGACCTGCCGATGGTGGAACGGTTCAACCTTGAAGTGGGCGGCCGCATCTCGAACTACGAGCCGGGCGGGACCAGCTATACCTTCAAGGTCCTGGGCGACTGGGAAGTGACCTCGTGGCTGCGGCTGCGGGGCGGCTACAACCGGGCTGAACGCACCCCCAACATCGCCGAACAGCTGCTCGAACGGCAGGTGGGCATCTCGATCGATCCGATCGGCGATGGCTGCTCCACGCGCAATGGCAATACCTTCTCGGCCAACCCCAACACCAACACCGCCAACGCGCTGGATGTGCAGGCGGTCTGCCTCGAACTGATGGCCCGCGACAACGGCGGCGTTTACGCGCCGATCGTCAATGCGGACGGCACGCCCAACGCCAACAGCTACTACAACCCAGCCGACGCGCAGACGCGCCAGGGGACGGGGACGATTTTCTCCAACTCTCCCCGTGTCGGCAACGCGGTGTTCCGGCGTGACTACAACCCCAACGCCACCCCGCTGCGATCCGAGAAGGCCGACACCTGGACGGTGGGCGCTGTCATCCGCTCCCCGTTCGATAGTGCAGCGTTGCGGCGCCTCAACCTGACCGTCGATTACTACAACATCACCATCAACGATCCGATTTCGGTGCTGGGCGCCGGGGCGCAGCTGCTGCGCTGCATCAGCCCCAACTACAACCCTGCCGTGGCAGGCGTTGCCGCCGGGGCGACCAATGCGGCCGGCCTGAACACCCCGGAAATCCGGGCGCGCGCGCAGGCCGCCATCAATAACGCCGACTCCACGTGCCGGGACGTGTACCGTTTCCGCAGCGATGGCGTGGGCGGTGAAACCGGCGGCTTCCGCGTCAACGACGTGATCAGCACCTATGGCAACGAAGGCCAGATCAAGCTGTCCGGCATCGACGCGAACCTGAACTGGAGCATCAATGCCGGCCCGGGCCGGGTGATGGCCAACCTCAACGCCAACTATACGCTGAACTCCAGCATCCGCGCCTTCGACGGGCAGCCGATGATCGACTATACCGGCACCACCGGAACCGGTGCCCTGGGCGTGAGCACGGGGTCATCGTTCAAGTACCGGCTGTTCGGCACCCTGGGCTATAACTGGGGTCCCGCCTCGATCTCGATGCAGTGGCAGCACATTCCCCGGACCGAAGACGGCGGCGAGGCGCAGTTCCTGAACGGCCTGGCCCCGGCCGGTACCGACAACAGCGGGCTGCCGGCCTACAACCTGTTCCACCTCAACGCGAGCTACCAGGTCAACGATACCCTGCGCCTGCGGGTCGGCGCGGACAACGTATTCAACATCAAGCCCCCGCTCACCGGCGTCGACACCAACATCGATCGCAGCCTGGGGGAAATTCCGGGGGGCAACTACAGCCTGTTCCACGATGTGCAGGGCCGGCGCTTCTCGTTCGGGGCAACCGTGAACTTCTGATCCCTTTTATGACTACGAATGGGGGACAAACCCCCGCCCAGGAGACTTACAACATGCGCAAGCACCGTAGCCTGCACCTCTTTGCCTCGCTGATCCCGGTAATGGTAATGCTGGGAAGCGGAACCCCGGTTGCCGCCCAGGCCGGCCACGACCACGCGGAAGTGCCGGCACCAGCCAGCCGCGGTCCCGTCAGGACCGTGCGCTGGTCGGACCCTTCCGCCTGGCCGGACGGGCGCGTGCCCGGCGCAGGCGCGGAGGTGCTGATCGCGCGTGACGTGGAAATGATCCTGGATGTCATTCCCCCGGCCCTGCGCAGCCTGACGATCGACGGCAAGCTGACCTTCGCCGAAGACAGGGACATCTCCCTGGAGACCGACTGGATCTACCTGCGCCGCGGCGAACTCCACATTGGCAGCGAGGAACGGCCCTACACCCGCAACGCCAGCATTACCCTGACCGACAACGTGCCGGGCGAAAACATCAACACGATGGGTGACCGCGGCATCCTGCTGATGGGCGGAACGCTGAGCCTGCACGGTGACCGGAAGCATACCTGGACCAAGCTTGCCGCCACGGCAGAGGCCGGCAGTACGCGGATCGAAGTGCTGGATGCCAGCGGCTGGCGGGTGGGTGACGAGATCGTCCTCGCCTCGACCGACTTCAACCCGCGCCAAGCGGAACAGCGCAGGGTGACCGCCGTTGACGGTAACCGGCTCACGCTCGATCGCCCGCTCGAATACATGCACTTCGGGCAGATCACCTTCGGCGTGGACCAGCGCGGCGAAGTGGGGCTGCTGACGCGCAACATCCGCATCCAGGCATCGGAGGACGCGGACCAGACCTATTTCGGCGGGCACATCATGGCCATGCCGGGCTCGCAGGTCAGGGTATCGGGCATCGAACTCAACCGCATGGGCCAGCACCTCCAGCTGGCGCGCTACCCCATGCACTGGCACCTCGTCGGCGAGGGCCAGGGACAGTACATCCAGAATTCCGCCATCCACGGGACCTACAGCCGCTGCGTGACGGTGCATGGCACCAACAACGTGCGGGTGGAAAACAACGTGACGTTCAACACCGTCGGGCACTGCTTCTTCCTTGAAGACGCGGTGGAAACGGGCAACCAGTTCATCCAGAACCTGGGGATCATGACCAAGTGTCATCCCACCCTGCCCTGCCAGCCGACCAACCTGGCACCGGGCGGAGCTCCCCCCGGTTCGGCTGCCGCCGGCCAGAGCTCGGACCAGGTTCTGCTGCCGTCCGACAATACCGTTTCGACCTTCTGGATCACCAACCCGAACAACCGGTTCGTCGGCAACGTGGCGGCGGGTTCGGACCAGATCGGCTTCTGGTTTGCCTTCCCCACCAACGGGTTCGGCCAGTTCCTCAACACGCCGGCGGGGCTGAACACCTTCCCCCGCCGCACCCAGCTGGGTGAATTCAGGGGCAATGTCGCCCATTCCAACTTCGACGGGATGATGTTCGATCGTGGGCCGGGGCCGGATAACCGGTTCAGCGTGGTGGGGAGCAACTATCACACCGCCCGCGTCGATCCGGCCAACCCGGAGAGCGAACGGCTGGTATCGGTGTTCGAGGATTTCACCGGCTACAAGAACCGGCACGGGGCGATTTGGGGCCGCGGCAAGATGCACCTGTTCCGCAACCTGCGGCTGGCGGACAACGCCATCGGCTTCACCCACGCGGCTGGCGACCTGGCCTCCAGCGCCTATTCGTCGCGGGTGGTGGACTCGCTGTTCGTGGGCGAATCCGAGAATATCGGCAATCCCACCACGCCGGCGGAAATCGCCTATGGCCGCAGCTTGCCGCAGGAAGGGGCCGATTACCCGATCCGCGGCTATGAATATTACGACTTCCGCCAGGAGGTCGACAACGTCAGGTTCATCAACTTCCAGGACAACGCCACCCGCTCCGCCGGGGCCATCTCGTACCTGATGTACACCAGCTTCGGCATCAGCACGGAAAACTCCGTCAACAACCTGGAATTCAGTAACGCCAAGCCGGTTCACTTCCCGCCGGTGGAACGGCGCTGGTCGTCCGACTTCGGGACCCGTTCGGGCTGGTCGGGCGCAGTCTTCCGCGACATCGATGGGTCGGTGGGCGGTGTTCCCAATGCCTACGTCGTGATCAACAACGGCATCGCCTCTGACGAGGAAGCCTGTGATATCCGCGAGGACTGGAATGCTGCCGTGTGCCGGGGTGACTTCGGCCGAATCGGCGTAGGCGGCGTGGGTGGTCCGGGCGGTCCGGGTGCGGCCTTGGCTGCCGCGCCTGCAACGCCGGGCGGCGCGACTCCGGGCGGCGCAGGCCCGGCTGCCGGTCCGCCGGCAGGCCCTCCCCCCGCCAGCCTCCCGCCGATCACCCTCAGCCGGAACGGCCACGAGCTGCAATACACCGGTGAAACGACCATCCGCAGCGGCGTGGAAGTGCGGGTGAACACCGCGCGCGATGCCGTATCGCTATCCCTGCGGGAAATGGACAACGGCTCGTGGGTGATCTTCGAACTGCCCGGCTTCTCGCGGGCCGCTGCCGGCACGCCGCGCAACAGCCTGGCGGCGCTGCGCGCTTCGAACGAAACCGCATACTTCAGGGATGGCGACACCCTGTGGGTCAAGCTTGTGGTGGGCGCTTCCGCCAACGCGGGCGGCCCCGCTGGAGGCCTTGGTCCGGCTGCCCGCATCGAAGTCAGCCGGCAGTCATAACGGGCCTGGCGTAACCAGCCTTCTGGGCCAAGCTGCCTGATCGAGAACCCCCGGCCCGCGCCGGGGGTTTTCACTATCTGGCGCAGCGATCAGCGGGACAGGGGGTTGATCGCCTGCTGCCCGTGGCGCACTTCGTAATGGAGGTGCGGACCGGTTGAACGCCCGGTCGATCCGACGAGGCCCACGATGTCCCCCCGGTTCACCAGCTGGCCACGCGCCACGCCGATCCGGCTGAGATGGGCATAGCGCGTCTGCACGCCATTGCCGTGGTTCACCACCACAAGCAGGCCATAACTTCCCGCAAAACCGGCGAAGCTCACGGTCCCGGCTCCGGTTGTCGCCACCGGGGTCCCGGCGGGGGCGCCAAGATCGATGCCGCCGTGGTTGCCCGGCAGCCCCGTCACCGGATTGCGCCGCGCGCCGAAGGTGCTGGTCAGCCGGGCAGACGCCAGCGGCAGGCCCAGCGGCACGCCCTGCGTCGTAACAGCCATGCCCTGCCCCGGCATCGCCACGGAGGGCCGGAGGGTGGAAAAGCGGACCATGCCCGATCCCGCCGCATCGGCCCGCACGCCATAGCGTTGCCCGCCCCGCCCCTCGTCATCCGCGCCCAGCATCACCCGGCCCACCGGAACGGCGATGGCAACCCTGGGGGATGCCTGGGGAGCAGCGGGGGGAGCAGCGGGCACATGGTCGGCCCGCATATCGCCCACTGTCACCCCGGCCACGGCAGCGGCGGCGGCAAGCGGTTCCTCCGCCGCGGCGGGAGAGGCGCACAAACCGGCAAGTGACAGGCCCGCAAGTAACAGGCCGCCAGACGCCGTAGAGCTTGTGAAATGGATGATCGCCATTGCCGCCGCCTCCCCAAGGGCGACAGCAATCATAATACTGGCGGCGCGCAGAGTCGAATCAACAACTGCCGCAATAGCTGCGCCCCCGCGCCTGTTTCACAACAGGACGCGCGCGGTGGGCGATCAACGCTGGTCGCGCAGGATCCGCAATTGCTGCCGTGTGAAATGATAATGCCGGACGTTGGCGAAAGCCATTTCGAAGAACCTGGCCAGCATCGCTTGCCTCCCCCTGTTGGACCCGTGTCCGCTTATGCGAATCTATGGTTAACGAAGTGCTAATGCTGGCGAGCGGCGTGTCAATGGTTTTCGCCCCGCCCCTCGCCCGCCGCCCAGCTCGCTTGCCAGGCAGTGGCCGGGCATCGCGGTTCCTGCGGTCCCGGCAGGAAGCGCCGGGGGCCGCGCCACGCGCCCGCCCGATTGGTTGCCGATTCGCGAATCAACCGGACACGCCTTGAACTTTTTCAAATGCTTGCCGTGACCCGATTGTCGCAAATTAAACCACATCCGCGACAAGAGTTAACGCCAGGTTATTCCTAAGTGCATGAATTTCAGACATCTTTTGATTTCCGTTGAAACCCGTTGACCTAATGGCGGGATCGGAGGAAATTCAAATCATTCCAAGGGACTTGCGTGGGTTGGCCAAAGCGCCACCCGAAAAACATAAGGTCGCGCAAGGTTAACCCCGATGCCCTTGGAATCAGGCAACCGGAAATAGAGGCCGGACCTGATGCATCAATTTGTGCGCCTGACGATTTGGAATTGGCGCAAGTGACGGGGTAACTACCATGAAGAATTTCCTGAAGGCTTTTATCGCTGACGAAACCGGCGCCTCGGCTGCCGAATATGCTCTGATCATCGCCGTGGTCGGCGTGGGCATCGGTGCCGCTGCCCTGGCGCTCGGTGCCAACGTCGAAGCGGCAATCGGCGGCGCTGCCGATGAAGTCTATAACTGTAACGATGGCAGCGGCGCTCCCGCCGCTGGTACGTACGCTGTGGGCACCACCAATTGCTAATCTCGCGCGTCTGAAAAGATTTCTGGAGGGCAATCCAATCCGGATGCCCTCCAGAAATGTCATACTTATCTAATCGTGTTGGGGCAAAGCGATGGGCAACAGGAACGCCTTATTGGTGGGCGTAGCGGTGCTGATCGGCATCGTCGCGGTCATCCTGGCAAACGCGTACTTTTCCGGCGTTGAGGAACGCCGTGAAGAATCGGCGCAGGAACAGAACCTGGCGCGCATCGTGGTTGCCACCCAGCCGCTGGAATTCGGCACGCCGTTGACGGCCGAAAACCTGCGCCTGCAGAATTTCCCGGCCGAATCCGTGCCGGAAGGGGCCTTCCGCTCCATCGAGGATGCGCTCAGCGGGGGCCGCGTGGCCCTGCGCCCCATCGTTCCCAATGAACCCGTGCTGGCCAGCAAGGTCAGCGGCAGCGGCGGCCGCGCCGTGCTGTCCGCCAACCTTGCCGAAGGGATGCGCGCCGTCGCCATCGCCGTGAATGCGGTGCAGGGCGTTTCCGGCTTCGTGCGCCCGGGTGACGTGGTTGACGTGTTCCTGACCCGGCAGATCGCCGGGGACGGCGCCAGCGCACAGGACCTGGTGACCGAAATCGTGCTGGAAAACGTCAAGGTGCTGGCCATTGACCAGGTGGCCGCCGAAAACCAGACCGAACCGCAGGTGGGCAACACCGCCGTGCTGGAATTGAACCAGCGCGATGCGCAAAAGGTGACGCTGGCGGGCCGCATCGGCACGCTGAGCCTGGCCCTGCGCAATGTGGAGGAAACTGACGAGTTCGGCGCTGCCTCCCTCGTCACCAATCGTGATTTTGCCGGCTCGCGCCTGCGTATCGCCGGCAGCCGCCGTGGCTCTGGCGGGGCAGCCGTACCGGCACAGGCCATGCAGGTTTTCAACCCGGCAACCTTGCCGGCCACAGCCGCCCCCGTCCGCACGGGGCCGACCATGACCGTTTATCGCGGCGTTGAAGCGACCGAGGAACCGGTCGGCCAATTGGGGGGAAGGTAAGATGATCCGCGCCTGCTGCGCAGCCGCCGCGCTTGGCCTTGCGGCCGTATCGCTGGCCCCGACATCCGTGGCGGCCCAGGCCAGCCTCCATGCCGGGCAACTGGAAGTGGCCGTCAACAAGAGCCAGGTGGTCACCAGCGATACGGTGATTGACCGGGCGCTGATCGGCAACCCGGCCATTGCCGATATCGTCCCCATATCCGACCGGTCCGTCTATGTGCTGGGCAAGGGCGTGGGGACCACCAGCCTCACCCTGTATGACCGCACCAACCGCGTGATCGCGGTGATGGACGTGGCCGTTGGCCCGGATATCGAATCTCTGCGTAACGAACTGCGCGAACTGATGCCGCAGGAACAGGTGGAAGCCCGCCTGTCCAACGGATCGGTGGTGCTGCACGGCATTGTCAGCGATGCCGGGGCCGCCGCCCAGGCCGCCCGCGTGGCGGCGATCTATGCTGGGGACAACGTGGTCAACCTCCTCTCCCTCGGCGGCAGCCAGCAGGTGATGCTGGAAGTGCGCTTTGCCGAAGTGAACCGGACCATCGGCGAAGAGCTGGGTTCGGGCATGTTCGTGGGCGACAATGACGGGGATTTCAGCGGCGCGATAGGCGCGGGCGCGTCGATCACGCCTGACGGGATCGACGGCAGCGCGACGTTCGGCCTGGGAGCGGTGACCGGTGCCTTCGGCGCGTTCGGCACGCTGTTCTCCATTGGCGATGTGAACATTGAGGCCTTCCTTGACGTGCTGGAGCGGCAGGGCCTCTCCCGCACCCTGGCGGAACCGACGCTGGTGGCCCTTTCGGGGGAACGCGCCTCGTTCCTGGCGGGCGGGGAATTTCCCATCCCCGTGGTGCAGGGCGGTTCGCAGGGCGGCAACGGCAACGCCATCACCATCCAGTTCAAGTCTTTCGGGGTGAGCCTGGGCTTCACCCCCACCGTGCTGGGCAACAATGTCATCAACCTGGTGGTGGAGCCGGAAGTCAGCTCGATCGATCCGGCATCGTCCATCACGCTCAATGGCATCACCGTGCCGGGCCTGCAGACCCGCCGGGCCAGCACCACGCTGGAAATGCGCGACGGGGAAAGCTTCGCCATCGCCGGCCTGCTGCGTGACGAGACGCGCACCACGGTCAACCAGCTGCCCTTCTTCGGCTCGCTGCCGGTCATCGGCTCGCTGTTCCGTTCGACCGAATACCAGAACGGCGAGACCGAGCTGCTCATCGTGGTTACGCCGCGCCTGGTGCGGCCGATCCGGCCCGATCAGGTCCGCCTGCCGACTGACCGGGTGCGCGATCCGGATGTGACCGACGTGATGCTCAATGGCGACGTATACCAGCCGGTGGACCTGCCTCCCGCTGCCGCAACGCAAGGAAACGACGGCTATGAATTCTGAACGCAGGATGGGCATTGGTGCCGTTGCGGTGGTGCTTGGCGGATTGGCGCTGGGCGGCTGTGCATCGACCTACAGCGCCCGCTCGGGCCAGATCGATCCGGCCGGCTTTGGCGAGGCCAACCGGCAGACCTATGCCGCGATGATCGTCGATCCCGAACCGCAATATACCGAACCGATGGCCACCAGCGCCGAACACGCGGCTGCGGCGGCGGAACGGTATCGCGAGGATGAAGTGAAGCAGCCCGAACGGGTGAGCAGCACCGAGGGGCTCTCGGAGTAAGTCAGGTTTTGGACAAGGGCGATGAAAAGGACGTTGGTCAGCTACAGGCAGGATGAACGGGGCGCGGTTGCCGCGCTCTATGCCCTTGCCCTGTTCGGCCTTGTCGCAATCGCCGGGGTTGGCTGGGATTACGGCCGGTTGATGGCCATGGACAGCGAACTGCAGAACGCGGCCGACCAGGCGGCGCTGGCGGCCGCGACCCAGCTCGATGGCCGGGCCGGGGCCATCGCGCGCGCCCAGGCGGCGGCCAACAATTACCTGGCGAGCGCCACGAGTGATTTCGTGAACGTCACGCGCCTCGCCAACGATGGCGAAGGCCGCCCGATCACCAACCTCACCTTCACTTTCTACGACGGCTACGACACCGCCACCGACACCTTCGGGGCCGTGACCACGGACGATGACGATGCCAAGGTGGTCCAGGTCACTGTTAACGGGCGCGAGGCGTTCTATGCGCTGACCCCGGTCGTGGGCCTGATCTCGTCGGGCGAAATTGCCGCCCAGGCGGTCGCCGGTCTGGAATCGTCGGCCTGCAACGTGCCCCCGCTGATGTTCTGCGCACCCAGCGGCAATAACAATTTCCCCACCACTGCGGATATCGGCAAGGCCGTGGACCTGCGCGAACGCCCGCAGGGTTCGTCAGAATGGACTCCCGGCAACTTCGACCTGCTGCAGATCGCTTACGACAACATCGCGCCGAACAACCAGAACCGGACACTGGGCCTCAATTCAGACTACCTCGGCTGCACCGGATCGGCGATCCTGACCCGTCCGGGCGAGCGTGACACCGAAAACCGCGCCGTCAACACCCGGTTCGACATCTATCCGAACGGCAACAACATGTCGTGCCAGGGCAACGGCGATTTCTGCCCGGCGCAGGTTGTGCGCAATACCACCCAGGTGCGCCGGATAACCTTCCGCAGCAACGCAGGTAACGGCAATCCCCCACCGACATGCGCGACCGCGACGGCTGCAGATTATACGCTGGTCGATGCATCGACGATGCCGGCAGGGTATTCGGCCGCAAGCCAGGGGTTCCCGCTCGACAACTGCCAGCTCAACGGCCTTGCCGGTTGCCAGAGCTTCGGCGACGGCGTGTGGAACTTCAACCAGTACATGGCCGATGTGCACCCGGGCGCCAGCATCAATGGCATCGACGCCAACAACGATGGTCGGATTACCCGTCACGAGGTCTACAACTGGGAGCGGTCGGATGCCTCGCGTACCGTGTCGCGGCAGATCGGTGCGGATATCGCCGGCAAGGGCAACGAAGTAACCCGCTATTGCACGCACCCCACCCCCAAATCGACGGCGGTGGTGCCTTCCTCCACACAAAAGGATCGCCGGGTGGTCACCGTGGCATCGGTCGATTGTACGGGACAGGGCGGGCGCTTCGCCATCGACACGATCCGCTGGGTTGACCTGTTCCTGCTGGGCCCCGTGACCGGATCGGCGGGCAGCGCCGAGTTGCGAGCCGAGATCATTGGCCCGGCGCGTCGTGCCGATGGCGGATCGGGTTTCCAGACCTTCGGCCGCAACAAGCCGGTGCTGCTGCGATGATCGGCCGCCTCGCCCGGAACCGCAAGGGGACCGCCGCCACCGAATTCGCACTGGCGCTGCCGATGATGTTCGCGCTGATGTTTGTCGGGATGGAAGCCGGGCACTTCTTCTGGACCCAGCACAAGCTGGTGAAGGCGACCCGTGACGGCGCGCGCTTCGCATCGCGGGCCAATGTGGAAGACCTGTGCAGCGGAAACGCCACCGACATCGATGCAACCCTCGCACAACAGATCAGGAACATCACGGTCACCGGCCAGGTGGCAGCCGGCGGCAGGCCCAAGGTTCCCGGTTGGGCCCCGGACGACGTGGTCATTACCGTGGGCTGCCAGCAGTTCCTGGCCACCGGCATCTACACCGACCTTGGCACCGCAGGCCCGCTGGTGACGGTTTCCACCGGCGGTGTCACCTATCCGGCGATCCTCAACGGGCTGGGCGTCCTGAACACCGGCATTTCCATGTCTGCCGAATCCAGCGCCGCCGTGATGGGGATCTGAGCCATGAGCCCCAGCAACTTCGTCAGGAATACCCGGGGAACGAGTGCCGCGGAGTTCGCCCTGGTGCTTCCGGCCGCCCTGCTCCTGCTCTTCGGCGTGATCGATGTGGGCCGCTATGCCTGGCAATTGAACGAACACGAAAAGGCCACCCAGATGGCCACCCGCATGGCCGTTGTGACAAATGTCGTGTCCAGAGGCCTTGCCAGTCCAACTCTGACCTATGTCGGCAGCACGGCCTGCGGCAATGCCCTTGTCGCTGGCCAGAGAATCTGTGCCGCCGCACTGGGTACGATCATATGCCGAGCCAATGGCTGCACCTGCACCGGCAATTGTCCGACCGGCTTTGCCTCTGTCGATGCAGTTGCGTTTGGCCGGATCGTGGACCGTGTCCGCCAATTCCAGCCGCGGGTGACTGCAGACCAGGTGGCAATCGAATACAGAGGTTCGGGCATTGGCTTTGCCGGTGACCCGGCGAAACCCGAGATTTCGCCTGTCGTGACGGTCAGAATTCTCAATGCGCAATATGATGCGGTCACCCTCTCGCCGTTGGGCGGGACAGTCCCGCTGCCAGATTTTTCCTATTCGCTGACCCTAGAGGACGGAGAGGGAGGCCTTTCGGGGTAGTGAATGCCATGAACAATCCATCAAGCCAATTTCCCAGGGGACAATCTTTGCCTGCTACTGTCAGGAGTTACCTCGTTGCAGAACCGGAAGTGCTGCAGCCACTTTCATCCTCACAGGATGACCCCCTGACGCCGCTGGTCACGTTGCACGCCCTTGGTGCCGGGGAAACTGTTCCCCGCAATATTCTGGATGCGGCGCAATGTCTGTTCATCCAGGTCGATCCCGCCGCGCCGGGATCAATCGGCCGGATCGAGCAGGTGCGATTGGCAAAGCCCGGCCTGGCGATCGTGGCCCTGATTGCCAACCCCGATTTCTCGCTGACCCGCGCCCTGATCCGGCAGGGGGTGCGCGATGTGATCAGCCTTCCTTTGCGTTCTGGGGAGGTGCTCTCGATCCTGATGGATCTGGCGGCGCAGCAATCCGGCTCGCGCGCCGGGCAGGCGCCAGTGGTGGCCTTGGCCAGCCCTACCGGAGGGGCCGGAGCGACCAGCATCATCACCCATCTTGGCAATGCCCTGACGGCTGCGGCACCGGACAAGTCCTGCTGCATCATCGATCTCGATATCCAGTTCGGGGACGTGGCCAACTATTATGGCCTGAAGATCAAGGTTTCGATTGTTGACCTGCTGGAGGCCGGCGATCGCGTAGATAGCGACATGGTCCGAGATGCAGCCCTGAAATCGGCGCACGGCCCGCATGTCATCTCCGCTCCGACGGAAATCAATCCGCTGGAAATGGTCTCGATCGAAAGACTGCAGCAGGTGATTGCGATTTGCCGCAACGAGTTTGACCTCGTCCTGCTGGATCTTCCGTCGAACCTGACCAACTGGGTGCTGTCGACAGTGCTGGCTTGCGATCAGGTCCTGATCTTGACCGAGACCTCCCTGCACTCCATCCGCCGTGCGCGAGCGCTCCTCAACCTCCTCGCAAGTAACGGCTATGCCACGGGGAATGCCGGTCTGGTGGTAAATCGCTACGAAAAGCGGTTCCTGCGCGAGATCGACCTCACCGACGTGAGCGCGACGCTCCACCACGAGGTGCTGGAAGCATTGCCGCTGGAGAACGGCATATTGGCCAAGGCGCAGGATCAGGGCCTGCTGATCCAGGATCTCACCCGCAAGTCGAAGTTCGAGAAGGCTGTTGGCGAGCTGGCGGCGAAGTTGCTGCACAAGATTGCGGAGCCGGCACGATGAAATGGTCGATCGCCACACCAGGACTTGAACGGCAAGTCGAGCCGCTCACCGAAAGTCCGGCCATGGCGGCAGCCTCCCCGACAACGGATGGAGTACCTGGCGATCCAACGCGCCACCTGATCGAGCGCAAGGTGGCCATTCACCGGATACTGCTCGACAAGCTGAACCTTGCGGCCCTCGACAAGGCGCTCAGGGCCCAGGTGCGCAGCGAGATCTCCACAATTGTCAACGAATGGCTGCAATCCGAAAACGAGATCCTGAACCGATCCGAGCGGGAAGCCCTGGTTGACGATGTCCTCGACGAGCTGCTGGGCCTGGGCCCGCTTGAGCCCTTGCTGCAGGACGAAACCATTACCGACATTCTGGTGAACGGACCGAAGACCGTGTTCGTGGAGCGGTCCGGATTGCTGGAACGGGTCACCACCGAGTTCCAGGATGACAAGCACCTGATGCGCATCATCCAGAAGATCGTCAGCGGTGTCGGGCGGCGCATCGATGAATCCTCCCCCTTCGTGGATGCGCGACTGCCTGATGGCTCTCGCGTCAACGCCATCGTCGCGCCGCTGGCGGTCGACGGTTCGCTGCTGTCGATCCGCAAATTTGCCCGCAAACGCATCGGCATAGAGCGGCTGATCGAACTGGGAAGCCTCCCGCCCCAGCTTGCCCAGGTGATGGAAGCTGTCGTCAAGTCACGGAAGAATGTGCTGATTTCCGGCGGCACGGGCTCAGGCAAGACCACGCTCCTGAACGCGATGTCTTCCTTCATCGGCCACCGCGAGCGCATCGTCACCATTGAGGACAGCGCCGAACTGCAACTGCAACAGGAACATGTGGCCCGCCTGGAAACCCGGCCCGCCAATATTGAAGGCAAGGGTGAGGTTACCCAGCGCGATCTGGTCAAGAACGCCCTGCGCATGCGGCCGGACCGGATCATCGTGGGCGAAGTGCGTGCCGGCGAGGCGTTCGACATGCTCCAGGCCATGAACACCGGCCATGATGGTTCCATGACCACCGTTCATGCGAACACCCCCCGCGACGCGCTGGCGCGTATCGAGCAGATGATCGGGATGAGCGGCGTCGACATGCCCATGCACTCGGCCCGGGCGCAGATCTCTTCGGCGATCGACGTTGTCATCCAGATCGCGCGCCTGGCCGACGGGACGCGCAAGCTGGTCAGCCTTTCCGAGGTTGTCGGGATGGAAGGCGACACCATCACCATGCAGGAAATCTACCGCTTCAAGATCACGGGCCGGGATGCGGACAACAAGGTGCTGGGTCATTTCGAGGCGACCGGCATCAGGCCCAAGTTCCTTGCCGACGCCGAAACCAGCGGCGTGCATCTTTCGCCGGAACTTTTCCGTCCGGAACAGGTGCTGTCCTGATGACTGATGCCCTCCTCCGCATCGGTGTGCTGGTGGCGATCTTTGCCAGCGTTTTTGTCGTGGTGCAGGTCTCCCTGAACGTCCTCTGGTCTCACCGTGCGCATCTCAGCGAAGTGAACCAGCGGCTGACATTGCTGCGCAAGGGTCTGTCCCGCGAACAGGTGATGGTCGAACTGCGCAAGAAGGACGTACAGCTCAACCCCAACCTGCCCCTGGTGCTGGCGCGCCCCCTGCTTTCGTTTGAACGGACCGTCAGGGGATCGGGCGTGGCGATTGCGCCAATGGCGGCGCTTTTCGTGCTGGCATCCGCTTTCGTGGGCATATTCGCGCTGATCGTAATCGGGTCCGTGCTCGCCGGTGTGTCGCTGAGCAGCGGGACAATCGTCGTCGCCGGCGGCTTCGCCTTCTGTGCCAGCGTTCTCCTGCCCATGATGGTACTGGGGGCAATGGCCCAGCGTCGCCGCAAGAAGATGGCCGACCAGTTCCCGGTCGCGCTTGATATCTTCGTGCGCGCCCTCCGGGCCGGGCACCCGGTCGCCTCCGCAATCGACCTGCTGACCCGGGAAATGGAAGATCCGATCGGCAGCGAGTTCGGCCTGGTGAGCGACGAGATTTCCTACGGGTCCGAACTGACGGAATCCCTCGCCGCCATGGCCGAGCGGTGGGATTCGGACGACATGCGTATGTTCGTGGTCTCGCTATCCGTGCAAAACGAGACGGGCGGCAACCTGGCCGAGATCCTGCAAAACCTCGCGGATGTGATCAGGTCGCGCGCGGCGCTTTACCTGAAGGTTCGGGCGTTGAGCTCGGAAGGCAGGATGACCGGCTGGATGCTGACGATCCTCCCGGTTGCAACGTTTGTCGGCCTCTTCCTCGTCAATCCGGCTTTCTATCTGGATGTCGCCCAGGATTCCGCCTTCATAATCGGCGCCGTTGTCCTGGCGTTGATGTATTTTTGCGGCTTCTGGATGATCCGCAAGCTCGTCGATATCAAGGTGTAGGGAATGTTCGAATTCGTCTTTGCCAGCACCGTCGCCCGGATCGCCCTGTTGCTGGGCATCTTTGCGATTGTTGCCGTCATGGCCTTCGTCGTCATGGGCGCGGCGCTGCGGCGGCGGGACATCAGGCGGGGATTGGCCAATATCGCGGCCGAGAACCCGGCCATCGTCCGCCGGCCGGATACCGGTGCGGAGGCGCGTAACCTCAGCTGGGCAAAACTGGCCGCCTTCGTGGAAAAGCACGGACTGGACCTGGGAGACACCAAGGAAGACAGGCTGCGCGAAAAGATGCTGGCCGCAGGCTTCGCCTCCCCCATGGCGCCGCGGATCTTTACCCTGGTGCGCCTGATCCTGATTATCCTCCTGCCAACGATTTACGTCGTTATTGCCTACCTCCAGCCCGAACCTCCCGGCTTCCTCACATTGTATCTTGTCGGGGCGACCCTGGCCCTTCTCGGCCTGTTCCTGCCGAACATGTTTGTCCAGGCCAAGGCCGACAGGAGACAGGAAGCGATCGTGAACGGGTTTCCCGACTGTCTCGACCTGATCCTGGTTTGCGTGGAAGCGGGCCTGGGGATCGAGGCGGCGATGGACCGGGTCGGGCGTGAAATGGTCCATTCGCATCCGCTGGTAGCTGGCCTGCTTTCCGCCACCACGCTTCATCTGCGTGCGGGCGCGAGCAAGGAGGAAGCCTACCGGCGGATGGCGGAAATGTCCCACACCAGCGAAATCCGCTCATTCGCGACCTTGCTGATCCAGTCCGACAAGCTCGGCACCAGCATCGCCTCCACCTTGCGGGTCTATTCGGAGGAGATGCGCGAGAAGCGTCGCATGCGCGCCGAGGAAAAGGCCCATCGCCTGCCCGTACTGATTTCGATTCCGCTGGTCGTGTTCATGCTGCCGACGATGATCGGCGTTTTGATGCTGCCGGCGGGCATTCGCATGGTTCGGGAAATCTTCCCGCTGATGACAGGAGGGTAAGTCATGAAATCCTGTGCAAGAATTCTGTTGGTCACCATTTGCGTGGCCACGCTGCCGGGTTGCCAAAGCCTGTTCTCCAGCCACGGCCGGGTGGCCGAGGCCAGCGCGCCGGCCGTCGACCTGCAAGGCTATTTCGAACAGCGCCTGGCGGAAGGACGCCGGCACCTGCTGGCGGATCGTCCCAGTCTGGCCGTCGTCGCATTCCGCCAGGCTTCATACGATGCTTCGGTGCGTGCGCGGGCCTTAAATGGCATGGCGGTGGCCTACGATCGCCTGGGCCGGGTCGACCTGGCCCAGCGGTATTTCATGGCGGCCGTCGAACTTGAGCCTGGCAACGTCAGCTTTGCGGCCAATCTGATCCGGTTCAACGAGTCCCTGGCCGATGCGCGTGCCATCGATCCCGTGGCCGTTGCGCAGGCCGAGGCGCTGCTTGTGGGCACCCCCGGAACCCTGGACGATGGCGAAGCCGTTCCTGCGGTTGCGGCCGTTGCCTCTGACAGGATGCAGCGGATATCCCCCAACGAAATCCGCATCGCCGCAAGGCCTGAGCCCGAAATTGCGCCGGACACGAACCGGTCAGACCGCGCGGTAACGCGCGCGGGGTCAGGCAATCTTCAAGGCAGGCCGCAGCCTCGCGAATACCCTGTTCGTGTGGTTCTGGCAGGCCCCGGTGAGCAGGCGGACCAACCGGCGGCACGTGTAAGAGTTGAGGGACAGGCGACGACTGATCGCAATCGTCCGCGAGCTCGGGTCGCGTTTTCACGGGGTCCGCGCTCTTACCCGGTACGCATTTACTTTGATGAGTCCTGATCGCCGGGCTGCAAGATGGACATTGACCCAGGCCAGATCATTGCCTCCGCTGGCCTGCTGGCCTTTGCCACGGCTGCGGCCTATCTGGATGTCCGCTTTAGAACCCTGCCGAACTGGCTGTGCCTGATCTGCGCGGGTACAGGACTTGGCGTTGCCATCAGCCAGTTCGGCATTGCGAATATCACCTGGCACCTGGCCCACTGCGGCCTTGCCCTAGCGATCGGCATGGCCCTTTTTGCCGCGCGGATGTGGGGCGGCGGGGATGCAAAGCTTTATGCCGCTTTCGCCCTCTGGTTCCCAATCGAGGAATTCTTCCGGTTGATCTGGTGGATTTCGCTCGCCGGCCTGCTGCTGGTGCTTGGGGCGTTCCTGCTTCGCGCGAAAGCTGAAAGCTCCAGCTGGTCGATCGGCAAGGGGGTGCCGTACGGGGTCGCCATCAGCGCCGGAGCGGTCGTGACCTGGGCCAGCATCGTCTGACTGCCCTGAACGCGCAGATCGAAGGGCCAGTATCGGCCTGCCAGCTGCCCACCCAGCGCGATGATGGCGTCTCGAATTTCCGCCAGGGAAATCGCGCACTTGCGGGCATCGATCGTCACCAGCACGGCGCCACGGGCAACAAGACTTGCGAAATGGTTGGCCGACCGGCCCTGAACATCGAAATCGGTCAGCATCTTCGCGATTGCCCCGCCCGATGCGCCGACGATGCCGGTGATGGTCGTCACCAGGGAAACGGCCGGGCCAAACAATGCGCCCGTTATTGCAATCGCACCAATGCCGGGTACCGCCAGAACCGCAGCCCCCAGCATGGCACCGACCAATCCGCCCGCCAGGGTCGTCCTGCCGACTTCAGCCAGGCTGTGGCCTTCCAGCTTCGGCAGCTTGTCGCCCTGCACCTCCGCAACCTTCTCCATGACGCACATCGCTTCGGCTGGAATCCCGAGAGCGACAAGTTGTGCGACAGCGGCGAGAGCCAGATCGCTATCAGCAAAGACGGCCGCCGCAAGGTGCTTGCGCTGTTCATGCTCGGCATTAAGCGCAGCCCGGAAATACCGCGCGAAGGCGTTGCGCTCCTCATCACTGGCGAAAGTCGCCCTCAAGCCGGCGGATTGCTGGACCCGGCGGATACTGGGTGAAGGCATCTCATTGTGAAATGTCCGCGCCAGTTGCTCGACGGTCGAATGGCGCAAGGCGCGATTGGTACCGCGGTCAATCCATTCCAGTTGCTGCGGCTGCGGGCAGCCTGCCGCCAAATGGTTGCAGGCAGGCAGTTCCAATGCCTTGATGACATATGCTTCAACAGGTGGCGAATTAACAGGCATTCCACCCATCTAAAGGGTGTTACGCACTTGAAAATCGCGGATCTCACCTTGTCCCAAGCCAATACAAGGGCCTGGCGACTAGTTACGCTGTTGCACTTTCGGATGAGGGACTGGCCTGGCGGACGGAGATCAGCTTCCGCATCTTCTTTGCGGCGAAGAGCGGAACAATGACCGAAAGAGCGATACCGCCGAGCGAGGAGATGCCGACCCAGATCGCCATCAGCGACCCACCCGCTTGGTAGATACCGTAGAGGACCGGCGCAGCGAGAATGAAACCGCGGATCTCGTTGAAGACAAGGGCTACGGCAGCCCCCTTCAGCAAGAGATCAAGCAAGGAAGAGATGAACATCGGCATGATCTGAGAATGACAGATTTAGGTTGCTGATATCCTAAGGCTGGTTCTTAACCCTTGACCTACCCCCCCACAGTGCACGCCGCCCTCGCAATCTGTTGCGGCGCGAAGGCCAGCCACCTGACGTCAGCGCCGGTGCCCGACCGTGGCTGCCGGGCCTGTGCCGCTTTTTGCAGACACTTTATCGCTCGGCATTTGACCACGCACCGCCATCGTCGGCGGCCATGCGCCACTCGCGGGGAGTTGCGAGGTAACGGTGCTTGAATGAACGGGTAAAATGGGCCGCATCCCCGAAGCCGTTGGCAAAGGCGATCTGCGCGATAGTTTGTCCAAGGCGGTGTGGGCTACGCAGGTGACCCGGCCCCTGCTTCAGGGTGGCAGCCATCGCCGCTCTCCGGTTGAGATTTAGGCCACGGAAGGCATTGGGGCCTTCGAAGTGTGGTGCTACAGGGCCGCCATGCTTACAATCGACGGCATCACTATCCGGCTTGGTGGCAGGCCCATCCTCGAACGCGCCAGCGCGACCATTCCGCAAGGCGCGCGTGTCGGCCTGATCGGGCGCAACGGTGCAGGCAAGTCCACCTTGATGAAGGCCATCATCGGGGATCTGGAGGCGGACGAGGGGCAGATCAGCAAACCTTCGCGGGCGCGGATCGGCTATATCGCGCAGGAAGCCCCCAGCGGATCGATCACCCCCGAAGAGGTGGTTCTGGCGGCCGACGTCGAGCGGGCACGCCTGCTGGAAGAAGCGGAGACCTGCACCGATCCCAACCGACTTGGCGACGTGCATGAGCGCCTGCTTGCCATCGATGCCTATAGTGCGCCGGCGCGGGCCGCGAAGATCCTGAGCGGGCTGGGTTTCGACGAGGAAATGCAGCGGCGGCCGCTCGACAGTTACTCGGGTGGCTGGAAAATGCGTGTTGCCCTGGGCGCCCTGCTGTTTTCCGAGCCTGACGTGTTGCTGCTGGACGAGCCGTCGAACCACCTCGACCTCGAAGCGACCTTGTGGCTTGAGAATTTCCTGAAATCCTACCCCGCGACGCTGCTGGTCATCAGCCACGAGCGCGACTTGCTCAACAACGTTGTCGACCACATCCTGCACCTGCAGGGCGGCAAGTTGACGCTCTATACCGGCGGCTATGACGCGTTCGAGAAGCAACGGGCGGAGCGTGCGGCGCAACTGGCTTCGGCCAAGGCATCGCAGGATGCCCAGCGCGCCCGCTTGCAGGACTACGTCGCCCGCAACAGCGCCCGCGCATCCACCGCCAAGCAGGCCCAGTCACGCGCCAAGATGCTGGCCAAGATGCAGCCCATCGTGGCGCTGATGGAAGATCCCTCGCTCAGTTTCGATTTCCCCTCGCCGGAAGAACTGCGTTCGCCGATGATTTCGCTGGACGGGGCCGCCGTGGGCTATGGCGATGCGCCGCCCATCCTGAAGCGGCTGAACCTGCGCATCAACGCGGATGACCGGATCGCCCTCCTGGGCCGCAACGGCAACGGCAAGACAACACTGGCCCGGCTGCTTGCGGGGCAACTGCAACCGGCTGAAGGCGGCATCCTTGCGCCGGGCAAGCTCAAGGCGGGCTATTTCACCCAGTACCAGGTCGAAGAACTGGCAAGCGATGCAACGCCGGTCGAACTGATGACCAGGGCGATGGATGGCAAGACCCCCGGCGCCGTCAGGGCACAGCTGGGCCGGTTCGGCTTCTCCGGCCCGCGCGCCACGACCAAGGTGGAAAAGCTTTCGGGCGGCGAACGTGCCCGGCTGGCGCTTGCGCTCATCACCCGCGATGCGCCGCACCTCCTGATCCTGGACGAGCCGACCAACCACCTCGACGTTGATGCGCGCGAAGCCCTGGTCCAGGCCCTGAACGAATACACCGGGGCCGTGATCCTGATCAGCCACGACCGTCACATGGTGGAACTGACAGCGGACCGGCTGGTGCTGGTGGATGATGGCACCGCGCGGGAATACGCCGGCAGCATGGAAGATTACATCGACTTCGTGCTGGGCCGTAATCAGCCGAAGAAGGAAGCCAAGGCCAATCCTGCCAAGCCGGCGGCAGGCAATTCCACCAAGGCGCGGGCCAGGGCCAAGTTCCTCCAGTCCGAACTGGCCGCCGCGGAAAAGGCCATGGCCCGGCTGAATGGCAGCCTGAACGAAATCGACCAGGCGATGTGCGAACCGGGCAATGCCCCCGCGCACCTGGCAGGCATGGCGATCAGCGACCTGCTGGCCCGGCGGGCACAAGTCAGCGAAAGAATGGCCAAGGCGGAAGCGGAATGGCTGGCGGTTAGCGAACAGCTGGAAGCGCTCGAAGCGGCGTAGCCACTGGTCCCGGTGGATTTGCCCAAAGACCGGGAGGCGACCTGCCCGTCGCGGGCAAGCGGCATGCGGCGGCGTTCAGGCTCTGGCTGGCCTTGCAGCCCGGCCCACATTTGTGTTGACCAATCAACTTTTCCTGCTGTCTATCGGGACCCATGACGAAGATCGACATCGAAGAATTCATCGACCGGCAGGCCATTGGCTATCCCCAGGTACTCGTGTTGCTGGTGTGCGGCCTGGTCTGCTTCATCGACGGGTTCGACATGTTCATGATCGGCAAGATAGCGCCCGCCATTGCGGCTGATTTCGGGCACCCCCCCGAAGCCATGGCCAACCTGTTCGTGTGGCAACAGATTGCGATGGCGCTGGGGGCTTTCGCCGTTACTCCGCTGGCCGACCGCCTGGGCCGCCAGCGGATGCTGATGGTATCCTGCGCCCTGTTTGGCGCGTTCACCCTCGCCAGCGTGTGGGCGCAGACACTGATGCAGTTGACGGTGCTGCGCGCGATGGCGAGCATCTTCATGGCGGCCGGCCTGCCGATGGCGCTGGCGCTGATTTCGGAAGCGGCACCCGCCCGGCGCAGGGCAACCTTCGTGGCATTGTCGTTGGTCGGCTATTCCACCGGCAACGCAGCCAGCGGTGCCGTGGCGGCCTGGCTGCTGGATGATTACGGCTGGCAAAGCGCGTTCTGGATCGGTGGCATAGCGCCGCTGGTGTGCATCCCGCTGCTCGCCATCTTCGTGCCGGAATCGATCAAGTTCCGGGCGGAACGCAACCCGCACGATCCCGGCATTGCCGCCAGCCTGCGGCGGCTTGATCGCCAGTTCGAAGTCCCGGCGGATGCCGTGTTCGTACTCGGCAAGGCCGGGGATCAGGGGCGCAAGGCCCGTCTGACCGACATTTTCACCGAAGGTCGCGGGCTGATGACCGGCGTGCTGTGGGCGGCCTGCCTGCTGTCCATGACCAGCATCGCCCTGACCAGCCAGTGGCTGCCCACGTTCTTCCAGGAAATGGCCGGCGTTTCGATCCAGCGGTTCGCGGTTTCGGCGCTGATCGGGTACATGGGCAGCATCGCCGGCACCCTGCTGATCGGCTACCTGATGGACAGGTTCCGCGCCACGCGCATGATCCCGCTGTTCTACCTCGGCCTGTTCGCAGCATTCCTGGCGATGGGCTGGGTGTCGTTTGAAGCGCAGATCTTCGTGTTCATCCTCATTGCCTTCAACTTCCTGCAAACCGGCGGCCAGGCGGGCCTCAATACCCTCATCACCCGGATCTACCCGCCCCGGATGCGCAGCACGGCGCTGGGCTGGGCCGGCGGCGCGGGCCGGGTGGGCGGCGTGATTGCCCCGGTCTATGGCGGTTACGCGGTGGCGCAGGATTATTCGCTGCAACTGGCGCTGGGCATCGCTGCGCTGCTGCCCTTGACCGTCGCCCTCCTGGTACTCGCGCTGGGCCGTGTCATGCGCAGCGGCAAGCCGGTACTGGCCGCTGACGCCGGCAAGCTCTGACCGATGGCGAACGGCAGAGCTGTTATCGGATCACGGGCCTGGTTCACGGCCTACATCGCGGCATTCAACGCGCGCGATTATCCCGTCTTCAGCGCCTATTACGCGCCCGATGTAGAATTCTTCGGCCAGGCCGCCCGGATGACGGGGCGAGATGCCATCGTGGAGTTCTATCGCGGCATCCACGATCAGGTCGTCGAAACGGTGGAGGTGCTGGCCTTTGCCGAAGGGCCAAACCTGGTGGCGGCGGAACTACTCACCACGCTGGTGGCTAAGGCCGATCTGCCCCACTTCCCCAATGGCGCGATGGCCAGCGGCGAACGCCGGCAGAGCCGCAACTTCGCCTGGTATGACATCGCCAACGGGCAATTCACGCGCATCCGCACGGCCAATTTCTGGCGGTCGGCGCGCTGACGCCCGCAAGCCACGGCTCGCGGGCGCCACACGGCAGGATCAATAGCGGAACCGTAGGCCCAGCTTGTAGCTACGGCCGATCACGTCATACAGCACGTTGTTCGTCGGGCCGAAGCTGGACGGCGCATCCACCGGCGGATCCTTGTCGAACAGGTTGTTGATGACGCCGAACAGCTCCAGGTTGCGCGAACCTTCGGCCCACAGGTCGTAGCTGGCGTTGAGGTTGAAGTACGTCCACGCACCGATGCTGTTGTCATTGATGCTGTTGGCCAGCGCGGGATCGTAACCTTCGTCTCCAGGCCCAACCAGGGTGGTGTTGTATGCCCCGGAGGAGATATGCCGCATCTGCAACTGGGCCGCGAACCTGTTCACGTCATAAGTCAGGTAGGAATTGATGATGTAGCGCGGAACGCCGGACGGCTGGGACACCGGCGAACCGTTCATCCCCGCCCGGTCCACCGCGGCGCCGGTGGAATCCACCGTGGTGAGATCGTCCACGATCGTCGCCAGCGCGCGCAGGGTCAGATCGCCCTCGCCCACCGGCAGCGAATAGCTGGCTTCGATGTCCCACCCGCGCGTGATCAGCGTGTTGAGGTTCAGGTTGAAGTTGCGGATCGTGGTGATCTGGTTGGCGGCATCCCGATCGATGAACTGGCACAGATCCGTTGCACCGGCGGCGCAGCGGTTGACGAGGACCTGCGCCCCCAGTGTCGAAACCGCGCCATCCAGCTGGATATCGTAGTAATCGACCGAAAGCCGCAGGTTACCCGTGCCGATTTCGGGCTGAAGGACCACGCCCGCCGTCCAGGTATCGGCGCGTTCCGGCTGAAGGTTGGCGTTGCCGCCCAGCAGCACCGATGCCAGCACCTGCGCGCTGCCGTTCTGCGGATCGGTGACCGACTGGAACGAGCTTTGCAGCGGGCCGAACAGCTCGAAGATATTGGGCGCGCGGATATCGCGGGAGCGGGTGGCACGGAAGCGCAGCCAGTCCGTCGGTGCGAAGTCTGCCCCCACCTTCCACGTGGTGACCGATCCGCTGGTGCTGTAATCGGTCATGCGCACGGCGCCGTTGAGTTCCACCATGTCGATGACCGGGGCAACCACTTCCACGAATCCTTCCCACACGTCCACGCTGCCCGAAATCGGCGCACCGGGGCCGGTGTAGAAGCCAAGCGCGGTGGAAATGGGATCGGCCGTACCCGTGGCCTGGTCCTTGCGGAATTCCACACCGGTGGCGATGGCCAGGGTTCCGCCCGGCAACTGCGCCAGATCGCCCTGCACCGCCAGTGCTGCCACGTGCTGCTTCAGGGTGGTGTCCTGCTCAACCGTGCCGCTGACATACTGCGCGGCGGCGGCAGAGGGGCTGCCCTCGCCGAAGATGTTGAGAGGCTGGCACCCGGCGGCAGCGGCGATCCCCTGCAGCACGGCCCGGCAGATCGGTAAGCCATTGGCCGGGTTGGTCACCACGTCGAGCGCGTAAGTGGTGTTCTGGTTGATGTTGGTGTTGTAACCGCGCTGGCGATAATCGGTCTGGCCGTACTGGTAATAGGCGTCCAGGCTCCACCCGCTGCCCAGTTCAGCCTGCAAGCCGCTGACTGCGCGATAGATTTCACGTTCCACCCGGCCACGTTGCGGGCCAAGGTCATTCCAGATCCTGCCAACTGAAATGGACGTCAGGTTGAGCTGGTCCATGCGGGCGGCGATGCTTGCCGGGATGAACGGGTTGCTGCGGCTGATGACGCGCGGGGCAAGATCGCGCCGCTGGGCACCCACCGTGTCGGCGGTGACGAGGCTGTAAGACCCCTCGGCAAACCAGGTCACGCTGTCAGTCAGGTCGAATTCGGCATGGGCGAAGGAATTGAACCGCTGGCTGGGCGAGGCGATCGGGAAGTTTTCGTAGAACGCCAGCTGCGCGTCACCGCCGCCGCTCTGGAAGATGCCGGCGCCGTAGAAGGTTCCGTAATTGTGCTGGAAGGTGGTGCCGTCGGGGCGGAATTCGGTCCCCCGCAGCGGACCGGACGTGATGATGCCGTTGATCGTGGCCGTGGCGTTGCGTGCATTGGGCAGGATGAGGGTTGCCGGGTTGCCGGCCGATACGCGGCCCAGCGCGGGGTTGGCAGCGCTAACCAGCGGGTTGCTGACGGTGTTGTAGCTGAGCGCGCACCAGTCCCGCGAATAGCAATCGCCGGTGCCCTTCACATCGACATATTCCACGCCCACGACCACCCGGCCGCGATCCCCGGCAAAGGAATCGCCCAGCGCGAAGGACAGGGCAAATTCCTCGTTATCGCCTTCATCGGAAACGCCGCCCTGGATGCTGGCGCGGATGCCTTCCAGCCGGGTGTTGATGATGAGGTTGACCACGCCCGCCACGGCATCTGACCCATAGGCTGCCGATGCGCCGCCGGTGACCACTTCGGCGCGTTCAACCAGCGAGGCCGGCACCATGTTGAGGTCGACCGCGCCGGCCGGGGCGAACGAACTGCCCTGCACCGTGGCCGGCACAACGCGGCGGCCATCGATCAGGACCAGGGTGCGGTTGGCACCAAGGCCGCGCAGGTCGGCCGTGTTGGCGCCGATGTTGTTCTGGAAGATCGCAGTGGTGGAGGCGGTGTTCTGCGGGCGGAACGCGGGCAGATCGTTCAGCACCGCGGCAACGTTGCTGGCACCCTGGCGATCGATCTGTTCCGCACCCACCACCGTCAACGGCAGCGGGGATTCAAATCCGTCACGGGCGATGCGCGATCCGGTCACCACGATGGAATCGGCGGGAACGGCAGCCACGTCCTCCGCATCGGCGTTGCGGTCCTGTGCCTGCGCCGCCAGCGGCAGCAGCAACCCCAGCCCCAGGGCAATCGCGCTGGTGGTGGAGCAATGAACCCGCTTGCGGCTCGCGCCGTTGAAAATGGCCATACTCAGTCCTCTCCCGAATCTAGAATGGTCCGCGGTTCGCCACATGGCGGCCCGCCCGTGATCCAAGGCGGCGCGCCCTGCGCATCAATCGCCCTGTCCAATCGCGCGATTGCTTCGCGGCAATGTGTTGATTTGTCAATAACTGCTCTGGGTGCGAAATGCGGTTGGCCAGTTGGTGTGGCCGATCCGCCAGCATTCCTCTCAGCGCAGGGCGTAGTACCGGAACAAGGTGCGGTCCGGATTGGTCCGCCGCTCTCCCCCACCCACGATCACGGTGCGCTCCAGCCAGTCATGCGGGCCTTGCGGAACCCGGAAATAGGGCGTGAGCCTGAAGTAGGAAGGCTGGGCCTCACCCGGCGCCGGACGCACCAGGAACCCCTTGTTTTCAATATATATCCGCGTGCCGTCATCGGCTTGCAGCAGGTAATGGGCCTTGAGTTCGATCACCCCATCGATCCGCACGGTGGCATAGTCCGCGCCGGAATGCGGCACCACGGTCCCGGAAAGACGCGGGCCTGTAATGGTGCCCCCGATCGCCGGCGTGTAACCCTGGCTCGATCCGCTGGGCAGCGGACCGAAGATGGTGCGGTCAGCGCCGAACAGCACCTCCACGTCGAACACGTGCTCCAGATGGCAATCGGCCGGATTCCGCATCTCCCCCTGCATCACCGCGCCTCCGCCGGAACAACGGGAATGCGCAGCAGCGCGGCGCGCTCCCCACCGGAGTGGAACACATGAGTTCCCGCGTTGCGCGTTTCCTCGTGCATGGGGAACGGCAGCATCACCCCTTCCTCGCGCCGGTAAATGTCGGCACCCGCCACGATCAGGCGCAGGGTTTCTCCCGCATCGAACCGGGTCGAGAAAGGCCAGAATTCGATTTCCACTGGCACCACCTCTCCGGGGGACAGCAGGTCTTCGTGCGTGTGCGGGTGAACCGGCCGCCACGGCGTTGACCGCTGCGGATCGAGCGCCCGGTGGCTGACCCGCTGCCAGCCCAGCGCCACCGGACCGTATTCGTAAAAAGCGTAGAAGGTGAAACCCACCTTTTCCCCTTGCGCGTCAAGCTTCTCCAGCGCCACGAACAGGTCCATGTCCTGGCTCCCTTCCGCTTCCACCCACAGCTTCACCATGGCATGGCCGGTCAGCTCGGTGGGTTCGGCAAAGGTCAGGTCAAAGGTGGCCCGGCCCTCCACGGCATCCTGGCGCAGCACGCCCGGTGATGGGAGCGCGGCAGACAATGTGCCTGATGCCGCATCCAGGAACAGATCGAGATACTGCGTGCGTGCGGGCGGGAAAGTCTGCTCCGCCCGTTCCGTTGCCACGCCATGCCGGTCCCGCACTTCCAGCCGCACCGGCGGCCATGCGGTGACAGCCGTGGGCCGATCGCGCAGGAAATGATCGAAGAAGGCCAGTTGCCGGGCCCGGCTTTCAGGCAGGTAATAGTGGGCCCACTTCTTCTGCCCGTGAATGTCGAGCCACTTGCGGGGGCTGCCCATGCGCCGCCATGCCTCGATCGTTCCGCGCAGGTGCAGGCCCTGATCGGACCAGCTGGCCACGCAATAGGCCGGCTGCCGGATAGCTTCCAGATCCAGCTCCTTCGAGTGCCAGTATTCATCGATCAACGGGTGGGCGCGGACGTTTTCCAGCGTGTTTTCCGTGCGCCCCAGCGAATAGACGATGTTGTCCGATGCGCGGGGCAGGAAGCCGGTTTCCGGAATGCCGCCATGATAAGCAAATTCCCGGTACCAGTCGGAAAAACCCTCCCACGGGTTCAACGCGGCCAGCGGTTCGGGAGCCAGCGGGGCGACGAGGTACTGGATCGCGGCAAGGTAGGATACGCCGGTCATCCCCACCCGGCCATTGCCCCACGGCAAAGACCCCAGCCACTCCACCGCGTCGGCGCAGTCCTCGGCCTCCTGGATGCCGTTGTGGTGGAAGTCGCCTTCCGAAAGCCAGGCACCGCGCGGATCGACGACCGCCACGCCATAGCCGCGCGCACCCCACCAGACCGGATCCGGCCCTTCGAACGGAGTCAGGGTGGAAAGCCATTCGGGATTTACGCCCGACCGGGGCCAGAACACCTGGTTGGAGAGCGAATGCTTGCCATAAGGCCCCCATGCCAGCAGCAGGGGAACATCGCGCGTCGCCCCTTCGGGGCGGTAAAGGTCGGCAAAGATCGTGGTGCCGTCGCGCAGGGGAATGCGGCAATTGCGTTCGATGGTCAGCCCCTGCTCCACCCGCACATTGTAATCCGCGCCGGGTAGCGGTGGCTTGTGCTTGGCACTGAAGGGGTCGACGCCGGGCCGGGTAATCCCCTGATACCGCTGCGGGTTCATTACAGGACCACGAAGTAGTGGATGCGGTTGGCCCCCGGCACCTTTTCCGCCACGCCCACGAACACGTGGCGCGACATCCATTCATGCGGACCGGCAGGCGCATCGAACCGCGGGGTCACGCGCATGTAGTAATCATCCCACGACACGTCCTGGTTGGCGCGCATCTTCTGCGCGATCTCGTCGCTGCGTGCCCACCGGTACCCCAGGTTCTGCAGGTAGATGATCGCCCCGTCATCGGCCTGCAGCAGGTAGCGGGCATCGAAATCGATCACCCCGTTGCTGCGCGAAAGCGGGTAATCCCCGCCCGACATCGGCACCACGGTGCCGTTCAGGCGCGGCCCTTCCACGATGCCGGAGACCGCGTGGATCGCCGCCCGCGTATCGCCGCGGGACGAAGGCTCCACCCAGTAGGGCTTGCCAAGTTCAATGGAGATCGTGAAAGCGTGTTCGAAACGCGGCGCAAAGGGGTGTGGCTGTGTCATACCGTCCTTAAAGCTGCTCAATAGTTGAATCGTCAACACAATTTGCATTCGACTGCCGCTGTCGGCGTCCAGTCGTGGAGGGGCGGGGATGGAGCTACCCAAGGTCTGGCACCTGTTTGGCGAGGATCATTTGCCTTACCGGCTGCTGCTGCTGTCACGGATGATCGACCGGCAAACCGCCAAGCAGTTGCAAACAAGGTTCGGCCTGTCATTGGCGGAATGGCGCCTGCTGGCCATCGCCACCGCGCTGGGACCATGCAGCGCCAGCGCCATCGGCATGGCGGGCGAGATCGACCGGGCGGAAATCAGCCGCGCCTTCCGCTCGCTGGAGGCTGCCGGACTGATGGAGCGTGAACCCGATCCCGCGCACGGGAAGCGGCAGATCATCACCCCCACCAAGGCCGGGAAGGAACTCCACCAGCGTATCCGCGGCGAACGGCGCGCCTTCTTTCAGGCCGTGCTGGCGGACATTGATCCCGCTGACCGGGCGGTGATGGAACGGTGCCTCGAAAAGATGGTTCGCGCGATGCCGGATTGATCCGGATGGAACGGGCTCAGGCAGGGTCCGCGATGGCTGGCATTACCGGCTATCGCGGATCAGATCGGCAGCCTTTTCGCCGATCATGATGCAGGCGGCATTGGTGTTGCCGCCCACCACGCGCGGCATCACGCTGGCATCGGCAATCCGCAGCCCTTCCAGCCCGCGCACCCGCAATTGGGCGTCGCACACCGCCATGGCGTCAATGCCCATCGCGCAACTGCCCACGGGGTGCAGCGCGGTGTTGGTGGCTTCGCGCGCCCAGGCATCGATTTCGGCATCGGTCTGCACTTGCGGGCCGGGCGAGACTTCGCCGGTCAGCACATCGGCCAGTGGGCTGGTGGCCCAGATCTCGCGGATCTGGCGCACGATGCGGCGGAAGAACGCGCGGTCGTTCTCGGTTCCCAGCACGTTGTTGAGGATGCGCGGCGGCGCAAAAGGATCGGCGCTGGCCAGTTTGACCCAGCCGCGGCTTTCCGGGCGCAGCAGAACGCAGGCCATGGCCACCACGTCTGCCGCCGGACGGCGCACGCCGGGGAACCACGGACGGGCGAAGATTGTCGTCGGCTGGAACAGGCACTGCGCATCGGGCCGCTCCAGATCGGGCCGGGTCTTGAGCCAGCCGTTGGCGGTAACGGGCATGTTGGCGATGCGGCCCTTGCCCGTGGCCAGCCATTCCAGAACCGACAGCGTCAGCCGGTCGAACCGCAGCTCAGGGTTCAGCGTGACATCATGCCGCGCGCCGGTAATCATGGCGACCGAAGGGTGATCCTGCAGGTTCTGGCCCACGCCGGGCAGGTCGTGCACCACGCCGATGCCATGTTCGCGCAAGTGATCCGCCGGGCCGATGCCCGACAGCATCAGCAGTTGCGGCGTATTGTAGGCCCCGCCCGACAGGATGATCTCACGCCCGGCGCGCAGCACCTTGTCCTGCCCGTCCTGCCGGTAATGCAGCGCCACGGCACGGCCATTCTCCACTTCCACGCGGGTGGCCTGGGCACCGGTCAGCACGGTCAGGTTGGGCCGCTTCATGGCCGGATAGAGAAACCGCGCGGCCGTGCTGGCCCGCCGCCCGCGATGGATATTGATATCGGGCGATCCCCAGCCTTCCTGGTCCGGCCCGTGGTGGTCCCTCTGGTGCTTGTAGCCCAGCTTGCCCACGGCCTCCATGAAGCGCGGGAACAGCTTGTCATCCGGCACGTGCTTGGTGGTGGTCAGCGGGCCGCCCTTGCCGTGCCAGGCATCGGCATCGCCCCAGTGGTTCTCGCTGCGCTTGAACAGGGGCAGCACATCGTCCCAGCCCCACCCTTCCAGACCCAGCTGGCGCCATTCGTCGTAATCGCGCGGATGGCCGCGGGCATAGAGCATCCCGTTGATCATCGAGGACCCGCCCAGCGCCCGCCCGCGCGGCTGGCGGATGCGACGGTTGTTGGCGAACGGCTCCGGTTCGCCCATGTAGCTCCAGTTGTAGCGGCTGCCGCCCACCATCACGAGCGGGAAGGCAATGGGCATTTCCAGCAGGATGTTGCGTTCGCGCAGGCCCGCCTCGACCAGCGTCACGGTGACAGTCGGGTCCTCGGTCAACCGCGCGGCCAGGACCGCGCCGGCAGAGCCAGCCCCCACGATGATATAGTCGCTGCTCGTCATTACAGGTCCTCTGCCCGCGGCAGGCTGCGCCCGCGCAGGATGTCAGCCGCCTTTTCACCGATCATGATGGTGGGCGCATTGGTGTTGCCGCCGGGCACATCGGGCATGACCGATGCATCGACCACGCGCAGGCCTGCGATCCCGTGCACCCGCAATTGCGGATCGACCACGGCACCAGTGCCGCTGCCCATGGTGCAGGTGCCCACCGGATGCTGGGTGACCTGCGCGAACTGGCGGATATGTTCGTTCAGCGCCTCGTCACTGGTCACGTCGCTGCCGGGCAGCGTCTCGGCGGCGACCAGGCTTGCCATCGGCTCGGTCCCGTAAAGCTGCCGCGCGATGCGAATGCCGGCGCGGGCGGTGGCAAGATCAGCCTCGGCGCTGAAGATATTGAGGTGGATCTTCACCGGGTCTGCCGGGTCGGCGCTGCGCAGGTCCACCCAGCCCCGGCTTTCCGGATGCAGCAGGATGACATCGCTGGTCATCTCGTGCTTTGGCGCGGCCTTGATGCCGGGGAACCACATGTGCGCCCCCACCTTCACCGGGTTGCACCACAGCTGGATGTCCGGCTGGGCCAGGCGCGGGTCGGTCTTGAGGATCGGGTTGGCGCTGTTGACCTGCGCGGCAAAGGCGCCCCGGCCAAACAGCTTCCAGTTGATCACATGGCGCACCGCGCGATCGAACCGCAGCTGGTTGACGAAAGTGACCGGCCCCTGCGCGGCAAATTCCACCGGCACGCGCGGATGTTCCGAAAGGTTGCGGCCCACGCCCGGCAGGTCATGCACCACGGGGATGCCGTGATCCATCAGGTGCGCCGCCGGGCCGATACCTGACAGCATCAGCAGTTGCGGCGAATTGTAGCTGCCCCCCGAAAGGATCACCTCGCGTGCCGCCAGTGCCTCCCTCGCCTGCCCCTGGTGCGTGAAGGCGACGCCCGTGGCGCGGCGGCCTTCCAGCAATATGCGCGAGACCTGCGCCCCGGTCAGCACGGTCAGGTTGGGCCGCTGCATCGCGGGCTTGAGGTAGGCGGCATAGGTGGAGGCGCGGCGGCCGCGTTCGTCGATCGTCAGTTCGCCCCGCCCCACGCCTTCCTCGTTGACGTGGATGTCATCGGTGATCGGCAGGCCGGCCGTGCGCGCCGCCTGCATCAACTGGTCATGCAGCAAGTGGCGGGTGGCGTTGCGGGTGACGGCCAGTGGCCCACTGTCGCCGTGGCGGCCGTCCCCACCGGCCCAGTGCCGTTCCATCTTCAGGAAATAGGGCAGCACGTCGGCATGGCTCCAGCCGGTGGCGCCCTTCTGCGCCCAGCGATCAAAATCCAGGCTGTGGCCGCGCATGTAGAACATGCCGTTGATCGAGGAAGAACCGCCCAGCAGCCGCCCGCGCGGAAGGAATATCTGTCGCCCGTTGAGGTGCGGTTCGGCTTCAGACTTGTAAGGCCAGGTGTAGCCCGGCTTGAACAGGGCCTTCAGGAAGCCGAGCGGCATCTGCAGCAGCCAGTCATCCGCCTTGCCGCCCGCTTCCAGCAGTAGCACGCTGGTGGCCGGATCCTCGGTCAGACGTGCGGCCAGCACGGCCCCGGCTGAGCCTGCGCCGACGATGACGTAGTCGAATTGCAGTGCTGATCGATCGTCAGGCATAGGGTCTTCGCATTCGCTCCCGAAAGGGCCTCCCGCCGGCTGCGGCAAGCCCTGCTCTCTAACGGTCGTTACGAAAGCTCCAGCGTGGAGGCAACAGCAACCCGGCACCGCAACCGGGCCTTCGTTGATATTGCCCAAATCCGGCGGAGCGGTATGAGAGGGGCCAACCAAGCACCGCGAACCATTTCAGACAGGAAGCCCGCCATGTCCATGCCGCCAATGCCGATCGACACCGCCATCCTCCCCGCCCTGCGCGAGGATCTGGCCGCACGCCCGCGCGAACTGTTCATCGACGGCAAATTCGTGGCCGCCGCTTCGGGCGAAGTGTTCGAGGTGACCGATCCCGCCACGGGCGCGGTGATCGGCAGCGTCGCCTCTGCCGGGGCCGAAGATATCGACCTTGCGGTGAAGGCGGCCAGCCGCTGCTTCGAAAGCGGCAAGTGGAGCAACATGGCCCCGGCCCAGCGCTCGCGCGTGATGACCAGGCTGGCGGACCTGATCGAGGCCAATGCCAGCCGCATAGCGCTGACGGAAACGCTGGATAACGGCATGCCGCTGATGATGGCCTATTTCGGCGGCGTGCTGGCGGCGTCCGAATCGCTGCGTTATGCCGCCGGGTGGACCACCAAGCTGAACGGTGAGACCTTCACCCCGTCCAACCCCGGCGAATGGCACGCCTACACGGTGCGTGAGCCGGTGGGCGTGGTCGGCGCCATCGTGCCGTGGAACTTCCCCTTCGTGATGGCCGTGGCCAAGCTGGGCGCAGCGCTGGCCGCCGGGTGCACCGTGGTGCTGAAGCCCGCGGAACAGACCCCGCTGTCGGCCGTGATACTGGCCGAACTGATTGCCGAAGCGGGCTTCCCCGAAGGCACCGTCAACGTGCTGACCGGCTTCGGCAAGACCGCCGGTGCGGCCCTGGTGGAACATCCGCTGGTCGACAAGATTTCCTTCACCGGCTCCACCGTGACCGGCAAGGGCATCGTCACCGCCTGCGCCGCCAGCCTGAAGCGGGTGACCCTGGAACTGGGCGGCAAGTCGCCCGTGATCATCTTTGCCGATGCGGACCTCTCCAAGGCTATTCCCGGCGCGGCAATGGGCATTTTCGGCAATGCCGGGCAGGTCTGCGCCGCCGGATCGCGCCTGTTCGTGCACGAAAGCGTGGCCGAGGAAGTGCTCGATGGCATCTCCAAGGTGGCCGGATCGCTGGTGGTGGGCAACGGGCTTGACCCGCGCACGCAGATGGGGCCGCTGGTCAGCGATGTGCAGTTTGCCCGCGTCACCGGATACCTGGAAAGCGCGCTGGCCGAAGGGGCGCAGGTTCGCGCCGGTGGCCAGCGGCTGGTGATCGAAGGAAACGAAGGCGGCAACTTCCTTGCCCCCACGGTCCTCACCGAAACCCGCCCCGGCATGAAGGCGGTGGAAGAGGAAATCTTCGGCCCCGTGCTGTGCGCCATGCGCTTTGGCGATGATGACCTGGAGGCCGTGGCTGCGGCGGCCAACAACACCACCTATGGCCTGTCGTCCGCGATCTGGACCCGCGACATGTCGAACGGCCTGAAGCTGGCCAAGCGCCTGCGCGCCGGGATGGTGCGCATCAACGGCGGCGCGGGCGGTCCCGATCCGGCCATGCCGCTGGGCGGGTTCAAGCAATCGGGCTGGGGCCGCGAAAATGGCCGCGCGGGCGTGGAAGGCTTTACCGAGATCAAGTCGGTCACGGTCAACCTCTAGGGTCCAAGAACCCTGCAATGACGTCCGGGAGTTTGCTTCCCGCTTCTCAGGGAAGCGGGAAGCAAACTCCGGTTCAATTCCAGGCTGTGCTTAATTGAACCGTGCGGCCCAATCGGCAAACCTTTCAATGAATGTGCGCATGAAGTCGCGCGTGCTGCCCTCCTTCATCTCACCGGTGTCGGCAAACAGCGTCATTGCATTGCCGATGTATGCTTCAGGCTGTTGCAGGACCGGCATATCCAGGAACACCAGCGACTGGCGCAGATGATGGTTCGCGCCGAAGCCGCCCAGTGCGCCCATCGACAGGCTCACGATCGCAGCCGGCTTGCCCGAAAAGGCGCTCTGTCCATAGGGTCGTGACCCGACGTCAATCGCGTTCTTGAGCACACCGGGAACCGAACGGTTGTATTCCGGCGTGACGAACAGCACCGCATCGCTGGCCGCAATTTCGCTGCGAAAGCGCTGCCAGCTTTCCGGCGCACCGGCCGCTTCAACATCCTCGTCATAGTGCGGCAAATCACCGATCTCGACGAAATCGAAAGCGAGATGGGGCGGCGCGAGCCTGGTGAGTTCGTGGGCGACCTTCCGGCTGGACGAATCCTTGCGCAGGCTGCCGACAATGATGGCAACTTTTACTGGGGTGGTCATGGTATCGGGTTCCTTGGTTGAAATGATAAATTGTATGGGCAACGGGCCGGTCCTGTCTCACCGGCCCGCTCAACTCATGCAGCGTCGACCAGGATGACTTCGCTGTCTTCCACCGCGGTGACGCGGAGAACATCGACATCGCTGATCGCAGCGCCATCGCGGGCATTCACCGTTACCTGGTCAATCGTCACAGTGCCGGTGGCTGGCACCAGATAGCCGCGCCGCTCCCGGCCAAGCCGGTACTCTGCCGTTTCGCCAGCCCGCAGGGTGGCGGCAACCACCCGTGCGTCTGTGCGGATCGGCAGCGCGTCATTGTCATTCCCGAAGCCGGAAGCGAGCGTCACGAACTTGCCGGCACGGTCCCCGCGGGGGAAAGGCCGGGAACCCCAGGCCGGGTCTCCGCCCTGCTGGGTCGGGATGATCCATATCTGGAAGATCCGGGTCGTCTCGTTTTCCAGGTTGTATTCCGAATGGCGAATGCCGGTGCCGGCGCTCATGACCTGAACGTCACCGGCTTCGGTTCGGCCGCGGTTGCCGAGGCTGTCCTCGTGCGTGATCGCCCCCTCGCGGACGTAGGTGATGATTTCCATGTCGCGGTGCGGATGCGGCGGAAACCCGGTGCCGGGGGCGATGGTATCGTCGTTCCACACACGCAGGTTGCCCCAATGCACGCGTGCAGGATCATGATAGCCGGCAAACGAGAAGTGGTGCTTGGCATCAAGCCAGCCGTGGTTGGCACCGCCAAGGCTATCGAAAGGTCGCAGTTCGATCATCGTCTGTCTCCGTCTTCGGCCATCGGGTGGCCGTCGTTGGCGTGGATGTAGGACTTGCAATCTTGACTAGTAAGGGTGATAAAATATCACAAAACGTTCTAGAAAGTTGAACGATGGATCAGGTGGGCACGCCGACATTCGACCAGCTGCGGCTGTTTCTCACGATTGTTGACACCGGCAGCTTCGCTGCCGCCGGTCGCAAGCTCAATCGTGCGGTATCAGTGGTCAGCTACGGCGTCGGCAACCTGGAGGCCCAGTTGGGGCTGCCCCTGTTTGACCGGGAGGGCACGCGCAAGCCGCAGTTGACCGAGGCCGGGCGCGCCCTGCTGCCGGAGGCACGCGCCATCTCCAGCGCGATGGATGGGTTGAGAGCCAAGGCCAAGGGGCTGCTGGACGGCCTGGAAGCAGAGGTGGACCTGGCCGTCGACGTGATGTTGCCCCCCCACTGGCTCGGCAAGGTGCTGCGCGCTTTCGCCCGCGAATTTCCGACCGTGCAGTTGCGCCTGCACGTGGAAGCCTTGGGTGCTGTGACAGCCATGGTGCTCGACAGGCAGGCCATCATCGGCGTTTCCGGTCCGTTGGCGATGGGGGTTGAAGACCTCAAATGCATTGCCGCCGGCTCGATCGAGATGGTGCCGGTTGCCGCGCCCGATCACCCGCTCGGCAGGATGGTAAAAATTCCGCCCGGCGCCGGTCGTGACTTTACCCAGCTGGTCCTGAGTGACCGCTCCCGCTTCACCGAAGGGAGGGACTTTGCGGTCCTCAGTGCAAAGACCTGGCGAATGGCTGATCTGGGCGCGAAGCATGCCCTGCTGCTGGAAGGCGTCGGCTGGGGCAACATGCCGTATCACGTGATCGAAGATGATCTGAATTCCGGCGCCCTAGTGCGGTTGCACATGCCCGATCACCAGGGCGGGGACTACCAGTTCGTCGGCATCTGGCGGCGGGACACGCCGCCCGGACCAGCCGCGTCGTGGCTGATCGACCAGTTTGCCAGCTGTAAAGACGCGGGCCAGGACGGCCACCGAGGGGAACCGGAATCCTAGATCCGATCCCAAGCGGACAGGCAACCGGGGGCGAGAAGCTCCGTCTTCCCGCAGGCCCGAGCCTGTCACCGCGAGAGGGCGATCAGGCTCGGACCTGTGGGGATCTGCCAGCCTAGATGCGGATGCCGCTCTTGCCGGGGGCAAGGATGCCGTTGGGGTCGAGCGCGCGCTTGAGCACCTGATCGACCCGGCGTTTGACGGGGCCGTAAAGTTCGGCCGCTTCCTCCATGAAGCCGGTGTTGACGCGGTAGACGGCATAGCCGCGCTTGCCGAATTCGCTCAGCAGTTCGCCAAAGCACTGATGCGCCGCTTCCATCTCCGCCGGGTCATTGCGGTTGAACAGCAGGTCGACGATGTGGTGCATGTCACGCATCCCCACCACAAATTCAGCAACGTAATCAAAGCCGTACTTGTTAAGGATTTCCTTGGCCAGGTTCATCTGGTTGATCGTCTCGGACCCCTTGGCCACGGCCACCGGGGCAAACCACATCGACCCGCCACCACCACGCCAGCGATAGAGACCGAATTCCTGCAAGGTCATGTCGCCGCGCATCAGCTTGGCGCGATAGGCGAAGGGTTCAGTATCGCCCGCTTCCTCTTCGGTAATCAGGCGGCCCTTGCCCGATGCCTCCAGCGCGCCGCGAATGATGGCGAAGTTGACGTCCACCTGTTCCTGCGTGCCATAAAGCGCAGCATAGACGTTCCAGGCGCCGATGCCGTGATTCGCCTTGATCTGCTCCAGCGCACTGTCCGGCGTCACCCCGGTGCCTTCGTAGTAGCGCGAGCGGGGCATGGTCGCCGCCGCTTCCCACATCACGTTGGCAAAGACCATGGCATTGGGGATAACATTGGCAAGGCGCAACGGGCGCAAGGTTTCCACGATGTCGTGGATGTCGTCATCATCTTCGTAGCGGATGGCAAAGGGCTTGTAGACCGGCGGCTGCGGCATCAGCCAGAAACCCATCTTGGTGCAGATGCCATAGTTCGACTGGGTGAAGATGCCGTCCAGATATGGGCCGTAGCCCCATTTGAAGGCCTGCCAGGTGTTGGAGTTTTCCACCCCGCCCATCCCGGTACGCAGCACATCCCCGTCGGCCAGCACCACTTCCATGCCGCATTGCATCATGAAGTGTTCGCCATAGGGGGTGTAACCCACGCCGCGGTCCAGCGTGTTGCCCACCGGGCCGGCAATGGCCGAGGGCGCCGGGCACGAAAGCCACAGCGGAATATCGTTTTCGACCAGGTAGTCCTTGAGCTGCTGGTAGGTCACGCCCGGCTCCACCAGCGCGGTGCACATCACCGGGTCAACCTCGATGATGCGGTTCATCTGCTTGAGGTCGAGGATCACCTGGCCTCGTTCAGCCGGCGCAGCCGAGCCATAGCCCAGGTTCTTCCCGGTGGAGATGGTCCACAGCGGAATGCGATAGCGGTTACAGATCCGGACAACGGCCTGCACTTCCTCCACGGTGCGCGCCAGCACCGTGGCCGAAGGGGCGTGGCTGTCATCGCTCTCCGAGATCATGATCTTGCGATAGGGGGCAAGATCGGCGGCCTCGGTCAGCACGTCATCCGCGCCAAGCAGGGCGGCGAGTTCGGACATGGCGGCGCGGAAATCGGCGGCGGATACGCCTGCGGGAAGCACGGCGGGGACGGTCTCAGTTGCCATTGGGCTGCTCCTGGGTCTGGGGGGCCTGGCTTTCGGCGATCATCCTGGCCACTTCGGCCAGGTCCTCATCGCTGATTGCCGATGCGGCGAAGGCGGGCATGGCCGCCATGCCGTTGCGCACAATCTGGGTGATCAGTTCGGGCGGCAGTTGCCTTCCGCGCAGCATCGGCCCGACGCCCGTTTCGTGGCACCGGCCGCAAGCCGTATCGTAAAGGTGGTTGCCGGAGACGTAGCCGGTAGCCACCACCGTGCCGGTTACGGCGCTCGTTTCATCCTGCTGGTTGCAGGCCGCCAGGGTGAAAGCCAGGAGGCTCACCCCGCCGATCATCATGCGGTTCATGCTTTTGCTCCTGTTGGGTATGCAAGGGCGAGCGTATGGTGCGGCCCCTGCGCCGCGCGTACGCCGCGTTCGGCCAGCGCGATGTCGAGCATCACCTGGTCAGCATCATCGATCCTTAGGCCGATCTGCTGCGGACGGGTGCCGTGCAGCACGTCCCGCAGCAGGGCGAGCCTGTCGAGCCGGTCACCATGAAGGACGATGTCGGCGCCCTCACCAGGGCCGAGCGCGTCACCGGAGGCGATGGTAAGGGCACCTCGCAGGCTGCCCGATGACCACGCCCAGTTGCCCAGCGGGGCGGCCAATGCGCCCGCCAGCAACAGTGAGCCGCCGGTGAGCAACGTTCGGCGGTTCACGCAAATTGCACTCTCTTTTGTGCCAGTCACTAGTCTGTCCTCGCCATTTCAGGGTGGGGTCAGCAAGCAGCCAGCAGGCGACTTCCCTCCCCACACCTCTCGCGCCAGTGGCTAGCAAAGCCCGTGCCAGAAAATGACTTGCTTTCTTTTCAATAATTTATCGCCAACCACCCGCAATGTGTGGCGCGCATTTGCTCAAAATCACACATCCGACTATTGGGGTATGCACAATTTCAGACGGCGAGTTATGGCAAAGAGCAGCAAGCCTGCCTGGACAATCAGGCAAGAACGAGAACAAATCGAAGCAAAGCGCAATGCCCCCCGGCAAGCAGGCGACCCATCATTCGACGACCTGCTGTCCAGCTTCGATTTCGATCCGGACATGGCCCAGATCACCCTGAATGGCGAACGCATGGTCCTGACCGATAACCGGAGCCTGGGCATGACGCGAAGCGAACTGATCGCGGCGCTTGGCTACGAAAGGGCCCGCGGGCTGGCGACGCGGATCGGCTACAACCTGGGGTCGAACGATGCTTACCTGGGCTTGGAGCTCCGCAAGACGGAGGACGTGTTCAGCGGTTACATGGCCGGGCCGCAGCTGCACTCGCTCAAGGGCTCGGTCAAGGTCGAAACGCTCGCCTTCAAGGTCGACCACGCCAAGGGCGAGTTCTACAGCGAGGCCTACTGGCACAACTCGGCGGAGTGCCTTGCCCACCGTGACCATGTCGGGATCGGCCCCTATCCGGCCGGATGGCAACAGACCGGCTATGCTTCCGGATACGCATCCGGTTTCTTCGGCCGGCCGATGATCTTCCGCGAACTCCAGTGCGTCGCCATGGGCCACGAAAAGTGTCTTCTTGTCGGCAAACCCGCCGAAGATTGGGAGAATGCCGAAGAGGAACTGCGCTGGTTCCGGGCAGAAAACTATTCCGCGCGGCATCTCGACGTTGACCCGGCAGATGCGGGGGAAAGTGAGACGGCGGCACCGGCCGGCCACGCCATCGTGGGCGCTTCAACCGGCTTCAATCTGGCCCTTCACCTTCTTGACCGCGTTGCGCCCACAGATGCTCCCGTCCTGTTCACCGGCGAGAGCGGGGTCGGCAAGGAGGTGTTCGCCCGCGAACTGCACCGCCGCAGCCGCCGGGCCGATCGCCTGATGGTCTCGGTGAACTGCGCGGCGATCCCCGATACCCTGATTGAGGCGGAGCTTTTCGGCGTGGAGAAAGGCGCTTTCACCGGCGCGGATTCATCGCGCCCGGGACGCTTCGAGCGGGCCAGGGGCAGCACGCTTTTCCTGGACGAAATTGGCACCCTTTCCCTGTCCGCACAGGCCAAGCTGCTCAGGGTCCTGCAGGATGGTGAATACGAAAGGGTTGGCGGGAGTACTGCCCTTGCCGCCGATGTCCGCGTGGTCGCGGCGACAAATGTCGACTTGCGCAAGGAGGTTGAGGAGGGCCGTTTTCGCGCCGACCTGCTACACAGGATAACCACCTTTCCGATCAGCCTTCCCCCCTTGCGGGAAAGACAGGCCGACATTCCGCTGCTGGCCAACCACTTCCTTCGTCAGAAATGCCGGATTCACGGCCGCCGGTCCCCCGGCTTCGACGATGCGGCAATCCGCCACCTTCAAGAATATTCCTGGCCGGGCAATGTGCGCGAAATGCAGAACCTGATCGAACGGGCAGTAATCCTCGCCAATGACGGCGACCTCATCGGTATCCACCACTTGACGATGATGGGCAGCAGCCTGGCGGCAGACCAGCCGATCGAGCCGTTCTGGGAGCACGTGCTGTCACAGACCAGGGGAGGACACCAGGCCGGACTGAAGCAGCGCCTCCTGGCTTCGGGGCTGACAAAGGACCAGGTCGTGGACAGCCTGATTGAGGCAGCCTTGGAGAAAAATGACGGCAAAATCTCGAAAGCCGCCGCGGAAATCGGCATGACCAGATCGCAGATCAACTACTGGCTGAAACTGCAGACATCGCCGCCGCGTTGAAATTCTGGAAAAAGCGCTGGCCGGTTTGCAGGGGACGGGGTTTTGTAGCGCCCCACCGAAATAGGGAAAAATTGTCGTACCCGGCGAATTGAGGGCCTGAGCGAAATGCGAAAGGCAACACCTGCCTGCCACCCGCACCTTGCCTCCGGCTAACGGCCCAGCCCGGTCAGTACTCGCAACGCATTCGTCAAGGCGGCATCGGGATCTGGAACGGCGCCTCTGGATCGCCAGCCGATCACCCCGTCCGGACGGAGCAGCAACGCGCCTTTCGCGGTGAGGCCAATAGCCGAGGCAACACCTTCATCGCCCAGTTGACGAGATCCCACGCTTCCTATCCTATCGGCTGCCTCGATCCACTGGGCACCATCCGGACCAGCAAGCAGCATGAACCCGCCCCCGGCGAGATCGAGGGTCGAGATGCGCTTGCCGCCATCATCGATCCAGACATGTGCCAACCTGGTTCCCGGAAGGCCGCTCGGCCTTTCCGGGGCTTCGGTCAGCTGCTGATCCTCGTCCTCCGAGACGATTGCACGCGATCGATAAACGGACCCAAGTTCGATCATGGTATCGGCAAGATTGGGTGCCAGATCACTCGACGGGAGCGACGGATCGACACGCTCCACATAGCGGCGATAGGCCTGTTCAACGGTGAGAGCGGCAATGGGACGGCGCTCCTCCTCGTAACTATCCAGGAGGGTGGGGCCAGCCCGGCCATCCAATACCATTGCCAGCTTCCAGGCCAGATTATGGACATCGGCAACACCGGTATTGCCACCGAAACCGCCGGTTGGCGGCATCAGGTGGGCAGCATCGCCGGCCAGGAAGACGCGCTGACCCCTGAACGAGCTGGCGGTTGCGGCTGTAGCCGTCCACGGCTGGACGTTCCCGATCTCCACCGCGAAATCCTGCGGCACACCCAGGGCGGCGCGGACGAGACCAGCGCAGTATTCCGGCGACAAGTCCTCACCGCGCAACGCCTGACGATGGCCCTGTTCGTCAAAGGTCGCGAACACGGCAAGGAAGCCGGCATCGCCCGTGATCGCGAACCGGAAAAACGCCAGCAGCCCCGGCTGGTTCACGTAGACAACACTCATGTTGCGCCCGCGCAGCAGTGGCCGGACATCGGCCTTGAAATAGATGGTGGCGCATTGCGCGAATTCACCGCGGCCTTCCATCGCGAACCCCAGCGCGTGCCGCACCGGGCTGTGCGCACCATCCGCCGCGATCAAGTAACGCGCACGGATGTTCCGTTCGCTGCCACCGCCGCGCGCGCGCACTGTTGCGACAACGCCGGATTCATCCTGCACAAGCCGCGTCATCTCGGTGGAAAAGCGATGGTCGGCGCCGAGATCGACCGCGCGCTTTCGCAGGACAGGCTCCAGCCCGATCTGGGTGATGTATAATCGGCTGGCGGGGCTGAGTTTCTCGACGCCCTCGTTGACCGACCGGTAGAAGCAGGCAAGTTCGCGGCCAGCCAGCGTATCCACCGATACGATCGCACCGTTCTGGACAAACTCCCGCTCTGCCGCCTGTTCCACCGCTTCCTGCAGGCCTGCACTGCGGAAGATTTCCATCGTTCGCTGATGGAATGCGGCAGCGCGCGGATGGATCGCGGTTCCTGAGTGCCGCTCGATCAATATGTGGGGCACGCCGAGGTTGCCCAGCAATACCGAAGCGGTGAGCCCGACCAGGCTTCCACCGACAATTACAACCGGAACCTCTTCGTCCATACGGCCGCCTCCTGCTCCACCAGCCGCGCCGAAGCTCACCCGCTCAGATCGCCCAACTCGGTCGTGACGTGCCTCCCGGCTTTCCCCCGACCGGGATCAAAGCCGACCCGTTTGTCGCGCATGCGCGCAGTTGAAGCAATGGGCTGGGTAATGCACCTGACGGTTGATCTTGTTTGCCCCTCGCGCCCGGCTCACGCGCTGGCCAAGACCGGTCGGGCGATCCGGAGCGATCCGGGGCGATCCGTGGCGAAACGGCCGAAATGGCAGCAGTTGATGCCGGCGATGGCCCGGTAGCACTCGACGCCCGCCGTCTCTTGCGCCATGCCTGATCCGACAAAGATTTTGCGGGAGAGCAGGGGCATGGATCTGGGCATTCGCGGGCGCAAGGCCATCGTCAACGGCGGCAGTGCCGGTATGGGCCGCAGCGCCGTCCTGTCGTTGGCGCGGGAGGGAGTCGACGTGGTCGTTTCCTCGCGCGGGGAGGAACGCCTTGTCGCCGCCTGCCGTGCCATCGCCGAAGAGACCGGCTCCACGATCACCCCGGTCTGCGCCGATCACTCCACGCCAGAAGGGCGCGCCCGCATCCTTGCCGCCTGCCCGCAGCCTGACATCCTCGTGGGAACCTGCTCTCCCCCGCCGATGACGCCGGATTACCGCGCCATCACCGAAAGCCAGTGGCGCGAGGCGATCGACATCTCGCTGCTCTCTCCCGTAGCCTTCATGCGCGAGGTGGTGCCCGGCATGGCCGAGAGAGGCTGGGGCCGGGTGGTCAACATCGCCACCGTGGCCGCCAAGTACCCGGGCGAAATCCGGGCGCTTTCCGGCAGCACGCGCGCCGCACTGGCCAATTACTCCGTCGCCGTGTCCAAGATCGTTGCGAAGAACGGCGTGTTGATCAACACACTGCTGCCGGGCATGCACCACAGCGCCTTTGTGGAGAAGCAGTTCAACGAACGCGCCGCCGCCAAGGGTATCACCTATGACGAGGAGGTGGCCCAGTTTTGCCGCGAATGGCGCATCGCCAGCGAACGCTTTGGCGAATGCGATGACGTGGGCGACTGGGTGGCAATGTTCTGTTCGGCCCAGGCCAACTACATCACCGGGCAGAGCCTCGTGATCGATGGCGGCGCAACCAATTCGGTGTTCTGACGCATCGGTTCATGCCGCTGCCCGCGGATGGCTGCCCAAACCGCCATCAATCCGCATCATACCGGATGGGCCACAGGGGCGGCGGCATCGGGCGGGCCACGCGCTCTCCGCTCTGCCCCGCGAAGTTTTTCAGGATCGGGCCTGACCAATCCATTATCGCCCTGCGCGCCAGCAGCCACTGGCCCGCTTCCTGGCGGAAGGTGTCCTGGTACCATCCCATCACGTAAAGCTGGTGCGGACCGTCCCCCTGCCGCAGCGCGACGTTGACGTAGGAGCGGGCAAAGGCCTCGCCCGGCTTGTCACTCGCCGTGATCACGGTGTTGGTGATGTGGTGCTGACGGCCGGCGCTGGTCGGCAGGTCGCGCAGAAAGGCCGCGAAGTGGTGCAAGGCCGCGCAGCCCTGCCACTTCAGCAGTTCCTCGAAGGCGTCCCACTCCAGTATGCCGTCATCGCAGAAGCATGCGGCAAATGCCTTGGCATCGCCAGTGTCGAGAGCCCAGGCGCATGCCGCCAGCCGTTCGTGGATCGCCAGCCGGTCGGCCGTGGTCAGTTCGCTCATCAGATCACCTGGTAATAGTCGAAGAAGGTGGAATTTCCCCGCCGCTCCGCCACGCCCACAAACATGGTCCGGGTGAGCCATTCATGCGGTCCCTCGGGCGCTTCGAAACGGGGGGTGATCCGCAGGTAATTGTCTTCCGGCGCCACCGCCTCCCCCGCTTCGATGCGGCGGAACACATCGGGCGCGCTGTAGGCAATGCCCTGGTTGTGGATGTAGATCGGCGTGCCGTCGCTCGCCTCCAGCATGTAGTGGGCTTCAAACTCCACCAGCCCGCTGTCCCAGAACCTCGGCCAGTCCCCACCCGAACCGGGCACCACCCTGCCGGACAGGCGCGGGCCGCTTACCTCCCCCCCGGCCAGCCCCACGAAGCCACGGGTGAACGCCTTGTGGGCAGGATTGAAGCGGGTGCGCGGCCCATCGCTGAAATCCAGTCTGATGTGGAATGCCAGTTCTAATGCCGGTGTCTGCACGGCCGAATCCTGTTTGCTTCGGGCCCCGCGATGGGCTGACCCTGGTAGGCAATGGGTAACGTTACGATAGGGCAAGTGGAAGGGTATCTGCGCCACCCGGCCCGGTACGGCTATCGCCGCGAAACCGCCCGGGCTGCGCCTAGCTTGGCCGCATCCGCAGCGTGATCATGGGAAAGGACAGCAGCAGCAGGCTGGCAAGCAAGGCGATGGCAATCGAAAAGCCGCCGCCATCGTCCGCCAGGGCTCCGGTCAGGAACGGGCCGATGATGCCACCTGCCGTTCCGAACATGCTGATGAGAGCAATAGCCCCCACCGGCACGGTCTCGCCGCCCAGCTTCATTGCGCTGGGAATGGCCCAGAACACGCCTTGCGTGGCGCCAATGCCGAACCCGGCCACCGTCAACAGCCCCAGCACGGACCAGCCCGGCGGCAGCAATGCGGCCGCCAGCATGGCAAGGCCCGCCAGCGCGGCGGGAATCCCGGTATGCAGCAAACGCTCACCTGTGCGATCGGAATGACGGCTGTTGGCCACCAATCCCAGCGCCATGCCAAGCATCGGCAGGGCACTGAGTGTCCCGATCATCAGTTCGCTGCCGCCGATATCGAGCTGGCGCACCACCTGCGGCAGCCAGAAAGCGAGCGCATAGGATCCGGTCATCACCAGCAGCCAGGTGAGGCAGCAGCGCCACAGCAGCGGGTCGCCGGCGATCTGGCCAAGGCTGGCCTGGGGCAGTTCCTGTGGACTGGGCGTGCGCGACTGTTCGGCCAGCCAGGCGCGTTGCTCGTCATTCAGCCAGCGCGCCTGGTCCGGTGTATCGACGAACCAGAAGGCCGCCACCAGCGCCAGAACAAGGTTCGGCACGGCAATGACCAGGAACATATAACGCCAGGACTCCATCCCCAGGCCATTGCCGATGCCCAACAGCCAGCCGCACAGCGGGCCGCCCAGAACCATTGAAAGCGGCACGGCCACCAGGGCGCCCGACAGCGCCCGGGCGCGCAGAGACGGCGGCGCCCAGCGCGAGATTATCCAGGTCATCCCCGGGGCAAAGCCGGCCTCCGCCATGCCCAGAAGGAAACGGGCGGCATAGAATTCAGCGGCACTTTCCACATGCGCCATCCAGAACCCCGAAATCGCCCAAACCAGCATCGATGCCGGCAACCAGGCGCGAATGCCCATGATCTTGAGCAGCTTCACGTGCGGATACTGGAACAGCAGGTAAGCAAGGAAAAACATGCTCACGCCCTGGCCGAATTGTGTCGGCGTCAGGCCCAGGTCGGCCGACATGGCGCTGCCGGCGTAGCTGACGTTCACCCGGTCAATCGAATTGACAAAGGTGATCACGGCGATCGGGACGATCAGCCACAGCGTCAGCTTTGCACCCACCTGCCTTGGCAGGTCGCCGTCCTCAACCTCCGCCATGCGCACTCCCGCCCCTGCCGCCACCCCTCGCGCGGGGCTGCGGTTACGACGATTGGACGGCGAATGGCGCCGGGTCAAGCGCCCCTCGCGATCCAGATAGAAGCGTATTGCCCATATTTGCCTTTGCTTGAGATGACGCTTCGTCCCCGCAGACTGGCCAGCATTCCATGCCGTGCGACCTTTTATGGCAGGATCCCAAACTCGACGGGCTAATCTTCGCTTGACCCTGACATCATGCTAAGGTGCATTTGATCGATCGGCAGAAGGAGCAAGCCGATGACTGACAAGCACACCGATGCTCACCACGCGTGCAATCACGACCATGGGGAGCGCGCCAAATCCTCTTCAGCGATCGATCCTGTCTGCGGGATGTCCGTTGATCCGGAGACGACCCAGCATCACGACCATCATGACGGGCAGGATTTCCACTTCTGCAGTGCGTCGTGCCTGGCCAGGTTCAAGGCCGACCCGGCCCGCTTGCTGGCCCCGCAAACCAAAGGGCCACAGGAACCGGTTCCGGCAGGGTCCATGTGGACCTGCCCGATGCATCCGGAGATCCGTCTGGATCATCCCGGTGCATGCCCGATCTGCGGAATGGCGCTGGAGCCTGAAATCGCCAGCCTTGACGCCGGGCCAAGCAAAGAACTGCGGGACATGACTTTCCGCTTCTGGGTTGGCCTGATCCTGACCGTGCCAGTGTTCCTGCTTGAAATGGGGAGCCACCTATTCCCGGCGCTGCACCATCTCGTGCCGCCCGACATCTCTCAGTTCCTGCAGTTTACCCTCGCCACGCCGGTGGTGTTGTGGGCTGGGTGGCCATTCTTCGCACGCGGCTGGGCATCGCTCGTCAGTCGCCATCTTAATATGTTCACCCTGATCGCGATGGGCACCGGCATCGCGTGGCTTTACAGCACGGTGGCGCTGCTTGCCCCTGACGTCTTCCCGGCAGAATTCCGCGGCGATGCCGGCCAGGTCGCGATCTACTTCGAAGCAGCTGCGGTGATCGTGGTCCTGGTCCTGCTGGGCCAGGTCCTGGAACTGCGCGCCCGCGAATACACGTCGAGCGCGATCAAGGGCCTGCTCGGACTGGCTCCCAGGACAGCGCTGCGGATTTCGCCGGACGGCAGCGAAACCGAAGTGCCGCTGGACGAGGTCATGGTCGGCGATCTGCTGCGAGTGCGGCCCGGCGAAAAGGTGCCCGTGGACGGGGAAGTGCGCGAAGGGCACTCCACGCTGGACGAGGCCCTCGTCACTGGCGAATCCATGCCGCTTGCCAAGGCCGTCGGCGATCGGGTGATCGGCGGCACGATCAACCAGACCGGGGCGCTGGTAATCCGCGCCGCGGCAGTGGGCCGCGACACCCTGCTATCGCGCATCGTGCAGATGGTGGCAGAGGCCCAGCGTTCCCGCGCGCCGATCCAGCGTCTGGCGGATCAGGTGGCGGGATGGTTCGTCCCGGCGGTCCTTGCCGTCGCCGTGCTGGCCTTTGCCGCGTGGTCGATCTGGGGACCGGAGCCGCGGCTGGCCTATGGCATGGTTGCTGCGGTCGCCGTGTTGATCATCGCCTGTCCCTGTGCCCTTGGGCTTGCCACACCGATGTCGATCATGGTCGGGGTTGGCAGAGGGGCCACGCTGGGGGTGCTGATCAAGGATGCGGCGGCGCTGGAGCGGCTGGAAAAGGTCGACACGCTGGTGGTGGACAAGACCGGAACGCTGACCGAAGGCAAGCCGGCGCTCACACAGGTTGTGGCTGTCAACGGCTGGTCAGAAGATCAACTGCTGCTGCTCGCGGCAGGAGTGGAACGGGCATCCGAACATCCTCTGGCGAAGGCGATAGTCGATGCAGCACTGGCACGCGGCATCTCCATTCCAGACGTCCAGGATTTCGCTGCTCCCACTGGAAAAGGCACGTCCGGAACGGTCGAGGGACATCGTGTCGCGCTTGGCAATGCGCGCTTCATGGCGGAGATCGGCGCCGCGACTGAAATGGCGGATCAGGCGGCCGATGCGCTTCGCGCCAGGGGTGCGACTGTCATCTTCCTGGCCATCGATGGCAGGGTGGCCAGCCTGTTCGCCATTGCTGATCCGATCAAGGCCAGCACGCCTGCCGCGCTGCAGGCCCTGCGCGCTGCCGGCATCCGCGTTGTCATGATGACGGGCGACAACCGCACCACGGCCCAGGCAGTGGCAGAAAGCCTTGGCATTACAGAGATCGAGGCTGACGTACTGCCTGATCGCAAGGCAGAAGTGGTCACCCGCCTGCGCTCCGAAGGCAAGATCGTGGCCATGGCCGGCGACGGGGTCAACGATGCGCCCGCGCTGGCCTCGGCCGACGTGGGGATTGCCATGGGCACGGGCACCGACGTGGCCATGGAAAGCGCCGGCGTGACCCTGCTGAAAGGAGACCTCACCGGTATCGCCACGGCCATCGCCCTGAGCCATAAGACCATGGCCAACATCCGCCAGAACCTGTTCTTCGCGTTCTTTTACAACGCGCTGGGCGTGCCGGTGGCGGCGGGTGTGCTGTACCCTGCGTTCGGCATCACGCTGTCCCCGATTATCGCGGCGGCGGCCATGGCGCTGTCATCGGTCAGCGTGGTGGGAAATGCCCTGCGCCTCAATCGGACAATACTATGAACATCGGCAAGGCTTCGAAGGCGAGCGGCGTCTCGCAGCGGATGATCCGCCATTACGAACTGATCGGCCTGATCCCGCAGCCGCCGCGGCAGGATTCGGGCTATCGGGACTATTCGGACAGCGATGTCCACCGCCTGCGCTTTATCGCCAATGCGCGCGACCTGGGCTTTCCGATCGAGGAGATCCGCGAATTGCTGGCCCTGTGGGGGGACCGGCACCGGACGAGTGCCGACGTGAAGACCCTGGCACTGGCCCGAGCGGAGGAACTCGGCCGCAAGGCGCAAGCGCTCGCCACCATGCGCGCCACCCTGCTCGATCTTGCCAGCAAGTGCCACGGCGGGGACCGGCCCGATTGCCCGATCATCGATACGATTGCCGAGGCCGCCTCACAGGATTGACCAGTCAATCGGCCAAAGGAAAGGGCGTGAGTGGGCCGTCAGTCTAACCGCAACTCGTTTCCGATTGGCGGAGTCCGCCCTTCCCTGGCGTTGGTTCAGGCCATGAACATCTGCCACTCAGCCAGGGCGGCCGAGCGGCGGGTCATCACCACCGAGCGGATGATCTCAAGCGAAGAATTGAAACGGCGAAAGGGACTTGGCGGTAGGGCTCGAGATTTGGGCGGCGTAAGTGGCGGCTAGCAGGGCTCTGCGCGAGGTGCCACGTTGCTCTGACGGTGCCTGCCTTAACCATACAGCTGCGATGCAGCAGGCGGGTCAAAAATTAATCAGGAGTTCATGTGCGTTCGCTGCTCGACCGCTTGGAACTGGGGTTCATTCGCCGCACAATCCTACGCAAAATAAACAGAAATGGGACTCGTCGTCCCGGAGGGGGAATACCATCATGCCTAAACGGTCTCGCCTGCTCATTTGCACTCGCCTCGTTCCCGCCTCCCTGCTGCTCGCCACGGGTGCGGGTGTCGCGGCGCAGGATCACGTGGATCACACCAACATGGCGATTGACGTGGCACTGCCGTCAGCGTTCACGCGGACCGTCAGGTGGTCGGATGCCTCGGCATGGCCATCGGGCCGGGTGCCCGCCGCGGGCGAGGAAGTGACCATTCCGCGCGGCACCGAGATGCTGCTCGACATAAGTCCGCCTGAACTGCGCAGCTTGACCGTGCAGGGCAAGCTGACCTTCGTCGACGAGGGTGACCTAGCGCTCACCACCGACTGGATATACCTCCCCGGCGGCGAACTGGAGATCGGCACCGAGGACGATCCGTTCGAGCATCAGGCGATCATCACGCTGACTGATAAGGTTCGGGGCGAAGACATCAACACCATGGGCGACCGCGGCATCATGATGCTGCGCGGCACGCTGAACCTGCATGGCAATCGCGAGCACACGTGGTCGAAGCTGTCGGCCACGGCTGAGGCTGGCAGCACCTCTTTCACCGTGCTGGATGCGAGCGGCTGGCGCGCGGGTGACGAGATCGTCCTCGCTTCAACCGACTTCAATCCGCGTCAGGCAGAGCGCCGCACCATTACCGCTGTCAACGGCAATACCGTCACCATCGATGCGCCGCTGGAATATATGCATTTCGGCGAAATCACTTTCGGCGTCGACGAGCGCGGAGAGGTCGCCAATCTGACGCGCAATATCCGTATCCAGGCCTCCGAAGATGCGGCCACCAGCCATTTCGGCGGGCACATCATGGCGATGGCTGGCTCGCAAATGTTCGTTGACGGCGTCGAGTTGAACCGCATGGGACAGCATCTGACGCTGGCACGCTATCCGATCCATTTCCACATCCTTGGCGAAGGCGCCGGGCAATATGTGAAGAACGCCTCGATCCATGACACCTATAACCGCTGCGTGACCGTCCACGGCACCAACAATCTTCAGGTGGAGAACAACGTCACCTACAACACCGTAGGCCACTGTTTCTTCCTTGAAGATGGTATCGAAACCGGCAACCGGTTCGTCAGGAATCTGGCAATCCAGACCAAGTGCCATCCGACGCTGGACTGCGTGCCTACCAATATTGCCGCCAATGGTGAGGTTACCCACACGTGGGAAAACCGCCTTCAACAAAGGCAAGCCAGCTTCTTCGGCGGCAACACCTTGCTGCCTTCAGACAACACGGTGTCCTCCTTCTGGATCACCAACCCGGACAACAGCTATATAGACAATGTGGCGGCCGGCTCCGATCAGATCGGGTTCTGGCTGTCGCTGCCGGAGCACCCAAATGGGCAGTTCCTGGGCACGCCGATCAGCCTCGAAACCTGGCCGCGCCGGACGCTGCTGCGCGAATTCAGGGGCAACACGGCTCACTCGAACTTCGACGGGTTCATGTTCGACCGGAACATCAACGAAGACAACACTTTCGGGCTGGCCGGCAACACATATCTGCCGTTGAAAGACCCTTCTGACCCGAGCAGCGAGGCGCTGGTTACCTATTTCGACGACCTCGTCGCCTACAAAAACCGGAATCAAGGTCTATGGGGCCGGGGCGAACTGCTCACGTTCCGCAACCTGAAGTCCGCTGACAACGCCATCGGCGTGACGATAGCGTCGGGGTCTTTCGGCACCGAGACATATACCTCGTTGGTGACCGATTCCCTGTTCGTGGGCGAGACCGACAATGTCGGCAATCCCCGGACGCCGGAAGAAGTCGCTTACGGCCGCAGCCTGCCGAAGCCCCTGATTCCCGACTATCCCATCCGCGCCTACGAATATTACGACTATCGCAACGAGGTGCAGGACACGACCTTCGTAAACTACCAGGACAATGATCTGCGCAAGACAGGTGCTCTATCGTGGCTCATGTACAACAGTTCGGGCGTTACCACCGCAAGCACCATCAGGACTGCGGAATACATTAACGCCAAGCCGGTCTATTTCCCGAACATCGACCCGCGGTTCGACAACGACAACCGGGGAGGCGGGTCCTGGAAGACCCTGTCGATCCTCGATCTGGACGGTACGACATCGGGCATCCCCATGTCGCACATCAATCTGCATGATGGCGAGAACAACAGCGTCGTCACCGACGAAACCTGCGTGATCCAGCCGGATTGGAACGCTTCCGTCTGCACTGGTGATGTCGGGCGATTGTCTTTCGCACCCCGCTCGGGCTTTTCTCCCGGACGTCCGGGAACGAACGGCCGGGGTCCGGGGGGAGGATCCGGCATTCTGGCCGCTCTCTCCAATCCGCCCCCGCCTCAAGCGCCCATTACGCTGGTTCGCAACGGCACGGAATTTCGGGTCGCAGGCAACCAAAGCAATGTGCGTGCCGGCACCGAGATCCAGGTCAGAACCGAAAGGCCGGAAGTCACCCTCAGTCTGGCCGAAATGGACCAGGGCTCGTGGGTGGTGTTCGAGCTGCCGGGCTTCGCCAACGCGGCTTCGGGAACGGAACAGCGGAGCTTGGACGATTTGCGCCAGGCCAGCGAGACTTCCTATTTCAAGGGTCGGGACGCGCTTTGGGTCAAACTGGTAATAGCCGAGCCTCCGGTCATGCCGATCCGTCCCTTGGATATTCAAGCCAGTGTAGCGGTCAGCAGGTAGGTACCGAAGCTCCGTCGCGCTTCGGGGCCGACTGTCCGGCCACTACTTCATGGGGGCGCGGCTGACCGTGCGGAAGCGCAACGGCCGGCCGAAGATCATGCCCCCCGCCGACCTTGCCCCGGACTACGACGAAAAGGGCGTGGATCCGCACGACCTGCGGGCGATCGCCAAGGCGTGGAGCTGGCGGCGCAAGCTCGACAGCGGCCAGGTGGCGACCATTCAGGATATCGCTATCCGTCTCTCATCGACTTGGCCGATAGCCCCTTGTCCTGCAGCGAGCGCACCCATGCGGTGACCTCGGTCACCGTCACTCGGGTCGCATCGTCATGACCCAGGAAGTCCGTGAACTTGCCGATGATGGGCCGCCACTTCTTGATCGTGGAGGGGGCTGCAATGCCCAGGGCTTCGTAGTCGGCAAACAGGTCGCTGATCGAAACCGCTGCCGGGGCCTTTCGCGGAGATGCCTCCTCGAACACCGGCAAGGTGCCTTCCAGCGGGTCGGGGCCATAATCTCCCTCTGCCCGCTTCTCCATCAGGTCGCACAGGGATATCCAGAGATCGCCCATGTCCTGCAGCAACCGCTCGGCACAGGCGGGCCGCACGGCAAGCCCCTTGGACTGCAGCAGGGCGTCCCTCTCGGCGATCAGCCAGGCCGTGAGCCGGATGCGCCCCGTTTCCCGCTCCTCGGGATCATCCGGCTCGAGTTCCTCGCGGGTGAACCACCAGTTCTCAGGCTGTCCGGGGTTGTCCTCGAACCGCGCCACCTGCGCCCGATACCATTCGCCAGCCAGGGCGTGGCTCTGGCGCTGGGTCAGTTCAAGCAGGGCCTGTGTGGCAGATGCCCTGAGCAGGGCGATGCGCTCCTCGATGGGGGCAAGCCACGCTGCCAGCTCGGCCTTGGCCTGTCCCTTCGACAGCGCAACGGGCCAAGTCTTCTTCTCCTCCCATCGACCGTAAGCCTTGCGTATGTCGGCTGGGATCGCCTTGCGGGCCGTCCAGTTTCCAGACCGGGGATGCTTGCTGAGACTCACCATTGCGAAGGTCATTCCGTACCCATCCTCTGTACCTTGGAGGATGAAAGACGGCTAGGAAATCAGTAAGTTACTGCCCCGAAACGCTTTGCTCGGTAACTGGCGGAGAGGGTGGGATTC